>Ga0126381_100000003_pt1 | contig 458715 bp, 368 predicted proteins | sample PanSoiMetPlot_28_FD_96465 | JGI IMG/M metagenome (GOLD analysis project Ga0126381, IMG submission 96465) | Tropical forest soil microbial communities from Panama - MetaG Plot_28 | ecosystem: Environmental > Terrestrial > Soil > Tropical forest > Bulk soil | place: Panama | collected 2016-02-17
TACAAAAAGCACAACCGTATACATGGTGACTCGCAGCATGATCAATCTCCCTGAACCCTCGACTCGAACCTCCATCAGTCTAGCCCTACTCAACCCGTTTTGGCTGGCTGGGCATCTTCAGAACGCTTTTGTGGGAGTTTTATGCGCAGGTACCAGTGGAGACCGGGGCAGCCCGGTATTAGCTCGCGTAAAATCGCCATTACACTCACAAATCGGATAGTGAGTGTAATCGCCTGATTACAACAGTTATGATTGTCAGCTATGAAAATGACCCTCGGTTTGAGCTTGCTCATTACTGCCGTAGTAATGGCTGTACCTGCTCCCGCGCAGCACATGAATGATAAGGACTCACCATGTGCCTCAATCGCTGGCACGGCTGATCTCGTTGGGTGTTTGTCCAAGGCGCAGACATCGGCGGACGCCAATCTCAATGCGTTCTACAAAAAGGTGCTTGAAACGCTCCATAGTCGGCCCGACGATGTCGGGCGGCTACGTGATGCCGAAAGATTGTGGTTGCAATACCGCGATGCGAATTGCGCGGCTGAGCGCGGCCTCTATGGCGGAGGCAGCGGTGGGCCACCAGCATATCTTTCCTGCAAGGAAGCAATGACGAGAGCACGAACGAAAGAGCTGCAGACGATGTATGAGTGGCTTGTGAACAAATAACTGTCGAAAAAATCGCCATTACACTCGCAATCGGATAGTGAGTGTAATCGCCTGTTAACGACAGCTACGTCCGGTGCATAATAAGAGCTGGCAGTCTTGGGGGAAGAAGTTTTTCCGGTGGGAGAAACAGCCATGACCTTACGAGGACTCCTTTGTGTGCTATTAGTCGCGTTCGGGACCGGAGCTCCATCAAGCTCCGCCCAGTCTAAACCCAGCGCCGCCGCCTCATCAGGTTCGACGAAGGAAAACATAAGCCTTCTCCTCGCCCGTGAGAGTGAGGCGTTGGCTCATTTCCAGCAAGTGCTGGCACCTGGCATTCGCTGCGATCAGGGTGCGAAGGAGTTCCGCCAAACCTGCCACGACATGGTCGCGAAGTTGAAAGACGAAGCGCAACAGGCCCAACGAGACATCGCCCAGTATCGGGCATCCGACGCAGGGCAGCCTGCAGACCTGTTCGATATCTATGACCAATTGCAGTTCTTACTAAAAGATATTGAAATCCTTTCTATCGAAGACGAGTACAACGGAGATGGCAACCACCACGCCCTTGCCGAAAGCTATAACGGCTTCGTCAAACTCACCGGGGTTTGGTTCTCGGGTGAGATGAGAAAAGTAATCCTGGCGCTGTCCCGTTGACGCTTCCGCTAGGTCGAGCTCAAACGGAGCCCGGAGCAACTGTGGTCCCTTGGCCCAACCCATCTCGATGATTGGCGTAACATCGCCATTTCACTCACAACCGGGTTATGAGTGAAAACGCCTGATTACAACAGTCATTCCGCCGAAAGCGATTGGCGAGTCCTCCGATCGTCCCCTGGGTAAACATCTATGATCGGCTCACGTCTAATATCAAACGGTCCCTAACTTGAGACTCTATGCGTACGAAACTCGCAATCGTCGCCTTGCTGTTTTCGGCCACTGGTTACGCCACATCTAAGAGTGTGGATCTGGGTGGGCTGGTGCTTTCCGTGTCCGATTCACCGACGGCGCAGATCTTTCACATCGTGGACCAGCTCTCGCAATGGAGCATCTATACGCACAAAGAATATGTGCGTTGGGCGGACAAGACCCAATTGCTCGACCAACGGGACCGCGAATTGCTCCAACAGCACGCCGAAATGCTCAAAAAGCGTGGCCAGGGGCATGGATTTGAACAGACGTTCTTAGTGGATGATTCCATCGAGGATGCCGCTGCTAAGGGCATTGCAAAACAGCTGCTGTCGCCCGAGGAGGCGAATGCCGAGCGTGACATCCTGCTGCACTTTGCCCCGAAGTTACAGCCCCTCTTGCGGCAACGCCAGGCCGACATCGTCGCCCTGGAACAACAACTCGTGGCCGAGCGGGCGCGGATGGCACCGCTGGTTGTACAGCTGGCGCATTTTGCGGAGGTAAAGGATCCGCCGACCGTGGCAGTCTTCCTGGTGGCCAACGCCGAAGAGCACAACGGCGGGGGTCAAGCGAACGGGGGACGCCTGATTGTTGAGGTGCCGTCACCGGACGCCATCGGCGTATTGCTGCACGAGTCTCTTCACTGGTTGCTCAAGCCGCAAGAAGCTGCGATCCGGTCGGCGGCTGAAACGGCGGGCTTGGACTTCACGGCGCTCAACGAGGGGATCGCTTACGCTTTGTATCCCGGCATCTCGGCTGATAGTGAGCAGGGCGATCTTCTGATTGAACAACTCGTGAAGATGCAATTGCGCAGCACCCCGGCTTCCGACCGTTATCTGCAGTTCGACCAGATCGCGGCAGTGATTCGTCCGCTACTCAGAACGGCCTTGGCGCACAACGAAACCATCACTACGTTCTTGCCGAAAGCCGCCGCCAAGTGGCGCAGCGTCGCGCCCAAAAGGGCACCTGCGCCAGAAGGGCGTCCGGGCGAGAGGTAAAAGTTCCCTGTCGCAATCAAACGCCTTGCTATCCTACTCTATAGTTGGCGTAACATCGCCATCTCATCCATAGCGGGATTGTGAGTGTAAACGCCTGTTTACAACAGTCACGCCTGTCGAGGTATCTTTCCATCGCTTTTCAAACAATCGAGAACCCACTGTGCGTGGCGAGCGACTTGACGGTTTGCATTTTCCGCGATGTTGACTATTTCTGCTTCGAATTCTGGGGTAGTAACTTTCGGGGTAAACCGAGCGAAGGCGCGTATCTCACGAACTGGAAGACCCTGAACACGTTCGAGGATTAGCTTGCGCATACGGGCGCCCTGATCCTCGTTCAGCGGATGCTTACGAAGCAATCTGAGAATGTCGGCTTTGTAGTAGCCGGATCGGAAATACCAAGGATTCGCTTCAAGGAATTGAACAGCCATTTCAATCGCTGCGGCATCCCCAATCCTCAAAAGCTCAAATTCGCGGCTGAGGCCGCCTGGAAACGCAAGCGTATCGTAAGCCTCATGGAAGATGCGTGCCGCTTCGTGCCACGCCGCCTCATGCTTTGGGCTTTCGCGGCGTTTTCTAGACAGATCAAGCACTCGCTGCCTGAGCTTTTCGAGTTCCGCTGCATTGGTTTCGAAAACGTTCATATCTGCAAAGCGACTGTGCCGGAATGGAACTGGCGAAAAATCGCCATTACACTCGTCACGATCTTGTGAGTGCAATCGCTAGACGGACGAGGCCATGAAACAAGCTTAGTCCCGTTTCTCAGTGCGAGCGCATCTGCCAAATCGCATCATAGCCGCATTGGTTGGCCGGCGAAATACAGTTCACCGGGTTGTGGTACATGATGACCTTTGTCCCAATCGGGAGGTCAAGATTCACATTGAAAAGGCGCTGCTTCTCTCCCGGCAAGCTTGTTGAATGGTTGTCGTACTGGATGTAGTACTCGGTGAACGAGCCATCTGGGAACTGGAACTGCAAGTGCGAATCGTGCTCGATTACGTTCTGATAGCCGGTATCATCCCAGCCGTCAATCTGTGAGATGTGCATAGCATAGGGGAGGGTGTAAACATATTCCGTTTCAGGGATGTTGCCCACTTGCGGACCGATCCGCAACGCAAGGTAGTTGCTTGGAGACTCTTGGGCAACGTATCCCCCCGGGCAGTTACCAGAAATTGCAAACTCCGGACAAGTTAACATTTGATGAGCGGCGCTGATTGGGTGAGGGGGTGGACTGGTCGCATGAACTGAGGGCGGAGTGATAGGGTTTAGCGATTCAGAGCACCCAGACAGCACGATGCAAAAGCAAAGCGATACCGCGGAGATAAATTTAATGGCGAGCGAGCTTAATCCCAGACAAGCTGGATTGGCGAGTAACAAAAGTGCCATTTTCAAACCACGCAAGCTTTCCCCAACGGATGGCATGAAATCCTGTGACTTGGTGCTCATTTCGCGCTCCCGACAGGGTTTATGGAGTATCCGCTCACTTCTGCGGACAGGGATGTTAAGTCTCATGGTGCGCTAACCTGCTGTTTGACGAACGAACCGTAAAGCATCCAGTGCAAGGTGCTGCTACCGCACAGGTCAGTAAAGGCGTCCATCTGGAGAGTCAGGAGCGGCAGCGGTGTCGGAAAAACAACTTGAGGAATCGCGAAGGAAATGGACTCCCCAGCCTTGAAATTGTAATCTTTGCCGCCAATCACCTCGCTCAACTCATTGCTCGCTGAGTAGCCCTCCCACTTAGTGAGTGCCCCATTTCCGTCGCACCAAGAGTTTATCTGTAGGGTTCCGTGGACTTCTTGAACATCCATCTCTTGCGGAAATCTAAATTGAATCTGTCTCAGTCCAGTCTGCTGCTGTATTCCCAGCTCTTCAATAATCTCAAAAGTTCCATTACCGTCCGCGCGGCTGGCCACCGTGAACTGGTCATGTCGGTAGTAGTGGACGCCATCGCTTTCATCGCAGCTCATTCCAGTTTCCGGACTCCCGCTACACGTCAAAGGCTGCGGCGGCGGGAAAGGCGGCGGTGCTGGTACTGGTGTCGGCGTTGGTACTGGCGTAGGCGTTGGTATTGGCGTCGGCGTGGGTGTAGGAATCGGGTCAGAGGTACCAGGCGAGGAGGGACCTGCGGCGTGAACGACGGGGGAAGCGATGCCGGAGGATCCGCAGCTGCACAGCAAAGCAACGAACAGCAGGATCGGGAGATGAGAGATCGTACGCAAGAAAATCCCTTGCATTTAAAACGTCCTCTTGAATTTGAAAAGTACGCACTATCGCTTTCAAGGATGGATGCGAGCGTCTCGGGCGGTTGGGGTTAACCGCGCATATCCAGCGTTGCCGCATTAAAATAGTCAAGATGGCTGTGACTGTCAAGGATTTTCAGCAACATCGGTCGGCAAAATGACAGAACAATCTACTTGCCACCGCGACGTTTCCGGCGATTTCACGTGCGCCGGATAATCAGGCATTTCCTTTGCCAAAAGCTAAAGACCCATTTTTCTAGGCAGGACGGCAACACGGAAGTGAATCGCTCTAACCTCAGCAATCCCACTCCAGGAGTGTGTCAAGAGGGATAGTCAGGCGTATTTGCTTGATCCGTAGGGATTTCTGGGCCCGTTGAGAGGGCAAAACGAGGGCAATGAAGTGTTCTTACACAGGTCAAAACTAAGCCTCAGCAGGCAAAGATCAGGAGGCGGCCCAGGAGCCTATATATAAAGGATGCGAGTATTGCAGAAACTCCTCTAGAGTTACCATGGCCCGATCATTCCCGGTGGTGACGGATGCCTTCAGAAGCAGTTCGCGGAACGTTCGGGATGTCAGAAATCCAGTGCGGGTTGAAACCGGAGCCAGCTGGTACAAGATGGCACTCATGAGGTTCTGGTTTACTGCCAGGTACAGAATGCATCCAACTCGGCGTTCGGCCTCAAGTGCTGCGCGAATTTTCTCATATTGCTTTGCACTCTTGAGGGAATGCTCATACTCCACCGCAAACTCACGTATTTCATTGCCCAGCCAGACCTTCACAATGGCGTCATAATCCTTCTGATATGGTGCTGTGGAGACCAAATTCTCCGAGGTAATCTCGACTTCGGATTGCCAGCTCACCAGCAAGGATCTGCGGACCAGAGACAGCCTGATAGCATTGAGCTCCAGTGCATGAAACACCTGGGCACGATCAGGCATTTGGTGTGTTCTTGAATGCAGAGCAATTGCAAATTCATGATGGCTTTCGAGCTCCAGAAGTCCCTTTTGGTTCACCGTGTACACAGCAGATCCGTCCCAGAAGACATCTTTTACCCGGTCGACGCGGCCGGCCCTGAGAAGACGTTGCATACGCCAATTGAAGCTGCCGCGCGATGATTCAGCCGCATCGTGCCGCAGGAGATCGAACAACTGCTGGTGACTGACGAACCGGCAATTGCGGACCATGCGTAGCAGGGGAATATCTCCTGCTCCAGTTATCACGATGCTCCCTTTGGGGTACCGCATGAGAATAGTGTTATGCCGAAATCCGCTCCCCGATGCGCACCAGTTTGCCTGGCTGGCGGGCGTTGGTCGGCGCAATTAATTGCCAGAAGCCGCTGCTGGTCTGGACCCAGTCTCCCGGTCTCATCAGCAACATTGCTTCCTGTTCTTCTCGCAGTCGGCTCGCCGCAATGACCTCGCTAAAAATTGATTTCCATGCAGCAGAAGTGAAATCAATTTGCCCATGGAGCTGGCTTGATACGGCGATCAGATAACAATCGGGAATCGCAGATGTGACGGCCTTCCGTCCGAATAGGAGCCGGTTCCCACCGTACGCCTGCGTCAGATCTGCACAAGCGAAAGTACGGCCGATGGCGCGTTGCGGGTGATGGGGATTGAAATCTCCGACCCCATTGAACCGAATCAATCCCGATGTAACCCAGTGCCTCCTCACCTTGCCGCCACACTTCACACCCGTAGAGTTGTAATACGCAGCGTGGCGGGTAAAGCGGTGCGGGTCGTCCGGATCTTTTCCGAAACGAGCCCACCAATTAGTGCCGAAACTGAGTACCTGGACCAGCATCTCCGAGCTTCTCCAAAAGCTTCTGATTGATCTCGCTGATCCGGGCAATCCGTTCTGCGACCGGCAGCCTGTGCACCTCGCTCATCGCGGCGACGATTTCCAGGCCAAGGCTCTCTTTGCGCTCCTGGAAGTACCGCCAGAGGTCTACGAACCGTGCGAGTTCTTTGACCAGCTCGCGCTCTTGTGGAGGTCTGGATTCAACCAGCTTCTCCCAAGCCTCACGGTCTTCGATCGGAGCAAGGTCGCCGCTCTTATCAAAGCGTTTCAACAGTTGTGACATTTCCTCGAGCAATTCCTTTTGCGGGCTATCGTCTTTCATTTATCCAGACTCCTTTCGGAACTACGCTGGCGCTCTCGCAGTGGGCTTGTTTGTGGCGTGCGGCGCTGCACCTTGGCCAACTCCGTCTGCAGGGCTCGCTCGCGCTCGTGGGAGGCGGTCAACTGTTGCTGCAAGGTGCTGATCTGCGCAATCAGAGAGCCTTCCGGTTCGTTCCTCTGCGATGCGCCAATGCGTTCGGCATCGTTTTCGGCAGCCTTAGCTGTATCTTTGGCCAGGGAAGGCACCGTTGGCTTCGATTTTGTCTCGCTGCTCAGGCCCGGCCCGCCGCCGGTCGATTGCGGAAGATCACCCGCCGGCAGTATTGGTCGCCAGGCATTTTCTGCGCCATGGGCATTGCTGACAAGCTCGTTGTTCCGCCGAATTGCCTCCTCGGCATAGGCCCGAGCGTCCACCAACGCGTTGTGATACTGCGCTAGGAAGCCGGCAGCAATCAATTCTCGGCGGGTCCGTTCGTCGTGCTGCTGCAGCAGTATGAAGAACGACAGCAAGAGGAGAGACATTGTACCCAGAAGCGCCCAGGAATTGAGGTTCTTGACCGTCGCTTCAACGACGAGCTTGCGCTGTTCATCGATGACGCAGCCGTAGTCGGTATTCTCTGGATTGATTTGCTTCACGGCAAAGTCGAGGAACTCCTGATGCTCTTGCCCTGCCTGCTTATCGGAAGGCTTGGTGGCCGGCCGCTCACTCCGCGCGGCCAAACAGGATAAAAGCAGAAGACACACAACCAGGCGTTCCATGGCTTAGGCAACCCTGCCTTTTCCGAATATCCGGTTCATACGTCTGGCCAGGTCGGGACTCTTGAACCTCAGATTGGCTCCCCGATGGTGCGCAGTGATGCGGTGCAACCGCTGATACACCACCGGTTCAAAACTGGCCAACGAGCAGTGCCGGGGGCGACGCACATGAATGTGCATATGCAGCGTGCCCAGACGATTGTCGGTGGTCAGGATCTGCATCTGTCCTACCGGAAGATTCTTGATCTCGAAATCAACGGCTCTTGTCTTCTCAATCTCGGTTACACTGCCAAAGCCGATCTCTTCGTAGCGTTCCTGCAATACGCCTTTCTTCTCGACCGTCATGGTGTGCCTTTCGCTGGTCACTCTCGCGGAAGCATTGAGGAAATAGCGTGCGGTTTCCTCATCGCGCGTGCGCAGCAGCATGATGGTATTCGGGGCTGACGCTACATCGTCACCGAAACTGCGACTGACGCTCCGCAGCTGCGGAATGGACTGCAGGGAGAACAACAGGGCGGTGTTGCTGCCACGGGCGGTTTGCAGGATCTGGGCGAAATTCGGATAAGCGAATGGAGCAAACTCGTCCAGGATAACGCTGACCATAGGCCGGTTGTCATCGCGCCGTTCCTGCTCATTCAGGTAGCGCTGGCCCACCAGCAGCTGCAAATTTTGCAGCAGCATCCGCCCCAAAGCCGTCACGGCACGGGTGTTCTTGTTGGTATTCAGGGAGACAAAAAGAATCAGCTCCTGCTCCACAATCTCATCGAGTGTCAGCAGATCGTCATAGGCATTGGTGATGACCGAGAGGTCGTCTTCGGTGAACGTCCCCAGCTCGTTTAACAACCCCTGGATCTTCTGCAGACGCTCCCGGTCCTGGAGAGATTGCAAGAGGTTCTTGGCTGACATCTCAAAGTTTTGACGCTGCTGCACCGAGACATGAGAGCCATTGCTGATCCGCTGTGAAGCTTGATGGATTTGCTCCTTGAGCACCAATTCGTCTCTTGCCATCACCAAAACATCGTGGATGTTGTAGATGTTTCCGGTGTAGTCAAGTACCCGACAGATATCACTCAAGTATGCGGCCTGATGTCCCCGAAAGAAGTCTTGCCGTTGCATAAAGGAGTCGAAGAAAGCGTTTACCAGTTCCTGGCTGGAGCCGCCTTTCTTGTAGAGGGGATTGAAGCGAACTGAGATCTCAGGGCGGAACGGATCAAGAATTCGAAGTTGATGGAGCCGGCCAGCGGCAGCAATTTCGGGAACGAGGTCATGCAGAAATTGCTGATCGCCCTTGCCATCAAAAAGAATGACCGGCAGGTGTCCGCCATCGACCTTTCGTCTGATGTCCTGGCTGGCAAGATTGTGCAATAACGTGGTTTTGCCCGAACCAGACTGCCCGACGACGACCGTTTGCATGCGCCGGGAATCGTCCGACCAAAACCATGGATGACCGTAGATGTCGTAACCGGGAACGATGGCTTTCTGCTCGAAAGCCTCTTCGAGATAAGCGCCATCCCGGAGCATGGGAATAAAAACGGCCGGATGAGGCCAGGCGTTCTCGATTCGGGCCTTTCGAGTTTTGATATGCCAGCTGAGGCTCACCAAAGCGCCGGCCAAGCCAATCAGGTAGAGGCCAAATTCGACGATTTGATGGCGCCGTATATGAAAGCGAGAAACCAGAAGAAAGAAGGCCACACCAAGCAGAGCGAAGAAGAACACAAGGAGAACCAGCCCCGCGTTGTCCTCATGCGTCCGATGGTACTCGCGGCGGCCGTATTCGTAGCTGTTATGGTTGATCATCTGATAAAGCTGAAATACAGGAGGACCGCGGCGACGAATAGGGCAATCGAGCCTATGCTCAGCCAAAGCGGATGAATGCGGCTACGGTGGTTGGCATCCCGCGGAGAGGCTGGATCCGAGATGTAGCGCCTAAGCTCGTTCAGCAGGCTCTTCTCCGGGTCTTGCGAATAGGCCTTGCGGAGGAGCTCCCGCATTTCCTGTTGGTTGATGTAGCGCGAAGGCATATTCAGAAGCTCAGTGTGGCCAGTACTTTGTGTGATTCCGCCGGTCCAAATGTCAGCTGCAGGATCGCCGGACTTGAGAGCTGCTCGCGAAGAGCAATGACGCCCTGGATTTGCTCGCCCGGCTGAAGGTCTTCCTTTTGGATCTCGGCCCGGGAGACGGTCACTGGCCTTTCCTGCAACTGGCCAAACTTCTTCAGGATCTGGGTTTCAATTTGCGTGCGGTGAAACGACAGAAGCGAGATGGTCGGCCGCGATGCCAGCAGAAGAACGACTGCAGGTGCAGTGACCCGATATGGCCGGCGTGACTGGTTCCGAACCGAATATTGGAGGTAAAGGGTATTCCTGGACTGAAATAACTGCTGGATGCGGACGGTAATCTGGTTCTTGCCATCTTTGATGCTGCTTGAGTCGACCCGCTCCGCGGCGAGCAAGGCCCGGGTCAGCATCATGTCGGCCGTTTCTTCAAGTTGTGCCCCGCTTTCCGGTGCTGGTCCGGGCGCAGGAATGCGGCTATCCACTGCGAAATTCATGTTGTTTACCTCTCCTGGGGGTTCAAGCTCATAAGCGAAGCGGCGCGATGCGGTCCAGACGAACAGATCGGTGGAAACCCCTGCTTTCAGGGGTTTGATAAAAACCTTGTTCTCATGTCGTTCGATCTGAAACAGGGGACTTCCGGCCGCCGCCATCGTGACCGCTTCGCCGAATTCCAGCACTGTCAGATGATCGAGTGCGGTTGTGACGTGGATGACTTCATCAGAGTTGGTTGGCTTGACCTTCAGCTCGTCGGCAGCGGCGACAACCATTTGCAGCAGCAGGAGCAATACCAAAGCACGCTTCATACTCTTCCTTGAACCTTCTTTTTAAGCAGAACCGGGTCTCCCCGGTTCTGCTTTGTTGGTTAACTATCCGAAGAAGAACTGGCCATCCCTGTACTGAAAAAGGAAAGTCTGCTTTTCTCCACCTTCGATTTTCTCGACCAGGAAACTGCGCCCTTCAGCGTCCCTGTGGATCGCCATCCCGGAGACCTCCGGCATGACCACGCGTACGGCCTTGCCACCAGTCTGCTCTGCCAGCTTGGCGACAAGTTCCTGCGGAAAGGCATGGAAGAGGATCGAGCCACTGCCCTGGCCGCTCGATACCACGCGGTTCAGAGCCTGGCACCAACCCATCCGGTTCTCGGTCTTGCTCGCAGCCCAGACATGCACATAGGAGATAATTGCCTTCATCTCCTGCCTGGCCCGTTCCTCACCGTAACGGTGAGCGGAAAAGGCCTTGCGCCGAGCCTGGAGCCGTTGCTTCCGCAGCTCCTTGTTGGAACCCTGGCGCACAGCCTCCCATTCGGCCTGCGCCTGGTCGAGATCGGCTTTCAACCTGTCCTGGCGCTCGGAGACTCGCCCCACGACGGCTGCGTAGACGCTGTTCACATAGCGGCATTCCTCGAACATCACCCGGGTCACAGTTTCCCCCGAGACCAGTCCTTTGAACTCCTCTATGGGCAGTTTCGCCGTCAACAGGTCCTCAATCTCCTTGCGCACGTGGTTATAAAGTTTGCCGATGCGGTCGTTCTCATCCACATCGAGGTGAATCGGCAAATCCGAGATCCGGAACTCATTCTTGTACTTGAGCCACGGCGCCGGGTTTACCTGTTGACGTATCTCGCCGATCACCTTGGCATCGGGTTGGACCTCGTGTTTGAGGCTGTCGAGGGCTTTCTGGAGTTCTGTGACCAGCTGGTAGGCCAGATCGCTCCTGCCTGCAGCCAGACACGAGGTCTTCAGATCGGTAATCATCCCGATCTGGTTTCCCCGAGCTTTGATCGCCACATGCTCCAGGTTCCACCAGGGAGACTTGGCTTTGCGCAGCTTCATCTTCTGCTGGTGAAATTCGTTGCTGAGCGAGAATCGCTTCCGCACGAAACGCGGGAAGCGCTTTTCTTCCAGAATGCAGATCCAGTCAAAGTCGAAATCGCCACCATTCTTCCTGGCGGCGTCGGAATGGAGGACGTAAGTGCTTTCCAGAAGCAGTTGTTGGCTAACAATCTGAGCGGCTAGCTCGTGCGCCTCTCGGCAGCCCTGTTCGTCCAGATTGCAACTCAGCTGCAGTATGAGGTCGTTAGCTCCGATGTGCTCAATCGGCAACAGGTCTTCGCACATGCGGATGGGATAACGGACGCACAAACCTCGCCTGGAGTTGAGTGAAGTGATGGCTTGCTGCTTGGAGATCCAGTCAGATCCCGCATACAGCCTCCCCTCGCGAACGGCCAGGTAGCCGTCGTCGGCAAGGGCGAAGGCCGGCAGACGGAAACCTCCACCGGTCGCTGCTTTGAACGCCCAGCGCGCGAGCAGACGGTTGAGTTGATTGTTGATGTAGGGGTAACGGACGATGTGACCGCTGGTATCAGCCAGCAACGCCGCTTCTACGGTTCTGACCTCCTCGTCCTGGCTCCTTTCCTCATCGTCCAGGCCCAGGAGTTCCAGCAGTTCGGCGTAACGGCCCGCGCTGATCGAATCGTTCAGCCTGCGGACCTGCCCCAGCGCCTCAGGCAGGATCTCAAGCTGAATGGAGTCATCGGGCGCGTGCTCAATGAGGGTGTAGCTGGACTCGAATTCAAGCTTGCGCGAGAATTCGCGAATTCCCAGCACCACCGGCCCACGGAACCTGCGTCCCTTGCCGAAGACCGAATACATCACCACCGGCGCCTTCAATCCCGGCTTTACCGCGCTTTCCGGAAGAACAATATCGGCGTCGAGCAGCTGCGCCGCATCGTCCTCCATGACCTTGAAGGAGCCCTTGGCTTGGGTCTTTTCGAACGCCAGCCGGAACTGGTAGAAGCAGTTTTCCGGCAGTTGAAGTTTTGCAAACAAAGACCGCCGGATCCAGCCGCGGCAGTCATTGGTTCCCAAAACGTGATCTTCAACCACCAGCACGGATATTTCCGGCTCCTCGATCACCACCTTGCAGGCGGAGACCAGGATGCCGAAGTAAACGATGGCGGCCTGGGGCCAGTGCTGAAAACGTTCCGCTATGGTTGGGCTGTGGTCCTTGTCCACGAAGTAAAACTTGCCGTCCTTGGACGAACCGCTTGCTCCAACTAATTTGTAAGGCGTGTTCTTGAATTTGAGGTTGGCCATTGCGTTTTCTACCTGCGATTCCTCGTAGGCGTCCAGAGGCTCCGTAGGTACATTCACAACCGCGACTTTGATTCCCGGATACAGCGCGTTGAGAAGCGTCTTCTCGAGCGTCGTCTCCAGGTTGGTGAGGCGTTGCGTCACACCTCCGGTTGAATCGATGTCAAGCGTAACAACCTGCTCGAGGGAAAACTTGTGCGTCTTGCTCGTTTTGTTGCTATACTTTTCCATGATTAGTAAAAGCTCCTTAGTTGTTGCTGCGGGAAACCCGGCATTGACTAAGGGGCTTTTTTTGCTCTCCCCGGACACTCTGTCTGCCTGGCCTCCCTGGTTTTGGGTTTCTGGCCAGGCACCGACTAAAGCCGGGTCAGCACATCTCCCTACATGAACGTGTAGGGTCTTCAAAGGACCGTGAGCCCGGCGGGCTGGTTGGTCTCTCTTGAAAACTCGTGCCAACTTGTATCCCGCGGCCGTTCAGCTTCGGGACAAAGCCTGTTTCACAATCTTTGGTTCGTTTCCGTTTATTTCCGTTACCGCCTTCCATGCCACGAGCGTGTAAAAGACCTGGCCGGATCTGAACGCCTGCACCAATGCCTCTCCTTCATTGGCCATCTCCTCGCCGAGCTCCGGCTTTTCGTGGGAGCTGCCTGTCTTGGGCAGAAAGAAGCGAACGTTCTCGCTGGTCATCTCCCAGCGCCGCCGGCGACCATTCCTCTCGGAGGCTCCTGCCCCGTTTTCATTGGCTGTTTTTGCTGTGTCCACGTTGCACCTCAATTCGGACTATTACCCAGTGATGTATCCCGCGCCATTGCGTCCTTGCGCTCTCCTTCGATCAGCCGTTCGCCGTACTCGGCGATCAGCAGGCCACTGGGATTTGTTTCCGAGCGGCGCTCGGTAATCAGGCGAATACGAAATTCGCCTACCAGCTTGTCGGTGGTCTCCTGGTGATCGCGAACGCGGTGGACGTCTTTGACTCCGTAGGCAATGAAGCTCAGGGGATCGTCTTGCGCCGGTTCCAGCGAGCGCAAATGGAAGACGGATGTGATCTGTTCATCCTGAATCTTTCCCACCAGGTTGTTCTTGTCGATGGAAAGCAGGGTGGCCTGCCGCAGGTTCGCGGTCATCATGTTCAGCCCGTCGGCCCAGTTCCGGCGCACGCTCTCTGGAGAAAAACTCAAATAGTGTTCGAGAAACGATTTCACGTAAGCGTTTCTTTCAAACTCATTGGGCTCGGCATTTGAGCCTTGGGAGCTAAGCTGCGGCCGTGCGCCTTCCCGCTTGTCTTTCACAACAGAAGCTGACCCGGTCGAATCAATCCGGATTACCGTGGGCGGCTGCAAGCGCACATATGCCGCGAGGGCAACGGCCAAGAAGGCTGTTGGGAGGGAGATGAGGGCGAGAACCATTGCCCGGTTGGCATAGGCGCGCAAGGCTCCATCGTGCTCATAGTAGCGGCTGTATTCGAGTTTCTCCGGTGCCGGCCGTTTGTCGCTACGGTCTGCCTTCTTTAACCACATAATCCTTCCTCCTATTCCGAAACATTCGGCCGAAGAGCCTGCCGATGAAAAATCCCATCAGGGTGGCGAGACTCCATGGGCGAAAGGGGCTGCCGGTGGGCTCGTAGATTGGTCTTGGATAAAAGTGACTGTTCATGCGTTTTCCTCGGCCTGGCTGTCCTTGTTGCCGCTACCGCGCACCATGCCTCCGGCAAGCCGGGCGGCATGGAAGGCCGCCGTCTGCGTCACTCCCATGGGTCGAAATGCTCCGGAAGATTGCGAGCTGCGGGGAGGACCGCCCGCACCCGAAGCGCCTGCGCCGGCTGCGACAGCCTGCTGACCTGTGGCGAGATCGCCGGACGAAGCTTCCGCCGGCGCTGTTCCTTGTATGGCGCTCATGATGCCGCCGCGGATGGTCTGGGCCAGACTCGGCTGCGGGGGCGGTGCGGAAGATGACGCTAGCGCACTGGTTCCCGTGCTGGAGCCCGCGCCTGCTGAGCCGGCTACAGGGCCGACTCCTGACGCTGCTGCAGCTCCCGCGGAGAAGCCGGCAACTGCCGAGACAAAGGCGCCGGCTGCCGTTGCTCCGGCTTTTACCAGCGAGGCGGCGGTAGATCCAACATCTCCGGAGATCAATTTCTTCGCGATGAAAGGAATGAGGCCGAGAGCCAGGGCATAGAATATGCTGACGATGCCAAGTATGATCGTGTCCGAACGTCCCAGAAAAAATCCCTGCAGGAACCCACGGTTAACTACCGCATCGACACGGTTGAATTGAATGGCTGTGATCAGCGAGCCGAAGGTTGCGTAGAGAATGCCCCAGGCATTCCAAATCATCAGGTTCGTGGCAAAGGTCTTCGCCAGCTGGCCCACCCCGGCCATCGGCAGCAAGGCCAAAACCAACGGGCCGAGCACGTAGAGCAGGCAGCCATACAAGACATAAAAGAACGCGAAGAGCACCACCATCATGGCGTAGATCAAGTAGGCGATGAGGATCATCAGGGAAGTGGTGACCGCGGCGAAGCTTCCATCGATGGCAGGAAGGAGTGTGCCAAACCCGTTATTGCTGAACTGCTGCCTGAGCTGATCAGACCAGCTCAGAAACATATCGCCGGCGCCGGAAGAATTGTCGATAACCTGCGCGATCTGGTTGAAAGAGCCGTTGACTTCACGGAAAACCGTGCTCCAGTTGGCCAGAATGATCGCTGCAACCAGATACTTGACTCCGGTCACAGCCAGGGACTGAGCATCGCCGCCCCGCATCGCCGCCTGATAAAGGCCAATCAGGAACCCGATTACCAAAATGGTGTATCCGACGCCGACCACGGCCGGCAGCATTGCGGTTTGGTCAATTCCGTTCAGGCCCTGATTAAGGAGCTGCTGGAAATAAAACATGGCTATTGGGGCCCCCGCTGCAGGATTTGAGTGGTGTTGTTCCGCAACGTATTGATGTCGGTGGCGCTGAACTTCAGTTGCACGCCGGAGTTGGCCAGATCGATCGACCGGACGCGGATCAGCTCCGCCATTGCCGATTGGGTGTAGGCGTTTGCCCGGACCAGCCACGCCGATGCCTGGGCTTCGAGGATCGGCGCGCTGCCGGGAGCCGCATTCTGAATCTGCTGGTTGATCTGATCCGCCGCTGCCAACTCAACGTCAGCCAGGGCATCCAGCTCAACCGCCTTCTTGAGTGCGGCCTGGGCCTCGGCGTCGTTCATGTCCACTACATCGCGGATTGGTTGTGGAGCATCAGCCGGGGCCATCACAGTTCCGTAGACTGCTGCGTAGCTCTGGCCTAGCTGGGCAAGGGACTGGGGGTTGTGGGATAAGAGAGCCTGTTCCAATTGTTGCGGCACCGGCAGCGTGGCGCTGTTCACCGGCAGGCGATATAGCTGCGTGATTTGACGAAGCTGGTTCTGGAGTCGCGAAGCCAGACCCCGCGCGTTGTTGATGGCGGCAGTCGGATAGATCACCTGCTGCTCGAAATTTGCTGCCTGCTGCTGGAGCTGCTGGATCTGCGACAGAGGCTTGGCGACCACATTCTGCAGAAGACCGGAGATCGTATTCAGCCCGACTGAGATGATTGCGCAGCAGGGATCAAGACCAAGCTGGCCCCGCGCGGTGAAAGGCGCCAAGATCAATCCAGCGACCAGCAGCGTGGCGAAAATGATTTTCCACTTCATCTCAGCCCCAGCCCGGTGCAAGAAATCCGTTATCCGATCGATCGTCATAAATCACCTCTACCTGCTCAAAATCTGCTGCAGATTGTCCCGCAGCGTCCGATTTGCCTCCGCGCTTTGCTTGCGTAAGGCATTTGCATGCGCCAGCCTGGCTGCTTCCTGACGTAACTCCGCCGCAAGCATCCGCTGCAGCATGGCCTGGTTTTGCAGGTTGGCGGCCTGAGCCTGCGCGGTCAACATGGCTGCGCTTCCGGGTGCCGAGACGGCGGACTGTTGCTCGAGTCCATCGGCCACATTCAGCATTTGCTGGCTCGCCTGATCTGAAGCCGTAGCGGTTTTGAGCGCTCCAAGAGCCAGAGCATCGTCCACATCCATGAGGTCTCTTTGCCGGGCCGTGGTTTGATCCGCCGGGGGCAGCGTTTGATAAACCTGCATGTAGGAAGAGCTCAGTTGGCCGAGGTTGCCGGATTGGCGGCTGCGGAGCAGCGATTCAAATTGCTTTGGGTTCGCCAGGCTGGCGCTGTTGGTTGGAATGCTCTGAATTTGAGTGGCAAGGGTTGTGAATTGGGAGCGAACCTGGGCGACCTCGGCGCGAGCCTGGTTGATGAGCGCAACCGGCCATACCACCTGCTGCTCGAAGTCCCTGATGGCGGTATGGATTGATTGAATGCTGTTGAGAGCCTGGCCAATGCCATTCTGCAGCGTCCCGATAATCGCGTTGAGCAAGGTGATGATGTCGGCGATGCCGGCATTCGCCGTCATCGGCAGCAACAACAGCAAGGTCAGCAGAAACAGTACAGAGACGCGCTTTCCAGGGAATGACCACTTCATTTCGGTAGTCCTTTCGCCACAAGCATCGATTGCTCCTCCGGAAGAGGGCCCACCTCGGCCAGGCCGAAGGGATACTTCGTGGCCAATTGCCGGTAAGCTTCGAGCAGCGGCAAATCCTTTTGCTGTGAAATCCACCAGGCCCGGTAAGTCCGCTCCCGCGCATAGGTGGTGGTAATCCAATAGTCGAGCGGTGTCGGCACCATGCGGATGGTGTGGGTGGTTTCAGCTTTTTCGCCGACCACAATCAGGGCATCGGCGCTGCGTCCCTTGCGGGGAGCGCTGAAGTGCTTGATCTGGTGGAGCGCGGTCTCGTTCAAATGCAGGTGCTCCCGCAAAGCCCTCATATCGCCCGGCTGTTGACCTACGATCTTGGTGGTGGAATTTTTGACGATTCCGGCGCCGTGAACCCGCGGCTTCGCTTCCGACCCGACAAAGTCCTCGGCCGTCTGGCTGATTCCCCAAACGCTCGCATTGCGCTTGCGGGCCGTACGGAACAACTGCACAACCTCCGGCGCGAGGACGGGAGAGTCAAGCAAAAACCAGCACTCATCGAGCACCGTGATGCTCGGCTGCCCGGCCTTGCCGGAGGCTCGCTGCGCTGTGGCATGGGCGATCAGAAGGCTCATCGCGGTTTCCAGTCGCGGATCATCGGCGAGCTGCTCCACGTTAAAGAAGAGCCAGGGATGATCGAGCGAGATGGTGGTCGGACGATCGAAGAGCCGTGAGTAGATTCCTTTTTCTCCCGTCCAGCTGCGCAACTTGATCGCCGCCAGGTGGGCCTCGTCCATCACCCTCTGGTTCCTATCTTCGTCGCGCCACTGCGCGAGCTCATCACGCAAGTCCGAAAACGTGGGAATGGGATTGGAGGGCCGGATCGCCGCGCGCTTGTAGGTGCGCAGAATTGCGTCCGTGAGCAGGCTGTCCAGCAGCTCCGTATCTTCGGCGGGGTTCTCGCCCAGCATGTGCCGGGTCAGATTCTTGAGAAAGGCGGCCTGGTCCTTGCTGGGTTGACGTTCACCCCGCGGCAGATCCCAGGGATTGATTGTCTGCTCGGCATCGAGCGACATCGCAATCATCCGGCCGCCCATCAATTCCACTAGCGGCCGGTAGGAATCCCCACGCTCGATGATTGAGACCAGAGGGTTGGCGCGGGAGGCCATGGAAAGCAGTTGCTGCACCATGAAGGTCTTGCCGCCGCCGCTCTTCGCCATGATCAAGACGTTGGCGTCGCTGAGTGCCGGATCAAACGGCGAGAAGGGAATGAGTTGCCGGTATGGCGTCTCAAGCAGGAGCAGCGGCGAACGGGGTGTCCCCTGCCATGGAGTTTCCACCGGAAGCAGATCCGCCGCGTTCGTGGTCAGCATGTCCTGCTCCCGCTTGTCGGCATCCGCCATACCCGGCAGGGAACAAAAGAAAAGGCGCCTCTTGGCCAGAGTCTCAGTAATGGCCCTGGCGCCGTTCATCCTGGCGATGGCGTGAAGAAGCTGCTGCCGCCGGTTGGCGACGAGCCGCTCTGCCTCTTCGAACTCGCCGCGCGTGACCGCCGGCTTTGATGTCCTGGTAGAGATTAGTAGGCTTAGCTTCGCTGTCTTGACCGAACTGGCAATGATCTCCTGCTGAACTTTAAAGAGCTGGGATTCGGCCACCTGGGCTTCAACATTGACGCGGAAACCGCCATGTGTGTCCCGCTGGGCGGCCTGCATTTTTCTCAGCCGGCTTTTGTAGCCTTTGAGGACCCTGGTTTGATCAGGAATCGTCAGCTGGGCGTTGACTACTATGGGAAAGCCCAATGCGACTAGTTCCCGCAGAATCCCTGGAAACGTCGCGTCCGGAAGTTCCTTGAGGCTGACAAAAGAGTAGAGAATTCCGTCGATGTTCAGATAACTATCGCTTTCATCGACGATGCTGGTATTGGCCAGCTGTTGGCGGGCACTCCGGTATTGCAAGTGGTCTTCGCCTGGAGTGTAAGGACGTATGTCGGATTCGAGAGGATTGAGCGCTCGCTTGGCTTCAAGAAACAATTCCTGATCGGTGAACCGGCGAGGTCCGAGCTCTGCCGCCTGCATCGTAGCCTCAATTCCCAGCAGCAGGCTTTCAAATTCGGCCAGCAACTCCTGGTGCTCACGACGGTTCCGTTCAATGGCGGTCTTCGCAGAAAGACTCCAGTTAACGCTGCGTCTTGTCGCCTTGCCGGTAACCCGATGATGGATCACCGGGTCCCAGATCAGGTAGAGATGGAGGATGTGCCGCAAATAGCGACCGGAGGCTGCCCTCTCCTGCCAGGCATTCAGCCTTACTCCGTCAAGAGCCTTCCCCATATCGCTTTCGGAGTGATCCTGAGCGGCGTATAACTCGAAGACTCGGCCCGCGTCTTCAACAACTTCATAGCGGACCTGGACCCGCATGCTCTGTTCGGGAATAGACTTGAGCAGAGCACCGAGCATCACCTTGGCACGATCGCGCTCCTGATCGCTGGCGAAGTAGGAGATGATGCCGCGGAGCTCATAGCCTGCAACCAAGGCTCCATTCGTGCGCACCAGCACGTTATCGAGGTAGTCGCGGACTGGAAGCTGTTCACAGAGGGCGGGATCATCCATCCGGTTTTCGTGCTCTTGGCGAGTCAGGGGTGATGGCATCAACATGGTCATAACTCCTCGTTCACGTAGCTGCGGCGCATCTGGCGGTCGCTTGCTACTGCACAGTAGGCTTTCGGCTTCACGTACCAATTCAGCAAATCCCGCAAGTAACCACGCGGTTTGCCGTACTTGAAGATCATCAATACCGGCACGACAGCCAGCGGAACTCCATACTGGAGGTATGCGCCCCATTGACCGCCGACAAAGCGGCTGGCCACGTTCATTACTGCCGCCAGCCCCAGCACGACAAACAGATCCTCAAATTCAAGCGCCATAAAGGTGACGCGCGTGTGCAAGTTGCGATTTACGGGGGTTACGTCTAAAGCCATCGCCATCACCTCACTCCTGCCGTCCCGTTCTGAATCCAAAACTCGGCCAGCCGCAAGAGTCCGGATAGGCCGAAGCACATCATCGCGGCCACCAAATTTCTGACCCAGGCGTCGCCGATGGTCATCCGCTCCAGGACGCCGGCCGAATGCAGGACCAACATCACGATCTGGATGACACCGTAAAGCGGCAGCATCACGTTTCCCACCCAGTTCACCAGCGTCAGAATGGATATCCAGTAGCGGTCCGGATCGTTGGGGCCGGCCTGCTGGGCGAATGCCTCGAGCGCCCGCAGCAGACCGGAGCACATGAGCGCGGCAAAGCCTGCCCATGCCAAATGCGCATAGGGATGAGCTTTGCTGAACTGATAGATCGCCGCGGCGAAAAATAACCCCGCGAGGGTCGGCATGATCACGTTGCCTGTCCAGTTGGTCAGGTTCAGTAGCCCGTTTTCAAACATGGATCACCTCCGATCTCCACTTCACCCGACCATTGCCTGGACAAGCTTCCAAAGCCCGGAAACGCTCAGAAATGCCAATGCGGAAAACACCAGCGGCATGAACGGCCTCTTGCGCGCATAGTTGATGACAGTCCCGGCTACCGCCAGGCCGGCTGCCTCCGGCAGGATCGTGCCTGCGAGGTAGTTCCAGAGGGAGGCCAGCATATCGACCGTTGCGAAGGTGCCGCCGCTATTGAAGCCCTGCATGAGCTTGGCGGTACCGGTGACGCTCAAGAGAAAAATTGCGGCTACCACGGAGCCAAGAGGGCTCGAACCCTGCGAGGCATCCAGAGCCGCCTTGGTCACAAAAAACGCCGCCAGGATCGGACCCAGCTTGCCTACGACGACATCGGAAACAAAGCTGGCCAAGCTCGTCTCTATACCCCGCAGCCATCCTCCGGCAATTCCGGCGCTCTGGGCTGGCACGTTGATGCCCTGAGCGGCAAACCAGGAGAGCAATTGCGGCAGTGTCAGCAGGATCACCGACCACAGCATCCAGCGCTGGAATTTTCCCCCGACTTCGAAATTGACGCCGCTCTCCTGGCGCAAGGCCACTCCGGCGAGCACGAGGGTGCATGTTGCCGCCGGCACAGCGAGGTCGAACAGCAGTTGCATCACGTCGATCAGTAGCTGAGGTATTGTCATGATCAATCCCAAAGAGAGCTCCGGCATCGCTACTGGACGCCCGCTTGGCCTTGCTGAATCCAGAATTCGAGCAGCCGGGTCAGACCTGAGACCATCAATAAGCCGACTGCGGCGATTGCCCAACGCGCCACACCGCGGCCATGGGTGTAATTAATGATTGCCATCACCACGCACAGCGCCGCTCCGACAGGGGCAATGACGTTGCCCACCCAATTCACTAGATTGAGGAAGGCGCCTTCAGGCTGAGCCGCGGTTTGGCCCTGAACCGCCTTGTTGGTGGCCGGCGCACCGCCGAGATTTTGCGCGTAGATTAGTAGTGGTGAGATCTGGAAGAGGATAATGAAGACGAGAAATACTGTCGCAATCTTTGTAGCCGACCCTGCTGACTGGAGAACTTGCATATTGCCCTCTCGCGAACGTCCTCATTCGTGATGTCGCAGAGAGAACATAGGACTGGTTAGAGACTCGCGCAAAATTTATTGGGGTGGTACCTGCGACTATGGCGGCAGCTGGATGCTTTCAATAAAAAAATCAGGATAGAGGATTTGGCGGTAAGCCCAGTAAATGGAGCGAGATTGACCTCGTTGGCAAGTCTTTGGCCCTATCTGAACCCATTGGCAAGTTCTTGGCACAACGTTTTGGCTTTTGTCCAGTGGCCATTCGCTACCATGACCTCAGGGAGCGTCGAAATTTTATTGGCGTAGTTGCGAATCAGGACTAAGTGTCTGGCACCACGTCGGGGTTTTTCTCCACGGATGCCAAAGTAAGGGTATTCGAAAGGCTAGCGCAGCCGATAAAGAGCCTGCTCTAGCCAAGCCGTCACTCCCTAAGGTATAGTTTTTTCAGCACAAGCTCTTGAAATCCCTAGGACTTATCTCCTATGGGTGACGTGGCTTCCGCCAATTAGACTGGGTGGAGGTGTTTGCCTGCACACCGGTCCTCGCGGACCAAAGTTGGCCAGAGAAACTCACTTGCGAAAAAGCATAATACTGCCCATTTTTCTATTTTGTATCCTCATTGCCGCTGCTGAAGCCCAAAGCGACCAGATGCAACAACAGCCGTCTCCGCAAAACCAGCGGATTCCTACTGGTGTTCAAATCTCAAACGCTCCGGCTGAAGCTGACCAGCGAAGCGTTGATCGTCAATCGCAAAGAGAAGGTCAGAATCAAGGGGAAGGAGCAGAGTTTCCCAGAGCGCAGCAGCCCCAGGAATACCTCAATCTCCCGCCCGAACCCGACATCGAATATCAGGATTTCGTCTCCAGTTCCCTGGGCTACAAGCTCCCGATCTTCGGACAAAATCTCTTTCGCAACGTGCCTTCAACGTTTGCACCGCTTGATCATGTCCCGGTCACACCAGACTACCTGGTCGGGCCCGGCGACGAGCTCCTGGTGCGGGCATGGGGACAGATCGATATCAACTATCGGGCCGTCGTTGATCGTACCGGCATGATTTACCTTCCCAAGGTCGGCGCGATCAGCGTATCGGGAGTGCGCTACGACCAGCTTCAGGAACGTCTGAAGTCGGCGATCGGGCGTGTGTTCAAGAACTTTGATCTCGACGTGACCCTCGGCCGCCTGCGATCCATCCAGGTCTTCGTGGTGGGGCAGGTTCGCCGCCCCGGCTCATACACGGTCAGCTCGCTCAGCACCCTGGTGAACGCGCTGTTTGCCTCCGGCGGGCCTTCAAAACGGGGCTCCATGCGGCACATTATTCTGAAGCGTGAGGGCAGGGAAGTCACCAGTTTTGACTTCTATGACCTGATCGCCTCCGGGGACAAGACCAAGGACGCCCAGCTGCTTCCGGGTGACGTCATTTATGTGGCACCGGTGGGGAGGCTGGTCGCACTGGCGGGCAGCGTGAATGTGCCGGCCATTTACGAACTGAAGGATCACGATACCCTAGGTGATGTCCTCAAGTATGCCGGCGGTCTGACCACGACCGCGGCCGCTCAAAGAGCCTATGTCGACCGCATCGATGATCACCAAATCCGGCGCACGGCGGAATTCGAGCTTTCCCCTACGGGAATGCAGGCCGAGCTCAAGGACGGCGACATTGTGCGGTTTTTGCACATCTCGCCAAGGTTTGATAACGCGATCACCTTGCGCGGAAACATTGCCGTGCCCGGCCGTTATCCCTGGCGCTCGGGAATGCGCATCAAGGACCTGATTCCCAATCGCGAATTTCTGGTCACGCAGGAATTCTGGAAAAGACAGAATCTCCTGGCCATCGATCCGGAAAGCCTGACCTTCAAGTCACGCGAAGAGATCGAACAGGAGCGCCAGCGCGCCCTTGAGAACCAGACGTACGGTGAGCAGCCAAATCCGAATCCACCGGCCCAAGGCCAAAATCCTCCCGCCACGATCTCGCAAAACCGTGGTCAGAATGTGCCGGGACAGCCGGGGCAGCAAGGCACCGTTCCCTCGAGTCAGGATCTCGCCTCCCAGGTTGGGCGGACCGAGGCGCAGCGGATCAAGCAGGAAGAACTCAAGAACGAAATCAAGCGATCCGGCGCCGAGATAAATTGGGAATACGCCGTGGTCCAGAGGATCCTTCCCGAAGATCTGAGTACGCGGCTGCTGCCCTTCAATTTGGGGAAGGCCATCGCCGGTGACGAGAGTCAGAACCTCCAGCTCGAACCGGGAGATGTGATCACAATTTTCTCCCAAAACGACATGCAGGTGCCCGAAGCGCAACAGAGCAAGTTCGTGCGTCTTGAGGGAGAGTTCCACTCTGCCGGTGTCTACCAGGTTGAGCAGGGCGAGACCCTGCACCATCTGATCGCCCGTATCGGCGGCATTACGCCTCAGGCTTACCTGTACGGCTCCGAATTTACCCGGGAATCAGCACGAGAGGCGCAGCAGAAACGGCTCGATCAATACCGGGATGATCTCGAGAAGGAAATCGAGCGAAGTGCCAGTGCGCAGAGAAACCTGAACGGTGAAGAAGCCGTAGCTGAGCGGCAAACGCTTGAGGGTCAACGTCGGCTCCTGGAAAAATTGCGCGAGGTCAAGGCGGATGGCCGCATCGTCCTTGAATTAAGACCGGACGCAGACGCAGTGGATGCCTTGCCGGATTTCACGTTGGAAGATGGCGACCGCTTGCTTGTGCCCTTCCGGCCAGCAACGGTCAATGTCATCGGTTCGGTGTACAACAGCAACTCCTTCATATTCAAACGGGGAAAGACCGTGGCTGATTACATGCGCCTGGCCGGCGGGGCAACTACCAATGGCGACAAGGGCCGCTCCTTCATCATCCGGGCTGATGGAACGACCTTTAGCGCGCAGGGGCATAAAGGCTGGCTGACCAACAATTTCAGCGAGGCTCGTTTGATGCCGGGTGACACCATAGTCGTGCCGGAGAAGCTAGACAAAGGCGCCGTTCTGCGTGGGTTCAAGGATTGGACACAGATCGTCGGCACGTTCATAATTGGGGCGGCTGCGGCGAAAGTCCTCTTCCCGTAGAAACGTCGTAACTCTACGACAAACTCTTTGGCAAAGGTTGGCTGGGTCCATAAGAAAAAAAGTCCCTCATTGGTTCACCTGCGGAAAATCAAATAGCGCATTCACCAGCTCTGCATGACAACCTGCTCTGTCCCGTGTTGCTCTAACTTTAAGTGCTTGCCTTCAGCAATGTGAATTCTTAGCTCAAGTACCTTCATAGAATTCACGGAAATAACAGGAAGTGTGCCGCGATTCCTGAGCGCACTATTCGCAACCGCATTGCGTTCGAAGAGCATCGCACAGGGTGACCCATGGTTCTTTTTCGTTGGCGCGCACTGATTCTTTTCTTGCTAGTACTCTTGGTTGCGCTTACAGGTTGCGAAGGGCTTAGAGTAAATGCGAATTCCGTCGCGGGGGGATCAGGCCCCGGTGCCCCAACTGCACCAACAACGCCAGGTAGCGCGCAAACGCCAAGATTTGCATTTTGGTACTCGCCTTGGGATCCTACTATCACACCGGCTGCAATTAAACCGGCCGACGTTGTAATCGGGATCGCTCCATCTATAGTGCCCACAGTCCATGCGCTCGGTAAACGAGCACTGCAATATCAGACATATTACCAATCTGAGCCCAATTCTCTTCTATTAAACAGCACACAAGATTTGACCAATGTAGGGTTCGAGATCAATCAACAATTTGTGATCAATATTTTTGGGAACCCCCCAAACAGCTATGTCCTATGTCCGAACAGTGTTGTGCTGCACAAACGTGTTCAGCAATATGTGCAGCAATCACTCAGCTCTGGATATGACGGCTTATTCTTAGATAATACTTTTTTTGACCCCCCTGCCCACTTGGTTTGCGATGGATCCCATGCGCATGTTGATCCCTCGGCTGAAGGAGGTCGCGCATACATAACCCTAGTGTCCGAGGTTCGCCAAATAATCAAGGCGCACAACCCGGAAGCAATTCTCATGACCAATCCTGGCAATCCCCTCTGGCTCGACCGCATCGCGACAGGCAGCCCGACGTTATGGGACGTCTCCGACTATGTATTGTGGGAAGGGTGGGGTTACACGGCCGCGACTCAGCATGATCAATGGAATAACTACATTCCTCTAAGCTACCAAATGGTAGCAACGCATCCCGATCGGGTCGCACAGTTGGTGATGCTCTCTTACGTGAAAAGTGTGACCGAAGCCCGCTTTGCATTTGCAGCCGCGCGCTTCTTTGGATTTACCTGGACCGGCAACATCAACAATAGCTTCGGCAACTATCTCAATAGTATCCCCTTTGGACTGGGTGAGCCGATTGGCTCATTGCCGCCTCAAGCCCCAGTCCTTCAGCGTATGTTCGAGCACGGCGAGGTCTTCGTTAATACGAGTGCCACGGTACAGTCAGTAACTGTACCGGCCGGAAATCTTTACCTCGGAGAAACAAACCAGGCACTGGCAGTTCCGACGGTTGTTGACCTTCAACCTAGAGTGGCGGCCATTGTGATATTTTGAATAATAGGGCCGGTCCTGAAATTGAAGTTGCGTTTTCGCGCCGCTGGTCTGACGACCATACCCCAAATTGTCCGCTAGGAAGCTCACGCAGTGTTACGAACCGCTGCACCAGCGTTATTGGCCACGTGGCAATGCCAATTCTGAAATACAAGTACATTCCATAGCATGTACTGCCAATTGCGTCTACCCGACAAATGCTCCGTCCATTTTTGCCGAATGGCTTCAACATTTAGAAGCTGGTGCTGTTTCAGAGCTTCCTCTGACAGCAGATCTTCGGCCCAATCCTTCAATGGCCCGCGTAACCAGTGCTCAATCGGAACACCGAAGCCCATTTTGGGGCGCGCCAATAATTCTTTCGGAACGTAATCATAGAGAATCTGTCGGAGCACCCACTTGCCCAGTCCCTCACGAATTTTCATTCGCAATGGAACACGCCAAGCCAATTCAACCACCCGATGGTCCAGAATAGGCACGCGGGCCTCGAGACTGACGGCCATGCTTGCCCGGTCAACTTTCGTTAGGATGTCATCTGGCAGGTAAGCTCGAATGTCTGTCAGCATCATTTGTTCTTCCACCGTAGGCAACGAAGCTGAATCGGCAATGATCCTGCGCACGGTCTGAGGCTCTTGCGACCCGAACACTAGATCTGATGGGTCTTCGCACTGCGAGAGAGCGGCCAAGTAAATTGCGCCTGGGCCATCAGCCGTGAAGAACCGAGCTAACTTGTGGGCCTTGTCTCCCACTGCGGCCCACCGCTTGTTCGAGGGAATCATTGGTTGCAACCGGCTGTAAATCGCATCATAAGCAGCAGGTGGAATCCCACGAATCAGTCCTGCGGCCATCGCTCGCGCGGAAGCTGGGAATCGATTTAATGAATGCGACAATTTTTTGGTTAGCAAATAACGGTTATACCCGCCAAAAAGCTCATCTCCCCCATCGCCTGATAGGCTTACCGTCACGTGCCTGCGTGCGAGCCGTGATACAAGATAAGTGGGTATCTGCGAAGAATCGGCAAATGGCTCATCATAAATGCTGGGCAACAGAGGAACTACCTCAAGCGCTTCTTCAGGCGTAACGTAAAGCTCCGTGTGTTCGGTTCCCAAATGCTGAGCAATGGACTTAGCATGCGTGGCTTCGTTATATCCGTTCTCGTGAAAACCGATCGTAAAAGTTTTCACTGGTCGGCTGCTCTGTGCCTGCATCAGAGCCACTACTGCGCTGGAATCAATACCGCCGGAGAGGAAAGCCCCCAGTGGAACATCGGAAATCATCCGCAGCCTTACAGCGGAAAGCAATTTTTCGCGCAGTTGTTCAGTGACCTCGGCATCGCTGCCAGCCAGCGGAGACCGCATTCCTTCTTCGGCTACTTCGGCCGCTGACCAGTAACAGCGCTCTTCCGGCTCCAGCCCTGGGCCCCGAACAATGAGAATCGAGCCTGCCTGCAACTTGCGTATGCCTTCGTAAACGCAATGCGGTGTGGGCACGTAGCTGTGACGCATGTACAACGCTAGGGAATCGCGATCGATGGTTCCTGTGAAATCGGGAAAGGCACCGATCGCTTTGAGTTCCGAAGCAAAGACAAAATGTCGTCCAGCGTGGCCGTAATAAAGAGGTTTGATACCCAACCGGTCGCGCGCCAAAACAAGGTTTCTTTCCTTTTGGTCCCAAAGGGCAAACGCGAACATCCCCACAAACCTCTTAAGAGCTTCTTGTACGCCCCACCGCTCGATCGCCTCTAACATCACCTCAGTGTCGGAGTGCCCGCGCCAGATTTTTTGCCCCAACTCGCTCCTCAGTTCCTCGAAGTTATAGACTTCCCCGTTAAAAACAATGACGTAGCGGCCGGATGCTGACGTCATGGGCTGGTGCCCGGCTGGAGAAAGGTCAAGTATCGAGAGCCGACGGTGAACTAGCCCAAAACCTGAATCTTCGAAGAAGTATCCGGAATCATCTGGTCCGCGATAAGCAATAGAATCGCCCATTCTCCTTAAAACTTCCAAGGGATCCTGCAGCAGAGGTTCTCTCGTCCAAAAGCCCGCGATTCCGCACATTTCTCTTATCGTAGCATCACGAGAACGAACGTGGCTGTCTTTCAAGGCAGTATTTTGACTTGGCACTGCTATTCTCGACCGCACCATTCCGTGCTTTTCGTGCTTCCAAAGGGAGATGGCATTCAGTTTCCCTTCGCCTGAAATCCTCCGATCAACGGTTGAGTACACTCGATGTTATCGGCTAAAATGAACCCTAAGTGACTGACATCGAGAAGCCCGTCTCTTGATGTGTCCCTGCGGCGTATCCGCAAGCGGTTCCGCTCACTGTATTTTCACTGCACAAGCCTTCGTATAGAGGCTCAGATCAGAGGGGATATGTACCCAGCTTCCTGGCCTTCAACAACAACCTCGGCATGTGCGGCACGTTAAAATGCCATCAACAATTCATCACCGCGTTGGGCGCAGCGTCCGATGAAGACGAAAGTTGCATTTCTCATTGGGTCCTTGGAGACCGGGGGGGCCGAAACTCAAGTCGTAGAGATGATGAATCATATCGACCGGGGGCAGTTTGAGCTGTCGTTGATTTTGTTCACATCACGAGGACTCGAGCGTGCAGGAGCTTTCAGAAAAGAAGTGAAATTGCTTCGCGACCGGGAAAAGAAGCCTGTCGGAGCGGGACAGAGGGCCTACCATTCAGCGTGGGCCCTGAACCGTCTGCGGATCCACCTAGGTGAGATCCGCCCGAACGTTCTGCACGCTTTTCTACCCGAGGCTTGCATCGCCGCCGCCTGCGCGAGGCTGTTCTGGAAGGTGCCGTGTTTTGTTGCCAGCAGACTATCTCTTACGAACGCATACCGCCGAAGCAAGGCAAAGTCTTTTGCAGATGTAGTAGCCACGCGCTTGTCCGACTGTGTGATCGGCAACAGTTTGGCCATAAAAGAGGAATTGAGGAACATTGAGAGAATACCCGACGAACGCACGGAAGTAATATACAACGGAGTAGACGTCAACCGATTCTCACCCGCCAATCACCCCTGGTGGCGCAAACAATTCGAATGGACCGAAGACAATCCAGTATTTGGCAATGTGGCAAATTTTATTCCGTACAAGCGCCATATTGATTTCGTGAAGGCAGCAAGCCTCATTCATGCTGCTATTCCAAAAGCTCGATTTTTGCTAGTGGGCGAGGACCGCGGAGAGATGATTCCTGTGCGACAAGCAATTGCGGAAGCAGGCCTGTCTGAGTACGTCCGAATTGTGCCAGGCACAAACACGCCTGAGTTGGCTTTTGCTGCCATGGATGTGTATCTTTGCACCTCGGAGACCGAGGGGTTATCCAATGTGCTACTTGAGGCAATGGCTTCTGGTGTGCCCGTCATAGCTACTCATGTCGGAGGAAACCCTGAAGCGATAAAAGATGGCTTCACAGGCTACTTGGTGCCGCCGCGCGCCCCCGCGGAAATCGCTAAAAGCGCGATTGATCTTGTTGGCCGCCCATCACTCTTGAAGGAGTTATCAATCGCTGCCCGTCGCCATGCCGAACAAACGTTCTCGTTGCACGGCATGGTCCTTGCGCACGAGCAACTTTATCTGAGATTGTTGAGGGAGCGTCGAACGCCTGTCTGGAAGCGCCTAGCTGCCACAAATTGAAATAAAAGGGCGGCGGTAGGGCAGTTATTCGTTTTGTAATCGATTCCGCACGAAAGACGAATTTGTTGGCAAATGAATCATGTTATGCCTGCGATCCGCTTCCAAGTTGCAGTTCGCTTCTGAGAGAGAAGGCAGGTGTACAGATCTTCGTGCTGCCTCACCATTTGTGTTAGTGAAAATAGCTCTCTTGCCCGCCGAAGGGAGTTATCTGCAAACCGTCGAATCCGGCCCGGATCTTGAGCAAACTCTACTGCGGCGCGCGCGATTGATTCGGGTGAGTGTGCCGGTGTCAAGATTCCATTTAGCCCTTCTGCGATGGCTTCCCGGTTTCCACCCACATCTGTCGCAATTACCGGAAGGCCCGTCGCCATTGCTTCTAGCAGCACATTGGATAAGCCCTCTGATTCAGACGTGCAGACGTAAACGTCCATCGTGGAGAAGGCCAGCTCTGGTGTGTTTGTCCCTGGCACTATCTGGATGTAATCAGTTAGCCCTGCTTCCGCAATTGCTTGTCGCACAGGAATCATCTCTCCGCGGTCCTCGCCCACCAGAAGAAAGCGAGCCTGTGGGATTTCATTGCGAATGAGACTTGCTGCCTTCACAAGGTCTATATGGCGCTTATACGGCGCGAAATTGGCAACCATGCCGAAAACCAAGTGGCCGTGATGCCAACCTAGCGCGCTTCGCCAGCCAGGTTTTTGCAGCGGCGAAAATCTTCTTGTGTCCACGCCGTTATAAATCACCCGTGTGCGCAAGTGTGGCACGTGGTCTAACGCCACCACTTCTTGAATAATGGCTTCACTGTTGCCGACGACAAAATCAGCCGCCCGTGTCGCAAACATGTCTGCCACAGCGGCCAGTCGGCTATTCGGTCGGTAGCAATCAACCAGAGATCGACGGCTGGCGATGGTGCAGGGGACTCTCTTTAGCATCCGCGCCGCGCTTGCGTATATGACGCATGCAGGCAAGAATGCGTGCAAAATATCCGGACGTAGTTCACTGATGTGCGCACAAAGCCGCCGCAAAGCGCGACTAGCATAATACCCGCGAGGCGCAACTTTTCTTCCGGCGAGAGGAACCACCTCTAACGTCTTGACATTCGCCTCCAAATCTTTGACGCGTGTAAGACCAATCGCTGTTTCCAAGATCAACGAGGGATCAAACATCTCGCGATTCAATCCTCGAATAAGCTCCAGCAGCTGGCCTTCTGCGCCACCACTGCCTAGCGATCCAATTAGATAGCAGATCCTGGCTTTCATGCAGTTGCAGTCGCCCTGAAGCTTCGAAATATGTGGAAAACGCCGGCCCAATAATAGAGTGCTAGTACACCCCCACTGAATATTAAGTAGCCGATCAAAAGGCCTATGGTGCCTGTCAAAAGGTGCCTGAAAAAAGCTAAGGTTGCTCCCAAAGGCACACAAACTAGAAGAGCACGGAAGATGGTGATCAGGAGGCTACGTTCAAGGACGCCAGGCATAGGCTTGCGGATGAATCGAAAAACCAAAATGGAAGTACAAACATATACCAATGAGGTGCTAACGCTGATTCCTACAGGTCCCAACAACCTCATGAGTATATAGTCCAACACGGCGTTAACGATCAATGCCGTGAGCCCCACACGCACTAGAAAATGATTTTCCTTCAAAGCGTTAAGCAGGCGAACAGGGATCATGCCAAAAGCAAAAGGGACTAGGCCGATCGTATACCCAATCCAAATGCGTGACACCTGATAGGTCGAATTGCTGTCGAATTGGCCGTGTTGAAATAACAATCGAACCGTAGGCCCGCCAAACACCAGGATTCCAATCGCAACCGGAATTGCTACGAGGGCAACACCTGAGATGTTTTCCTGTACTCTGCGTTTTAATGCCGCAAAATCGTGTTCAGCAGCTAATTTTGAAAGCTCTGGCAGGATCACCCAAGACGCCGCCATTACTACCACCTGCGTTACCACAGTATTCAAGTTACTTGCAAAGCTCAGTGCTGCCGCGCTGCCCGAAGGTAGCAAGCCGGCCATAAACTGATCTACTGATATGTTTGCAACGCCAAAAGTGGAAATCAATAGTAAAGGCATCTGCTGACGCGCAAGCTCCTTCACGCCATCCGACCACCAGCGAAGTGAAGTCGGCAACTTGTTAGCAAACCAGGCGGGAAGCGCCACGGTTAGAGCTTGGAAAAACATTCCGAGCGCTAGACCAATCGCGAGTGCCCCGACTCCAAGGAACGGGAACAGCAGTATGGTTGCGATTGAAATCGCAGTTGTGATGATCGGCGCGGCTGCAACGACAACGTATTTTTTACGCGAAAGTAATTCGGCAGAGCAGTATGCATAGACAGAGGTCAGCGGAAGTATTGGCGCGCACAAACGAAGCAGTGTGGCCGCCAGCATTTGCTGGGCAGGGGCCAATTTGGGAGCAACCAAAATCATCACGCTTGTCGCGAAAGTCGCCAGCAACAAAGCGGGTATGCATGCGATTACCGAGGACAACAGGAGACCGGCCCGAAAGGTATTGGCACGCTCGAATCCGGTTTTTAACTCTGCGGACGCTAAGCTGGGGACCAGAGATATGGCGAAACCACCCGTCAGCAAACTGCCGACAAGGTTCGGAATCAATACGGCCAGAGTAAAAGCGTCTAACTGTGCACTCGTCCCGAAGTAGCGGGCAACCACAAGCGATTTAACAAAAGAAAGAAGATATGCCAACAAAGAAATCAGCGCAAATGTGGCTGACGCGCGGACGACCTTCCGCGCGCCGGCGTGCTCCACTACTGCGCTAGTACCCATTTAGCACCACACCGTCAAGTGCCAACACAGACCAAAGGACGACGAGCAAAAGTTGTTTCGATAACCGTCGTTCCTGACGATACTTCCTTTTACAAGTAAAAGTGTTCGCAATTTCCCCAACTCAGGACTGATGAACGTTGGACGGTGCCATTCGTGTCCTTCATGACGCTTTGAAGCAGCATACTTCATTACCGTAACGCTACAACGAACAGGAGGCCGGCCAAATTGGGCAAAAAGCTTAATCATATGGATTAACAGGTCCCAAGCCTCAGCCTATTTGAAGGCTGCACCCATCACGTCCTCTCGGACAACCGATGTCCAACCGGCGGGGAAGCGTTGCGGTACTTCTGAGCCTAGAGATTTTATTATGCCTTCCAGTGATTGAGTTTGTCCTCCTAGAGTAACAACAACGTCATCCGAAGAAAAATGAGTTAAAGGCCATGAAAATTGCCCGAAGGCCCCCTGGACGATCGGGACCTTAAATGGATCTAAGCCCAGCATATAAGCCCCCACAAAGTCCAGCGCCGCGGGGTTGTCGCCAGCAAGAAGGACATTCAGGTTTAATGGCTCTGGAGCAAGTGGACCATTGCCTTGGCCAGCAACGATCCCGTCGCAAATGTGTAACACTCTGCGCTGTGGTTCAACGGACATAGTTCCGTCCACTTTGCCATAAACAAGGATCCGGTTAAGATCAAGGCTCATGCGCCAAACTGTGTCGTTGCCTGACCATGAGCCTTCGATGCCCGTTTCATCACCTGCAATGGAGAGCCAACCTAAAAGAGGCCGCAGCAACGGAGCAGCAAGTCTTGCTCGAGATCCGTCCGGCGATGCGTTCTGGAAGTCGTAGATTCTCTCGATAGCCTCTTTGATCAGGCTTTTTCCCGGATAGCAATCACCCTTAGACCCACCTCCACCAATTCTGTGATGGGGAAGATATTCCTTATTGCCGTTGATGCCGACTAAATTCTTCAAAGCATTAGTGATCCCAGCCTTCTTGTGCATTTTCAGCTTGGGAAGATTGATGACCACATCGGCCGCCAGGACATCCTTGGTGATCAGATATTGATGCCGGCCGGGCGAGTGAGTCTTGGCCAAGAATTTCGGATCATAGCAAGTCACCCGGAAGAGGGATTCATTGGTCGTAACCGGTTCCAACAAGCTCTCACGGCCTAAATCAAACAGCACGTATTCAGCCAAATCAATTTTGTCTTCTTGTGCCACCCGGATTCCACGCTCAAAACTTGCTATCGTGCGGCGAAAGTCTTGAATTCCACTGAAACGTTTTTCTCTCGCGGCAAGGTCCCGGGACCACGAACCCAGCCCGGTACGACGGAGCAAACGATCGAAATCACAACTCTGAATCGGTGCGTCCCCTATATGGACTTCAGAAATCCCCGTGCGTAACACCTCCATAACTGTTTCTTGCACCAGTGCGGGGTGTGTTGTCACAGCGTCAAAGGACCACGGCCCCATATTCTGGTGCAAGACAAGGTTCGGTTTTACCAGCACACGAGCATTGGCAGGAATCACTTTGGAGAACATCCCACCAGCGTCACCCCAGCCAAGTTGTTCCCCCAAAGAACGGAGAATGGACTGCAGCTCATTGGGATTCGAGTATGCAGAGAGCCCAGCTCTTGCTACAGCAGGCGCGCTCTTTTCTAAGAAATCGGAAAGGCTGTTCATTTTTTAGAATCGGTTCGCCCTGGAACGTGACTAACGACTGGCCGCCACTTATTTGCCTGGGTTTTGGCAATGTAGTCCACCAAGGTGATTGTTACGGGAATACCAGGCAAGTTCCGGCAAATCATATCTAGGATGGAACTCTTACTATCCTGGGCGAATTTCGGGCCAGGAACGACTTGCACCGTTATTGAATAATCCTCGGCTTGCAAGACCATAAACTCACGGACAGGAAATTCCTTAAAAAGATGGGGAAACTGGATGCCGTGGATAAACGATCCATTGGGCAACCAGATCTTCTCGGTTTCCCTTCCCACCACTCCGAGAATTCGAAATGCCGGATGCCCAGGGTTGCTCCCCATCGGGAACATACCCACGTCACCCGTCCGGTAGCGGATCATCGGCATCCCATCGGCGTGTAGCTTCGTGACCAGGATGGCAGTGTCGGGAGCCGTCGTTTCGGGTTCGACCAATAAGTTTGGCCAATCCACAATAAAGTCTCTTGAGCGCGGTATCTCCTGTTGAATCCCGATCATGCCAGCGTCGCGACTGCCATAGCGCTCGTAAATCGGCTTTCGAAACACGTTCTCAGCCGCTTCGCGTTGCGAGTCATAAAGCTTCTCGGCTCCGGTTACGATGCATCTTCTTGGATAGCTAGGCCTAAGATTGTTCTCGAACAGGAACTGTGCAAGGGCGACAAGGGCACTAGCGTACGCCACGATGCACTCAGGCTGATAACGCTCCATCTCTTCGTGATACCGTCCCAAAATCTCAGGAGAAAGTCGGAAGCAATCAAACCAGCGGTGATTATTGATGAGGCCTGAAATCTTCTCTTTGAACGAGTTTTTGGCAACTGGATCAAGGTGATGGCCCCACAGATATGCAATCCTGGAGCCCGGAATGATACCCAACTGTCGCATGTAGAACTCACGCGCCGTCGAGTGCCAAAGCTCTTCTTCGGGTCCAACCCATATCTTGGTCGGCTCCCCAGTGCTTCCGCCGCTTGAGTCTGGCCGTAGAAGTGCCTTGTCTATGGTTCTCGAGATCATTGTGTCTTGCGATCGCAAAATGTCGCGTCGCTCGAGAACCGGCACACGCGCGAAATCGTCGAAGCTGAAATTCGCGATGTCGAAACCGATAGCATTCAACACTTTTGCATAATAAGGCGTCGTAGAGACCGCATCTCGGATTACCGTGCGCAATCGTTGTAGAACCCACTCTTGCTTTCTTGCGTCTGGCCAATCACGTGATTCAGTTCTAAACCCGAGCGCATGGTCACGAGCCGCTGCAATAGCGCGCCTGGACGGGCGGAGCCGCTGCTGCAGGCGAAGGACAGGCCAAGCGATGCTTTTGGATACGAAGTCGTGGACCATTCGTGATACCAGTATATCTTCATTGACAGGGTTCAAGATTCGGGGGAAATCCTTAGGCGTGATTACTGCGGCACGGAACACAGCAAAAGTCTCGTACTAGGCTTTTGCTGAGCATATAATCTTTGCTTCATGCAGAGCCTTCAAGACCCATTTGGACACCTTCTATCTCTCCGCGATAATTTGACTGATGCTTGGGTCACGCTTGATCGCCCGACCCTTGATTTCTTTTACAACCGTATTGATGCCCAGGAGAAAACCATCCTTGACGTGTGCTTTCTATTCGGCAGTAAACTCCAAATCGGCAAAAGAGCAAAATGTTTTTTGGGCATGGTCTGTTTCCTATTGTCTTTCTGCGTATCTCACGGACAAGTCCGGACCCAAAGTACTCCGGATATCAGCTTTGCGTTCTGGTATGAGCCATGGCAGCCGGGTGCGACGATTCGCAAACTCGAGCCAGCGAACGTGATTATCGGTGTGCCCCTAAACGCCCTGCCCGAAATCCACAAGGCCGGCAAACGAGGACTGCAATATGTGACTTACTATCAAAGCGGTTTTGGCACAGAATTCTTGAAAAATGACGCCGACCTGAACAACGTGGGGTTCAAGAGCAGCAAGGCCTATGATCAGAGCGCTTTTGGCGGCAGGGACAACTATGTACTATGTCCCAATAGTATCGAACTGCGGGCTCGAATAACGCGCTTTTTGGATGCGTCATTGAAGGCGGGCGTTGATGGCTACTTCATTGATAATACATTTCTCGATCCTCCAGCCCACGAAGTCTGCAACGCCCCTCATTCGCACATCAAGCAGGATACGCTCGGAGGTCGCGCGTACGTGGATCTTCTCGCGGCAGTCAGAGAAAGGATGAGACAACAGAACCCGCGGGCAATACTTATTGCCAACCCCGGGTCGCCAGCTTGGAGCGACAAAATCGCGGAGGGCAAGCCATCGCTTTGGGACGTTTCCGACTATGTCGTATGGGAAAGCTATGGCTACACTTCCCATGCTGGCTGGCAACACAATCGCTGGAAAGAAACGATTGAGCAAAGCTTCCTGTATTCTGCTTCCGCTGACAAAGCTCCCAAATTGCTCGCTCTCTCCTATCCGAAATCGGCTGAAGAGGCCCAGTTTGCTTTTTCCGTAGCTAAAGTTTTCGGTTTCGCTTGGGCCGCTAATTTAGGGGAGAATCAAGAAGGGAAAAACCAGGACGGCGGACACTTCGGCCTATTTTTGAAACTAACTCCCGCCGACCTGGGCGATCCTGTAAACTCTTTAACCGAGCGCAGTTCTCGTCTGTTACACCGGAAATTTACTCACGGCGAGATATTCGTGAATGTCGGTCAATCTACTGAACAAATCTCCATTACCTCGGAAGCGATTGTATATATAGGCGGTAATGCTCCAGTAAAAATGGGCCCACACGTGGAGACATTACCTCCTATGACGGCCGCTATTGCAGTGAAAACGCACTGAGGCCACTTTTGAGGGGGACATTGTTCGCCTTTCAATCGGCTAGCTCTCCCATCCCGATTTGTGCTCAGGTGCCATGGACAGCGTCCGCCAAACGTAGACCTTAGCTCGCTCTCAAATGTACGCTTGAGGGCTCGATGTGTTGAGGCCATCCTGCTCTTTGCGCTCATCACTGACATGTTAGAATCACACAAATGCCCAAGAGCAATGATCTAACTGGCTCGAGTTATTGGGACTCCTGGTGGCAAAACGATGCGCCGCTCGATCCCCCGATCCGTCCTCACTGGACTGAAATTGGTCAAAATGGCTATTTCCTAAGGGCAATCGAAAAACACACAGGGCCTCTCGAACTTAAGAGTGTTGTCGAGCTTGGTGGAGCGCTCTCCAATAGACTTCTTGCAATGGCCAAGTGGCGGAATGCTAACGTCACAGCTATCGATTATTCCCGTACTGGTCTTGCTCGGTCGAAGAAAATGTTTCACAACAATGGGTGCGACATTCAACTGATTTGTGGGGATTTTTTCGACCGCTCTCTCACCACAACGCACTTTGACCTCGTGACTCATTGGGGCGTGCTGGAGCATCAAATTGATCCACGACCCCTAATTGAGCGATCTCTCGAATTGGCCAAGCCGGGCGGTTATGTAATTCTGACGATGCCCCAAATGCTGGGTCCTGGCGCGTGGCTTTGGCGTCGTTGGTCGCCAGAATCATGGAAGGTTCACGCCCTGCACACTGATGCCGTTATTTTCAGAGCATTTGCTGATTGCGGTGTGGCATGTAAACGGATTTTTTTTGGTGCGCCCTTTATTCAAATCGAACCCTGTGAAACAAAAGGCGTACTACCGAGTTTTGCCAGTTTTGCTCAATTTTGGATTCGGCAATTTGGCCGCTTTAGAATTGTTCCATTTGATCGCGGCCTCCCCTATATTTCAGAAAACCGCGGGTTCGTTGCTCAAAAGACAGAAGCCAAGGTTTTTCGACATTGATGATTTGTTGGATATGTTTTGCAGCAAAAAATCCTGGGCTGGAGAGGATTGAGGAGCTTACTGCCTGCTTTCCTGCAGTTGCATTGGACGTTCACTCCGGACGGTTTTATTCAATTTGGAGAAAATCTCACTAGGAGAGTGATTCCCGAAGCCGGCAATCGTTCGGCCTGTCAGACTCTTGGATAGTGGGCTTTATTTGATTCACGTTATTTTGCATCTCGGGTTATTTCTGGTTGGCCTTGGGCTGATCGCGCTGTTTCAGCCGAGGACAAGCCGAGATCGTGGTGCCTTGGCGTGGGCATTTATCGTGGGTTATCTGCTGCGTTTAGGAGCGATTTTACTACTCCATCTCTTTTCTTCCGACGGAACATTTCTCCTGGATGATCGTGGCTACGACGAGCAGGGGCGCTACCTGGCCCATCTCATTCCTTCCGTCTCGGGAACGGAGGATCTGTCTAGGCAGCTTGGAACGCAGCACATAGCTTACCCGTTGCTGGTCGGGGCGGTGTATTTCCTTGGTGGCCATTCCATTCTTTCAGCTAAGTTGTTAAATGCATTTTTTGGGGCATTGCTGTCGCCTGTAGTTTATTGGCTCGCCTCTGAGTTTGAGAATAGTGATGACAACGGATTGCCAAGGAGGGCGGCGTGGTTGGCGGCTCTTTTCCCATTTGATATAGCTTGGTCCGCATTCCTATTGCGTGACACGATTTTGGAACTACTTTTTACCTTCCTGGTTGCGGCCACTGTTGCTACGTACCAACGGCGCTCTTATAAATTTGCCTTGATTGTATTACCCACCCTCTATGTGATCAATTTATTCCGCTTCTACGCGGTATTTGTGTGGGTGGCTGCAATGATCCTTGCCAGCGTTGCGTGGCTTGCTCGCGTGCTTGGATCGCGGAATAAAAGAAGCTCTTGGCCCTATTTCTTAACAATAGTTATGGTTGGCGCATCCTTGTTCTATGCCCTTGTGCCATGGTTTATTCAGCAATTCCAGTTCGCACGGGTCCTGGCCGTTCAACTAGCTGGCTTGGGGGATGGGGGCGATGCGACGCCGTTGATATTTGCTTTCAACTTGCAATTTGTTTCGGCTTTTGCAAGGGCGGTTTTTGTATACTTGCTCGGTCCGTTTCCCTGGGTCTTTTGGGGTAACGATGATCCCATTAATTATATTTTCTACCCAGGCATGTATGTCATTTTTTTCCTTTTTCCATTTTTTGCAGTCGGCTTATGGAAGACTATTCGTACCCTCGAACCGGTGGGAGTCTTTCTGGTTGCAACTTTCATTCTGCACGGTCTAATCGAGATTTACGTTTTTCAAGGGGCGTCGCGCCAAAGGATGATGACCGATGGGGTGTTCATTTTGTGCGCCGCCGTGGCATGGCCGATGCGGCAAAAATTCGCCCCGAAAACCCGATTTGTCTACGCAACATTGGTTGTGATTGCCGTGGGCCACACGATCGTGCGCGCTTTTGGATGACCTTGGTTTATTGCAGAGGCATTCCTTGCACCTGCAATTCGAACAATCCGATCCAGTTCCCCGAGTCAGCCTCAATACGCACTTCTGTCGCAGCGTAGTCAAGGCTTAGCACCGTGGTTGTGCTGTTCGGAAATCCCCCACGAGCCAGTGTGATCCAGGGTTGGTCCGCGGCAGCCCGCGCCAGCAGCGACCAACTTTGGACATACACAGGGCTGGTTCCAAAATATCCCCAAGTGATCACCGCTTGCGTTACTTGTACCGCCGTTTTTGACGACAGTTGATAATCAAGATGAGTGGAAGCAGGATAGGCCATTGACGCGATGTTTCCATCAATCAGATTGGATGCTTGGTAACCCTGACCAATCGAGTAGACCGGGTCTTCGCTGACATTTGACTTCACAGCAAAGGTCGTGTCAGTGGCTAGGTTAGACCCGAATACTTGAACGTCACCGATACCAATCCAGGAGGTACTCTCAGCGGCAACACGCAATTTTCGGTATTTGTTTTTGACCGAAACAACCGTGTCGGTCGAACTGGGGAAGCCGCCTCTTGCGACAACTTCCCAACTGAAGCCGTCGCGAGCCAGCCCCAAAAGGCGCCATGATTCGATGTGAGGCCCGGAACTGTCGGTGCCAAAATGGTCCCAATTCATGTCAACCGAATCGATGAAGGTCGCTTGTCCAGGATCAATTGTGTAATCAATTGAAGTACTGCCCGGATACGCATCTGTGAACTCATCGCCCTCCACAAGGTTCGATGCTGGACCAAATTCCGGGTTGGGAACCTCTTGCATGTTCGCTGTAGCGGTTAAGTTGCGCAACCGAGGAGATCCGTTGATCTGGACGTCGAAGATGCCGATCCAATCTGCGGAAGAAGTTGCAATCAAGCGAAGCTGCGTTGCGATCGCATCGAAGTTCGCTTGTGTGGTAGTGCTGTTAGGAAATCCACCCTGAGCCAGAGTCGTCCAATCCTGCCCTTGCCCGTTCCTGCCCAACAAAGACCAGCTTTGAATGTAATTCGGGGTTACCCCGAAATAGCCCCATGTAATCAAGACCGAAGACACGTGAGTCACATCTGGTAATGAAATCACATAGTCGAGGTTGGTAGAGCCCGGATATGCTAAAGTCGCTGGGTTCCCATCCACGAGGTTTGCCGCTTGATAATTCTGGGCGACTGAATATACGGGATCTTCCGGGATGTTCGATTCCGCTGAGACGAGGCTGGCGGTTAACGCGGGTTCAACAGCGTTTCCAAACACGCGGACATCATAAATTCCTGCCCAATTGCTTGAATCGGCCACGATCCGTAATTCCGTTGTCGTTCCGCTCACTGGAACATCGAGTGTCTCTCTTCCTGGGAACCCGCCACTCGCCAGTTGCTGCCAGGCTGCGTTGTCGCTGCGGCCTAGAATTTGCCAGCTGTGTATGTAACTCGGGTCGCTGCCAAAAGAGCCCCAGTCGATGGAGATGCCAGAGACATCGTAAGGACCACCCAATTGAATTACATAGTCCAAGTGAGTTGAGCCGGGATAGGCAAGGCTGTCAGAATCACCGTCAACAAGATTGGCAGCCCCATAATCCCGGGCAAGGCTGTACGTGGGGCTTTCCGGCACCAATGACTCTGCATGGACACCACGTATAAGGTGCTTGCCGGCGGGAATCGCTGCCGTCACAGTTATCGCGCGACTTTGTTGCAACGGTGATTCGTCATGATATGAGAGCTGATTGATCGAGTTGGGACGTAAAACCGGGAATATCGCTTTGGCAGTTTGAACGGTTGGCGTTATCCGCAGTTTGTGCAGCTGCACTCCGCCGTCCAGCTCAATTTTTATGTAGTAAGAGTAGTAGCCGCGAGCGAGGCTTGTGAGGTCGACACTGCTGTCAAACGAGGATTGATCGGCGGGCGCCTGAAATTGAATCGGGTCCGACCAGCTAGTTCCATTGAAAAAATAGGCTTTTAGGGTGCCTGTGCTCCGGGGGCCAAGCTGAGCTGAGATCACAAGCGAGGATACTGGGAACGGGCTACCTTCCTGATACATCAAATAGCCATTTGTATTTGAGGTATTCACGAGAAACTTCGATCCCAATTCATCTGCAATCACACCAACCTCGGCGAAGGACTGCGGCCGGCTCTGCCAGGCCGAATCGGAAAAACTGAGCATCCAGTCAAATTGCGCAGAATTCACACTCATCATCGAAGGCGCAAAGTAGCCGGGCCCAGGCCAATAGGAATGTACGACGTCCTCGATATTTTCCGAGTTAAGCGTCAGGCTCTCGTGAGGACGAAGAATGATTGTGGATGAAGGAAAAACACCGAAGCCAACACCCGTGTAATAGGTTAGGCTGGATGCGTTCTCGGCATATAGCTCAGCCATCTCTTCTGCTGGCCACCCCACCGGATCATTCCCATTCGCATCTTCCGTCCTCGCAACGAGGTCGGGGTTGTCGATGATGTCCTGAACACTCGCGACCGTTCCATCATCCTTGGTATAAAAAACGTCATGGTCGGGATCAAACATGTGCCAAGCATTCGCGTAGAAGATTTCCGGCACCGCATGAAACGGCATTTCTGCCAACCGAGCTTGATGACCAAGCTGTCGCCAAATCCAGATAAGCGCTTGGGAAGTTTGTTCGCAGCATCCGAATCCGTAAGCACCAAAGAGCCGCAACGGATCCAGCGCCTCGCCGTTGTCTTGCTTGGCTCCGCTCGAGCACAGGTGAAAGGTCCGGCTCACGACAAACTGCCAGGCTTGGATTGCACTTTGCTGATCGTCGGATCCGCTCGGCAACTGGCTCAAGATGGAAGCTGTGCTCAGTGGCCGTAAGCCGCTCGCATCCGAAATCTGCGGAACAGTCAGGGCAGTCCCCGATGAATTGTGAATCGTGATCGATGCGCCTGTCACATCGGCAACATTGGACAAATCGATGTTTACCGCCTGACTATTGGCGGTAACTGTGCTAGTGCTTCTAAACTCCTGACACGGCAGAGTCCGACAAGACAAAAAAATGATGGCAACAAAAATGGCCCTTTTGATCCCCATTTAATGTGTACCGACATCCTTTAAAAGACGTAAATATCAAAGCTGATCCAAAGATAGGCCCTGTACCGCGCACCTCACTGCATTCAACCCAAGTTCGCATTGGCAAACCCGGCATGAGGCGAATTGTTGCCGGGGTTCTGTATGAGTCAACACAATGTTTATTACCACGAATTCAGCGTAAGTCTAACTAGGCTAAAGACTTTAGTTAGACTCGTTAGTAACCATGACTTTACAATTCTTAGCGAAAAACGGCCGGAATCGTACGGATGGTTTACTTTCTAGGTAACACCCTTAGCGAAATTGAATAGTGCCGTTTCAGTCAAAGCTGCCATTTCTACTAAGCTGTATCGCGGGGGCTTAAAGTCCCCCTTTTGCGGTACACTGCTGGTGGGCTTCCAAGAAATTGTGATGTCGCGACATGAAATATCTGATCTCAGCCTCGTCAGCGAGGAAAAGATCGATCCACAACCCGCGGGCGCGGATCGGAAGGGAGACTCTCATTTCCTCGATCCGCTTGTTACTTTGGCCAAGCACAAGAAATTGGTGATCGGGCTGCCAGTTGTCATTTCCGTAATTGCCGCTATTGCTGCGCTTCTTTTACCCTCGATCTATACCGCCGAGACCAAGGTTGTTCCGCCCCAAAACAGCTCCATCGCAACTGGAATCCTGAACCAGCTTGGGCCGTTGGCCAGTATGGCAACGAATGGGAAAGATTTGAGTTTGCATGGCACCAGCGACATGTACGTAGCAATGCTCCATAGCAGGACTCTAGCCGATGCGTTGATCGAGCGTTTCTCCTTGATGAGCGTCTATGGTGCAAAGCGTCACGTTGATGCTCGGATGCGATTGGATAGCGACACAAGGATCACGATCAGCAAAGAAAATGTGATTTCGATTTCCGTCGCCGACCGGGATAAGAATCGTGCCGCCGGGATCGCGAACGCTTATGTGGAGGAACTGCTGAAGTTGACACGCACTCTGGCTGTTACTGAGGCTGGTCAACGTAGACTGTTTTTTGAGCATGAAGTGCAAACCGCTGGTGAAGAACTCGCTAATGCAGAGCAGGCCTTAAAGAAGACTCAAGAAGCTACCGGCATAATCCAACTCGATAGCCAATCGAAAGCCATGATCGAGGCCCTCACCACGCTTCATGCGCAGGTTGCCGAGAAAGAAGCGCAACTAGAGGCGATGCGTGCTTATGCCACACCGGAGAATCCAGATCTGGTGCGAACCCAGCACGAGTTGGCCGCAATGCGTGGCGAGCTATCGCGCATGGAGGCTGGCCAGGGAGGCACCTCGCTTTCTGACGTCGCCGTAAAAAAGATCCCAGAAGCTGGATTGGAGTACGTCAGACGACTGCGTGAAGTTAAGTATCGTGAGACACTGCTTGATCTTCTCACCCGTCAATACGAGATGGCACGCATTGATGAGGCAAAAGACGCGGCCATTGTTCAGGTTCTCGATAAGGCCGAGTCTCCAGAACTGCGTTCATCACCCCATCGCACCACTTTGGTGTTAACGGCATTTTTCCTTGCCTTTATCCTGGCAGTCGTGATCGCTTTTCTTTTGGAGAGCTTTCAACGGCTGAAGAGTGATCCGCAGTTTGTTGACCGGGCGCAATTGCTGAAGTTCTATCTCATGAGGGTTCGTTAATCGCGAGAGACCGATGACGCCGACTCTGACCGACACATTCCCGGGCCCTCGCAGCCGCAAGCATAAGATAGTGCGGATTCTCGGACGTCTGACGGGGGGGCCTGCACGTCACGCCTGTTTACTCCATGAAAGGCTTGTACCGCAGTTTGACACAAGACTGATAGTTGGTGGTTTATCACCGGGCGAACATGACATGAGTTACCTCCTAACATCTAGTGCGAACATTGTTCGTGTGGATGAAATGGGCCGCCGCGTCTCACTTTTTTCTGATGTACGTGCGCTTTGGAAGCTGTTTGTTTTGCTGCGTCGGGAAAAACCCGAGATCGTGCATACGCATACTGCAAAGGCGGGTGCTCTGGGCCGCGTTGCCGCGTGGTTAGCGGGCGTCCCCGTGATCGTCCACACTTATCACGGGCACGTCTTCCACAGTTATTTTAGTCCGACCAAAACCAGGATTTATCGTGCTGTGGAGAAGGCATTGGGCTCAATCACGACTCAAGTCGTAGCCATCTCCAACTCACAACGGGAAGAGCTCTGCAATGTGTACCGCGTAATTCCATGTGAACGAACGGTCGTAATCCAAAATGGTTTCGATTTCAAGGATTGCTCAGGCCGAGAACGAACCGAAGCGAGAAAAGAGCTGGGCATAGCCGAAAATGCCTTTGTCTTTGTCTGGGCCGCCAGGATGGCGCCCGTGAAAGATGTGGAACTCCTGGGCGAGGTCGTTCGCATGGCTGCGAAAGAATCAAGCCAGGCCTATTTTTTGGTGGTTGGCGACGGAGAAATGAAGCCAAGGCTCGAATCCATCGTGCAAGGCTGCAATAACGTGAAACTACTAGGCTGGCGACGCGATATGGATCGGATTTGGTGCGCTGCTGATGCAGCTATTCTGACCTCGCGCAATGAAGGCACGCCGACGGCCCTGATCGAGGCGATGGCCGCCCGGGTTCCTTTCCTTGCCACCAACGTAGGCGCTGTGAGGGATCTGAGTGTGCTGCCACTACACGAAATGCCGAAGGATGCGGGCCACAGGGCAGGCAATGGGTACTTGGCGGCGCGGACGCCTGAGGCGCTCTTCTATTGTGCTGAAGAGCTAATTAGGGATCGTACGGCGGCAAGAACCATGGGAGAGATTGGTCATGCGTTCGTTTGTACCCACTTCTCGGTTGACCGCCTGGTTGCCGAGATGAGCCGACTATACAGTAGTCTGGCAGCATCTTGCCGGCGTCCAAGCGAACATAATCAGATAAACGAACCGTCCAAGATTGAGACTTTGGCGACTGCGCCGGTATTGGGCAGCGAATCAACAGCATTAGAGATAACAAACCGAAGTGAGGGGCTTTAAGACAGAAATGGCAATAAATACAGTTGATCAAATAAACAGCATTGGACTTGCAAAAGATCAGTCGCGCACGGCAAAAGTGGGGATCGTGGGCCTCGGCTATGTTGGACTTCCGCTCGCGCTCCTATTCAGCGAGGAAAAATTCGTGGTTACCGGATTTGATGTTGACGCCCAAAAAGTGGAGGCGCTCAATACAGGAAAATCTTACATCTACCGGATACTGGAAACAGATATTGCCGCCGCCCGCGAAAGCGGGTTTTCGGCGACCTCGGATTACCGGCACGTGGGTGCCATGGACGCAATCATTATTTGCGTGCCTACGCCTCTGAATGATTATCGCGAGCCGGACTTGAGTTTCATCGAAAAGACAGCCCGAGCCATTGCCCCGCATCTTCGTGCCGGGCAGCTCATCGTGCTTGAGAGCACTACTTATCCCGGGACCACCGAAGAGATCCTCGTCCCAATCCTGGAAGGTGGTAACAAACATGGTCTGAAAGCGGCGCGCAACGATGAGGAAGACCCCGAGAAGACATTCCTCGTGGCGTTCTCGCCCGAAAGGGAAGATCCAGGCAACGACACAGTCGCCCGTAAGGATATTCCTAAAGTCGTGGGCGGGCTGAATCCCGCCGCGTCCCAGCTTGCCGGCAGCCTCTACAACTCCATCTTCAATCGAGTTGTACCCGTTTCTAGCCCGGCCGCTGCAGAAATGACCAAGTTGCTGGAAAACATTTACCGCTGCGTCAATATTGCGCTGGTAAATGAACTGAAAATGCTGTGCATGCACATGGGGATCGATATCTGGGAGGTAATCAGTGCGGCTGCCACTAAACCGTTCGGGTTTCAACCTTTCTATCCCGGGCCCGGTCTGGGAGGACACTGTATCCCAGTCGATCCGTTCTATTTGTCTTGGAAGGCGAAAGAGTTTGATTTCCATACCCGTTTCATAGAACTGGCGGGCGAGATCAATACTGCCATGCCATATCATGTTGTAAGGTCTGTTGCCGCCGCCCTCAACGAAAGGAAGAAAGCACTCAAAGGGACCAGAGTGCTGGTGCTCGGAGTAGCCTACAAGCGTGACATCGACGACTTGCGGGAATCACCTGCATTGACCATCATCGAGGAACTGCAAAAACAAGGCGCAGAAGTTTGTTACAACGATCCGTATTTTGCCAACGTGGGTCACGGCCGCAAATACAACTTGAACATGACCTGCGCACCTTTGGAGAATTTAGGGCAGTACGATTGCGTACTGATTGTCACCGACCATTCCGACTACGACTATAGAAGGATCGTTACAGAAGCTCAATTGGTGGTCGACAGCCGAAATGCGACGAAGGGCATCAAGTCGGAGAAAGTGGTGCGTTGCTAATGGCGAAATATCTTGTTACCGGAGCGGCAGGCTTCATTGGTTCAAACCTCGTCCACGCGCTACTTGGTCTCGGGCATAAGGTGCGAGGCATGGACAACTTGAGCCATGGGCGCATGGAAAACCTGTCTGGGGTCGATCAGCAAATCGATTTTCGACAGGCAGACATCACCAATACGGAAGACATTGCTTCAGCCTGTAAGGGTGTAGATTATGTACTCCACCAGGCGGCACTCGGCTCTGTTCCCAGATCGTTTGCGGACCCGGTCGCGAGCAATCATGCGAATGTCGTAGGTACTCTGAAAGTGTTACAAGCCGCTCGCGAAGCCGGTGTTAAACGGGTGGTGTTCGCGAGCTCATCTTCCGTTTACGGCAATACACCCACGCTTCCCAAGCGGGAAGATATGGGCACCCACCCAATTTCTCCCTATGCTGTGACGAAATTGACCGGGGAGCTCTATGCGCAGAGCTTTTCTCTGGTACTCGGGCTCGAAACCGTGAGCTTGCGCTACTTCAACGTGTTTGGTCCTCGTCAGCACCCAACCTCTCAATATGCTGCGGTGATTCCAAAATTCATCGGCGCCATGCTCGTCGAAGAGGAAGCAACTATTTTTGGCGATGGCCTTCAGAAACGCGATTTTACTTATATTGACAACGTTGTTTCGGCCAACCTACTGGCCAGCACAGCACCGGCTGATTTGGTGGTTGGGAAAGTATTTAACATTGCTGGCGGGATGAACTATTCTCTTTTGGAGCTGCATGCGCTACTTCAACAGCAGACGGGATGTTATAAATCTCCGCGATTTGCTCCTGCAAGAAACGGCGATGTCCGCGACTCGCTGGCTGACATCTCGCGTGCGCAAAAGGCGATGGGCTACCAAAGGTTGGTGGGGTTCGAGGAAGGCTTGGCTCGGACCGTTGAATCGTATCGCAAAGAGTTAGTCGGTCGCTCATTGTCGGCTCTACAAAGCTGATCTTTTGCCCGAACAACCGTTACAACCAGTGTGTTTTCTAGCTTATGCTGCCAGGTTGTGTTCATCGTTGGAAGTCCTTTTTGCCGAACGCTTCCACTCGAACGGCATCGGATTTTCAACAGGACTAGCCCGCTTGGCAACCAACATTCGAATCATGGTGATCAACTTGACCGCTCGTCTGCGACAATTCTTGATCTGGAGTATCTTATCCGGTGCCCTCGGGCCAAGCGTGCTGATGGCTCAAGATCAGACTGCTGTTCTTGTGGGCAAATTGCTCCAGCCCAAGATTGCAGCATCGCAAGAGCAGAACGAGACCACCACGTCACAACCGCAGAACCCGACCGCCGCTCCTGCCAGGAACAAGAAGGTAGGGGACGCGGAGCCCATGTCGCTCAAGAGTGTCTTCCTTAATTTGCCGGGTGACCAAAAAACAATCTGGACAGCCCCGTTTCGTCTAAAAGCAAGCGATTCAACGTGGCTCGTTCCTTTTGGTGGAACGCTTGGTGTGCTGGTGGCTTCGGATGAACGCAACATGCTGCGCCTGCACTCCGATGCGAGCGCGATCAGTCTCAGTAACAATGTTGCCAATGCCGGGACAGTTGCGTTGGCTGGAGTGCCAGCCACAATGTATGTATTTGGAACGCTGAACGGATCTGCACGCTGGAGAGAAACAGGGCTGTTGACCGGCGAGGGGCTCGTGAACAGCTGGATTGTCAATGAGGCCATCGGTAGGGCGTTGGGGCGAGAACGGCCAACGACGACCGATGGGCAAGGGCGCTTTTTCCAGCAGTTCAGCAATCCGTCATTTCCTTCAGACCACTCGATGTTGAGCTGGACGGCTGCCTCTATCATTGCGCACGAATATCCCGGATGGCTATCCCAAGGGCTTGCGTACGGTACGGCCAGCGCGGTGAGCGTTGCACGGGTCACAGGTCGCGAGCATTTTCCATCTGACGTTGTGGCTGGTGCCGCTCTGGGTTGGTTGATTGGCCGGCAGGTCTATCGCGCCCATCATGACCCCGACATCGACGGGGGTGCGTACGGCACTTTCGTATCAGAAAAACACCCGTTTGCCGGTCCACAAACGGGCACTACCTTTGTCCCCATTGACAGCTGGGTTTATCCCGCTTTTGACCAGCTGGCGGCCTTGGGCTTTGTGCGTTCCGGGGCGGCTGGCCTGCGTCCCTGGACACGTTCTGAATGCGCCCGCCTGGTCGCCGAAGCCGAGACATTCATCGATCCAGATGCGCATGACCTGCCAGCAACGACGGTTCGTGCGCTCGCAAATGAATTTGCAGTGGAACTGGATGGCAGCCAGAACCAACCCTACGATCGTATTGATGAGATATACACCCGAGCTGGTTATGTATCCGGTCAGCCCCTGGCTGATGACTACCATTTTGCAAAGACTTTTACAGATGACTTCGGACGGCCGTTTGGAACCGGTGCCAATTCGATCGCCGGAGTGTCCACCCGCGCAGTGGTGGGGCCATTAGCATTTTATGTGCGCGGGGAATACCAGCATGCGGGCACCCTCGCGGCTCAGCCCGCGGCCGCACAACAAGCTATCGCCAACCTTGAAAGCCTACCCTTCGCTCCGCCGCAACGCACACAATCAGTTGACCAGCTCCGCTTCCTGGATGCATATGTCGCGTTCAATTTTCACAACAACATCATCTCTTTTGGCCAGCAAACTCTGTGGTGGGGGCCGGGAGCGGACGGTCCTTTCCTGGCAAGCAACAATGCGCAATCCCTCCCCATGCTGCGGATTTCCCGGGCGACGCCCTTCGTTCTGCCTTGGCTTTTCAGGTTAATGGGCCCGATTCGGCTGGAAGCGTTTTGGAGCCAATTGGGCGGACAAGAGTTCGTGTCGATTGTAGACAGCGCCGGGAACAACCAGGTAATTGGGCCCGCCCTGCACCCGCATCCTGCTTTGCAAGGCGCCAAATTCTCGTTTAAACCCACAAGCAATCTCGAATTTGGTTTTGATGAAACTGCGATCTTTAGCGGCCCCGGTTTTCCGCTGACCCTGCACTCTCTATTGCGAAGCTATTCACCGGGAAATACCATACCTGGAGCCGCCGCTGATCCGGGAGATCGCCGTTCCGCCTTTGACTTTTCTTATCGACTGCCCGGGCTCCGAAAATGGCTAACGTTGTACAGCGACTCATTTACCGAAGACGAAATCTCGCCCGTCTCGTTCCCCCGCAAATCGTCGTTTCGCGCCGGTTTGTATGCGCCGCAACTGCCAAAACTACCGAGGCTTGACCTTCGCGTCGAAGGGATCTATACCGATATTCCCAACTTGCACGCCATTGGGAATGAGTACTCCAACGCGCACTATATAAGCGGTTACACTAACTATGGTCAGATCATCGGCAACGCAATCGGCCGGGAAGGGCGTGGACTCAATGCCTGGACAACATACCGATTTAGCCCTACTTCGAATATCCAGATACATTACCGAAGCCAGCATGTTAACCCGGAGTTCCTAGAGGGAGGGTATCTTCGCGACTATGATGCCACCGGGACGTTCGGGAAAGTCTATGGTCTGGTCATTTCAGGGACCTTCAAATACGAACATTGGAATTTCCCCCTGCTTTCGGCAGTACCAAAAACCAACGTTAGCGCTGCGCTGCAGGTAAGCTTCCGCCCGTTGCGCGGCTGGGGCCAAAAGAATCAGAAATAAATACCGGTCTTAACGGGCTTATGGAGTGAATGCCCGCGTTTTACCACGCTAAATCAACTGTCGCTCTTTGGAGAACACAGGCCCCGCGCTTCAAGGCGATGAAGTATCAAGTTTGAGAGGCCGCCAATCGGTCAGACCTCGTGCCGATGAATTCCAATGCAGAGCCTTGCGAGGTGCACCAAAGTGCGTATCCTTACCGGCAACAAACTACAGATTCTCGCTGATGTCTGGGCCTTCGGCGGGACGACATGTCTAGGTGCGCACTGAGAGAGCGATTTAGTATAGGCGAACCTACCTAGTGTACGGGTGGAATTTCCCCTTCGATTGTGAACTTGTCTTAACAATACTTCAACATTCAAAGTAAAGCCCCTTAGAGGAGATGTGCTAAAAGTCTTATTCCCAAGTTTCTGGATTTTGTGTAGTATTTCTTGCACCGTTCCGATAAGTAAATTAACCCTGGTTGGCGCGGAGCCAGGGGTGCTCAGGACTCCTTGTTGACTGAGGGTGGCTGTAGATGTCGTTCTACTTTATTACTCTTATTCTGAGTGCGCTGGCGGCAGCGGGCTTGACCAAGCTGATTCGCGATTTTGCGCGCAAGCACGGCTTAGCTGTTGGTCCAAGCTCTACGCGCCATATCCATAAAGTGCCTACGCCGCGGCTCGGCGGCGTCGCCATTTTCCTGACGTTCATCATCGCTTTTTCAGCATATTATTTTTGCCGCCACTTTGGGCTGGTTCATGCGGCCAAGAATTCGACGCTCTTGCAATTGACTCTTCCCGGTGCTCTCTTGTTTGTTGTGGGACTTGTAGATGACTTGAGAGGCTTGAGCGCCAAATGGAAGTTGGCGGCTCAGATCATCGGCGGAGTGTCGCTCTACGCAACGGGTTTGCGCCTCATATGCATCCATCCGGCAGTCGGAACTTCGTTCTTGGCAACGGCTGGCTGTCTCGCTCTGACCGTTCTGTGGGTCGTGATTGTGTGCAATGCCATCAATTTGATTGATGGCTTGGACGGGTTGGCGGCCGGGGCAACGCTTTTCTCCATGGCCACGTTGTTCGCCTTTTCCCTGGTGGATGGGAGGCATGGAGTTGCATTGATTATTGCGGTCCTTGCCGGCGCGAACATCGGGTTTTTGGTCTTCAATTTCAATCCAGCGTCAATCTTTCTAGGTGATTCCGGCAGTCTTTTCATCGGTTTTATGCTGAGTGGCCTTCTTATGTCAGAATCGCAACAGCAGCCAAACATTATGCGTGTGATTCTGGTGCCGGTCATCTCTCTGGCCCTTCCGCTTACCGATCTTTGCCTGACCGTTGTGCGTCGCTTCCTATCCGGTCATTCACTGTTTGGCGCTGACCGGGAGCATATCCACCATAAATTATTAGAGGCAGGCCTTACCCAGCGTCAGGCCGTCTACATTCTCTATGCGATTTCGGCCAGTTGCACGGTGCTGTGCTTTGCCTTTTTGTACCCCTCACGGCTAGTTTGGATCCCGGCAGTTTCCTTATTTGTTATTTTTGTGTTTTTCTTTGTGCGCAAGCTCGGGTATCAGGAGTTTACCGAATTTGGAAGGCTCGCCCTGCGGGTGAGCCAACAGAGGAAAGTAGCGCATTCCAATATCGCAATCCGCAGAGCGGCCTTCCAGTTGGAACGCACCTTCAACACGGCGGCGGTTGCCGACATCTTGGAAGAGAGCCTTCGCAGCGACTTCAACGGTTTTTCAATTGTGCTGGATGACGGGTTCCTGGTTGCCGCACAAGTGGACTCGCCGCCTACTCAAACCATTGAAAGGGCATGGGTTCTTTCGCCTTCCCAGCGGTTGATTCTCAGTATGGACATCGAGAGTCCCGGCTATGGCCGAATCGGTCGAATCAGTCTCGAGCACACTTGCGGCCGTCGGCTACTGGGTGATTCGGAGTTGCTGCAAAATGAGTTTCGCAGCAATTTGGGGACCGCATTGGGGCGTTGTCTGATGACAACTGCTGAGATCCAAAAACGGAGAAGAGGGGGAAGACTCGGCCAACGCCTGTAGCCTTTCGGGCCTACTACGTCCTGCCTTTGCACCGTCGCAGAGAGAGTTCAATCTAAAACACATGAATAAACTTGATCCGGAAGAAGCCATAGCCCGTCGTTGGCAACGAGCACACTTGAGGCACTTCTTTGGCGTTTCTTGCGTGACGGCTGACGCCAACGAAAGCGTGCTGGACGTCATCGACGGGATTGAAGACAGCGCAATTCAACAGGTGACTGTGCTTGATTCGGAGGAAGCCATATCCCGTCGTTGGCAAGAAGCCCACTTGAGACATTTCTTTGGTCCGGATGCTGTTATGCCTAACAGCAGTGAGAGTGAACCGAGCATGTTCGATGGTGGCAGGAAGGTCATACGGGCTGTCGGCGCATTCAAGCATGGCCGTCGTAAGTCGCGGCAACTAACCAGAGCGTTGTAAATTATTTCCTCCTGTGCCTCGCAACTTTCAATTCCAGCAGGACCAAAGGCGAGCTGATTTAGATGCCACCGACCAATTGAACCTATTTGGTAACGCCGTTCGTGCAATAATTTCAGGTAATCATTGATCGCTAAGGGAACCTTTCACCCTGATCTATGACCAGACCAGTTCTGGGAGACCTACGCCTATGAACTGGTCGTTTAGCGCTACCCTGGAAGTGAGATTTACGCCAGCGCAACGGACCTTATTGCCGAAGCCTCAGAGACAGGCGTGGCTTGTGTGGATGTTTGCTCAAGCATTCCGCGCAGACTGCAGTGAGCTTCTGTGGCGATTGCTCCAGGGCATTTTTTCCAGCTGTTCAAGAAAATCGCTATACTCACCTTCGTTCAGCGCCCGATAGACCCCGCCATCAAAAGCGCGGATGAAGCCTCCCCCGTCCGGAACCAGACAATTCATCGCCTCCGCAAGCGTTGGGTGCTTGTGGTCACACGAATAAATACCGTCGTCCTCGGTAAAACAGGCCGAGTACCAGATGTCCTCGTGATGGTGAGCCAATCGATCCCGAGTATACACCTAATCAAGATGCTATCTAATCAGGATGTAGATTCCGAGCCGCCTGCCGAAGACCCTATACCACGTGTCCAGCGCATTGGTTTTGTTCGGCCAGCAGGTCAAAAAGCTGAGGATTGAACGGCGCCTCTCCCAGGAGAAGCTGGCGGAGAGGTGTGGCTATCACCGGAATCAGATAGGGCGCATCGAACGTGGTGAACAGCCGGTGTCCTTTGACGGTGTCTTGCAGCTTTCTCATGGACTGGCGGTACCGCCATCAGAGATTTGGGCGAAGCTTCCTGTGCAAAAGCGCTTGCCTCCTAAAAAGACGCAAGAGAAAGACAAGTAATCCGCAACCTGCGTCGCGCGGGATTCAGGAAAGCCCTCAGGGCTAGTCACGCCTGGGGTAGCGAAAATAGACCGGGCAGGTGTGTAGTCTCTCCATGACGCTGAGGATGCCTATCCGAGGGCTCGCCGCAATGAGCAGTCCACATCCGAAACAGTAGGATTCAATGAGCCGGGCGCAGAAGGCATTTGGCTTTCGAATCACACTGGGAAAAGCGGATGTTTCGGTTACCACGTGCACCGGTCTCCTCTGGGAAGCATTACACGGATTCTCATCCAGTCAAGCCGAGATCCTGGTCATCATCATCTGGATGGCCTTGTGGCTGCTTGCGGCGCTGGCCGAGCGACGAATTCTCCTGGTCCTGTTGCTCCACCTGCGCCAGATACGCATTTCGTTCCTTTTTGCTGGCGCGCACCGGTAAGAGCTCTGAATGGTTCACGGGAAAAGCGTAGTGGTAGACAAACTCGATACGTTCCTTGTTCAGTCGATTCCCAACTACATCCTTTGTGTGCTTCCTGCAAAACTCGCAAAATGCTTCACCATCAATAATAGTTCGCTTTCCGGCGCCGGTCGGAATTTCGCGAACTTCGAGCCATCCCAGCGAGATCCACTCCTCGATCTTCTCCGGGCGTACGTGGAGCGCTGTCGCCAATGTGTATTTAGTAAAGCTGTCTTTTCCCATCTGGGCACTGGCGCCCATTCGATACAGCATGTGCCAAATTGAACTCTCGGAGCGCCGCAGGAGTTTCGCAATCTCCTTGACCGGTTGCAGATCGATGAGCTTCAGGAGTCGCTGTTGTTCCTGCGTCGTCCAGGCCCTGAGTTGCTTTTTGGAGTGAATGCCCATGCGCCGGGCGAACCTGAGGCAGGCCCAACGTGGGTAAGCAGTCAGTCGTACAAGCTGATCGATAAGCCGGGTGAGTGCCGGCCCGCTGGCATGGAGGTTAGTCCGGGTCAGGTCGCGCGCTTCTTTGGGCCACCGATAGCTGTGGCGGGGTTTCTGCTCGCCAGACACCGGCGCCGTAGACGCGCTGTGTGTGTCCTCGCGTTGCGGAAGCTGCGATCCGCTTGTGTCCTGATGATCATTATTCATCAGTAATCTTTTACCGTAACCTGGCGCACAAACCAGTGGCAGTATCGGACGGAGATCTGAATTGATACGGAGCAGTAAAGGAACAGAGCGTTATTTAGTGGTGGTTACCTTGAACGAAAACGGGTCGCTACGGCCGGGAGAACCAAGTTCCACCGTGTAATAAGATCCAGGCCGCAGGAGATCAGTTGGAACGATGATCTCAATTGAGGCGCCATGGTCTGTGCGAACAGCTTGCACAAAGTTCTGTGTCATCAACGTGCGATCCTCGGCAAAGGTTTTTAGCTCCGCGACGTAGCTCGGCGACACCGGAATCCCGCGGAGAGGAAGTTCGAGGCCTATGGCTGGCGAATAGAGATCCAAGGAGATCTCCGGAACGCCTTGGTCTTCAACTCCTCTGACTCTTTCATCATCCCTGGCCAACACGTATGAAACGATGGCTCGAGCCGCGGTCGGCGACCATACATGCTCGTGCTGGGCGTTTTGAAGCTTTTGTTCCAGGGACTTTATTTGGTGCAAATAGAATAGGCTTGCCACGCCCCAGGTGAGGACAGCCATGACGAGGCACGCCAGGGCGTATCCCCACAAGTTATAAGCCGATCTTCCCAGGGCCTGCAAAATCTGGGCGGGCCGGGCAAATTGTAATTTTGGGCGGTAGTTCAGAGCCAGAATCGCGCGTGCCGATTCTGGCAGCCGCTTGGCCATGGGGGTGAGATCGAAGGCTAACCGCCCATTAGCGAGCGAGTTCTCCGAATGAACCGGCTCAAATTCGTTGCCTAGGTACGAAATCATGTGGGTGACGGCAGGGAAGTCTCCGTGCTCGTCTTCTGTCCTGATCTCAACCAGGCTGGCGCCGACTTCAAGCCCGATTTGAACGTCGTTCTGACGAAGTAGATCCAAACGGGTGTGTTCGGTGCCGTCGACCAGCACAATGGCGCGTTGGTTGGCTTTTCGTTGACGTTCGGATGTCAGCGCCAATCGTCGTCGAATTTCATTGATATCCTCTTGTGAAAGCTGGCGTGCAGCCGGATCGAGATTCGGGTTGTCATTGCTCGCTCGTTCATCAGGCATAGAAAACCTCGGTATCGCCAACTTGTTGTCTGGCAAATCTAGCGCCAATTCACGCGTGATTCGAGAATAGCAATCGGGTTCAATGAGGACATGGCAGGATCGTAGCTCGGTTTCGTTTTGATCAAAGTAGCCTGGATTGCTTTGCGGTCTTTCCGTGTCGGTGCTCGCCATAGCGGCAAATTGAATACAGCGAGACTGAGTGCTCCAGGGTGTGAATGCTTGCAGACAGGCACGGACGAGCCCGGCCCATTTGCTGGGGTTTTCGACCGTCGCGAACCGCAGTTCTCCGTGCTCTGATCGAACTGTGCTCAGGAATGTTGAGAAACGCTGGCTCAATTTGTCCATAAGGACCGCCTTGGCCCGACGGTACTCGTCGGGGCCAAGGTATTTGGAGCTCAGCAGCTCATATACGCGTTGTGCTTCGGATGTCGTATAGCAATGAAGCATGCGGGTGACGCCGACATTGACATAAAAGGATGACAGCGCAGTTGTGAGCTGTACTAGCTGCTTGATATAGCGGACAATCATGGTTTCCGGTGTGACGCAGCCCACTTTTTCTTGCGCCCTCTCATGTTTGTCGGCTTCGAAAAGGACCAACCATTGCAGCATGTCGAGGTCGGAACGCGCGATGCGACGCACTGGACGCTCGCCGTGTTTGTCTCGCCAATACAGTCTTTTTAATTCCCGTCGGCTGCTGACCCGGACTTTCTCCAATGCGGCAACGAGCGTCTCAATCGCGGCCGTGCGATCAGAGGTGAGCAGGTAAGCAAGGTCATATCCAACGTGAAAGAGTTCGGCTGGTGCGTCTGCCCGCGTAGCATCCCAATTCAAAGCGAGGTCGCTCGCGCGATATGGTCCTTGCGGAAAAGCGATTCGGCCCGGTCGTTCTTCGATCATTACTGAGTCAGCCAGAACAAGCTACTGGAGACTTGCATTCTATAAGACACAGATGGATGTGACCGTGGCAGTATTCGACGTGGTGAATTCTTGCAACATGGAGCAGCGTCGATCAGAAGGGGACGAAAGAGCACATTTCGGGCAAGACAGGCTCCCTTGGCTAATGTCATTCACCTTGAATCTGGAAAGCAGCCCAGTAATACGCCGATTCCTGTTTCTTTTGTCTCCACAAATGGAGTTGGGCGGCTCGCAGAGCTGCAACAGGAGGCACCTTATCATGCTCCATCGTTCGGTAAGACTCGCCCATGAGTGTCGCAGTGGCCATGTCGGATGCGTTCCATAGGCTCGCGTTTACCCGGTTTGCACCGGAATACATGAGCCCTCGCGCCAACCAATTAACCCGTCTCCATTCATCTGCTCACCCAAGCCAGTTTTTTCGCATCCGCTCAACACACCAGATCCGCCGACAACTTTCGATTGTCGATATCTTGCAACGTCAAAAAACCTTCCTGAGGACGACCTTTTCGGTCGACCAACGACAAAATGAGACCTGAGAGTTCAGGATTCTTATTGTTCAGAATGCCACGGGTCGCAACGTGCCCTTGACATCAACGTGGCATTGGATCGGCTGGAATCTGGCACATGGACAGAGATTGCCGGTTCGATTTCGGACCCCAATCGTTCGTTTTCCAAAGTGTTAGCCTTAAAAGCCCTGAAGGCCGGCTCTGCCATAACTGTCAATTTCAATCCCTGTGAGACACCGATTGTGGTTTGAACAGGGGATTCATTGGGCAACTCTGATCATTCGCGTTCAGAACTACAAAAGGGAGCTATGCCAAGATCGCTCAGGCTCCGAGTAGATGTTTATATGCGCGGACAGGGCAAGGTGCGTCAACGTGTAAGGTCCGAGGAAGTTCGCCTCAGCGCATCTCAGTGACAACCGCTTCTGATTCGGCGAGGTATATTGGAGGTGTTTTAGTGCACGAGCTGAGGAGCAGGTGCGGGAAGGCTGGTACTCTGTTTTCTCCAGCTGAAAGTTGTGGGCCTCTGCCTTAATGGCACGGGAACGGCGCGGGGACTGGCACCGAGATTTCCAATCGCAAGATCAGCAAAGAACCGTGCTCGCGACCTGGCACAGAACAGTGTTCTGGCCCGCCGCAAGGTGAGAGAGCAGGCAAGACCAGGAGGAACTTCGCATTTTTCCGTGAAAGGGGTATTTCCTGACGCATGCCCCAGAGCAAGCGGAAACCGGGCGCCAGCTTGCATTCCGGCGCAATTATTTCTTATACGCGACAGAAAAAGTAAACGTGCGACTCTGCAGCGGCTTTCCGTGAGGATCGAGGATCTCCAACATGACCACATAATATGTATCGGGAACTAGAAATGCTGCAGGGATCATAAATGCTACGTGTGAATCATTGTTCGCAAAGCTGATTGGTTTTAGGGAATCCTCTTCAAGGATTGGTTTGTTTTCCGAGAATGAGTTGAGCCTTACGCGGTATCTTTCTTGCGCGTCGCTATTTACGGGAAGCTCCAGACTAACCAGATTCGAACGCAATGGAATTGTCAGCCGGCGTACGTCTTGCCCATGGGAACCCCGTGGCTCAACCTGATCAGGCAGCAGCCGAAAAGAGGCAGTCAATTGCTCAGCTGAATTTGAAGGTTGCTGCTGAATGCCTGCGCGAGCAGCACGCTCCTGAGTGAGCTCTCTATTGATTGAGTCGATCGTTTGACGTTGTTTCACTGCTTGATCGCGATACCCAATAACAACTCCCGCGGCGCCCATCAGAAGGACTGCAGACATCGTCAGGGCATATTTCGGCCACGCTTGTCGCCAGTTTGATAAAACGGGACGACCCTTCCAAAGAGTCAAGACTCGCTTCCGGCGCAAATCAAGCCGTATTCGAGCAGAAGTATCACCAGGAATGATGCTTATCCTAAGCTGGTGTGTTCTCCCCAGATCGATTCTTGCTTCGGCTTTCACCGACCGGTGCAGCTCCGAATGGTCAATCCAGTGCATTGCGAGGAGTATGTCCTCATCTCCGTCCGCGGTCCAGACCTCAATCAATCTTGCTGCTTCTTGCAGCTCATGCCATATAGGGTGTCGGTGTGATAAGGCTATCTGCGCGACTTCATGGCCATCCACCAGAATCCGCAACCTCTTGGGGTCAATCTGTTGACGCTTCAGTGCCTCACGATTCAGACGTCCCGCAATTGTCTGTCTCTCTTGTTCGGTGAGGTCTGGAGCTGGCTCCCTCGAAGCAGATGGTGTTCCTTCGTGATCACCATTCGTATGGAGAAAAAAGCGTGGCACGCTAAACCTCTCCCAGGACGAATCCAATCCCAGATGTTGGATGAGATTCGTAAAGCACGGGGAATGAATGAAGATGTGAGAGCGGTACGTCTCAACAGCATCGAGGCTCCGATTCCCAGATTTACCTGCCAGATTCTTGTTCCCCGGCCAAAGACCCTCCTCCACCGGAGCTGATAGACAGCACGTCTGAGAAGTACTCCACGGCGTAAACTCGCTCAGGCACCGCCCCACCAGGTCCGCAAGGTCCTCCTGGCGCTCATACGGCTCAAACTTTAATTCCCCGCGATTGCATTGGCACGTCTTCAGCAAATTTCCGAACCGAGTCTTGAGCCGGTTCAGCAACATTGTCTTTACTTTTCGGTACTCCTCATTTCCCGGAAAGTGGTTGGTCATCAGCTCATAAATGCTCCGGGTTTCTGCGGTGGTATAGTTGCGCAACAGGCGCTGGAACCCGACATTGACATAAAACGATGACATGGGCGTGGTGATCTGCGCCAGGTGCTTAATATAGCGGATCACGAGATCGTCCCTCGTCGACCGACCTGCTTGTTCGTGGTGCTTCTCATGCCTTTCCGCCTCGAAATAAATGAGCCATTGAAACATGTCATCATCTTGGCGGATGACCCTTGTGATTTTTCTCTTGAGGTGCTTGTGCCTCCAATAGCTGCGTTTCCTTTCTTGGTTGCGGTAGACCTCAAGCTTGCCCGTTGCATCACCTGCGATCTGAAGTGCGGTCGCTCGATCTGAGACGATGAAATGCGCGAGGTGAAAACCCTTTCTCAACAGATCCGGGCTGCTGTCCATTAACTCCTGCTCCTGATCGCTCTCTCATTCTGCTTTCTTGTTGCCGTCAAGCTGTCAATTGCCGGACCAAACTAGGGCGTAAGCGCGGAAGCCCCGCCAAGGTACAAGTCTCGAGTAGAAGCAACTTTTTCAGCGTAGGACTTTCGGAAAATCTTAAGCTTTTGGGGCAGTTACAACAGTTTCCGCTTTGAAAAACATTGGCGGCTACTGCCAATCGCCGTGGATCTGAAAGGCTGCCCAATAAAAAGGGGATTTCCATCTCTGCTGCCGAAGCATTTGGATTTGAGCAACCCTCAGCGCGGCTGCTGGACGTAAATGGTCTCGCTCCATGGCCTTGTAGAACCGCGCCATCAATTCGGAGGTGCCGCTGTCATCGACGCTCCATAGACTTGCTACCACCCTCGTTGCACCAGCATACATAAAACCTCGGGTCAGGCCGATCAGCCCCTCGCCCTTGACTTCTTGACCCAGCGCCGTATCACACGCGCTCAGCACTACAAGGTCCACTGGCAGGCGTAGGTTATAAATGTCCTGCAGCTCCAAGAACCCCTCCTGAGGGTGTCCCATTTGGTCCACTAATGACAGCACAAGGCCGGACAATTCCGGATGCTCATTGTTCAGCAGGGCATGGGTAGCGAAATGGATCACACGATAGCGGGACATCGCTGGGCTCATGGCTCTTTTCCGGTTAGCCTGAAAATCCAGGGCTTCCATCGCCCTTCCATTCTGGACGACTGCCATAATGGCTGCAGCCTCCCGCCTTGTATAGAGCAGCCGACTCAAATGGAAACCATTGCCTCGATTGATTTCAAAGTCAGATATCGCTCGTCTAAGCCGATCATCCGACAAGCTTTTAGCTTCTAGAACAATGTTGCGAGCAAGCTGTTGCGATCGACTGGGTTTATCAAACTGTGTGCTCCTCGAGATGCGTTCATCGGAAGACTCGAATACAGGGTCAGCGAAGACAGCCACATCTAACGGTGCCCGCGGCCTACCCATTTGTTGTCGGCGCAACTCTCGAACGACAGAGGCGGAGGGGAGAGTCACAATCTCATGGTCCAATAACAGATATCGTGTCTGGCGCGGAACATTGGACTTAGTGGAGCTTGGCACAGGCAACGCAGCAAACGGAATATATCGCAGAGGCCCGTCCGAAACGATGAGCAATCGCTGATTTTGCAGAATGTGAGCTACGGGCCCAAGAATAGCCTGGCTCAACGCCGCAGATTTCTCGATCAATTTCAATTCGCTTTGGGTGCGACGGGAACTTACCTGAACTATTGTTTCATCTTGGGGTTGGTGGCGCGGAGTAATTAGAAGCTCGTAAACGTTGCGTGCAAGTTTCTCGATCTCGGTTCGGGTTGGCAGTTCGTGTACTGACAGCGTATTCCTCGTAACAGCCCACACATAGCTGTGCTCCTTCCCTAACGCGTACTCCAAAAGCAGCGTGTCATCGTCAAGCAACTCCTGGATGTCTTTTAGGCTTAGGGGCTGGGGGTCGGTCAAGGCGGCATAATCGGGGCTGCGTACGCGGAGCTGAGCGCTCACTTCTTCATATTGGGCGACTAGGTCATCAATTTCGCCGTCGACGGCAGACACCTGTTCATGTCCGTTAACATTGCTTGCTAGGTGGGTCTGATACTCTGATTTCGCTCGAATTAGGCTTCGTAATATGCGCTGGCGTTTCAGCAGAGCTGGATTTCCGCGCTGCCTTACGTCCACTTGTGTTTCGAGAAGCATCTCACGCAAGGTCTGAGCGTGCGATGCATCCAAAATCTGAAATGCGAGATCCTGCCGACCCATTTCAAGCAGCACCTCAGCATACTCATAGGGGTACTCCGAATGTGTCGCCCTGTAGAGTGATCGCTCCTTTCCATATCCAGCCAAATGAGATGTCCTCGCGAGGATCTCCAAAGCTTTGTCATACAGTTGAGCAGCATCCTCTAAACGCTTCTCTTGGTGAAGCACTCCGGCGAGTTGAGCCATGGCCTCCGCATAGGCAATGCTGCGTGGGATGGTTTTTTCGAGAAGACTCAACCCTTGACGATATAATTCTTCGGCCTTGATGAAATCACGGCGATCTTTCTGCACTTCAGCTTCTCCGAAACGGAACCTTGCTATCTCCGCTGCAGGAGCGCCGGCCTTTCTGGCCATCTCCGAAGCTTCTTCATAGTATTTTTGTGCCTCAGGCAAGTCTCCATTAATCCGGGCAATTTTCCCGAGGCTGGCGAGGCTGGACGCAGTGGAAACACTCGTGGGCGCAATCTCTCGTCTAAGCGATAAGGCACGTAGGTGGTATCTTGCTGCACCGTTACGATCGCCGAGTTCAAGGAGACACTCTCCAAGATTGCTGAGGATGTCGGCGAGCTGAACCTGGCCCCTTTCAATTTTTTCCGCAATGGTCAATGCTCGACGATGATATCCCTCTGCCCTCTTTAGGTCGCCTTGTTGATGAGCGAGCGTGCCTAGATTGGTTAGAATATTGGCCAGCGTGCGGCTCCCCGGCCGCGCGCGTTCTTCAATGGCCAGCGCCTTGCGATAGGAAGCATCAGCTCGGACAAAATTGCCTCGCTGTTCGAAGAGGATGCCAAAATCATCGAGAATTATCACCATCTGGACGCTGTTAGGAGCGAGCGTTCCGACAATTGCAGAAGCTCGCTGCAGACGAGTTTCTGCTTGATCGAGCTCGAACTGCCGAAAATTAATTTCGGCAAGCCCCAGAAGAGCATTCGCTACAATCAGGCTGCTTGGCTTACGGTCCTGCCATTCCAACAATAGTGCGTCGTAATATTTTGCGGCATTGATGAAATCGTCACGATAAGCAAATCCCGAGGCGAGCTGCCGCAACAACTCTCCTCTGGTTATTGGGCCGGCGGTGGCAGCTTCTTGAATCGCCTGTTCGTACACTGCATCTGCCTGGTCCCACTCACTTGCTTGGAACAGGGCTTGGCTGGCCCGAGATAAGAACCAAGGAGCAAGCCATGCGGGACCTTGTTTTCGCGCCAGGGGAACGGCTGTCTGGAAACGTTCGGCAGCACGCACCGGCTGACCGGCGGCAAGAAGCTCTGCAGCCTGGTTGTAAATCGGCATGAGTTTATCCGAGAGCGGAGGTCGAACCATCATGCCCCAGATGTCGGAGTCAAACTGCCATATTCGGGGCTCCTTACCACTGACGCCGTAAACAGTCACCATAGCTCGCGGCGCATACTCAAAGCGGAGATAAGGGAGATCAAATGGCGACTCAATCTGCCCCTGAAGAGTGCCGAGCTTCCACCGCAGCAATTTGTCCCCAGGCCGAATCTCTTGTTTATCGGCTTGGCTCCCCCTTTCTACCGACTCAACAGTGAGGCCCATCTCGGCAGCAGAGCGGCCGTCCTGGTGCGAAGATGGGGCCTGACAAAGTGCGAAAGAGGACTGCAGCACAAGGAGACCGTAAAGGATAGCGATACAACGGAGCCCAGATGCGTGGGCTAAACGGTCAGAAGGGTTTGAGGGTTGAATGAGTCTACATTCAGCCCTCGAAGTGTTTGTCATGGCTTAGCTGCCGTGTGACGCGGTGTCCATGTTAACCAACAGGTGAGGGGCCAGTGGGAGGGGGATTTGTTGGTGGTGGAGCGGGGTTTGGACCACTAGGGTCATGCGTAGTAGCAGCGAGAAAGCCAACCAGCATTACCAGCATATCAAGCATAGGAATCTCCGGGACGCATGGATTAAGGTGAATGCCCGTGAGAATGTAACAAGCCATTTTCTATTTGTCAATTTCTCCATTAGTTTAGTTTTAGCTTTGTTAACCTATTGAATCCACACCTGTAAGTTTTGTTTCAATATTTTTTACTGATTCGCACCAACCTCGACCTAACCCCAACCACGACAGCACCCCTGGTGGGAAGCAAATTGTCAAAGATTGCCATCGGTGTTGCGTCCTTTTGTTGAACGTGCAAGAATCCCTGCAAAGTCAATGACTACTCGTCCTAGTTTCTTACTGGTGTTCTTCATTGTGGCATTGCATTATGCCATCGGATCCGCTGAAGATCTTTCGGGTCTGAAGAGGAAACAGCCGATTGCGGATTTTCGCGTCGCGAATCTCTATTCAGATTCCGACGGTAAGATCGTTGGCGGCAAGTTCTGGCATAACCCCAGTGGAGCACCCGTTTATATCTTTCAGATCGAAACCGTGCCCCAGGCCTTCATGTGGGTCGATGCCCCGGTAGATTCAAACAACGGTGTCGCACATGCGTTGGAGCATCTCTTACCGACAAAGGGGCAGAAAGGGCGCTACGTCACACTGTTGACAGAAATGAGGCTGAGCCGACGTGTAGAGGCCAGTTATCGGGATTATAACTTTTACAGCTTTTCGTCTGGCAGCGGCATGCCGGGTTTCTTTGAGCAGTTTCATGCCTGGCTCGATGCGCTTTATAAACCAAATTTCACCAACCTCGAAGTGGAACGGGAATTTTATCACTTTGGGGTCGCTACTGAGCCCTCCAGCCACAAGAGAACTCTGGTTGAACAAGGCGCTGTTTACAACGAAATGTTGGGTGGGCAGGATGTCGACAACTACTATTTGCAACTGAGAAGACAAGTGTTTGGGGCGGTGAATCCATTCGCTTTCGAGATTGGTGGAGTTCCAGATGAAATGCGGCAGCTCAAACCGGAAGAAATCCGAAAGTTTTACGAGCAGCATTATCGCTTGGGACCAGGAACCGGTTTCATCTTTGTCATTGATCCAAAGGAGAACGTTGCTGCCTTTCTACGCCGTATCTCAGAGGAATTTCGGCACCTCGCCAGACAGGGAGCGGCAACCCAGAACGGTTTGACAACACCAGGACGGCCAAAGTACCCAATTTCTCCCATGGCGACCACGGAGATCGAACTTTACCCGTTTCCGAGCACCAGCGAAAGCGAACGTGGCGAGGTTTGCTTCGCATGGAAAGCAGTAAAAACAGACTCGCGTGTTGACCTTAAATTGCTGCAACTGTTTTTTGGGGGGCTGTCGGACGGGGAACAGTCGCTCCTCTACAAGGAATTGATCGATAGTAAAACACGCGAATTTGAGTCGGGTGCCACGAATGTTGAGACTTGGGCGTTTCTTGAGAACTCGCCGCATTTTCCCGTTGAGTTCATTGGCATTCATGGGGTTCCTGGCAACCAGATTACGGTTGCCAGCGTTGAACGGATCAGGAAGCATGTTCTGAATAAAATTGAAGAGATTGCAGGATACGCTGATAATTCCCCTGCCCTCGCTGCCTTTAATCAACTCGTTGCAACACAGATCGAGGCACAGCGTCGTTCAGAGAACATCTCAATTAAGAGCGCGCCGCTTTTTGGAATGGACTACAACACGGACTGGAAAGAGCGCCTCGGCTATCTAGAAATGGACCCATCGTACGTGCAATCGCTTTCGGATACCTTAACCTGGGAGGATGCCGAACGTCGCATAAAATCTGGGAAAAACATTTGGCGCGATCTAATTCGACAATTTCACCTCTCAGATGTTCCTTACGCGACTGGCTCTGTTCCGTCGCCCCGTCTGGTCCGGGAAATAGAGGCGGCTCGACAGAAACGCGCGGAGGACGAAGAACAGCGGTTGATGGCTCGCTTTGGAGTGAAGGAAACAGCGGAAGCACTGAGGCTGTTCGAAAAGGAGGAGACGGCCAAGACCGACGAGATCAATAAGATCGACGCGAGGGTTCGGCAGCCTCAATTTACAAATCATCCTCCTCTGACTCTGGACGATGACATCAGGTACAAACAATTTCGAATCGACAATGTTCCAGTGATTGCCGCGCTTTTTGATCGAGCGCCCACGATTGACGTTGGATTGTCGTTTGATCTCCAGAATGTTCCCGAGAAATACTACAAGTATCTTCCGATCTTCCCACGATGCCTGGACTCTCTCGGCTTAAAGAAGGCGAACACGGTGACGTTTTACCCCGACCTTCTGGCCGAAACACAGAAGGATCTGCAGAATTTTTCAGTTGCCTATGAATACAGCGCCTTTTCAGGCCGTGCGGACCTGACGGTTCGAGCCTCCGCTATTTCTGCGCACGAACTACAAACTGGCTTGAGTCTCATCGAGCGGATGCTGCACGACAGTTACCTCGATGTGTCCAATTCCGATCGCCTGCGAGACCTTGCAAGTCAGCGCTTAGCACGAGACGATGGCTTCAGGAGGAGAAATGGGTCGACTTGGTTCCAGAATCCGGCCTACGTGTTGCGCTATCAAGATCGACCGTTGTTCGTCGCATTGCATTCTTTTTTTACTCAGGCCCACTGGAATGACAGATTCAGATGGCTAGTCCACAAACCAGTGACCGCCGACGAGATTCATAGGCTGGATATTTTTGCAAAGGAGTTGCTGGCCTCCTCTTCCGGCCTTACGGTCAAGGAATTTGCGGACCGGCTGTCTCAATCAAATGCGAAAGATTTGCAGCGAGAACTGGTTGAATACTGGCAAAGAAATATCGCCTCCTTCGCGGACAACGAATTACTCAACGGGCTTCAAACTCTGACAAAAGAAGTCGAAGAGGATCTTAGACAAGGGCCTAGTCAGACCATTGAGGATCTGAAAGAACTGCAGCAAATCGTTCTGAGCCGCAGAACAGTTAAGGTTGATGTGACTTTGGATCCGGTGCTTCTTGAGCAAGTGCGGCCCATTCTGGATACGTTTCTAAAGTCTCTTCCGGAAGGGCAACAGCAATCCGACAAACCGCAGATCGTAACAGGCAGCACATTTCCAATCATGGCCAAGGCGGCAAAGCGATATGGCATGACTGAGAGTAGTTTCCCATGGTATTTAAGCGTGGCAGACCCCGCCAGTTCAACGGCGAGTCTGATGTTTTCTGCGGAATTCCCTGGGTACTCACAGGTTGATCGTGAGTCTCTACTGCAGGTTTTGGGCAGTAAACTTATCTCCGGCGCTGGTCCCCACACGGTGTATATGAAGGCACTGCAAGAAGGATTGGCATATAACAATGCTGTCAGCAGTGATCCTGGCTGGAGGCTTATTTGGTACTCTGCTGATCGGAGCCCAGATCTTGTGGGATTGATCAGCCTCGTCAATGCGATTGCGGATAAGATTCCGAGCTTTCGCGACCCGGTCTTGGTTGACTATGCTCTGCACCAAACCTTTCCGGTGCCACGATCCCTTTCCTCGTTTTCCGACCGCGGCAAGGGTCTCGCCAAAGACATTTACGATGGGAATGATCCCCAGGCAGTTGCTCGTTTTTCGGAAGCAATCTTGAGGCTTAGAAAAGATCCCGATTTGTTATCGGAAATCACGCATACCGGCCTGCCTTCGGTTGCTAGCGTACTCCTGGCATCAAAATGGCAAGAACAACAGCGATCTTCCAGATCAATTTTCTTCTTCGTCGGTCCCGAAAGGCTGTTACACGAAGCTGAACAGAACCTCCCGATACCAAAGCTTCTGAGGCTTTATCCGAGTGATTTTTGGATCGGCTCTCCCGAGGGTTCAGTTCACGCATGGCCCGCAGCAAACTAAGTAATGCTGAGGGGTCTGGTTGCTAAAGCGACTGGGCCGGTTGTTTGCAGGTCAGGGCGATGCCATGAGCATCTCACTGAATTTTTTCCGAAACCCCTACGGTCTTTTCGGCCCTCCCTCTGTAACCTCCAGAGTCGGAAGAAATAACGATAGCTCCTTCTGACTTTGGGGCGTGCGTGGACCAAACCACGTCACACCGTGCTTTCCTAGATAGTGCAATACAAATCATGCCGTACGAACTAAGTGCTACGACACCCAAGAATCGGATTCTAGAGATAGAGACTTGAAAATCGCTGCATTCCAAGTTGATATTGGCAACGGAGCCGTACATCTGATTTGTCTGCCCACGTCCTCCTTTAAGGCGGCCTGTGAACTTGAGTCGTGGCTTACCGCCAATGCCAAACCGAAATACTCCGTAACATTTCTCGGACGGTATGAGCGCCTTCAGACGTTCAGAACGCCCGCCGAAGTCAAGGGCATGCTGGTGAAAAATCCACGCTCAGATCCGGGAGGCACAGTGGTCAGTATTGAGATGGGCGTTAAAAAGCTACTTTCTCATCAATGACTTCTACTCCTCTAAGACAAGTGGACGACTGCTTCTACTTGGATGAAGCCGGACAGATCTATTTCTCTGTCGCCAATTTCTTGAGCGTAAATGCCCTTCCCAATCATCCTCTTTTGAAGCTTGTCGTCATTGAGGAGTTGTTGAATATCTTTCCTGAAGTGCAAATCATAGACAGTGATCCTAACCAATAGCGCGCTGCAGCAGCCGGCGCCATTTCGTTGCCATCCGACTAGAAAATTACCAGAGTTGTCGGGGCATAGAGAGATCCACTGCGCCGTAGTTCCTTCACATTTTTCCGAAAGTCATACGGTCGCAGGTTTCTCGCTGCTGTATAACCTGCAGAAATCAGAAGAAAGAACAATAGCTCCTTCTGATAGTGGAGCGTGCGTGAGACCTAGCTAGCTGCTTCGTCGTACGCTCGCTCGAGTAAACGCCCAGTTTGGCGTTAACACACTTTTGTCCATATCCACTCCGTTCCGGGGAGTGTTGTATCACGGGCCCAATTAGCTTTTTGTTGGCCGATTGATGCACTACTGCACTCTCGCCAAAAGCATTTGACTTCAACCGAATAGAAAAACTAAGGGCAGGAAATGCGCGCAAGCGCTTCACTCGGGCCCGCAAGAGGAGAAGTGTTGTCATGTCAAGAACTCGGACTACTGTGGTCATTTGCAGGTTATTAGTTGCCTTAATTGCGCTCACAATCTCCCAAAGTGCGTTGGGTCAACGCCTGATGCTCTGCGATACAACTTGTGGTCCAGATCCGACACAGACGACTGCTCCTGTGTACGACCGCTCAGTGCAGGCGAGAACCAAGATCATGAATCAGCGCACCCCGGCCAATCCAACGATTGTGGTAGCTCGTTCCCCTTTGGTGAGAGCAATTTTGGGAAGCCAAAGCTATGACTACTCAATCAATTTGGTGTCACTAGCCGGACGAAATAGCACGAATGTAAATCTGAGCCTGACTTATAACAGTCGTGTTTGGTCTCGTACTGCAGACGGCGTGATGTTCAACGCTGATATCGACAATCCGAGCCCTGGATTTCGAGGTGTGGATTTTGGCTTTTTGCAATGGAGTGTAAGCAATTCCGATTGGATACTAACCGGCCCAAACGGAAACAAGAGCGAGCTGATCAACGTCAGCGGGACAGCGCTATATCAGTCCCAGGATTCAACGTACATTCAGTTCAGCAGCTCCACCAATGTTGTAACGTATCGGGATGGAACGCAGGTGTTTTATGAACAATTCGGGCCAGCCCCCTTCAACTCGATGAGCCCTCTCCGTCCCAATAAGATCGAAAACACAAATGGCAACATCATCAGCATCACGTACACAAACAGCACTGTATTGAGTCTCAGTACCATCACTGACGCACTCGGCCGCACCATCAATTTTTCATATGATCCAACGGGGCACCTCACAAAGATAACCCAGGGCGCGCGGACGATTACATTCAGTTGGAATACCTCCTACGTGTTGAAATATCAATTCTCGACGGCTGTGATCGCAAGTCCTGCAAATGGGAGCACGCAAAGCGTTCTCAGCAGCGTAACGTTTGCCGATAATACAACTGTCAATTTTCTTTACGGTGACTGGGGTATCGTCAATCGAATTGAGCGACGTAGCACCAGTGGGGCTCTGCGCGCTTACGTGAGCTACAACTTTCCGGCTTCTGCTGCCGGCGCATCGGCTGATGCACCGGCCTTCACTCAGCAAACAGTGTTCGACGGAGTCAATACATCTTTATGGAATTATTCCGTCACCACAAACGCATCAGGCATGGTGACATCTTCGGCTGTAACAGACCCACTTGGGACCACAACGACAACGACATTTTCTTCCGCCGGTGATTGGAAAGACGGCATGCCAATCATTGAACAAGTCAAAGACGTAAACGGAAGAGTATGGCGTACTCGGACGAAGACCTGGACATCCGATACTGGAACGTCAGCAGTCAATCCGCGGATTGCTTTAGTGGTCACGCAACTCGATGATGGAACCCAATCGAACGTGAGCTACTCCTATGACGCAAACGGCAACGTGACTGATTTGCAAGAGACAGATTTCGCCGCAGGCGCGCCAGGTCCGCTGCTTCGGGAAACAGTCACGGCATATGCAAGTCTCGGAAATCACATATTGAATCGTCCCTCGCAAATCCTGATCAAAGATGCGAATGGGATTGTGTCTCGGACTGACTTGGCATACGACGAATACAGTAGCTATCCACTGCAGACGGTCACCCCGGCAGCCGTCCAGCATGACGACTCGAATTACTCAAGCACTCCAACCAATGCACGGGGAAATCTCACGACGAAAACTGTGTACACCAATGCTGCACTGGGATCGGGCCCAATCAAAAGCATTTTCAAATATGATGTGCTCGGAAATAGGGTCAGTGCACAAACAGGCTGTTGCACGCAAGCAAGTTCTACCTATTCCGTTACGACGCAATATGCCTACCCCGATTCCGTCTCAACGGGACCCGCTGGCAGCCAGCTTACAACGAGCTTTACTTATAACTTCAATTCCGGAACGGTCGCAAGCGCAACTGACGTAAATGGACAGGTCACGACCACCAGTTACGACGCCAACAACCGTATTACCAGCACACAGACGCCTGATGGGATTGTCAATAGCAGAGCATATGACGACGCAAGCGCAAGTCCTGGCTGGACAAGTTCAACGACCGCTGATTCTCGCCAAACTGTGATCGTCAATGATTTCAATGGACATGAACTAACCAACAAGCTATACAACGGCAGTACGCTGGTCACTACGACTTCATCGAGTTACGATTCGCTTGGTAGGGTGACACAGACAAGCAATCCGTACGGACCATCGGACAGCGCGGTTTTCACGATATATTCCTACGATGCTCTGGGCCGCATAATACAGCGTACACCGCCAGCTTTGACTGCCGGTGTCACTCAGAGCGGTTTTCAAATCGCGCACATTGGGCACACTGCGACTTTCACTGATCCCACGGGAGGACAGCGAAAGGAACACTACAATGCGCTCGGACAGCTCGTCGAGGTGGATGAGCCGGGACCGGGCGCCAACGCTGCAGGGACACCAGGCAGCGGCAGCATCACTATCTCTGGATCGCTGCACAGCAGCACCACCAGCGGAACCAGGGCTACGGGATCGTTCACCATCACGGGCGGTGAAACTGGCGTGCGCACCTGGATCTGCAATGACACTTGCGTGCGCGGACCGTTTGTCTGGGATAGCGGCACGGTCAGCGTAATTGTGAACGGCGTCACCTATTCTGCTAGCTATGGGCTAAACAGCACCACCAGCAGCATCGCCAACTCTTTGGCCGCGCAGATGACGGGGAGTCCGGTCAGCGGAAGCAGTCCCGGCACAGGAGCTGCCTCGAACTTGACCGCCGACCAGCCCGGTCCGAACTACCCGCTCTCCGCCAGTTCCTCCACCAACGATCCCACCGATTTCGGTGGAGCTTCCTTTGGCGCAACTCTCTCCGGCGGCGCTCTCACTGGCGGTGTCTATCCCGTCACCACCTACGACTCCGGCACGGTCACGGTTACGGTGAACGGCTTCCAGGCTTCCGTTTCCTACAGCCAGAACCTGAACAGCACGCCCACGACGTTGGCTTCGGCATTGGCAAGCGCGTTGAATGTCTCTGCTTCCCCCGTCACGGCCATTGCCAGCGGCACAACCATCAATTTAACAGCGAAAGGCGTCGGAACAGCCACGAACTACAGCGTGAGCGGCGGATCGAGTACTTCGTTCACCGCTACAAGCACGACACTTGCCGGAGGAACAAATCCGGCTGGAATCTTCGCGCCCTACGTCACCAATTACAATTACGGCGCTCTCGGCAACTTGCTGCAAGTCAACCAAGGCCAGCAAATTCGCAGTTTCGGATACGACAGCCTGGGCCGGACGACCTCCATGTCGATACCCGAAAAAGTAAATCATGCTGTAACAATGACCTATACCGATTTCGGCGCGGTCGCGACCAGGACCGATGCCCGTGGCATCACTACGACGTATGGATATGACAATCAAGGCCGTCCTGCTAGCATGCAATACTCTGACGGGACACCAACCGTCACGTATGCATACGGAGCGATGGGAGCCCCCAACTTCACTGCGGGTCGTCTGACGACAGTAACCGATGGTGCTGGATCGGAGGCTTACCAATACGATTCAATGGGACGCGAAACCAAGTGCACCCGTGTCCTAGGCACAAACACCTATGTCACAACATACTCCTACACGTCTGACGGGCGCGTGGCGTCCACAACGTACCCTTCCGGCCGAGTCGTAACAAATCAGTACGATGGTATTGGCCGCCTCACGCAGGTTGCAACCGGCGGAGCCAGCCTTCTCAACATCAATTCGTACAACGCAGCCGGACAGATTCTGGGCCTGCAGTACGGTAATGGGGTTCCGGCTTCCTACACCTACAACAACCAATTGCAGATTGCGTCCTTGCTCGTAGGAGGCGCCAATCCTGCCTTGAATCTTTCTTATGACTGGGGTGGAGCGGGCGATGATGGCCTGCTTCTGGGCGTTACCGACAATCTAACTTCCTCCCGCTCGACCAGCTACACATACGATCAGCTAAAGCGACTAACGGCAGCCCAAACAGTGGATCTCACCTCTGCCGGCACTTGGCAATTGCAGTTTGCTTATGACCGCTACGGCAATCGGCTTTCGCAAACTCCCACGGGTGGTACCGCCGCCATGCCCTCGAACTCGGTTGTGGTCGATCCAACAACGAACCGGATATCAAGCGCAACTTACGATGCCGACGGAAACGTCACCAATGACGGTCTCAATGCCTACATATTTGACGCGGAGAGCCGGATCACGCATGTGAACGGAGCAGCAAACACGTATGCTTACGACGGAGCCGGCAAACGCGTCAATCGCAACGGAAACTACTACATTTATTCCGGCGGGCAGGTGATCGCAGAGTACACGAACGGCGCCGCCGCTGCGTCTCCGAGCACCGAATATATCTACGGTCGCGGGAAGCGGATTGCTACCATTGCAGCCGCAGCGGTTACGTATCCATATTGGGACCATCTCTCAATCCGCGCGAACGCCAGTGCTTCCGGGACAGTGATTCGCACCTTTGGGCATTACCCCTTTGGCGAAACATGGTATGAAACAGGAACGCATGACAAGTGGGACTACACGACGTATGAAAACGACTCAGAGTCAGGCTTGAACTACGCCATGGCCCGCTTCCATAACCCCAGGGTGGGGCGGTTCATGTCACTCGATCCGTACCCTTCCGATAAGCGCTACCCACAAAGCTGGAACCGTTATCCGTACGGAAACAATAACCCGGTTAGTTTTTCCGATCCCACCGGCATGGACGGCTGCGATGACGAGACTGGCGACTGCGGCGGTGACGGCTTCGGAGGGGTTGACCCGAATGAGACAAGTGATCAGATTGACGCTGGTGGGAACAACATCGATGGCGGCGCTGCTGATGAAGGTGCTTCCGAGGACCAAAACGATAATGGGGATGGATGCCCAGAGGGGCACGCTTGCCTGCCGGACCAGCCACCGCAGTGCGTCCCGTCAGGTGATGGCGATTGTGTTAGTGTTAGTTTGATTCCTCCAGAATCGGCAAGCGCTCCGCCCGATGTCTCGACGAGCTCAACGACAGATCCGAGCGAAGATGGTAGCAGCACTCAGCCGGGTAGCAACAGCGATCCGCAGCAGACCCCGCCGGCCGGGCTGCTGCCGGGAGACAATGCTCCGCCAGAGGTTCCACATCCGCCGGATCCATCTCTAAACACATGCGATATATTAGAGATCGAAGGTGGCGTCCTTGGTGTTACAGGTGGAGTCACATTCATGTTCGGTCTAGGCGCGGATGCTACGGTAGTTGGGGCTCCGGAAGGCCTTACAGCGAATGGCGTTGGTGGGGGACTAATGGCGCTTGGCGGTATTTTTGGTGGTGCTGGTTTGGTCGGGAATAAGCTTCACATTTGTAAATAGGACAACTTTATATGGGTGCTGGTTTGACAAAGAAAGTAGAGGCGATGCGCAGAGCGCATCGCCTATCTTCAATAGTCATGTTCATTCTCTTTGGGATATCAGAGGCTATTGTGCTCAGCAATTTTTGGGGCAGACGTGAGATGCACCTTGACATCTATGCCGTTTGCTTGTTGCCAATCTTAGTCGCCATTCCATTAGCCGCTGCTCTTCAAATTCGTAGAAAATTGCGCACACAACTCGGCGGCCTCGACCCGGCATATAGTGAGAATTTCCAATATCTGTTGACTAGCCTGACCGCAATATTTTACGGAGTATTGACCTCTGCTCTGTCTCTGTTGCTTAATGCACTTGTGCATTTGAGCCGCCACTATGGTCGTTGAGTGGGCCACCCTTCCGCTTCTCAGTTTATAAACCAAACCGTGGGTGCCTCCACTTCCTCGGCTGCCTCGGGACAGGCTCTTTCCGGAGAGCGCGCCTTTGATGCTCATTGCGCAGTAGGGGGCGTAGCCTTAGCACTCGCAGCAGGAGGCATTGCTTTATACCTCGCCTGTCAAGGTCAATAGAGGGCTAAGCTATACCCGCAATCACAGAGGAGGAAGAATATGACGATGGATACAATAGGTGACCCGACCTTTTTCTTGCGACCAGCGCGGCAATCATTTCAGTTTGTGACGAGCAGCGTTCTCCTAGGCTCAGACATGCTGATGATCGCAATCCTGTTTGTAAGGAAATTGGGATCTGGATCATTGCCTTTGACCACCGCACTCGCCCTCGTGTTTGCGATTTTTGTCCTCGCGGGTTGGTGGCGTACTGTTCATCGCTGCCATGAAACCATATCTCTCCTTTTGAGATCTCGGGAGGAGATATCGTCAAATCCAACGGTTCAGCCCTTACTGCGCAGCTCAGCGGAGTTGATCCAGCGGGGATTGTACATGACAGCACTGGCAACAATCATGCTGTTACTGGGCTTCCTGGAACTGATCAGGTGAGCTAAGGATCACCTTCGTACAGGACCATTACCTTGGACCGGCCATGCGCATAGCGCGTGCGATCCAGCGAGACTGACGCAACACATTGGGTTCGAATGTAGGCACAACTTGCGAAAGGATCGTGGCAACAATCAAAAAACCGTTTTTGTGATCGCGAGCTCTCTGCGGCGTCTGCTACAACCGAGTGTTCAGAAAACATGTAGTTGTGGAACGCCCCTATGGCACAGAAAGTGGCTCAGAATTCAATGAGTTTACCCGCCCCATATTTGCCATGGGTTTTGGAACATGACTGTTAGCTACCGAAGATTCGCTCCTGGACTGCAATGCCAGTGCTGTTGGATGCGAGGAGTATGTCATTGGGCAGCATGTTTAGGCTTTTCTCCAATGACTCTGAATTTCACTGCGCGGCTTGTTTAGAAACTCCCTGGTTCAATTGCCGCTGCAGCTGCAGCAGTTGCCGCAGTTCCTCGATGTTGCCGCTCTCCGCTGGCGAGTCTTGGCCGCGGGAAGGCTGCGCATTCTCGTTGGCTGCCTTCTGCAGGATGACATAGATCTCCGTATCCGCCGGCAGCCAGACTACAGTTCGCTCGGTGACTGCCAAATTCGTGACCGTCTGATCTGATACCTGTCCAATGTTATTTGCGGCTCTCTCGCGCAACATATCGGCCTCGCTCAATGGCTGGGTGAGGCTGCCTCTTCCAACCAATGCCGCTGCAATTCCTCCTAGGCCGGCAAGCGAACGAACCAAAACGCTTTTACCCGCATGCCTGCCCTCGACCTTACCTCGCAACGGTCGAAGTTGAAGATCGGCAGCAAAGGCTTCGAGGGGAAGCGACGATCCGTCCGGCATTTGCAGTGCTTCAAAGTGGATAGCGAGATAGCCGGAACGATCAGCGCTTTCCAAATGCCCGAGCACCTTGGAACCCGCGGGAACGACGATCTCTCCATCCTGTTCGTAGTTGTACTCGACGACGGCGACAACGGGCGACGGCGCAGCGGTGTTTATCCAGGATTCGAGCCGGGCACGCAGTCTCGTTCCGGGCGGTAGACCAATCCTCCACGAAATATCGGGAGCAATATCCTGCGCCTTTTGGCTGGCGGGAGGTGACGCACCGCTTCTTACGAAGATCAGCGATGCCTTATCGAGAAGATCATGTTCGTTCCGCGCTGAAGTAGTATCACCGTGCTGAGCTGTATCACTGCCGCCAACCGGTTGAGATCCCGGCTGGTAGGGCGGGGGTGACCATTGCGAATTATCGAATGGTCTGACATCACCGAGGCTGAAGGCGGGGCCTGGGGTTTGCACCTTGATTGCAGCGCGCCCGATCTGCTCCGCATTGACCAGGCTGCCATCCCTTTCCGGTAATGGCGTGCGCGCGGTGTCCAGTATGGGTGTCACGCTGGTCGCCGTGACAGATCCGCCAGTTTTTTGACCGACCTGGCCGCTGGCCGAGGAACCTTTTTTTGTTGGGCCTGCGTGGCGTGAGATTCCATTAAAAGCCAGCAGCAGGAGCACCAGGACGATGCCTGCTCCGATGAAAACGAGACGGCTATTTTCCTTGAAGAGGGTTCTTGGCCCTTGCTTGCTCGGTACGAAGGCCTTGGTGCTGTTCACGCTCGATGGCGGGGTGCCGACCGATGGCGACTGTGATGGCTCTTCGAGAAGCTGCGCGACGCCTGCTGCGTTCGGGTCGTTCCTGTTCATTGCGTATCTCCGTGAGCGTTGGCTGTAAACGGAACCGGCAAAGTCGTGGGCCGATCGACCTGCTCCGCCTCCGTCAACTGTAGCCGCAGCGTTTCCGATGACTCTTTGAATGCGGGGCGGCTAAAGAGGATCACCCCGTCGGCTCGCTCTCCCGGCTCCAGCCGCGCGGCCGTCAGGCGGTATTCGGCAATGGCAATGGGTTCCGCTTTGATCCGTCGGCTGGCGTTTCGCCGCCCGGCGCCGGTGAGTTCCAGTTGCGGCGGAAGGAGCTCGATCACCCGTGTCGAATCATTCAACACGGAAAAACTGAGCACCGTCTGATGGTTTCTTTCGAGCGAATCACCCAAAGCTAGGCGCACCTTCTGGCCCTGCCAGGCAGGCGAAGACACGCTCTTCTGCTTCGCCAACAGAAGGGCGAGAGAATCCGGCCTTTGTTTCAGGAGAGACCCATCAGCTTCGGATGCTGGGGGCACCGGGCGAGTATCAGCGATCAGGAAACTTGTTCGCTCAGGGCTGATCAACATACCCGGTGCCGTACGGTATTCAACCATGAAGTCGACGTGCGCATTCGCCGCGCCCTTGCCCGCGCTTACCAGGTGCAAACTGATCGCCTGCCCAGACTTTGTAGTGATGAAGGCATTGCTTTCGGCTGGCTGGCTGGTGATCGGTTTGAAGAAGACCAACCGCCCTTCGGCTTCGGCGTGCTCGGCTTTGAAGCTCGCCGGATCGCCAAGGACAACCGAGCTGATCTCGTCAGGCAGCCTGACCGAGGTGGTGTAGCCGGGTGCAAGATGCAGGACGGTCACAGCGCCGTCTTCAACCCGGGCGGTGCTGACGTTGGGAACCAGCTGGCCCTCTTGGGCCTGAGACATGCCCATGCCAACGGTTAAATAGACAGTAAAGATGATGTGCACTTTCATTGGCTTCTCCCTGGAGTGCGCTCAATCGGCGCGCCTCCTAACTTCTGCTGTCGCGCAACCCGTTCCCGGATGCTGGCCACGTATTTCACTACATCGGGATTGGCGTAGCGGAGGCCGCGCCGTAAAACATGGGTTTCCCCGGCGTAATATGCGGCTGCAACCAGGCGCAGCTCTCCCTGGAACTTCGTCATCAGCCAGGCCAGATAGCGCACTCCACCGGAGATGTTTTGCCTGAGGTCGCACCGGTTCTTGACGTTCAGCCGTTTCGCCGTCTGCGGCATGAGTTGCAACAGGCCGACCGCGCCTTTCGAGGAGACCGGGCAGCGGTGCCATCCCGACTCCTGCTCCACCACGGCACGAACCAATTCGACCGGTACGTGGTAGTGTCTGGCGTACTCGGTCACGTAGTAATCGGCTTCCTTCTGCTCATCGCCGTTTCCGGCCCAAACGGCCGGCACGGCCAGCAACGCCAAGATGAGACAACACCATTTCATGATTCGCCAGCCTCGGCACTGTACTGTCCGGCGTCGTAAACCAGGCTTGCCCAGCCATCACGCAATAAAAGTTTTCGCCTGTCAGCCTCCGTCTTGGCCAAGAGCGGCAGCAGAGTGTCCCGCATTTCCGGTGTAATTCGCTCTTCCCCCAGGACCGCTAAGGCCTGGGCAAGATCGAGCATCTCTGAGATCGAGGGCGGCTTCTCCAGACTCCATCCCCGCAACGCCTTGGCCAGCCCGGCCAAGCCGCGATGAAATTCATGGCTTTGCCCGCGTGTGCGCAGGCGCAGGATTCTGGCTTCGAGTTGCGGCGTGGGATGGTCGATGCGCAGATAGTAACTGCGTCTGCGAAGGGGATCGCCGATACGACGCTCTTCGTTCGAGGTCAGAATGACAAGCGGTATTGTCTCGGCCTGGATCACCCCGAGCTTGGGTATCGTCAACTGCCATACGCTGAGCAGTTCGAGCAACATGGCCTCAAATGCCGGATCGACCTTGTCCAGCTCGTCGATCAGGAGCACGCAACGCCGCCGGTATTGCAAGGCTCGCAACAGGGGGCCGGCGGTGAAGAATTTAAGGCCATGCAATTCCTGCTTGAGCTGCTCCCATTCGATCGGCCCGGACCTCGACTGCAGTTCCACGGCCAACCGTTGCAAGGCTTCATCGAACCTGCCAATCGCCTTCTCCTCATTAATGCCCTGGAAACACTGCAGGCGCTCGACCTCGGTCTTGATGGCCCGGGCGACGGCATAGGCGAGCTCGGTTTTGCCGCTGCCTGGCGGCCCTTCAATGAGGACGGGCTTGTTCAGCCTGGCGGCCAGGTATACCACCGTGGCAGTTATCTCATCAGTGATGTAGCCGGCCGAAGCCAGAGCTTGGAGCGTTTCCTGTGCCGAGGCAAACAAAGACTTCTACTCCTTGTCCCAACCAGCGCAACGGTGATCGGGACGCAACGAAGGTAGGGGCGAAGTAGAATTCGGTCAAATTTCCTCCTTCAGGCCGATTTTTGACCGAGCAACGAAGTTGTCTTAAGCTCGGACCCATGTTGAGAGCGATCCAGCCAAGCCGCACTTTTGCGCGATCCGGATCACAGGAAGAGACTGCCTGCGAAGAAAGGCACTACTCGGTGAACGAGCTGGCGATCTTGTGGAACCTGAGCAAACAGACCATACGAAGGCTGTTCCAGGATGAGCCTGATGTCGTCAGGATTGGGGAGCAAGAAGTGCGCCACAAGCGCGCTTATGTGACGCTTCGGATTCCTGAGAGCGTGGTCCGCCGGGTTCACCAGCGCCTATCGAAGTCCGCCTGATGAAAGGCGCTGACTATTGAATCAGCAGCGGAGGACGGCTGGGACCCGGTTGGGCATGCCGTGCCGGGGCCGCCCGGGTCTCGCGCCTGGCCCAGCTGCGTTTCACCGCCGCCGTGAGCTGTTGCTGGCGCGCCTTGCAAAAGGGCGCATAGTGCCGCTCGGTGATCTTGACCGAAGAATGGCCGAGCAGCAGCGATACTTGATCGATGGGGTTGCCGGCGAGCAGGAGTTCGACCGCAAAGGTGTCGCGGAACATGTGGGGATGGCAGCGCTTGCTGGATCCGTCCGTGCGGCGAATGTTCGCCAGTTGGAACAATTTCCAGAAGGACCTCTGCAATGCCTTGCGCGCGCTTCTGGGATCGCCATTGCCCGACCAGAAAAAGTAGCGCGGATTGGAATTGGGGAGCGAGCGCAGCAGCTCGGCCACATCCGGGGGGATCACCACATACACCGGTACCCCGGTCTTGGCGCGATAGAGAAAGATCTCGTCGTCACCTTCCTCATTTGTGGACAAGGCGGCGCGCTCCAGTTTGGTTGCGTCCAGAATCGAGAGTCCCGCCCAGCGCATCAAGAGCGCCATGGCCCGTAGGCGCAGGCCGCGAAAGCGGCAGTCAATCCCGCCGCCGAACTCGTACTTGCGGGTGGCGGCGACGATCTTTTCAAACTCTTCCGGAAGGAAGTAGTCAGTGGGCACGATGTCGGGCGTCTTCGGTTTCTTGAGCGCATCCATCGGGTTCTTTCCCATCAGCTCGTTGCGCTGGCAGAAGCGAAAGAAGGAGGCCAGCATCTCGTGCTTGCGATGCGTGGTGGTCTCGCCATTGCTCCAGCCGGCGCGGAAGCGAGTCAATTCTGCCGGGCAGAGAGCGGCCAGAAACTTCATCTTTCGCGCTGCGGCCCAGACCAAGAACTGGCGTTCGAGAAAGCCGCGGTATTTTTTCTGCGTCTCCAGCCCCAGGCCGCGCGCCTTCTGGTCGCCGAGGAAGGTTTCGACCGCCTCCCGCAGCGTCACTTCGCGGCGGGCTTCGATCTTCACGCGCTCCGGATCGACGTCGGCTTCGAGCTTGCGGGCCAGCTTTTCCGCATTTTCCCAGCTGTGAGTTTGCGCCGAGCGGCGAATCTTCTCGCCGTTCAGGAGCAGGCCGCGAATCCACTTCGGGCAGTGACAGCGGCGCCAGTGAGGGTCACAGGCGTGTTCGCAGCCGGGGAGATGGCGGGTGTAGACGTGGAGCATTGTGCCCTTCCTGGAGCATTTTTGAAATTAGCGCCGAGCGTAGAGGCGAACGAAAACTCGCGCAAACTCGAGCTTCGAGGAGGGTATTTTTCGGAGAGGAAAACCGGTTCGGCGGTACATAGGAGGTACACAGCCGGAACGCTGCCGCTAACCTGTTGATTTCAGAGTGGTTAAAGGTGGTGGCCAGGGACGGAATCGAACCGCCGACGCCAGCCTTTTCAGGGCTGCGCTCTACCAACTGAGCTACCTGGCCATACTCTCGTGATTGTGCACACGCGAAGCTTCGGTGGGAACCGTTGCAGACTTGGTGCGTACAGGCTTATTGATTATAGCAATGAGATGTAATTACCTCAAACACAAGGGATAACGCCGCTGGTTGAGGCAAGCTCCGGCTAAGAGAGATCCCCATCTTTACTTTATCGCGTGATGTGACCCTTCCTCAGGAATGACTGTGAGACTTCCTGGGCCGGGCGTCCGACACTGTGATAAGTGAGGCCGGCCGCGGCCATCTCCGATCGGTCAAACAAATTGCGCCCATCGAGCACAATCGGAGAGCGGAGCAGCCGCTTGATGCGGAGGAGATCCAGATTGGCAAACTCCTTCCACTCGGTGAGGATGAGCAATGCATCGGCGCCTTCCGCTGCCGCGTAGGGATTCCGCGCATAAGCGATTCTGTTGCCGAGAACCTGCTGTGCCCGTTCCATAGCCGCGGGATCAAAAGCTACGATCTGGCATTTTTCTTGCAGCAGCAGATCAATGACCTTGATAGCAGGTGATTCGCGCACGTCGTCCGTGCCGTCTTTGAAGGCCAAGCCGAGCACGGCCAGCTTCTTGTTCTTAAGGCTGCGTAGCGCGCCCCGCACTTTTCTGATGAAGCGCCCGCGCTGTTCTTCGTTGATGCGCTTGATTTCATCCAGGAGCGGAAACTCAAAGCCATATTCGCGCGTGACGGCGCGAAATGCAGCCACATCCTTGGGGAAGCACGAACCGCCATAACCGATGCCGGCGCGCAGGAAGTCGGAACCAATCCGGCTGTCACTCCCGATGCCCTGGCAGACTTCTTCAATGTCAGCGCCCACCGACTCGCAAAAATTCGCGACCGCGTTGATAAACGAAATCTTCAGCGCCAGGAAGGCGTTCGAGGAGTGCTTGATCAGTTCGGCGCTGCGCTGCGAAGTCTCGATGTACATCGGCAATAAGCGGGCCCGTTCCGGTTTGGGAACCGCGCTGGCTTGCTGCGCATACGAGCCATCGATCAGCGAGGCATACACCTCGCGCATAATGACAGCGGCGCGATCTGTGCTTGTGCCTACGACGATGCGATCGGGGTAGAGGAAATCTGTAACCGCGGTGCCCTCGCGAAGAAACTCGGGGTTGGAGACAACATCGAACTCCCGGCTTTTCCGGTCTTTGCGTGCCAGGGCGTTTTGGATCCAGTCGCTGGTATAAACCGGAACGGTGCTTTTCTCGACAATGACTTTGTATCCGTCAATGGATTCAGCCAGAGAACGCGCTACGTTTTCAACGCAGGAGAGATCGACTGAACCGTCGTCGCAGGAGGGCGTGCCTACCGCAATAAAAATCACGCGCGCATGACGTACGGCTTCATGGATGGAGGTGGAGAAGGAAAGGCCCATGCCGCGATGGCGGCTGAGCAATTCCTGCAAGCAATCCTCATGAATCAGTGTTTCGCCGGCCTTGAGCGCCGCGATCTTAGCCGGATCACTATCGACGCATACCACATTGTGACCCAACTCCGCTAAACAAGTCGCAGCAACCAGACCTACATAGCCCGAACCGATCACAGAGATCTGCATTTTTCGTGCTTTTCTCCAAGCTAACATATCCCGAACATCAGTTGCCTGGGATTAACTGAGATTCAGTATCCATTTAAATTGCGCAGTCGTCAAATCAGAGTTCCACGCAGTCGTGCATTGTCCATCTGAGTTCGGAAACACCTCTTCTTGCAAATTTTCTTCCATCCACCGCGTGCAAAGACGCAAAGTAAAATCATAGGATCGATCTGCAGCCATGTGGTTTTTCAACCCAGTTCTGGGGATGAGTGCCTCCGTACGACACACCAACAGTGAAAGACCAATTAGTGTGCAGGCTTGGCCCCATCACCTTAGAGACACCGCGTAAGGGGTTTATAATCTGGATTCGTAACCTCTTTGCCGGGGTGTGAGGTTGTGGGGGAATTTGGAGTAAGCTAAGTGGTTACTCAGGTGCAAAGGCCGCTGAGGACGTTCGTTTCCCGGTAATCTCGGGGACGAAGGAATGAATCGAACCAAGAGAGAATTGTGTGTACGATTCAGCGCGATCCTGAGTTTTGCGAAAAGGCTATCGATAAGTTGTGCTAAGACGTTTGAATAATGTGCAACTTTGAGCGACTCGAGCTGTTTAAGATGATTGGTAGTGCGACTAGACTCTCGTTGGGAGTACCTAAACTGAATCCGCACAAATACGGAGACAATGCACTTGTACCGCTCGCTTTGAGTAACGTGGGGGAGGCCGGCGGATGCCGCTGAGCGAGACCGAGAGGGAAGTTTTAACCAGAGAAGCTAGTAGCAGCCAACTGCCCAAACCTGCGCAGTGGCTTGGCTGGACTGAAGCCATCTTCCGCCTTTGGTTACAGCGTTGGCGCATTGCCCGTTGGGTGGCTGTAGGGTTTGTTCTGTCTTTGATGGTCGGCTTGCGGTACCCCAAGTACGACAGCACAGTGCAGATCATGCCGCCCGACAGCGGGTCTTCCGGAAGCGGATTGGCGGCGCTCCTTCCCACTCTGACGAAATCGCCGGCGTTGGCCGGTTTGGCGGGAGATTTGACCGGCGCTAAGACCTCAAGCGCAGTCTTCAGCAAAGTGCTGGAGAGCCGCAGCTTGCGCGATGACCTCATCAGGAGATTCGATCTACAAAAGCACTATGGGACAACCTTCTGGGAAGATACTCGTCTTAAGCTCGGCTCGCGCACCGATATTGTCGAAGATAAGAAAAGCGGTGTAATCGCTATTACGGTTCGTGACCGTGATCCCAAATTGGCCATGGATCTGGCCAATGCCTATGTCGAAGAACTCAGTACCGTCACCGCGAGGGTTTCCACTTCCGCGGCCAAGCAGGAACGCATCTTTATTGAACAGAGGCTGGCCGACGAAACTAAGAACCTGCAGGACGCCGAGCAGCAATTCAGCCAGTTTGCCAGCGCCAACATGGCGCTGGACGTGCCGGAGCAAATGAAGGCAACCGTAGAAGCCGCCGGCAGGCTGCAGGGGGAATTGATTGCTGCACGCGCCCAGGAACAGGCTCTCAAGCAGACTTACACAGACGAGAACATCCGGGTAAAGAGCGCCCAGGCCCATGTAGCGGAACTGGAGCGGGAACTTGGAAGAATCAATTCCGGGCAGCAAACGCAGGGCGGAAAAGACCCTTCTAATCCTTATCCCTCGGTCAAGAGTTTGCCACTGTTGGGCGTTAAGTGGACAAACCTGTATCGCAACACGAAGATTAGCGAAACCGTGGTTGAACTCCTGACCCAGCAATACGAGATGGCACGCATCCAGGAAGCCAAAGACGCTACCCCGGTCAAAGTGCTGGATACGGCTTCAACCCCCGAGCACAAGCGGCCCAGCTGGCTGTTGTTGACGCTTGCGGGTACGGCGATGTTCACGATCCTGGCTTGTGTGGGTTATTTCTTAAAGGATTGGTGGGACCGCTGGGATCAGGATGACCCGCGGCGTATGTTGATTACACAGATCCTGCACGGTGGCTCCGGCAGGAGTGCTTCGAAACGAGGTATTTTCGGACGGCGAACGGCAAAACCGGACCAGATGTCACAACTATAACCATATCCAGCAAGGAGGTTATTAGTGTCAACACAAGAGGTAGTGAAGGAGCAAGGCAATCTCTTGGAAGTGTCCCATTTTGCCGGGACCCAGATCCACCGCTCTCTTTCGCACGAAAGGGGAACGGGGCTGGGCGCGGCAGTGGCCATGTTGGAGGCCCTGATTGTTGTGCTGGCCGGTCTCGGCGCCTACTCTAGCCGCGGTTTTCTAAGTGAACTGCTGGGAGTCTCTGCCGCTGACGTTACGACAGCTCCCGCACTGCGTTTATTCGTCTTTCTTCTTACTTATGCTTGTCTGACAGTGATCTGCAATGCCGCGCAGAACCTGTATTCTGAGGCTGCTATCCGCTCCGCCCGCGTTGCTCGTGCAAGAGTTTTTAAGGGCTTCATGGTTTCTTCCATGATGGCCATCATGATCGTTTTTATCGCGGGAGAAAAAGCCGTGCCCCGCCTCATGGTTGCCAGCACCAGCCTGTTCAGTCTGGTCGGCGTCGTCTGCCTGCGCTCTGTGATGGAGCGCTACAACCTGAAGCGCATTGAACGCGGCATAGGCAATCAGCACGTGTTGATCGTGGGCAGCGGAGAAGTCGGCCAGGCCTTCCGTTGTTATCTGCAAAGCCATACCCATCTGGGAAAAACATTTTGTGGCTTTGTCGATGGCGAAGCTCATCCCGGACCATTCTGTCTTGGCACGCCTGACGATCTGCCCCGCATTCTGACTGAGAATTTTATTGACGAGGTTTACTTTACTCCTTCCACCAGCCGCGATCTGGTGGTCCGCATCGCTTTGGAAGCGCGGCGGCAGCGTATCGGCGTTAAGGTGGTGCCCGATCTTTATGGCGGCCTGGCGATCGGCGCGGGAATGAATTACATCGGTTCGGTGCCGGTGCTGGAATTGAATCGCCAGCCCATTCCTGCTCTTGGTCTTTTCGTAAAGCGCATCATGGATCTTTTTATCAGCATCGCGACGCTGGTGCTCACGGCGCCGATCATGCTGCTCACCGCCATCGCCATCAAGTTTGATTCACCTGGGCCGATGCTTTACAAGGCCTGGCGCGTGGGACGCAAAGGGCGCAAATTCCGCTGCTACAAATTCCGCACCATGTGCGTCGATGCAGACGAACGCAAGAACGGCCTGATGCACATGAATGAGCGCAATGGCGCCACCTTCAAAATTACTGACGATCCCCGCATCACCCGCCTGGGACGTTTTTTACGCAAGTACAGCATTGACGAATTGCCTCAGCTCTTCAATGTCCTCAAAGGCGACATGTGTGTGGTGGGTCCGCGGCCTCATCCCGAAGACGATTTTAAGAGATATGATCTGGAACATTTTCGCCGGCTCGACGTCACTCCCGGCCTTACCGGCCTCTGGCAAGTGACTGCCCGCCACGATCCCTCTTTTGAAAAGAACGTTTCTCTCGATCTCGAATACATTGAGAACTGGAACGTCCTGCTGGATTTAAAAATTCTGCTCATGACAATTCCGGTGGTGTTCCGCGGATCAGGACACTGATACAACATGGAGCACAGATGGCGCCGAAACGCGCTTTAATCACTGGTGTAACCGGACAGGATGGCTCTTACCTGGCCGCCCTTCTTCTCGAAAAAGGATATATAGTCCACGGCATCAGGCGCCGGTCGTCCTCATTTAACACGGGCAGAATCGACCAGCTGATTCAGGATCCGCATACGCCGGGCTGCCGTTTCTTTCTCCATTATGGAGATGTAACCGATTACAGTAGTCTCATTCGCACTATCCAGATCGTGCAGCCGGATGAGATTTACAATCTTGCGGCACAAAGCCATGTAGCCGTCTCGTTCGAACAGCCGGAGTACACCGTTGAATCAGATGCGCTGGGGCCCGTGCGTATGCTCGAGGCAATCAGAATCCTTCAACTGGAGAGAAAATCGCGTTTTTACCAGGCTTCCACTTCCGAAATGTTCGGTAAAGTGCAGGAGATTCCGCAGCGCGAGACGACCCCTTTCTATCCCCGGTCGCCGTACGGAATCGCCAAGTTGTACGCGCACTGGATCACCGCGTGCTATCGCGAGGCCTACGGCATTTACGCCTGCAGCGGAATTCTCTTTAACCACGAATCCCCGGTCCGTGGAGAAACTTTTGTCACACGCAAGATCGTTCGCGCACTGGTTCGCATCCAGCTCGGTTTGCAGGATTGCGTCTACCTGGGCAATCTTGACGCCAAGCGAGACTGGGGTCACGCCCGCGATTATGTGGAAGCGATGTGGCTCATGCTGCAGCAGGACCTTCCGGAGGATTATGTGATCGCCACGGGCAAACAGCATTCCGTGCGGGACTTTGTTGAAGCCGTTGCCCGGGAACTGGGTTGCGCTATTCGCTGGCAGGGAAGCGGGAGCAAGGAAGAAGGATTCGATGCCAAGACCGGCAAACGAATTGTGGCCGTTGATCCACGTTATATTCGTCCTGCGGAAGTGGAGACGCTGCTGGGCCACGCAGGCAAGGCGGCTGAGAAATTAGGCTGGACGCCGCGGACCAGCTTTGCCGAGCTGGTAGCCGAAATGGTGCGCGAAGAACGTGAAATTGCGAAATCAGAAATGGCCCGCCGGGGAGCCTACCCCATGGTTTCTACGCGATAAGAGTCGGCCCCAAGCCGTGCCGGCCCGGGGCCGCTCAGAGTTCACAACTGAGGAATTGGAGTGAAGGTTCCCAGGGCCCCGTTGCTGTGCAGGCGATTGGTTTGATACGACGAAATACCGCCGCCAGCCTGGTTCATTGCCGTGCCGCTGTTGAAAGCGATCTTGGAGTCGGCCACGGCTATAGAACCGCCGGTCGACGCGGTAATTCCGTTGACGTTGAAGCTGATATCAGAATGGTCGATCGTGATTTGAGCATCTGAGGCGGCATCATCTGCCTTCACACCATCCGCGGATGCGTTCTCCACCACTGACCGGCTGAGAGTAATCCTGCTGTGCGAGGCAGCTTCCATACCGGTGGTGTCGAGGATGGCTGCGGAGTTGTCAACCACGACCTGAACCGGGGGCGCGATCGCGTTGGTAGCTCTGATTCCCACCCCGCTGTTGTTTTTAAGCACCGTATTGAGTACGTGCACGGTGGCCTGGTTTGCCTGGTTCAGCGCAATATCGATACCGTTCTGCGTGAAACCAAAAATAAAGCAATTCTCTACATTGAGATCCTTGCCGGCAAGAAAGCGGATGCCGTTCAGACCGGACCCGATGCCGTTGATCCTGAGGTTGCGCAGAATCACGACGTCGGTGGCTGCATTGGCCTGGACGACGATTCCGTTCGTTCCAGCGACCAGAACTGAACCCACCTGTCCTCCGCCCCCGTCAAGAGTAATGGCCTTGGTGATCGTTACCGCGCCGAACCCTCCTGGATCCAGAGCGTCAATTTCGCCCCCCACGGCGGTCTTGGAAATGGCGCCGGCCCAGGTTTTGCAGGGAGCCGTGCGGCTGCAGGGATTGGCATCATCGCCTACACCGGATACCCAGGTTCGAGTCGCCTGCGCCGACAACATGGTTGTCGCCAGTGCAAAAAACACCAGCAGCTTGAATGAAATTCGATGCATTTAAAGTCTCCTATCTGTTTATCGGCAAAAGTTTCACTGCTGGCCTGTTGTGCCAAACGTTCCCGCGGCTCCGTTGCTGTGGACTCGGTTCGTTTGCGTGAAGAAAGTGATGGTCCCGCCGGACTGGTTCGATGCGGTGCCACTGTTATTGGCAATCTTGCAATCGGCGACAGCAACCGACCCCCCGGTCGCCGCTGTCACACCGTTGTTGTTGTCGGTGATTTCCGAATGATCGACCGACAACTGCGCATCCACGGTGGCTACGTCATCAGCTTTCAGTCCGTCAGACGCAGCCTTGTTGGCCAGTGATCGGTTCACGATAATCCGGCTGTGTTGTGCTGCCTCGATGCCGATGTTATCCAGAATGGCCGCGGAGTTATCGACCAGCACCTGAACCGGTGGCGTGACCGCATTGGCGGCCCGGACGCCGACCCCGCCATTGTTTTTCATCACGGAATTCAGAATGTGCACTGAAGCTGCCGTGCCCTGATTCAAGGCAATGTCGACCCCGTTCTGGATGAAACCAAAGATGTAAACATTCTCGACATTGAGGTCCCGGCCGGCGAGGAATCGAATCCCGTTGAGGCCCGTACCGATTCCGTTAATCCGCAGGTTTCTTAAAATGACTACATCGTTCGCGCCCGCTTGCACAACGATGCCGTTGGTGCCGGCAACCAGGACGGAGGCCACTTGCCCGCCACCTCCATCGATGGTGATAGCCTTGGTAATGGTTACCGCACCGAATCCACCCGGATCCAGAGCGTCTATCTCGCCTCCCGCGGCGGTCTTTGAGATCGCGCCGGCGAAGGTCTTGCAGGGTGCGGTCCGGCTACAGGGGTTGACGTCATCGCCCACACCTGACACCCAGGTTCGAGACGCCTGCCCATACGTGATCGTCGTTCCGAGAACGAGAATCGCGAATAGCGTAACTGCGTTCATTTTCCTCATTCCTACGGTCCTTTCATTTGCTTATCAGCGATAAGACGTTTGAGTCATCGGTAGATCTGAGTTCGTTTCGCCCCCCAAGGCACATCACAGTTGAGAGTCCGAACAGTTCCCTGGCCTGGGGGACACAAAAGGGGATTTCTTGTGCTCCAAAAATGGGGTATTGGTGTTCTTTGAGAAACCTGTGATGTAGTGGTAAGTCGCGCGTAACCGTATCACATTTTCGGCCGCAAATTCACACTCTTTGGTAATAGAAATCCACCAACCCTCATACCCATAAGGCGGGAGGCTGACAAACGTTTCAGCGGGAAGAGCCCATCGCAGCCGAGGCTGGCCTTACCTCCTGCCGGGCGGCCGAACCAGGGCTTAAGGCGTCGGCTATAATGGCTGCCAAGATTTCTTGTCCGGTTCTGGAGACCGTTTAGCTCTGGTTTCTGAAAATAAATGCATAATGGCCGAAATATTTCAATTTCTTAAGGCAAACACACCGGATTCGACCAACAAAAGAATACTTCGCGCAGCACTAACTGTCGGACTCGTCGGATTGCTGCCCAAGGCCGCCGTCACCGCCAAAGAACTCCTCATTGCCCGGTCCTTTGGCCGTAGTGACACTCTTGACGCATACCTCATCGCGTTTCTTTTGCCTAACTTCATGGTGAACCTGTTGGTGGGAGCGCTGGCAGCGGCCCTGATCCCGGTGCTGGTCGAAACGCGCCAGAAGCAGGGCGAAGCATCGGCGCAAAGACTTGTGTCGAGTGTGGCGCTCCTCGGTCTTCTGGCTTTGATTGGGATCGCATTAGCCCTGGCTCTATTGGCTCCCTACTATCTTCCCTATCTCGGCTCGAGCTTTTCCCCGGCAAAGCTGCACCTGACGCGGATACTGCTCTATGCCTTGTCGCCGTGGATCGTCTTCAATGGAATCGCGATCTTTATTGCATCCGTGCTTAACGCCGGAGAGAAGTTCGCCCTCCCCGCAGCCGTTCCGGTCGCGACACCGCTTCTTACTACGCTGTTCATTTCTCTTGCTGCTGATCGTTGGGGAGCGTTTTCCCTGGTCGCCGGAACAGTGACAGGCAGCGTGCTGGAGGCGATCTGGCTGGGCGCCCTGCTCCGGCGCCACGGTACCGCATTGTCGTTCAGATGGACCGGTGTAGATGCCAACGTGCGCGCGGTGATTCACCAATTTGCGCCCATGCTGGTGGGAGCTTTCTTGATGGGCAGTACGACCGTTGTGGATCAGTCAATGGCTGCCATGCTCCCCGGAGGCAGCGTGGCTGCCCTGAGCTATGCCAACAAAATCGTGGGAGCTATTCTCGCCATAGGAGCTACCGCGCTCGGCACGGCGATGTTGCCCTATTTTTCAAAAATGGTCGCTGACCGCGATTGGCACGGTTGCCGCCATACGCTCAAACGCTTTTCGCTCCTGGTCATCGCGGTGGCTACGCCCTTGGCCGTGCTGGTGATGCTGTTTTCCCGAACGCTGATCAGGTTGCTTTTTCAACGCGGCGCTTTCACAGGCGCCGATACCGAACTGGTGCACCGGGTGCTTATCTGCTATGCCATCCAAGTCCCGTTTTACATCTGCGGCATGCTCTTTGTGCGTTTTCTTTCCGCCATTCGTCGCAACGACCTGCTGATGTACGCATCAGCTGTTAATCTGGGTGTCGACATCGTGCTCAATCTGGTTCTGATGAAGTATTTCGGCGTGACCGGGATCGCCCTCTCCACCTCGCTCGTCTACATTGTGTCCTTTACTTTCGTAGTCGTTTCTACGGTCAGGATTCTGTCCCAGCAACGGTTTGCCGCGGTTGTTCCGGTGACCACAGGCGGCGCCACCCCATGAGGCCGATAGCAGCTGCGCAGCCGGAGACCCGTCCTGGCGAGGGCGACAGCAGATTTGCCTTCGGCAGCAACTGGCAACGCTTCCTGTCGCTCCTCGATGAGGAGCGGATTGTCGAAGCGGAAAGATCGCTGAAAGCGATGCTGGAAATCGAAGACCTGGCCGGCAAATCGTTTCTCGACGTCGGCTGCGGCAGCGGCCTTTTTTCTCTGGCCGCCATGCGGCTGGGCGCGAGCAAGGTCTGCTCTTTCGACTATGACCCGCAGAGCGTCTCTTGCGGCCAGACGTTGAAGCAGCGCTACTTCCCTGAAGCCGATCATTGGAGACTTCTTCAAGGGAGCGTGCTGGATGCAGATTTCCTTTCCCGGCTCGGGGAATATGACGTGGTCTATGCCTGGGGAGTCCTGCACCACACCGGAGACATGTGGCAGGCGCTGGAGAATGTGATTGTCCCGGTTGCCGCCGACGGCAAGTTGTTCCTGGCGCTGTACAACGACCAGGGTGTCCGTTCACGCTGGTGGAAGACGATTAAGAAAGCCTACAACCGGAACCGGATTTGGCGCGGGATTATCATTTCCGTTTTTGTTCCGTTCTACATCACCCGCGGTTTCATCAAGGACCTGATCACCCTGAAGGCCCCCACGCAGCGCTATCGCGAATACAAAAAATCGCGGGGCATGTCTTATCTCACGGATTGGCTCGACTGGCTGGGCGGCTATCCATTCGAAGTGGCAAAGCCAGAGATGATTGTAGAATTCTTTCAGCGTAAGGGTTTCGAGACCAGTAAGCTCAAAACCGCTGGACGCGGCCTCGGAAACAACGAATATGTTGTTCACCGCTGTCCCCGGCAAGGTCCCTCATGACCTCTGAGCGCAAAAGAGTGCTCTTCCTGGTACCGTCATTGATTTCCGGAGGAGCGCAGCGGGTATTTTCCACGCTGCTTCGCCATTTGGACCGCGCGCGCTTTGAAATCCATTTGGCCGTCCTTCAGCCTGCGGGACCGTATATGAAAGATGTTCCCGGAGACGTCACTGTCCATGACCTGAAGGTATCGCGAATTCGATATGCCGCACCGAGCATTATCCGGATCGTTTGGAAGGTCCGGCCGCAAACCGTGCTCTCCACGCTGGTCTATTTGAATCTGCAATTACTGCTGGTCAAACCCTTTCTTCCCGCCGGCACCAGGATGCTTGTCCGCGAATCGACCATGGCCAGCACTTTCCTGCAGCAGGAGCGCAGCCATCCAGGGATATGGAAATGGATATACCGCAAGCTCCATCGCCGGGCTGACCATATCGTCTGCCTTTCGGATGCGATGGTGGAAGACCTGATCGAGCACTTCGGCTTGCCGCGGGAGAAACTTGTCCGCATCTACAATCCGCTCGATTTCGATTGGATACGGGTGCAGGCGGGTGAAAATGGCAATCCGTATCGCGGACCGGGCCCCCAGTTGGTCACAGCCGGTCGGCTTGCGCGGGAAAAAGGTTTTGATCTTCTTCTTGAATCTATGCGTCCGGTGCTTGTGGCGCTTCCTCAAGCCCGGCTCTCCATTCTGGGCGAGGGACCTCTGGAATCCGCATTGAAGGCGCGGGCGGAACAGTTAGGTGTATCTCAAGCGGTAGATTTCCTGGGATTCCGTCAGAATCCCTGGCCCTACTTCAGGCACGCCGACATGTTCGTTCTGGCTTCACGCTATGAGGGATTGCCCAATGCGTTGCTGGAAGCCTTAGCTCTGGGGGCACCGGCTGTAGTAGCGGACTGTCCCGGAGCGATGAGGGAAATCGGGGGGCCGGAGGGCCAACTCGTACTGGTTGCTCCCGAAAACCCGGCGGCTCTTGCCAAAGCAATCCTGGATGTGTGCGGCCCGAACGGAAAAGCAGAACGTTGGCGAGATCGAAATGATGCTGTCTTGCGCAAGTTCAGCGTGCAACAAGTCGTTAATGAATACAGCGAGCTGTTCTAAGCACGAAGGCTTGCACACCAGGGGGATCGATGAGACGAAGGCTGGCGTTGCTCCTCATTCGCTTGTATGTATTCCTCTTCGCTCGAAAAGGCTTTCAGTGGTTCCATCACGGCCTTTTCACCCTGGCTCTCCGAGGCAGAGGTTATAACAATTACTCGGATTATTCACTTTCGGGAGAGAGAACCTTTGTTAAAACCGTGCTCGCCGCAGCGAATCCGGTGCATTGCATGGATATCGGGGCTAATACCGGCTCCTTTACCGAGCTCGTGCTCGAATCCACGGCTGCAACAGTGATTGCCATTGAACCCCTGACCGAGGCTTACTCGCAGTTGCAAAGGCTTCAAAGGAAGTACCGGGACAGAATCATTGCCATGAATTGTGCGGTTGGCGATGCGCACGGCCAGTCAGTGATTTACTACGGCGCTGCTGATTCTGAGCATGCCAGCCTCAGCCCGGAAGCCAATCAGGTACCGTATGTAAAGAACACCAACCAGCAGAATGTTACAGTGCAGACCGTTGACGAAATCGTGCGCCAACTGTCGTTGACGCGACTCGATTTCATCAAGATTGACACCGAAGGTTTTGAGGAAAAGGTGCTGCGGGGCGCGCAGCACACGCTCAACACGCTGAAGCCGGCTTTTATCCAGTTGGAGTTCAACTGGCACCAGATGTTTGTAGGAAACACTCTGTGGCATTTCAGCCGGTTATTGCCGGGTTATCGGCCTTACCAGCTGTTGCCGGGAGGTTGGCATCCCGTGGATGTCTTCGCGCCCATCAACAATGTTTTTCTATTTTCGAATTTCGTGTTTGTACGAACCGATGAACGCTGATTGCGTCCGCAGGGATCGTCTGCTCTTGCAGCCGCTGCCTTTGGGCGCGATGGCGCGGGAATCACGCCAGATGATGTGAGCTACACAAAAAGATGACGGTTCTATGACGAATCCAAGGGTCACGGTTTTGACCCCCACATACAATCGCTCCCGAACTTTGCCTCGAGTCTATGACAGCCTGTTGCAGCAGACGGCTTCACATAGTCAGTTCGAATGGCTGGTCATCGATGATGGGTCACAGGACGATACTCGCGCACTGTTATCCCGCTGGAGCCGTGAGGCGACTTTTGCCGTACGGTATCTGTGGCAAAGCAACAGTGGAAAGCATGTTGCCGTCAATCGGGGTGTCAGGGAAGCTCGCGGAGGATTGTTACTCATTCTTGATTCCGATGACAAGTGCATACCCGACACTATCGAACGCTTTTTGCACCACTGGGATCGCTTAGCTGATTCCGACAAATACTTCGGGATTGGCTGCCTCTGCCAGGACGAGAATGGCAAGATCATCGGCAAGAGGTTTGAAGTGGAGGAAGTGGCGTCGCTCAAGGAGAAGTATCGCTTTATTCAAGTTCCCGAAGGATGGGCCGTGCTGCGCACCGACCTTCTTCGCCAGTTTCCCTATCCTGAATTTGCCGGTGAAAAATATTGCGATGAAAGCCTGGTGTGGAACCGTCTCTTTTCGCTGTATCGGCTGCGCTTGATCAACGAAGCGCTCAGGATTTACTACCAGGACCCGCGTGACACAAAGAGCATCACCAGTCGTCAACGCCGCCTGAGAATAGAGAACATCCAGGGGACATCGGAATACTACAAACAGTTGATGTTCTCGCGCGCTCCGCTGCGAGTTCGCCTGCGAGCGACTGTAGCGAGAGTGGCGTTCCGCATTCTCCACGTGGTTGATTCGCTGCAGCCTAGCGGCCGCTCGCGCTAAGAGTTCTGCTTGCTGACTCAGGCGGCTGCACCGCCACGAAAAGGAGATTGGAGATGGCACTGTGCACCCCGATCCACGAGAAGACAAGGCGGGCGGAGATACTGAGTTTGCCCTTCCAATCGGCCACGTCCCAGGTCGGAAGGTAAATCGCCTTGGCCCTCCGAACCTCAAAATACCTGCCCAGCAGGGAACGAATTCCGGCTTCGTCAAACGATTGCTGGTGCCCCCAGCGATGAAAGGTTTTTTTACAGTCGGGGCAAAATACCTCATTCTGGGATAGATCTTCGCGGTACGGCACGGTGCCGATCAACAGGCCGCGCGGTTTTAGAACGCGCTTGATCTCGCTCAGTCCGCCTTCAAGAGTGTGCGGCGCGAGGTGCTCGAATACCTCTGTCGAAACCACGACGTCGATGGATTGCGAATCCACGGGAAGCGATTCAATGGATCCGCAGCGCGCATCCACGCCCAGGGTTTGCAGACGTCCGACCGCGCCGCTGTCGGGATCAACGGAAACGACCGTCCACTTTTTCTGTTGCGCCCTACGCTCCAGGTAGCCGTCACCACAGCCGATATTCAGCAGTGAGCGCCCGGCAGCAAGCCGTCCCGCCAGTCGAACCAGATAATCGAGACGTGTCTTTGAACCTGCAAAAACCTCAAGGCGTCCGGTTTGATAGTGAGACCATAAGTCGGTTTGGGATGTTTCGCCTGGCATCGGGCTGATTCTACTACGTCCTCATTTTCTGGATAGCGTGCCCCAATTCGCGATCGCCAGCCACCGCGGGGCGCGGCCCTCGGGCGGGCGATCCTCTATAATCAGGCTGGCCACCAATAGATCAAGGCCCATTTCCGGACTCTCAATCCGACAGGCTGGGGAAAGCTGGCGGGTTGTTCCGGGTGCGCAAACTCCATGTGCGGCATTACAGGATTCTGGCAAACCAAGGCGCTCGATGATCACCCTCTAGAGATACTCGGGCAGATGGGTGCTGCACTGGCGCATCGCGGGCCGGACGACTCCGGATGTTTCTTCGAGAGTGCCACCGGCTTAGGCATGGCTTTTCGCCGGCTCTCCATCATTGACCTGTCACCTGAAGGGCATCAGCCCATGACCTCAGCCTCAGGCCGGTTTGTCATCATCTTCAACGGCGAGGTCTACAACTTTGAAGAAATCAGAACGGAGCTGCCGGGCGGACGATGGAGAGGCCACTCCGACACTGAGGTGATCCTGGAGGCGATCGAGCGCTGGGGGCTGGAGCCGGCGCTGAAACGGTTCGTCGGCATGTTCGCCTTTGCGCTGTGGGATCGCCAGGAGAAGCAGCTTCACCTGGTCCGCGACCGGCTAGGCATTAAGCCGCTCTACTATGGTCAGGTCGGATCCAACTTTGTTTTTGCTTCAGAGTTGAAGGCGATCCGCCGATTCCCCGGATTTCAAGCCAGGATCAACCGCGACGTTCTTGCTTTGTACATGCGCTTCAGCTACGTGCCGGCGCCCCACTGCATTTATGACGGGATCCGTCAATTGCCGCCCGGCCACATTCTTTCTCTGCGCGGGCCTGAGGGATCGCCGGAAGTCAGGGCCTACTGGTCGGCCGTGGAGGTCGCACGGCAGGGGCTGCACGAGCGAATTGAGGCCTCCGACCAGGACGTGGTTCAGGAACTCGAAGACAAGCTGGCGGCGGCGATCCGGCTGCGCATGATCGCCGATGTTCCGCTGGGTGCGTTTCTTTCCGGCGGAATCGACTCCAGCACGGTTGTGGCCCTCATGCAGAAACAGAGCAGCCGGCCGGTAAAGACATTCAGCATCGGTTTTTATGAAGACTCGCACAATGAAGCGGTTCACGCGCGGAAAATTGCAGCGCACCTGGGAACCGATCACACCGAGCTGTACGTGACCCCGGAAGAAGCGCGCAGCGTAATTCCTCTGCTGCCGGCGATGTACGACGAACCCTTTGCTGACTCATCGCAGATCCCGACCTATGTTGTCTCCCGGCTGGCGCGGGGCCAGGTGACCGTCAGCCTCTCGGGCGATGGCGGCGATGAGCTTTTTGGCGGGTACACCCGCTATTCGCGCCTGGAGGCAATTTGGAATTTCGTGAATCGAATGCCTGGACCGGCCGCCCGGGCCGCCGCGGGTTTGATCCATATGCTTTCTCCGCGCAGCATTGACTGGCTCTTTGCTATTTTGCCGCGTACACCGCAAGAGCTGCAGCCGTCGCCTGGGAGAAGGCTGTACCGGCTCGCCGACTACCTCCAGCTCCGCAACCCAATTTCTATCTACCTGAACGCGCTTTCACAATGGACGGATCCTGAGGCGGTCGTGTTAGGGTCGCACGAACCAGCCACGGTCGCGGGATTTATGGCGGAACAAGGCTGGCTCACGAGCGTTCAGGAGTTGGCCATGCTGACCGACGCAGCCAATTATTTGCCGTACGACATCCTGGCTAAGGTAGACCGCGCGAGCATGGCGGTTTCCCTGGAGGCGCGGGTGCCGATCCTGGACCATCGCGTAGTTGAGTTTGCCTGGCGTCTGCCGCTGCGGTTCAAGATCCGCAACGGAAAACAGAAATGGATCTTGAGGCAGGTGCTGTACCGTTACGTGCCGCCGGAACTGGTGGAGCGTCCGAAGATGGGGTTTAGCGTGCCGATCGATCGCTGGTTACGTGGGCCGCTGCGGGAGTGGGCCGAAGAGCGGCTGTCACCCGATCGTCTGCGGCGCGACGGCTTCTTCGCTGTTGAGCCGATCAGGAAAAAATGGCGTGAACATCTCTCGGGTCACCTTAACTGGGACTATGCGTTGTGGACAGTGCTGGTCTTCCAGGACTGGCTGGACGCCCAGCCGGCTGCAGCGGGGGTTCTCGCCCAAGCGAACCCGGTTGCCCAGAAGAGTGGCCCGGTCTAGCCGCCATGAAAATCCTGATGCTGCACAATCGGTATCTGGTTCCCGGCGGAGAGGATCAGTCCACCGCCGCCGAAGCCGCGCTTCTGACCGAGCACGGGTGCCAAGTCGAGTTGCTGGAAGAGGACAATCGCAGGATCGAGAGCCTGGGCAAGGTGAGGACCGCCGCGAGGACGTTGTGGTCTTCAGAATCCTTTCAGCGAATTCTCGCCCGGCTGCAACAGGGCGGATTTGATGTACTGCATGTGCAGAATTTTTTTCCGCTTTGGTCGCCCTCTGTTTACTACGCGGCCGCCCGCTCCGGCGTGCCCGTGGTGCAGACGCTCAGGAACTATCGGCTGCTCTGCCTGAACGCCTACCTGTTTCGCGACCACCACGTCTGCGAGGACTGTTTAGGGCGGGCTGTTCCGTGGTCCGGGATCCGGCACGCCTGTTATCGCGAAAGCCGCGCCGGCAGCATCGTTCTTGCTTCGATGATCGGCCTTCATAAATTCATGGGAACGTGGAATAAGAAAGTGCAGACCTATATTGCGCTGACGGACTTCGCTCGTGACAAGTACATCGCCGGCGGACTTCCAGCTGAAAAAATCGTCGTGAAGCCCAACTTCGTGCACCCGTCTCCGCTGCCCGGCGCCGGCGGCGGTGACTATGCGCTCTTTGTCGGCCGCCTGAGCGGTGAAAAAGGAATCAACACCATGCTGGAAGCCTGGAAGACAGCTGGGAGCGCCATGCCGTTGAAAATCGTCGGCGACGGGCCCTGCGTGGAACAGGTAAAGGCTGTTGCTGCCGCGTTTCCATCTGTGGAGTGGCTGGGCCGCCGGTCTCCGGAAGAAGTCCTGGACTTGATGCGGCGAGCGGAGTTTCTGGTGTTTCCATCTGAGTGGTACGAGGGCATGCCGCGGACGATCATCGAAGCTTTTGCTGTAGGCACGCCGGTGATTGCTTCGAACATCGGCGCCGGCGCATCCATGGTGGCTGATGGCGAAACCGGTTTTCATTTTCCTCCGGCTGATGTTGCAGCGCTGCGCCGGCGGGTTGAATGGTGCAGCGAAAATGTTCAAGAGATCCGTCGCTTGCGGGAGGCGGCCAGAAAGACTTTCGCTGCCAGGTATGCAGGCCCGGCTAACGCGGAAATGCTTTTGGCAATTTACCGCCGGGCGCGGGAGAGCCTGCGTCGGCATTCCGAGCAAACGCAAGCAATGAAGCGGGCGTGAAAGGATCGCGGAGCGGGCTGCCTTCAAGGGACAGAAATGGCGACAGGGAGCCGAACACACGGACCAATACTACAGTTGAGGTTGACGGTGGCGCGGAAACAGCCCATGGAAGAACAGGGATTCCGTGCTATTCTCGGATGGCTAGAAATTTCATCAAAAAAAGCAGATAGGCATCTTTACCCGTGATTTTCGATCCGTGGGGGGAAGCGTGAGCATCGCACTGGTTAGTGGGTCCGCAGGGCTCGTCGGATCCGAGGCTGTCCGCTTTTTTGCCGCGAAGGGCTTGCACGTCATTGGCATCGACAACGATATGCGCAAGTACTTCTTTGGGCCGGAAGCGTCTACGGAATGGATGCGCAGGCACCTGGAAGCGACGATCCCCGGATATGAACACCACAGCGTTGACATTCGTGATCAAAAAGCTGTTTTTGATATCTTCCGCCGCGGCGGACGAGACATAACACTGGTCATCCACACCGCCGCCCAACCTTCCCACGATTGGGCTGCGCGGGAGCCGCTTACCGATTTTTCCGTGAATGCCACCGGAACCCTGAACCTGCTTGAAGCAACCCGACAGTTTGCTCCCGATGCCCCCTTCATTTTCACCTCCACGAACAAGGTGTATGGCGACTCACCCAATTCTCTTCCTCTGGTAGAACAGGAATCGCGCTGGGAACTGGCTGAGGGCCATGAGTTCGCGAAGAAGGGAATTACCGAGCGGATGTCAATTGACCAGTCCCTGCACAGCCTCTTCGGGGCCTCAAAGATTGCCGCGGATATGATGGTCCAGGAATATGGTCGCTATTTCGGCCTGCGCACTGCCTGTTTCCGGGCGGGCTGCCTTACGGGCGCCAACCATTCCGGTGCACAATTGCACGGGTTTCTGGCTTACCTGATGCGTTGCAACGTCACCGGCACGTCGTACAAAGTCTTCGGGTATAAAGGCAAGCAGGTGCGTGACAATCTCCATAGCTCAGATCTGATTCGGGCATTTGACCGTTTCTTTGAAGCGCCCAGGTCTGGCGAGGTTTACAACATAGGCGGCAGCCGGTGTAGCAATTGCTCTCTGCGCGAAGCCATTGCCCTATGCGAAGAGATCTCCGGTCGCGAGATGGAATGGGAGTATGTGCCTGAAAATCGCCGGGGCGACCATATCTGGTGGATCAGCGATATCTCCAAGTTTCAATCTCATTATCCCGGTTATGAAGTCCACTTCGATAGCCGTGCCATTCTGCGCGAAATTCATGACAAAAACAAGGAACGCTGGAGGGAAACTTCTCGAGTTGTCCACGCATGAAACCACTTGAGAAGAACAATCTGCTGGGCGTCCTGGTGGATGGAATGGATCTGGAGTCTGCCGCTGACCTGATCATACAGGCGGCGCAGGCCGGCCGCCCTTACGCCGTTTCCCCCCTGGCCGTTCATGGAGTCATGGAGGGAGTGCTGAATCCGGCACACCTCTATCGACTAAATCATCTCGAACTGGTGGTCGCGGACGGGCAGCCTGTACGCTGGGCTTTGAATCTGCTGCACTCGGTCGGGCTGCGCGAACGGGTCTATGGACCCAGCCTGATGCTGGCCGTGCTTTTGCGAGCTTCTCGAGAAAAGATCCCTGTGTATTTTTACGGCAGCACGCAAGAAGTCTTGAACCTGCTGTGCGTGAACATGCGAAACCGGTTCCCGGGGCTAATCATTGCCGGCACTGAACCTTCGTCTTTTGCCAGAATCAGTGCAGCAAAGGCGACCCAGATCGCCAACGCAGTGAAACAGTCCGGCGCTCAAATTGTCTTTGTCGGCCTGGGCTGTCCCCGCCAGGAGGTCTGGGCCTACGAATTTCACGACCGGCTGGCTATGCCGCTGTTGGCTGTGGGGGCAGCCTTCCCATTTCTGGCCGGTACACTGCGACAAGCGCCGCAATGGATGCAGGATCGCGGCCTGGAATGGCTCTTCCGTCTGTGCACGGAGCCGCGCCGGCTCTGGCGGAGGTACCTGCTGCTCAGCCCCGCCTACTTGTTTCTGGTGATGTGCCAGTTGATTGGGTTTCGTTTTCACTCCGCGGGAGAGCCGCCCGATGGCGAGATCCTCTACGGCTGATAAGCTACAGGAATAGCGTTTGATGGTTTGCTTCAGCGCACCCATTCATGAACATTGCTCTGATGATGCATGAGTTGTTGGTTGAGGGCGGCGGTGAGCGACAGTGTGTCTCTCTGGCGCGCGCTCTCGTCCGGCAAGGCCATCAGGTTGTGGTCTATACTTCGGCTTACGATCCAGTCAATTGCTTCCCGGAAATCTGCAAAGACATTACTGTGGTCGACCTCGGCCGGGGACTTTGGCCAGGATTGCGCAAGCCGGCATTCCTCCGCGGGTATCTCGACATGCGGCGCCTCGCGCGCAAGGTGACTCGCAGGCACGAGATCTGGAATCCGCATCACTGGCCGGCACAATGGGCAGCGGTCTGGCTCAAACGCAAGCTTGGCGGCGCCGTGTTGTGGATGTGCAATGACGTCCCCAATCTGTATGAGAAGTCCCGGCAACGCGAGTCCGGCATGATCAGCGCGACGGTTCACCGGCTTTATTACTTTTATGATCGCGCCCAGAACCGCAAAGTGGATCTCACCATGTTTCTTTCCCAGTGGGCTGAGAGCGAATTCAAAGCAATCTATTCCGGGCCCATATGTGTGGTTCGAAGCGGCGCTGATCCGAACCGGTTTTCGCCCGGCGGAGACCGGGAGAAGATCAGAAACAGGTTCAGGTTTCAGCCAGATGAGTTTGTGCTTCTCTGGCTGGGGATCTTCATGCCGCACCGGCGCCTGCAGGACGCAATTGAGGCCATCAGCCTTCCGGGATTGCGTGATTCCAAAATCAGGTTGCTGCTGGCAGGCTCCGGACGCAGTTTTCCCGAATATTTCAACTCTCTACAGGAACTGGTGACACGGCTGGGAATCGCAGATAAGGTGACATTTGCCGGCAAAGTGGAAGACGACGAAGTACGGGATTTTTACTGCGCCTGCGATGCTTTCATTTTTCCCAATGAAAATCAAACCTGGGGGCTGGCCGTATTGGAGGCCATGGCGTGCGGATGTCCGGTCCTGGTGTCAAAGGGTGCGGCCGTGCACGAAGTTCTTACCGATGGCCAAAATGCTTTCCTGTTTCCGGCTCGCGATCCAAATGCACTCTCGCAAAAAATCCACTACCTCATTCATCAGCCGCAGGAACGCAACCGGGTTGCCCAGGCCGGAATGACCCTGGTTCGCACAAAATACAATTGGACGGAATTTGCGCGGCAGATCGCTGCTATTTGTGGCAATCTGGCCGGGCCAGCAGCATCCAGCCCTTCCGCACCTGCTCAGGCCGAGCTTGAACAGCCCCACAAACAGTAAGGGGCCGGCGTTAGAGGCAGGATGAGCAGGAATCGGCCAACGCGGCTTAGTTCTTGCGGGCAATGATGAGGATGGTGTCGTAGATATTTGCGCCAAAAATGTTGCGAAACAAAAGGCAGGAGTAATAAAAGAAATCGGCTTTTGCGCGGCGAAGTCCCGTCCTGACGTAGTAAGGATCCAGGGTATTCTTCAGAATGGAGAAGCCGGTGCTTTCGAGCAAGCGGGCCAGCACCGGCGGAGAAAAATGCGAGAGATGAATCTCACTGATGCTGCCGTCCAGGGTCAGTCGTGAAAGTCCCAGCGTGCCGCCGCTTGTCGGTTTTCGCAGCTTGCTAAATAGGCGTCGTTTGAATCCACGCAGCGACGCAACTTCGTTCGGAACAGCGATCACAAGAATTCCGCCGGGCGCCAGAAGTGAGTGACAGGTTTTCAGCATCGCCTTGGGGTCAGGAACGTGCTCCAGGACGTGAAATAGGGTTACGTTATCGAACGTTTTGCCTTGCGGAGCGAGGTCATCAATCGTGCCGTGGAAGAGGTCCAGGCCGTATTTTTGCCGGGCGATCTCCACGGCAGTCGTCGATACCTCCGTGCCGTGGACCTCGCTGTAAGCATCTCGCGCCAGGAACAAAAACTGTCCAATGCCTGTCCCGACGTCCAATAGCGTGCCGGTCTTCCTGGTTGAGCTGATCTTGCGCAACCTTCGCCGCCAAAGCCGGTCTCTCGGGCCAAGCTCATTGAGCCAGGAATCGTACTTTCCGGGCTTTGAGTAAAAATCGATGAGCGCCTGCAGCGTTGGCCTGGGATTATCGAAAACATGGCCGCAGGAACGGCACTGCGCAATATTGCAATCTGCATCCAGGACGTCAAGCAGGGCGCTATCGCACAGATTGCATTGATTGAGGAGTTCGCTGTCCATGGAATGCGTGGTTGTGCCTACCTATGCGCACCGTCCTCTATAATACCGTGTTACCCCCAGAATGCAGCCGCATCCAGCTCGGGACTTGTCCGAATCGCGGCACCTCGAAATAATATTGGTAACCGGTGAAAAGCGAATCCCTGATGCAATGGCGTGCTAGTGGCTGCTCAAAAACGACTTTAATATCAGGGGCACCGGGTCCATTCGGTTCCTTTATGTGGTTTTCCTGCTTTTTGCGCGTCGACATTCTTGCATCGCATTATCAAATGGGAAAAGACAACTTCTCGGCGTTGCTTTTCATAGAACTACCATGGCAATGAGGCCAGTGGATGTCAGTAGCTCGGTCGAGCCTCCCCCTCAGGAGTCTTTTCAGGGGAGCAACGTTACCCGGCTTACAAGCGGCTGGCTGCTGGCCGGAAATGCTCTGTGGAACGTTGCCGGCGTCGGTCTGCCCGCGATTGTTGCCGTCTTCTGTCTTCCCATCCTCAAGAACGCATTAGGGACCGACCGCCTTGGCGTTATCAGCCTGGCCTGGGTAGTTGTGGGATATTTCAGCGTTTTCGATTTTGGCATGTCCCGCGCTCTGACCAAGTTGGTTTCAGAACGATTGGGCTCGGCGCGAGAGGCTGAGATTCCTTCTCTGGTATGGACGGGATTGTCCCTGATGACCGCACTTGGGCTATTGGGAGGCATGATCGCTTTTTTGATTTCGCCGGTGATCGTCAATCGATTCGTTAAGGTCCCGCCTTATCTGCACTCGGAAACACTCACAGCCTTTCATTGGCTTTCTGTGTCGATCCCCATTGTGATCGTCACGGCTGCGCTCCGCGGAGTGCTGGAAGCATTACAGCGGTTTCGCATGGCGACCGCCATCCGTGTGCCGATGGGCATTTTCACTTTTCTTGGACCTGTGGTTGTTCTTCCTTTTTCCCATAGCCTGGTGGCGATCGTCGCGGTCTTGACGCTTGGGCGTTTTCTGGCCTGTCTTGCGCACTTGTGGGCCTGCTTCATCGCATGGCCTGATTTACGCCACCACGGTGGCTTTGGCTCTCAGCTTGCGAAGTCGATGCTTCACTTCGGCGGCTGGATGACGGTGACCAACATTGTTGGGCCCATGATGGTCACCTTCGACCGGTTTGCGCTCGGAGCATTAATCTCGGTGAGCGCCGTGGCCTATTATTCCGTACCGGCCGAGATCGTTACCCGGCTGCTGTTTTTGCCCATCACGCTCACTGGGGTGATGTTTCCCGCATTCTCCACGGCTCACGCGCTCGATCGCAATCGCGTCTCTGACTTGTTCGATTCCACGCTCAAATACATGTTCATCATTGTGTTTCCTGTGAGCGTAATGCTGGTTGGGCTCGCTTCGGAAGGCCTGCATTTCTGGCTCGGCGCGGATTTTGCCCAGAACAGCACCAGAGTCGTCCAGTATCTGGCCATAGCCGTGTTCGTGAACAGCCTTGCTCACGTGCCATTTGCTTATCTGCAGGGAATCGGCCGGCCGGATTTGACGGCCAAGCTTCATCTTGTGGAACTTCCGCTCTATATTGCCGGCTTGTGGGTCCTGGTGAAGTTTTTCGGCATCAAGGGAGCGGCACTCGCGTGGCTGCTTCGGGTTGCCCTGGATGCATTGCTGCTGTTCTGGTTATCTGCCCAAAAGCTGCCAAGGAGCGAGTTCCTGAAAACAATATTTCCGCTGCAATTGGCCGGAGCTCTGGCGATGTTTGCTGCCTGCACCATCAAAATTCCGTTCGCCGAAAAAGCTGTTCTCCTCCCAGCACTCTGTGGAGCCTTCTTTCTATTTGCCTGGCGCTCGATGCTCTCGCCGCGTGAGCGGCTCTTTTTGCAAACGCGTTTTGGAGGCAATGATGCGCAACGCTAACGACACTGCGCCGGGGGCAACGGAGACCGCCTGGCCCAAGGTCAGCGTGATCATTCTGAATTGGAACAGCTATGAGGTGACCAAGGACTGCCTGGCCTCGCTCGAAAAGTCCGACTACACGAACTTTGAAATCGTTCTGGTGGATAATGGTTCGAAGGATGGGTCGGCGGACAAGCTGGCAGCCGAGTTCCCGCCGGTTCGAGTGATCCGCAACGAAACCAATCTCGGTTTTACCGGGGGCAACAACGTTGGCATAAGAGATGCGCTGAAAAGAGGCACGGACTACCTCCTGCTGCTCAACAACGACACCGTGGTTGCGCCGGATTGCCTGACCGAGTTGATCCGGGTGGCCGAGAGCGAGGCCAAGATTGGAATTCTCAATCCCAAGATTTATTTCTTTGAGCCGCCGGATCTGATCTGGTATGGCGGGGGGAAACACAAGACCTGGTGGTCATTCCCGAAGCATCTCGAGTACCGCAAGCGGGACCAGAACGAGAAGGGGCCGGCCAACGAAGTATCATTTATTACCGGCTGCGCATTTTTGATCAAGAACGAAGTTGTAAGCCGGATTGGTCTGCTCGACGAGCAATTGTTCCTGGGGGTGGAGGATCTTGATTTATCCATTCGGGCCATGCGTGCGGGCTACAAGGCCATCTATGTACCGGCTGCCGTTATCTGGCACAAAGTCTCGGTAGATACGGAGAAGAATCTGGGATTGCCGATGCGTGACTTCTATTACACCCGCAACAGTATCCTGGTGGCGCGCAAGAATCTACCGGCGAGATACTGGCCGCTGTATCTTGCATCCATAGCCAGATACCTTGCGTATGCGACGGCCGTGCACGTACTCAAGGCTGAGATGCCCAGGTTAAAGGCGTTGTATAAAGGCGTTTGGAGCGGCTGTTCAACCACGATTTTACCCCCGGCAGTAAAATGATTTTCCGTTTGGTTTAAGAGATGCCTAACTTGCTCAATTTTGCGATTCGCGCCCACAATGCGGCCCACAAATTGCTGTGGCCGTATTCGACACCTGCGGCCTTAACCCCTGAGCTTCGGGAGATACAGGACCGCGCGATCCGGTTCCGAAGTGATATTTCAGACCATCTCCCGACGTTGTTCTCGGAAAGCATCGCCATGCGGCCGCGTTTGATTGTCGAGCTCGGGGTCCGCGGAGGCGAGAGCCGGTTCGTTTTTGAGAGAGTGGCGAAGCTCAACGATTCGTTCCTGGTCAGCGTCGATATGGATGATTGCTCTGCTGCCTGCAGCCCGGCTTCGAAATGGTATTTCTTGAAAGCCGACGATGTGCTTTTTGCGCAAGAGTTTCCCGCCTGGTGCGGTGAGCATGGCGTTTCGCTGGGCATCGACGTTTTGTTTATCGATACCAGCCACTTGTACGATCACACGGTAGAGGAGATTCGCGGCTGGTTTTCCCACTTGAACCCGAAATCGAAGGTGATTTTTCACGATACCAATCTGCGCAAGCTCGGCCGTCGCATGGACGGGACTCTGCTGCGAGGCTGGGACAATGACCGGGGTGTGATTCGCGCGATCGAGGATTTTCTTGGCGCCCGCTTGAATGAACGTGTAGATTTTGTGACCACCATCAATCAGTGGGTGGTAAGACATTGGGCCCGTTGTAACGGGCTGACGGTCCTGGAGCGCGTGCCGGGACAGGCTCCAGTTCACAATAACGGGCTTGAACGATAAAGCTTTCTCCCCTCGAGCGTTGATTCGAGTGGACGCGGTTCGGGCCGGGGGCTGCTCGCTGAGTACCTTCAGGCTCCCCAAATAGGATATGGTAAGGTGATTACACAACAGCATCGCTGACTTCGGATGAAAACTGTTTCTTCAGCTCCGTCGCTTCCCAATCCGACGCCGATTCTGTTCCTCATCACAGCAATTGCCCTTCTTCTCTGGCCCGATGCCGTTGGCATGACAGCGCTTGTGGTCGCCGGAGCCATTGCTATTCCCATTGCAATGGTAGGCATGATGAAGAGCCCGCTGGTGGCGATCGCGACTTTGCTGGCGGCTTCAGCTATGCCACGAATTTTTATCGAGATCGGCGGACTGAAGGCCCGGCCGGAGCATATCGTTGGCGGTGTAATGCTCTGCCTCGTTCCCTTGTTCCGGAGAAAGAGAGAACGCCCGGTGGAATGGATCACGCCGGATTACTGGTTGTTTGGCTATATTGCACTCATTTTTGTCAGCTCAGTCTTGATGTCCATTGAACCGAAACAGACAACCAAGTGGGCGGTACAGCAAGCTCTCGGCATTGTCCCCTATTTTATTCTCCGCGTGCTCATTACGGATCGCGAGCGCTTTCGCTGGGCTTTTCGTGCGTTGCTTGCCGTGGGTGCGGCGGCATCGGCCTATGCCATCCTTTGCTTTTACTCTTATACATTTTTCGGCACGGCGCTGGGCGTAGAGGTGGAGCAGTATGAAGGCGGCGTGGCGGCAACTTACGGTGTGCAGTTTGAAGCCAACATTCTGGGCGCATACAGCGGCGCGCTGGCGGTCATGATGCTGGTGATGTATCTGTGGGAAGGCCGTCGAAGATACCTGATCGGCTGTAGTTTTTTCGGCTTGATCGGCATGGCTATCAGCCTTTCCCGCGCGGCGCTGATCGCCACGCTCATGGCGGTGGCACTCGCGGCACTGACAGCGTTTATATGGAAGCGCCTCACCTGGAAGGCCGCCGTCAACTTTGCCGCTGCAAGCCTGGTCGCACTGCTCCTGGTCGCACCTTTTATCTTGCGCCACTATACCGAGCGTTTCAGCACGGTGGAGCTCTCAGATCCCATGTCAGACTCCAATACGCTTACGCGCGCGGTGCAAACCGTTTCCGCTGTCGATGAGATCATGAAACATCCCATCTTTGGCGGTGGCACCGCCAGCTTTCAGTTGGTCTTTTACTGGGAAGCTTTAGGCACCGATTGGGAAAACCAGGGATGGATCGGCAACACGGAGTTGCGCGTGCTCCATGATACGGGAGCAGTCGGCCTGCTCACGTTTGTGATTTTTCTGGGATCATTGGTATGGCAAGCGATCAAAACCCTGAAGCGCGAAACCAGTCCGGAATTGATCGCGCTTTTGGCGGGAGGAGCTGTGTACTGCGTCACCTTCCAGGCGACGGAGGGGACCTTGCTGGCATTTTCCTGGGTTCACGTGGGACTGATAGGATGTGCTGTCGCCATTATGGGGCGGCAGGAGAAGCAAGGAAACGAAATCGGAGAGCTTGCATCCTCGTGATCCGGAAATCGCAGTCCCAATTCTATAGTTCAATGCCGCAACAGCCCGATGGCCGACTGGACGGCTTTTGCGGGAAGCCTGGCAATCCAGAATTGACATGAGAGAACCGGCAAACAGTCATCCAGTTTATAAACGCAAACTTCGTCTCGCCTTCTTCGGCGGCCGAGGCATACCTTCAACCTACAGCGGTACTGAAACCTTCTTCATTGAACTGGCGCCGCGGCTGGTACAGCGCGGACATGATGTGATTGTCTACTGCCGCAAAGCGTTGTTCAAAGAACGCCCTTCGCATTATGAGGGTGTTCGCCTGATCTACTTGCCCAATATTGAAAGCAAGAATCTGGGCACATTCACCCATACGCTGGCGTGCATGATTGATGTACTTCGTCGCGACGTTGATGCCATGCTGGTGACCAACGTGGCCAACGCATTCCACTGCGTGATTCCCCGGCTGTTCCGGCAGAACTGCGCGCTGAACGTGGACGGCATCGAATGGAAAAGAGGCAAGTGGGGCGCATTAGGTAAGGCCTATTTTCACTGGAATGCGCGGCTCTGCGGAAAGATTCTTCCCCGGGGCATCATCACTGACGCCTATGCCATGCGAACCCTGTACCTGGAGGAATTCAAAACGCCTTCAGCCTGCATTGCTTACGGCGCTAATATCGAATGCTCAACTCATCCTGAGATCGTGCATCAATACGGGCTCGAGCCCGGCAATTACTATCTGATTGCCAGCCGTCTGGTTCCGGAAAACAATGCCGCGCTGATCGTAGAAGGGTTCAAGAAAGCGCCGACCAGGCGTCTGTTGGCGATTGCCGGCGACGCCAACTACCGCAGCAGCTTCATTGACGATCTGAAGGCCAACGCCGGCAATCAAGTGCGGTTTCTCGGGCATGTGGACAGCATTGAGCACGTAAAAGAACTGCATTGCAATTCGTATGCGTACATTCACGGCCACATGATGGGAGGCACAAATCCCGCGTTGCTGAAGGCGCTTGGCTTCGGCAACTGCATCCTGGCCCATGACAATCCATTCAGCGCCGAGGTGCTGGGAGAGCACGGACTGCTGTTCCGCGATGCGGATGATCTTGCCAGGAAAATCCAGCTTATCGAAACCCAACCCGAGCTTGCCGAAAACTATCGCCGTCGCGCGCCGGACCGCATTCGTGAGGTCTATAGCTGGGACAGGATTACGGATCAGTACGAAGAGCTCTTCTATCAGCTGGCAGCAGGTGAAAATCCAACGCAGATTCATTCGAGCGTGGTGGGATGCGCCGGCAGGGAATCGACCGTACGGTGTTAATGCTTCTGAAGCCTTCATCCACGGCTGACGGTGTGGCTACAGCATGAAGCACATCAGGCTGGCGTGGGACAATTGTTTTGCCCGCCGCAACCTGACTGGAACCGGCGTCTATGCGGCTCGCCTGTTGGAACACATTTCGTGCCAGCCTGAATTAAACGTAAAGGTGTTTAACGGTTGGCCTGCACCATCCCGGAGCGGAGGCATCTTGCGCCGAGGCTGGAAATTTGCCGGTAACATGGCGTGGATGCATCTTGATCTGCCCTTTCGCTTGTGGAAGGGCGGCTACGACCTGCTGCACTCGCCGGCATTTGTTGCGCCTGTCAAAACGCCCTGTCCCGTAGTGATCACCATGCACGACATCACCTATCTGCTCTATCCTTCGTATTTTGCGCGCTGGTGGGTGGCCTACATGAAGTCGGTTGTGCCCATGACGGTACGGTCGGCTGCCGCCATTATTTGCGGGTCGGAGCACTCCAAACGTGACCTGCTCACAGCGTACAAGCTCGCTCCGGGAAAGGTACATGTGGTGCCCTATGGCGTGGATCATGAGCGCTTCCGTCCCGGAACATGCCTGAATGCGGATTGGGCACGGCAAGCCGGCATTCGCGAAGGATATGTTCTCCATGTGGGTGAGTTGTCGTACAGAAAAAATATTCCGGCTCTTCTTCGTGCGGTCGCGCACCTGAGATCGGCGGGTAAATGGGGCGACAGGCAGCTTGTGCTGGCCGGCGCCGCGGCGCCCGGGATGTTGGGCGCTGATGAGATACACAATACAATTCAGCAGCTTGAGTTGTCCGCGACCGTGGTATTGCCGGGTCGGGTTGCCGACGAGCATCTGCCGGGCTTGTACTCCCAGGCCAGCTTGTTGGTGATGCCTTCGCTCTACGAAGGGTTCGGATTCCCGATATTGGAGGCTATGGCGGCGGGCACGCCGGTCGTCGCCGGCAACACTTCGAGCCTGCCCGAAGTTGCAGGAAGCGCGGCGATCCTGGTTTCACCGCAGGACACAGGTGCTCTGGCGGATGCGGTCATGGAGGTACTATCCCAGCCCGCACTGGCTGACGATATGCGCGCCAGAGGTTTGGCGTGGGCTCGCAAATTCAGCTGGCAACGTACAGCTGCGGAAACCGTCGCGATTTATCGCGGACTGGTGAGCTAAGACGAATGGGACCTGACGCTCCGCAACACATTCTGGTAGTTCACAACAACAACGATCTGTACGGTGGAGACAAAGTGCTGTTGGAGTTGCTCAGCCGCCTGGATCGCACCCGGTTTGTCCCTTTTGTTGTTCTGCCCACTGATACGCGGCATATCAACCGTTTTTCTCCTGAACTGGAGAAGCTGGGCATTGAATACCGCTTTTTGCCTCTTGGAGTTTTGCGGCGACGTTACTTCAAGCCCTGGCGATTGCCGCGCTTCGGGTGGGAAGTGCTGCTCGGAACACGCGCGCTGTCAAATATCATCCGGGAAAAAAACATTGCGATCGTCCACACCAATACCAACACGATTCTTGCCGGCGCTCTGGCCGCGCGGATTGCAGGCCTGCCTCACATCTGGAGCGTTCATGAGCTGGTGCTGGAGCCGGCCGTGGTGCGGGGTTCGCTGCACTTCCTGATCCCGCGGTTATCGACCAAGGTTGTCACTGTTTCCCGCGCCGTGCGCGATCATATGTTGAAAGATGCTCCCCGATATGCGGATCGCTTTGAATTTATCCTCGGTGCGATTGATGTGCAGCCATTTCTCCAGGCTGATGGACGCTCGCGGGTGCGGCGAGAATGGGGTGTGGCCGATGATGAACTGCTGGTTGGAATGGCCGGCCGGGTCACACGCTGGAAGGGGCAGGAAGTATTTGCCGAGACGGCCAAACTCATTCTCGAACGTCATGCGAAGGTGAAATTTGCCGCCGTCGGCGGGGTCTTTGATACTGAGATCTTTTACATGGAGCAATTCAAAGCGCGGGTGCGCGGGCTCGGCATCGAAGGTAATTTCATTGTCCAGGATTTTCGCGCCGACATGCCCGACGTTTTTGCGGCGTTCGATATCTTTGTCCTGCCCTCTACGCTGCCAGAACCCTTCGGACTGGTGGTGCTTGAAGCCATGGCTTCGGGCAAGCCGGTGGTGGCAACGGCGCCCGGCGGCCCGACGGAGACCGTAGTCGAGGGTGAGACGGGATATCTGATCAAGCCTTCTGATTATCAGGCTACGGCCGCAGCCATCGAAGCATTGCTGGCTGATCCAAACAAGCGGGAGTGTATGGGCGCAGCGGGAAGAACACGCGCCTGCAATGTTTTTGCATTGCCCAGATATGTAAGGGAATTCGAAGAATTGTACGCGCGGTTGCTTGCAGAAGCGAAATCGGACGGAAAGTAGCTATCGCGCCAAAAAACGACGCCATGCAACATTTGGCGTGTCGAGTGATTCCAATATCCCAGGATCAGGTACTCAGCAAGTTGGTTTGATCGCGCCAGTCCTGGCGTGTTCAGAACGCTATTGCATAAGTGGATTCCTGCCTCAAACGCCCTGTATAGTGAGGTGAGTACCAGCTGGTTTTTCTTGATGGAGTATTTGCGGGGACGAAAGACCCCGTACTTTGGCGCTGTAGCAGGCGCCGGAAACTTGCGGTAGCCTCTTAGGCTATAACTTTCGTGCAGGAGCTCTTTGCATGCGCATTCTTGTTGCCGGCGGCGCCGGCTACGTAGGGTCTGCTCTGATACCAAGACTGTTGGAACGCGGTTACGATGTGGACGTCGTTGACCTGTTCTGGTTTGGCAATTCGCTTCCGGCCGAAGTCAACATTATCAACCGTGACCTTTTCGATCTTCAGGTCAGGGATCTGAAAGACTACGAGCAAGTGGTTTTTCTGGCCGGACTTTCGAATGATCCTATGGCGGAGTTTTCGCCGAGCAAGAATTTCGTCTTCAACGCGGCTGCGCCCGCTTATCTGGCTTACATCGCCAAGCAGGCGAAGGTTCGCCGCTATATTTATGCCAGCTCCTGCTCGGTGTACGGCTATACGGAAAACGAACTGTTCGACGAAGATCGCCCGGTTTCTTCATCCTACGCATACGGCATCTCCAAACTGCAGGGCGAGCGAGCCGTGGTGCAACTGATCGACAGTGATTTCTCCGTCATCGCGCTGCGCAAAGGTACGGTTTCCGGTTACAGCCCGCGCATGCGCTTTGATCTGATTATCAATACGATGTTCAAATGCGCCATGCAGGACGGGGTGATCCGGGTGAACAATCCGGCCACCTGGCGTCCGATTCTGAGCATTAACGATGCCGCCATGGCCTACATTCGCGCCATCGAAGCCAATGCGGCCATCTCGGGGATATTCAACATCGCCTCCGGCAATCACACGGTGGGCGAGGTCGCCGATCTGGTGAAGACTACTCTGGGCGAAGAGTTGGGCCAGAGCCCGGCGCTCGATATCAAGCACATCCAGGACATCAGGAACTACAAAGTATCGATCGAGCGCGCGAAAAACATTTTGAGTTTTCATCCCCACCACGACATCAAAGCGGTAGTCCGCAATCTGATTGAACACATGCCCAAGTGCAGCGATTGGGACAACCCGAATTACTACAACATCCAGGTCTTTAAAACGCTGGAATCGGGGAATGGCGAGAAGATCATGACCTCGTCCGCAGGCGTGTCCAGATGAACGTCGTTGTACTTGGCGGGAACGGCCAACTGGGCCGCGACATTGCAACCGCTTTCAGTGCGCAGAACAACGTCACCAGCCTTACTCACGATCAGATCGAAGTCGCTTCCATTGAGCCTGTCCGGGCTGTGCTTGAGGGCATTCGTCCGAACGTGGTGATCAACAGCGCGGCCTTTCATCACGTGGAAAAATGCGAGGCCGATCCGGTGCTCGCATTTACCGTGAACGGACTCGGCGCCCGCAATGTCGCCCAGGTAACGGAAGCCCTTGGAGCTACGCTCATTCACGTGAGCACGGATTATGTTTTTGACGGCTTGAAGGCCTCGCCTTACACCGAAGACGACAATGCGAATCCGCTGAATGTCTATGGCAACAGCAAGCTCTCCGGCGAGCACTTCGTACGCTCGATTAATCCGCGGCATTTTGTGGTGCGCGTTTCTGCGATTTACGGGGAGAATCCCTGTCGGGCCAAGGGTGGGCTGAATTTTGTGGAGTTGATGCTCAAACTCGCCCACGAGCGGCCGGAGTTGCGGGTGGTGGACGATGAGTTTGTTACCCCGACACCGACGGTACAGATCGCACAGCAGTTGGTGGAGCTGAGCCGCTCATCGCACTATGGTCTCTACCATGCGACCGCTGAGGGCAGCTGCTCCTGGTATGAATTTGCTGCCGCGATTTTTGAGCTTACCGGAACCAAGGTTCGGCTGGAACGCGCGCGGCCGGGCGAATTTCCCGCCAAAGTGCCGCGGCCAAAATACTCCGTGCTGGAAAATGCCGCCCTGAAGAGCAAAGCATTGAATGTTTTCAGCGATTGGAAAAGCGAGCTCAAGAACTATCTTGCTCGCCGGGAAGCGCAGGCAAGGCTCGTCAGCGCCTGATCCCGGTCGGTCTTCAGGGTTCATTTATACTTCTCCTATGCGAACCGCTCCACTGCATGCGCGTGATTGGGAAGAGATGGCGGCGATCGATCCGCTGTGGGCCATCCTGTCCAGCCCGGAAAAGCGCTTTGGCAAGTGGGAACTGGATGAATTCCTGAGCACCGGCCAGGAGGAGATCGCCACGCTGATGCGATCTGCCGAACAGCTTGGCCTGCCCCGGCAGCGCCGCCGGGCCATCGATTTCGGCTGTGGAATAGGCCGCCTGACGCGGGCTTTGCTCAAATATTTTCCCGAATGTTATGGCGTTGATATCGCGCAGAACATGCTTGAGCAGGCGCAAAGGCTGACCCCGGAATGCCATTTTCGCCAGGCCAATGATCTGAAGTCTTTTCCCGTGCAGCATGCCGATCTGATCTATTCGTCCATGGTTTTGCAGCACCAACCCGACGCCGGGCGCGCTGCGGCTCTGATCGCCGACATGGTTCGCGTGCTTGCGCCGGGCGGACTCCTGGTGTTCCAGATGCCGCTAGAGATTCCCTTGCGCAATCGGCTGCAACTTCGACGGCGCGCCTATCGTTTTCTGCGCGCGCTGGGCGTATCGCACGCCTTCGCCTATGAACGCCTGAAGCTGAGTCCGATCCGAATGGTGTCACTGCCGCAAAAAACTGTGGAAGGGATCGTCAAAGCCGGCAATGGACAGGTTCTTCAGGTTGTTCAGACCAGCAAATTCAGTTCGCCTTTCACCAGTGCCATTTATTACTGCACGATCAAATGCTGAGCCTGGCTCTTTCAGCCGAGCCGCTGGCGAACTTCGGCGGAAAGATTACCGCCGCAAATTAGCACCACAACCTTCTTTCCTCGATAGTAATCTGCTTCTTTCAGAAATGCGGCCACGGCCACGCCCGCAGCGCCTTCAATGATCCATCCGCGCGTGTCGCGAACGCGGCGCATGGCGCTCAATATCTCTTCTTCTGACACCATGACGGAGCGATCAATCACGCTACGGCAGATATCGAGAGTTACCGATCCTGGCTCCAGGCCGCCCGCGGTGCTTTCCGAAAGTGTAGGTTGTTCCGGCACGTCAATGATGGAACCCACTTTCATCGATTCGTAAAGCACGCGCGAGTTTTCCGGCCAACAGCCGATGACTTCCACTTGCGGCGCGGCGTGCTTGATGTAAGCGCCGACTCCTCCGATCAGGCCTCCGCCGCCGACAGCCACAAAAATCGCGTCAATCCGGGATTGCCGGCGAAGCAACTCTACGGCAATCGTGCCCTGGCCGGCCATGACTTCAAGATCGTTGTAGGGCGAAATAAACACCCTGTTTTGTTCGGTGGCGGCCGCGCGGGCGGCGAGTTCAGCTGCCAGCGGGTCGTCGCCGGCGCGATGAATGCGTACGCCGTATTCTTCGATCCGTTTGGCTTTCGCAGGAGATACGTGCGATGAGACGTAAACTTCAGCGGCTATACCTGCTCGGCCGGAGGCGGCCGCCACACCGAGTCCATGATTGCCGTTGGAGGCGGCGATTACGCCTTTTGCAGCTTGTGCGCGATCCAGAGAAAGAATTTTGTTGCTGGCGCCACGAAGCTTGAAGGAGCCGGTCTGCTGTAGATTTTCGAGCTTGAAGAAGATCTCTCCGCTGTGTCCGGGGAGAAGCTCGGGAACCGTTTCGAGCGGAGTCTCCAGCACAAATTGGCTGATGCGAGTTGCTGCCGATTCGACCATCTGAGCCAAGCCGGCCGGCGAGAGATGCTCAGAAGCTGACAAGGGACTCTTTGCCATGCTGTTGATTCTTACATGAAGTCCCTGTGACTGCACCGCACGATCGGGCGATGTCTTCGAACGATCCGGTGAGAGCGAACGAGCTACTTTGGTTCCGAGGTCTGCAGCGTTTGCAGGTATTCCGCAAGGTTCTGCAAACGGACATACCCGTAGTTGCGGTCTCGTTCTACCTGATGAAAGATCGGCCCCCACACCGGCATCTCACTGGAGCCGTGTGCGGACACCAGTTGGTCGCCGGCGATGATTTTCTTTACCCGCTCCAGCGGGAAGATGCCGCCGTTGCGCTCAGCAATTCTGGTTAAGTCGGCGGGGTGTGTGTTGAGAGAAGAAGCAACAGGACCGTTGCCTTTGCCGTCCACGCCGTGACAGGAAGCGCAATATTCGTGGTACAGATCGGCTCCCTTAAGAGAGGCTGGTAAACGCGGTGGGCGCTGGCTCTGCGATTGCTGCGATGGTTTGTTTTGCTCTTGTCCCAACGTGTTGGCTGCTGCCGCCAGGCCGGCCAGAATCACACTCCCGAGAATTATGTATGGGTTTGTTCTGCTCATCTTCAGGGCTCCTGCGAGCATTCATACCGGGTGGATCGCCAGAATCGACGCTGGTTTCGATTTGGATCAACCGTAATGGTTATCACTAGGCTGAGGTAGGTTTGGCGCGTTTGCTCAGCATCTCATGAAGCTTGCGATCCGCGGCAGGAAAGCGCTGGCGAATAGCAGCAACCCAGCGCCGGGCCCAATCATACTCGACGGAGAGAATGGACAAGCCGATCAGCAGGAAAAGAACACCGGGAAGCACCGGCAGAAAGAGTCCCGCGGCTCCCAGGAACAGGAGCAACCAACCTGCAGCGATCATTGCCAGTCGCTTCAACATCCGGTAGTTGGATGCAGAAGGGAAAGCCGGCGATTCCGTGCATGCCTAAATTTGTCTTAGAACCATAGACGAAATCTGGAGGGACTCCACTCCGCTAACGATTTTTCGTTGCGGGGTGTGCCAAATCGGAACGCGCAGCTCTGGTTTTCGATCGTCCGCGATCTTTTGCCAGTGGGGAAACTTGCGTGGTCAAAAGTGACTCTACGGCATCGCGATAGTGTATGGACGCGGAAGTAAGGCGGAAATTGCTGTCCTGCTCTTCGCGGAAGAACCGGAATCCGCTGATCAGAAAAATCTTACCTTTCACATCAACATTCAGCGTCGTGATCCGCCACATGCCTGGAACTATCTCATCCTGGGCAATTTCATAGATGCCGCCCTTGTTGAGGTGTCCCAGAAACCCCCAGCCAAAAGAGACATCCTTGACCAGCCTCCCTTCCACCCGTACTATGCGCTCCTGCTCCGGCTCAATCCAGACAGAACCTTCCATGCCGCGATACATTTGCGTCTCGCGGTCTTTGGGCGAGAATTCCGGATTGGGACGAAAGGTGAACCGCATTAAACCTTTTTCGTGGCCGGCAAATTGGAAGAGCACCGCCTGGGGGAAGGCTTTAATCATCTTAATCCGCCGCTGGGTCTCAGCTTTCTGGTCCTGAAACTCATCTTTTACGGCGTCACGGTCGCGAAGCAGCTTTTCCAGCCGGTGCTGCTGCTTTGCCTGTTGGTCGGGCTGCAAAGGCTCATCCTGGAAGAGCACAATGCGGTCGGCTCGACCTTCGGCGGTCTCAATCACGGATCGGGTTTCCGATCCCCAACTCCAGGTCAGCCGCTCGGTGAATTCAAATGGAACAGGATTTTCAAGAGCCTTGATTTCATTGGCGGAGGAGCGCTCAATCAGCGCGAGATAGTCCGTTGGCGGCGGTACCCGGTGCTTCTGGGCCACAAGGTTGGATGCGACGCAAACCAGAAGCAGCAAGACGGCGAGTTTGCGCGATTGGATTGGCATATTCACGGCTGGAGGGCCTGTCCGGGCGTGGTTTTCACCTGGATGGCTTGGAGGCTGGCGGCATCCCAGCCACCGCCTAACGCTTTCACCAGATTAACCGATGTCACCAGGCGCTGACCCAGAATCTGCGTCGCCAGTCGCTGGCTGTCGAGCAGCGTCTGCTGGGCATTGACGACGTCAAGATAGGTAACCAGACCACCGGTATAGCGGTCATTGGCGATGTTGAGCGCCCGTTGTGCCGCCTCCACGGAGCGCTGCTGCGTTTCCGCGGCCTGGGACAAAACGCCGAGTCCTGAAAGCGAATCTTCGACTTCCTGAAAGGCGGTAAGGACGGTTTGACGGTAGTTGGCGACCGAAGCACCGTAGCCGGATGTAGCAAAGTCAACCTGGGCGCGCCGGCGGCCTCCGCTGAAGATGGTTTGGACAACGTTGGCGCCCAGCGCCCAAAAACCGTTGGCCGCGTTCAGGATATTGGTGAGATCGCTGCTCTCATAGCCCACTGCGCCAGAGAGATTAATCGTCGGATAGTATGCGCTCTTTGCAACACCGATCTGAGCGTTCTGCGAGGCCATTTGCCGCTCGGCCTGGGCAACGTCCGGGCGGCGCTCCAGAATATCGGATGGAACGCCGATGGGCACGGTTGGCGGAGGCAGAGCCAGCGGCTTTACCGGAACGCTGAAACCGGAGGCAGGTACGCCAACGAGCGCGGCGATGGCGTGCTCAAACTGCGCCCGCTGCTGGCGCAGCAAGATAGCCTGGGTTTTAGTGGATTCGAGCAGGGTTTCCTGCTGGGCAACATCAAGGCCGGAAGCGACACCTCCGGCATGCCGGTTTTGCACCAAGGTTAATGATTTGCTCTGGTATTCGACCGACGAATTGACAACCGCGATCTCGGCATCCAGTTCGCGCAGGCTGAAATAGTCGACTGCCAGTTCTGAAGTGATCACCAGGCGAACGTTCTCCAGGGCAGCCGCTGATGCCTGGTATGCAGCGTTGGCGGATTCGACGTTGCGGCGAACGCCGCCAAAAATGTCAGGTTCCCAGGTCAGGTTGAAAGGAATCACGAAGTCGCTGGTGGTGGCAGGCCCAACCAGAGGAATACCGCTGGTGGTCGGCTTGCCGGCAGAGGTACGTATACGCTGCGCCGAAACTCCCGTGTTTAACTGAGGAAACAGGCCAGATTGGGTGATGCGCGCGGAGGCGCGCGCCTGTTGCAACTGGTAACGCGCCACCTCAATGGTCTGGTTGGCCTTGATGGCCTGCTTCTCATACTGCGTAAGCTCAGAATCAGGAAAGATGCTCCACCAGTCGCCCTTGGGAATGGAGTCTTTGGGATCAGCCACGCGCCAGGGCGGCTGTTCTTTCCAGGTGGGGGCTACGGCCACATCCGGACGATGATAGTTGGGGCCAACGGTACATCCAACCAGACACAAGAACGCGCCAGCAGCTACTGCAGACCGAAAGGCAAGCCTCACGATTTCGCTCCGCCCCCGGCCTTGACATTGACTTCCTGGCCCTCCTCAATCGAATCAGCGGGGTTCAAAACGATCTGATCGTTTGCATCCAGGCCGCTAAGAATTTCGATTCTAGTGCCAAAATCCCGTCCGATGGAGATGGCTTTCAAACGGATTTTGTGGTCAGGGCCAACCACGGCTACCCGCGGCCCTTCCGGGCGGAAAAGTATGGTGTTTACCGGCACGGACATCCGCGTAGTTGGAATAGGGACGGCAAAATGGACTTCCGCATAAGAGCCCGGCAGCAGACGGTTGCCCGGATTGGGCACGTCGATCTCCGTGAGCAGAGTGCGTGTTGCCAGATCGATTGCGTCGGCAGTGCGCACTACTTTGCCGCTAAATTTTTGACCTGGGAATTCGCGGAGTTCGATGTAGGCCGGCAACCCTGCGCGGATCGATGGGGCATTCATTTGCGGAACGCTGACGAAGACGCGCAGAGGATCAACCTGGGCGATGTTGAACAGCGGGCGGGTCTGCCCGCCGCTGCCGGCGGTAATGAGGGCGCCAACGTCAGTATTTCTGCTGGTGAGCACGCCGGATATCGGCGCGTAAACGCGCTTGAAGGATTCAAGCTGTTGCAGGCGGCGTACATTGGCATCAGCGGCGGCAAAATTGGCCTGCGCCTGGGCGTAGGCGCTCACCTGCTGATCGGCCTCCTGCTGCGACACCGAATCCGTCTTGCGCAGGTTGGTCCAGCGCTCAGCCGTGGATTTTGCCAGCGACAACTGTGCCTCGGTTTGCTGGCGGGCCGCTTTAGCCTGCATCAGTTCCTGGTCCACTTCCGGAGTATCGATTTCGGCGAGCAGCTCACCCTTGGTAACGCGGCTGCCAATGTCCTTGTTCCAGCGCAGCAAATAACCGTTGGTGCGCGCGAAGATTGGCGAGTCAACGTAGGGCTGCAGTTGGGCAGGCAGCACCAGTTGGTCGGCCGCGGGCTCAATTCCAGGCTTGGTAACGCCAACCGTCGGAATGGCGAGCCTTTCGGTTTCCTTGGCCAGGGCGCCGCGCTCGCTGAGGCGGCGTGCAACCGCAAACGCGCCTGCCAACAGCAAAAGCACCAGCACCAGCAGAGCGAGCCGGCCGCCCTTCGGCGCCGGTTGTTGCCGGTTCGAGTTTGGCGCGACGGGTTTGGGTGGCGCCGACGTGCGTTGTTCCGTCATCTCTGTCATAAATCTCTTAGGTCCCGGAGTAAACTTCCTGGCGCGTTTCCGCGAACCTGGCTGCCTTCGCCTCCCTGTGTCCGTGGATCACGCTGAAAATCACGGGGACAAAAAACAACGTAGCGACGGTGGCAAACACCAGGCCACCGATCACCGCGCGTCCCAGCGGAGCGTTCTGTTCGCCGCCCTCGCCCATTCCCAGCGCCATGGGCACCATGCCGATAATCATAGCCAAAGCCGTCATGATAACCGGCCGCATACGCGTATAGCCGGCTTCGAGCGCGGCGTCCATGGCAGTAAGGCCTTCGCGCATGCGCTCGCGGGCGAATGAAATCACCAGAATGCTGTTGGCCGTGGCCACGCCCATGCACATGACTGATCCGATAAGGGAAGGCACATTGAGCGTGGTGTGGGTCAGCAGCAGGATCCACACGATGCCGGCCAACGCGCCCGGCAAGGCCGTAATAATGATGAACGGATCGAGCCACGATTGAAAATTCACCACGATCAGCAGATAGACGAGGACAATCGACATGATCAGGCCGATGCCAAGGCCGGCGAATGAGCTGGTCATGGTCTCTACCTGCCCGCGCATCACGATGGTCGTTCCCTTGGGCAGCTTTTTCTCGAAATCGGCGACGATCCGGCGCGTATCTTTGGCCACGCCGCCGAGATCACGTCCCTGCACGGCCCCATAAACATCAATCACCGGCTGGATGTTGTAGTGCGAAATTACCGCCGGAGTCACTGCCGGCGAAACAGTAGCCAGATTGCCTAACACCTGTGGTGTGGCTCCCGGTGCAGCAATCGGGATGTTCATGAGCGCCTGCAGGGAATCGACGCGGTATTCCGGCGACTGCACCGACACGCTATAGCTGACGCCATTTTCGCGGTTCAGCCAGAAGGTGGGAGCAGTCTGGAAGCTGCCGCTCAGCGTGACCAGCAGGTTCTGGGCCACGTCGCGCTGCTGCAGCCCGACCTGCTGGGCCTTGGTGCGATCAACATTCAGCATTAGTGCCGGAGAGCTCATGAGCTGCTGCACGTGGACATCGGCGGCGCCTGGTACATGACGAAGCTGGTTGGCCAGCTCCTGTCCAAGCTGGTAATTCTGTGTCAGGTTCTTGCCGACAATTTGAATGTCGATCGGCGAAGGTAGGCCGAAGTTCAGAATCTGGCTGACAATGTCCGCCGGCTGAAAGAAAAACTCAACCCCGGGGAACTGTTTCGGCAACTCCTCGCGCAGCTGCTTCACGTAGCCCGCGGTGGGATGGTGATGCTCCTGGTTCAAAGAGAAAAGGATCTCGGCGTCAGAGGTGCCGATGCTGCCGGCCGTGCTGTAGGTGTTGTTGATCGAGCTATAGGGCAGCCCGATGTTGTCGAGCACGGTCACAAGCTCGTCTTTGGGAATCCGGCTGCGGACGTAGTTTTCCACTTCGTCGCAAAGACGCGCGGTTTCTTCGATTCTCAGGCCGGCCCGGCCGCGCACGTGCATACGGAAGATGCCGGCATCGACTTCAGGGAAGAAATCCTGGCCAAGAAAAAATACCAGTCCCATGGAGAGCACGCAGAAAGCCAGAAAAGCGGAGACGAACAATTTGCGGTGCTCCATGGCCGAGTGCAGGGTGCGGTGATAGCCTTGGCGAAGCCGCTCAAACCGCCGCTCAAAGCCGATCTGGAAGCGCTTGAGCGGCGCGGTGATACCGCTTCCAATCCTGAATTTGTCTTCATGCTCATGGCCGCGGAGCAGATACATCACCAGCGTAGGCACCAGGGTCCGGGAAAGCAGATACGAGGCCAGCATGGCGAAAACCACCGCCTCCGCCAGCGGCACGAAAAGAAATTTCGCCACGCCGGTCAGGAAGAACATGGGCACAAACACGATGCAGATGGACAGCGTGGAGACGAATGCCGGTACGGCGATCTGCGAGGCGCCATCCAGAATGGCCTGTTTCAGCTCTTTTCCCTGGGCCAGGTTGCGATCGATATTTTCTATTTCGACGGTTGCGTCGTCGACAAGGATGCCGACAGCCAGCGCCAACCCTCCCAGGGTCATGATGTTGAAAGTCTCGCCCAAGGCGCTCAACAGGATGACGGAACAAAGAATGGATAAAGGAATGGAGATGGCGATGATCAGCGTGCTGCGCCAATTTCCCAGGAACAGAAGGATCATGGCCGCCGTGAGGCAGGCGGCGATCATGGCCTCGCGCACAACGCCATCGATGGAAGCGCGCACGAACAGCGATTGATCAAACAGCAGCTTGATATCGACGCCATCAGGGAGCGTGGCCTGCACCCGCTTGAGCGTCTCCTTCATGTCGTTGACGATATCGAGCGTGGATGCGCCGCCGTTGCGCATGACCGTGATCAGAGTCCCGCGAAGCCCGTCTTTGCGCACGATGTTGGTCTGCGGAGAGTAGCCGTCGCGCACGTGCGCCACATCACGGATATAAGTGGTGGTACCGTTCTGTGTCCTGACCGGCAGAGCATTGATCTCCGCGATCGTGTCCGGGCTGCCGTTCATGTTGACGACATATTGCAATGAGCCAATCTTGGCCGTTCCTGAAGGCAGGATCAGGTTTTGCGCGTTGATGGCATTCACCACGTCAACCGGCGTCAATCCTTTGGCCTGCATGGCGGAGGTGTCGAGGTCGACTGCGACAACGCGTTGTTTTCCGCCGTAAGGGTAGGGAATCGCGGCGCCGGGTACGGTGGTCATCTGCGGCCGGATGAAGTTCACTGAGAGATCGTTGAGCGCCTGTTCCGGAAGGGACGTGCTGCTGATTCCGATTTGCACAATCGGAACGCTGGAAGCGGAATAGACGATGATCAAGGGCGGCTGCGTGCCCGGAGGCAGGCTGCGCACAGCCGTTTGCGAAATGGCTGTGACCTGCGAAAGCGCCGTCTGCAGATTGGCCGTCGGATGGAAGAAAACCTTGGTGATAGCGCGGCCGTCCATTGCCTGCGTTTCCACATGCTCAATGTCATTGACCGTGGTGGTAAGCCCGCGCTCCGTATTACTCACAATCCGGTCCGTCATCTCCTGGGCGGACATGCCGGTGAACTGCCAGATGATGCTGATAACCGGGATATTGATTTCAGGAAGAATATCGACTGCCGTGCGCAGTACAACGACCGGCGTGAGTATCAGGATCAGCAGCGCCATTACGATAAAGGTGTATGGCCTCCGCAGGGCCAAACGTACGATCCACATCTGCTAGTCCTTTAAGGAGAAAAGTCGAGCTAAATATTGCCGACCGGTCAGCACGGCAGAATCGCGAGCATAGATAGTATGACGCCAAACCGCAATGCGGAGATTCAGCTTGATTATATTATTAGTGCAAAAGCATCTCTCTGAAGATTCGCGAAGATTGTGTTAACAGTTCTTTACTAACGGGGACGCATCTTCGAGAGAAATCCACGAATTCTCCCGCACCACGCGCTTTCAGCTCTCTCCGTAGACCGGAATTGCCGCTCCATGGACGACCCTCGCTTGGTCGCTCGAGAGAAACAAAATGACCTCAGCAATCTCTTCGGGTTTCGGCCATTGGGAATAGTCTGCTTCCGGCATGGCCTTGCGATTGGCTTCCGTATCGATGATGCTGGGCAGCACGGAGTTTACGCGCACGCCTTTGCCTTTTACGTCCTGGGCGAGGGAGTCAAACAGCGCCAGCGCCGCCGACTTGGAAGCCGCGTATGCCGCTGCGCCGGCAGCGTGATCAAAGGCCGCTTTGGCGGCGATGTTCACAATGGTTCCGCTCTTCTGCCGCAACATCGCCGGAACCGCGGCTCGAGCCAGGTTGTAACCCGCCTGCAGATTCAGCGCCAGCATGAGTTGGAAGGTCCTGGGATCGGTTTCCCACAGCGCCTTTCCGCCGGCATAGCCGCCAATGGTGTTAACCAGGATATCGAGCCTGCCATGGCGAGCGGCGATTCCATCCACCAGCGTTCGGCATGCGGTCTCGTCCGTGGCGTCGAGGGGCAGCAGCTCCAAATGAGCGCTAGGTCCAACCGCGTCATGCAGAGCGTCAGCTTCTTCTTTTTTGATGTAGCTGGCGATCACGGATGCGCCTTCGTGCAGGAAGCTGAGGGTAACAGCGCGGCCCAGGCCACCTGTGCCCCCGGCGATGAGCGCGACCTTTGCGGAGAATCGATTTGCCATGATTACGTGCCTTTCGTGCAGAATCAAGACCTTTCCGGTCTTGTATTCCTCCCACCGCTTCGATAAAATAATACTGGATTAGTATTGTATCCGGCTTATGGGGCCTGTGTGCGTTTTGGGCCGCCAGGATGAGCCGAAAAGGTATTGTGTTCAGACTGAACAAATTAACGGATTACGGCATTGTGCTGATGGCGCACGTGGCGCGCACGCCGGAAGAGACACAGCACACAGCCCGCAGCCTGGCCAAGGCCACGCGGATACCGTTGCCGACCGTGGGCAAGCTGTTGCGCCAGCTTTCTGAACGCGGGCTCTTAAGCTCGCATCGTGGCGTGAAGGGCGGCTACAACCTGGCCCGCGATGCTGCAGAAATTTCAGTCGCGCAGATCGTGCTGGCGCTGGAAGGGCCGATCGGCTTTACCGAGTGCAGCGTGGTCAAAGGACTTTGCAATATGGAGCGCTCATGCGCCATCAAGAGCAACTCCCAGATCATCGGCGATGCGCTGCGCGACGCGCTGGAGCACGTGATGCTGGCTGATCTGAATCATCAAATGGCCCAGCATGAGCGCAAGCACGAGCAGGAACAGATTGTCGCCTCCATCAAGCCGGCAGGCAGGGTGGCGGAAGGAGTGAGATGAGCAGCACAGTCAATCAAATTCAGGACCTCACACAACAGGAATACAAGTGGGGCTTTGTGACCTCGGTGGACGAGGACCGGCTGCCTCCAGGGCTCAACGAAGACGTGATTCGCGCGATCGCGGCCAAAAAGGGCGAGCCCGAATTCATGCTGGAATGGCGACTGAAGTCCTATCGTTACTGGGCGTCGCAGGAGCAGAAGCAGGCCGAGCCCAAGTGGGCCAATGTGAAGTTCGCGCCCATCGACTACCAGGCCATCTCCTATTATTCGGCGCCAAAGAAGAAAAAGGAACTGAAGAGCCTGGAGGAAGTCGATCCGGAGATCCTGGATACCTACACCAAGCTCGGCATTCCGCTGCATGAGCAGAAACTGCTGGCCGGAGTGGCCGTTGATGCGGTATTTGACAGCGTCTCCGTGGCCACGACGTTTAAAGAGAAGCTGGCGGAAGCGGGCGTGATCTTCTGCTCGTTCTCTGAAGCGGTCAAGAACCATCCGGAGCTGGTAAAGAAGTACCTGGGCTCGGTGGTGCCGCATACTGACAATTTCTTTGCCGCGCTGAACTCAGCGGTCTTTAGCGACGGCTCGTTCGTCTACGTGCCCAAGGGCGTGCGCTGCCCGATGGAGCTTTCGACCTACTTCCGCATCAACGCGCAGAACACCGGACAGTTCGAGCGCACGTTGATCATCGCCGATGAGGGCGCTTACGTCAGCTATCTCGAAGGCTGCACCGCGCCGATCCGCGATGAGAACCAGCTGCACGCAGCCGTTGTCGAGCTGATCGCACATGACAATGCGACCATCAAGTATTCGACGGTACAGAACTGGTATCCGGGCGATAAGGAAGGTAAGGGCGGGATTTACAACTTCGTGACCAAGCGCGGCAAGGCCCTGGGTAAAAACTCAAAGATCAGCTGGACACAGGTGGAGACCGGTTCGGCCATCACCTGGAAGTATCCGAGCTGCATCCTGCAGGGCGACAACTCTGTGGGTGAGTTCTACTCCGTTGCGCTGACCAACAACTATCAGCAGGCCGATACCGGCACCAAGATGATTCACATCGGCAAGAACACGAAGAGCACGGTGGTATCGAAGGGCATCTCCGCCGGCCACGGTCAGAATACGTATCGCGGCATGGTGAAGATCCTGAAGGGCGCGCAGGGAGCGCGCAACTACACGCAGTGCGATTCGCTGCTGATCGGCGACAAGTGCGGCGCCCATACCTTTCCGTACATAGAAGTCAAGAACGCCAGCGCGCGCATGGAGCATGAAGCGTCGACTTCAAAGATCGGCGAGGACCAGATTTTTTACCTGCAGCAGCGTGGCATCTCCAAGGAAGAGGCCGTCAGCATGATCATCAATGGCTTCTGCAAGGCCGTGTTTAAAGAGCTGCCGATGGAGTTTGCCGTGGAAGCGCAGAAGCTGCTGAGCATCAGCCTTGAGGGGAGCGTTGGATAAACGATGAGTTTGCTCGAAATCAAAAATCTGCACGCAAGTGTAAACGGCAACGAGATTCTGAAGGGAATCGACCTCACGGTGAATCCGGGCGAGGTGCATTCCATCATGGGCCCGAACGGATCGGGCAAGAGCACGCTGGCCCAGGTGCTGGCGCGCCGCGAGAGCTACCAGGTCACCGGCGGTTCCGTCTCCTTCGCGGGCAAGGACCTGCTGGAGAGGAAGCCGGAAGATGCGGCCTGCGAAGGGCTCTTCATGGCTTTCCAGTATCCGGTGGAGATTCCCGGCATCAGCAACGCGTATTTTTTGCGCGCGGCTCTGAACGCGCTCCGCAAGTATCGTGGCGAAGACGAGATGGATGCAATGGATTTTCTGCCCTTGCTGCGCGAGAAGATGCGCATGCTGGAGATGGACGAGCGCTTCCTGAATCGCCCGGTGAACGAAGGCTTCTCTGGCGGCGAGAAGAAGCGCAATGAGATCGTGCAGATGGCCGTGCTGGAACCCAGGCTGGCTGTGCTGGATGAGACTGACTCCGGCCTCGACATTGACGCGCTGAAGATCGTAGCTAAGGGCGTGAACGCCATGCGCAGCAAAGATCGCGCCATGGTGCTGGTCACGCACTACCAGCGGCTGCTTGACTACATTGTGCCGGATTTTGTCCACGTGCTGGTCAATGGACGGATCGTGAAGTCCGGCGGGCCTGAGCTGGCATTGGAGCTGGAGCAGAAGGGCTACAGCTGGACCGAACGCGAACTGGCGGGAGCGAGACGGTGATTACCGAAATCCAAGTCCCGGAAAAGTATCTGGAGATATTCGAGCAGTCGGAGAGCCGTACCGGCGGGCAACCGCGCTGGCTGCGATCGCTGCGGCAAGATGCCTTCGCGCGATTCTCTGACGTTGGCTTTCCGACGACGCACGACGAAGACTGGCGTTTTACCAACGTGTCTGCCGTTTCCGGGTCATCGTTCGACCTGGCAGAGCCGGCCAGCGTAGAGAGAAAGCAGCTGGAACCGTTTGGCATCGCGGACTTCGCCTGCCGCCTGGTTTTCGTCAATGGACTGTTTTCCAAAGAGCTTTCGACTCTTCCGTCAGCGGCAAAGCGCGTGAAGATCGGAAGCCTCGCGGACCAGATGGCGCAAGAGGCGGCGAGCGTGGAACCACACCTCGGCCGCTATCTGAATACCGATCGCGACGCTTTTGCAGCTCTGAATACCGCGTTCATGGAAGACGGTGTTTATGTTGCTGTGCCGGCGGACGTCGCAGTTGAAACCCCGATTTACGCCCTGTTTATCACAGTTCCGGGGACGAGCCCAACGATGAACCATCCACGCAACCTGATTGTTGCCGGAGAGAACAGCCAGGTCACGCTGGTGGAGGATTACGTTTCGCTCGGCGAGGGAACGTCATTTTCCAATACTGCGACCGAACTGATAGCGGGTGACAATGCGCACGTTTCCCACTACATGGTTGTACGTGAAGGAACAGGCGCTTATAACTTTTCTACACTGCGAATCCAGCAGGGACGCAGCGCCAACGTAGCTACGCATTCATTGCTGCTGGGCGGAGCGCTGATTCGCAACAACGTGCATCCGGTTCTGGCAGGCGAGGGAAGCGAATGCCTCATCAACGGTCTGTTTATGGCCAACGGCCGCCAGCACATGGATAACTACATGCTGGTTGAGCATGCCAGCCCGCACTGCGACAGCCGGCAGTTTTATAACGGCATTTTGAATGGACACTCGCACGGCGTGTTTCACGGCCGGATCATCGTTCACAAAGATGCGCAAAAGACTGACGCCAAGCAGACCAACCGCAATCTTTTGCTCTCCGACGATGCGCAGATCGATACCAAACCACAGCTGGAGATTTATGCCGACGACGTAAAGTGCACGCACGGCGCAACCATTGGCCAGGTGGATGAGAACGCCCTATTCTACCTGCGTTCACGGGGCCTGGATGAGGCTTCCGCGCGCCATGTACTGCTGCTGGCCTTCGCCAACGAATGTCTTGATCGCATGCATTCTCCCCAGGTGCGCGAACATCTGGAGCGGCTGGTAAATGCAGGCCTGCCGGAGTCAGCTCAGCTTGCCGGCGAGCGCTCTGGGAACGCTCCAGAGCGGAATTGGGAGGAAGTGGGATGAGTACGGTTGTCAAAACGCCACAAGAAACCCACGTGGCCCGCGGATTCGATGTGCAAAAGGTCCGCAAGGATTTTCCGGTTCTCAACCAGAAAGTGCATGGCAAGCCGCTGGTGTATCTGGATAACGCCGCCACGACGCAGAAGCCGGTGCGGGTGATCGAAGCGATTGAGAACTACTATCGCCATGACAACTCCAACATCCATCGTGGCGTGCATGCACTGTCAGAGCGGGCGACCGAAGCGTATGAAAACGTTCGCATCGCTGCCCAGAAATTCCTGAACGCTGCGGACAGCAAAGAGATCATCTTTGTGCGCGGTACCACGGAAGGCATCAACCTGGTGGCGCAGACCTACGGACGCAAAAACGTAGGCGCGGGGGACGAGGTCTTGATCACGGCGATGGAGCATCACTCCAACATCGTGCCCTGGCAGTTGCTGTGTGACGAGAAAGGCGCAAAATTAAAAGTTGCGCCGATCAACGATCGCGGTGAGCTGTTGCTGGAGGAATTTGAGAAGCTGTTGGGGCCGAAGACGAAGATCGTCGCCGTGGGACATCTTTCGAACGCTTTGGGAACGATCAACCCGGTTCGTGAGATCGTCCGCATGGCGCATGCGCATAAGATCCCTGTTTTGGTGGATGGAGCGCAGGCGGCGCCGCGTATGCCTGTGGACGTGCAGGAACTGGATTGCGATTTCTATGCTATTTCCGGCCACAAGATGTATGCCCCCACCGGAATTGGCGTTCTGTACGGCAAGACCAGGCTGCTTGAGGCCATGCCCCCGTACCAGGGCGGCGGCGACATGATCGCCTCGGTTACTTTCGACAAAACGATTTACAACCGGTTGCCTTACAAGTTTGAGGCCGGTACTCCCAACATTGCCGACACGATCGGTCTGGGGGCAGCCATCGAATACCTGAACGGGCTCGGCATGGAGAGGATTGAGTGCCATGAGGCCGACGTGCTGACGTATGCAACGCGCGAGGTTGAGGCGATTCCCGGCGTCCGGATCGTTGGCACAGCCAGGGAGAAGGCCGGCGTGCTCTCCTTCGTGATGGACGACATTCATCCGCACGATATTGGCACGATTCTTGATCGCGAAGGCATTGCCGTGCGTACGGGCCATCACTGCGCGCAGCCGGTGATGCAGCGCTTCAACATTCCTGCTACGGCGCGCGCCTCGTTTGGCCTCTACAACACGCGCGAGGAAGTGGACGCCCTGGTAGCCGGAATCCACAAGGTTCGCGAGGTGATGGGCTGATGTCTGAACTGCGGGAGCTGTACCAGGAGGTAATCCTGGAGCACAGCAAGAAACCGCGAAACTATCGCGCGCTCGAGGGCGCCAATCACAGGGCTGAGGGCTACAACCCGCTCTGTGGCGACCATTTCACGGTTTACCTCGATCTGAAAGATGGCGCCATCAGCGACATCGGATTTCAGGGAAGCGGCTGCGCCATCTCCAAAGCGTCAGCTTCCATGATGACGCAGACGCTCAAAGGGAAGACGGCTGCAGAAGCGGAGAGTATCTTCACCCGCTTCCACGACCTGGTTACGGGACAGACAACGGGAAACCAGGAAGAGTTAGGAAAACTGGCGGTATTTGCCGGAGTCTCAGAGTTTCCGCTGCGGGTAAAATGCGCAACGCTCGCCTGGCACGCGCTTCGCGCCGCCCTGCGAGGAGAAGAACAGGCCGTCTCAACGGAATAAAACATGGCAGGGAATGAACAAATCGTTCTTTCGCGTGAGGTAGACGCCACGCAGATTCCGAGCGGCATACCGCACCGTCTGGCCGCAGGCACAAGGGTGCGGCTGATGCAGTCGCTCGGCGGCAGTTATACCGTGATGACCGAGGTCGGCTACATGGCCCGCATTGACGCCAAGGACGCAGACTCTTTAGGACTGACCCCAACCGCCGCAGCAACGGCAGAAGCACCGGCCAAATTCAGTGAAGATTTGGTGTGGGAGCAGTTGCGGACGGTCTATGATCCGGAAATCCCGGTCAACGTTGTGGACCTGGGTCTGATTTATTCCTGCCAGATTTCGCCGGTCGCCGAAGGCAACAGGATCGATATCAAGATGACGATGACAGCGCCCGGCTGCGGCATGTCAGATGTGTTGAAAGCAGATATCCAGCGTAAGCTCTCAGGCCTGCCCACGGTAAAGGAACTGAATGTTGACGTGGTATTCGACCCCCCGTGGCATCCAGGAAGAATGACCGAGGGTGCGCGCTTACAGCTGGGACTGGATCTGGAGAGTTCTCCATTCCCCATGTATTGATCTTCGATCAATGGAAGACACGGGAGAACGCGCTAATTTCCCCACTCGCTCTCCCGCTCTTCCGTCCCTGCCTGAGCCAACTCAGTCGGTTGGATCTAAACAGAAAGTGGTTGGAGTTTCGGAAAGCCACCGCTCCCGCTCGGTTAGGCGACATCCAACGTATGGCCGAAACTCCCCGAAGCGCGGCCACTACCAATATGGTGGCGGTCGGTGCGGAAAAAAATATAGGCAGAAACGAATTCGACATTACCAGAGGGCCATTTTCTGTTAGAAATTCTTAGGAACCATGCAGGTACAACGAAGCAGAATCGTTCGATCAGGTGCCTTATACAAGTCCAAAGGAATCATACAGTTAATGGCCTATGTGAAGGCGCGTCACACTTTGTTTGTGATCCCAAGAACGCAGGCATTTTGTGCAGGAATTTGCTCATGTTATAGTCCTCAAAAATTGCGGGCCGAAGAATCTTCATCGAATAGCCGCCCGAGTTGAGCTAGTGCCTTTAGGTAGAGAGAGAATGCTTCGCAAGTTGCCACAAATCGTGCTTATCCTGATGGTGCTGATGGCGGTCTTTTCCCCGTTCATGCAACTGGATAGCTGGGACAACTTCCCGGTGGCAACCGGTGATATAGAACTGCACATTATTTCTGTGCTGTTTGAGACCGGCATGTTTTTTGTTTTTGCCGGCATCATGCTGTCACTCTTTCCCACGCTATTGCGTTCAGGATTCTTACTCCCATCGCGAACATTTGCCAGTAGATCCCAGGAGTATGCCGTTCCCGAAGCGGATTTATCCAGCTTCGCTGTTCCCTTACGTATCTGATCCGGTTTCCATTCCCGAAGTGTGCCTGTAAGTGGAGTTAATTCCCGCGACCCTCGCGTGGAGTTCTCTCTTGCAGTCGCATCCTGCCACCGGTCCAAAACCCAGGTCCGGTACGAGACAGCCAGACGTTTACGAACGAAAAAGGAATGGGACAATGAAATCCTCGGAAATCTATAAACCTGAAACCGCAAATTTTCCGCCTGGGGCGGCCCAGGCTGCTCTCCTGGATGAACCTGCCGTTGACTCATGTACTTGCAATGACGGCGTTGAAGCGATCGAAGACGAGTGGCTCGTCCAGGGCTGTCTGCAACGCGATCAACGGGCATGGGAAGAACTGATCGATAAGTACAAAAGGTTGATCTTCTCAATTCCCATCAAGTACGGCGCTTCTCCCGATGACGCTGCCGATGTCTTCCAGGCTGTATGCATTGAAGTGCTCAACAGCCTTCCCCAGCTTAAGAGCGCGCAATCTCTGCGCTCGTGGTTGATTACGGTGACGATTCGTCAGTCGTATCGCTGGAAGAAACGGCAGGCGAACCACGTGGAACTCGATGCCATGGAGCGGGACGCGGCGGAGGGTATCGCCAGCACCACGTATGCAGATACGCTGGCGCAGCTGGAGCAGGAGCAGATTGTACGCGAAGTAGTGTCACAGCTTACGCCGCGACACCGGGAGCTGGTACGACTTCTCTTTTTTGAGCAGCCGGCGCTGCCTTACGCTGAAGTGGCTCGTCGTTTGGGGCTGGCGACCGGTTCAATCGGCTTCATTCGCGGCCGCTGCCTGGAAAAGCTGCGCAAAGCCCTCCTGGAGCACGGATTCAACGGATAGAGAACTACCCGTCTAAGCGCAACAGCCTCCCAAGGCTGTTGCGCTTCAGGTTCGCGCGTGGAGAGTGGCGGAAGCGGAGAGATCGTGACGATACTGCTCCAGCGGGTCCATGGAGCGGAAATCCTGATCGTCAAAGCGTGTTCGGGAAAGCCTTTGGGCGACGGTCGCCACAAGTGATCGCAGATCCTCCAGCTGAAAGGAACCGGAGATGTAGTCATCAGCGCCGGCCGAATAGGCCGCCTGAATTTGTTCCGGCTGATGCGTAATGAGTACGATGTACGGCTGCACCGGCAAGTTCACTGCGCGAATCCAGGAGCAGGCCGCGAGCCCGGACATCCTGGGCAAATCCCAATTGAGGAGGCAGAGATCAAAGCGGTGTGTGTACACCGCAGAACACGCCTGTTTGCCGTCGGCAACGGCGACCGCATCAAGGCCCCAAGACTCCAACACGTCTTTGAGATTCCGGATGGATTCATCTCCGCCCAGCAGTACCCTAAGCTTTTTCATTCTTGCCTCCAACCTGTGCCGCTTGCAAAAGCTAGCACGCAAGCTTGAAGTCCCGGCGCATCGCGGTCGAAACCTGTTGGGGGGAGGAGAAAGATTTAATGCAGAACAGATCATCAGGACTGGGCCAGGGTACGCCGGTGGAAGCGTTCCTCTGGTAAACCGCAAGCACGATTTGCAGCCGCTCAATATCCTTGGCCAGGCTGATCGCGAAGCAGCTGGTGGCAGACTGCGATGCGGTTTTCAAATACAGAATATCCTGTTCAATACCGGCGGCAGCTTCGAGCCATTTCTGATCGTCGTCCATAAGGGGGTCTCCAAATGAGTGAATTCCTTACGCGCCATGCGTGCAAGAATTACCCAGCAATTATCAGCATTTCCGCATTTGGAACTTTTTTGAGCCAAGCACTAAGGTCAAGCCTTTCAGGAGCCTACCGCCGGACATAAGCACCTGTTTTAGTCTGACTCTCTTGTCATATAGGAGTCAGAAACGGCCCAGAAAATATAGAAATATGCAAAGCAAGTGCCAGTTTTCGAGAAAAACTTTTGTGCGGTAATGTCGTTTTGGTACGTGGCCTGCCGGATTAAAAATTCTAACCTTCGCGCGTATGACGCGGCGTCGAAACAAGGCGCGTGGCCGGAATGCTATCTTCCTATCGGGCCGAAGACTTCACTAGGCGCGGACGAAATCAATGTATCCGTGCTGCGGATCGGTATTCACAAGTTTGACACGCAGCTTATCGCCCACATCAACGCCGTGCCCTTGCATCAACATACCTTCAACATGTGGTTTGAGCACGCGCACGAAAGTGCCTTTAGTGCCGGCGCCGGTTACGATCGCATCGAAGACCTGGCCGATGTGGGTGCTCATGCTGACCGCGGCGATGCGTTTGGACATGGCGCGTTCTACTTTTCGCGCAGCATCTTCCTTTACCGTGCAGTTGGTTGCGATCGCGTCCAGGGCATCGTCAGTGTACGGGCTCTTCTGCTTGGCGAGGTACGCCTTGATAAGCCGCTGGGTAACCACATCGGCAAAGCGGCGGTTCGGGGCAGTGGAGTGCGTGTAGTCCTGCACCGCCAGGCCGAAATGGCCGGGCGAAGGCTGGCCCGGGCGTTCCAGGACGTATTCTCCTGGACCCATCAGCTTGATCACCGCCAACGAGAGATCGGCGAAGTGATCAGGATCGGCTTGTTTTCGCGTCTGCAGGAAATCGTTGAGCGCCTTGGAATCCGGCTGTGCGGGCAGCTTGCCGCCCTGCTGCGCGGCCAGCTCTACAATGCGGTCCCAGCGCTCGGGCGTCTTCACCACGCGGCGAATCGATGAGATTTTGGCTTCCTCCAGCGTACGCGCCACCACTCCATTGGCGGCGATCATAAAATCCTCGATGAGCTCGGTGGCGTGGTTTTTCTCCTGCTTCTGCAAGTCGATCATCTGGTCATTGAGCACGATGGGATGGACTTCGGCGGTTTCAATATTCAGCGCTCCGTGACGGTAACGTTCGTTCTTGAGCGCCTGGGCCGCTTCGCTCTGCAGCTTCAGCTGCGCCTGCAACTCTGGGGATACGGCGACCTTGGCCGGCGCCGGGCCGCGGTCTTCCAGCCATGCCCCAACCGCGTTGTAAGTGAGCTGCGCTTTGTTGACCACCAGCGCCCTATAGATATCGTGTTTTCCGACCTGGCCACCGCTATCGACTACGAATTCAGTGACCACGCTCAGCTTTCCGTCGACCTCCAGCAATGAAGTTGTCCCGGTGGAAAGCTCTTCCGGCAGCATGGGAAAGTTGCGTACGCCGGTATAGACCGTGGTGGTTTCCCGGGCGGCATGCCGGTCGATCGGCGTGTCTTTGGCTACGAAGGCATCCACGTCGGCAATGCCGATCATGACCTTGATGGAGCCGTCCGGCAGCTTTTCTGCAACCTCAATCTGGTCCAGGTCGCGCGAGGTGTCATTGTCAATCGACGACCAGAGCAGGCCGCGCAGGTCGCGAACACTTCCGTTCGGAGGTTGCGGAGCCTTGGTCTTGATTTGTGCCAGCTGTTGCTGGACCTCGGGCGGAAAATCCGGCTCAAAACCGTTTTCCTGCATGATTTGTTTTGCTGCCGCCTGAAGGTCAAAGTGCGAGAAACGTGGGCTGTTCATAGATTGAGGAAGCAGAAGCTTAACACGGAAGCTGAATGTTCTTCAGATTACAAAAGGCGGTACGGCGGAATTAGACGATCCCCTCGAGCAAATCATGCTTGTCACCGACCACACTTTTGTTTCAGGCTCGAGCTTAGCGCGCGAACGTTCCCACAAATGCGCTGCGTTTGTCGTGCAGCGTCCAGGTATCGTTGAGATCGTCGCCGGTATATTGGTCGGTCATCGCGACGGCGGCCATCGCGTGGGTGGTCTGGGTGAGCGGCTGGTAAAAGGTGTCTTCATTGCCGCAGAGATGATCCTTTTCGCCGATGGCCCGCGTCTCCACCGTAACCACATTTCCCGCCTGCAACCGGGCGCGGACGCTGTGTTGGCCTTCCGCAACTTCCATATCAATGGGCGCGTCGATCACGCGGACAACGTGGCGGAGCAATTCACCGCCCATCTCCTGGGCGAAGTTGATGAGGGCCTGGCGCTGTTCCGGAGTGGCCTGCTTGTCGACGATCAAAACTGATTTGGCAGGATACGGTTTGCCGTAGGGATCTCCCAGGGTCGCCTGCGCTTTGATGGCCCCGACAATAGTCAACCCGTCAAGCGAAACGCCGTCCCAGGAACCGTTGCCGATGTGCCAGGCCACGATGGCTTCCTGGCCGCTCAGGTTCATCTCGCTATTGGCGAAGCACTGGCCGACGTACACGTCAGCGCTGCGGGTTTCAACGTACTGGCCGGAAATCTGCGGCTTGGGAGCGGCAAAGAGAGCTGTGGACAGAGTGAGCAGAGCGAAAAGCGCAAGCATCTTTCTCATGGGTGAACTCCTGCTATTTCTATTTTAGGCGCTCTGAGTTCGGGGTGAATGCAAATTTTTTGGGGCAATTTACTTCACACGCGCGACCGTACCTGGTTTTCAGGGCCACCAGCAGGAGGAGGAGGCAAAGCCGGGGCGTCCAGGGCGCGCGCGTCGTGATACAGCAGCGTAAAGCTGATATTCGCCAGGATCAGGACCAGAAGAGCGGGTATGTACGTCAGCCCGAATCGGATGGCAAATAAATACGTGTGCGTGCTGGGAATTAAACGGTCTACCAGGGCGATCCGGCAGATGATAAGGACTATCAGCACCGCACAAGAACCCAGGGCGAGCAAAAGGCTCCTGCCAAAGACCCGCATGCCCAGAGATATACCGCGGCGGAGAGCGGCAAAAATCCCCAGCTGCTCATTGGTGCTGGTCGGGACGACAAGGGCAAAGATCGAGGTGGCTACGATTCCAGGCAGGATCAGGATGCTGGTTCCTATCATCATAGGAAACCCGATGACCAGCGCATAAATGAGCGATGCGGGGATAAACCTGGCCATATCGCGGAGAACGTTGGACAGGGAAACCGGCTGGCCCAGAAGCTGGATGGTCGTGATCCGGCAAACACCCCGCGCCGCGAGCAGGATAGGCGTCCACAGCCCAAGGATCATGGAGAGAATCGTGATGAGCTGGCGAAAGCCCGACATGGACCGCCAGATTGCGACGGCATCAAACTCGCCGTTACCGACGCTCGAAACCATGGAGACTGAGATGGCGGTAAGGGCGGCAATTCCCACGGTGCCTGCGACCAGGGCCGACAGGCAGTAGACACGCGCTTGGGCGGCAAAGAGCTGAGCTGTGCGCGACAGCAGCGAAGGTCGAGCGGGCGACGTCATGGCTCGGGCTGCGACTTACTTGCTGGCGCCGCAGTGGCACTTGCGATCGCCGGAGCAGCAATTGCCGGGCTCGGCGAGCTGGCCGTCTGGTCCGATGCAGGTCTGCGTCATGGCGCACCAGAAGAGTCCGTCGCCCGAACGCGGGACGGTTGGATCAGGCTCCGACCAAATGTACTGGCTTTTCCAGTGCAGCGCGGAGCAGAGTCCAGGACGATCTGTGTTGAAACGATCAGGTACGTTGCTCATGCTGCACCTCCTTCAAAGCCGTTGCGTTCCACTGCAGCCTGCGCCGGACTGCCGGCTGCTGCCAGGATGGCCCGCTTCACCGCAACACGGGCGAGCTGAATTTTATGAGCGTTGTGGCCCAGGCTCTTGGCTTTGGCGACGGCAGCTTGCGCTGCCTGCTCGGCCGTGGCCGGGGTTACCGCTTTGCCCTGGAGAGCCTGCGCGGCTTCGATCGAGAGCCACGGTATGGGCGCAACGTGCCCCATCACGATGCGCGCGCTCTGAACGGTGCTGCCATTCATCTTCAGTGCGACAGCGGCGGTGGCATAAGGCCAGTCAAAGGCCACTTTCTGCCGGACCTCATACTGGGCTGCCCGTACGCCCGGCGCCGGCGGAACGGTGACGTGGGTGATGAACTCATCGGGCCGGAGATCATGCTCGCGTTCCTGGTCGGTTTTGGGGATGACAAAGAATTTTTCGAGCGGGATATCGCGCGAGCCGCGCGGCCCCATGATCCTGACTTTCGCCTCATATGCAATCAAGACCGGTGCGACCGTTGAAGGGCTCACGAAGAACGCCGGTCCGTCATTGCCGAGAATCGCGTGATAACGATTGTCGCCCTGGAGAACCATTGACTTCCCATCTTTTTGCGCCAGCAGACCATGCCCGGTGCGGAAGTACCAGCAGCGCGGGCGCTGGCACAGGTTTCCGCCGATGGTAGCGACATTGCGTATCTGCGGGCTGGCGGCGTCTCCTGCGGCTGCAGCAAGCATGGGATGGTGCTGCTGTATCTGCTGGGCGGCGCCAATCCGGTCGAGCGTAACCAGCGTGCCAAGCTGCAGCGCTCCGCCCTCATTGGCGATGGCATGAAGTCCGGCCACCTGCTTGATGTTCACCAGACGCCGCGGCGTGGTGATGTCATCTTTCATCAGGGAGAGCAAGTCGCTGCCGCCGGCCACGATTTCAACTTCACCCCAACTCTTGCCCAGCAGTGCTGGAACCTGCTGTGCGCTTGTGGGACTGGTGTATTCAAACGGTCGCATTGCTGCCTCCTTGAGGATTGAGCGCGGCCACTACGCGATCCGGCGTTATGGGCAGGAAGGGAACGCGCACGCCGATGGCGTTGGCTACGGCGTTGCCGATCGCCGCCATAGGGCCAACTGTGGGCGGCTCGCCCAGGCCGATAGGGCCACGCTCGTCATAGCCTTTGCCGGTCATCATGTGAACCACCAGCTCGCCGACGTCGCCGATGCCGGCCAGACGGTAAAAATCCATGTTCGGATTGAGCATCTGCCCGGTGTTCCGGTCCATGATTTTCTCTTCGTAGAGCGTTGTGGCAATGCCCATGATCATGGCGCCGTACACCTGGCTTTCAGCGGTTTTCATGCTGATGATGAGCCCGCAATCCTGCACGCACACCATTTTGTTCATCTTCACGATCCCGGTTTCGGTATCGACCGAGACATCGGCCATTACGGCGCCGCCGACGCCGCTCGAGATGAGATCGCCGGGGCCCGGGTTTTTGCCGATGACCTGGATTGGCTGCGTGCCCAGCCGCGCGCAGGCGTCTTTCCAGCTCATGCTGCACGATGGAGCCGACTTGACGCGAATGTTTCCGCCCACAGCTTCCAGTTCTTCCGGCTTTGCGTTCAGCGCGCCGGCGACTTTGGCGAAGAGCTGGTCGCGGGCGTCTACGGCAGCACGTCGCGTAGAAGAGCTCACACCGCCGATGGTAGTGCTTCCGCCGGAGCCGCCGGATGCGGGGTATTGGTTGTCACCGATCTTGAGATCGATTTGATTGATCGGCAAGCCCAGCGTGTCACCGGCCACGATCAAGATAGCCGTGCGCGTGCCCACGCCCAGGTCCTGGGTTCCCATCTTGATCTCGACTGCGCCGGTTGGATGTATGGTGAACGAGCAGTTGCTGTCATGGCCGCGTCCGCCCCAGGTATGTATGGCCAGACCCAGGCCGCGCTTGTTTACCCCAGAACCCTGACCGCGTTGATGCCAGTTCTGCTTCCAGGCGATCAGGTCGGCGGCAATCTGCAGTTCCTCGCGGTAGACCGCGGCGCGAGGAGCGGCAAGATCTATGTTCTTCAGCATCAGGTCCAGCGGATCCATGTTGAGCTTGGCGGCAGCATCTTCAATCGCCGACATGGTGATGAGGCATCCCTGGGGATGGTTGGGGGCTCGCCACGCCCGGGCCGGTCCGATATTCGTGGCTATCGCCGTATGCTGCTTGCGCTGGTTGGGGATGATGACGACATAGGGCATCGGTGGAGCGCCGCCGCCGCCCGGACCTCCCGTACCCCACGAGTCGGACTGCCATCCGGTCAGAGTGCCATCTTTTTTGGCCGCGATTCGTACCTTGGCAAAAGCCGATGGACGGCAGCCGGCTACTTCCAGCTCAGCGTCGCGTTCCAGCATCACGCGCACCGGCTTGCCCCCGGCCTTCTTTGAAACCTGTGCGGTGTAAGCGCCCCAGCGATCGATGCCAAACTTGCTGCCAAAGCCTCCACCAATGTGGTCCTGGTGCACGTGGACGTTGGCTTCAGGAATCTTGAGCGCCTGGGCGTACTGGCCGGGAACTCCGGAGACGTTCTGCGTCGAGATGTGAGAAAAGAGATGGTCGCTGTCAGTCCACTCTGCGATGGAGCCGTGGCTCTCCAGGCAGCAATGTGTTATGACCGGGCAACCATAAACGCCTTCGGAGACTACCTCCGCTTCTTTAAAGGCGGTATCGGGATCGCCCTTAACCGACTCGCTCTCTTTTTTGTATGGCGAGTTCGTCGCGGGCGCGGCCTGCTTCACCGGAGCAGCCTGCAGGGTCTTGATCACGTTCTCGCTGACCTCGTTGTCCTTCATCCGCTGCGCCATTTCGGGCGTCACCTTGAAGGCCAAGCCCCGTTTCTGGACTGCTGCGATGACCTGCTCGTCAGGCGCATCATTGTTGAACATGGTGAAGAGATCGCGCTGGGTAAGTGGATCAGTGCTTTCCGCGACATCCTTGGGCTGAGCAAAGTCGTCAACAAAATGCGGCAGGGGCTGGTATTCAACCTTGACGGCGCGCGCGGCATCGGCAGCGGCGCCTTCATCCACCGCGGCTACGACCACGATATCGTCACCTGCCCAGTGAATTTCGGCGCCCGCATCCTGAACGATGTGGATCGCTTTCACTCCCGGCATCTTTTCCGCTGCGGAGATATCAATGCTTACGACCTTGGCGTGGGCGTGCGGACAGCGCACCACCTTGCCGTACAACATTCCCGGACGATGAACGTCATAGGTGTACTTCGCGCGGCCTGAGACTTTATCCGGGCCATCGACGCGCGAGAGGCGCTTGCCGATCAATGACCGCTCGTCTGCTGCGGGCCATCCGTATCTGGTGTTGTCATCGGCCATGGCTCAGGCTCCTTTCGTCTTTGCCGCCTGCATTACGGCGGCGCGCATGCCGGCATAGGTGCCGCAGCGACAGAAATTTCCACCCAGCCCGTGCTTGATCTGTTCAAGGGTGGGATTGGGGTGCGAATCAAGAAAGGCTTTGGTTGCCACGACAAATCCGGGCGTGCAGAATCCGCATTGCTGCGCGTCATTGTCGACGAACGCCTGCTGGATCGGATGCAGCCGCACCGGCTCGCCCAGACCTTCTACCGTGGTGATCTCGTGGTTCTGTGCGTCGATGGCGAGCACGGAACAGGAGTAGACGGCTTTGCCGTCGAGCAGAACCGTGCACGCGCCGCAGGTGCCCCGATCGCATACGCGCTTGGCGCCCGTAAGATCAAATTGATCGCGGAGAGCGTCCAGCAGCGTCACACGAGGCTCCAACTGCGCGTTGAGCTTCTTGCCGTTTACCGTGAGTGATACAGGAACCTTGCCCGGTCCCTGGATACCCGCCTGATCTTCGGCCAGCGCCAGCGCGCTCACATGGCTCACCAGAGGCACGGCAGCGCCGACGCCGGAAATCTTCAGGAAGTCGCGGCGTGAAACTCCAGTGCCGGAAGACGTCTCTTTGGATTCTTTAGGCTTGTTGTCTTTTGCAGGCTTGTCAGGCAGATCGTCCATAGGAGCCTCCATGACGTGCTGAAAGGAATAAAACGTATATACGAAACTGGAAATTGTAACTCGCCGAAGGCTGGAATGTCTCGCCCGGCACTGGATACGCCTGGAAGCAATATCAGCTTTGCATCCGGTTCCGGTAATTGTTAAAGAATGGCGAATGAGACAACGTTTCATTCCGGCAGTTGCAAGGTAGAACTATACTTGCGTTCCGGAGCACCTGATGAACCTGCGTTACGGTGGATTCCTTGTCGCGATGATAATGTTGAACGCCGTTGCCTTGCCGGCACAATCGGGCAGGCCTGAAGTCTGCCCCGGCAATGCCGATGATTTTGCGGCGATCGAGAAAAAAGCTGAAGCGCACGACCCGGTGGCCCAAACCGCACTGGCCTCGTGCTATGACCTGGGCCGGCATGTGCAACCCAATGGAAAAGAGTCGATCCATTGGCTGACGGAAGCAGCCGGTCAGGGTTATGGCCCGGCGCAGTATGAACTGGGGCGAATTTATCTCTATGGCCGTGGCGTCCCAGCGGACTATGACAAAGCGCTGCTTTGGGAGAGAAAAGCTGCTGAACAGGGCGATCCGCGGGCCCAGAGGGATCTAGCATTCATGTATGAGCGCGGATTTGGAGTCCAGGCCGATCCAGCACAAGCCGCGGAGTGGAACCGCAAGGCCGCAACGCAGGGACAGCCGGAGGCGCAGATGCAGCTTGCCCGGGCACTCGACCAAGGCGCCGGGGTGGCAAAAAATCCCGGAGAGGCGAGCCAATGGTATGCGAGGGCCGCAAGCCACGAGCCAGCAGCGCAGTTGGAGCTGGCCAGAAAATTCGCTGAAGGGGCAAACTGCACTCAGGCCATCCACTGGTACCAGGAAGCAGCCACCCATGGACAGGCGACGGCCATGTATGAGCTCGGCAACCTCTACTTAAGCAAGCAATGTGGCGCGAACCAGAGTCAGGCTTTCACGTGGTTCACGATTGGAGCGCGATTTGGCTCGAGCGAGAGCAAGACAGAAGCGGAAAAGCTGGAACGCACGCTGACCGCGCAACAGAAGAAACAAGATCGGCAGAGAGCAGAACAGTGGATCAAAAGGCATTCTGGAGCAGACCAGGAGGAAGGTGAGGAGGAGAAGCGCTAGCTTCCCCTCTTTCGATAAAGTAAGACTTCGTCCGCCGCTCTAGAACCAGCCTCGTCCGTTCGGATTCAGCGCTGTTTCGGCGAAGGCCCGGGCTGCGGCCGCTGTATGCTGCTGCGCGTCGGGATGGAACGGCACGACCACGTAATGAATCTCGCCTGCTTCCAGGTTCACGAAGTTGTGATACGCGACATAGTCCGTACCGGCCTTATTTCCACCCAGTGTTGAATCGATTCCCGGAGCGAGAAAGACAACATAGACGGTGCCCGCGCCCGGCGTGGGGATGGCCTTGCTTTGCAGCAGATCAGAGAGCTTCTGCTGAATGGTCAGATCGTTGACCGTGGTCTTGCTCAGGTCGCTGAAATCCTCCAGTCGGGACGAGGCACGCAGGGTCTTGACGTTGTGCTTTTGCAGTTCGACAAGGTGCGTGTTTTTCGGAGCCGCCGTGATATCGAAGAGGGCAGCTTCGCGACCACGGAATTGCTGGTCGCCCCAGCCAGCGCCGAGAAAGATACTTACCTGTTGAGCCGAAGCCAGAACGGCGCCGCCGTGAAATGTCTTTGGCCCGGCTACGGCAAAGTCCGGGGGCACGATCTGGGCTTTGCCGCCGTCATCGTCAAAAACAAAATTAGGCTCCGCCGGACGGTCCGGGGAAGAAGGCGCATCCGGGACCCTGGTGGCCTGTTGCATCGCGAGCAGCGGTAATGCCAAACCGGCAAACAACAGAGTGCTAAACAAGAGTCTCTTCATAGTCTCTCCTATTGGGTCACCTTGAGTGAAACGTCGTCCAGTACGAATGAAGTCTGCAACGTGGAATCTTCCTTACCGACGAAAAATACCTGAATCGTTTGTCCGGCAAAGGACGCGAGATTGAAGGTGTGCTGCTGATATCCGGTGGCATGGTTGAGATTTGAGAACGTTGCCAGCGTTTGCAGCACCGTACCAGACGAATTTCTGATCTGCACCTGGAGCGTGTCAAACGCCGTGGTGGTTGAGGTTTCCGCGGTATCAATGTGCAGCCAGAAGCTGAATGTGGCAGCCGTCGCATTGGCGGGCAGGACAACCTGTTGCAACACGGTGTCAGTGGTCGTGGTGCCAAAGCCGTCTAGCCAGGCGTCAAATGTGCCGGTGTGTGGAGGTTCGGAGGCGGAGCTGTTGATGATCTCCTGCGGAGTGTGAGTGGATGTAAGCGTCCATGGCGCCGGATTCGACGCCCCATTTTCGAAGCCACCGTTGCCGATCAGCTCAGTCACTGTGCCACCGGTGTTGGATACCGTAACCGTCACTGTGGCCGATGTGCCGACGTTTCCAGCAGCATCGAATGCTTTGGAAACGATGGTGTGCGAGCCATTGGCTACGGTCGTGCTATTGAAATTGAATGAAAGAGAAGTAGCGTTGGTATTGCTGGCTACGACGCTGCCATCTATCAGAATCTGCATCTGGGTTACGCCCACGTTGTCTGAGGCGGTTGCGGTGACGGCCACAGTCCCGGAGACGGTTGCGCCGTTGGCGGGCGCAGTGATGGACGTTGTTGGAGGCGTGGTATCAGCTCCGGGCGTGGTGACATTCAATGCGAAATCATCCACCACGAACGAGGTCTGGAGCTCGAAATCCTCTTTGCCTTGCAGGAAGATCTGGATGGTCTGACCGGCAAATGAAGTCAGATCAAAGGTCTTTTGCTGATAACCCGTAGCGTGATTCAGGTTGGAAAAGGTTGCCAGCGTGGAGAGCACCGTTCCCGAGGTGTTGCGCACCTGCACGGTCAAGGTATCGAAAGCGGTCGTGGTGCTGGTTTCAGCCGTATCGATGTGCAGCCAGAAGGTAAGGGTAGCTGCACTGGCATTCGCAGGGATGCTGACCTGCTGCATGATCGAATCCGTCGTCGTGGCGCCATGGCCATCGAGCCAGGCGTCCCACGTGCCGGAATGCGGCGGTTCGGTGCTCGTGCTGTTGATGATCCTGTTAGTTGTTTGAGTGGTAGTCACAGTCCATGGGGCCGCATTCGCAGAGCCGTTCTCAAATCCGGGATTGCCCAGAATTTGTGTCGTGCCTCCGCCTCCAGTGGCGGTTACCGTGAGAGCAATTGTGGTTGTGTGCGTAACGCCGCCGCCGGTGGCCGTTACGGTCACGTTCGCCGTTCCGGTTGTTGCCGTGCTGCTGGCGGAAAGCGTGAGAGTAGAGCTGCCGCTGCCGGGTGCGGTGATGGAAGCTGGACTGAAGCTGGCCGTCACGCCGGCCGGCAATCCTGAAGCCGAAAGAGAAATGGCGGAGTTAAAGCCGCCGCTCACCGTGGTCGAAATCGTGGAGCTGCCGGAACCCGCCTGTGTGATGGAGAGAGTCGCCGGAGAAGCGCTGACGGCGAAATCCGGCGTAGCCGGCGCATTTACCGTGAGGGAGATGACTGTGGTGTGCGTTACGCTACCTCCGGTGGCTGTCACCGTTACGTTCACGGCGCCCGTGGTCGCCGTGCTGCTGGCAGTGAGAGTAAGCGTTGAACTTCCGCTGCCGGGTGCGGCGATGGAAGCCGGACTGAAGCTGGCCGTCACACCCGCAGGCAATCCTGAGGCCGACAAGGCAACAGCAGAGCTGAAGCCGCCGCTCACCGTAGTTGAAATGGTGCTTGTGGTTGAGCTGCCCTGGGTCACGCTGAGCAGCCCGGGCGAAGCCGTGATGCTGAAATCGGGAGTTGCCTGTTTCCAGACATCAGAAATAGGCGTGGCCGTTGCGGCGCCGCCCACATGCGTTAGACCATACAAATCCTCGATAGTGCGCAGCACATTGAAGTGATTGATGGTTTCGGCAAACTGACCCTGCTTCACCATGGGCCCGACAAAAATCGTCGGAATCTGGTTGCCGCTGGCATTGTCATCTTCATCCCAGGTAATGATCAGCAGGCTGTTGTGGGTCTGAGCAAACTGAATGTAGCCGCTCAAGTTCTGCTGCAGCCAGGTGTCGGCCTGGGTAATTGTGCCGTCGTGCATGTCATCGTTGAGGTTTGGATCGATGATCGAGACCGTGGGCAGAGTTGTGAAGTCTGTCGGGAAGCTGCTGAAAGGCAGATTTGAAGTGGCAGGCACGTTCGTGAAATTGATCCATGGAGCGTGCTTGCGGGCATAGGCCCCGGAGGTGCAGACCGTGGAACCGGCCGAGGGCAGGTCTTCGGAAAATCCGGTGAATGTCTCACCCGCCGCAGTTAACTCAGTAGCCAGGTTTTCGACCGAGAAAGTATGCGGACAGGAGTCATCGGTCACGCCCTGGTTGGCTCCGGAAAACAAATCAAGATAGTTCGGCTGGCTGGGATGCTCAACCGCAAAAGATTGGGTGAACAGAGCGCCCTGCTGGGCCAGACTATTGATGAACGGAGCGGACGACGAACCGATGATCGAAGAGAAAGAATGATTTTCTTCGATGACGATCACTACATGGTCCGGGGGCGTGATGCCCAGAATGTTCGTCTGTGGGATAGTCAAAGACACGCTGCCCGTGTGAGTAACGCCTCCGCCGCTGGCGGTGATAGTAACGGTGGAAGTACCGATGGCTGCAGTGCTGCTCGCCGCGAAGGTCAGGGTCGAGGTTCCGCTGCCGGGAGCTGCAATCGAGGCAGGACTGAACGTGGCCGTGACTCCCGCAGGCAATCCTGAAGCGGAGAGAGCGACTGCCGCATTAAAGCCACCGCTGACCGTAGTGGAAACGGTTGTGTTGCCGGAACTGCCTTGTGCCACTGACAGGCTGCCAGGAGAGACGCTTACCGCGAAATTGGGAGCCGTAGCCGCATTCACCGTCAATGCCACGGTTGTGGTATGAGTTACTCCGCCGCCGGTTGCCGTGATTGTCACATTCGATGTTCCGGCGGTGGCGGTGCTGCTTGCCGTAAACGTGAGAGTTGAATTGCCGCTTCCAGGCGCCGCAATGGACGCGGGGCTGAAACTGGCCGTCACGCCGGCGGGGAGGCCTGAAGCGGAGAGACTGACCGCTGAATTGAATCCTCCGGAGCCGGAAGTAGAAACCGTCGTGGTCGCGGAGCTGCCTTGCGTTACGGAGAGACTGGTGTCCGCTGTGCTCAGCGCGAAATCCGCCGTCGTGCCCGGATTGAAGACGATATCCAGCACTGCATGCAATTCGATTCCGTTCGGGGCGACGCCGGTTTGACCGTGGAGAAAATCAAACATGCCGACGCCGGTAACTTTCACGGGAATGTTTGCGGTCTGAAAACTGGTGGTGGCAGTAAATTTGGCATCGAATTCCGACCGCGCGTTGGTGATGCCGGCCAGAAATGGGCTGCCCGCGCCAACGCAGGAGGGAGAAGGAATCTCCGTGATCATCGTGTTGCCGGACGCATCCTGAATTACCAGGTGATAGTCGGAATCGCTCTCCAATTTGAAAAGAGTCAGAGTCGCGTTGATGACCCACAGTGTTGTTTCCGGGCCGGTGATACGGTTGTTCGGCGGAATTGGATTGGGTGCGGTGAAGGCGCGCATCGCCGCGATGGTCGTGTTGGTCGGAGCATTCAGGTTGACCTTGCCAGCGTCAGCATCGGTGCCGGTTTTGACTGACCAGCGTTCAACTCCACATTGGCCGAACAGCGCCGAGGGAATAACCATGAGGATTACAACCAGAAGCAAACAACGACGGCGAAGAGGCTGCATCGTTCTACCCTCCAGGGTTTGCTATGGCCCGTAAAACTACGACGCATGATAGTGGCTGGGCAGCAAAACAAATACAGCACTGTGTTAAAAGTTTTGCAGCGATTCCCGAAAAAGGAACGTGCGTAAACGCCTGTGTCGGAGGAAGCTAGATGCACAATAACCTGTGATCGACCACCGAGCTGCTCAAGGCGATGAAAGCCATCGTGATGATGGCGCAGGCTGGGGACAAGTGAGGGTGATCAGCTGTAGCAACACGAACCGTGACTTCTTCGCATAGTTGGTAGATTTTCTCTTAATGCACCTCATTTCCAAGCGTTTACAATCTTTTTACAGCTTGCCTTTCGTCTTCCTCTTATACTTCATTCACCTTATAGTTTGGTGTGTCTTTCCGAAAGCTTCCAGGAAACTCGAGCAAAGGAACCACAACAAGGACTCATCTATGCGAAATAGGTTGTTAGTAGCGGCGCTGCTGAGCGCGAGCTTTGTGGCTGCAATGGCCCAGGTACAGGAACGCGGCGGCAGGAACATGCCCCCTGGGGAAAACGTGATGGGCAAGGTGACCGCTGTAAGCAACGACTCGCTTACGGTCTCGCCGATAGGCGGTGGAGATGCGGTTACCGTGAAAATCAGCGACAGCACGCGGGTGATGAAGGAGCGTCAGGCCGCGAAGCTCGAAGACATCAAGACGGACGACACGATTTTTGCTCGCGGCAAGCTGAACGCCAACGTCATGGACGCGGCGATTGTCGGCGTGTTGAACCCACAGATGGTCGAGCGTATGCAGCAAGGCGGCGGCATGATGGGCGGCTTCAATCCTGCCGATATGGGCAAGAAATTTATCGCCGGCAGAGTCACCGCCATCAATGAAACCAAGCTCACTATCGCGCGTCCGGACGGCCAGTCACAGGACATTGAAGTGGACGAAAACACCTCGTTCAAAAAAGGCGCGGAGAGCATTACCCTGCCGGATATCAAGGTTGGCGATTTTGTACACGGTCGCGGCGAATTGAAAGACGGCGTGTTTGTTCCCAAAGAGCTGATTGTGGGCCGGCCGCAGATGAGAATCATGATGGGCGGTCCGGGTGGGCCGGCAGAAGAAGTAAAGAAGCCGGAGAACGCCGCTCCTGCCGTTTCTGCGCCTGCTGCACCGCCAAAATAACTTCAACCAATCATGCGCCGCTATTCCACAATCTACGGGCTCCTTCTGCTGGTATGTGCGTCTGGACTGTGCGCGCAAGATGCATCCTCCCCACTTCCGGGCCAGCAGGCTCAGCCTGTCGCATCGCCGGCTCAATCAACGCAAAGCGCGCCGCCACAAGCTGTGCAGCCGGTAAGTACGACGACGACAACTGTCACAGCTCCTTACGGCGAGATCACTGGCGTAGTGAAGTCGGGCAACATACCTCTCCCTGGCGTTACCGTGAGCGCTGCAAATACCCTGAGCGGCAAAAAGTATTCGACTTCAACGGATATCGATGGCACCTTCAACATCGCGGTTACGGGCAAGGGCCGTTATGTAGTGAGAGCTGAATTCTCAGCTTTCGCCCCGGTGACACAAGAGGTCTTGATCAACGACCAGAACCGAAATGGCAAAGCTGAGCTGGCCATGGTTCTGCTTTCTCGCGCGCAACGGGAAGAGCAGCAGGAGCAGCGCCAGCAGGTGGCGCAGCAACTGGCCAACGCCGGACGCAACGGCGGCGCCATGCAGCAGCTCTCGTTGTCGAGCGGTGGCGATTTCGGCGGCGCTGGAAGCGCAGGCAATGATCCCGCGTCATTGGCCGGCGCAGGCCTGCCCAACGCCGGGCTTGCGGCTGAGGGCGGCAATGAATCGGTTGCGATATCCGGTACGCAGGGCCGGGCTCAGCAGGACATGTTCGATCCCGGTGAGATGCAGGACCGGATTGCCGATCTGCGCGATCAACTCTCACGGCAGGGCGGAGGTAGCGGCATGATCTCCCTGGGTGGAGGCACAGCCAACGTCCAGATGTTTGGCGGAGGCGGCGGGTTTGGAGGTGGCGGCTTTGGCGGTGGTGGCCCGATGGTCATCATGATGGGAGGCGGCGGAGGCGGACGGGGCTTCCGTAATTTCAATACCAATAAGCCGCACGGATCCATCTTTTATAACTACGGCGGCTCCTTCCTGGATGCCAAGCCGTATTCGCTCAATGGCCAGCCGGAGAACAAAGCCAGCTATAACCAGAATCGTTTTGGCGTGACGATCGGCGGACCGCTGAACATTCCCCACATCTATAACGGTGGCACCAGGACATTTCTATTCGGCAGCTACACGGGATCGCGCAGCACCAATCCCTACGATGTGTTTTCCACCGTGCCGACGGCAGCCGAGCGCGCCGGTGACTTTTCTGCTCAGCCGGTGCAGTTGTTTGATCCGGTAACGCACGCCCCGCTGGTCAACAACCAGATCGCCAGTATCAACCCTGCGGCGGCCCAGCTCGTATCGTTCCTTCCCACGCCGAATCTGCCGGGCACGACCAGGAATTTCCATTTTGTCTCCGCCAGTCCCAGCAACAGCGATATCGGATTCATTCGTTTCAACCATAATTTTGGTCCGCAGCAGCCGGGAATGTTCGGCGCCTTTGGCGGACCTGGCGCAGCCGCGCGCCAGCGCCGGCAGCAGCAGCAACCGAACCAGAAAAAGGAAAAGGAACACTGGTCACAGAGCATCAACGGGATGTTCATCTACAACAACATCCGCAATACCGTGCTGAATCCCTTTCCGGGGCTGGGGGGCAAGCAATCCGTCAATAACGCCAACTTCAGCTTTGGCCATACGGCGACCAAGGGGCTTTTCCTGAATTCGCTCCGCTTCAACTACAACCGCAGCGGCGTGAACACGGCGAATAACTTTACCAATCGCACCAATATCGAAGGCCAGCTTGGGATCAGCGGCGTGTCACAAAACCCGCAAGATTTCGGTTTGCCGAACCTGAGCTTCGCCCCCCAGTTCAGCAGCCTGCAGGACCTCACGCCGGTTTTTCGTACAACGCAGAATATCTCCATCAGCGACTCGATGAGCCAGTCGCGCGGGAAGCATTCGTTCACCTGGGGTGGCGATTTTCGGCGCCAGTTGGTGGACGCCAGCAATGCCGGCAATGCGCGCGGCACGTTCACATTCACCGGGGCCGCCACGGGGTTGCCGGCAGTCTCAACCGGGCTGCCATTCGCGGACTTTCTTCTCGGCTTCGCCCAGTTGACGTCATTGCAGTCCGGCGCCGTCGATTACCACTTCCGCGCCAATACTTTTGATCTTTTCGTCCAGGACAACTGGCGCGCGGGCAAGAACCTGACCCTGAACCTGGGCCTGCGCTATGAGTACGTCACTCCGTTCACCGAGTTGAACGACCAGCTGGTAAATCTTGACGTGGCTTCCGATTTCAGCAATGTTGCCCCTGTGTTGCCGGGGCAGGTAGGTCCGATTACCGGCAAGAAATTTCCCAATGGGCTGATTAGCTCCGATCGCAACAACTTCGCGCCGCGTCTGGGCGTGGCGTGGAAGCCATTCTCAAAGACTGTAGTGCGCGCCGGCTATGGAGTGAATTACAACATCAGCCAATACGGCCTGATGGCAACGCAGCTTGGCTTCCAGCCGCCTTTTGCCGTGGCGCAAACCAACCCGGCGCAAACCCCAACCTCGCTTACCCTGCAGAACGGCTTTCCGGCGGCGATTGCGGCAAGCCCGCTGCACATCACGAACACCTACGCCGTGGATCCGGACTACCGGCTGCCGTATGTGCAGTCCTGGAACCTGAATATTCAGCAGGAGATCAAAACCAGCGTGGTGGTGAACGTCGGCTATACGGGCTCCAAGGGCACGCACCTGGATATAGTTCGCGCGCCCGATCAATTGCCCACAGGCGGTCCGCGCTTTACGCCGTGCGCGCCAACTACCCCGGCGAGCGTGCAGTGCATCCAGCCCTTCTTGTTTGAGTCTTCTGCAGGCTCCTCCATCCTGCATCAGGGGACGTTGCGGGTGCGCAAGCGGATGCGGCATGGGTTCTCCATTGGCGGAACCTACACGTATTCAAAATCGATTGACGACGCGTCTTCGATCGGCGGCGGGGCAACTGTGGTCGCGCAGAACGATCTCGACATCGCGGCGGAGCGCAGCCTCTCCAGCTTTGACCAGCGGCACCGCTTTGTCGCCGATTATGTGTACGATCTGCCGTTCGGCAAAGACAGAAAATGGCTGAACAACAGCGGCATGGCGCAGAACATCTTTGGCGGCTTTCTGTTCAGCGGGAACCTGACGCTGGCGTCGGGCACTCCGTTCTCGCCACAGTTCTTTGGCCGCGCCACTGACCTGAGCCGCGGTGTCACGGGCTCAGCGCGCCCTGACCTGGTGCCGGGGCAGTCGATTCAGCTCGGCAATCCAACCATCGGGGAATGGTTCAATACCGCGGCTTTTACCACGCCTGCGGGAGTCTTTGGCACGGCGGGACGCAACAGTATTATTGGTCCAGGTACCGTGGAAGTGGATATGTCGGTTTCCAAAAATATTCAGATCAAGGAGATGCAGGCCCTGGAGATCCGTCTCTCCGCCAACAACGTTTTCAATACCGTACATTTCACCTCCATCGATTCCACATTTGGCTCGCCGACCTTTGGCCAGGTAGTGGGCGCAGGCGCCATGCGCAAGGCCCAGCTCAGCGCGAGGTTCAGGTTCTGATGCCGCACAAATACACGGCCGGCTTTTCCTGCCTGCAGCAGATGATTTCCGCCGCGCTGATCCTTGTACTGACGTTTCCTTTTGCGGGCGCACCAACACCCGCCCAGCAGCCACAGAACGACAAGGACAAGCCGGGCGCTTATAAGCTTCGCGTGGAAAGCGAACTGGTGCTGGTGAACGTGGTGGCTCGGGACAAGCAAGGCAAGCCGGTAACGGACCTCAAGCAGGATGATTTTACGGTCCTGGAAGACGGCAAGGCGCAGAGGATCGCCAGCTTCGATTTTGAAAACCTCGACCTGCAGCCGCTAACCGCGGCCGCGGCCGCCGCCGCCGGGCCGTCGCAGGAGAGCAAAAGCGGGCCGGCTCCAACCAAGGAAAAACTGCTGCTCACGACCAAAGATGCAGACCAGGCGCTGAGTAACAAGCGCGTGATCGTGCTCTTCTTTGACCTTACGTCGATGAGCCCGGATGAGACAGACCGTGCGGTGCAGGCAGCCAAGAAATACGTGCAGACGAAGATGACCTCGGCTGACCAGATTGCCATTGTGTCGTTGGCCACCTCATTGCGGCTGGATCAGGATTTCACGGGAGATCAGGCGCGTTTGCTGCGAGTTCTGAACCGCTACACGCATGCCGAAGGCCAGGGCATGGATAACGGCAGCACCGGCGACGCGGACGGCATCGAGGAAACCGGCGATGCCTACACGCCCGACGAGACGGAATACAACCAGTTCAATACCGATCGCAAGCTGCAGGCGTTGCAGTCGCTGTGCCAGATCCTGGCCAAGTTCAACCAGAAGAAGTCGATCATCTACTTCAGCAGCGGCATGATGCAGACCGGCATTGAGAACCAGACGGCGCTGCGCGCCGCCGTCAACACCGCGATCAAAGCCAACGTGGCCATTTACACCACGGATTCGCGCGGATTGGAAGCGGAGCCGCCGGGAGGCTCGGCGTCAACCGCCAGCCTGCGCGGCACGGCGATGTACAGCGGCGCCGCGGTCGAGAGCCGCCTGGACGCTAACTTCGCCAGCCAGGAAACCCTCACCACTCTCGCCGGTGACACTGGGGGCAAGGCGTTCCTGGACACAAACGATCTGGGTCTGGTCTTCGATCGCGTGCAGCGCGATACCTCGGTCTACTACGTCCTTGGCTACCGCAGCAGCAATGCGCTGCGTGACGGCAAATACCGGCATATCCAGGTCAAGGTCAACCGGCCGGGGCTGAACCTGGAGTTCCGCAAAGGCTATTACGCGCCCAAGGACTTCCAGCACTTCAATTCGGAAGATAAAGAACAGCAGATGACGGATGAACTGTCGTCTGAGCTGCCGAATACCGACGTCGCGCTGTACATGGCGGCGTCCTATTTCCGCATCGATGACCATCGCTTTTACGTGCCGGTCGCCCTGGTGGTGCCGGGATCGCAGATTCCATTCCTCAAGGGCGGCGACAAGGACAAGGCGACGCTGGACATCATCGGCGAAGTCCTGGATGAACTGAAGCGCCCGGTAGGCAGTGTGCGCGAGACGGTGAAGCTCTCCCTCGACGCCGCGCAGGAGGTACGACGCAAAAACGTACAGTATTCCACCGGCTTCCTGCTGGTTCCGGGCAAATATCATTTCAAGTTCGTGGTGCGCGAGAACCAAACCGGACGGCTGGGATCATTTGAGACCGATTTCGTCGTTCCCGACATCAAGAAAGCGCCATTGAAGATGAGTTCCGTGGTGCTGGCCAGCCAGCGCCAGCCCAACACCAGGAAGACACAGAACCCGCTGGTGCGCGACGGCAATGAACTGGTTCCCAACATCGCGCATGTTTTTACGCCCGATCAGCATCTCTATTTCTTCTACGAGGTCTATGATCCGGCCAAGGACAAGCTGCCTGAGCCGTCTGCTGACGCCAAAGATGCCAGGGAAAAAGTCACCCCGGTCAAGAACCCGATCCACGTGATTACCAGCATCCAGTTCTTCAACGGCAAGGTGAAGGCGTTTGAGACTCCCCTGATTGAAGCGCGGCAGCTCAACGCGCCCGAGCGCAAGGCGGCGGTCTTCCAGTTTGACGTGAGCCTGGCTCAGCTCAAGCCCGGCTTGTACACCTGCCAGGTCAACGTAATCGACGATGCCGGCGGCACCTTTACCTTCCCGCGCCTTCCCATCCTGGTGCGCGAGAAGGTCAGTGTGACTCCAGTCACCACCGCGAGCGGCGCTGGAAACGGCGAAAATTAGCGCTGGTACGCTGCAAATCATGGCTGTTACTGGCGTTTTAGGTCTGGATAGGCTTTGAGGTAGTATCGAGTTTATAACGTAACGTCACCAGAGTAACTTGTTCACCTGTTTCTCCGGCCTTTATCGTTGTCATTGTCGATCAGCGCAGATGCTGCTGATCCAGGAGCGAAGACGATGGCCGCCGGAGATATCACCTTCATTGAATGCCCTTACGGGGACTCCTTCCCGGTGCGCAAAACAGCCAGCCCTTCGTCCGGAGTGCAGCAAGTTGTCTGTCCACGCTGCGGCCACTCGTTTGACATCACGCTGGAAGAGACGGTAGAGCGGCTGTCGCGCGAGAAGAAACTGGCGCTAGCCTAATCGAGTCCAGCCGGCTCGTGATCTCTTTCAAGAAGCCCATTTCATATTTGCTCTTGCTGCGATCAGAGCAGCATCAGTGCTGTGACCTCTTCAGCAATTCCTCCAGGTGATTTCCCCAGATCGCCGGCCAGGTGTGAGTGCCGTGGCCGCGAGTCTGGTCGGTGATCGGCAGCAGAACGTATTTGCCGTTCTTCACGCGCTGAATATCGACATCGATGACTTTCAACTCCGGCGGGTTGATCTGATCGTCAGCCGAGTTGACGGCCGTGAGCGGCGCAGTAATTTTTTCCAGTTGCGGCTCCGGGTTGTAATTTCTGGATGCGTCAAAGTAGTAGAGCATGTCATTGGCGTCGGTCGCCTTCATGCGGTCGGCGACGTATTTTTCCAGGAAGGAGTCAGCCTGATCGCGCGTGGGTTCTTCCTTCTGCATGCGCAACGGAGCGCTGCCCATGATCAGCAGAATATCGAGCGCGGCAGCCAGGCCATGAGGCTGCTCTTTGTACTCGCCGTTGTTCCATTCGGGATCGGTGCGGATGGCATCAATGATCATGCGGCGCATCATGCGGTTACGCCCGGCGATCTCTATGGGTTGGCTGGCCAGAGGCATGGCGGCGTCAATAAAGTCAGGGTGCTGTTCTGCCCATAGCCAGGAGTGCATACCGCCCATGGAAGTGCCCATCACCAGGCGCAAGTGGTTCACGCCGAGGCCTTCGGTGAGCAGCCGGTACTGCAGCTCAATCATGTCGTCATACTCGTAGTGCGGAAAGCGCATATGCAGGCCGTCACTGGGCTTGCTGGAACCGCCGTGGCCGATGTTGTCCGGCAGGATGATGAAGTACTTGGAGGCGTCCAGAAGCTGGCCCGGTCCGAAGAGAACTCCGCCGAAGTTGGGGCTCAGAAACTGCCTGCCGCTGCCGCCGGTTCCGTGCAGGATCAGCACGGCGTTGCGGACTTTTCCGCTGGAATCTTTTTGCGGCGTGCCCAGCGTGTAGTAGTGCAGCTTGACCTCGGGCAGCTTTTCGCCTGATTTGAATTGAAAATCCTTTACTACGAAGGTCGAGGACTGGGGAGCGGGATAGTTGGCGGCAAAAGCAGCGACCGAAGTAGAAATCAACAACAGCTTCAAAGCAACGCGCAGGAACATGGCTGGTTCTCCTAAGGACGCAAAAGATTAACCGATTGCGGCCAACAAGGGAAGATGTGTCTGAACGCCATGAGTATCGGCCCCTACATGGCGGTCGACTGGGGAGGGCGATCGTCTCCGCCGGTCAGGGCGCCAATGAAATGGTTTCTGCTTCATTCGGCGCAAAGCACAGTTGGTGATGGTGCAAGATAGTCTGCAGACAGTGCTGTAATATCCAGCAACTATGAGTGGTTCCAAAACGGAACCTGGAATTATTGTCCGCTGCTTTGTCTTGGGGAAGTAGAAGCATGCAATCAACGAGTCGCAAACGCACGGATCATATTGATGCGAAAGGCCCGGTCTCTCCTGTGTAAAAATGGCCGTGTGCAAAATAAAAATCGGTAGCGCAAGATTCCATTTGCCATAGTCGCGACGGGCACATTTTCTCTAAAGTTTCTCACTTTCCTACGTAACTTCCCGATATATCGTCGACTCCATCGGTGACATCTGGGCCCCTCAATTCTGGTGGTTTGCTTCCGGGAGAAAAAGAGAAAGTTAAGACATGAAACGTTACCGCGCTTTGAGACTGATCATCGCAAGCACAGCCGTGGTTCTCCTGCTGGCGCTTGGAGCCTCTGCCCAAAACAACGACAACAATGTCAGGCCCCTCGCAGTAAACCAAACCGAAGGATTTGCCCAAGGGCAACTGCTGGTATTTACCTATTTCCAGAATTTTGATTGTATCCACGAGCCGTTTGACGATCTCGATCACAATGGGCTCGTGGCGGCGGTGGATGCGGCTGAATTCCAGCGGACCATCTGTACCGTGGGACGCAACTCAACCATTGATCCAACCGGTGGGCCGATCAAAAACACGCTCAAGCTGTATGTGATCGCGCCGTTCTTCGGAAATGACACCAATCCGAACGACGCTTTCACCCCGCAACTCGGACAGGCGTTGCTGGGTCTGTTTGGATTCATCCCTGAAGCATTCAAGACTCATCCCACCGTTCCGGTGCAATGCCCCGAGCCCGGTCCGCCGGTGACGCAGCATACAGGCGCACCCAGCACCTGCACCATGCACACCACGCTGACTGATCTGGGACCAGCGCTGGCCAAGCTGGGAAAGGTTCCACCGAATACCAGCGTTCTGGTTCCCACGCTGAACCACAGCCACATTATTGACGGAAAGAGTTTCGGTCCGGTGTGGTGGGAAGTGATTTCCGTACTGGTGACGGACCCCGCGGCGTGGCCGAGCGCCGACGGGAAGACCGGGATTAACTCTCTGGACGCCTTGCGCGCGGCACAGGCCAACGGACAGGCTGCTCCCGACCAACCGACCAATTTCTTCCTGTTCTTTGATTCTCAACCCGAGGGCCACAACTAGCTTTCTTCCTCACGAACTCGCGGGTGCATAAGCCAAGCGCCCGCGAGTTGTTCTTGGCGACCCACGTCGGCGGATGTTTATCCTCCGCCGGATGCCTTGTGCCCACCAACTCACCTTAATTCACTCGTTGCGCGTGAATGGGGCTTCCTCGCCCGCTGGTTAAAGCCACTTGGTCATCAAGGTTCTCGCGTCTTCTGCGAAGCCCGATTTTTGATATAAGGCTCGTGCCGGCTGATTTTCACGCCCTACCTCAAGGCGTAAGGCTGCAACGCCTTCGCGGCGGCAGATGCCTTCGGCAAATCCAACCACGCCCTGGCCCAGCTTCTGGCGGCGAAAGGGCTCGCGGAGGTACAACTCATCAAGCAAGGCAAAGCGGCCGTGAAATTCCAGGCTGAAACAGAATGTGAGCGCGAAATAACCCGCCAGCGTTTGCCCGCGAAAGATGAGATAAAGCTGGCCATGTTGCGGAGCTTCGAGAAGCCTGTGGATGGCTTTGCGCGCGGTTTTTTCGTCAAAGCGCATTTCCTGCTGGGAGTAGAATTCACTCATCATCTCCAGCAGCGCGGGAAGTTCCTGGTCAGACAGAAGCTGGAAAAGCACATTCATGGGCGCAATTCTACAGGTACTCGAGCGACCTTGCGTCAATGTGCCGTTCAGGGAAAGTGGTAGCGAAGAACTTATCCCGCTATAATGGCGTCCCGCATTTCTGATCACTGGAGACCTCATGCTTGACCGCCGGGCCTTTCTGACCGTTTGCTCTCGTCTTGGACTCACCTCAACGTTGCTGCCCGGAGTGCTCTGGGCCATGGCGGATCAAAAACCCAAGATCACGCGCGAAATGATCGATAACGCCGCAAGAATTGCCGACGTCCCGATTCCCGACGAAGACAAGGACATGATGCTGGAGGGGCTGAACGGTTATACCGAGAGCTTCGACGCGATTTATCAGTTGCACATTAAGAACGGAGTAGCGCCCGCGATGATTTTTGATCCCGTGCTGCCGGGAATGAAGTTTGAGACAGCGCGCCGCGCGGCCAGAGTCTCAACGGCGGCAAACGTTCCCGGCGTAGCGCCAAAGAACCTTGAGGATGTAGCGTTTTATTCTGTCCGGCAGCTGGCGGAGCTGGTGCGAACGAAGAAGGTTTCATCGACGGCCTTAACAGAGATGTACCTGGACCGGCTGAAGCGCTACGATCCGACGCTGAAATTCGTGATCACGTTGACGGAAGACCGTGCGAAAGCACAGGCGAAGGAAGCCGACCGCGAGATTGCGGCGGGGAAGTACCGCGGGCCGCTGCACGGTTTGCCCTGGGGCGCCAAAGACTTGCTGTCTGTGAAGGGGTATCGCACTACGTGGGGCGCGGGCGGATTTGAGGATCAAAAGTTCGATGAAGATGCGACCGTCGTGCAGCGGCTGGACGCCGCCGGTGCGGTCCTGGTCGCCAAGCTTACGCTGGGCGCGCTGGCGCAGGGTGACAAATGGTTTGGCGGAATGACGCGCAATCCCTGGAACACGAAACAGGGATCGAGCGGATCGTCGGCGGGTTCAGCTTCGGCCACTGCATCCGGCTGCGTGGCGTTCGCGATCGGGTCGGAGACGCTGGGATCGACTTCTTCGCCCTCGACGCGTTGCGGCACCACCGGCTTGCGGCCAACCTTCGGCCTGGTACCGCGCACCGGCGCTATGGCGCTTTCCTGGACCATGGATAAGCTGGGACCAATCTGCCGCTCGGTGGAGGACACCGCGCTCGTGTTGGGCGCCATCTACGGGCCGGACGGCCATGATCGTACGGTGCGCGAGGTAGCCTTCAACTGGGACGCAAATCTTGATTGGCGCAAATTGCGTGTCGGTTACCTGAAGGCGGATTTTGAGGTCCAGCCGCCGCAACAGCCCGAGCCTCCGAAGGAACAGAAGGAGCTGAGCGACGAAGAAAGGAAACGGCGGGAGCAGGAAACTACGAATCGAGTGGAAGCCATGGCGCGCCGCGAATACGATCACAAGTTCGATCAGGCCGCGCTGGATAAGCTCCAGGCCATGGGCGTGAAGCTGGTTCCGGTCGAGTTTCCCAAGTTTCCGTACCCGGCCATGCGCACGATGCTGGTAGCCGAGGCGGCGGCAGCCTTCGATGATCTCACGCGCAGCGGGCGGGACAAACTGCTCACGCAGCAGACCCGCGATGACTGGCCCAATACCTTCCGCAGCGCGCGCTTCATCCCGGCCGTCGAATACCTGCAGGCCAGCCGCGCGCGTCTTACCGCGATGGAAATCGTGGCCAAAGTCTTTGCCGAGTTCGACGTCATCGTTGCGCCTACTTTCAGCACGCAATTGCTGATTACGAACCTGACCGGACATCCGGCGTTGATTTTGCCCAACGGATTGCGTGGCGACGACGCGCCCAAAGCGCGGGTGCGCGAAAATGGCGAAGTGGATGGCGGCGGACCGGGAACTCCGTTGAGCCTCACCTTCCTGGGGCAACTTTATGGCGAAGCGAAGATGCTGGCGCTGGCCAAGGCGTATCAGGATGCTACGGGTTTCCATCTGCAGCACCCGAAGCTTGAGGCTGCATCCTGAAATCCGGCAGCGCACTCTCCGGAGGGTTATCCAGGGCAAAAAGCTTTTACCTATTGCGCTTATAATGAAAAAGAATTAGATTCTCGGGGATCGCTTTCCATTCAGTTCATTCCGGTCGCGGCTCAAGTTGGCAGCCGCGGTAAACAGCAGAGGACTGTCCAAAAGACGACGGGATGAGCAATCTCTTGCGCTTCGTTGCAAAAACTTGCATGCGAGATAAAAAGCTGCAAAGTAGAACAACGTAACAGTTATTCATCTTGTATCCGAAAGTTGATGAATGGCACAGAAAGTTAAAGCGACTAAAGCCAAACTGATTAATATCTGTTCGTGGGTAAGCGAGGGTTACGGGGAATCCAATTGAGCAGAGTCGCTTCTTGGCACACTCGATTCGTTAAAGCCAGGTTTAGATTTTTGGAACAAGATGCGATTCTTGTGGCATTAAGGATTTTCTCATGTAGTCTAGTGGACAATTTTTCCGGAGATATTTTTCTGAAGATGCAAATTGGAGGAGCAAAGAAATGAAGATCGCCACGCGTTTGGTTTTTGCGCTAGTGCTAGTTGCTGGAACATGGGCGAGTGCTCAGGGGCCGGCGCCCGGTCCCGGGCCGGTTTCGTTTCCCGGACCCCAAGCCCAAGGGCCTTCTGTCAACTGATCCCAAAATGCTTTTGTTTGGTAATCCAGAGGAAGCTGATTTAGGCTGACTCATGAATGGCACCGACAAGTTGGATCTGGGACTTACTGGCGTGGCTTTCACTGCCGCTGCTTGGTTTGCTGGCAGCCGTGATTTTCTGGCGACGACTGCAACGTAAGTTCCCTCTTTTCCTTGTCTATGTGCTGACGGCTTTTTTTGTCGGTGTCATTCGCTTTGTCGTCTACAAACTCTGCTCGAGCCTCGTTTATCTTTATGTCTTTTGGGCGTCAGATGTGGTGGTCGTCCTGGCGGCTCTTCTGGCCATCTATGAAACCTTCCTACGCCGCATTTTTCCCGGATTTGCGGCAGTCCGGTTTTATCGTTATCTGTTTCCCGCTGCAGCCGTGATTATCGCCATATTGGGTTTTTTGTCCGCAGTCCGTTCCCATGACACCAGAACCGCTTTCTACATGACCACCCGTGTTCTGGACTTCATTCGCTCGGCGGTCATTGGTTTCTTTGTTGCTGTCATTCTTCTGATGGGTCGCCAATTCAGCGGATATGAATTCAGCATAGCGGCTGGTTTCGGCATTCAATCGGCAGTGGCTCTCGCCAATGCCGCAATACGTATGCAAATGCACTATGCATCAACGCCGCTGGACCGCTTTGAACCCGTAGCTTTCGATGCCGCTTGCTTGATTTGGCTATGGACGTTCGCGAACAAGAAGAATCTGCCGCAGCCTCAGTCGACAGCTGTGCTCTTGGATCCGGACGCGCTGCATCAAGCCAGAAGATGGGAAGATGTTCTCAAAGACTTTCTGACGCCGGGCAAACGCTTGTAATGGTTTCTCGCTGACGCGAGGTCAAAACTTCTCAGCTTACAGGCTCTGGGCCAGAGCGTCGTGCAGGCTGGAGAACTTCAGGCACGTCAGGTTGTCGGCTTTGTCTTTAAGCTGCGAGTAGGCGGGAATCAGGCCCGAGGAAAGAAGGTGCTGGACCTGCGCCGACCGCCGCGCGGCCACCATGGGTATCCAGCTAAACCAATTCCTCACGCGCAGGACAATCAGCGTCATAAACGAATACAGGCGAACATGCACGCCGGCATCGATCATTTCCTGAGCCAGCGAGGCGATCAACTGGTTTCCACTCTGCAGCTGGCTATAACCGAGCTGTTGCAGGAGGGTCGCATTGTGGCTCATGCGGTGCAGGCACTCGATGGTAAGACCCAGCTGCTGGCGGTAGATTCGAAGCAGTTCTTCCTGACCGTACGTTTCCTGCAGATAGCGCTGCTGCGCCGGGCTGATCAGATCGCGCAAAACCTCTACATCCACGGGAAGGAATGCCGGCAGCAGCTCCCCAAGGTCCACCTTCCTGGAGTGCCGTTTCCGAGCATTCAGGAAAGCGGCATACAACAACAGAAGGAGCAACCCTGCTGACAATCCTATCCAGATGGCGAACATAGAAGTTGGCATTTTCCGTTCAGAATTGCTTCACATGCAATCTACCCCTGGCGTTAACCTTAGGTCAATTTAAATTGTTCTCAGTAAACACTTTAGTAATTCTGGCTTCCCGAAACAAAATGAGCGGTCCCGTTAACCCCGTTTTGACCTGTGATTTCTTTAGTTTCCGGGCGGCCTGCTCTCACCCGATTTTCCGGAAAGGACGATCGCAGGCACCTCCTGTTTCCGTACAAGATCGTTATAGGCCGGCACGTCAGTGCCCAAAATCTGCTTCCACTTCGCCAATTGTTCGTCTAACTGTTTGCTCAGCGTGTCAAAGACTTCATACGAAACCTGCGTGGGCGCTGAATCGGCACTCTCTACCACCCCACCCAGGGCTACCAGGTAATTGTTCAGGCGAATGGGATAATTCAGCACATCCTGGCCGCTTTTGGCCTTGGTCTGGATCAGTACTTCTTCGACCTCGGTCATTTTCTTGTCCAGCTGCTTGCCAGCGTCGGCCACGGCTTTCGCCTGAGGCTGATTTTCGAGTCGCTTGTTGAGCGCGGTAATCTGAGCGCGGATGTCGCGAATCTGGTTTACGGTCTCATGCGCCTGGGTGACCCGGTCGCGGATCTTGAGGAGCAGATCAAACTCCTTTTCCAGGTCCTGCTGTGTGACTTTCAGCCGGGGATCGCGGACAATTTCGAGCGGCGCGGTGTACTGCTTGCCGTTTACGGTAAGCCGCACCTGGTACGTTCCGGGCAGGGCCTCCGGACCGTCAGTATTGCCGGCCCAAAGCGGGGAATGGGGTACTCGGGTTGCGCCTTCGTAACGCATATCCCAGACAAAGCGGTTCAAGCCGGCCCCAGTGGGCAAGCCCTGTTCCTGCGGACGGCCAAATCCTTCTTCCTCGCCAGGGCCTTCACCTGGCTGAGTCTTGGGCGGATATTTCCGGATAACCTGTCCTTTCTGGTCCACGATTTCGAGCGTCATCGGCGAGTTCTTCGCGTTCTCGGCCGGCTCATTTCCCGCGGTTTCAGTCTTCGGCGGAACAGGCGCGTTTGCCGGATGCGATTCTCCCGGCTCTTTTCCTGCTGCGGCTTCTGCACCGGTGGCCGGGGCAGCGCCTTGAGCCTTTTTCTCTTCCGGTTTCTTCTCGCCCGGCTTTTTCAAAGCCGTTTTGAGTGAGTAATAAATCACTGCACCGGCAGGAGGATTCTGGCCTCGTTCTCCTCCGCCTCCGCCAAACCCACCGCCGAAGGTCGTGTGGTTCGCCGGGCTCGGCGCATACAGATGGACGTCCTCATTGGCGCTCTCAGTTTTGTACTGTTGCAGCGGCGAGAGATCATCCAGAATCCAGAATGAGCGGCCGTGTGTGGCGGCGATCAGATCGTTGTCGTGAACGTAGAGGTCATAGACAGGTGAGACGGGAAGATTTCCCTGCAACGACTGCCAGTTCGCGCCGTCATCAAAAGAGAAAAACACGCCAAGCTCCGTGCCGGCATAGAGCAGGCCTTTACGCCTGGGATCTTCGCGCACGGCATGGACGAACGCATCTGCTGGAATGCCATGGGTGAGGCTGGTCCAGGTTTTGCCGAAATCGGTGGTCTTGAAAATGTACGGCGCGAAATCGTCCATCTTGTGCCGCTGAACCGCGACGTATGCCGTGCCCGCAGCATGCGGCGAGGCCTCAATCATGTCGACCGTTCCCCACTCCGGCATGCCTTTGGGAGTGACGTCGGACCACTTCTTCCCGCCATCCGTGGTCACGTGAACCAGGCCATCGTCCGAACCGGCCCAAATCAGATCCTTTTGCAGGGGCGACTCCACCACGGAAAAGATCGTGTCATAGACTTCCACGCCGGTGTTGTCTTTGGTGATCGGACCACCGGCCGCGACCTGCTTGCCCTTGTCATTGCGTGTCAGATCCGGGCTGATGATCTGCCAGCTCATACCTTCGTCGGACGATTTGAAGAGAACCTGCGCTGCAAAGTAGAGAGTTTTGGGATCGTGCGGCGAGAAGACGATCGGCTCGGTCCACTGAAAGCGGTATTTCTGATCAGCCGCAGCTGCGCCTATGGGATTGATCGGCCATGGCGTTATATTTTTTTCCTGCTCCGTGCGATGGTCATAGCGGGTGATCTCTCCGCCATACGAGCCGGCATAAACGACCTCCGGATCACGCGGATCAGGGGCGAGGTAGCCGCTCTCGCCGCCGCCTGCGGCGTACCAACTGGTGCGATCGATTCCACCGGGCGCGGCGCTGGCGATGGCCACGGATGAGTTGTCCTGCTGCGCGCCGTAGAGATAATAAGGAAAGCGATTGTCAGTGGTTACGTGGTAGATCTGCGCTGTCGGTTGATTGGCTTGGTTGGTCCAGCTTGCGCCCCCGTTGGTGCTCACGTTAGCCCCGCCGTCATTCGATTCGATCATGCGTTTGGCGTCGTTGGGATCGATCCAGAGGCCGTGATTGTCGCCATGCGGCACGCGGATCGGCCGGAAGGTACGCCCGCCGTCATTGGAGTGATACATGCCGGTGTTGAGCACATAAACGCCGTCGCTGCTGCCGGGATCGGCAAAAACGTGAGTGTAATAGAAAGCTCGCTGGCGATACTGGCGGTCGCTGTTGGTGAGCGTCCAACTATCACCGCCGTCATCGGAACGGAAGAGACCGCCCTTATCAGCTTCCACCAGTGCCCACACGCGATTGCCGCTGTTGGCAACGGCTACGCCAATGCGTCCCAGGGTTCCTTCGGGCAGGCCGTGGCCGGATAGATGTTTCCAGGTTGTGCCGCCATCGGTGCTGCGATACAGGCCGCTGCCGGGGCCGCCGCTATCCATGCCCCAGGGCGAGCGACGCGCCTGCCACAGAGAAGCAAAGATGATGTTGGGATTGTTGGGATCGAGCGAGAGGTCGATGCCGCCTGAGTTTTCATCCTTGTAGAGAACTTTGCTCCAGGTTTTGCCGCCGTCGGTGGTGCGAAAGATTCCGCGCTCGGCGTTCGGTCCAAAGGTATGTCCGAAAGCCGCGACATAAGCAATATCAGGATTCTTGGGATGCACGGCAATGCGTCCGATTGCGCGCGTGTCGCGGAGGCCCATGAACGCCCAGGTTTTGCCGCCGTCGATCGACTTATAAACACCGTTTCCGTTGATGATGTCGCCGCGAATGCAGGCTTCGCCTGTGCCGGCATAAATCACGTTGGGATCCGAAGGCGCCACCGCGATGGCTCCGATCGAGGGCGACATATCTTTTGTCTTGTCCGTCATAGGATGCCAGGTGAGCCCGCCATCCGTGGTCTTCCAAACACCGCCGCCGGTGGCGCCAAAATAGTAGGTGTGCGGATTGCCCACCACGCCGCTTACTGCCAGCACTCGTCCGCCACGGTAAGGGCCAACCAGTCGCCAAGTGAGTCCATGCCACGGACCTTTGGCCTCCTGTTGATCGTCCTTGTCATTTTCTGACGATGCTGCGTTGCCGTTCTCAGTCGTTTTCTCCTGCTGGCCGGCGGATTTTTCACTGCTCACGGCCTGTGCTTTTTTGCTCGACGGGTTTGACTGCTTTTGCTTGCCGCTCGACTGGGCCAACGCGCACGAGCAACAGAGAGCGACGACAAGAAGCACAACAAAGCACCGGCTCATGGTTCTTACAGGGCGATTCATAGCAAAAGGAGATTTTTCGAACAAAGCAGCGCAGATCATGGTGTGACCCCTCTTCGACTAACGATAGTTTTGGAACCGCACATCCTAAATTCCAAACGGACAAATGGCAATCCAGCTCAGCAGAGGCAAAACCTGAGCGAAGGACAGTTAAGAAAATCAAGTTGCAAGAGGGATAAACCATTGATTTCATTAGTGTAACTATAATTAAAAATCATTAATTTCATATTGACACTGCTGAGAGATGCTGTTATTTTTCCGCACTGCTTGACGTTTCGAACGCGGGAAGCGTGAGCAGCAAGACCACTTCAAACTGCAAGCCGATCTTCGTACCCGTCACCTTTTGGCAGACATTCCCCAATCGTCTGCAGTGCGGCTAGATCCTCGACCGTGGGCCACGGTTTCACTTGAAATCTGGAGGAACGCAATGAAGAGGCGGAAACTTCCCTTGTTGCTGTGTATTGCTGCGCTGGCAGGAGCATTTGCCATCGTCGGCATCGCACAGTCAGCCACGCAAGCAGTGACTGGTTTCAACACCCCACTCAACAATGACCAATCGGGCGCAGTAAGCAACGGCTTCACCGACAACGCGACCTTCGCTGCTGACGAAGGCGTCTTCATGGAAGAAGAAGATATCGGTGACGGCCTGGGCCCGGTTTATAACACGCGCAGCTGCGTCGATTGCCATGTACAGCCCAATGTCGGCGGCACCAGCCAGGTCACCGAACTGCGCGTCGGCCACGACGATGCCAGTGGCAATTTCGTCAATCCGAGTCTCACCATTAACGACGGACAAACCACGATTCCCAACCGCTCGTTGGTCAATGATCGCGCGATCTGCGCTCAGGATAGCGCCAACGTTCCCGGAGCAGAAAATATCCGCGCTTTGCGCGCTACAACCAACGTGCTGGGCGATGGTTACGTGGAATCCATTGACAGCAACACGCTGCTGGCGATCGCCAATGCTCAGCCCGGACAGAGCCGCGGTCAGATTGCCGGCCAGTTCATTCAAGTGCCGGTATCGGAAGCGCCTGGTCAGGTGCGCGGCGGACGCTTCGGCTGGAAGAACCAGCAGGCCAGCCTGCTCTCCTTCGCGGCGGACGCATACGTGAATGAGCAGGGCATCACCAGCCGCCTGCAGCCCAACGAAAGCACGACGGTGTGTGACACAGTGGCGGATCCCGAGGACCATCCCGACGCGAATGGCCTTGCGGATATCGATCACTTTGCCCGGTTCATGCGCGCCAGTCAGGCGCCGCCAGTTGATGCCATTCTGGCAGCCACGGCGGAGGCACAAGCTGGAGCCCAGATATTCAACTCCATCGGCTGCAACATCTGCCACGTGACCTCCATCACCACCGCTCCGGCCGGAACGGTGATCAATGGCGGCGCGTTCACGGTGCCGGCGGCCCTGGGCAACAAAATCATCCACCCGTATAGCGATTTCCTATTGCACGACGTAGGTACGGGCGATGGCATTGTGCAGAACGGCGGACAGGCGACAGCCAACAAGATGCGTACCATGCCCTTGTGGGGCGGGCGTACGCGCGACCGGCTGATGCATGACCTGCTTTCGTTTACCAGGAACGATGCGATTCTGCGCCACGGCGGAGAAGCCACGGGAGTGATCAACAATTACCGTGCTCTCACCACCTGGCAGAAGAACCAGCTGATCACGTTCCTGCAATCGCTGTAAGCTCTGCAAGTTTTTCTGCAAGAGTTGTTGCGGCGGGACCCGTAATCCGGGTCTCGCCCTTTTCCTTCCGGAATTGAAGTTGCTGTCTCAACCATGGATCAGAAACATTCCCGAAATGGAACGCAGGTGTTCTTTCGTCTGATGGATTTGACCAGTGTCTATAAGGGCTTTATCGCTCGTTTGGCGTTGACTCGGCATTCCGAGTTGCTGTATGTTTTGCGCGCGTATTCTGCTGCGCGGGCGTTGCTTCGGCAACGCGAGGCGGAGCGCATCTATTTCCTACCCGTCCACTTTTGGCAGACAGTCGCGATCGTCTGCAGTACGGCAGAGTTCTTGCTGCAAAGTGCATTTCCATCAAAATTCAGGAGAAACACGCAATGACGAGGCGGAAACTTCCCTTATTTCTGTGCATCGCTGCCGTGGCTATTGCTTGCGCAATCGTAGGCATTGCCCAGGGAGCGACACAGGCACCAGCGGCTTTTGCAACACCGCTCAACAATAATCAGTCCGGCGCAGTAAGCAACGGCTTCACCGACAACACAACCTTCGCTGCCGACGAAGCCGTATTCATGGAAGAAGAAGATATCGGGGACGGTCTCGGCCCCGTCTACAACACGCGCAGCTGTGTCGATTGCCATGTCCAACCCAACGTGGGAGGCACCAGCCAGGTCACTGAGCTGCGTGTAGGCCACAACGACGTCAACGGTAATTTTGTAAACCCCAGCATCACCATCAATGACGGGCAAACCACTATTCCTAATCGCTCGCTGGTGAATGACCGTGCAATCTGCGCACAGGACAGCGCCAACGTTCCCGGAGCAGAAAACATTCGTGCATTGCGCGCGACGACCAACGTGCTGGGTGACGGCTTTGTGGAGGCCATCGACAGCAACACGCTGCTGGCGATCGCCAATGCGCAGCCCGGACAGAGCGGTGGTGCGATTGCCGGCACCCTGATCCAGGTGCCGGTATCGGAAGCGCCCGGCCAGAATCGAGCTGGACGTTTCGGCTGGAAGGACCAGCAGGCCAGCCTGCTCTCCTTTGCCGCGGATGCATACGTAAATGAGCAGGGCATCACCAGCCGTCTGCAGCCCAACGAAAGCACGACGGTGTGCGATACAGTGGCCGATCCAGAAGACCATCCCGACGCGAACGGCCTGGCGGACATCGACCACTTTGCCCGGTTTATGCGCGCCTCGCAGGCTCCGCCAGTCGATGCAATTCTGGCGGCCACTGCGGATGCACAAACCGGCGCCCAGATATTCAATTCCATCGGCTGCAACATCTGTCACGTCACCTCCATCACCACGGCTCCGGCAGGAACCGTGATCAACGGTGGCGCGTTCACTGTGCCTGCTGCCCTGGGGAACAAGATCATCCATCCATATAGCGACTTCCTGCTGCACAACGTAGGTACGGGCGACGGCATTGTGCAAAACGGCGGCCAGGCTACGGCCAACCTGATGCGGACCATGCCGCTGTGGGGCGGGCGCACGCGCGACCGGCTCATGCATGATCTGCTTACCTTTACCAGGAACGAGGCAATTCTGCGCCACGCGGGCGAAGCCACGGGAGTGATCAACAACTACCGCGCGCTCACCACCCAGCAGAAGAACCAGCTGATCACGTTCCTGCAATCGCTGTAAACACTGTAAGTTTTCCTGCAAGAGTTGTTGCGGCGAGGCCCATGCGCGTTCGGGTCTCGCCGCTTTTCTTTTTTTGAGTTCAGGTTGAGCATGCAACCGAGCTCAAGGGTGTTCCCAAAACGGTACAAATCCTGTCGATTTGATTAAAGCTTTCTCGCTCAATCGTTGACTCTGGATTCCGAGTTGCTGTATGTTTGCGTCCTCTCGAAGCGCTGCTGTCGCGGTTCGCAAGGGGACAGCAGAGCGCACACGGTTTTTCGCACCGTTCACCTTTGGCAGACAATTCTCAATAGTCTGCAGTACGGCAGAGATTCTCTCTACAAGACAAAATTTCAAAACCTTTTAGGAGGAACTCGCAAATGACGAGGCGGAAATTCCCTGTTTTAACGATCACAATCGCAGCGTTTTTCCTGGCTGCAGCAGGAACAGCGTTTGCGCAAGTCAACGATCCCGGCGTTCGAAGCTCGACGGGAGTCAATGCCGGCCAACCGCTGGCATCCATTTCGGCCAATCCCAATGATCTGGCCTTTTTCAATAGCGGCCTCGCACAGTTCAACGAACAGCAGACAGTTACTGGAGATAACCCAGGTCTCGGACCACGGTTCAACCTGGACGGGTGCGGTGGATGCCACTCTCAGCCGGCTCCCGGCGGAACCAGCCCCAGCGCCAATGTCTTTCCCAACGTGGGGCCCAATCCGCAGAGCCAGGCGATCGTCAACGGCTTAGTAAGCGGCTCAACCAACACCATCCCATCTTTCGTTGCAGCCAACGGCCCGGTGCGCGAAGCCCGCTTCCCGTTCTTCTTTAATGCCAACGGCACGGCCAACACCAATAACCCGAATGGCGGCGTCGAGGACCTGTTCACGGTTTCCGGCCGCGCCGATGCGGGTTCTTGCAGCCTGACGCAGCCCAGCTTTGCCCAGGCCGCTGCGGCCAACAACCTGATCTTCCGCATTCCCACGCCGGTGTTTGGCTCGGGCTTGATGAACAACATTGACGACTCAACCCTGTTAAGAAATCAGGCAAACCAGGCTGGCAATACGTTCGGCATAGCGGGGACGTTCAATCATAACGGTAACGATGGCACCATCAGCCGCTTTGGCTGGAAGGCGCAGAATAAATCGCTGCTGCTGTTTGCCGGCGAAGCCTACAACGTGGAAATGGGCATCACCAACGAGATCTTCCAACAAGACCGGCCACTACCGGGAGAAGACGGCAATGGTGGAAGCGGCCAAACCGGACTCCCGTCGAACTGCCTGAACCTTGCCGGGGTCGGCTACCCGGAGGACATCACCCACTCTGACGGCACCGACGCTTCGAGCAGCTCCAGCGATATCACGCTGTTCAAAGTGTTCATGGAAGACCTGGCCCCGCCCACGCCTTCCACGAGTGTTCCCGGCGGCGCGGCTTCGATCAGCCGCGGCCGCGCGAATTTCATTGCCGTTGGCTGCGCCGTTTGCCATACGCCATCGCTCACCACTCAGCCCTCGCACCTGACGGCGGGATTGGGCAACGCAACTGCCAATCTGTTCTCCGATCTTGAGGTCCACCACATGGGCACAGGGTTGGCGGACAACGTCTCCCAGGGCGGAGCTGGCGGAGACCAGTTCCGCTCAGCGCCGTTGTGGGGACTGGGACAGCGCATCTTCTTCCTGCACGATGGCCGCACCAGCAACCTGATCACGGCCATCAATGCGCATAGCAGCACCGGATCGGAGGCAAACGGTTCGATCAGCGCCGCCGCTGCCCTGAGCTTCAGCGCGCAGCAGGATCTGATCAATTTCCTGCGCTCGCTGTGATTTTGTCTATGTGACCATTTGCCTGGCGAGGCACAGATTTGTGTCTCGCCAGCTTTTCGAAGGACAGTACGCAGCGTAGCAGCCGGCGGCTTTGTTTGGGAGGAAGAGAAGTATGCGGTCCAGAGATTTGGGTTTCCTGATTGCTATCTGTCTGTTGCCATCATGCGTAGCGTGGGGTCAAAGTATCCATCCGGCCCAGGATGACACAGTCCAAAATGCCCCAATCCAAAACGCTCCGGCTCAAAATTCTCGTGTCGGGCCTGCTTCACCCTCGAATGGCGGTGATTTTTCCACCATCACCCATCCCAAGCCTGAAACGATCGTGCCCAGGGACACAATCCTCGTCAAAGGCGCATGGTCGAGCACCAGCGATGCCACGACGCCGATGCCGGAAGGCGGCAGCGTGACCAACAATGTCTTCACCGACCACTATTTTGGCATCACGTACCCTCTGCCGCGGGGATGGATGCAGCAGTTCGGCCCCCCGCCTCCGTCGGATACTGGGAGATACGTGCTGGCGCAGCTGGGCCAGAGTGGCAGCTTCCACTTGGGCCAGAGCGATGGCGCCAAAGGCAGCATCATTTTCGGGGCCCAGGACATGTTTTTTAGTCCGCTGCCGGTCGCCAATGCACGGCAGTTTGTGAACTACTCCAGGAAGCACCTGCCCGAATATTACAAAGCGGAACTCCAGCCAACGCAGACCACGGTTGGCGGCCAGTCCTTCATGTTCTTTGCCTATTGGTCTCCAGATGCGGAACTGCACTGGTACGTGCTGGCCACCCAGATTCGCTGCCACACCGTGGAAATCGTATTGATGAGCCGTGACACGAAGACGCTGGAAGACCTGGTCCGGGATATGAACACCAAAATGAAATTGCCGGCGGAGGCCGGTTTGACCGGAGGCACGGGCGGGGGCGATGTCCCCGTGTGCATCAAGGGCTACGCAGCCGGCGACAACGTGCTTGAGCGGATTGATCCCGTGCTTACGCAAAACCGGTATAACGCAATTCCGGTGCGCATCATCATCGACAAGGAAGGCAAGGTCAGGCACATCCACTTTCTGAGCGCATATCCTGAGCAGGAAAAAGCGATCAGTGATGCCTTGAAGCAGTGGAAGTTCCGGCCGTACGAACGGAACGGGCAGCGGCTCGAGGTTGAAACCGGCATCATGTTTGGCACAGCCCCCCGGGCTGTTCCGGCAACTGACTCAACGACAGATTGATGCGGAGGCAAAGCCTCGCGAAGATTTTCGAATCAACGACTACAGGCACGGTGCTGCCCTCTTCTTGCTACAGGGAAAGCGGGGATTGTTGGAAGCCGATCCTGGGAAACAAGTGATCTATGAATATCAGATCTGGAATCAAAAGCGCTCTTTGGCTTGTTTGCTGCTTTTACGCCCTTTCGGCTTATGCCGCCGATACCATCCACGGCACGGTGCGCAACCAGACGACCGGCAAAGCGGCCGCCGATGACGAGGTCATCCTGCTGCGTTTGCAAAATGGCATGGAGGAGGAAGGCAAGGCGCGCACCGATGCCCAAGGAGCGTTTGCTCTCAGCATAGTCTCCAATGCGCCGCACGTGGTCCGAGTGGTTCATCAAGGCGTGAACTATGACCAGACCGTGACGAGCGCTTCTCTTCAGATCGGGGTCTTTGACGCAGTCGAGGCGATTCCAGAGCTGAGCGGCAGACTCGGGATCGTGAAGGTGGAATCGGACGGCGAGGTGTTGAAGGTTACGCAAATGTATTCGATCGATAACGAATCCACCCCGCCGGTCACCCAGGCCAGTCCGCGAAATTTTGAATTTTTCCTGCCCTCCGGGGCAAAGCTGGATTTATTCCAAGCCAGGAAAGCTGGGGCGATTTGGGTCAATCTGGCCCCGGTTCCGGTCCCCGCGCGAAAAGGTGTTTTTGCCGTAGATTTTCCGATGCGGCCGGGCGAAACGCTGTTCAAATTCACCTATCGGCTTCCCTATGCAGGACGCGCGAGTCTGCATGTAAGGCTGCCATATCCAATTCAGCATCTTGCTGTCGTTCATCCCGCCTCGATTTCATTCAAGGCTTTACGCCCGGGCTCCTTCACCGGCTCCGGCGAGGTACAGGGTATGCGGCTTGAGCTACCGGCCAACCAGCCGGTGAAAGGCGAGGTCCCGGCCTTCGAGATTTCCGGGGCCGGTACTGCGCCTGAACCGGCGTTGCCGGGCCAGGCCAGCCGTCAGGCGGCGCCAACTTTTTCTGCTCTTGCCGAAAATTCCCGCACGCAGCCGGCGGCAACGGGAGATGCCGCGGCTCCCGCCGCTGATGCCGCGCATCTCCAATCGAAATCGCAGCTCTGGCTCGTGCTGGCTGGAATCGTGGCAATTTTGAGTGCGATGATTGCCGGCTGGCGGGCAAAGAAAATTCGTCTGGCCGGGGGCGCGTCTTCGGGGAAGCAATCCCTAATAGAAACACTGAAAGAAGAACTGAACCGACTGGAACTCGAGAAGCTGCAAGGCCTGATCTCCCCTGAACAGTATGACTCAACCAGGCAGGCATTAAATCTGAGCCTGAAACGCGCCTCCGCCAGGAGCGAGCACTGATGAAGAGGGGGCTGTTGGGAGTATCATTCTTGGCTTGGGTCCGTTTTTCGGGACCCGGCCCGTTCTGAAATTCAGGTATCAGGGGACAATGATGAGTCGCACGAAATTCTTCTTGCTCGTACGTCTCGCAATGGTTGCAATCGCGTGTGCCGCTCTCGGAGGTTGCAACAGCAGCTCAAACAGTCAGCCGGTAGAAAAATCGATTGCAGCTCCTGCTCCGCAAGCGTCTGCCGCTCCCACGGCAAAGCCTGTTGCCAAGCTTCCGCCACCGACTCGGGCTGAGATCGAAGCCGCTTTTCACCGCGTCTTTGGCAATGATCTCATCGCCAACGCCTCCAACCGCCAGTCATACATCGTGGGCGACTTCAACGGCGATGAATCAGAGGACCTTGCCATCATCGTCCGGCCGGCGCCGGGCAAACTTGCTGACGTGAATAGCGAGCTTTCCAACTGGACCATTCAGGACGCCGACCATGCTTTCATTGCGGCTCCAGGCAAAACCATGGTGGTTGCACCTCATCAGGAACGTCCACACATTGAATCGGGGGAAGAGGTTCTGGCCATCATTCATGGCTACGGTCCGCAAGGGTGGCGTAACCCTGAAGCGCGCCAGGCTTACCTGGTCAAACATGCCGCGGCCACTCTTCTGGGCACCGCTCCATCGCTGAGCCAGAAAGCCATCCGCGTTATGAAACTGCCCTATGAAACCGACATCATCAAGCAGGTCCGTAACAACAGAAAAGGCTTTCTTTTCTGGACAGGCGGCGTCTACGCCTGGCATCCGAGCGAAGGATGAAGACAATTGGTAAATGGGTAATTTGGTAAGTTGGTAAAGTGAAATTGGTAATGAGAGCGACGACAAACGCCCTAACCCTTCGTTCTTGCAATTACCAAGTACTTGTTCACCAATTCTGCTTGACCTCTCCGTCCCTCTCATTTAGCTTTTCATCGTCTGGTTATTTGGGAAGCGCGGTGAGAATCCGCCACTGCCCCGCAACTGTATTCGCTGAGAATCTGGACACATGCCACTGGGTGGCCGCCGTTCACGCGTGATTTTGGCGTGAACAGATCCGGGAAGGCGTTCAGCTTCGTTGAGGCGTAAGTCAGGAGACCGGCCAGATGCCCGTCAGTGGGCGTTTCCGGCTGCGCTGGGAGGCCGGAGAGCTTTCTTGCAATGAATGCATCCGGTTCCGCAAGGAACCTCAGGCCTGACTGGTTCTGTTGCAAATGTCTTCGCTTGAGGAAAGCTTTCCCTCAACCTCTTCGATCATCTGATTTTTGATCTTTGCTCAGTTGGCCGTTTCCGCTGACTACTTCCGAGGGAGGAGTCACAACATGCGTTCAATCCGACGCGCCAGGCTCGCGCTGGCGTTTGCACTCACCGCGCTCTCGACTTTTGCCGCCACTCCGAGCAAAAACATTCATGGAACTATTACCGATCCGCTCGGGGCCGCCGTCGCCGGCGCGCAAGTACAGCTTTTGCGTGACGGCAAGCCCGTGGCTGTTGCCATTACCAACGTTGAAGGCAAGTATCAATTCAGCCCGCTGGCAGCCGGCCGCTACCAGGTGAGGGCTGAAGCTCCAACCTTCGCGGCCCGGCAGAGCGATGCGATCTACCTCGGCCACAGCAATGCCACGGTTGATCTTGCTCTCAAACTGCCCAGCATTTCACAGCAAATCGTAGTCTCGGCCACCGGTACTCAGGTTCCCGATACTCAGGTGGGCGCCGCAGTCTCAGTGGTTCCCGAAGACCAGTTTCAGTTCAAGCTTCCTGCATTAGAGCCGCTGCGCCAGGTACCGGGCGTGCAGGTGTTGGAAAATGGACAGCGAGGCATTAATCAGTCGGTGTTCATACGCGGAGGCAACAGCAACGCCAATGCGGTGTGGCTGGATGGTGTTCCCATCACTGAGATCGGCGGCACAGTGGATTTTGGCAATGTCTTTACCACAGGCGTAGACCAGGTCGAAGTGCTGCGTGGCCCGAATAGCGTCCTTTACGGAGCCGACGCGCTGGCTGGCGTAATCAACCTGACCACCGCAAGAGGGAAGACCTTTCGTCCCGAGCTCAGCTACGCCTTTGACGGCGGCAACTTCAACTCGTTGCATCATGATGTCTCGGTTGGCGGCATCTTCCGCCAACTCGATTATTACAGTGAGTTCTCGCGCTTTGATACCAACAATGCCGAGCCCAACGCCAAGTACCACAACGCTACTTATGCCGGTAACTTCGGCTGGACGCCACTCGCCTCGACAGAGCTGCGCCTGACCGTTCGGCGCTCGAATGACAACGCTGGAGTTCCCAACGCCATTGATTTTTTCGGAATTCCCGACGACTCCTTCCAGCCAACGCACAACACCTATATCTCGGCAACATTCCAGAATCAGACGACCTCGCACTGGCACAACCTGCTTCGTTATGGCGCTACGCGCCTTGATTCCCAGTTCGTCAACCCCTCGCCTTCAGGGATTTTTGATCCGGCCTCCGGCAACTTTCTCGGACAGCTGTTAACGATTCGCGGGGCGAATGGCTTCAGCACCACGGGCCAGGCGATTCTCGATTTTCCCGGATCCTATCCTCTGCAGTCGTTTATCCTGACCAACACTGATTTTGCCGATGTTCAATCGGACTACACTTTTTCTCCCCACCTTACGGCGCTCTTCGGTTTCCGCTACGCCAACGAAAGATCGGATGGGATTGGTCGCACAAACCGCAGTTACACGGGCGAACTGCACGGCAGCCTCGGCAGCCGTTTGTTCGCGACGATCGGCGCGGGCATTGAAGACAACGCAGTCTTCGGCGTGGTTCCGACGCCCCGCGTCTCCATTGCTTACTATCTGGTTCGTCCACGCTCCAGTGGACTGCTGAGCGGGACCAAGATCCGGGCCAACTACGGGCAGGGAATCAAGGAGGCTGACATATTTTCAGACAGCTTCTCGCTCTTTGGCGTGCTTTCACAGCTCCCCAACGGAGCGCAACTTATCTCGCAATTCAACGTTGCGCCGATACGCCCGGAACGTTCGCGCAGCTATGACGTCGGCGTAGAGCAGCTTGCCTGGAAAGGCCGCGTCAGGCTGAACGCCACCTTTTTCTACAATCGCTTTACCGACCAGTTGGAGGACGTCCCCCAGAGCGGCCTGATCTCTCTCGGCGTTCCTAACGCACTTGCGGTGAACGCGCCTTTTGGCGCTTTTGTGAACTCCCTGGCTACCCGTGCGTTCGGCGCAGAAACCGACCTTGAACTTCATCTCGGGCACGGACTCACCGCACGCGCTGCCTACACCTATCTTGATGCTGTTGTGTTGCGTTCGTTTTCGAGCGATGAGCTCTTCCCATCGATCAACCCGGCGTTTCCCACGATTCCTATCGGCCAGTTTTCGCCGCTGGTGGGAAATCGGCCGTTCAACCGCGCTCCGAATGCCGGCAGTTTCTATCTCGGCTACGCGCGGAAGAAGCTCGCGCTGACCCTGAGCGCCAACTTGGTCAGCCGGCGCGACAGCAGCACGTTCCTTTCCGACGCCAACTTTGGCCCGACCATGCTTCTACCCAACCACGATCTGGCGGCGGCGTATCAGAAATTCGACTTCGGCGGCAGCTATCGGTTCAATCCCCACCTTGAGTTTTACGCCGCGATGGAAAACCTGGGCAGCCAACACTATGACCCGGTCCCAGGGTTTCCGGCGCTTCCGTTCAACTATCACGCCGGCATCAAGCTGACCGTGGGCGGGGAGTCGTGGAAGTAACGTAATCGGTAAAATCCTTTTTTTAAGGCCGGCGCTTCGCCGGCCTTTTTTTGAGCATTCCGGCTATAGTTTTTCAAACGCTTTTTCAAACCGCAATCGGACGGGTGACCAAAGGCCATCTACCAACGACCTCATGCCAGCGCCCAGCGATTGAACTTATGATTAAGGTGGAAGGGCCGTCTGGGCCTTGTCTCCCCATGGAACTTACAGCCGAAACAAAACTGAGTTCGCCACAACACTATTCGCCCACCTCGACGCCGGTGCTGGATGTGTTTCGGCCGCTGCCGCCACAGACCAAGGACGGTCTGAGCGCAGGCGAGTACTTTCTCCTCAGCAGTCTGATTATTTTGACGCTCGTGGCGATTCCCAGCCTGCGGGCGGTGCTGGCAAAGATATCTCCCGATCCGGACAGCGTGGCTTTTTGGATCGCGCTGCTGGCTCCTTTTGCCGCCAGCCTGGCTGCGTATCTCACGCATGAAACAGGCCATCTTATTGCGGGATATTTTGCCGGTTTTAAGATCATGCGGATCAAGATCGGCCCTCTGAATCTCGGCACGCACGCGCACTGCGGGGAACCTTATTGCGGCGACGTGCTCACGCTAGGGCTGGCCGCGTTGAAGCCGCGCGTCAATCATCAGGACGACTCCGGTTTGCGCCGCCGGTTGTTGTTCCTGGCGCTCGGCGGCCCGTCGGCCAACCTGCTGTTCGCGACCGCTTTTGCCGTAGCCCCCATCATGATGCGGTCAGGCTTTCTTTTGAGCTTTGCACTGCGTATGGCCGCCGCGTTCTCCGGGCTGCTGGCGATTACCGCGCTGTTGCCGGATGTGAACCGTCGCGGCAACTTTTCTGACGGAGCACGCCTGCTGATGCTGCTCAAGAATGATGAAAAGGCCGCGCGCTGGATCTCCAACATGCGCTGCCAGATCGCTTTGAACCAGGGCAAGCATCCACGCGATTGGGATGAAGCATGTGTCACCCAGGCGGCCGCAGTGAATGACGATTCCCGCGATGCCTTCGTCGCGCGCTGGATGGCTTACCTGTGGGCCGCAGAGCGGCAGGATATTACCTGCGCCACCAAGCATCTGGAAGGCGCTCTGGAATCGCTGGGCTATGCTACGCCAAAACTGCGCAACAACCTGTTTCTGGAAGCCGCAGTCTTCCAGGCCTGGTTCCGTGACAATCCTTCGAAGGCCCTCTTCTGGGTCTACCGCATCCGCAACAAGAAACTTACGCGCCTGCAAAAGCAGCGCTTAGATATTGCTTTGCTGTGGGCCGAAGGCCGGCTCTTTGATGCCTGGGAGAAGCTGTGCCTGGGCTATCTGGACCTCTTGCACGAACTTCCGGAATCACCGGGACGTCATCTGGCGGAGGAAAGCGCGTTGGAGTGGAAACGGCAGATGGAGTCGCGCATGCTCACGCGTGCGTGGCGCAGCATGTATTCCATTTCGCGTCAGATTGAGCCTGCTGCCCTTCAGGCGGCCTTTGCCGCGCAGTAACAGCCCCAGAATCACCTCGTGGTAGTATTTTTTTGTGTCCCCTTCCCGCAAAGTACAGCGAGGCGGACGTGTCAAATCGCGTCCTCGCCAGAGCGCTAACCAGTTGGTGGTGATCACCGGCATGTCCGGCTCCGGCAAAGCCTCAGTGCTCAAAGCTTTTGAAGACCTGGATTACTATTGCGTCGACAACCTGCCGATTGATTTGATCCCGCGCTTCGCCGATCTGGCGAAACAGTCGGCGGAGATCGAAAAAGCCGCGCTGGTGGCCGATATTCGCGAAGGTGAGCAGTTGCGCCGCCTGCCGCGTATTATTCAATCGCTGCGCAAGCAGCTCAAGACCACCGTGCTGTTTCTGGAAGCGTCAGATGACGCGCTGCTGCGCCGCTTCAGTGAGACGCGCAGGCCGCATCCCCTGGGCAAGGATTCAACCGTAAAAAGCGCGCTCAAAAAAGAGCGCCGGCTGCTTCAACCCATTCGCGAACTGGCGGATCTGGTGGTCGACAGCTCAAAATTCAACGTGCACGAGCTCCGTTCGCACATCACGGCAAAATTCACCGCCGGCAGCACGGACAAGGATATTCTGGTTTCGATCGTCAGCTTTGGTTACAAGGCTGGAGTGCCGAGTGAAGCCGACCTGCTCTTTGATGTGCGCTTCCTGCCCAACCCACACTTCATCCCGGCGTTCCGTCCGTATACCGGACGCCACCCGCAGGTTGCCAAGTACATCCGCTCGTTTCCCCAGACCCAGGAATTCATCGATCGCATCTCCGCCTTGCTGGTTTATCTGATCCCACATTATGTGCGCGAAGGCAAAAGCTACCTGACGATCGGCTTTGGCTGCACCGGCGGTCAGCACAGGTCGGTGTTTATCGGGGAAGAGGTCAAGAAGCGGCTGGCTGCGGCCGGATATCGAGTGAAAGTGATTCATCGCGATTCCCCCCGCTGACGGGCGCTTATACCCGCAAGCACCAACGTTACTTTGTTTGCCGGCGCGACTGATAGGGCTAGCGGCCTAGGCATGAGGGAATGGCATTTAACAATACTTAACTCTCATTCTGTGGGTCATTATTCCGCTGCCCTCCTTTAGAATGGTGGCAATGCTTTCCTCTGTGATGGGTGCCGTATGCGACAACTGAGAAGGTTGTTGGCCTATCTTCGCCCTTATTTGCCGCATTTTGTGGTATCGATTCTGCTCATGGCCGTAGTGGGCGCCATGGAAGGCTTCCGCATTCTGCTGATCGGCCCGATCATTAACCGGGTGTTGGCTCCGCAGACACCGGGGAGGTCACTGGAACTCTTTACCATTCCAGGGACGCAGCACAAGGTTTTCGTCCAGGATTTTATTCATGCGCACTTCACCAGCAACCCCCTCACGCTTGTAGCCATCGCTCTGATCAGCACGGGCATTATCAAAGCGATCTGCGATTATCTGGGTACATACCTGGTCAACCACGCGGGGTTTGGCCTGATCACGGACTTACGCAACCACCTGTACGACACGATTCTGCAGCGCTCCATTGCTTTCTACTCCCGCTACTCAACCGGCACGCTGGTTTCCACCGTGATCAACGACGTGGAGAAGATCCAGGTCACGCTTACGATTGCGCTGGCCGAGTTTCTGCAGCAGGTATTCACCCTGGTGTTTTTGGTCGGGGCAGTGATTGTTCTGGGGCATAAGCTCGCCCTGGTGCTTCTGATCTTCGTGCCGTTTGTGATTGTGTCGGCGGGCAGGATCGGCCGGCGCGTGCGCAGCACCACGCGCAAAGGGCAGGACAAGCTGGCGGAAATCCAGAACATTCTGCACGAGAGCATTACCGGCAACCGCATCGTGAAAGCCTTCGGCATGGAGAAGTGGGAAAGCCGGCGGTTCTGGGAAGCAGCCAGGAAGCTGTTCCGGGCGAATTTAAAGTCTGTGGCTGCCCAGGCGGTGAGCTCGCCGCTGATGGACCTGGTGGGCGCCTGTGCCGGTGCGCTGCTTCTGGTGGTCGGCAGGAACCAGATCAATCATGGCGCGATGACCACTGGCGCTTTCATCGCGTTCATTATCGCTGTCTTCCGTCTCTATGATCCTGTGCGCAAGATGGCGTTTTTCAACAACAGCTTCCAGCAGGCGCTCGGCGCTTCACAGCAGATCTTTCAGTTCATGGATGAAGAGGATGAAATCCGCGAGCGTCCCGACGCCGTCAAACTGCCGGCGTTTCGCGATCGGGTCCGGTTTGAGAACGTCAGTTTTTCCTATAGCGGAGCCAACGGTTCGGAGCCGCAGATTCTGCACAACGTAAATCTGGAAACACGCGCGGGCGAGATCGTCGCTATTGTCGGTTCCAGCGGAGCAGGGAAGAGCACGCTGGTGCACCTGATCCCGCGCTTCTTTGATGTGACGTCAGGTACCATCAAGCTCGATGGGCATGACGTTCGCGATGTAACGCTGGCCTCGTTGCGCGCTCAGATTGGCATTGTGACCCAGGAAACCATTCTCTTTAATGACACGGTACGCAACAACATCGCTTACGGGCAGCCCAACGTCAGCTCTGACGCGGTAAGCCAAGCCGCCCGCGCGGCGCTTGCGCACGACTTTATCATGCGCCTGCCCGCCGGCTATGACACCGTCATCGGCGAGCGTGGATTGCGGCTTTCCGGCGGCGAGCGCCAGCGCATTGCCATCGCTCGCGCACTGCTCAAGAACGCGCCGATCCTGATCCTGGACGAAGCCACCTCGGCGCTCGACACGGAATCAGAGGCTCTGGTGCAGTCCGCTCTGCAGAACCTGATGTCGGGCCGTACCGTCTTCGTGATTGCCCATCGTCTGACCACGGTCCGCCATGCCGATCGCATCGTGGTGCTGGAAGGCGGGCACATCTCTGATTCCGGCACGCATGAAGACCTTCTGACTCGCCTGGGCACCTACCGCAAATTATATGAATTGCAGTTTATGGATTTAGACCCCAAAATGAGTGACGAGGCCGGCAGCGTTGTCGTGCGCGGCTCACAGGCCAAAAATTAAGAGGTTCCAACAGAACAACGAATGTCTATCCGCTCGATGACCGGGTTTGCCCAGGTGAAGTCCCAGACAGGTGAAGGGACCTCGTTTACGCTCTCACTCAAGTCCGTCAACCATCGCTTTCTTGATCCTCAGCTCCGCCTGCCGCTGGAGATGGACGAACTGGAGATGAAGATTCGCCGCATCTTGAAAGAACGGCTGGCGCGGGGCCACGTGGAGGTCACGCTTTCGGTGGAGCGCCGCGGCGGACAGGGTTATGACTTCAATCGCGAACTGGTGGGCGGCTACATTGAGGCCTTCCGCAAAGCAGCGCACGAGTACGGCACAGCGGGCGAGCCTGATTTGAACAACGTTTTCCGCATGCCCGGCGCTTTGGGCGCGATGACGCCGCTTGACGGCAACTTTGAGGCCGCGGTGCTCGGCGGTCTTGACCAGGCGATCCAGAAACTGAACGTGATGCGCGAGCATGAAGGTGAAGGCATTGAAACCGAGCTGCGACGCCGGCTGACGTCGCTGGAGCAGGCGACCGACGAAGTGTCCAGACTGCGCGGCGCGGTTTCGCGGGCTTTCATGGAGAAGGTCCAGTCTCGCATGCATGAGCTGCTGGAGAACGCCGACGAAGACCGCATCCTGCAGGAAGCGGCGATTCTCGCCGAGCGCAGTGACATCCAGGAAGAGCTGGTCCGGCTGCAAACCCACATCGATCATTTCCGCAAACTGCTGGAGCAGGGAGGCGAGGTAGGCAAGAAGCTGGACTTCCTGCTGCAAGAGCTGAATCGTGAAGCCAACACCCTGCTTTCCAAGACGTCCGGAGTAGCCGGCGAAGGATTGCGTATCACCGAGCTGGGCCTGCAGATGAAGTCAGAGATTGAAAAATGCCGGGAGCAGGTGCAGAACCTGGAATGAGCGGCATACTCTATATCATCTCTGCGCCCTCCGGCTCCGGTAAGACTACGCTTGTGAACGAGCTGCGGCAATACGTGCCGCATCTGGAATTCTCCGTTTCTTTCACGACGCGCACGCCGCGCGGCAGCGAGCAGGACGGGCGCGAATATCACTTCATCACGCGCGGCGAATTCGAGACCATGATCGAAGGCGGCGAGTTTCTGGAGTACGCCCAGGTCTTTGGCAACTATTACGGGACGTCGCGGACCGTTTTGCAGCAGGCCAAGCAGCGCGGCAACGATTTGCTCCTCGATATCGACGTGCAGGGCGAGCGCCAGGTAAAGGAGAAGATGCCGGACGCGGTCAGCATCTTTGTGCTGCCTCCCAGCCGTACGGAGCTGGAGTCGCGCCTGAGGAAGCGCAGCCTGAGCGAGAATGTGCATGCCGAAGAGACCATCCGGAGACGCCTGGACACGGCCCGGCGGGAGATTGAGAAGTATCCGAATTACGACTATATTCTGATCAACGACCGCCTGGAGCAGTCCGTGGACCGGCTTCAGGCCATTGTCCTGGGCGAGCGCACCAGACGTTCGGGTAAACCGCCATCCGCCGATGAGAAACGGTACTTAGAGACGGCGGAGAAATGCCTGAAGTCGAAGATGGAAGACGAGATCAAGGTTATTCTGGGTTCCTTCGATGATTCCTCTCCTGCCTGACGACAGAGGTGACCGAGTATGAAGCTCAAAGATGGATTTGACAGTAACTACCGCTATGTCCTGGTGGCCGCGCGCCGCGCCCGCCAGCTTTCCGGCGGAGCCCCACCGCTGGTGAACACCACCGCGCGCAAGCCGTGCAAGATCGCGCAGGAAGAAATCGATGCCGGCAAGATTCAGTTCACCACCAGGCCCAAAGAAGTCCCGGCGGCGGCTGTGGAACCGCCGAAAGCTGAAGAAGGTTAATAGACGCAGATTTCTATGTTGCACAGATGTAGCACGTCCGCCTTGGACGTTGCCCGGCAAAGCTATGGGGAGTTGCAGATGGACGATAGTGAGCCCGATGATCCCTTGACACCGGAAGAAGAGGGTCGAATGCGTTTGCTGACGGCTGATGAAATCCGGTACATCGATGAGCGCCTCATGTCTCAAATATCGCATCGTTGGTATAAGGTTGCGCGAGTCGTTGGCAGGACCCTGATGGACCTGCAAAAGGAATCTCTTCATATTCCAGCCGCGTTCTACTGTCTCCGCATCAAGCATTTGGCAGAAGTTGGCCTCATTGAGTCTGCCGGTGACCTGAACCGAATGCGTTACAGTGAAGTCCGTTTGCCAGGTCCTTACGAATAGAAATAGCCTTCGGTGCTTGTACGGATGAATAAAGCGTCCCAAGCCTGCCACTATTCGTCTAATCCTGTGCGGAATACAATTCTCCTATGAAGATCGCTCTGGGCGTCACCGGCGGAATTGCGGCCTATAAAGCGGCGGAGCTTGTCCGTCTGCTGCAGGACCGTGGCGTCCGCGTGCAGGTGGTGATGACCCGCGCGGCGCAGGAATTTGTGCGCCCGCTTACCTTCGCCGCGCTCAGCGGGGAGAAGGTGATTACCGATCTTTTTGGCGCGGGCGCTGAAGAGCCCAATATCGATTCCGCGGTCGAGCACATCGCGGTGGCCCAGTCGATCGATGCGCTGGTGGTCGCGCCGGCAACGGCCGATGTGATCGCCAAGTTCGCCCACGGCGAGGCTAACGATTTTCTAACTACGCTTTTTCTCGCTACCACTGCGCCGGTGGTCGTGGCCCCGGCCATGAACGTAAACATGTGGGAGAACTCAGCGACACAGGCCAATATCCAGACGTTAAGGTCGCGCGGGATTACTGTGGTTGAGCCGGACAGCGGCTACCTGGCTTGCGGCATGATTGGCGCAGGGCGGCTGGCGGCGAACGAAACCATTGCCAAAGCGGTGCTCACGGCTTTACACGCGGATCAGGATCTGGCGGGTGAGACTGTCCTTATTACCGCCGGGCCTACCCGGGAACCGATCGATCCTGTGCGCTATATCGGCAACCGGTCGAGCGGGAAAATGGGTTATGCGCTGGCAGAGGCGGCGCTGCGGCGCGGCGCCAAGGTGATCCTGATCAGTGGACCTACGGCGCTCAAGCCGCCGGCGACAGCAGAGGTCGTACAGGTACAGACAGCCGCAGCGATGCGCGACGCGGTAACGGCGAACCTGGAACGCGCCAGCATCGTGATCAAGGCCGCCGCAGTCGCCGACTTTACGGTCCGGCAGGTTGCTGGCGAAAAGATCAAACGCAAGGGGCCCATGACGCTGGAATTGGAGCCGACGGTCGATATCCTGGCAGAGATTGGCGCGAAGAGGGGAAGACGCATTGTGGTCGGCTTCGCCGCCGAGACGACGGATGTTGTGGCCAACGCCCGCAAGAAGCTTGAGAGTAAATCGCTGGACGCTATCATCCTCAACGATGTTTCCCAGCCCGGCATTGGTTTTGATTCCGAACGCAACGCCGTTACCATCCTGACTCACGGCGGGGCTGAGACGGTGCCCGAGACAAGCAAGTGGGAAGTGGCACACCGCGTTCTGGACGCGGTGGTACGAATCAAATCCTCATCTATAGCAGGCAAGCCTCATTCTATTGGTTGAAACTACGCCCTCCTTTCGTTTCATATACTTTCAGGTCGTAAAGTAAAAATTTAAAACTACAGATGAACCGCAAGAAGGTGATAGGTTAACGTTCTGCTGGTGGACTTGTTCTGCTTGCAACTTTTGAGGGGACTGCATGAAGACATACCTCATAGTGTGCGTTCTGTCGCTTGGCTGTTCCGCTTACTCAGCAGAAATCAAAGGTAAGGTAGTCAGTGCTACCAGCGGCGAGCCCCTGACCCGTGTGCATGTATCAGTGCTGGAGCGCAAACTCTCCGCAGTGACTGGCGAGGACGGGGGTTTTAAGATTTCTGATGTTCCTCCAGGGAAATTTACTCTTCAAGTGGCAGCGGTGGGCTATCGTCTGGTGAACACTAGCTTTGAAGTAAGTGCAGTGGGCGCAGACAAGGAATTTTCGATCACGCTTGTTCCCGAAACCCTGCGCCGCACAGAGGTCGTCGATGTAAAAGGCGATGTGTTTCACGGGGACAACCAAGCGATTCCCAGCCAGTTGACCTTGACACCGCAGGAATTGAAGGCATCGGCGACCGTACTGGCCAACGATCCCTTCCGCGCGATGCAGTCGCTGCCGGGAGTGGCACCGCCCGAGAACGATGATTTCTTCGGTGAGTTTAATGTGCTGGGGGTTCCATTTGGTTTTGTCGGCATCTACGTCGACGACGTGGTGGTACCGCAACCCTTCCATACCGTTCCCTTGAATGACGCTGCTTCGCTCAGCATGTTCAGCACCGAAACAATACAGGAGATGAGCCTGATGGAGGTAGCCTATCCCGTCCGATACGCTGACGATTCGGGCGCTGCGCTCGCTATCCGTACGCGCGAAGGCAGCCGTACCAGGCCGCATTTCACGATTACGGCAGGGATGGCCGATAGTGAGTTTCTGGGTGAAGGCGGGTTGGGCAGCTCAGGCAAAGGATCGTGGCTGGTTTCGGGACGCCGAAGCTATCTCAACTACCTGGTGCGTAACCGGATTGGCGATCCCACCACCGATGTTTCCTTCGAGGACGGTGATATCAAGTTGAACTATGACCTGACCCCCAGGCAAGGTCTCAGTCTCTACGCCTTGATGGGGCATACCGACGTGAACCACACGGAACCTGGTTCGACTGCCAATACATTCGCGACAGGCAACAATGATCTTGACCTGGTCCGGTTGGGCTGGCGTTTTGCAGTTACGCCGAAGCTGCTGCTGGATAGCAATGCAGGCTATATTCGCCAGCGGTTCAGCATCAACAACACTTTCGACGTGCCCCTCAATACGGACTACTACGGCGAGTGGGAAGGCGGTACGCGGGCAACCTGGAATTGGTCCAAGGGCAGCACGATGGAGGCGGGATACACAGTGCGCCGGCTCCGCGATTCCGGCTATCTCCAATTTTTTAATTTTTCGGAAACGCAACCTACGCTGGGAGGCCTCAGCAACGATACAGGCATTCGCCAGAGCGGGTTCGCGCAGCAGAGCACCAGCCTGTTTGGCAGCCGGGTGCATCTCATGGCGGGTCTGCGTTGGGACCAGATGGACCAGATTGATTTTCACCCGGTGACGCCGCAAGTGTCGGCCGCATGGCAGGTTGCTTCGCGCACGCAGCTGCAGTTCGGTTATGGCCGCTACGCGCAGTTTCCCGAGTTCCAGGCCCTGGCTTCAGCCTGCACCTTCCCCGTAACGATTGACATTCATGAGCCAGAGGAACTGGTTCGCAGATCGGACCAATACAGCGCAGCGATCGAGTACCGGCTTTCGGAGAATACCCGGGTACGTGTCGAGGGATTTGATCGTGAGAACAAGGACATCATCGGATCGATTGCCCGTACGCCTGCCAGTTGCCCCGCCATAAAACCCGATCCCAACTTGACGCCTTTCACACTGAAGGACAATTCACGCGGCATGCAGCTGATCCTGCAGCGGCGGAGCGCGAATCGGCTTTCCGGATGGATCGGCTATACGCTCGCCTATTCGCGACAGCTCTTCTTACTGGAAACTACTCCAACAACATTTTCGAACTTCTTTACGCCTACGCCGGCGGACCAGCGTCACACTGTCAATGCGTTTGCCATGTATCGGCTAACACCGACCATCAGCCTGAGCGGGAAAATGGTCTATGGCTCCGGCGTTCCGCTATCGTCGATAGACGTCGTTGCAGGAACGATTGTGGGCCCCGGGCATACGATTTTTGGTCCATACCAGCGGCTCGACCTGCGCTGCGACAAGGCCTGGGCCTTTCCCCGCTGGAAAATGACGCTGCATATTGAGGGGCTCAACATGACGAATCATGACAACCCACGGTTGATTGGCTCAACGTTCGATCCTTTGACCGGACGCGTTATTGCAGTGACGGAACGAGGTTTGCCAATTACGCCGACAGCAGGCGTGACCTTTGAATTCTGAGTCAGCCTAAGACCGGTAGGTCAGTTTCCACGCTGACCTGCTTCCGGGCATGTTTACATCCGGGAGCTAAACATTTATTTTCTTCACACATGCCCAAGTCTCTTGACCCTGCAACCAAAAAGCAGCTTGCCGCCCGCGTGGAATACTACCGCGAGATGGGAATTTATGATTTCTATCGCCGCGATGTGCCGCAAGAGGCCCTGACGGATGCCCCAACATCTGATGTTGCCGCAGTTGTTGAACTGGCGCCGGCTCGAAATGCTCGTGGAGGGCGCTCCCTACCCGATTCGTCAGTGCCGGTGATCCAGGACAAACCGGCGGCGCTGAAGCTGATCCGCGAAGACATTGGCGACTGTACCCGCTGCCGCCTGCACAAAGGACGAACCAACCTGGTCTTCGGCGTGGGGAACGTAAATGCCGATCTCATGTTCGTCGGCGAAGGTCCGGGAGCCGATGAAGACGCGCAGGGCGAGCCGTTCGTGGGCCGTGCCGGGCAATTGCTCAACAACATGATCTCCGCCATGGGCTTGAAGCGCGAGGATGTTTATATCGCCAACGTGGTCAAGTGCCGTCCTCCGGGAAACCGCACGCCGGAGAAAGATGAGTGTGATACCTGCTCGCCCTTCCTCATGCGCCAGATCGATGTGATCCAGCCGAAGGTGATTGTTGCGCTAGGCGCAGTGGCGGCCAAAAACCTGCTTGCCGTCAATGATTCCATGGCCAACCTTCGTGGTCGCTGGTATGACTTCAGGAATTCAAAGCTGCTGGTGACGTACCATCCGGCATATTTGCTGCGCGATCCGCGGCAGAAAAAAGAGGCGTGGAAAGATCTGCAAATGGTGATGAAATATCTGGGTCTGACCGCGCCGAAGAAGTCCGCAGAAGAGTAAGACCCACGGTCACCAAACCGCCATCCCTGGCTCCGGATCTAACGTTTTTCAGGCAATCTTCGCTGTCGACTGAGCTGCCGAACGCGCGATACGCGGGAGAAATACGCTGAAGCAAGTTCCACTGCGGCCTTCTTCCGTGCTGGTGCGGAAGTCAAGCTTGCCGCCGTGTTTTTCGATGATCTGGCGCGTCACCCAAAGGCCCAGACCCGTACCGATATCGGCTTTGGTGGTGAAGAACGGCTCAAAAATGCGCTCCTGGTCGTTCGTTTTAATGCCGCTGCCAAAATCTTCAACTTCAATCTGAACACCGGGAGCGTCGCCGGTAGCCTCGCGCACTCGAATGATGATCTTGCCGTGTTGACTGGAGGCCTCAATGGCATTGGTTATAAGGTTTGAGATGACCTGGCGCAGTTCGCCGGTAAATACCTGCACAGGACGCACTTTGTCATATTCTTTGAGCAGTTGGAGATGCTTGCCGCCCAGGCGCGGCTTAAAGATCGAAACCAGATCTTCTACGATCTGGACCAGGTCCACGCTTTCTGCGGTGCTGCGCTCGCGATAAAAGCCCAGCGTCTGTTTGGCGATATGGTTGATCCGGCTGAGCTGTTCTTCAGCCTGGGAAAGCATATGCCTGCTGTCGCCCCGGATGGAATCATCGCGGTTGATCAGATACATGAGATTGGTTACGGCTTCGAGTGGATTATTGATTTCATGGGCGATGGTAGCGGCCAGCCGGCCCGTGGCGGCGAGTTTTTCCGTTCGGCGCAGAGCCTCTTCTTCGGCGCGCCGCCTGGTGATGTCCATGCCAATGCCGACCATTCGCACGGGAGAGCCGGCGGAGTCTGTGATCACGCGCCCCTGCCCGGAGACCCAGCGCACTTCTGAGCCCGGGCAAAGCACGCGGAATTCAGCATAGTATTCGCCTTTCTCGGTTAGCGCCTTCTGAATTTGCGCCTGGACCCGGGCCAGGTCGTCCGGGTGGATGGTGCGCAGCCAGCCCTGGAGTGTGGCGTCAAACTTGCCTTCAGGCATGCAGTGAATGCGCGAGATCTCCTCCGACCAAATCAGTTCGTTGGTGCGGATGTTCCAGTCCCACGTGCCCATACCGGCGGCTTTGTGCGCCATGGCAAGACGATCCAGCGCCGAGCGCAAATCTCCTTCACGGCGTTTGGCTTCAGTGACGTCATTGAACAGAATGCTGATTCCCTCGGGCGATGGATAAGCGCGCACCTGAAGCCAGATGCCCAACCGCTTCCATGAGACGTCAAACTGAACCGGCACGCCTTCCCTTACACACCGCCGGTACTCGCGCTCGACCACGGTGCCCACGGATTCGGGAACGACCTCCCAATGGTTCTTGCCGATGATTTCTTCATGGCGGCGGCCGACGATCTGAACGGCAACATCGTTGATATAGGTGATATTCCAGTTGTGATCCAGTACACAGAATCCTTCCGTGATGCTGGCGAGGAGTTGTTCAGTCTTTTCCCGCTCCGCCTCTGACTGATGGCGAGCGATCTTTTCCGCATAGAGCAGCCGTTCCTGCTCTTTTTCCGCCCTCTTCCGCTCGGTGATGTCGCGGTATACGATCGCCATCCCATCTTTGGAAGGATAAGCCGCGGCTTCATACCAGGCGTCAGCCGGGCCAAAATACTCTTCAAAGTGAAGAGATCTCTGTTCGCGCATAGCGCGCTGGCATTCGTCGTAAAACTTTCCGCCTACCGCTTCGGGAAAGACTTCCCAGACATTCCTGCGCAGCAGCTGATGCGGCACTTTGTGGAGGAAGAGAGCGCCCGGCTCGTTGATAAAAACGCAAACCCAGTCGCGATTCACCGCCAGAAAGCCATCCGTAATGCTGCTCAGCACCCTGCGCATACGGCCTTCAGATTTCTGAACATTGCTGGTCAGGTACGCAAGGGTCGCGGAGATCACCAGAAAGAGAATGTCGCGGACAATCTCCTCCGGGCCCTTCAGAAATTGATAAATGGGCTGAGCGAAAAAATAGTCGGCAATCACAACCGAGAGGAGTGCAGCGAACAAACCGTGCTGAAACTGCCCGAACCAGGCGCTCACCATCACAGCGCCAAAGAAAAACATGAACGGTATGGCGTAAATTCCGGGAGTGAATATCCAGCTAAAGAAGAAGGCCACAGCAACGGCAGCAAGAGCTACGCCGTAAGCCTTGGGGCCCGTAAGTTCAGCCGGTCGCAGGGGAAAGACGACAGGTGTCATGATCCAAGACCTTCGTACAGGTTTTTCCTTACCTGATACCAATGCTCAGACGAACCTGCCCTCAACTGACGCCTTGCCATGGGCGCATCGGCAGCCAGAAGACAGAAGAGGAGAGCGCCCGGTCTCCCACACCTCGCCTGGAGAAGCACGCCGCGCTTGGCTGCGTCCTCAGCTACTTTGACATTGAAATTCGATGCAGGGAAGTGTGTAGGAGATATCTGTCCGGAAGCAAAAAATCCCTGAAACATACAGCTAAAAATCCCCGTGCTCTACTGTTCGCTCATTCGCCGCGCATGCCTGATTTCACCAGGACGGCAGCAGCTTGTTGGTCGAGGGCATCCGCTTCCGCCGAAAGAGAAGCGGGTTTCACGCAGGTCAGATTGTATCGTTTGGAACTGCGGAACTCAAAACTATAGCCGGTTCCCGTAAAATCTTTCCTTACCGTCATGCCCACATTCTGCGACGTCGCTTTGCCTGTCCCGCTGGACATGGTATTCACGTACAAGATCGGTGACCAAGAACCGGTGGTCGGCGGGCGCGTGCTGGTTCCTTTCCGTACCGAGAGGCTTTCCGGCGTGGCGACCGCGCTGCATGATCGCGCCCCTTCCATGCAGGCAAAGACCGTGCTCCAGGTTCTGGACTCAGAGCCGGTACTCGACGAAGGGCTGATGAAGCTGGGGCAATGGATCTCTCAGTACTACCTGGCTCCGATCGGGGACGTTTACCGCACCATGCTGCCGCTGGCGGCGGAAATCAAGAAAGCAAGAATTTACCGGATTACGGAAGCAGGGCACGAAGCGCTGCATGCCTCGGCCACGATCGGCTCGTCGCGGCGCTCCCGGCAGGATGTTGATACGCAGATGCTCGAATACGCGGTGCTCGATTATCTTACGATGTCGGACGATGCACTGGAAGGGACGATCCGCTCCGCCACCGGAGCAAATCGGCAGGTGCTGGAGCTGCTGTTGCGAAAAAAGTGGATTGCGCGTGAAGACGCAACGGCTGCGCGCGATGCCCGCCGCACCGTGCAGTTGGCAGTGCTCTTGGAAGTAAGCGGCAAGCTGAATGAAAACCAGCAGAAGATCATTGAGTTTCTTCACCAGCAGCAGGGCAGAGCGCTGGTTGAAAAACTGCGTACGCTCGATGTGCCGCGCACCACGCTGCAAACGCTGGTCAAGCGCAGGATTGTCGAGTTGGCAGAGGAGCCGGCAGGTTTCAGCGTCAGCTCGATGAGGAAACGCGGGCCGTCGCACCTTGATTTTATTTTCAATGCGCAGCAGAAAGCTGCCTTGGCGGCGATTCAGCAGTCAGTTGCGGAAAAGAAGTTTTCCGTCGCGCTGCTGCACGGCGTAACCGGCTCGGGCAAGACGGCCGTTTATCTGGCGGCGATGCAGGCGGTGCTGGAGTCAGGGCGTTCGGCCATTCTTCTGGTTCCTGAGATCGGGCTCACGCCGGCGGCGGCGGCCAATCTGCACCAGGTCTTTGGCGACGAGGTCGCTATTCTGCACTCAGCGCTCTCCGCCGACGAGCGCGCGGAGCAATGGCACCGCATCCGTCGCGGAGAAGCGAGGATTGTTGTGGGCACGCGCTCCGCCGTCTTTGCTCCGGTAACCAACCTGGCGCTGATCGTGGTGGATGAAGAGCATGACAGCTCGTATAAACAGGAAGAAACGCCGCGCTATCACGGACGCGACGTCGCTGTGATGCGCGGCAAACTCACCGGAGCAGCCGTGGTGCTGGCTTCGGCGACGCCTTCGATTGAGTCTTACCATAATGCCGAGACCAAAAAATATGCGTTGATCGAGCTGACAGAGCGCGTGGAACGCCGGCCTTTGCCCGAGGTGGAACTGGTGGACATGCGGAATGAGTTTCAGCAGACCGGCAGCGAGCAAATCTTCTCGCGGCAGCTGATCCAGGAGGTGACAGAGCGGTTGCAGCGGGGCGAGCAGGCGATGATCCTGCTCAACCGGCGCGGATATTCCTCCGTGGTGCTGTGCCGCGCCTGCGGCGAGACCTTGCAATGCAAGAACTGCACCATCGCGATGACCTACCACAAGGCGGCGGAGCGCATGGAGTGCCATTATTGCGGCTATCGTCAGGCTGTGCCGCGGCGCTGCCCGGCATGTGACAGCGAGCACATCTTCTTTCTCGGCGCCGGGTCAGAGAAAGTGGAGGAGCGTTTGCATGAAGCGTTTCCCCAGGCGCGGATCGGCCGGCTGGATCGTGACACGGTGCGCAGCCGCAACGATTTTGAACGCGTGCTCAACCAGTTTCATTCGGGAGAGATCAATCTGCTGGTGGGCACGCAGATGATTGCCAAAGGCCATGATGTGCATGGCGTTACCCTGGTGGGTGTGGTCGGCGCAGACTATGCCCTGGGCTTTCCCGATTTTCGCGCAGCCGAACGCACCTTCCAGCTGCTTACGCAGGTGGCTGGGCGTGCCGGGCGCGGCGAGACGCCGGGCAAAGTCGTACTGCAAACCTACCATCCGGATCACTACGCGATTCAATTCGCGCAGAAGCACGATTACGCCGGCTTCTATGAAAAGGAAGTCCGGTTCCGCAAGTGGATGCATTATCCGCCCTTCAGCGCCCTGGCCAACGTGCTGGTGCGCAGTGACAAGCTTGATCAAACGCTCCGCTGGACCGGCCAGCTGGGCAAATGGTTCGAGTCGACCCGCAATGAAGGCGTGCGCGTGCTGGGGCCGTCGGTGGCGCCGATCATGCGTTTGAAACGCGACTTCCGCTATCACTTCATCCTGAAAGCCGCCAGCCGGGAAAAGCTGAATGCCGCGCTGCGCAGAATGCTGGCGTTCGCCGACACGGAAAAGATTTCCCGCACCAATGTGATTGTGGATGTGGACGCGCTGTCGTTACTTTGATGGAGCAGGCGGCTGCTGTTGCTGCTGGTGGCCGGGCAGCCAATTGGTAACGACATCGCGAAGGCTGTAGCCTTTACCTGCGAAGGGCGCAGGCGTAAAGCTCAGGACAAGCATGATCACGGCAAACAACGTCAACGCGCGGCGCTTGGGGTTCAGGGGAGGAACCGGAGGGACGTCAGGATGGCGGCCGCCGGTGATACGAAGCACGATCGCCCACAGAAGCCAGCCGGACCACAGATACCAGCTCAACAGCAACAAGATCCCTACGCTGACAAGAGATACCGGCCGGTGCAGGCGGGGATTGAAAGCAAAGATGATGTGGCCGCCGTCCAACTGGCCTCCAGGCAGCAAGTTCAGCGCGGTGGCCAGGAACCCAATCCACGCCGCCATGGCTGCGGGATGAAGGTAGAGGCTTGAGACCGGCAACTGTGCCACCGCGGCATGGCTGCCGAGGGCGGCGGCGATCCAATGGACTAAATGGAAGATGAGAGGAAAACCTAATGGCAGGGTATCGCCTTTGGCAGCGTTGAACGCCGCCTCGCCAGCCAACGGTTTTGACGCCAGCAAACCAAAAATCAGGACAGGCACGGCCACGACGAAACCGGCGATCGGGCCGCCAATGCCGATATCGAACAGATCGGCTCGGCTCCGCATGGGCGACTTGATCCGGATAAATGCTCCCAGTGTTCCGATCAGTGTAGGAGCGGGAATGAACAACGGCAGCGTGGCAAAAACTCGTCGCAGAACGCACAGGACGTAATGTCCAAGCTCATGCGCCGTTAATATCCCCAGAAGACAGGCTGAGTAGGCAACCCCGAGGCCCAGCCGATGCCAATCCTCTAAAACCCACTGCCACGGCCAGTAATCCAGGTCTTGCGAAAACAGCCCCAGGCTGTGGTCGAAGCTGAATTGCATGCGGGCACCGATACAAAGGGTGGTAAAGACCGTCGCCAGGAAGAGCAGCGCGTATAACCAATAGCGCCGCTTGGGCGGCTGAATGACAATCACCCTGATCTCCTGCCGGGCAGGATCGTAAAGGTGATATTCCTGAGGAAGAGGCTGGTCCGGCATGAACTGATGGCCTTGAGCTGGTGAAATCGAAGACGACGGCGCCAGAGACGCGTCGACGCGAGATCGCTAAGCCCGGGGTCCCTTAGGCGTTAGTCGATCGACTGCAACTCCTTCCCCGGCTTGAAACGAACAGCTTTTCCCGGAGGAATGCTGACCTCAGCGCCGGTGCGCGGATTGCGCCCGATGCCGGTCTTGCGCGGACGTACGTTAAAAACGCCAAATCCACGCAGCTCAATGCGTTCACCCTGGGCCAGGGCTTTCTTCATGCTTTCAAAGACCGTTTCCACGGCCAGCTCCGCCTTGGTCTTGGTGATGCCGGTTTTGTTAACTACTTCGTTAATGATATCGAGCTTAATCACTGGTCAGCTCTCCTGGAGATTTGTCAGCAAGGGCGTAACTTGCAGATGCTATTGGACTTCTACGCTGGTTGTCAATGGAGCAGTTTGCCTATTAAGATGACTTCTTTGTCGCTCCACCAAATCCCCGTAAAACCTGAGGAACCCGAAGCAAAATGCCGATCAAAAGTGACCGCTGGATCCGCCGCATGGCCCAAGAACATGGAATGATCAATCCTTTCAACGACCGCCAGATGCGCGAAGGCGTGATCTCCTACGGCGTCTCTTCTTACGGATACGATCTCCGTGTGGCCGACGAATTCAAGATCTTCACCAACGTGAATTCCGCCATCGTCGATCCTAAAAACTTCGACGAGCGATCCTTTGTCAGCGTGCAGGCTCCCTCGGTGCTCATTCCACCCAACTCCTTCGCCCTGGCGCGATCGGTGGAGTACTTCAAGATTCCCCGCGACGTCCTGACCATCTGCGTGGGCAAGTCAACCTACGCCCGCTGCGGCATCATCGTGAACGTTACGCCGTTTGAGCCGGAGTGGGAAGGCTTTGTTACGCTCGAGATTTCCAACAGCACGCCTCTGCCGGCCAAAATCTATTCCAACGAAGGCCTCTGCCAGATCCTCTTCTTCCAGGGTGACGAGCCCTGCGAGACCAGCTACAAGGACAAAGCCGGCAAGTACCAGAAATAGTCAGGGATTGTGCTGCCGAAACTTTAGAAACTTTAACCGCTGATGAACGCGGATGAACGCTGATCGAACTGATCGAATTAAATTCGGGGTGCGATCAGCGCTCCCCATGAATCCGCCTGATCCGTGTTGATCCGCGGCAGGGTTTTGCGGGCGCGCCCGTGCGCAACCGCGCGATCTCTTCTTTATTCCCGCCTTCCAAAAAAATATTTCGTATCTCGCGCAGGGAATAATGTGCCTCCCGCCTGACTTTTACATATTGAAGATTGCAAGGCTAGCGCATGACGCCTTCATAAACGACGAGGAGAAAAATCATGAAAAACGCTCTTGTACGTTTGCTCACTTTGGCTGCTCTGGCAACATCCCTTTCGGCTTTCGCCGCAACGGGCAATTACAAATCCGATGAACCTGCGGCCTCGGCCCACAAACAGCAGAGCGGGTGCGCCGACACATCGCAGGAAACGAAGAAACAAAAGAAAAACAAGAACAAGCAGCAAAACGAAAGCCAGGAAGAGAAAGACTTCGATCGCCTTCTGCTGGGTACCCATGGCTAAGGCGGTCGTCAGGGAATCAGAAGGTGGAAAAAGGTCGGGGCGCTCCATCCTCCTCGGTTTTTTGCGAAGGGTGGGATTGGAATCCCGTGTGCCAATACGCTTCAGTGCTGATCACGCTGTCGCTAGGAAGCCCTTACGCCACCTTCTGACCGCCCTCTTTCTTGCCGTCGCGTGATTCATCCGCCGCTTCGGCCTGAACTTCGGTTCGGTGAGTCGAGTCGTGCTCCGGCTGTTCCTCTTTTGCGACTTCTTTTGCGACTTCTCCGGCCTCGCGCGTACCGTGCGCGGCTTCGCGGCCTTCGTCCTCTGCTCGAGTCTTCTCCCGATGTGTGGAACCGCTGTGCGTGCCGCCTTGCCACGCTTGTTCCTCTCTCGCTGCCTTCTGCTCAACCTCCGACGGCGCGGACTTCTCGCTCTCAGTTTTCTCGGCGGCCCCAGTTAAAACATCCGTCTGCGTCAGAAGGTACTCCATCCTCACGCGCTCGGCGCGCCATCTCACGTTGCTGGCCTTGCCGGCTCGTTCCAGGTAAGGGGCAAGCTGCTTGTCGGTGATGTGCTTCTGCTCTTTCAGGAACAGCGAAATGGCTGTGCTCTGGGTTTCCAGTCTCTCCAGATGTCGAAACAACTCGCTGAGTACTTCGCGTACCGGATCACGATTCATTGAACGCCTCCCGCGGGCGCATTCCCCTCTGAATAGATGCCGAAAAGCGGCATGGCATCGCGCGTCCGTTGTTGCGGAGTGACAGTGGCGTCATAAGACGGTTGTCTACTCACATGTGGAATTGAATCTTGATGGTAGTCTCCACCTCGACCGGGTTTCCGTTCAACACGTACGGCCGGTAGCGCCATTGTTCCACCGCACCCTGAGCGGCTTTGACCAGTATTGGGTCGCCTGAAAGGACCTTGAGATTCTGAATCAGTCCATCTTTGCCTATCGTGGCCTGTAGCACAACTGTCCCCTGAATTTGGCGTCTTCGCGCCTCCAGCGGATATGTCGGCGCGACATCGTGCAGCAGAAGACGATGCGCCAGGCCCGAAGAAATTCGCAACCGCTGCGCAGGGCTTCCGCTGGATTCTCCATCAGGCGTGCCGGCCGCCTCAGCTGGTGATGGCGATGCATTTGCGGGTGAATCCGGGGGGACGGAAGATTCGGTGATGTTGTCCTTGAACGCAAAGTCGAAGGACATCTTCGTACTTACCTTGGCCGGTTTCCCATTGCGGATGTAAGGCTTGAACTTCCACTTCTTCATCGCTTCCTGCGCGGCTCGGGCCAGGTCCGGATCACCGCTGATGACGTCAGTCTTCTCAACATCGCCAGTTTCAGAGATGAGTAAGTGAATCCAAACTGTTCCTTGCACGCCCTGGCGCTCCGCTTCGATGGGATAACTTGGCTTAGGCGATTTGATAAGGACGAGCTGGGTTGAATCTTCCGGGTCAGCAGGCGAGGCCGTCGACGAAGGCGACAGGGACGCAGCAGGCTGCGGCTCCTGGTTTTGCGTGTAGGCTGGCAGACATGCACTGATCAAGATGCTCAGCGCGACCAGCATTCGTAAATGAGCTTTGGCCATTGCGGGATTCTAGCGCTGGGGGCGCCATCGCTGGTAGATATATTTTCAAGACCGGATTCATGCCAACGGCCTGACCCACTCTCCCAGAAACTTTTCCAACTCTCCCACATTCTGATCGGGCGATGCGAAAGCCACATGACCATCGGGCCGAATCAGATAAGCTGCGTTGCGTGCCAGTCCAGCGGATTGGGCTGGCTTGTCCCAGGCGAAAGAATGAACGGGCAAATTCCAGCGCGGGGCCCAATCCTGCAGAGCATCGGTTGCAATGCCGTAAACGTGAATCTGCCAGTCGAGTGAGTTAAGCGGCTGAAAGTTGTTCTGGCTTTCAACCCAGGGCAGGCGATCACCGCCCTGGATTTCGCCGGCCGTTCCGCGGCTCAAAGCGCTTGAGTCACGATATTGAATCCGAATCTGCGAGACGAGCCGGAACTGAAGTCTCCGCGCAGCTTTGAAACTTAGCGCCAGGGGAAGAATATACTTCAAGAAGACGCTGCGGGCTGTCCTGGCCAGCAAGTCGCGTCCCACTGCGAGCAGAAAGAGCCGGTCGGTGGTCGCTACCAGCGCGCGCGCGAAGGCAATGCGCTCAGGCTCATATGTATCCAGAACTGCCGCGTTGCTGCGGTTGCGCAGCGTCGTAGCCAGTTTCCAGGCAAGATTGACAGCGTCTCCAATGCCGGTGTTCATCCCTTGTCCGCCGGCAGGACTGTGGATGTGGCCGGCATCCCCGGCAATAAAGATGCGACCACGGCGAAAGTGGTCTGCCACGCGGTGATGCACGTGATAGGTAGAAAACCAATTCACCTTGCGCACATCAACGTCAATCTGCTTTTTTACATAAGGACGTATCTCTTCAAAGGTAGCATCGGCCCCAAGCTGAGGCGGCACTATGCCAACCAGTCGGAACATTCCGCTGCTGCGTATGGGAAAAACCAGACAAAAAGAGTCGGTGCTGATACAAGCATTTACATCCTGGCTGAATGGCAGGCCTTCCACCTCAACATCGGTTACGTAGAACAGTTGTTCGTAGGTTCCGCCGGGAAAACTCAGGCCCAGGCCCTGCCGGATGGTGCTCCGGGCTCCGTCACACCCGCAGACATAAGCGAATTCACCGCTCTCTTCTGTCTCGCCCTTGCGCAGAGTCGCGATCACGCATTGCTCTTTTTCCTTGAATAGAATGAGCTCTGTACTCCACTCCACTTGCACGCCTATTCGTTCCAGGCATTTCACCAGCAAATGCTCATGATCATCCTGGGGAAGACTCAAAACAAATGGATATGGGCTGAGGTCAGATCCAATCTTGTCGAAGGGGAAATCAGCCACCACGCGGCTGCCCTGGCGCAGATGGCCGCCGCGCATCCTGATGCCGCTGGCAATCACTTCTTCGGCGATTCCGAGCTGCCGGTAGAATTCAAGTGTTCGCGCCTGCACTGCCATGGCGCGCGATGCCTGTCCGGGGCCCGCATTTTTCTCAACGATGCGGAATGGAATCCCGGATTGGGCCAGCCACAATGCCAGCACCATTCCGGTAGGGCCAGCTCCAACGATGAGGACCTGTTTGCTCATAGATCCTTGGCTTTGAACTGTAAGTCTACGCAGTTGCTTCCGTTGCCAGAATCATACGCCTCGTGGCACGGCGCCACTCCAGTAACCCGGCAATCGACATCGCAAGAAAAACCAGATACAGCCCCGAGGTGAGATAGAGATGTTTATAGATATAGAGCCCTATCACCAGCACATCGCCCACAATCCAGAACCACCAGTTCTCCACCAGCTTGCGCGACATCATATATTGCGCGGTAAGGAACAGCGCTGTGGTCAGGCCGTCAGCAAAGGGGACGGTGCTGGGCGTGTGGCGCAGGATCCAATAAAGCAACGCGGTGACTACGCCGGCGATACCGGCATAACCCAGCAGCCCGATTGCTGACGCGCGATTTGCTTTCAGCTCAGAACGATTCACGCCGCCATGCAGCCAGTTCCACCAGCCATAAAAAGCAATCGCCATATAGACGAATTGCAGGCCGGAGTCGGCGTAAAGACCTGATTTATAAAAGACGATTACGTAAACGATGTTGTTGGCAATGCCGATCGGCCAGTTCCATATGTTCTGCCGGATCAGCAGCCACACGCAGACGGCGCCGGTCAGGAAGCCGGCCATCTCCTGCCAATTGCGGACAAGAAAATCCGCAAGAGCAGACCATAGGGCATGCATTGTTGAGCTTACGGTTTGCTGGTGGCTTCGCCGGCTTTGTAGATGTAGCGAATGGAAGGTTTGTAAAGCAGAAGATGTGGCGAGCCGCCGCGGTTCAACTTGATGCAGCTGCGGTCATACCACTCGATGAATCCCTGCATCTCTTCGCCATCCTTGAGCACCACTACCACCGGTGTTTTGCTCTGGATCTGTTTCTGGTAGTAATAATTTTCCGCGTGGGTTTGTTCGGGTGCGCCATTACGGCGTGGGCCGTTCGAGGGCATACGATCAGTGCGTTCCAGTCTTTCGCGGCGCTCTGATACCGGCTCAGTGCGGGGCGCAGGCGCGCTCAGCGACGGCCGAATCAGCTTGCGGCTAACAAATTCTTCTTCGTGAGTCCGCTCGGGAGCCTGGCGAGCAGCGGTTGATTCCATACCTTCCTTCATAAGTGTCCGTCCCGCTTCTTAGAAGACTGCATCGGTGAGAAACGCCGACTCGGCTAGCCGAGCTGAACCCAATATGTGCCGAGAATTCAGTGCGGATATTGACTGTAACCGTATCATAGCGCGCTTCGGCTTTTCAATTGTCTGGAAGGTCAGCGACCTCTGCAATTTTGTACATGTCAAATTGCGCCACTCTCTTTATTGTTTCTTAACGTTCCAGAGCCAACGCGAATGCATCGAGCGAGAGAGGACGAAGCACGTTACGGCGCATGCCGCTCTGCACTTGTCCTAACTGCCGGCTGGCCTGGGCGATCCAGTTGAAATCCACGCCGGCAACCAGCGATCTGAGCTCCGCAATGATGTCAGTATTGCGCACCAGCTCCGGCGTGCCCGAGATCAACGCCAACAGATCCTGCAGAAGACCATACACGGCAGCCAATAGATGATCGGTCTTTGCTTTGCCCTCGCCGCCCGCACGGTAGGTCTCCGTGGTGCGGAAAAGGTCAGAGTGGTCAGACGAGCGTACGGCCGTGACCAGCAGAGCGAGAGCATCTTTGCGCGCAGCCACGTATTCTTCCAGATCCAGGGTTCGAGCGCGCCCCACACCTCCGGCACTTAGCCGAGCTGCCAGCTGGCGCTGGCGTGCATTCCATTCCGGACGGTCCTGCTGCAGGTAGCTTTCGATCTCAGCTACCGGCAGAGCTGCCAGGGTGAATGTGACACAGCGGGAGCGGATGGTCGGCAGCAACTCTCCCGGGTTTCGCGCCAGTAGGAAAATATTTGCATACTCAGGCGGCTCTTCCAGGACTTTCAAGAGCGCGTTAGCGGCTTCCTTCATGAATGCCGAATCGGTGACGATAAAAACCCTTCGGCGCGCTTCCTGGGGCTTGAAATGCGAGCTTTGGATCACCTGCCGCACCTGGTCCACCTTGATCATCATTTGCGGCGGGTCTGGGGGGACAACCATCACATCAGGATGCGTCTGCACCAGGATGCGGGTTTCTCGCCTGTCGGTTTCGCGCAGGCCTTCGCGAGTTTCCACGGCTTCAGCAAAGCGCGCGTCGAGGTCTTCAGCCTCGCCAATACGTCTGCAGTTGTCGCAGACACCGCAAAAATCCGGCAATCCGTCACTCTGGGGCGATTTGAGGCAGTTCATGGATCGCGCCAGCATCAAGGCAAGGGTGTATTTTCCGGCGCCTTGCGGTCCGGCCAGAATGGCTGCGTGCGGAAAGCGGTCGCGGGCAAGGGCTTCCCGAAGCCGATTTACAACCCCGGAATTCCCATGAAATGTGGAAAACGGCATGCCGCCATTGTAGACCGAGCCCTTGATTAGGCTCGCCCGAGGAGACATATGTTTGTATGTTGCTAATTCTAAATTAGTTATAAGGTTATGTACTTTTTTGGGAAAAATTGTAAAAAAGCTATATTTTCGAGGCCCCTTCTGACTCTATTACTACAGAAGCAGGCTCATCCGTCGACTGCTAATAGGGGGATATGGACCCGGAAGCCGTATCCCCCTTATACCTTTTCTGGAAGCTTTTTCCCGCTCCGTTCTCGGCACTACCTCACATTTTCGGACATCCTGATCTGATCTCCTTGCGACGGGCTCCGTTTGCAAGTGTCTTTAAGATTTTTTAACCACTCCTTAATAACCACCTAACGATCGCGGCTCATGATTCCCGGCCAAGGGATTTCCCCGTCAATTTCAGCGCTATTTGAGGATTTGTTTCCAACCCTCCGAGAATCCCCATCAAGAGAGGTGTTTTGTGGTAATTGAACTGTTCCAACTGGCTTGGTCCAGAATCTTTAGCTGCCGCCATAAAAAATGCACTCCATTGATCACCTGCCGCCCCGGTGCACAACGTTCCGGGGTGGCATCGATCACCGGAACCTACTTTGTCTGTCTGAAGTGCGGAAAAGAATTCGCCTACGATTGGGACAACATGCGGACTATCGATCCGGAGCCCAGCCGTGTGAAGGTGCTTGTTGAAAAAGCAGCGCAACTCTATGCCGGAAAATGAGCGCCGGACCAGGAACGGGCGTTCGAGGATATGGTCGCCGAGGCCTATCGGTCACGACTTCCACATCACGCTGCGCGCCGCGAGCATTTTTACGAACTTTTAATGTGCAAGCTAAGGTGGGTTCTCTCGGAAAACATGATTGACCTTAGGATGTCACGCCGCGAAAGACCTTATTGCTGGTACTTAGCTCGGCGGCTACCCTCCGACCATGGTTTTCGGAAATTATCGATCATTCGTTCTTCTTGTTTTGTTGTCGGTTTCATCTGTCGCGATCTGGGCGCAGGCGCCGGCTCCTTCACCCACGCCCGCCGATGAGTTCACCATTGTCGCGCTGCCAGATACGCAGTTTTATTCCTCAACGTATCCGCAGATCTTTGCCGCGCAGACACGCTGGATCGCCGATCACATTCAGGACCAGAACATACAGCTGGTTGCAGGCCTCGGTGATATCGTCGACAGCGGAGGCAGCGTGGCGCAGTGGCAGAACGCAGACGCGGCTTATCGCTTGATCGCGGGAAAAGTGCCTTACATGATTGCGATTGGCAATCACGATTACGACAAGAACAATCCTGCGGGGCGCACGGCATCAACCCGGAATTTCAATTCGTTTTTCGGTCCTGCTTACTACGGCGGAGCAAGTTGGTATCGGGGCAACTTTCCTGCCGGCAGCAATGAAAATTTTTACGGGGTCATCACGGTGAACGGCCACCAGTATCTGATCGTGGTGCTGGAATTTGCCGCGCGCGACACCGCGCTGGCCTGGGCCGACGGCATCATCAAAGCTAATCAGGATAAGGACGTCATCATCGTCACGCACATGTTTACTTATTCCGACAACACGCGCATCTCCCAGTGCGACCAGAACAGCGCCGGCAGCTTTGGCGTAGGACAGGACAATAACGGCGAAGATATGTGGTGGAAGCTGGTGCGCAAATATCCCAACGTGCACCTGGTTCTGAGCGGCCACGTGGTGGAAGGTGACGGAACCGGACGCCGCATGGACCTTGGGGCCAACGGCAACGTGGTCAACCAGATTCTGTCAGATTATCAATCTGATCCGCTGGGCGGCAGCGGATATCTGCGCCTGATCAGGATTTCACCTTCGCTGAATCGTGTGAGCGTGAGCACCTATTCACCGTATCTTGACTCGTTCTTGACCGATGACCACAATCAGTTCGTGGTGCCTTATCGCAACCCGGGAGTCGCGAACGCGGCCGGTGCGATCTCTGGCATCGTCAAGAATGCGCAGGATTGCTCCCTGGCTGCAGGCGTAACCGTCTCTGACGGTACAAATTCCGCCGTGACTGACAGCAACGGAAACTTCACCATGCCGGCCAATGCGCGCAAATCCATGGCCATCAAAGCCAGCAAGGCCGGCTGGGCCAGTAATGCCCGGTTCGCCACGTCAACGCTCAATCAAACCGCGGAACCAAGTCCGACGAAAATCTTCATTGCCACCACCGGACGTATCAGCGGGCATGTTCTGAACAGCGGTGGCGCGCCCGTTGCCGGCGCAACACTGACGTTTAGCGGCGGCAAATTGCGCATGACCAAGAACGTCGTCACCGATGGCTCAGGCGCTTACAGCTCAAGCTGGATTGCCCTGGGAGGATATACCGTCAGCGTCTCTGCAAGCGGTTACGCGGCGGCGAGCAGCCCGGCAACGGTCACCACTGGGTTGACGACGACGCTGAACTTCAACCTGCATCCGTAACCTGGCGGACCGGAGCGACTCGGCTGTGGGTTTATTTCTGGAAGTACTGTAATTTTCGTGAGCTGGCCTGCGTCTTCTTCATTGATGAGGGATGCATATTGACCGAGCCCATGGAAGCGTCGCACCGTCACCCTTCAGCTTCTTCAAAGCGCCGGATATGGAAAGGCTTGCTGCTAGCCATTTCTCTGTATCTGGCGCTTGCAGTTTTGGCTGGCTCGGTGGTTGCCGAGATGTCTTTGAAACTTTGGCGGCGTCCGTTGCGGCATCGGGAGGCAATTGCGGCAGTAGTCCACGGCAGGTTCCAGGCTGAACTGCAGGATGTGAGCATTCAAGCCGCCGACGGAGCCACGCTCAAAGGATGGTATATCCATCCCCGTACTTTCAACGGCAACGCAGTGATTCTGCTGCACGGTATTACGGACAATCGCGAAGGCGTAGCCGGCTACGGCAATCTCTTACTGGAGCATGGGTACGCGGTTCTGTTGCCGGATGCGCGCGACCACGGCGAAAGTGGTGGAGAATTGGCCACCTACGGCATCAAGGAATCAGACGACACGCATCGCTGGGTTTCCTGGCTGTACGGGCATGACGCGCCGCAGTGCGTTTATGGTTTTGGTGAGTCCTATGGCGCGGCCTTGATGCTGCAATCTCTGGCGGTAGAGCAACGCTATTGCGCTGTCGCGGTGGAAAGCCCGTTTTCTTCGGCGCGCGAGATGAGCTTTGAGAGGGTATCCGCGCCGCTGCACTTGCAACCATGGTTCGGCAAGACATTGGGCCGTCCGATCATCTGGTCCGCAATGCTCTATGCGCAGCTTCGCTATGGTATTGATCTGCTGCAGCCGAATCCTCTCGATGCCGTCAGGAACTCATCTGTGCCCGTGTTGCTGATTCATGGAGAAGACGATCACAACATATCTCCGCATCATTCGCAGCTCATAGCCGCTGCCGCTCCGGACCATGTGCAGCTCTGGCTGGTGCCGCATGCCGGTCACACCATGGCCTGGGCAGCCGCGCATGCAGAGTTTGAGCAGCGCCTGCTGGGCTGGTTTGCTGCACATGCAAAGCCTCAGAGACAAGCGGCGGCGGCTGACTAGGAAAGCAGCCGCTCTTCCACAATCAGCACGATTTTTTTTTGAACTTTGGCGATAGGATCGGCTGCATCAACCGTGGCAACTCTTTGCGGCGCACGTTCAGCAATGGCCATGTACGCAGCCAGGACGCGCTCATAAAATGCGCGGCTCTCTTTTTCAAAACGATTTTCGTCGTCTTCCGTCTTTTTGGATTGGTCGGCGTTACGCCGCCGGGCTCGGGCCACGGCGCGCGCCGCATCCGAGAGCATCAGGATGGTCAGATCGGGCTGCAGGTCGTGGCACAGCGATTTGTGCAGCTGCAGCACCAACTCGCTTCCCAGTTGGCGTCCGCCGCCCTGGTAGGCTTCACTGGAGTCGGTGAAGCGATCGCAGAGCACCCATTGCCCGCGGTCCAGAGCGGGCAGGATCTGCTCGTCGATGTGCTGGGCACGGTCGGCGAACATGAGCGCCAGCTCAGCCAACGGCGAGAGCCCCGCGGTCCGCGAGCTCAGCAGGACGGTGCGCAGCTTTTCTCCCAGCACGGTGCCGCCGGGCTCCCGGGTGGTGACAACGTCAATCCCGCGCTCGCGCAGGTGTGCGGCAAGGTTCTCCAGTTGCGTGGACTTGCCCACGCCATCCAGGCCTTCAAAGGTAATGAATTTGCCGCTTTGCTTGAGAGGCACTCTAGAGATTTAAACACAAAGCGCCGGGAACGGCATTCTTATCGCCCGCCAGCTTCGGCGCCAAGTTGTTTGGTGCCGGTTATTTCAGATGATCGGCAAAAAAGCTGACTGCTCCTTGAGCTGTTTGATCATGCACTTGGTCGCGATCAATGCCTGCGGCGTCTGTACACAGGTCAGCCCGGCTTTGTTTTCCCTGGGGGCCGCAAGTGGCAAGAAACGTGTAGTGACCGACGCCAGGAAGCAACAGCAGCTTGGAATGGGGAATTTTCAGCGCAAGAAACTTTGCACTGCTGGCGACGGGCACCACCGTGTCTGCGTCGCCGGCTACGATTTCAACCGGAATCGAGATTTTTGCCAGGCTTTCCGGTTTGAAGGCCGGGCCGAGCGCGGGCGCGATGGCGAAGACCGCGCGGACCCGAGCATCGCGATAGGAATCACTCGCATGCTGGAAAGAGGTCTGAACTTCATGATCAGATTTGACGACCGCTTCGAGCTTGGTGTTCAGATCCGGGAACTCCGCGGGAGGCACGCACATCCCGTCCGCCGCTTTCGATTTGCAGAAGTCCGTTAGCAAGGAAGGCTGGGTGATGCCGCCGGCAATTTCGATCATGGTATAGCCGCCCAGCGAGAATCCCGCAGCGCCGATGCGTTTGCTATCGATCCGGCTTGCAAACATGGGATCGGCAAGCATCTGGTCGATGAGCGTGCTCAGGTCATGGGCCCGCTCCCACCACAAACCAAAGCCCTGAGGCGTGTAGGATTCAAGAGCATTATTGCCGGGATGATTCACCGCCGCAGCAATGTAGCCGTGGGCTGCGAGCGCCGTGCCGAGCCAGGCCATCATCGGCGCAGACGCCCCGGTACCGTGTGACAGCACGATCAGCGGAAATTTTGCGGGTGAAGCTGCCAATTTGGCGTCGGACGCAGCTTTGCCTGCGCTGGCAAATGGAGAGGCGGGTGAACCAATCCACTGCGGCTGTTCCTGCGCAGGGGCTTCAGCCGGATACCAGATCATGGTGACGAGAGCATGTGTCTTCGCTCCTCGCCAGTTATAGGGTTCCCTGGGGACAAACTTCCGCTGAGTCATCCCCACTTTGTATCTAGCAGTCTGCTGCCCGAGGCTCTGAATGTCAGTGGCACCCACGATCAGCAGGAAAAACGCCGCACTCGCAACGGTAAGAGGCATCTTGCGCATTCAAGCTTGTCCCTTCAGGCAGACTTATGAAAGACCGGTCAATACGCCAAATGTGAGCGCCGAACCGGGATTAAATGTCTTATATTGATCGTAGCGGAGGACCGTATGCGTCTGGGCGACGACATCGACGACCATTGTTCAACATGCAAACGCACGACCGATCACTCCATTGTCTCCATGATGGGGGAAGAGGTGCTCCGGACGCGTTGCCGCACCTGCAACAGCGAACACAAGTATCGCCACAACAAGAGCCGGAGCAAGGAGATGACGGCCAAAGAGGCTTTCGATAAGGTCCTGGCTACAGTGACCGGCGCGCAGCAGGAGAAGGCCGGGCCTTCCGGGAAAAAGAAGAAGAGTTAACCGCCAAGGACGCCACGGACGCAAAGAAGCTGATGCGTTTGAACAATAAATGCTGTTGTCTGCAATGTGTTACGTGGGCTGCTCAGTAGAACAATATCTGCGTTGCGATCTTTGCGTCCTTTGCGGTAAATCTTCAACTCTTGCCTTCCGTCGCTGCCTTCTTTAATCTTGGTGCAACCTCGGAGGGAGAAGAATGTTCATTTGGTTCAGACGGATAGCCCTGTTTGCCATGTTCGCCAGCACGACGGCAGCCCTGGGACAGAAACGCCAACCTCAACCCACGGCCCCTGCAGCGCCAACGCAACCAATCAAAGTCGCCGTCGATGCTACGCAAGCCCCACAAAAAATTCTGCATGCACAGCTGCAGATTCCGGTGACGTCGGGTGAGGTCAAGCTGGTGTACCCCAAGTGGATTCCCGGAGAGCACGGTCCTACCGGACCCATCACTGACCTGACCGGCATCAAGTTTTTTGCCAATGGGCAGAGGTTGAGTTGGCGGCGCGACCTGGACGAAATGTACGAGATTCACGTAACGGTGCCACAAGGCGTAACCACGCTGGACGCACAGGTTGACCTGGTGCTGCCAGCGCCGCCGGAGGGATTCTCTTCGGGCGCGTCGGCCACCACGCAGCTTGACATGCTGAGCTGGAACCAGGTGGTCCTGTATCCGCTCGGTCCGCATACCGATAACATTCCGATTGTTGCTTCGGTGAAGCTGCCTGCGGGCTGGCACTACGGCACGGCGCTGCCGGTGGCCAGTGAAGCCGGCGCTCAGATCAACTTTCAGCAAGTTTCGCTGACCACGCTGGTGGATTCGCCGGTGCTGACGGGAGCGCACTTCCGCCGCATTCCGCTCACGCCTGAAGGCCCGATCCAGCATTACATTGATGTCGTCTCCGATGGCGACGCAGCGCTAGAGATGCCGCAGGAGACCATCGATCATTACAAGCGCCTGATCGCAGAGACCGGCGCGCTATTTCAAGCGCGGCATTACCGCGACTACCATTTTCTGCTCACGCTCAGCGACCATACGGCACATTTTGGACTGGAGCACCACGAATCCAGCGATGATCGCGTCGCTGAACGTACGATGATTGACGATGACATGCGCTGGCTCGCCGGCAGCTTGCTCCCGCATGAGATGACGCACTCGTGGAACGGAAAATATCGCCGTCCCAAAGGCCTGGCCACGCCCGACTATCAGCAACCGATGGAAGGCGATCTGCTCTGGGTTTATGAAGGTCTTACACAGTACCTGGGCGATATTCTGGCTCCGCGCTCCGGCCTGTGGACCAAGCAGCAATTCCTGGATGAGACCGCCGAAACCGCCGCGGCGCTCGACCACACGCCCGGCCGCTCATGGCGTCCGCTGCAGGATACCGCCGATGCCGCGCAGCTGCTCTATGGCGCATTGCCTGAATTTGAAAGCTGGCGTCGCGGCGTGGATTACTATCCCGAAGGCTTTCTGATCTGGCTGGAAGCCGATACCGTCATCCGCCAACAGACGCATGGCCAGAAGTCGATGAACGACTTCTGTCGCATCTTCCACGGCGGCGGCAACACTCCGCCGCTGGTAAAGCCGTACACGTTTGACGATGTGGTCGCCACGCTCAACCAGGTCACGCCATACGACTGGAAGAAGTTCCTGCGCGATCGCCTGGATACATATGGACCAGGAGCTCCGCTGGGCGGCATCACCAATAGCGGCTGGAGGCTGGTGTATGACGAGAATCCCAGCGAGTACACCAAGGCCTCAGAGAAGACTCGCGATGCCGTTGATGCGCGTTTTTCCATTGGGCTTGCTCTCGACGACAAAGGCGCCATCCACGACGTGATTATGGACAGTCCGGCATGGAAAGCGGGCATTGCGCCGGGAACCACGCTGGTAGCGGTGAACGGGCGGAAGTATGATCCGGATATTCTCCGCGACGCGCTGAAGGCCGGCAAAGGCAATGGTCCGAACCTGGAACTGCTGGTGATGAATGGCGACTATTTCAAAACATTCACACTCAATTATCACGACGGTGAAAAATACGCTCACCTGGTGCGCGATGAATCGAAGCCGGACATGCTGAGCGAGATCATTGCTCCGTTGGCGAAATAGGGACTGGCACTCAGTTATCAGCTCGAAGGATCTAACCGCAAAGGGCGCAGAGGACGCAAAGTAGCAAGAAGATCCAACTTTGCTGATCCTTTGCGGCTTTTGTGTCCTTTCGGTCAACGCGGTGGGAGGCAAGCTCTCCGTGCCTTCGTGGTGGATTTGGTTTCCGATCAAGCGCGATCACGTTGCGATGACGCGCGATCACGACGATTCCTCTTCCACTCCCGCGAACAAATCCGTTTCCATCTCAACCTTGCGCGGGGTGGCGGCATTGGCCAGATGGAACACCTCCATGTTGCCGCGCTTGCGGATGGTTTCTTCGAAAAAGCCAAAGAGCGGCGCCTGCGTGGTGTGGCATTTGAAGGCTGCGATCTTCAGGTCAATTTCATGCTGCTCCAGATTGATGATGGCCGTGGTCGGTCCCAGCGCGACCGGTTGCCGTTGCGGCATGGTGAAGAGCGCGCTGGCGTAGTACAGCTTTTGTGTCCGGTGCGGTGCAAGGCCGTTCTCCAGCTGTTCGGGAAAGCGATTGGTTCGCCCGGCCCAGTGGCAAGCCATGGTGGCAAACACCGACACCATCGAATGGTCAGGATGCGCGGTAATGGCTCCTTCGGTGCCCATGGTCATCACGACGTGGGGACGAATCTTGCGCACGCGGTGGGTAAGATCGGTGACTACGGCGAAAAAGTTCTGGCGATCGAGTTTCCCGTCAGGATAATCAAGCACCTCGCCGTGGCTGATTTTGAGCAGTTTGCCCGCCGATTCAAACTCGCGGCGGCGGAGCGTGGAGAGTTCATCATCCGATTTGGCGTTGCCGCGATGGGTGGCCGCCTGGCCTGGTGTGAGACAGATTACATGGGTTTGAACGCCGCGTTCCGAGTAGCGCAGCAGAGTACCGCCAAAGCCGCCCGCTTCATCGTCAGGATGGGCGGTAAAACAGAGGAGGCGAAGCATCTTTTTTCGTTTTACCCTTCTCTCATCAAGTGACGCTTCTTGTGTATCACGGCGTAGCCCCGTCGCGCCAGACTCGGGGCGGAAATAACCGGGATCGGTGCATGATCCGGTTATGGAAGACTACTTATGAAAGTGCGCCGCATCGCGGGTCTTGGGATACTGCTCGTATTCCTGTCATGCGGTCTGGACGCGGGATCACGACGCACATCAAACAGCACGTCAGCGCTGCACTCCGCAATGCCTGCCGGCTATGACATTGTTGTGCTCAAGCCCTCCGGCATGAATCTCTCCCTGATGGGACTCATTGAATGTCCTGAGCTCGAGGGTGCACAGCAGGTATCTGAAGGCGTCAATGCCGTGCTACTCTCCGCCGATGGCGGCCGCATACGAAAGTTTCCCCGCCACTTCAGTTTTCGCATCACGGCATCCCTGCGCAAAATCATGCTGGATGGACCCGCCACAGCGATCAAGATCGGCGACGATCCCCGGGACCTTCTGCTGAAACTCAGGTTCCGGGTAAAGGCTTATCACGGCCTCGAAGTGCGCGATATCGTGGCTGATTCAGTGGAGCAGATCGGCATGCCTGCGGATGTGCCTTACGATGAACGCGTCTATCGCATCAAGGTCGACGTCCGGGATGCGGCGATTACCGACAGGTTTGTGATCGAGATCCTGACTCCGGAAGGCGAGCTTCTGACGCACTTTCCTTTTACAGTTCTCTAGCGGCTAACTTTTGGCGGGCGCGGGCTCGCTGCCAGGCTGCCAGTTCGGATCGGGCACTGCAGCCGTAGCGATCTGATCCGGCAGGACGATTGCGCCTGGTTGGGCGACAGGGTACCACTGGCGGATTTGCGGCAGAGCGGCGCGCGTTACTACTTCGCCGGCGCGGATCAAATCCGGCGCGCGGACAAAATCGTCATAGGCGAACTCGCCGATTTCGGGAGTCAATACGATGTCTGAAGCTGTTGTCCACGGGCCGCACATGCGCGACTGGGCGATGGAAAAACACTGCCCGATCACGTCAAAAACGTGGCGTGGGCCGCCCGGCTTGACCCAGTGTGCAGCGAGATAGACCGAAATGACGCGTTCCGCGCCCATGTCGCGCAACGGTTGCGCAGGAACCGCGTGAGCGAGCAGGCCGTCCACCAGAAGCCGGCCTCCGATTCGTACCGGCTGGAACATTCCCGGATAGGCGCAGCTGGCGCGCACGGGATCGACCAGGTCGCCGGAGGTAAACACCGCCGGTTCGCCGGTAATGATGTCGGTGGCGGCGATGGCCAGCGGTATGCGCAGCTCTTCAAACGTTTTGCAGCGCAGAACCTTGTGCAGAAAGATTCCCATCTTGTCATTGCTGAACAGGCCGAAGCGCGAGAAGGTCCAGCGGGAAAAATCTTTGAAGCGAACCAGCGAAGCGATCTCCGCCAGCTCGCGCGCGCAGATGCCGCTGGCGTAAGCCGCGCCGATCACCGAACCTACGCTGGTGCCGGCGATGAAGTCGACAGGAATTTTTTCTTCTTCCAGGACTTTGAGTATGCCGATGTGCGCCAGCCCGCGGGCAAATCCTCCACCCAGAGCGATGCCCAGCTTGGGCGCTTTGGGAGGCTCGACAGAGACGTCCGGCGCCGTGTGGCGGGTAAGCTCACGGCTCAGGGCCTTGACTGAACGCACGATCCTGTTCAGCGGATTCTTCACCTGCGCTCCTTGCGGCCGCGTTCCGCGCAGCTACTCTACTAAGGTAAGATGCTGGTTCACAGCAAATGGTGCACAGTAACTTAAACGCGATACCTGCACCCATAGTTTCACTTTATTTGCGGTGGAATGACAGATAACCTACAGTAACCTTGGTAACCTGAAAGTGCTGTTAAAAAAGCAATAAAAACGAGCAAAAAAATCATTCCTGCCTAATGAAATGCGGCAGCGACGTACCTTACCAACATTAAAAAATGCTTCGTGAATTCTCCGCCGGCGCGCTGGTCTTACGCCACATGAAGAAACAGTGGTGGGTCGCAGTGATTGAGCCTGGACGCGAGGGCGAACCTGAAGACCGCAAAGATGTGGTAGCCCTGCCCAAAGGCAACGTGGATGCCGGGGAAAAACCACCCGAGACCGCGCTGCGCGAGGTCCGCGAAGAGACCGGACTGCAGGCTTCCATGCTGGCCAAACTCGGCGACATCAAGTATGTCTATATCCGCAAGTGGGCCGGAAACGAGAAGGTTTTCAAAATCGTTTCGTTTTTCCTGACCAGGTACAAATCGGGAGAGATCGGCGATATTACCGAGGCCATGAAGCATGAGGTTCGCCGTGCTTACTGGCTTCCCCTGGAAGAAGCCGCCAAAAAGCTAAGTTATAGCGGCGAAAAACAGATGGCGGAAAAAGCGTTGGAGTATGTGAAAGCTCATCCGGACAAGCTGGAGTAATTCTGTATTACCCGGAGCCGCCGGGCATTGCGAAAACAGCGCTTCAGTTCCACGATTTTAGACGACAGTTCGAAGGGGATGTCTTTGATGCTTTACGGTTATTACCTGCCCTACATAGCAAGCTCTGACGAGCCATATTGGTCTTACCCGGAAGGCCAACTGCCGAATCCGAAAAAGAATCCTGCCGGAACCATTTCCAAAGGCAGCCATCTTTTCCTGCAAAGACCGCCGGATAGCCTGGGCACGCACCAAAGCGCCTACCTTTACGGCGTAGGCCGGATATTGGTCAGGATCGGCGGCTTCCAGCCTGCGCCGGCCACCTGCTCTAACGGGTGACACCGCCGGTGTATTTTCTCTGGACAACAGATGGTTGCCGTTCTGCACCATAACAATTATCTAAAAAGACTCAGTATCAGCCGGATCAGGGTTTGTCCTGATTGGCGAGGCCAGGAGTCATGTCGCAAGCAGAAATCGCGGGTGGCGCCGTCACACCACCGAATGAGATCCCCTCGAAAGGTCGAATTCTGCCTGATATCGCCTTGCCCACTGCATCCTTGGGCCGTCAGGTTCACACATCTGACTTCAGAGGCCGTGCAAATCTGGTTGTGATCGCAGATGACGGGCAATCCGAGACGGCAAATCTGATATCCGAGGCGGCCAGACAATATGGTGAAATCAAGAGTCAGGAAGCCGAAGTCCTTGTGATCGTCCGTCCGCTGCGATCGACGGCCGCAGCCGAGCAGAAGTCGTTGGCCCACCTTCCCGGTGCGGTGCTGGTTGATGAGGATGGTTCTGTGCGTCGGCGGCTGGGGGCGGTTGATGCCCAAGGTCACGATTCCGCCGCCATCTACGTCACGGACCGGTACGGCGAAGTGTTTGGCGTATATCGCAAATCAGACGGCCAGTCCGTTCCTGACATCGGTGAAATTCTGAGCTGGCTTGAGTTCATCAATAGCCAGTGTCCGGAATGCGAGGCTCCGGAATGGCCAATCTGACAATGAAGATCGTTTTGGGCGAAACAGGCTTATCCATGAGTCTTGGATTCGGGAAAGTCCTGGAGCGCAAGAAAGGATGAAATCGATGGCATCTCAAGGAGACACCAAAACCGGCCGGGAACATGAAGTTGGAGTTCTGGCCGCGCCATTGTTGAAATTCAACCTGGAGGAGGAGATGCAGCAACTCCGATCAGAAGGGAGATGGCAGTCTGGCCACACCGCGAAGACTTTGGCGAAATATCCTGATTTCCGCGTCGTGCTGGTGGTCATGAAAGCGGGCGGAAGGCTCGAAACGCATCGCACTGAAGGACGCATCTCCGTCCACACTCTTGCCGGCAGCATCAACTTCAGCACAGCCGGCGAATCCGTGCCAATCTCCTCCGGCCAGTTGCTGACGCTTGAACGCGACATCCCACACGATGTCGGGGCCGCGACCGATAGTGCGTTTTTGTTAACGATCGCATGGCCTGGCGCATCGAGTGCGGGGAATACAGGACGATAAGGTGTATTCGAGGCCTGAAGACCACCCTCCCACCACCCCGTAAAAGGAGCGGTGGGAGGTCGAGAGAAAAACCAGAGCAAGGACACTTTGCCATATCTTCGCCGGGAAAGCAATAGCGAAAGCAATTTTTTTTCCCTTTCCGGTCAAATCGGATTCGCCGGCCCTGGCGTCTCTTCCTTCCATTTTAGAAATTGCGGCTTTCTCGCGATTCACTTTTGCGTTAGATCCAGGAAGCCGGTATCCACCTGACAATCGGTCAATCCAGTCTGCATTTCCTTGGTCCACGCACTGATGCCACGTAAAACTGCCCCATGAGTACCATGTTGGGAACTGACCCATATCTCATCAAGTTCAGTATATTTTTTCTGCCTAAAGATAATCTTTTTGCTCAGTGAAGTTAAAAAACTCACTCGGTTCAGATCACAACCGTTCGTGCGCTCGTCGCTCGCCTGGTACTACGGGGTACCCATTCATGGCCGCGGCTGAGGACGCAAACATTTCAGAGATCCCGCCTCAACGGGACAGCAGGCACGTTTGCAAGAAGATCTGATCCGGTTCGAATAAAGCGCACAGCAAGAAACACATTTGACGACGGATGGTCCTAATTGGGGCTTTCCCATTCGTACGCGCGGAGATCGCCGAGGCGTGTGTACGCGCGGATGCGAGGCATCCGTACGCGCAGAGATCGCGAGCCGTGCACAACTTTTGATCGTTCACCACCAAGGAGAAGAAATGAATCAGGATCGGGTCCAAGCAATCGAGCACATCGTTTTAAATCGAATGAAGAAGGCGTGGCCGTGGCTGGCTGCAGCTCTTCTGCTGGCAATTTTTGTCCCCGCCCAGGGACAGGTTCTTGCCACCCAGCGCGCCGGCTTCGGCCTGCCCGCCAACCAGGTCGCAGCGCCCAACACGCCGGGCGGAGGAGTAGTCGTCGGCAGCTTTTTCTACGCGACCGACCAGGTAAACGGCTTTCGCCACTACTTGCCGGCCGATCCAACCAACCCCGATCCAGTCAACAGCGGCATTCTTTACTTTGACAACAACCTCAACGACGGCATGAGCCTTGGCGGAGCGGCTGTGTGCATTCCATTCTGCAAAACGGGACAGGTTGCGTATGACGGCAACCAGACCGTTTGGGTAACGGCGTTCGATCAGCAGAAAGGCCAACCGGGCTCCGTAACTTTCCCCGGCGTGCACCGGATTCTCATCGATCCCCTATCCGGGCAAGTGGGCTGGATGGGCCCAATCGCGCAGAATCTCGGTCTCGGCGGTGCCGGGCCTACCTCTATTGCTCTCGGCCCGGACGGCAATCTGTATGTGGGCTTCGCGAAGAGCGGTAATATCGTGCGCCTTACCAATCCGCAGGCGTCGTCCTTTGACCCGAACTTCCCGCAGGTCGTCCAGTCTGTAGGCACATCGCCCAACGGGCGGCCGGTTCACGCCATGGCGTTTGCGGGACCGGATCTCTATCTCGCCACCGCCGATGGCCTCTCCGTTATCCGGAATGCTGTGGCCAAAACGTGCACGGGCGGATGCAACGGCGTCCACATCTCGGATGGATTCAGCGGCGTTGACCATGTTGGCCTGGTCTCTGACGGTATCAACCGTCTTTACATGTCGATCAATGGGCAGGGTGTGTTTCGCTTCACCATCAATCCCCAATCCACAACGCTGATCTCGACCGGCGGCACGGATCCCAACGGCGCCGTTCTTCCATTTGCCTTCGTCGGCGGGCACACCAACATGCTGTTCCTGGATCGCCTCGGGAACCTGTGGGTCGGTGACGATATCGGAGACGGGCGCCTCAACTTCCAGGGACGCATCTGGTACATCTCCGCTGGCCAGCTCGCCAGTATTCCGTAAAGACTTATCGCCAACCCACGGGCTGCCGACTAAAAAACCGGTGGTCCACTTGCGGCGGCTTGACGTAAATCGACCGGAAAGGAAGAAAGAACCGCCTTAATAGGGCCCATTGCACTAAGGAAAGGGAAAAGATGAATTCACACAGCGCGGTAAGCAGATTTCCTGGAAAGAGAAAATGCGCGGCTGCAATTGTCGCTTTGATGTTCTGCATGGCCACCGGCATGACGGGGTGGTCGCAGAGCCACAAACTCAGCGAAGCTGAAATCCGGCGGGCATCAAACGTGGATGCCGGCATCGACTCCAATCTTCCCATCACGATCCGGCGCGCTTCGAAAGATAGCCGGATTGCCGACCACTACATTGTGCTGTTCAAGTCGGCGGTCGCCGATCCCGAATTTGAAGCGCGGGACATCGTAGTCCACACGGGTGGAAAGCTGCACAACATCTATTCTCACGCGGTAAAAGGCTTTGCCGCCACGCTCTCGCCGGAAGCAGTAGAAGGGCTGCAGCGTGATCCGCGAGTAGCGATGATTCAGGAAGATCAATTGGGGCATGCAGCGGCAGTCTCGCCTTTCCAAAGCCCCGGGGTTTTCGTCCCCGCCTCTCCCCAGTCACCGGCTCCATCATGGGGGCTCGACCGCATTGACCAGAGAAATCTGCCTCTCGACAATTCTTTCAGTTTTCCTGCCAGCGGTGGAGCGGGTGTACATATCTACATTCTGGATTCTGGGATTCTTGGCGGAATCAACGGTCTGGCCGGAGAGCATGTTGAGCTTCAGGGCAGGGTCGGGAGTGGCTTTGATGCGGTCACGCCCAGCGGCAACGCGAATGACTGCGAAGGTCATGGCACTTTCAACGCCGCCCTGGCGGCGGGAACCACTTTCGGTGTGGCGAAGCAAGCGATTGTCCATCCTGTGCGAGTCCTTGATTGCACTCTGAATCAAGGTGGAGGTATCAACCCCGCGGCAGGAATCATCTCCCAAGTCGTCGCCGGCATTGACTGGGTCACCAGTGACCATCAGGCTCATCCCGGACAGAAATCTGTAGCCAACATGAGCCTTGGCGTAGCGCCACCGAATGCTGCTCTGGACCAGGCAGTGCAGAATTCGATTAACGCCGGCATTGTTTATGTGATTGCGGCGGGCGATAGACCTCAGCAATCGCTGGTTGACCTGACCCCGACGGCTCCGGCGCCGACGCTCATTGATATTGGCGATGCCTGCAACATCAGTCCTGGGAGAGTCGGCGCCGCCATTACCGTTGGCGCCATGACCAACTTCGGGAGACAGGGAACTTCCATTGTCCCCGACCTTATTCATCCCCGATATGACACAGGCGGCTGCGTTGATCTTTTTGCGCCGGGTGATTTTATGACGAGCGCAGGCATCACCAGCACCACGGCAATTTCCGCTTCCGCGCCGCCCAACGGCTTCAACAATACCGGTACATCGTATGCGGCGCCCGTAGTGGCAGGTGTTGCTGCCCTTTTCCTGGGCGCTCACCCTACAGCGAATCCGTCACAGGTTGCGAGCGCGATCACCACGAATGCAACCAACAACGTGTTGAGCTGGCCCTTCCAATTCGTGCCCACGGGTTCCAACCGTTTGCTCTATTCCGATTTCCAGACGGACATTCAGACCACGGTTTCATCGAACCAGGGCGCTCCGGCGGTAGGGTTGATATTTACCTATACCTTCCAGGTCCATAACAACGGTCCTTACAACACGATGGATTCTGTCCTGTTCACAGACACCTTGCCCTCTGGCATTAGCGTGGCCAATAGCATTGCTCCGGGAATTCCGGCGATAACTACAACCCGGGGAAGCTGCAGCGGCAATGTGACCATCAGCTGCGATCTGGGGCGCCTGGCAGTTGGTGATTCAGCGGTTATTGCCATCACGGTACTGGCCATCACGCCTGGAACACATAGCAACGCCGGAACTGCAGTGCTGCAGTCCGGACAAACAGACCGGGCTCCGGACAACAACACAGCGACGGTTAGCGTGACGGCGCACTAACAGCAAGTTCCTAGTTCCTTGAAGTCGTATGCAAGGGCCACATCGGGGCGTGGAAGTGTGTGGGCATTTCCTTTCGAGCCGTCCTGATGAGACCCGAGGCAAGCAGTGGCCCCACAAGAAAACACCAAGGAGAATGATCGTATGACGTCTTTTGTACGCAGGAGCGCGGTTGTTACATTTGCGGCGCGGCTCTTTAGCCTTGCCTTAGTAATCACGATGATTCTGAGTGCGGGCAGCAGCCTTGCTATGGCCCAACAAACGTCCACGCAGTTTGCCAACGGGTTGACCACCCCGCAAGGCGGTTTAGTACTGAGCGGAAGCGCCATCAATCCCGCCACAGGCAATCCGTTTCGCTATCTTTGGACGGCGGATGCCAACGGCCTCTGCCGGCTTACGCCTGACGTGGATAGTCCGGCGGCGCACTCCATCGATCCCACCACATGCGTGAGCACGGTGGCCGGCGCTGCGTTCAATGCCGGACAACTCACGTTTGATCCTGTCAGCAACACCATTTACGCCGTTGATGGCGGCGGGAAGCTGGGCATCTTTGTTTTGCATTTCCTGCCCGACGGCGACGCTGGAAACGGACTGGTGGACCAAGTCAATACTTCGATTCTCGGGCCCACATGTGGCATTGCGGTCAACCAGCCGAATGCCACATCGCTGGGGCCGGACGGAAATCTCTATGTTGGTTTCAGGCGCAGCGGAAGTATCATGCGGATCAACTCTCCGCTCACCAATCCCCTGCCGTGTGCCAACGTGCAGCAGAATGTAATCGTCACGGGAGACAGGCTCACCAACCAGATGGCCTGGATTGGACATACTCTGGTGATCAACCTCACGAAGTCGACCACCAAGGTGGATGGCGCGGACAACTGCTTGACGCAAAGCGCAAACACGGTCTGTACACCAGGTTTTCTGGGCGTTGCGTTTATCGGCGCTACTCCCACAACGATGGTGAGCGACCAGGCGGCGGGTCAATTCAACGGAGACGATATTTACTTTGGCGACGGGTTAAGTACCGTGAGTGCGATGACAGGGGTGACTCTGAATGCCATTGGCGTGCCCAACCTGACCAGCCCGACGCAGGTTGGCGGCACGAGCGCATTCTTTTCCAACATCGGCGCCCTGGCGCTGGATGCATCGGATCCGACCAGCAACGTAGTATATGTGGCAGACGACCCGACCGCCGGCCTTACCCCCGGGACAGGCCGTTGGTGGCAAGTGCTCTCCGCACCTCCGCCTCCTGGGCCGCCTTCCTCGCCCCTGAACGTTGTTGCGACGGCCGGAAATGCGAGCGCGTTCCTCAACTGGACAGCGCCTGCCAACCACCAGCCTGTGACCAGCTATACCGTACATAACTCACTGGCCAGTAACGGGCTTGCGGTTGCAGATATAACGGTGTCTGGCCCAGCGGGTTCAACCGTCGCACCTACTGGAGCCAACATTACCGGACTGGTCAACGGTGTGACCTACCAATTTGTAGTGACGGCTACCAATGCGCAAGGTTCCAGCCCGGCCTCCGCGCCCAGCAATCCAGTCACGCCCCAGGCTCCAACAGTTCCTGGAATACCCACCAACGTGTCGGCCATCGCTGGTGACTCATTCGCGACGGTGTCATGGGCGGCGCCGGCCAGTGACGGCGGTTCTCCCATCACCGGGTACACCGTGAGCACCTTCACGGGCGGAGCGCTCGTCGGCACTACCGCGGCAGGCGGAACTTCAATCACAGTGTTCCCCCTGACCAACGGCGTGGCATACACCTTCTCGGTTCATGCTAATAACGCGATCGGTAGCGGGCAGGAGTCGGCGCCATCAGCTGCGGTCACGCCTGCGGCGCCGGCTGTGGCTGCTGTATCCGTCAGCATGACGGGTCCGGCTTCCGGTTCCGTTGTCTCCAATGGAAGCGCGGCGTATTCTGTGACGGTAACCAACACGGGGACAATCACGGCGCCCGCGGTCACCGTAGTAGACACCGCGTTCAGCGCAACTGTTTCCTCCGTGACCACCACGCAGGGCGCTTGCACCATTGCAGGCACGAACATCAACTGCAACCTGGGAAATGTGGCCGTCGGGAAGAGTGTAGTCATAATTGTGACCCTCAAGCCGGCGAGTGGCGTAACCCAAATGCAGAACGGGGCAATCGCGACGACCGCGGGTGCATCCAGCTCCGCCGTGGTAACCACGACGGTCATTCCTCTGAACCAGACGACGGACCTCCAAGTGACTGGCGCGGCGCAGACTGGCGCTCCGCTTTCCACCGGGACCGACACCTTCACCTGGCAGATCAAAAACGCCCAGACTCTGGCTGCCAACACAGTGAACTTCACGGTAACCCTCGCGCAGGGCATGGTGTTGCAGAATGCGGTCAGCACTCTGGGAGCAACCTGCACCACGCCTGACCCGAACAACACGTTCACTTGCAGTTTGCCCACGCTCAATGGTGGTCAGACCATGGTCGTGACTGTGACTGTGGGGTTCAATGCGTCCGGGCCCATGACAACTACGGGGCATGTCAGTTTCGCCGGTAACGACAATAATTCGGCCAACGACACAGCTCTAATCACGATCGGAGTGAAATAACCTGAACGAAGTAACTCGCACGCTGCCGGAACGAAATGTTCCGGCAGTCTTATTGCGGAGGAAGCCGACTGAAACTCTGATTCAGGCCGTCAAGATAATGACGGCCTGTTTTTTTGTTCAGATAACTCTTGCCGAACCAAATGCCCTTCCAGGGCCAGGTGACCTCGACGGAGTGCGAACCGGGGAAGAACGATCCCTATAATGAGGATCGAGTGACGGCCGCTGCTTGGCCCGTACTTGAATTGGCTGGCTCGTCGTAACTTACTGAGGGTTAAAGTAAATCATTGACTGAATGAACACTCATTCATTATAATAGGCGCGAGTGAGTAGGCGTTTCGGGCAAGCCATCGCAACGCTAAAACGTCTTCGCCGTTCGACATTTCTTTTAATTTTGGCCATCCCCCACAACAACAGACCGGAACAGGAAAACTGTTATGATTTTGACGTCTCAAGACTCGTCTGCTCACCCGCTTGAACCGAACTTCAGGAGATGCCGAGATGAGTAATGTTGCCGTTCCTCCACCTCCCAGCCAAATTCGCCCTCCCGATGGCGTAGCTTCCGAAAGCCAGGGCCAGCGGACAGGGCATCAGCGCATCAACAAAGTCGCCGTGCTGGGCGCCGGAACCATGGGCGCGCGCATTGCCGCACACTTTGCCAATGCGGGGTTGCCGTGCGTGCTGCTGGATATCGTGACCCCCGATGCGGCGCAGAGCACCGACAAAGCGGCGCGCAGAAAGCTGGTAAGTGCGGGCCTGGATGCGGCGGTGAAGTCCAAGCCGGCGGCGTTTTTTGAAAAGGGACTGGAGCGGTTGATCACGATCGGCACGTTCGATGACGACATCAAGCTGCTCGCTGACTGCGATTGGATCATTGAAGCCGTAGCCGAAAATCTGGAGATCAAGCGCGGCCTGCTGCGCAAGGTTGAGGGCATCCGCAAGCCCCGCAGCATCATCACTACCAACACCAGCGGGCTTCCGGTAGCCAGCATCGCCGAAGGTTTCATTCCGGATTTCCGCCGCCACTGGTTCGGCACACACTTCTTCAATCCGCCGCGCTACATGCGGCTGCTCGAAATCATTCCCACGCCGGAAACCGATCCCGCAGCGATTGAGGCCGTCGCGCATTTTTGTGATGTGCGCATGGGCAAAGGAATTGTTGTCGCCAAGGACACACCGAACTTCATCGCCAACCGGATTGGCACGTTTGCGGGGTTGAACGTTTTCCGCGTGATGCAGCAGATGGACCTAACCATTGAAGAGGTCGATGCGCTCACGTCGAGCGGCGGCTGGACCAAAGCCGCCACCTTCCGCACCATCGATCTGGTTGGTCTCGATGTGCTGAACAGCGTGGTCACCAACTTCAGCAAAAACGTACAGGATGAGCGCAGCGATCTGAAGCTGCCCGATTTCTTCAAGCAGATGCTGGAGCGCAAGCTGCTGGGCGACAAGGTGAAGTCCGGCTTCTATAAAAAAATAAAAGGTCCTCAAGGGGAAGAGCGCCTCGCCATCGACTGGAAGACGCTCGAGTATCATCCGGCGCAGAAGCCGAAATTTCCCGCGCTGGAGATGGCCAAGAACATTGAAGACATGGGCGAGCGGCTGCGAACCACACTGGCCGGCGATCCCCGCGACAAGGCCACGCAGTTCATCTGGACCACGCTGTCCGATCTATGGACCTACTCGGCCAATCGCATTCCGGAAATCGCTGACACCGTCGTTGAAATCGACCAGGCCATGCGCATGGGCTTTAACTGGGAAGCAGGACCGTTCGAAGTCTGGGACCTGGCCGGAGTTGAGCCAACCGTCGCGCGCATAAAGAAAGAAGGGAAGCCGGTTGCAGCGAATGCGGAGAAGCTTTTGGCTGCGGGCGCAAAGAGCTGGTACAAAGACGATCCCTCGTCGCCTTCGGGCCGCGCTTATTTCGATCTGCGCACAGGGAAGTATCAGCCGGTTCCAGCTGCAGAAGGCGTATGGTCCGTCGCGACGGCCAAGAAATCGCACGGCGTGGTGAAAAAAAATGCAGGCTCCTCTCTCGTCGATCTGGGCGATGGCGTGGGCTGTATCGAATTTCACACCAAGATGAACGCCCTGGGCGGCGACATTGTGCAGATGGTCACGCAGTCGCTCAAGACCGGCGGCATTGGGGACCAGTTTGACGCGTTTGTGATCAGCGGTGACTCGGCAAACTTCTCTGTCGGCGCAAATTTAATGATGTTGATGCTGGCGGTGCAGGAAGAAGAGTGGGACGAAGTTGATATGGCCATCAAGCAGTTCCAGGGGATGACCCAGGCGATCAAGTTCTGTACCCGCCCGGTGGTTACGGCTTCTTTCGGTATGACGCTGGGCGGGGGCTGCGAAATCAACCTGCACTCCGCCGCGCGTCAGCCGCACGCCGAGCTCTACATGGGGTTGGTGGAAACCGGTGTAGGCCTGCTGCCTGGAGGCGGCGGCTGCAAAGAGATGCTGCTGCGTGCCCTGGACAATGCGAAGGCCGTGCGGCCTGATGGTCGCGGCGAGTCAGTTGAAGTGATGGAAGGAATGAAGCGGATCTTTGAGACCATCGCCATGGCCAAAGTTTCGACCTCGGCGTATGAAGCCCGCGGGCTCGGATTCCTCTCCGACGGCGACCTGGTCTCGATGAACCGTGAGCGCATCCTGGCCGATGCCAAGGATCGCGCGATGGAGCTGGCGCGTGCAGGGTACAAAGCCCCGGTGCAGCGGATGGACATCCCGGCGCCGGGCGAAAACGTGCTTGCTACTTTACGGCTGGGAATCCATCTAATGAGACAGGCGGAGTACATCAGCGACCACGATGTGAAGGTCGCAACCAGGGTGGCCGAGGTGATCTGCGGCGGCAATGTGACGCCGGGAACGCCGGTAAGCGAGCAATACATTCTTGACCTGGAGCGTGAAGGCTTCAAGTCACTCTGCGGCGAGAAGAAAACGCAGGAGAGAATCCAATTTACGCTGAAAACCGGAAAGCCATTGAGGAACTAACGGGTCCCCCTTTCGCGCGCCGGTTTTGCGCGCAAAAGGGGCTGAAGCCGCTGAGGAACTATTGAGCAAACGCGCCCTGATCATTCTGGCAGTTGTGGCTCTTCTGGGAACTTGGGCCTTTGTGGTCGGCTACGAGTTCCTGGAAAAGGAAAATGCTCTTTTTCAAAAGAGAGTGAAAGCCGCCAGGGACGATCAGCGTAAGTGCGAGGCGCGGTATTCAAAGTACCGGAACTTTGACCAGTTCCGCACCAGCATCCGGCTGCCATACACGTCTGATCTGTCGCTGGAGCGTTGGATGCAGCAGTTCAATTCGTTGCGCGCGGGAATGAGCGAGTCTGAGGTAGAGATCATTATGGGCGCGCCGGATTACGCGCGCTGCGATGTGAGCGAGAAGGGCGATAAGTTTGTGGGATCAACCTGGCAATATGAGATCGCAGTTCCGCAGGATGCGGCCAATGATGGCCAGAACAGCGTGATCCGCGTGATGTTTGGTCCGGATGGCAAGCTCGCCGACAAGAACGCGATGAACATGCAGCCCAAGCCGAGTCCGACGCCAAGCGCGGTGCAGGCGGCAACGCCGACGCCGGCCAACGCGGCGACACCGGCCGCTTCACCGCAGACTTCTCCGGCTGCCGCTTCACCGACGGCGACTCCGACTGCGAGCGCGACCCCGGCTCCGTCTGCAACGCCTACGCCGACACAAGCAATGCCGGCAGGGGCGGCGACGCCGAGTCCGACGCCGCAGTAATGTGGTCGCAGGCGAGGACGCCTGCGGTCCATGACTATGAACTAAGAGCCAATGGCCAAAAGCCAGGAGCTATTTATGAGAGATGTCGTAATTGCAAGTTCAGTTCGTACAGCAGTAGGAAAATCGGGCAAGGGGACGCTGCGCGCCACGCGGCCGGACGATCTGGCTGCCGTCGCCATCAAGGGTGCATTGGAGCGGATTCCGCAGCTCGATAAAAAAGAGATCGAAGATGTAATCATCGGCTGCGCCACGCCGGAAGCCGAGCAGGGAATGAACGTGGCCCGCATCGCGTCGCTGCGCGCGGGGCTGCCGGTGGAAGTTTCGGCGATGACCATCAACCGCTTCTGTTCCTCGGGATTGCAGGCTATCTCTCTGGCCGTGGACTCAGTGGCGGCGGGCCGGGCTGAAGTCGCAATCGGCGGCGGTACGGAATCGATGAGCATGATTCCGATGGGCGGGAACAAAGTGTCGATCAATCCCTGGCTGGTCGACCATTATCCCGACTCCTATCTCTCCATGGGCTTGACGGCGGAGCGGCTGGCCAAGCGCTTTGGCATTACGCGCGAGCAGGCGGATCAGTTCTCGCTTAACAGCCACCAGAAAGCCATTGCGGCGATTCAGGCGGGCAGATTTGAGGATGAGATCGTGCCGGTGCCGGTGAGCTTTACCACGCCGAACGGCGCGAAGCCCAAGCGGATGGAGATCGTCTTCAAAGTCGATGAAGGGCCGCGGGCCGATACCACCATGGAAGCCCTGGCGAATCTGAAGCCGGCCTTCCATGCCAAAGGTTCGGTGACGGCAGGGAACTCTTCCCAGACTTCCGACGGCGCTGCTGCGACCGTGGTCATGACCGCGGACAAGGCACGGCAGCTTGGCATCCAGCCAATGGCGCGTTTGATTGCCTTTGCCACTGCAGGCTATTTGCCAGAAGAGATGGGATTGGGGCCAGTCTACGCCATTCCCAAAGTACTCAAGATGGCAGGACTAAAGCTGGAAAACATCGAGGTAATCGAGTTGAATGAGGCTTTCGCAGCGCAGGCCCTTTCTGTGATCAAAGAAGCCGGGCTCGATGTCGACAGGATCAATCCCAATGGAGGAGCGGTAGCGCTGGGGCATCCGCTGGGCTGTACCGGAGCGAAGCTCACGGCGACGCTTATGCGTGAATTGAAGCGCCGCAACGCGAAGTACGGGATTGTGACCATGTGCATCGGCGGCGGTATGGGCGCGGCAGGGATTTTTGAGAACATTGCTTAAAACACACCCACCACGGAGACACGGAGGCACGGAGAAAAATGAAAAATGATTTCCGACTTTCTCCGTGTCTCAGTGCCTCCGTGGTAGGTGTTCCTAGGAGAGATTTATGGCAACAGTAGCAACCCCGAACAGAACCAAGCTGGCGGGTGGAAGCTTTTTGATTGAAGAGCACTCAACCGACCAGGTGTTTACCCCCGAGGACCTGAGCGAAGAGCATCTGCAGATCGCGCAGACGACGGATGAGTTCGCCCGCAATGAAATTCTGCCCAACGTGGAAAAGATCGAGCACAAGGAATTCGACGTCACGCGTGGGCTGATTCGCAAGGCATGTGAGATCGGCATCGCCAACGTGGATATCCCGGAACAATATGGCGGGTCCGACATGGACAAGATTGCCTCGGCGATCATCAACGAGCACATGTCGGTTTCGGGCAGCTTCAGCGTGGCTTACGGCGGACACACGGGCATCGGTACGCTGCCGATCGTTTATTTCGGCACACCGGAGCAGAAGGCCAAATACCTGCCCAAGCTGGCGAGCGGTGAACTGATCGCCGCCTATGCGCTTTCGGAATCGACCTCGGCTTCTGACGCCATGAACGCGCGCACCAAGGCGGTGCTTTCGCCCGACGGCAAAGAATGGATCCTCAACGGCGAAAAAATGTGGATCACCAACGGCGGCTTTGCGGACGTGGTGATCATCTTCGCCAAGGTTGACGGTGAAAAGTTCTCGGCGTTTATTGTGGAGCGCGGCTTTGCGGGATTCCAGTCCGGCGCGGAAGAAAAGAAGATGGGCATTCGCGGATCGTCGACCACGCCGATCATCCTGAACGACTGCCGCGTGCCCAAAGAGAACCTGCTGGGCGAAATCGGCAAGGGGCACGTGATTGCCTTCAACACGCTGAATATCGGCCGCTACAAGCTGGGCGCGGGCGTGGTGGGCGGTGCGCGCAACTCGCTCAACAACGCGATCGGTTATGCCAAGCAGCGCAAAGCATTCGGGCAGACGCTGGCTGATTTCGGCATCATCAAGGAAAAGCTGGCCAACATGGCGGTGGGCGTGTACACCGGCGAATGCATGTCTTACCGCACCGTAGGCATGATTGACGCAGCGATGTCGGAGATCGATAAGAATTCGCCTGATGTATATAAGGAGACGGCCAAGAACATCGAGGAGTATGCGGTTGAATGCTCCATCCTGAAGGTCTTCGGTTCGGAGATGCTGGATTACGTGGTGGATGAGACCGTGCAGATCTACGGCGGGTACGGGTTTGTGGAAGAGTATCCGGCCGAGCGGGCCTATCGCGATTCGCGTGTGAACCGCATCTTTGAAGGCACGAATGAGATCAACCGCATGATCATCACCGGATGGCTCCTGAAGCGCGCGATGAAAGGCCAGTTGCCGCTGATGCCGGCGATCAAGAAATTGACCGATGAGATCATGTCCGGGCCAAGCACGGCCGAGCCGCTGGAAGGTCCGTTGGCCGCGGAGCGTACGCTGGTAAGCAACGCGAAAAAAGCCGGACTGCTGCTGGCTGGGGCGGCGGTGCAGAAGTATATGGCGGCAATCGAGAAGGAGCAGGAGATCCTGGCGGCGATCGCCGATATGGTGATTGAGCTGTACGCCATGGATTCGGTGGTGCTGCGTACGCAAAAGCTGATCGAACGCCAGGGCGAGGGCAAATCGCAGATGGCAATTGCGATGTGCCAGGTGAGCCTCACCCACTCGCTGGATAAAGTGGAAGCGGCTGCCAAGAAAGTCGTTGCCGCCGTGGCCGAAGGCGACATGCTGCGCACGCAACTGGTGATCCTGCGACGGCTGTTTAAGCATGAGCCGTTCAATGTGATCGCGCTCACGCAACAGATTGCCAACCGGTTGATCGAGGCAGGGAAGTACGTGCGGGCGTGAGAGGTGCGGTGATTTCCGCGGCTCAAGCGGGAAATCACTCAAATTGACATTGCAGGCATAAATGCCTGCTGCGGTTAATAATGAACGGTTCATTCCGAATCTCGAACCGGATCGTTCAAAGATTTGTGAATCAAGCAGCGGCTGGCTATCATCATTTTGGGCCAGCCGTTTATTTTTTGTGAACCCTTTATGAACACTGAATGCAATCTTATCGCTGATCAGCTGGCTTCCACCGTCAACGGAGAAGCCTGGTACGGAGATTCGCTGCGTGAAATCCTCGATCGTGTGACCGCCTCACAGGCGCAGGCGCGTCCCATCGCGAATGCTCATTCGATCTGGGAGCTTGTGATTCATGTTGAGGCGTGGGTGAAGTTCGCGCTCGGCGCCATGCATGGCATGCCCATCCCGCCATGGCCTGCCATGCCCAAAGAGCTGGATTGGCCTCCCGTGGCCGGCACCAGCGAGCAAGCCTGGAAACAGGCCCTGAGCTCATTCTTCTCGAGCCATCAAAGACTGGTGGAAGAGATCAAAACGTTCGGCGATGAGCGTTTGAAATCGGCGGTTCCAGGCCGGACCTACAACTTCTACCGGCTTTTACAGGGCATGACGCAGCACGCCGTGTATCACAGCGGACAAATTTCATTGCTGAAGAAGGCGCTGTGAAATAAATGCCTGACTGCGACGATCGTGCAGGTATCGGCTAGTCGGTCTTGGCGAATACCCTGCCGGTCATCTCCTGAGCCGGAGCGCCTCCCGCCATCTGCTGCGCGATGATCATCTCCCGTGCGGCTGGTCGCAACGACGGTAATTTCAGGCCAAAGATAATGGCGCCGATTACGGAAATACCTCCGCCGATGGCCACAGTCCACGTCGGGCCGAGCTTGTGAGCCAGGCTGCCGGCGAGCAGAGCGCCCAACGGCGCCATACCCATGAACGTCATGGCATAGACGGACATCACGCGCCCGCGCAGGCGGTCCGGCACCATGCTCTGGATCAGCGTGTTAGAGGAAGACATCTGCAGCATCATCGCAAAACCTGCGGGCACCAGCAGGAGAGCAGAGAGCCATAGCAATCGCGAGAAAGAAAAGAGCAGCAACGCTATGCCGAATCCGGCACAGGAAACGGCTACCCACTTGCCGAGCCCGTGCACGCTTTTCCTCGTCGCCAGGGTAAGCGCACCGCACAATGCACCGACGCCCGAGCTACCCATCAGCAAGCCGAGCGCCTTTGGTCCGCCGTGAAGGATTTGATCGGCAAAGAGCGGCATCAGCACGGCGTAAGGCATCGCGGTAAAACTAACCAGGCCCAGGAGCGACATGAGAGCGCGTACCGGTCCGCTCTTGCTGACGAATTGAAAGCCTTCGATGATGTTTTCCAGCGGCGAGCCTTCGATCGCAAGGCGCGGCCGGTCGATTCTCATCAGCAACAGGCCAACGATCACGGCGATGAAACTCAGGCCGTTGGCAAAGAAGCACCAGCCTTCGCCGATGACGGCTACAACAATTCCGGCCGCCGCCGGACCAACCACGCGAGCGCCGTTGAACATCGAGGAATTCAGCGCGATGGCGTTGACCAGGTCCTCGCGGGCTACCATGTCGACGACAAACGCCTGGCGCGCCGGCAGGTCCAGCGCGTTGACCACTCCCGTAAGAGCCGCCAGAGTGATGATGTGCCAGATGTGCACGCGATGCGAAAGGGTGAGCCACGCCAGAATAAAGGTGAGCACCATCATGCTGGATTGCGTTCCTACCAGAAGCTTTCGACGGTTATAACGGTCAGCCAGCGCGCCGCCAATGGGAGCGAGCAGAAAAACCGGGATTTGCGCAGCGAAAGCGACCGTGCCCAGCAGCAATGCGGAGCCCGTGAGGCGATAGACTAACCAGGATTCGGCAATCTGGTCCATCCAGGTTCCAATGAGCGAAATGAGCTGGCCGGAAAAGAAGAGCTGGTAATTGCGATGGCGTAGCGCGCGGAAGGTTTCAGCTAGCTTGGATTGTTTGTTGGTCGTGGTTTCAAGGAAGTCGCCCGGCATCAGGCCAATTAGATGCAGAACTCGGTACGCTCGCTCCATTTACCCGATCCCACGTGGATTCAACGAGGTTCGTACGTATTTACATGGCGACGGCCGCGCTTAACGTTGCTTTTTCCGGCGAAACGTAGCGAAGGCGATCAAAGCGTCAGCTGAGCCGCCATTCAGGTGAACGCTTGCAGATCGCCGTTTGTGCAGAGGGCAGTTCGCACGTGATTGCACCTGCAGCTCTTTGCCAGATGTTTTGAAAATGTAGTTTCAGGGTAGCGCCGGGTCTTGGCAACATTTCCTACCATTATCGGGATGAGGATGTAGTTATTGGTATACAGATGTACTAAAAACTACTATCGAGCTTAGTTCCAGCTCGATCTGGCCGCAAATAGTTGCACTCAATTTCATAACTTGCGCACTTGGAAACGGCGACGCGTTTTTCGCGTTGCGCCGGGAAAATAAATCTCATTTTTTCACCAACTCAGGATTGCAGAGCGGGCCAGAGTAGGCGTATCTTTGCAGGGCCCCTGCAACTCTGAAATTTCGTTGTTTAGGAGACTGTAAAAAAATGAGACCCTCTTCCCGCTTTAGCGTTTTGTTTCTAGTCGTGGTTTTCATGCTCGCTTTTGCTGCTGCGGGCTACGCGCAGACAACATCCGGCGATAATGCCATCGCCCGTGCTGCGATAGCCAACGGTCAAGCGGGCCTCAGCAGTGATATCGGCCCCGTGAACGTGAGTTCGGGCTACCCCGGGATGTTCACCATTGGTTCAAACGTAGTTCTCGACGCCAACACAGGCGCCGTAGTCAGCGGCCTGAGCGGAAGCGCCGGGCTGAGCAGCGCATCAGTGCCGATCGGCGGCGGCAATGACGATCACTTCCCTGCACCTGATAAACGTCCGAACGTCTCCACCATCGATGGGCTGACCACGATCGCCACGTTTAGCGGCGCGTTTGTGGCCGAGTCCGGTAGGCAGGCAGGTCAGGACTTCCGTTTCACCATGGTAGGAAATGATCCCAAACTCGGAGGCACGACCGTGTATCCGGGAAACATCGCCGAATTCGATCTGCAGTTGCTCAATGACGACGGTTCCGTTTTCCAGGTGGTTCCGTTCGCGCCGTTTGAGCAGAGGACGCTCGAGTCACCGAACTTCGAACCGCTCGACTATCGCTCCGGGCACAACATTGAATTTGGCGACGCCGTTCACCGCGCTCAGTTCTTCAACGTGATGAAGAACAACTGGCACACGCTGCTGATCCCGAAGGTTTTGGACCGGGTCACCATCACCGTTCCGTTTCACGTGAATGTACAGCTGAGCAACGGCACAGTCGTCCAGGCGCGCTCGTACTTCACGGGCGTGTCACCGGTTGACGGCAGCACGTTTGTGCTGATGTTGAGCCCGCTATTCAATTTCTTCTTTGACAACGCAGTGGTGAACGAGATCAATCTCGGCAACTTCACCACCAACGGTATGAACATGACGCTGTTCCCCAACACCTTCCTGTTCAACCTTGGCCCCGATCCGGATCACTTCCCCGGCAGCTGCTGCGTTCTCGGGTTCCACACGTTCTTTTTGGACGGAGGATTCCCGGAGGATCGCTGGATCACCCAGTACGCAAGCTGGATCTCGCCTGGACTTTTCGGCGCCGGATTCGAAGACGTAACCGCGCTGAGCCATGAACTGGCTGAATCGTACGGCAATCCCTTCATCAGCAACCCAGCCCCAAGATGGCATTTCCCGCCAACCACGGGCGTCTGCACACCAGGAAACAGCCAGGCCAACCTGGAGGAAGGCGATCCGATTGAGGTATTGGCGAACGCAACCGCGGCTATCGAGGTCAAGGAAAGAGGCTTTGACTTTATCTTCCATCCCCAGAACATTCCGCTCCTGCAGTGGTTTGAGGGGGGCGCGACCTCCAGCGCAATCGACGGCGCATTCAGCTTCCCGGATGAGACCGTCCTTCCGAAATCAGCAGTTCTTTGCAATTAGTAGTTTTTCGCGACAGTCGATCCAAAAGGCGCTGGATGTTTCCAGCGCCTTTCTTCTTGTGCCCGCACAAAGACCCTTACGCCCAACCAAGCCAGCTGGCGAAATCTATTCGATGGCGTTGGCGCACTGTGCCTGAAGGCACGCGCCAAAAGAGCCGGGACTTTGGATATCGGGAACTAGTTTGCATCTCGTGAGCGGTGCTGGTAATCTAACTAACTGGTTAATTAATTCAGTTTTGATGAAAACGGCGGCTTCATCTCACCGGCAAGATCCGCTGACGGAAACAATGAACCTCGAAACCAGGCGTCGTGCATCTAAATTTCGATACTGCGGCCAAAAGGAAGTGATGAGGGCAAGAGCTGTCCAGTCAGTCTTGTTCGTGCTGCTTGCGGCCCTTGCCGTTCAAGCGCAGGTTCCTACGGCGGCGCCGGAACCCAGCCAATCAGAAACGCAGTCTCCTGCTGTGACCGTCACGCAAGCGCCGACTCTGGAAACCTTCAATGGCAGCGGCGCGGTGGATCAGCTTGTGCCCGGAGTTGTCCCGCTGTCTTTACTGGACGCAATGGATCGGGGGCTCAAGCACAACCTTGGGCTGTTACTTTCGCAACAGCAAACGGACCAGGCGCGGGCGCAGTATCGCCGGCAGTTGAGCCAGTTGCTGCCCAATATTTCCGGCAACGTCAGCGAATCGGTGAACCAGATCAATTTGGCGGAATTTGGTATTCCGCTGCCGCAGGGGCTAACCTCGCCGGTGATTGGTCCTTTTGGAATTTTTGACGCCCATGCCAGCCTGAGCGAAACGCTGCTCGATTTCAATGCGCTCAATAAGATGCACGCGGCACAGGAAAACGAGAAGGTTGCAAGATTCACGGTTCTTGATGCGCGCGAACTCGTAGTTCTGGTGGTGGGAAACCAATATCTGCTGACGCTTGCCGATGCCGCACGCCTGGATACAGCGAAAGCCCAGCTCACTACAGCGCAAACCATTTTTCAACAGACCAGTGACCTCAAGAAAGCCGGGGTGGCGGCCGGCATTGACGTGCTGCGCGCGCAGGTTCAGATGCAGACGCAACAACAGCGTGTCCTGGCCGCAGAGAACCAATATGAGAGGCAGAAAATGCAGCTGGCCCGCACCATCGGTCTGCCGGTGGCACAACAGTTTCAACTTACAGACAGCGTTCCCTACGCGCCCCTGGCTGCGTTGAATCTGGAGGAAGCGCTGGCGCAGGCATATCGCCAACGACCGGAGTATCTGGCCGCGCAATCGCGGCTGCGGGCGGCGGAACTTTCGGTTGCGGCAGCAAAAGGAGAAGCGCTGCCGACGCTCCAGGTGAACGGACAGTTGGGCACGGTCGGTCCCACGGTGGGCAGTTCCGAGACCATCTACAACTTGTCTGCCGGATTGCACATACCGATTTTTCAGGGGGGAAAGGTGAAGGCCGATGTCGCTCAGGCGGAGGCGCAGATGCGCCAGAGCCGGATGCAACTGGAAGACCTGCACAGCCGGGTGGAGTTTGAAGTCCGCACTGCATTGCTCGACGTGAAGACCTCGGATGACGAAGTAGCAGTGGCAAAACAGCAGATCGAGCTGGCGGGCGAACAATTGAAAGAAGCGCGAGACCGTTATGCCGCGGGTGTTTCAGGAAGTCTTGAGGTGGTGCAGGCGCAGGAAGCCGTAGCCTCGGCCAATGACAGCAACATACAGGCGCTCTACACGAACAACGTAGCCAAGCTCTCGCTGGTGCGGGCCCTGGGCGAAGCCGAGCAGCGTACAAGAACTTTTCTGGGAGGAAAATAAGGTGGCTGATCCGGTAAAAATATCGCCACAGTACGACGACGAAGACGTGAAGGAGCCTGCCAAGTCCGAAGAGGAGCAAGGGCAGCGCCGCGGGTTTGGTCAACGGCGGCTGGGATATTTTCGGGCGCACCCGCGGGCCAAGTGGCTGATTGCGGCTGTCGCGCTGGTTCTTGTGGCTGCCGGAGTTTCCGTCTGGTATTACTACTCGGGCCGCGAGTCCACCGACGATGCGCAGATCGATGGGCATATCAACCCCATCAGCTCGCGGGTTATCGGTACGGTGGTGCGCGTCCTGCATGATGACAACGACTTTGTTGAAGCAGGCACGCTGCTGGTGGAACTCGATCCCAAGGATTACGAAGTCGCCGTGGAGCGGGCGCGTGCGGATCTGGCTAACGCGCAGGCCAACGCGGTAGCGGCACACGTCGGCGTTCCTTTGACCCAGACGACGAGTTCGAGCCAGCTTGCTGCTGCCGATGCCGCAGTCAAAGGGGCGGAGCGTGAGATTGAAGCAGCCAAAGCGCGGCTGAATGAAGCCCAGGCGAATTACGCCAAGGCATCGTCTGATCTGAAACGCATGGAGATGCTGATTGCGAAAGATGAGATTTCGCGCCAGCAATACGACGCTGCGGTTGCGGCCAACAGCGCCGCTAAAGCCAATGTCGACGAGGCGACTGCCGGCATTGCGGCTGCGGAGAGCAAGGCTGCACAGGCCCAGGCTCAGGCGGAAGCAGTGCGCACCGTTCCGGAACAGTTGAAGGTGACTCAGGCACGCGCCGGAGCGGCTTCCGCTGACGTCCAAAGGGCGATCTCCGCGCTGGCCCAGGCCGAGTTGAATCTGAAATACACGAAGATCTATGCGCCCGTTACCGGTGTGCTCAGCAAACGGAGCGTTGAACCGGGCCAGGTTTTGCAGGCCGGGCAGCCATTGTTCTCCATCGTAAACCTGGATGACATATGGACCACGGCCAACTTCAAGGAAACCCAGCTGCGAAATATGAAGGTCGGGCAAAAGGCCAAGATCAAGGTCGACGCCTACGCGCACGAGTATAACGGCACAGTGGAATCCATTGGAGCGGCCACAGGTGCGCGGTTCAGTTTGCTGCCTCCGGAAAATGCAACCGGCAATTACGTAAAGGTTGTCCAGAGGATTCCGGTGCGCATCCGCTTTGATAAAGGCGAAGACCCGGGACACCAGCTGCGGCCGGGAATGTCGGTGGAACCGACCGTGTTTACCAGATAACAAACTAACGGGCAAAGCTGGGTATCCAGCGTGAGGACCTGAGTGAGTTCGCGCAGCACAACATTCTCGATGACCGACCGGGCGAACTCGGTTATCAACCCGTGGGTCGTTGCTATCTCCGTGATGCTGGGAACTTTCATGGAGGTTCTCGACACCACGGTGGTGAACGTTTCGCTGCAGCATATCGCCGGCAGCCTGTCGGTAACGCCGGAAGAAGCTACATGGGTTTTGACGTCATACCTGGTCTCGAACGCCATCGTGCTGCCACTAACCGGATGGCTGGCCAACTATTTTGGCCGGCGCAACGTTCTGCTGGCTTCGGTCGGCGGCTTTACGATTTTTTCATTCCTTTGCGGCATCGCACCCAACCTCCCGCTGCTGATTATCTTCCGCGTATTCCAGGGCGCCACTGGCGGTGGACTGCAGCCGCTCTCGCAGGCCATCCTGATGGAGGCTTTTCCGCCGGAGAAGCGCGCCAAGGCCATGGCATTCTGGGCGCTGGGCATCGTGGTTGCGCCCATGCTCGGGCCGGTGCTGGGCGGCTGGATCACTGACAGCTACAGCTGGCGCTGGCTCTTCTATATCAACATCCCCGTGGGAATTATGGCCGTGATCATGGCCTTGATGTTCATTCATGATCCGCCGTACATCAAGCGCGGCGAAGGCGGCATCGACTATTGGGGCATCGGCTATCTGGCGCTGGGTATTGGCGCGCTTCAGATCATGCTCGATAAAGGCCAGGAAGACGACTGGTTCGGTTCAAGATTCATCGTTACGTTGTTCATCCTGGCGGTGGGTGGGTTGGCCGCTTTTGTTATACGCCAGCTCACCACGGAGCATCCGGTGGTGGACTTGAGAATTTTCAAGAACCGCACGTATGCCACCGGCGTGTTTCTTATGACGGTGCTGGGCTTTGTGCTCTACGGCAGCACCGTGCTGCTGCCTCTATGGCTCCAAACTCTTATGGGATATCCCGCGCTCCAAGCTGGACTGGCCATGCTGCCGCGCGGTCTGGGATCATTCATCTTCATGCCGATCGTCGGCATACTCATGGGTAAAATCGAGGCGCGCAGGCTGCTGGGCACGGGATTGCTGGTGGCTGCCTACAGCCTCTATCAGCTATCCAGATTGAACCTGAACGCCGGCTATTGGGATATCTTCTGGCCGCAGCTGCTGCAAGGCACGTCATTGGGACTGCTTTTTGTACCGCTGACCACCATTACCAACGGCCCGATTCCCAAAGAGCAGATGGGCAACGCGACCAGCCTCTTCAACCTGATGCGGAATATCGGCGCGAGCATCGGCATCGCCACCGTCACCACAACATGGCAGCGCCACGTGCAATCGCATATGAACGACCTCTCAAGCCATGTGAATATCTACAATCCCAGCGCTCAGAGCCTGCTTATGTCGCTGAAGCAGGGTTTCATGGCCCGGGGAATGGATGCGGCTACGGCGATGCAGCAGGCATTTGCGAGCGTGGCTGCCATGGTGGAACGCCAGGCTGCCATGATGTCTTACGCCGATACGTTTTTCCTGCTGGCGGTTATGTTCGTCTGCGGACTGCCGTTGATCTTCCTGATGAAAAAGCCGCCCAAGGGCGGTGGCGGGCCGGGCGCGATGCACTGAGGCAGGACTTCAATTGCAGCCGTTAGCTCCCGCTTAAGATTTCCGCCGTTTCTTCTTCGGCTCCGGAATCTGGTCGTACGCATCCGATTCCGTGGTTTTGAGAATTTGGTATTTGTTTCCCTGAGGCGAGACGAAATCCACGACCTTGCGAATGTTGTCCTGTGCCGGCATGCCGGTATTCAGCTGATCCGGCAAGCTGGTGGAAGAGGGTTGGCTGGCCGTTTTCGGGGACATCTTTTTCTTCTTCTTTTTCTCCGAGGACACCTGGCACTCCCTTGTTCTGGCCGGATCGCGTCCAGCTGCGCACAAGCGCTTCAGCCGGGCCTGGCTCGATACCACACAATCTTACTGCTTTCATCGAAGCTGGTTCCAGGTGGTTCAGTGGCGGATAGTGTCTCAGGTTGATCCGGCGATTTTAATTTTGTCATGCTGAGCGCCGCGCGAGTCCCGGTGACAGCGGGATCAGCGCAAGTCGAAGCATCCCGAGAATGTGTAAATAGGCCATGCCGTTTCAGGGAGTTCTCTCGATGCTTCAGCTTCTGACGTGTTCGGTTGCAGGAGAAAAGCGAGTGTTTCGAGAGAATTCCCTGACGCGGCAAGATAGAAAGCGGCATTCTCGGGATGTTTCGACTCGCCCTCGCTCTCCCGCTATACGGGATGGTTCGGACTTCGCTCAACATGACAAGATCTAAACATTTTCGCCAAACTGAGACACTACCCAAAAGTCTCACGATGTGGTCATTGGCGGTTTTGCCGGAGCACTGACAAGATGTTGTTTAGCCCAGCTTGATCGAGATTACCGGATGCACCTCCCAGATCACAGGCATGCGGCTTTTCAAGCTTTGTGGTCCCGGGCGCTGGCCCTTGGCGTGCGTCGCATCCCAGAAGAGCGAGCCCTGGACCTCGATGGGAATCGGCGGGTGATAAAAGTCATAGTGCGCCTGGGGCAACTTGTCTGCGCCGAAAAAGGTCTTGAACGAATTGCGCGCCGCATCCAGGTCGGTGAAGTCGAAAGCCGCATTGCCCTTAGGCGGCAGTCCGGAGACTTCCATGGTCATATACATCTCGGGAGTCGAGTTGGGATCACGCCCGACGATCATGTGAAAATCATTGTCCGCTTCTTTGCTGGAGGCATAGAGAAACGCTTTCACATGTACATTCCGCTCTTCCTGCTGCACGCGATTGGAAGTGGCTATGGTCTTGATTTTGAGCTTGGCCATGGCGGCATCCGCGGTAAGGGACTTGATGAGGTCCTGCAGGTCAGCAAAGTTCTCAAGTTGCCCCGTTGCCTTGGAGAGCTTGGCGGCCTTGCGATCGGTTCCCTGGTAGTTGTCGCCCGTTGGCTTGGCTTTTACGGCCGCCGCCAGGGCAGTGACGGAGGGAGTTTTTTCCCCGCGTAACAGCCTGGCTACTTTCTTGGTAGACGGCGCGCTGTCATAGGCGTCACTCTCTGTGGTGCGAATGATCTGATACGTTGGTCCGCCCGCGCGTGGGGTGAAATCCATGGTGTTCTGGATTGAATCGGCGGCGGGCATTCCCGGCCGCGACATGTCCAGCGGGGTCTTGAGTGTAGCGCCTGTCAACGGCAGCTTTTCCAGCATGTTGTGGGATTCCGGCATCGCAATGTCTCCTCATCATGAAAATGTACTAATGGCCAACGATTTCTTTGGTTTCCTGCGCGTATCTCAACTGGCGTCGCGGCTGCTAAACGGCGGTTCGGAACCGGCGATGGCCGGAATCCTGGCGGCGAGGCCTGGATCGGCTGTCCGATCATCCACCGACGGCTGCGCACCCTGTTGGCTCATCACCGGCGAAACGTGGCCTTTTGCTCGCTTCCGCATTTTTTGCGGAAGCCGGAGAACCGGCACCCAGCCCTGCTGCATCGCTCCGCCGATTACAGCGATGTTCACAAGAGTGGTCGCCAGGCAGATCAGGGCAATCCACTTCTGCAGGGTGCCCGCAGCCAGCCAGATGAGGGCGGCTGGGGCAATCATGCTCACCAGCAGAAAGCCGATTCCTGCGACCTTGTTGGAGTAGACGCGCCGCGAAAATGCTGCTATCCCAACCACCACCAGGAGCTCGAAGAGGCCGAAATCGATGAAGATTTCCGTATGATCCTCCGCGTTCAGGATGCCTGCGCAAAACGGCGAGCGCGCCCGTTCGACGCAGAAAAATTTTTAGAGGGTGCAGCCAATACGCTCGTTTACTGATGGCCTAAGGGAGTGAACGGATGATACCGGCGAAGTATATTGATAAACCACGCCGGCATCAAGCAGCAAAATTCTCATTCCCATCAAGAAGTGTAACGACAACCCAAATCGTTACACCGACGCTGCGAACTGCTCAAGTGGCTTCGACAAACGCTGGAATAACAATCTTGAGACTCGGGTGTTCAGAAAGGCTTGCATCGCATCAGGGCGTCGTATAATCCCAAACACAAAACTTAACGTTTGAGGTCGCCAACGATGAGAAAACTCTCTTCCGTTTGCTTCATGCTTTGCCTTTCCGCTGCGATGATGGCGCAGACCTTCCGCGGTGGAATTCAGGGAACGGTAACCGATAGCTCCGGGGCAGCGATCGCCGGGGCGGATGTGACGATCAAAAGCGCTGAAACCGGATTGGTCCGCACGGTGAAGACCAGCGACGACGGCGATTACCTGGCAACCGAGCTGCCCCTGGGCAGCTACAGTGTGACCGCCAGCAAGCAAGGTTTTGCCACCAAGGTGGTGAACGGCATCAGCGTCGCCGTGTCGGCCAACACGCGGGCGGACGTGCAGCTGGTCCCGGGCGAGGTGAAGCAGGAAGTGGTGGTTACGGCGGAGGCGCCGATTATCGACACCACGGGAAATACGATGGGCGGGACCATACAGGCCGGGCAGATCGCCAGTTTGCCGGTGAATGGCGGCGACTTTGCCAAGCTGCTCACGCTGGTGCCCGGCTCAGCCTCCGATCCAAACGGCGACAGCGACTCGCCCGGATCGTTTGGCACCTTCAGCATCAACGGCAATCGCGGGCGCGCGAACAATTACCTGCTCGACGGCACGGACATGAATGACGGCTATCGCAACGATCCGGCCATCAATGAGGCGGGGGTGTTCGGCACGCCGGCAACGATTCTGCCGCTTGATGCGCTGCAGGAAGTCGCTGTGCTCTCCAATATGGAACCGGAGTACGGGCGCAACTCAGGCGCAGTGGTGAATATTGTGACCAAGTCGGGCACCAACAAGATTCACGGCTCGGTGTTTGAGTATTTCCGCAACAATGGTCTGGATGCGCGCAACGCTTTCAATACCAAGACGGATCCCAACAGCGGCGCGCATGTTCCGCAGGATGTCTTCCACAACAACCAGTTTGGCGGATCGCTGGGAGGGCCGCTGATCAAAGATCGCACGTTCTGGTTTGCGGCCTATGAAGGCTGGCGCGAGAACGGCGGACTGCCGGGCGTCGCGAGCGTTCCCTCGCAGGCGCGCGTGAATGCTTTTACCGGCGGAGGCGGCGTCATCAATCCGGTGATTGCGAAATTGCTGACGCGCAATCCCTGGAGCATACCTTTGCCCGCCGTAGGTGACACCGGCGCCGACAATGCCACCGTACAGGTTACTGACCATTTCAACAACCGCGTGGACAGCCTGATCCTCAAGATCGATCAGCACTTCGGGAAGGGCGAAGGCTCCGATCTGCTTACCGGGCGCTATTTCTTTGGCGATAGCGACCAGAGCTTCCCGCTGGCGCTGGGCGGAGGCACCACCGTTCCCGGATTCAACACGGTGACGCCCACCCGCGTGCAGGTGCTTTCACTCTCATACACGCATCTGCTTTCGCCGAAGATGCTGCTGGAGGTTCGCGGCGGCTGGAATCGCTTTGCCGAAGGATTCTTCCCCGAAGACCAGAATTTCAATCCGGCTTCAATCGGCATGAACACCGGCGTGACCAACCCACAGGACTTCGGGCTGCCGCAGATCAGCTTCAGCGACGGGACCAGCGGCCTGGGCGGAAACAACTCGATCCCACGCCACCGTTTTGATACCAACTGGCAGTACTTCACCAATCTCAGCTATAACACCGGCAAGCACAATTGGAAATTCGGCTACGAATATCGGCGCACCACGGTCAACCAGTTTTACGACCTGGGCTATCGCGGGCGCTTGAAGTTCACCAGCTTTGAAGATTTTCTTGCCGGCGACATCACCAACGGCGGCAGCCAGTTTGCCGGCGATTCGCAGCGCACGACGCACCAGAACAACTCCGGCCTCTATGTACAGGATAATTTCCGCTTCAGCCGCAAGCTCACCCTGAACGCCGGTCTGCGGTGGGATTATTTTGGCGTGATCTATGAAGACAGAAATCGCTTCAGCCTGTTCAATACCACCACGCAGACGCCGGTGCTTCTGGGCCAGGGTGGCGAGCCTTCAAGCCTGTATCCGCGCGACCTCAACAATTTTGCGCCACGCGTGAGCGCAGCGTATGACCTCTTCGGCAGCGGCAACACAATTCTGCGCGCCGGCTGGGGCCTGTACTATGACGCGTTCTCGCAGGACTTCTTCATCGGGCATTTCCCATTCAACACCTTCAATCCCGGTCCGGCGTACAACGGCGTGGGGCCGTCAGCGATCACGTCAGCCGGCAACGTGGCTGCCACCATCGCCAACGGCGTTCCCATCTTCAGCGGGTTCACTCCGACGGGCGATGTCTGGACGGTGGATCAGAATATCCGCACACCGTATATCCAGAATTACAACGTCAACATCGAGCAGGCGCTGGGAAAGAGCATGGCGATGACGGTCGGCTACGTTGGTTCAGCCGGGACCAAGTTGTTTCGGTTTATCGACCTCAATCAGCACGATCCGGCTACCGGTGCTGCGCCGTTTGCACCGCCCATTAACATCGTCAACGAATTCCAGTCCGCCGCCAGTTCGCGCTATAACAGCCTGCAGGTCACGTGGAAGCTGCGCAACTGGCGCGGTCTGAACTCCCAGCTCTCATGGACCTGGTCGCATTCGATCGACAACGCCAGCGACGGCGAAGACTTTGTCCCCAACGCCGCGCAGCCGGATAACAGCCTTAACCCCGGCGCGGAGAAAGGAAATTCCAACTTCGACGCGCGTCATCGCGTGCAGTGGATGTTCGGCTACCAGATGCCAAATCCCGCCACGGCAAAATCGTTTACCAATGGCTGGTCGATCAATGGGTTGCTGCGCCTTTCGAGCGGACAGCCGTACAATCTGAACTCGTTTGCAAATTACAACAACACGAACGAATTCTTCGAGCGCCCGGATGTTGTGGGTGATCCCTTTGCAGGCACAGGCGGTCCCAGCAAGCTGTTGAACCTCTCCGCCTTTGCCGCGCCCTGCGACTGGAACCCGGTTGCAGGCGGATGCATTTTGGGCACGCAGCATTTCGGCAATCTCGGCCGTAATGCATTTGTCGGGCCGGATTTCAGAAACTTCGATTTCTCAGTGGCCAAAGACACCAAATTGAATGAGCACCTGAATATGCAGTTCCGCGTCGACATCTTCAACTTGTTCAATCATCCCAACTTCTCCAACCCCACGCTGCCCAATTTCCTGGTGAATCTGGAAAACAACGGCACGGTCGCTCCGCGGGCCAACGATCCCAAGTGCGATCCGCTGCTGAATCCCAGCTTCGCCGGCTGCCGCGCTGTGGGACCGGGCTTCCTGCCGACCATAGCAACGCCGGACGTGGCGATCGGCTATCCGTTCCTGGGCGGTGGAGGCTCGCGCGATGTTCAGCTGGCGCTGAAATTCACGTTCTGAACTGAAAGTCTGGCAAACACAAAGGGCATCGCCGTTGGCGATGCCCTTTGCGCACGAAATCGCAAAACTACTTTTTGGGAGCCTTCGCCGGCTCGGCTTCTTTCTGTCCGTTTCCGCCGGTCGCGGGCTGGCCCGCGGCCCCAGCGGCAGTCGTCGCTGCGGGCTGTGTTCCCGGAGGTTCCGGCTTCGCAGGCATGTCAGCCGCAGCGAAGCGCGGCAGCATGTCATCACGCATGGAGAGCTGGTATACCGAGGCAGCAACAATGATGGCGTCTTTCTTTACGTCATCTTCAATGATGCGCTCGTAGGTATCGATATTGGTGTGCCAGGTGTCAGTGAAATACTCAATCGGATCCTGTCCCAATCCGATGCCGGGAAGACCGGCCTGGGCAAACGAACTGGAGTCGGTGCCCCCGGCGCGGCGGTTCTTGCTGGAGATCGCGCCGGCAATGCCGAGATCGGAAAACGGCAGCAGAACTTCACGAAGAATGTCGGCATCCTGCGGCGGGCCAAAGACGCTTGCGCCACGAACGCGGCCGGTACCCGAATCCACGTTGAAATAAGCTACCAGCTTGTTGAACTCCGGCTTGGGATCCTCAAAGCTGCCGAAATGCGCTTTAACGTAGGCCTGCGAGCCGAGCAGGCCCTCCTCCTCGCCGCTCCACAGCGCTACGCGGATGGTTCGGCGCGGCTGGGCGCCCAGGGTCTTCAGAATGCGCGCAGCTTCCATCATGATGGCGCAGCCGATCGCGTTGTCGGTGGCGCCCGTGGCGGAGTGCCATGAATCAAGATGGCCGCCCAGCATTACGACCTCATCTTTGCGATCGGTGCCGGGAATTTCCGCGATGGTGTTGTAGGAGGTTTTGCCTTCAGGATAAAGCTTGTTCTGGATATTGAATTCCAGCTCGACTTTGGTTCCGTCGGCCAGGATGCGCGCGATGCGCCCGTAATCCTCATTGCGCAACACCACCGTGGGCACAACTTTGGTGATGTCATAGGTGCGGTTTTGAAAAGCGCGAATGCGTCCGTTACCCATGCGCGCATCGTTGGCGCGGAGCACGGCGCCGTTGGCCACGAGGAATTCGTCAACCTGCTGGTTGATCTGCAGACCGGTCAGCGTGCCGGGCGGATCCTGCTCCCGGGGAGCGCCGTTGCGCGGACCAAATTGTCCGGCATTGGGATTCTTGGGATCGAAGCGCTCAGCGACCACTTTGTCGTCAAGGCGGCGCGCCGGAACGTCAATCACCACCGGAACAACCTCGGCTTTGCCGACCATGACGATTCTGCCCTTGACCTTGTCCTTGATGGAATCGAGATACGCTGTGAGATCTTCCTTCTTCGGCTTTTCCGGCGGGACCAGCTGAAACACCGGCGCGGTCACCGTGCCCTTGGTGCCGGGCGTCCAGGCCAGCACCTTAAAGGTGAGCTGATCGTGAATGGGAGCAACGATGTACCCGCTGGATCGCTCATTCACCCATCCCGGATGCCCAAAATCCCATGGCTCCAGGTGAGCGTTTTCCAGGCCCCAGTCCTTCATCTGCTTGATCGCCCATTCGGCAGCGGCTTTATGGTTGGGCGAGCCGGTAAGGCGCGGACCGTAGATATCAGTCAGATAGTGCATGGTGTGCATGATCTGCGAATGGTCGTTTTCTTCCGCACGTATCTTCTTATTAACGTCGGGATCGGCGCTGGAAGGAGCCTGGGCCATCACGATCGCGGCGGACAGCATGAATGGGGCAAGGCGGATCAGCTTGGACATCGGAGAAGTCTCCTGTGGGTGCACAGATTCGGGAGATAACAATAACGGCAGGCGGCGGGAAAGGCAACGGAGAATCGGTGCTATCTCACTTTGGCAAAATACTGCCTTCATTTTTGTGATGGTGAGCGAAGCCCAAACGATCCCGCAAAGCGGGAAGCGAGGGCCAGTCGAACCATCCCGAGAATTTTAGTTTGTCGATGCCGTGACAGGGAGTTCTATCGAGACTCCTGTTACTTGCCTGAGGTTGAAACACCGTCGGAGCGAGATGCATCGAGAGAACGCCTTGAAGCTGCATTGCCAGGAAATATATTCTCGGGATGCTTCGACTTGCGCTGATCCCCGGCTTCGCCGGGACGCGCGCGGCGCTCAGCATGACAAGTCTGAAATATTCGGCAAACTGAGCACTACCGGAGAATCTTGGGCGCAGCCCCGCGGCAACTCAGGCGGAAGACAAAAGTTGCGGGCCCGCCGGCATATTTATTTCCGCTGGTTCTACGCCTTTTGCAGAGGCCATGACGCAACATTCGTGAACCCGAGTGTTTACACCCAGTGACCGGAGCCGGTTGTATATAAGCTCCCACCACCTGGAGGACTTGGAGATCATGAAGCGAATTTCTACAGCAATTTTGACCTTATTTTCACTTGCAAGCATGACCGCGTTCGCGCAGAGCAGCGGCACTTCCACAACCAGCACGCCGGTAACCGGCCAGACCATTGAACAACGCAAGGACAACCAGCAGGAGCGCATCGGCAACGGCGTAGAAAACGGATCGCTGACGGCCGGCGAGGCCGCGAAGCTGGAAAACAAAGAGAAGAACCTCAACACAGAAGAGCGCGATATGCGCGAAGACAACGGCGGCAAGCTGAGCGCGGCCGACAAAGCCAAGCTGAACCGCCAGCAAAACCGGCTGAGCACGGACATCTACAAGCAGAAACACGATGCGCAGGTGCAGCCCAAGACCAGCAATGAAGTGAACACGCGCGATCGCCTGCAGCAGGAGCGCATCGGCCAGGGCATCAAGAGCGGGCAGTTGACCGCCGGCGAAGCTTCCAACCTGGAAAAGAAAGAAGCCAACCTGAATAAAGAAGAGCGCACGGACCGCGCTGCCAACGGCGGCAAACTGACGGGCAAGGAAAAAGCGCAGATCAATCGCCAGCAGAACGGCCTGTCAAAGCAGATCTACAACAAGAAGCACAATGGAAAGAAGCGGGGATAAGCGAAGCAAACAGCGAGGTTGTTTCAGGCGGCCCTTCTCGGAAAGAGGAGGGCCGCTTTGTTTTGCAATGATCCTAGCGTTCCCAGACACCTGATTTTTTCAAGGGCGCGCTCCGCTGCATTGCGTCCAGCAAGCAAAACCCGCTTCGACCCCGTCAGGCGAAAAGCGCGCCTGTCGGGGACCCCGGCTTGCTGGAGCAGCTGCGCGCGAGCCTGCGGCGCAAGGAATTACGCCTTTCCTTCCTTCCTTTCCCGCCGTTGAAACGTAGCGGGCTGTTGCCAACCGTCCCGCTGGCGGGACTGAGGCGTCGCGAAATTGCGTTTATGGCTCATCTGAAGACGCACAGCCGAGGGCGGCTGTGCCACATGTGTTTCGTGAGAACTCCCTGAAGCGGCATGGCTAAGGGAGACATTCACGGGGTTCCTCGACTCCTCCTCAGGCACGTGCGCTTCTTCGGAGTCGCTCGGAATGACAGATCAAAAGTCGTGGACGATAAGTGAGTTCTTCCAGTAAGCGAAAAAACAAGGGTCGGCCGCCGCACATTGTTGTCAAGATGTACTATTTCGCGCTTGCCTATTAGAGCAGTTTTCGCCTATTCTTCATGCTGGGAGACCGAGAGCGGCGTCGGGGAGGAAAGCAGCTGGCAACTAGCAACTAGCCAGGGCAACTTCCAAAAGGCCTGCAACCAGAAGAGCATCCGCCAGGGCGTAACTTCCCCCATCGAGCCAGAATCGGGCTCAAGGACCTCGATTACGCCGGTTGGCCTGTGCCTTCAATCCCTTCACAATATAGGTGTGCCCGGGAAAATCGCCCGGGATCGCCGACATCGCGCGTCATCGCCGTGATCGGAAAACCAACACCTAGTGCAATTTATGAACGAGCAGCCACCCCATGGGTGGCCTTTTTTATTTGGAGGCAAGGTGACAAAGGAAGAAGTAGTTGCGGCCATTCAGGCGTGTGCGGAGAAGCTGAAGCGCGCGCCGACGCTCCCGGAATTGATGAAGCACAAGGGAATCAGCGTGCGTGAGGTGAGGAAGCATTTTGGAAATTTTCGGCGGGCGATTGAAGAGTGCGGGCTGGAAAAATCGGGACGAGGCTGGAAGGTAGAGCTGAGGGATCTGTTCGAGGACTGGGCTGGAGTGGCGCGCAAACTGAAAAAGCTGCCGACGATTTGGGAGTATCAGGAGCACGGGCGGTACAGCTTTCGTCCGCTGAAGACGCGTTTTGGCTCCTGGGCGCTGGTGGCAGAGGGTATGAAAATGTATGCGGAGGACCACGGATTGGCTGAAGAGTGGCACGATGTGATGGAACTGGTAAGAACGCGACTGACAAATCAAAGGGCGCGGGCCGAGATGTTCACTCGGGAGTCACAGGTGAACAACCTGTCCGCCCGCCCGGTTTATGGGCCGTTGATCCGGGCAGGCGCGCTGGTTTATGGCCCGACCAACGAGCTTGGCGTGGTCTGCCTGTTCTGTTCACTGGCAGAGGAGCTGGGATTTTTGATTCTGCAGGTACGGGCGGGGTATCCGGATTGCGAGGCGATGCGGGTGGTGGAGGAGAACCGGTTAAAGCCGGTGCTTGTTGAATTTGAATTTAAAAGCCGCAATTTTCTGATGCACAAACATGATCCAGCCGCGTGCGATCTGATCGTGTGCTGGGAGAATAATTGGCCGGAGGCGCCGCTGGAGGTGCTGGAGTTGAAGAGCGCGGTGGAGAGGCTGGCGGCGAGCCATGCAAAGTGTCCGCAGTGCAGGAGGCTGAGAGTGAAGCCGAGCAGGGAAGAGAAGTAAACGTGCGGATCGCCGTGATCGCGCGTAATCTCACCCCGACAAGCCAAAACCGGGCTTGCCGGGGACCCCGTGATCGCAACGGGGTCGCCGTGATCGGAAAACCTGAGGCGACACGGTTGTAGAATCTGTAGACCCGATGTCGCAGCTACTCTTGGGGCAGGCTCAATTAGGTCTTTGCTGGAGGTGTGCTTGGCTGACGTTTTACAATTGAAACTGGTGCCCGTCTTGATCCCAAAACCTCTTTGGGGAATCAACGCCCACGATCTCATGGCCCGCGATACCTGGGAACGCATGAGACGGGATACTTTCCAGCGCGATCAAGGATGTTGTGTTATTTGCCTGAGGAAACGAATCTTGGAGTGCCATGAGGTATTCTCTTACGACGATGCCGTCGGCATTGCCGTATTGATAAGGCTGGAGAGTCGCTGTGCAGATTGTCACGCTTCGAACCATCTCGGTCGACTTCTAAAGCGTAACCCCGAGGCATTCAAACGCGCATTGGCTTATATTGGGCGACTCAATCAAATAGGTCCAGACGAAGTGACCTTGCTGGTAAAAGACGCTTTTCGACTGCACAAGAATCGCACACGAGCCTGGGAGCTCAAAGTGGCTGAGGATTTGCTCAGGCAATATCCCGAACTGGGCAAGATGGAAGGCCACTACTGAGTCTCAGAAAGACTAATCAAAGATTAAATCTATCCGATGTGATGGATCCCGGTATCGTACCTACCCAGCTTGCGTGCGATCCAGCTTCCGAGCGAAGCTCGATGTCCGCTGCCGGTAGCGGCTTCGCCACGGGCCACGCACTTGTCACAGATGTAGGTGGGCGGCAGGCCCAGAGCGGAAGCGATCAGGCGATGAGCTTTGTGCTGCGAGATTCCGCAGAACGAACAGCTGAGCTGTTTCGGTTCGCGTGGCTGCGAGCTCACCTTGTAATAGCTTTTCGCTGACCGCTGCGGCGGGTCAGTGACCGGCTCTGTCCCCGATTTCACCAGGATCTTCCGGCAGGCTTCGATGCACTCTTCGCAGATGGAAGCCGGGGAAGAGCCTTTCCGGGTGGAGACCAGGCTAGAAATCCTGCCTTGCGGCTTGCCACAAAACGAACAGCGAGGTGTGTCTTGCATAGCCAGAATTATTCCACAGGATAGGGCTTTGGCCATAGAGCGTTTTTCTGAGAGTTCTTGTAAATAAAAGATTCTTAAAGAGATAATCCATGTACTTCCATGTCAAAGAGCTAGGGTTCGATTTCTCTTGACTCATATTACAAATTGAAATATTGTTATTGCGATTAGTGATATATGAAATTAGGCGAGAAATTACGCTACCTGAGGTTGATGGAAGGGAACCTTCGCGGCATGGGTCGGGAGATGACGCAGCAGGAAGTGGTGAAGGCCGTCACGCGCGAGTTGAAGATGAAGATCAGCCAGAGCTATCTGTCGCAGATTGAAAACGGCGCGCGTCCGCACCTGACCAACAAGACGCGGCTGTTGCTGGCGCGCTTCTTCAAGGTGCATCCGGGATACCTGGTGGATGATCCTGAGGGTTTCCATAACGAGTTGCTCTCGGATGTAAGCGCCGAAGAAGACACTTTGGACCTGTGGCTGATCCAGGGTGCTGAGCGATTCCGGCGGGATCCTCAGGTCAGCCGCGCGCTGTTGAACCTGGCCAAGCACCAGGATTCGCGCAGCTGCCTGGTCTTGATGGAAGCGATTCTGGAGACCCCGGAGCTGGCGGAGAAATTGTTGCACGTGCTGCGGCCGCAGCAGGCGAAAACGGCTGCGGAGATAAGCGAGGCCTAAGTTTCTGCCCATTCACGCCAGCCCATCCCTTCCGCAAAGAACGCGGAACGGATGGGGGCCCGCAAAAAAACGCGCGCGAATGGGGGCCCATAAACGAGGTGAAGCTATGAACTGGGAACTCTTTTATCTGATCTGTTTTGTCGTGGGCTTTGCCTTTACTGCCCTGTCGTTCCTGAGCGGCACGCTGCATTTGCACTTTCATCTGCCGCACGGACATGGTCACTTTGGCGGCATGGGCCATGGAGCAGGAGGACATGGAGCAGCCCATCACGGAGGTGCAGCGAAGGGTCCAGCGAAGGCCGCGGGGCATGGCAGCAGCTTCCCGTTTTTCAATCCGATGAGCATGGCCGTGTTTCTGGCCTGGTTCGGCGGCACCGGATACCTGTTGGTTCATCTGCGCCATGTATGGGCGTTCGCGGGGCTTGCGCTATCGACATTGGCAGGATTGGCGGGAGCCGGGTTCGTGTTTCTGTTCGTCGCCAAATTCTTGATGGCCCGCGATTTCACGCTTGATCCGGACGATTTCGACATGATCGGCGTGCTGGGCAGGGTGAGCGGGACGATACGCGGCAGCGGAACGGGCGAGATCATTTTTGAGCAGATGGGCGCGCGGAAAGCCTGCGCCGCACGCAGCGACTCCGCGGAAGACATTCAGCGTGACGAAGAAGTTGTGGTCACGCGCTATGAACACGGCGTGGCTTACGTCCGCCGTTGGAATGAGCTTGCAGAAAAAGCCGGCTTGTTGCCGGAAGAAGAGGAGAAAAGTCTGTGAAAATCTTTGGCGAGTTAGACCCGTCCATTTGGATTCTGATTGGACTCGGTATTCTTGCGCTGATGTTTGTCTTTGCCATGTTCGCCCGCCTGTATCGCAAAGTCGGGCCGAACGAGGCGCTGATCACCTACGGATTTCGCGGCACGAAAGTCGTCAAAGGCGGTGGCCGCGTGATCTTTCCGATGATCGAAAGCTGCCGGCTGCTTTCACTGGAATTGATGTCATTTGACGTAGCGCCGCAGCAGGATCTCTACACCAAGCAGGGTGTTGCGGTCACGGTGGAAGCGGTAGCGCAGATCAAGGTGAAATCAGACGAGGTATCGATCAAGACAGCGTCCGAGCAATTCCTGACCAAGACGCCGCAACAGCGTGAAGGGCTGATCCGCCTGGTGATGGAAGGCCACCTGCGCGGGATCATCGGCCAGCTTACGGTAGAGCAAATTGTGAAAGAGCCGGAAATGGTCGGCGATCGCATGCGCGCTACCTGTGCAGCCGATATGAGCAAGATGGGGCTGGAAGTCATCTCCTTCACGATCAAAGAAGTGCGCGACAAGAACGAATACATCGCCAACATGGGCCGGCCCGATGTCGCACGCATCAAGCGCGATGCCGACGTCGCCGCCGCCGAAGCTGAACGCGATACGGCGATCAAGAAAGCAGAAGCGCAGCGCGCTGCGGCTATCGCTCGCGCCCAGGCCGACCAGGAACGAGTGCTGGCGGAAACACTATCACAAGCCAAACAGGCGGAAGCAACGCGCGATCTGGAAGTAAAGAAGGCTGAATACGCTGAAATCGTTAAAAAGCAGCAAGCGCAAGCCGACAAGGCGTATGAAATCCAGCAGAACATCCAGCAGCAGCAGGTAATCGCCGAACAGGTCAAAGTTCAGCTGATCGAACGCGAACAGCAGACCAAGGTGCAGGAAGCTGAGATTGCGCGGCATCAGAATGAGCTGATCGCGACCGTGCTGAAGCAAGCGGAAATCGAAAAGCAGCGCGTGCTCAATCTGGCGGAAGCGGAGAAGCAGCGGCTGATCGCCGAAGCTGAAGGCCGCGCCAGCGCCACTCGCATGCAGGGTGAAGCTGAAGCCGACATCATCTTCAAGAAGGGTGAAGCCGAAGCTCGCGCGATGAATATAAAAGCGGAAGCCTATCAAGAATATAACCAGGCTGCCGTGGTCGATAAGCTGATCACTGGGCTGCCCGACGTGGTTCGCGCCATGGCGCAACCACTGGCCAACGTCGACAAAATCACGGTGGTCTCCACCGGCAACGGCCACTCCGCCGGTGTGAGCAAGATTACCGGCGATATGGCGGAGATCGCCGCGCAGGTGCCGGCGTTGTTTGAATCGCTCTCCGGCATGAGCATCTCCGATCTGCTTTCCAAGGTGCGGTTGATCGGTGACAAGGCGCCCAAACCCACGCCGGGACTAACAGGCGGTGACGAGTCCTCCGGCAAGGCGAAAGGCGCAAGCAAGTAACGCTCAAGTCCGCCGAAGAGCTGTTCTTCGGCGGACTCACCACCGGCAGGTGATCGAATGCAGCGACCCGCCGGCGATACAACGGATGACAGGCTGCGATGGAGCAGGTGCAATGAAGAAGTTATCGCTGATCGGATTGGTGCTGGGCGCGATGATGGGGATTGTGGTCGCGCTGATCTTCGGTAAATGGCTTTTCTGGCTGGGCGTGGGACTGGTGATCGGCGTAATGATCGGAGCCTCTTCGCGCCAGTCGCAAAGCGCGCGTCTGCGAGAAGGAGCAAAGCTGTGAACCCAGGGCTGGCAATCCCGGTGATCTGGGGCCTGGCCGGCGCTCTTCTGATCAAGCTCTGGAGCGCGTGGAGCCAGCTTCCGGAGCGGGTCGCCGTGCACTTTGGGCTGAACATGCAGCCCAACCGGTGGAGCAGCCGGAACACGATGGCGGTGAGCGTGGTGCTGGTGATGCTTGGCCAGGCTGCGCTGGCGACCTGGCTGATCCTGCGCGTTGGCAATGCTGCGAACATGATCGCCGTGGTCCAGCTTGTGGTTTCTGTGGTGCTGGTCTGCGTTTTCTGGCAACTGATCAATTTCAACGCGAAAGGATCGCCGTTTCGGTCCAAGTGGGTATTCATACCCATCGTTCTGCTGCTTGCGACCATCGCGGTGCTCCTGTTGCGGCATGGTGTTTAGCAGTTCACGGCTTTAGCGGAAGGCGTTGTGTTTAGCAGGGTAGCGAGAATTTACAAGTCGGTTGTGGAGGAGTTATGGCACTACTAGAGAGAGTATCAACGTTGGTTCGGGCGAATCTCAACGATCTTATCGACAAGGCGGAGAACCCGGAAAAGCTGATCAAGCAGCTGATTCTGGACATGGAAAATCAGCTGCTCCAGGTAAAAACCCAGGTGGCGATCGCGATTGCCGACCAGCACCTGCTGGAAAAGAAGCAGAAAGAGAACGAAGAAAAGATTTCTGATTGGAATCGCAAGGCGGAGCTGGCTGTGAACAAGCAACAGGACGACCTGGCGCGGGCCGCGATTGAGCGCGGGCTGCATTACAAGCAGCTGTCCGATAGCTTCCGCCAGCAGGTAGCGGATCAGACGCTGCAGGTGGAGACGCTCAAGAACGCGCTCAACAAGCTGCAGCAGAAGCTGGAAGAGGCACGCGCACGTTGCGATCTGCTGATCGCGCAGCACCGTCGGGCTCGCACGCTCGACAAAGCCGCCGACGCGCAGACAGCCGCAAACGGGCCGAACCCCGGCGCGACCTTTGACCGCATGAGGCACAAGGTCATGCGGCAGGAAGCCATCGGTCACGCCAAAACCGAACTGCTTTCCGCCGACGGCGCCAGCGTGGAAGACCGCTTCGCCCAGATGGAGAAAGAGGACGAGATCAACCGGATCCTGAGCGAGCTGAAATCCAAGCGGGCATAAGCGCGCTCAGCCCGGCGCGTCGGTATCGTGCCGGGCAGTGATCGGTGGGAGGGAAGCAGGGAGGCGCCGCCATGAGAAACAGCGAATGGCATCAGGGCATCACCATGCACAGGCTGCGCGTGGGCGCCGGAGTTGCCGGGGCCATCGTTGTGCTGGGGTTTCTAACGATTGGACTGGTGGGTGTTCCCATGTTCCGATACTTTCTCGCGCTGGCAATCATCGCTGGTGCAGGAGTCGCCCTGGGACTGCGTTGGCTGCACGGATGGAGGCACCGCTGAGGCTGCTCGGCCGGCGAATGGTCTCTAGTCTTTCGCGTATGCGCCGGCAAGGAGCTTCTCACGTACAATGTGCATAAATGAAACGGGCCATTGTCGCGATAGCAGTTTTTGTTCTTGCAGTGACTGCGCAGCTGCGTGCGGGGCCTTCTCCGCTGGAACAACAGCTTTTTGATCTGCTCAATCGTGAACGGGAAAAAGCCAAACTGAGCAAGTTGGAGTGGAATGATCGGCTGGCGCAGGCGGCACTGGCGCATTCACGGCTTCTCGACGACCACCAGGAGCTTTCTCATCAGTTTGGCGGTGAAGCTCCATTGCCGGAGAGGGTTGGCGCTACCGGCGCGCGTTTTAACGCGGTAGCGGAAAACGTTGCTGAAGCACAGGAAGACGACGGTGCGCGCAACTTACCCATGAAGTATCCCGGGACAGGGGTGGCCAACGCGCATGCGGGTTTGATGGGATCTCCCGGGCACAGAGCCAACATCCTAAATACTGACTACAACGCTGTAGGCATATCCATTGTCCAGGACGGGCAGAAGATCTGGGTGACCCAGGACTTTGCCCACGTCCTGGCGAGCTACACGGAAAAGCAATTTCGCGATGCGGTGGTTACGGGCTTCAATAGTGCGAGGCGCGCTCGCGGATTGCGGGCAATCGCGTCAGTGAATGACAACCGGCTTAGAAGCGCCGCCTGTGCCCAGGACATGAATACTGACAGGATGATTCAGAACCTTCCTGGAGCTACCACGCTGTTGGTGTTTTCGCTCGCTGAGCCGGGACCGCTTCCGAATGACCTGCGCAAAGCCGCGGCCGACAAGACGCTGGACCGCATGAATATCGGCGTGTGCCTGCAAACAGGAGGCAGAGCCGGCTTCTCCAAGTTCTGGGTCGTCACGGCGTTTTACAGGAGCGCAGAATAATGCCGTTTACCCACATGGCTGATGTCCGGCGAACAACTTGCGGCAAAATCTTCCTCTATGGCACGACCATTCTGTTGCTTTTCGTTGCACAGGCCGCGATGGGCTCGGCATCACGGGCGGAAAAACAAGTTTTTGACCAGCTCAACCAGGAACGAGAACACCGCGGCCTGAAGGCGCTGGAATGGAACGATCAGGTGGCGGAAGCGGCTCGCAACCATAGCCGCGCGCTGGCCGAAAACGCCCGGCTCTCCCACCAATTTTCCCGTGAGCCGGCGCTGCAGGCGAGACTTGCCGCGCTGGGCGTTCGTTTCACGGTTTCAGCGGAGAACGTAGCTTCGACGGAATACGTGGAAGACGCTCACCTGGCGCTAATGAACTCGCCCGGACATCGCGCCAACATACTCAGCGCCGCCTACAACACGGTTGGCATTGGCGTGGTGGAGCAGAAAGGCAAAATCTATGTTACCGAGGATTTTGTTTCCCGCGTGCCGGTCTATTCTGAGGCCCAGTTCGGCGCCGCCCTGGCCGAGAGCTTGAGGTTGAAAGGCACGTGGCAGATTGATGCGCGGCCTGATCCTCGCCTCCACGAGCTGGCTTGCTCCACCAACGGTGACCTGGCGAAGGTGGCTGAAGTGGCGAAGGGAAAGTATCTGGTGGTCTTCACGTCGTCAGAACCACGCCTGCCGGACCGGCTGCGGAAAGCGGCCTCGGAAGGCGGTTACTATCGAATGAACTTCGGCGTCTGTTTCCGGCCTGATGCAGAGCATGGCAGCGGGAACTTCTGGATAGTGGCGGCCTTGAGCGGAAGTTAAAAGCGTCAAGCACCACATCCTTTCGAAGCGCGAATTCTCCGACCTCAAGACGCGCAACCCTGGAAAATTACGGTGTTCTTTTTCCCGCGGCCGAAGGCAATGACCGCAGACCGCCGTTTTTGATGACGAAGGCATCCAACGACACAACCCGATCAGCGCCTTTCGTCAAAGAAGCAGATCGAGGAGGAAAAATGAAGAGAAAAGCCTTACTAGCTTGTTTGTTTGCTCTGGTGCTGACTTTCAGCGGCGTGCTGGCTTTCGCGCAGAGCACTGCCGACCAGGCAAAAGACCAGGCCAACAGCGCAGCGTCGCAGGCAAAGGATCAAGCAACCGATGCCGCGTCGCAGGCGAAAGATGATGCCAGCCAGGCGACGGTGGACCCTGAGACCAAGGCAAAGGTTCAGTCGAAGCTGCAGGAGCTCGCCACCGAACTGAACCTGACCGACGATCAGAAAACCCAACTCAAACCTATCCTGCAGGGCGAATTCAAACAGCTCCAGGCGATCCACAACGACTCTTCCATGAGCGCCGATCAGAAGCAGGCAAAGATGACGGAAATTCACGAGAGCGCCAAGAGCCAGATCAGCTCGATCCTGACGCCTGATCAGCAGAAGAAACTTGCTGAAATCAAGGAAAACCACGAAGAGAAATAAGGCAGTTTATCGCGACGATAGCGGGGAAGGCCGGGGGCGGCCTTCCTCATTTTTTGTCGCTGCGCTCCAAAACCGCTGGAGTGCAAGGTGTCAGGGCGCGTTGATCTGCTCTTGCAGCAAGCGGCTCGCCGCGCGAGTCGGGCTCCTACCCCACCACGCGAAAAACGCGCGTGTTGGGGACCCCGGGCTCGCCGCCTAGATTCCTTTTTGTTGTTCCGCTCCGAAGCCGCTTGAGTACAAGGCGTCAGGGCGCATTGATCTGCTCCTGAAGCAAACGGCTCGCGGCGTACGATCATCATTGCTCGTCCGGCTCTTCCTGCAATGCGGTTAGAAGCTCGTCTTCCACTTTCCACTCTTTTAAAACCTTGATCGCCGTGCCTTGTCCGAAGCCTGCACGCAGCAGCGCGCGGAAGATTCGCGCAGCGTCACGATCGTTGCCGGGTTTTTTCAGCCGTTTGCGCTTCAGGAAGGCCCGCGCCAGCGTGGGTTCGTCGACCGAGGAATAGGTTTCCCTGACGGCTTTTTCAATCACGTCAGCATGGACGCCTTTGACCTTCAGGTCGGTGATGACCCGGCGTCGGCCGAATTTTTCCGTGTCACGACGGAAAGAAGCATAGGCTGCGGCATAGCTTGAGTCGTTCAGGTATTTCTGCTCTTTCAGCCGCAGAATCACCATCTCTACCAGGAGCTCGCCAACCTCGCCCTCGGGAACGCGCGGACGCATGAGCCGCTTGAGTTCGGCCACAGTGCGCATCCGGCGCGAGAGAGCGCGGACAGCATAGTCATAGAGGGAATCCTCGGTGTCGTACGTTCGCTTGGGCCGCGGAAAGGGCACGAATCGAGCATAGCAGACCGAAAGTTGTTCAAGAAAACGGTTTGCGTATCTTACTCATGCCTGAGCGCAACCATGGGGTCGATTCGCGATGCTTTTCGTGCGGGCAAAAATCCTGCGAGCAGCACTGCCATCAAGAGGGTGGCTACGGCCGAAACTATCGCCAGCGGATCATTGGGTTTCATGTCAAAGAGAAAAGACTCGAGAAGCCCTGATGCCGTGAACGCAACCGGCAGGCTGAGCGCGAGCGCAATCGCCGCGAGCAGACAAATCTCGCGAAGTATCAGCCAAACCACCGCGCCGCGTTGAGCGCCGAGAGCAATACGAATACCGATCTCTCCGGTGCGGCGCACCACCTTATAAGAAACGGTTCCGTACAAGCCGACGCAGGCGATAATCAACGCCAGGCCCGCGAAGGCGGTGCACAGCCGGGCAAAAGTGATTTCCTCATGGATGGTCTGGTCAATCTCCGCCCTTTGCGTCCTTACATCGGCGAGAGGCAAACGAGGATCTGCCTGGTGAACGATCTGGCGCACGGCGCGGACGTAGGTTAGCGGATCGCCGGCGGTGCGGAGCACGTAAACCATCTGGCGCGGCGGCGGGAAACCCTGATCGTATGGAACGTAGATGACCGGCGGAACAGAACGCCGCAGCGGGCCATAGTGGGCATTTCGCGAGACGCCGACAATTTCCAGGTCACGGGGATGGTTCTCGTCGTTCATGAGCAGGTGCTGCCCGATTGGATTCTGGTTGCCGAAGTTCCTCTGCGCAAATAACTCGTTAATCACGGCAACGGAAAGCGAGCCCGGCCGGTCCCGTTGCTCCAGATCGCGTCCGGTCAAAATCGGAATCTGCATGGTTTTGAAAAAATCAGGACCGATGAACAGGATTCGGTTGTCCTCATCCTCGGGTGCGCCGTGCACGCTGATTGGCAAGCCCGTTCCGGCGTCGAGCAGCGACTCACGCGAGAGGCTTACGCTGTGAACGCCTGGAAGAGTGCTGAACTTTCTTTGCAAATCGCTATAGAACTCCAGGATCTCCGGGTCTTTGTGCCCCGCCTGCCTGGCGTCAAGTTCGAAGAGCAGCATGTTTTCCCGATTAAAGCCGAGCTCAACCGACTGCAGGTTTCTGAGCGTCCTGACAAACAGCCCGGCGGCCACCAGTAACAGACAGGACAAAACAATTTGCGACACTACCAGAAGGCGGCTCAGGTTGAAGTGGCTTCCGGGAGCGCTCTCCACGCCGCGAAGTTTCTTAAGGGCCGGAGCGACGTCCACGCGTGTTGCCCGTAGCGCAGGCGCCAGGCCAAAGAGAATGCCGGTCAGCAGAGAAAGCATGGCTGTCACGCCCAGCACACGCCAGTTCAGGTTTGCGTGCAGAACAAAAGGATCGTCACTGGTAGCGAGAAGCACTGTCAGAAAACGAATACCCCAGATGGCAACCAGTACTCCGACGATCCCGCCAAGCGACGCCAAGAAAACGCTCTCCGTGAGGAGTTGCCGCATAACGCGAAGCCGGCCTGCTCCCAGGCTCAGCCGCAGGGCAATTTCCTGTTGCCGGGCGGCGGCGCGCGCCAGCAGAAGATTGGCGACGTTGGCGCAGGCAATCGCCAGGATCAATCCCACGAGCGTGAGCAACAGGTAGAGCGGTTTCGAGAAGCGCCGGCGCAAAGTGTCCAAACCGCCGGCGCCTTCCTTGAGTGCCAAGACGGGAAGGTTGGCGCGCATGCGATCCTCGGTTGCCGTGCCGGCTACCCATTGATGAAACAGCGGACCCAGGAAAGCCTGCGCCTGTTCCAGGGTCACGCCGGGGCGCAGCCGGCCCATGATCTGGATCCAATAAAAATGAGGATCGAGGTATCCCTGCGCCGGGCCGAACCGCCCACTACCTTCCAACAGAACGTTGGCGTGCATGGGCAGATAGAACTCGGGCATCACCGCCGGATCTACGCCAAAGAACTCAGGCGGCGTGATCCCCACGACTGTGAATGGCTGATTATTGATGAGAATGGACTGCCCGACGGCTTTTTCGGCGTTGCCAAAGGTTCTGTTACCCAGCGCTGCGCTCAGGACCACCACGGGAGGAGCACCGGCCCGGTCGTCGTCGGCGATGATCAGCCGCCCCGCCAGAGAGGGAAGTTCGAGGCCGCGGAAATAGTCGCCGGAAACATATTCGCCGCGGACCAGCGAAGCGTCTCCCTTAATAGTAAGGTTCAGGATTCCCGCCGGAATATAGGAGAACAGGCTCGCGAGCGGTGAATTTTCCTTTGCTTGCGAAAGCTGGTCCTGGAAGAGCTGGAATGCGCCGTAGGGGAAGATGCCCGCCGTGGGGCCGGTTGGGTCACCATACGTGGTGCCGCTCATGGCCTGCACGACGGGCACGACTTGAGACATTCGCTGGTCCGCTCCTGCACGCGCCTGCGCATGCCAGTTCAGCACCACGAGCGACCCCGGATCGGAAACTGGAAGAGAGCGCATCAGAAGCGCGTCCATGAAGCTATAGATCGCGGTGTTGGCACCGATGCCCAGAGCGAGAGAGACAACTGCGAGGCTCGCGAAGACTTTGTTCGCCATCATGACGCGCAGAGCGTAGCGAACGTCCTGTATGAGCTGCTCCGCGAATGTCCAGATCCATACAGAGCGGACGTTCTCCTGCAGCAGAGCCACATTGCCGAGATCGAGGTGCGCATCGCGCAGCGCCCGTTGGGGCAAGATTCCTTCCGCTTTGCGCTGTTCGGCCTCTTCCTGCAGATGGAACTCCAGCTCTTCGCGAATCTCTGCGTCCCTGCGGCGGGGTTGAAACAGCCAGGTTAATCGGCGAATCAAGGATTTCATCACGCTCTCCTGATGTTCAGGATTCGGGATCGAGCCAGTTGCCCCGTTCAAGTTGAGCAGCTTCCAACGCGTTCTGCAACAGCTCCATCCTGCTGCCTCGAGTTCATTCTGTAGATACTCTACACTATATTCTGTAGACTGTCTACTATTCCTTTGCATGGATTGCTTCAGGGGCAGGGATCGCTGCGGATGAGCAGCAGTCTCCGAGTTACAGGAAGGTGCGTGCGGGGTAAACGACGAAAGCCCCTTCGATCCGTGACTATCGAAAGGGCTTTCTCGCTCTCCAGGCCGCCTGTGGCCTTGCGTTAGAGGGGTTTGCCGGAGAATGACTGGCAGGAAACGTTGGCATGCCAGTTGGTAAATGCGCCGCTCGGGTTTTCCTTCCACGCCCACACGTGCAGGGTGTAGAAGGGATCGAGTCCGAAACGATTGGGTTTGTCAAAGAAGTGGAAGAGCTGTCCCATGAGTTGGGGCGGGTTGCCGGGATTGTTCTTGTCCCATGTGGCGGCGTCGAGCAGGAAGTCGGCGCCGATCAGCTTGAGTTTTCCGTCAGGCTGGGGCTCGTAGATCACGATTTGCGGTTGCGAAGCATCAAGCACGCCCGCTTTTACCAGGTCCATGTTGACGAAGTGCATGCCCATGGCGCCGAAGTCAGGGCCGGTAACGCAGCCGAAGGCCAGGTGATATCCGGCAGCTTCCGCGGCGTGGAAGTCCTGGAAGCCGGCGGTGGCCTTGCGGACGGCAGCGATCAGGGCTCCAGCCTGGTCCTTTTGCTCTTGCGTCTGCGCGGCCGAATGCTCCTGCGAGTTATGTGATGGTGTTCCCTGGGCAAATCCCCATGTCATGCTGGCGAACATCAATGCGGCTACCAGCCTTTCCCTCCAATTTCTCATTCCTTATACCTTCCGTTTTTTGTGATATGTGCAACTTGAGTTCAGAAGATAGCGTTCGGCAAGACGGGAAGTCCTGGGATGGGGATGGTGTTTTTGTTACGAATTTATGATTCGAGCGCGAAAGTCATTGTGGTTGAGATCGGAGTTCCTGATCTACTCGGACCTCATTGCAACCATGGGATCGATCTTAGTGGCGCGGCGCGCGGGCAGATAGGTCGCGCACATGGCCACAATCGCGAGAAGCAAGGCCACGGCGGTGAAGGTTAGCGCATCGGTCGGGCTCACGTGATAAAGCATGGACCTCAGCACCCGCGAGAATGCCAGCGCGCCGGCCATGCCGATGACCACACCCGTCAACGTGAGGGCTAACCCGCGCCAGAGAATCATGCGCAGAATATGAAACCGCACTGCGCCCAGCGCCAGGCGGATACCGATTTCTTGCGTCCGGCTAACCACAGAGTAAGAAATAACGCCGTAGATGCCGACGGCAGCCAGCACCACGGCCATGAGCGCAAAAATGCTGAGGAGCAACATGTTGAACCGGCGCGCCGCAATCGACTCGGCATAGATGTCGTCCATAGGCTGCACTTGGGGCAACGGAAGATTGCTGTCGAGCGCGCGTATTTTGTCCAGCAGCGCGTGGGTTACCGCTTGGTCACTCCCTGTGGTAAGCACCACCAGGTACATGTGCGGCAGGGGATTGTAGCGCAAGGTGTTTTGGTGATAACACGCATAGATCTCAGCCGCAGGCATGGTGGCGAGAGCGGCGCTGCGCACATCACCGACTACGCCCACCACGTTGATCCACGGGCTATTCGCATCCGGCGGACCGAACTTGATGCGCTGCCCGATCGGATTCTCATTGGCAAAATAAGCATGGGCAAAACCTTGATTGACTATGATCGCCGGCGGAGCGGTGCTGGAGTCACTATCTGAGCATGCGCGCCCGTCAATCAACGGAATGCTCATGGCACGAAAATAGCCTGGCGTCACCAGCCTTTCCTGGGGTGTGGGATAGTTTTTCTCGCCGTTGAATTGCGGATGTTCTGCGATGCTGATGCGATCGGAATCGCTGTTCTGCGTGAGAGGCAGGTCATCAATGGCGCCCGCTGCCTTGACGCCGGGCAGGGCCCCGGCTTGCTCCATCACCTGGCGGTAAAATGCCGCTTGCCGCGTGGCGTCAGGATAGGAATAGCGCGGCAGAGCAAAAAACACTGCGATAGCGTTTTTTGTGGAGAAGCCTGGATCTACCTGGAGCAAGCTGATAAAGCTACGCAGCAATAAACCGGCGCCGGCAAGAAGCACCATGGAGAGAGCAATCTCTCCTGTAGTCAAAAAATTGCGGACACGCGCACCGGCCTCTCCCGCCGATGTTCTCCCGGACAGTTTGAGAGACCCATACCATCGGCTTCCGGTACACTGCAGGGCCGGCGGCAGACCGAATAATATTCCGGTGAGCAGGGAAAGCGCCAGGGAATAGGCCAGCACGGGAAGATCAAACGTAATCGCCGTTTGTGACGACAGGCCAGAGGAGCGTAAGCCCAGCAGCAATTTGCCTCCTGACGCTGCCAGCAAGCAGCCGAGGGCCCCGCCGACCAGGGCCAGGAGCAGGCTCTCGGTGAGCAGTTGCCGCATAATGCGGGCGGGGGTAGCACCCAGCGCGGTGCGAACGGCAATCTCCTTGTGCCGTCCGGAAGCGTGGGTCATCTGTAGGTTGGCCACGTTCCCGCAGGCAATCAGCAGGACAAGTCCCACCGCACCGAACAGGACCAGGAGAACCGGCCGGATGTCGCCGGTAAGCTCCTGTTGCACCGGCACGAGCCTGGCGCCGAAACCGGCGGCATCGGGATACTGAGATGCCAGCCGCGCCATGATGATTGACGCATCTTCTTGGGCCTGGTGCAGCGTGACCCCGGGCTTGATCCGGGCAATCACTTCGAGATGGTTGGAACCGCGAGGAGCGGCGCGGGAGAGCACCTTCGGCACCCACAGGTCGCGAGGCCCGTAGTGACCGGGCATGACGAGGTCGGAGCCGGGCGGAAGAACACCGATAATTGTATAAGGGACGGTATCGAGATGGATGGTTGTGCCGACGACCTTGGCGTCGGAACCAAAGCGTTGTTTCCAGAGACTGTTGCTCAACAACACAACATGGTCCTGGCCTGGCTGTTGATCGGCCACGACAAACGTTCGTCCCAGGACCGGCTGGATACCGAGCGTAGCGAAGAAACCCGCGGTCGCCGCGCCTCCTTTAATGTACTGCGGGTCTTCAACGCCGGTGAGCGTAAAGCCTGCGCCACTGAAAGCTGCCATGTTTTCGAAGACATTGTTCTGTTCCTGGAGATCCAAGAAATTGGGGTCGGAAAAGCCGATCTTGCCATGCCAGCACTCGTTACAGCCTCCCCGAGTCATGGTTGAGAGAAAAACCAACTGGTTCGAATCCCGGAAAGGCAGGGGACGCAGCAGAGTCGCGCTGATCACGCTAAAAATGGCGGTGTTGGCGCCGATGCCCAGGGCAATGGTCAGCAGCGCGGTGGCGGCAAACCCGGGTTTGTGCCACAGGGTGCGGAAGCCATAGCGAAGGTCCTGCAAGAAGTCTTCCAGCCAGCGCGTGCCGCGGGCCTCGCGGCATTCCTCTTCTACCTGAGCCTGACCGCCAAGGGCAAGACAAGCTTGCCGCCGGGCTTCCTCCAGCGTGTAGCCTTGGGCGATCAGCTCATTCGTGTGCAGCTCAAGATGGAAGCCAAGCTCCTTCTCGAGCTGCTCGTCCATTTGCTTGCGACGCCAGAAGCGCTGCCACCAGGTCAATGCGCACCTCCTTCCGACATCGCCAGAATGAGGCTGACGGCCTCAGTCAGCCGTTGCCAACCCGCGGCTTCCGCCTCCAAATGGTTCCGTCCTTTGGGTGTCAGGCGGTAAAACTTAGCCTCGCGCCCAGTCTCGGTCTCCAGCCACTCGGCAGCAAGGAGTCGGCGGTTCTCGAGCCGGTGCAAAGCCGGGTAGAGCGACCCTTGCGGAACCTGCACAACATCCCGTGAAACCTGTTGCAGGCGTTGCGCGATTGCGTATCCGTGGACTGGTCCGAGCGCCACCACTTTCAAGATCAGCAGGTCCAGTGTGCCTTGGGGAAGATCGCATTTCGGCGCTACCAATGGCTTATACCTCGTCCTTCTACATGTTAACGCCGGCACCTGTAGAAGCGCAAGGTATGGCTGTGCGGGCCATGGATGGCAGGTGAAAAAATCTCAATGACACTCGTAACCCCAGTCGGTTGAAAAAAAACTGGGGAGGCTTAAGAATTCTGTGCCGCCCCTATGGGGCTCGTCTGCTACTAGTCTTACTTTAGAAACGCGTCTCTGAGATTCTCCGCTTATCGAGATCTAAGGCGCACCAGCGCACTTTTTTGATCGTTACTGCTGCTTGCAGCGGAACTCCTGATTCGATCGTGTGATTCCCTGATCCGTGAACGCATCTACGGCTAAATATCCCGCTGGACAAACAAATACCGTAAAGCCGCCCATTTTGTCCACGTCGCTCTGTGACCACCCGGTGTTGCCGGCTTGGCCTGGAGCCAGGTCTTTTGCGCCGCTCCAGTAGTTACTAGTACTTTTGGAAACGAATACCAGGCGGATGGCTTGACCGCAGTTGTTCTGGAATGACAACCAGTTGTAATACTTGGGGTCCAAAAACGAGCCAATGCATGAGCCTGGAAGCGGAGTCGCGTAATGCGCTGTGGAGGTGGTGGACGCCGGGCTGTTTCCGCTAGCGCCAGCTCCGTTTGCTGAGCCTGAGTTGCTACTTGTAGATGCGGAACTGCCGGCGGAAGAGGTTGCTGAAGAGTGGTTGGATGTTGCTGCGTTCTGCTGCTGCGACAGGCGAGCCTGTGCGCGTTGCGCCGCCTGGGCTTGTTGCTGCAGCGCCGCTTGTTGGCGGGCGGCGTCGTTTGCTGCGCCAATGGCCATCATCTGCGCGCTCTGTTGATTCGCGGCATTGAGAATGGCGTTCGGATCATTCGCGCCAGGCATGCTCTGGAGCGTCGAAGTCGCGGCGTTCCATTTGGCGTCTCTTTCCTGTTGCCGTTCCAGGTGCTCTTGCAACTCGGCCGCTTCCTCGGCATCGAGAGCGCGTTCTTCCCTATTCTGAATTGCTCTGGACCTTTCCGCCGCAACGTCCAAGTCCACTGAACCGTGGAAGTAGCGATTCAAGCTGAAACAGTAATTGGAGTCTGAGAACCGTTGACACAAATCCTTGGTGACCGTTGCCTCAAGCGGTTTGTCGCCTAGTTTTTGCGACAGAATGTTAGCGAACATAAGGCACGACTCACGATTAATTGTATACGGTTGCGGTTGGTCACAGTTGGGAGCGTGTAAATAGACCGCCATGGCCATCGCGTAGTCGCCGCGCTCTTCATAAAATTGTCCAAGGTCGGGGCAGCTGTCATAGATTCCCCCGAAACGTCCTCTAAACGAGCAGGACCGCAGGTAAGCTAATTCTGTAGCACGACTGGAAACGCCAATGGAGTTTTTAAGTGCACCTGCAGCGCTGCTGCAGCTACGCGAAGTATCCTGAACCGAGTGGGTATTGTAGTAATCATTTTGATTACAATACTCCAGATCTTTTAGACTGTCCTTATGATAGCTTTTTAGTGCTGACTTTTCCGCGCGGGACAGTTGAAGCTTTTCGTTTTTTGCCTGTTCAAGCATGGCAACAATATCGGGAGATGACAGATTATGTTTCGCTATGTCGTATCCCTGGGCCGCTGCTTTTTGATACCACGCCAAAGCTTGACTGTCATCCTTCGGCACTCCTCCCCAGCCATTCTGATAAAAATATCCCAGACTGTTCTGTGCCGGCGCATAACCTTGCACGGCTGCTTTTCGGTACCATGTTATAGCTTGGCTATCATCTTTCTGCACACCTCCCCAGCCACGCCAATAGAGGTCTCCTAGATTGTTCTGCGCGGGCGCATAACCCTGGGTGGCTGCTTTTTGATACCAAGCCAACGCTTGACCGGTATCCTGCGCCAGATCAAAACCATTCTTACCCTTGTACAGGCCATAGTTGTAAGCGGTTGCGACATCCATCATGGCTGCGACATTGCCGGCTTCAGCCGACTGTAAAAGAGAGTCGAAGGATGCCTTAGATTTCACCGCATTCTCGGGCGAGCGCCTTAGCGCTGTGCTCGCGGGTGTTGCGGTTTCTTGCGCGAATGCCGGGATGGTAAGGAATCCACAGAACAACATTGCAAGGATGCAACGGTAAATATGGCGCATGATGATGGTCTTTTTTCCTCCGCTTAGCAGAATGCTGAAAAAGGTCCAAAAGTGCCCTCACAAAACGGAGCCTGGTTGATAGCAAACGGCTTACGTCACGGCTCTCGCGACTCAGGGTGAACCCCTCTTCAAGCAAACCTCCACCGAGCACACTAGCCTCTGGCCATTTCGGCGCGCAAGTTACCGCCGTACCGATTTCATTGCTTTCCATCCGGGACGCTATCGCTTCGATGTGGCAGAGCCAATGTCTCTTTAGTACTTTGTCAAGTGCGAGTCATAACTGCCGATTCTTGGGTGATATTGCGTGACGCTGGGTGGAATTGGGTGAAAGCCGGGGAGGGGTAGGGGCATCTGATAAATGGGTAATTCGGTAAGTTGGTAATTGAAAAACAAGAACTTAAGCTTCGGTCGTCGCAAAAAACACTGACGAAACCCCCTTGGAAAGAAGCCAATTTGACCAGTCCACCTAGGGAATCGGCAGAGGACCACAGAGCGTCGAGAGAACTCCCTGATGCGGCCTGGTGGAGGAGACATCGTCGGGATCCTTCCACTCCTGGTTGCCTCCCCTTCGCGGGGGCTCAGGGTCGGCTCCCAGTCGGTCAGGATGACATGGGAAGAGAATCGCCGAGATCGCCGACATCTCACCCCAGCAAGCCAACATCGGGCTTCCACCCTGTCGGGCGAAAAATCGCGGCCAACCGGGACTCCGGGCTTGCCGGAGACGCATCGCCGAGATCGCCGTGATCGGAAAGGCCGGAGAGTCCGCAGCCCGGAGCGAGTCAGACATACGGCTATGGTGGCCAAAGTCAGCAGGAGCAGATTTCTCGCTTCGCTCGAAATGACAATCGGAAAGCGGCGAGGCCGGGCACGCGCCGAGCTGCGCTGTGACGAGAGCAGATTGCGGCAAAGTCGACCAGAAACGTAAGCGGGGTGGAGCGCAGCGACAAAAATTAAGGAGACGTTGTTGGTGGCAACGTCTCCTGGGGTATCTCTTGGTGGTTGATTGAAAGGATGAGCTGCTAAGCTCTTCCGGCGCTAAATCCGGCTTGCTCCATTTGCTCACGCGCAGCGTCTGCGGTTGAATGAATACCCTGCACTTTGAGCTTGAAGTCGTCCGGATTGCTGGCGTTCTCCAGGGCGGTTTCATAACTGACCAGGCCTTGCGAGTACAAATCGTAGAGGGACTGGTCGAACGTCTGCATACCGTACTGGGAAGTGCCGGCGCCTATGGCCTCGTGAATCAGGCGCGTTTTCTCCGGGACCATGATGCACTCGCGGACAAACGCGGTAGAGATCAGGACCTCGGTAGCGGGGACGCGGCCTGCACCGTCAGCGCGTTTTACAAGTCGCTGGCTGACAACGGCCCGCAAGGTGGCGCCAAGCTGCATACGCACTTGCTTCTGCTCCGGTGGAGGAAATACAGAGATGATACGGTTGATGGTTTCGACTGCATCCAAAGTATGCAGTGTTGAGAAAACGAGGTGACCGGTTTCGGCGGCGTGCAGCGCGGTGGAAATCGTCTCCAGGTCGCGCATTTCGCCCACCAGGATTACGTCCGGGTCCTGACGCAAACTGGCACGCAGGGCGGACGCAAAAGAGGGAGTATCTACCTCCACTTCACGCTGGTTGACAAAACCTTTCTTATCGCGATGCAGGAATTCGATAGGGTCTTCAATGGTGATGATGTGTTCCGGACGGCTGGAGTTGATACGGTCCAGCATAGCGGCGAGCGTGGTCGACTTACCTGAACCGGTCACGCCGGTGACCAGCACCAGGCCGCGGGCCTCTTCGCAAATGTGTTCGATGACCTTGGGAAGATACAGTTCTTCCAGCGCGCGGATCTTGGTTGGGATGACGCGCAGCACCAGTCCGACGTTGCCGCGTTGCTGGAAAACGTTGACACGGAAACGGCCGAGGCCGGCGACGCCGTAGGCCATATCGAGTTCGGCTACTTCTTTGAACTTTTGTTTCTGACGATTCGACATCATGCTGAACGCCATGTTGAGCATGTCTTCCGCCGAAATGCGAGGCTGATCGGTCAGCGGAGCAAGTTCGCCGTCGATACGGACGTGCGGATAGTTGCCGACTTTCAAATGTAAGTCGGAGGCTTTACGCTCCATGGCAATTCGAAGCAGATCATCAATATGCATATTTAACTCGTACCACCGGAATCCTGGGGCCAAACCAAACGATCTAACGGGTTGGGATTGGCTCGAAACGTAACATGCCGCCCAGAAGAACGCAATCAGGGAACCGTCTCAAAGAAACAGCTGCTGATTACCTGTATTCGCGCTTGCTGGTTGGCCAGTAAAGCTTTTACCTTCAGCAGTGTAAGTCGGGTTTTATATGGCTACAATGTTACCGATGACACAGCACGTTACTGCACCCCGGATAGTGGTCATTGGGGCGGGTTTTGCCGGTATAAATGCCGCTAAAGCCCTCGGCAGGGCCCCGGTTGGGGTTACTGTGGTCGACCGCAAAAACCACCATACCTTTCAGCCCCTGCTCTACCAGGTGGCCCTGGCGGTGCTTTCACCGGCTGAAATTGCCTCTCCGGTGCGTACTGTGCTGCGCCGCTCTCACAACACCGAAGTTCTCCTGGGTGAAGTTTCCGGCTTTGATCTGCAAAAACGCGTGGTCCGGCTGGACGGCCTGGAACTTCCCTACGACTACCTGGTCGTGGGCGCCGGAGCTACGCACGCGTACTTCGGCCATCCTGAGTGGGAAGAATTCGCGCCCGGGCTAAAAACCCTGGAGGACGCCATTGAGATACGCCGCCGCGTACTGATGAGTTTCGAAACGGCGGAGCGCGAGGTGGTGGCTGGGCGCACCTGCCCGCCGCTCACGTTTGTTGTGGTCGGTGCCGGACCGACCGGAGTGGAACTGGCCGGAGCTATCGCCGACATTGCCGGACGGCATTTGCGAAAAGAATTTCGCGCGATCGATCCGCGGAAGTCGAAGATCATCTTGCTCGAGGGCGGGCCGCGTGTTCTGCCGACATACCCGGAAGATCTTTCCGCCAGCGCGCAACGGCAGCTGGAATCAATGGGGGTTGAAGTTCGCACCAATGCGATGGTCACCAACATTGAGCAGGGAGCGGTTTCTATCGGCAAGGAAAGAATTCCCGCCGCGGTGATTCTGTGGGGCGCGGGCGTTTCAGCGTCGCCGCTGGGAAAGATGCTGGGCGTGCCGACGGACAAAGCCGGCCGCGTGATCGTGGAACCCGATTTGACCGTGCCCGGACATCCGGAGGTTTTCGTCGTGGGCGATCTGGCTTCAGTCAAGCGCCACGATGGAAGGCCTGTTCCCGGAGTTGCGCCTGCAGCGATCCAGATGGGCCGGTTTGCCGCGCGACAGATCAAGCGATCGCTGGAAGGCAAACCGCGCGAGCACTTTGAATATTGGGACAAAGGAAGCCTGGCTACGATCGGCCGCTCACACGCTATCGCCGACTTTCCCGGAAAAATTCATATTTCCGGCTATCTCGCATGGTTGAGCTGGCTGTTCGTTCACCTGTTCTTCCTGATCGGCTTCCGCAATCGTTTCTTTGTGATGATTGAATGGGCCTGGGCTTACGTTACCTACAATCACAGCGCGCGGTTAATCACCAGCACGGACATGAGGGAGCAAGCGGAGAGGCCGAAGGTTAAAGCGGGGTAGTTGGTAGGCCGGATTGCGTGCTCTCACCGAGCGAGGAATACCTTCGATCTTCGGAAGTCATCCCAAACTGTTTTATGTATCAAAGACATAGCTCCAACGGCAGAAGCAAACGCACTGGGTTTGAAGCTTTTGAGAAAGGCAACTAAGAGGACCGCCGGCTAAGTTATTTGCAGAATTTCTCTCGTTTCATCCAGCGAACCTGGCCGTCATTCTCGAGTTCAACCACGTTTATCGGTCCGCCGATCGTGTGATCGGTTGAATGGTGAAGGATGAATTCCGCCGTCTTGATTGTCACAGCGACGTTGTTGTCCAAATCATGAGTGTTTGCCGGCCATGTCGCGCGTTCGATTAAAGCACGAGGCGTGCCCGCGTCGACCAGTTCGCTGAATAAACGTTGCGCCTCTGCGGTGCCGACCGAGGCAGCCGGCAATCCATCACCCGTAGGGCGAAGCTGCGTGATGTGTACGGAAGAAAACTTTTTGCTTCCGGAACATTCGCAGTTGATAGCCACATAGTAAGCTGCAAGACTGCCGGCCTTTCTTCCGGCAAAAACACCGCTTGCCAGAAGATTGGACGAGCCATGCAGAGATGAAAAGATCTCATCCGGGTGTCTGGTCAGCTGTTCATCCAGCGCCATTTTTACCTGTCTGGCCCAACCTTCCGCTATCGCTCTGGCTCGATCCGGTGTCGCGCCCGGTAAGGAGCGGGCAACATTCTGAGCTGTTTTGCGCGTATCAAAAACCGGCGTCGTCTGTTCCGGACCAAAGTCATACCCTGAGACTCCCGCTCCGGCGAAGATGGCGTCATTTCCAAGATCGGACACCTTGCATCGAGTGTCTTCGTATCCCCGGCGGCCTCCGGAAAATGTGCGCCGGCTGTCGGCCGCAAGCACCACGCGGTCGTTGGAGAAGAAGACGATCACGACAGTTCCATGATGCAATGTCAATTGACCGGCTGCCTCTGGACTTCGGGCCGGCAGGAACTGAGCCAAGAGCAAAAGTGATAGATGAAATGGTTTAATGGACTGTTTGAGCAATCGTTTTTCCTGGCAGAGGTTCTCAATTGTAGTCCAGGCGGCGCTATGGTGGGCATGGAACTGCTTCCTTATCAACCGGCTTTTCTCCAGCACTTCATCGAATGGAGGAACCAGCCGCTTTCCCTCCGGCACAATCCACTCAAGGAAATGAGCGAGGACGAGCTTGCGAAAATGCTTGAGATGGAAGGTACAGCCCTCTCTGATCTGAAGAAATTCGAGAGCTACCGCTGGTTCATTTCCGTGGAAAGGGAGATTGTCGGGGCAGTTTCGCTGAAGAATATCAGCCACTCCATGGGCTACGCCGAAATTGGATACGGGGTGGCGGCGTCGCATCACGGGAGGGGAATTGCGACGGCTGCAGTCAGGCTGCTGGTGGAAAAAATCTTCCGCGAGACTGATCTTCGACGGCTGTTAGCCTATGTCCACGAGGAAAACATCGCTTCTTGCCGCGTGCTCGAGAAGCTCGGCTTTCAGGAAGAAGGAATGCTGCGCGAGCACTATTTGATTCAGGGTACTGCGGTGAATGAAGTCGTCTACGGACTGCTCAGGCGAGAATGGATCAGCGCCTAGGCCCCGGCGCTTCGCGTTGCGTTTATCACCTATGACACCGACCCTTGAAACCCGGCGCTTAATTCTTCGTCCCCTTGAATTGGCGGATGCCGGGCAGGCGCAGGCCCTGTTTCCACAGTGGGAAATCGTTCGTTATCTCAGAAATTTTGTGCCTTGGCCTTATCCGCCGGATGGCGCGCACAAGTTCTATCGGGATGTAGCTCTGCCTGCGGTGGAGCGGGGCGATGAGTGGTATTGGATGATTCGGTTAAAAGAGTTGCCGGATCGCCTGATCGGCGCGATCAGCCTGGGGCGAGGCAAAGATGACAACCGCGGCTTCTGGCTCGATCCGCGATTCCAGGGACAAGGGTTGATGACCGAGGCGTCCGAGGTGGTGACTGACTATTGGTTTGATGTCCTCAAGTTCCCGCTGCTGCGCGTTCCCAAAGCAGCTGCCAACCTGGCTTCACGCCGCATCTCGGAGAAGCAAGGCATGCGGTTGGTCGGCCAGGAAGAACGCGAATACGTGAGCGGACGCCTCCTTACGGAAATCTGGGAGATCACGGCGGAAGAGTGGCGCGCGCGCCGGAATCGAGGATGAGGCAAAGATCGTTCTTTCACTCGAAATCATTTCGGACTTGTCATCCTTCGACTCTACCTCGCCCTCCGTCTTGCGGGATCGCGAGGTTGCCGCTCAGGACGATTAGGGATAACAGTTTTTCAAAGCTCACCTATTGGAAATCAAACTCCCCACTACCCTCCGGCAGAGACATTGAATTGAAAAATCCTGGTATGCAATACTGAATTCGGGGACATCAAGGAGGGCCTTATGCCCAGTATGTCCCTTTTTCTTTTGGTTGCCGTCCTCGCCGCCTTTTCAGCTCAACAGCCCCAAAACCAGGGCTCGCTTCAAACCAACCCGCCCTCCCCGAGCACTGGAACACCGCATGCGCAGCCTTCGCCGGCGCCACAGACGGATTCCAGCGCTAATCAGAGGATCCAGAGCTCGGTGAGCGATTTGTTGAGTAGCGATCCGGTTCTGAGTGGCTCCGACGTCGAAGTCGCGGTGGATGACCGGAACCTGACGCTGACTGGACACGTCGAAAACTATACTCAGCATCAGAGGGCCTTGCAGCTTGCAGCGCAATATGGCCGCTGGCGTCATATCGTCGACAAGATCCAGATGAAATAGGACACACTGAACGGCGCGGCTTCATTCCTCAAATCGTTCCCCCAATAGCTTGCACATCCTCGTGATGAGGCGGATGGCCTCGCACGTTCACTTCACACGCTCGCTCAAGCCGCTCAAGTTTGGCAATTGCGTAAAAAAAAATTAAGAATCATAATTTTCTTGTGCTTTGCAACGATTTATGAGCTAGACTGCAGTCCTCACCAATCGGGCTGGTGCTAAAACCAATTTCCTTTGCGGATAGAAAAGAGTAGCCAGTCTCTTTCCGACCGGCGTAAGCGCCGGTGACCGTATTCAGTCATCGTTTGCTCACAAGTGCGCGTGTACGCGGGACCGCGCCTCCTGTGGTGCAGGCAGCTTTTCTTCAGACTTCCGGAGAAGGACAGAAGTAATGAAGTTTTGTAAGGAGCAGACTCCCAGAAAGCAAGAACGACCCCAGGTCCCCGTTTAAAGTTCGCAGCAAGAATCAGGAAATTTTCCGGAATCATCGTGATCTGCTGTTTGGCGGAGGCGGTGGTGCCGGCAGAAGCAGCAACACGCTTGTCGGCGTAAACGGACCTACGCCGGTCCCGGCAACCGTGGACGGTATTCGCACTCAGATCCTTGTGGGCGAAAGGTTCCACGCTTATTAACCAGAGAAAGCGGGGCGGGTCTCGGTGAAAATCGGGGCCCGCGGCAATTTGTTAATGGTGAGGCTTTGGCGGTCCGTCCGTTGGGAATTAACCTAGTAAGTTTTCCGGGCCTATATAGGTGAAATTCCCGTGCGGCGGACGGCGGCTCTTGTGCAATTCTGTCTCGACTGAATTCTGTGTCCGTCCACGCCAGGTGTGACCAGGCACACAGCATTTAGCCTCCACCTCGTCCACCATTTCACTAGCAAACGGAAATTGTCATGAGACCAAGCAACCTGGCGCAGAATATGACCCCGGTACGGACGAAAGCTTTTGCTCCGTGGAACCTCTTCTCCGCCTTGCTGCTGCTGTCGGACCATGAATCCCCCAGCCTGGTGAAGCGCGTTCTGTCCGATTTTGGGATCACCGTCAACAATACGTCCAGCACCACCGACGCCGATCAGATCGTGCGCAGCAACCGTCTTGACCTGATCGTATGTGATCTCGACCTGCTGGGATCGAATCAGCTGGCATGCCTTCAGCCGTCTACCGCCTGGCGCGGCATGGCCATTGGGTTGATGCCGACCCGTTACGCGGACTATGCGCTTAACCGGCGCATTCACTTGCGGATGGTCAAGCCCCTGACGGTCGATATGCTGGTGCGCGGGCTCAAAGCTTCTTATACCAACATGGCGCAGCGCAGGATCGCCACCTATCGCCACAACGTTGCCGCCCGAGTGGTATCCGGAACCCTGAACCATCGCGGCTGGCAGCGCACGCTGCACCAGGTGACCGTCGTGAACTTGAGCCAGACGGGCCTGTGCCTGAATGCCGCTGAACCGCTGCCTCACGGCGCTTCGCTTGCCATGAGCCTGGTGCTGCCGGAGAGCTCATACTCAGTGCATGCAAGCGGGAACGTCATCTGGTCCCACAACAGCGGACGCACAGGCGTGGCCTTTGATCACGCACAGTGTCCGGAAATGAAACGGCTGCACCAGCAACTAAATCAGCGGCTCCCTCGCGAACTGGGCATGGTGGCGCGCCTGGCATAACGCAGCGACGGCGGAAGCTCACATAAAAAGGCCGCGATAGAAATCGCGGCCTTTCTTTTGAGAATCAGATTTGATGCAGATTTCCTAGACTCCAACCGGTTGCTTGGAACGATCGTTTACCTGTACCCGGGTAAACCAGTTATGCCGGTCGGCAATGGTGCCGTTGACGATTCCGAAGAACTCGCGTTGCAGGGCGAGGGTCACCGGACCGGTAACACCGTTGTTGATGTTGATCTTGTCAATGGAGCGGATAGGGGTAATTTCTGATGCCGTGCCGCAGAAGAAGACTTCTTCCGCCAGGTAGAGCATTTCGCGAGGGATTATCTGCTCTACCACGGGCAGGCCAATGTCGTCCGCCAGGGCCAGGACGCTCTCACGGGTAATGCCGGGCAGAACAGAGTTGCCCAGCGGCGGCGTCATGAGCTTGCCCTTGCGCACAATAAAGATGTTCGCGCCTGAAGCTTCGCTCACGTAACCATTCACGTCCAGGGCGATGCCCTCCACGTAGCCGTTCACGATCGCTTCCATCTTGATGAGCTGCGAGTTCATGTAATTCGCGCCGGCTTTCGACATGGCAGGCATGGTGTTCGGCGCGATGCGCGACCAGGAGGAAACACAGGCATCAATGCCTTCGCTTACGTTTCCGTGTCCCAGGTATTTGCCCCACGGATAATTGGTCATGTAGATATCGGTGGGCGAATTGAAGGGATTCACGCCGGCTTCGCCGTATCCGCGGATTACGATCGGCCGCAGATAGCAGGGCCAGGTTCCGTTGGTGACCACCAGATCGATGGCAGCCGAGCAGAGCTGGTCCAGGCTGTAATCGATGTCGATACGGTAGATTTTGGCGGAATCCATGAGCCGCTGCATATGTTCCCGCAACCGGAAAATCGCCGGCGAGCCTCCCGGCGCGTAGCAACGAATGCCCTCAAAAACGGAAGAACCGTAATTGATGACGTGAGACATCACGTGGATCTGGGCTTCTTGCCAGGGAATAAATTTCCCGTTGTGCCAGATCTTTTCAGTCGCTTGGATAGCCATTAAGGGAGGCTCCTTCGCATGGAATGTCTGCTTCGCTCACGAACACGTCTGGACCCCCGCAGCCCAAAGGCCTAGGGTAAGTCCTCTGCTATTTTAGATAACAATCAAGGGCGAACAGCACATTATATCTGACGGATTTTTTCCCGGCCAACAAAACATCCGGCTATTTCCAGCCGGATGTGATTGCAAATATTTGCCAAATTGAATTTTTTTCGCTCGAGCTACGGCTGGCTGGCGCTTGTTGGCGTTTGCGACGCCTTCTCCTGCGCGGTTGTCGATGGCTTATTCTGTGCCACCGTTTCAGCCGGCGTGTACAAGTACACCTTCGGGTTTGCCATCATCGTGGGCATAGCGGCAAACGGCTTGGAATAGTCATTGGCCGCATTCCAAAACAGGAATCCGTCTCCGTGATGGCTCTTGGCCGTGCTGACCTGCTTCAGGATGTATTCCGGTGAATAAGTCTTGGTTCGCCAGTGGAAGGCCTGCAGCCACGGCCGCAGAACCACGCCCGAGCCGGCGGTGATCTTGTCAAAACGGTCCATGGAGACGCTGATGAAGTGCTCAGGAGCGTCACCCGGCGCCGCGTAACCGTCCATACCAAAGAAATGTGACGGGTAGATCATGGGTGAAAGCACGTCACAATGCTGGGCCATCTTCACGATGTCCTGGCCGGTATGGCTGAGATCGACCTGCCGCTGCCAGGCCATGATGCCGAAGACGTCGAGCGAGACCAGCACGCCCATAGGGTGCAGCTCGCTGTACGCCCGATCAAGAAACGCGGCAATCACGTCATCGCGATGCATCTTGGGGTCTTTTTGAAAGGCGAACTGCGCGTCAGCCTGGTTGCCTTCGGCAGGGAACCGGACGTAGTCAAACTGGATCTCGTCCACGCCTGAGGTGGCTACGTACTTTGCCAGCGCGATGTTGTAGTCCTGGACCTCTTTATTCGAGCTGTCAGACCATACCAGCTTGCCGTTCTCACGCCACGGCTGATGGGTGCTGCGGGACTGCACGGCCAGCGCGCTGTGGTTCTGGGCAATGTTGTCATCGCGGAAGAGCGCCTGCCGCGCGATCACGTGCATATCGAGCGAGTGGAGAAACCGCACATATTTCGGCAGGTTGGTAATCGCATGGTGCTGGACTTTGCGTGCCAGCGGATGCTCAAACGGCACGTTAATGCTGCCGTCGCTGTCTTTAATATCGAAGACCACGGCGTTCCCGCCCGCTGCCTTCCAGCGCTTCACCAGTTCTATGCCATGAGCGCTGCCGGCAGTCCCGCCGGTCATATAAATAGCGCGTACTTCACTTTCTTTGGGGAAAGGCCGGGTTTTTTCCACAATCGGTTGCGGCTCGATGCCGGGAATAAGGACAGTCTCGCCCTTTTTGAAGGTCGTTTTTCCACCGTTCGCCTTGCCGATAGCGTCCACGTATTCGGCCACCGTCATGTATTGCGATTCGGTCAAGTGTTGGCGAGCCAGGAACTGTGCTGTGGTGAGTGCCTTAGCGGTGTAGGTAATTGTTCCCGGGGGGAGTTCCTGTGCCGGAGCTGCAGCCTCTGAGCTGGCGTTACTTGGCGCACTTTGCGCGGCCGGAGTCGTTTGTGCCGCAGCCGCCTGGATTTGGGTGTGCCGCGCGAAAAATACAATAACAAGGACGAGCCCGAACACAATCAGGGCGGCGGAGGAGATGAAACGCAATTTTTTGGATGACATCAAGGACTCTTTCCCGGGGTCTGTGACGCATCTTAACATGCGTCCCGGTACTCCGATCAAAATGGCTGGAGTGCCTGACCCTTTGGTCATCCGGTGCAACCCCTAAGTGTGAGATGCGGATTCCGGCACTGTTGACAAATCAGTTATTACAACTCTGCAGCTTGCACTCCCATCTCAGCATTCAGGCCTCTTTATTTATACGGAGGCGTCCTCGATGTTTTGAAGAGGCGGAAATTTATGAGGACCGGCTTTAATACTGCTCTTGATCCTACACGGCGCAGCTCTGATGCGCAGGACTTTGAAACCGCGTTGCGGCGGAAGATAGTCGGCCAGGACCCGGCCATCGAGAAGGTGGTTGAGATTTATCAGATGTTTCTTGCCGGGCTCAACGCTCCCGGGCGCCCGGTCGGCAATCTCCTGTTTCTTGGCCCAACGGGTTCGGGAAAGACGCGCGTGGTGGAAGCCATGGCGGAGGCGCTCTTTGGCGATCCGCGGGCGGTCATCAAGATTGACTGCGCGGAGTTCCAGCATAGCCATGAGATCGCCAAGCTCATCGGCTCGCCGCCTGGCTATCTCGGCCATCGCGAAACTCATCCGTTGCTTACCCAGGAAGCGCTGAACCAGTGGCATACCGACCGGCTGAAGCTCACACTGCTGCTATTCGACGAAATCGAAAAAGCCAGCGACGCACTGTGGCAGCTTCTGCTGGGAATCCTGGACAAAGCAACCCTCACCCTGGGCGACAATCGCCGCGTCGACCTGTCACAGGTCCTGATCGTGATGACCTCCAACCTCGGCGCGCATGAGATGGACGATCTCATGACCGGCGGGCTGGGCTTCGGCACCCAACACCGCAAAGGGCTGCTGGACGCGGCGCTCGACGATAAGATCACGCGCACCGCCCAGGACGCCGCCCGGCGCAAGTTTTCACCTGAGTTTATGAACCGCATCGATAAGATCGTGGTATTCAAGACTCTTAAGCCCGAACACCTGGAACAGATCCTGGAAATTGAACTGGGCATGGTGCAGCAGCGCATTCTCCAGGCTACGGGCAACAGCCAGTTTGTCTTTTCCTGCACGGCGCCGGTCAAGGCCTTCCTGCTGCAGGAGGGAACTGATCCCAAGTACGGCGCACGTCATTTGAAACGCGCAATTGAGAAGAACGTGGTCTTTCCGTTGGCCAATCTGGTAGCCACCGGCCAGGTCAAGCTGGGCGACTTTATCCGTATCGACCAGAAAGACAACAACATGACGTTTACCAAGGAAGCCGAAGGCGCGTTGGTGCCGGTGCTCCTGGAAAAGTACGGCGGGTTGAACCCTTCATCGCCGCTGGCGGCCAAAGCGGGCCGAACTGTAAACAAGGGCCGCGATCTTGGCGGAATGGCGTCGTTGCTCGATCCTCACAAATAGCAGCTAGCAAATAGCAATTGGCAAATAGCAACTAAGAAAGGCTGGGAACTTCCCAGCCTTTTTCGTTCGTGCTCATTTTGTGGGCGAAGGATCGTCAGTTGACGTTACAAAGACCAAAGATCACAAAAAGCTAATTGCCAACTGCTAGTTGCTAATTGCTTCCTGAGTGGGTTCCCAATTTGGTATTGAGAATTTGGTGCGCGCGTTAGCCCTTTTTTAGCTCGATCAACACCAGGCGGGCGACTTCTTTCAGAGTCTCAAAAACACCTTTGCCTTGAAACGCCACAGCTTCGAAACTAGGTTCAGATTTTCGTATAAGTTCGCGCTTCAGCTCTTCTACCGGCATGGCGCTGGGAAGATCGCGTTTATTGAATTGCAGTACGTAGGGAATCTTTTTGAAATCGTAGCCGTGTTCCTTGAGGTTCTCGTTCAGGTTGTCCAGGGCTTCGATATTCGCATCCAGGCGTTCTTCCTGGGAATCGGCCACAAAAACCACGCCGTCAACACCGCGCAGGATCAGTTTGCGGCTGGCATCGTAAAACACCTGGCCGGGAACCGTATACAGATGGAAACGGGTGCGGAAGCCGCGCACCGTGCCCAGATCGAGGGGTAAAAAGTCGAAAAAGAGAGTACGGTCAGTCTCCGTGGCAAGGGAGATCATCTTGCTCTTTTGCTTGTCTGCCGTTTTATCGAAAATATGCTGCAGGTTCGTGGTCTTACCGCCCAAACCGGCGCCGTAATAGACGATCTTGCAGTTTATTTCCCGAGCGGCAAAATTAATAAAACTCAAGGTTCTCCTAGTGTTCGCACTGAAACCACGGTGCCCGTGGCCGGGTCCGAAACGACCACACTGCTGAAAGACGTTTTTATATCATAACGTATGGTTTGAGGGCCTTCTCATTCTAAGCTGTCAGGATGGTATCTAAGAACTTACCCCCTCAAGAAAACAATCGAAGGTAACCTCTCAGCGTTTTTGCTGTTCCGGCGGCAACGGGTAGTAGCCAGGCTTGGCGATCACATTCAGGTTCGGCCGGAGTACGCGTACGTCAATCGTGCGGTAATTACTGGCCTGGGTGGCTCTGGTGGTGTATCCCAGCGTGTACTGGTTACGCGCGGTCTCTGTAATCTGGGCGTATGCCTGTTCAATGCCCTGCCGGTCAAACTCCGCAATAACGTTCCCGCCGGTATCATTGGCGTACTTTGCCAGGATGTTCCCAGTCCCAAAACCCGGCACACGAATGCGGTTCAGTTTGTCATAAATCGGGATGGCAGCTGCGTCGACACCGACGGCAAACACGCTGATATTGTTGGAAAGCAGGATCTTTTTAACTTCCTCATAGCCGGCGCTGCTGCCCAGTTCACGCCCGTCGCTGATCACGAAGATGATCCGGCGCCGGGTCTTATCCCGGCGGCTCAGGTCCTGCGCAGCGCGCAAAATTGCGTCGTTCAACACAAAAAATTCCCGCGGAGGTGTCTCCACCTCTGTTGATTTGCCGCCGGTGGCGTTCGGATCATTGACCGGGTGGCCGTTAATGCTGGGACCTCCTCCAAAAGGCCCACCGGTCATCGGTGGTCCTCCCTCGCGGCCTGGGCGCTTGACACGATTGAGCACTGACGTGGGCATGCTGGAGGCCCCGGTGTAGCTGGAAACCTGGGTAACGGTGTGGCTGTAGCGATACAACGCCACCTCGTCAAACTCGCTGAAAGCCCCGATCAACGCCGGCAAGGTCTCATTGATCTTCTTCATCGTGGCGGAAGGCAGATCGGTTGCTACCACCACTGCGGCGGAAAGCGGGCTCGGGTCGGCTGTAAAGAACTTGAGCTGCTGCGGCAGTCCGTCTTCATAGACCCGGAAATCGTTTGAAGTCAAGGCGGGAACCAGTTTGCCGGAGTTGTCCTTCACCGTTACGGGCACCTGCACAAAGTTGACGGCGATGGTAAGAACGGGAAGCTGGCTTCGGTCCGTAATCACGTCCCCTTGAGCCACGTGCTGCGCCTGGGCACGCGGGGTCGGGGTCGCGGCTGCGGCAGCATCCTCGTGGACATTCTTTGGCGCGGGCGGAGCGTTATCAGGAAACTGAGTTTGAGGATTCTTAGGCTGGGGAGCGTCGGGAACGCTTTGCTGGGCCTGAGGCTTCGGTGTCGGACCATCGGGCAGATTCTGTTGCGCAAACACTGGTAAAGCACACACAACAAAGGCACAGACTAGCCTGCTTACCCCGCGCATCAACCTGAACATCCGCTCCTCCTGCCCTAAGAACGTTCTTTGAGCCGGACTTTGCACTGCGCTTCCGGACTAAGTACGCCCTAACTCAATTGTAAATGCTTGTGGGTTCGAACGCTTGCAGGACGCTGTGAGGCAACTCACCTGCATCTAATACAATAGAGCTTATCAGACAGAAAGGCAGTGCCCAAGAGCCGCATGCGAACTCATTTTCTCGCTCTTCTGCTCACATTTGCTCTCGTGCCCATCACGGCGGCCTATGCGCAGGAAGCCGATCCTCCGAAACCTGATTTTCCGCTTCCGCCCAAGAGTCAGGAGCCGATTAACAAAGACCAGCAGAACGTTCCCACCTACCGCAAGAACGTAAACCTGGTGAACGTGGTCTTTACCGTGAAGGATAAGCACGGCACCCTGGTCCCTAATCTTGAGAAAGACCAATTTCAGCTCTTCGAAGATGGCAAGCCGCAGACCATCAAATATTTTTCTGCTCTTACCGACCAACCTCTGACGCTCGGACTGTTGATTGACAGCAGTTACAGCATGAAACGTACGTTGCCTGAGGAAAAAGTCGTTGCCGGCGGCTTTCTCCAGAAGGTCCTGACGCCGAAAGACCTTGCGTTCGTCATCAGCTTTGATGTTTCCGTGGACCTGCTTCAGGATTTGACCAGCAGCATGCATCTTTTGCGCGAAGGGTTGGACAAAGCGCGCATTAATACCAATACCGTGGGCATGGCGCCGATGGGAAATCCCGGTCCCGTGCCGACAGCGCAAAACATGAAGGGCACGGTGCTGTTTGACGCCGCTTATCTTGCATCCAATGAGGTTTTAAGCCGCCAGTCCGGCCGCAAAGCCATGATCATTCTTACTGACGGCGACGATGTTGGCAGCCAAATGCGCCTGAAGGACGCTATCGAGGCCGCTCAGAAGGCCGACGTGATTGCCTACGTGTTGCTCATCACCGATCCCATGTTCCCCTCAAACTACGGCGACATGAGCAAGCTCTGCGAGCAAACGGGCGGCAGGATCATTGAGATCAGGAATCCGGATAAGCTGGATAAGGCCTTTGCTGAAATCTCCGCCGAGTTGCGCAGCCAATACACGTTGGGTTTCACCTCTGACAATCCGAACAACGACGGCAAATTCCGCAAGCTTGAGGTCAAATCAAGAGACGGATACAAAATCCAGGCGCGCAAAGGCTACTATCCACCGAATGACATGGCCGCCAGCAGATAAAGGCAGGCATATCCATCATGCATCATTCGCCCGGCGGTTATTGCGCCTGCGACTGCTGTGGTACAAAGTACCCCTTCTTGGCGCGGACCTTGAATTTCTTATCGGTGGTGATCTGAATCGGGCGGAACGCTCCATTGGCCACAAAATTCTCCGCCCGGTAAGAGACGGAATACTGGCTGCGTAACTCCTCCTGGATATCGCGAAACGCTGTGGCTACCTCATCCATCTGCACAGGGAAGAATGCGCGACCGCCCGTCGCTTCGGCCAGCAATTTCAGATTCTCATCACCCTTGGTATGGCCGCCCATCAGGTTGGTGCTGATGGCAAAAATGACCACTTCCGCGCGCTGTGCCATATCGACTGCCTCATCGCGATAGACACGGCTGATGTTATCCTCGCCGTCAGAAACCAGAATGATGGCGCGGCGGACGGCGTTGCGGGCAGGTTCTTTCATCAGCTTTTCCCGGCACGCGTAATACACTGCATCCCACAAAGCCGTTCCTCCGCCTGCCTGGATTCCCATCACGCCGCTTCTGAGCTTATCCAGATTGCCGGTGAAATCCTGCGTCAGGTCCCATTGCTCGTCAAAGGCGAGAACAAAGGCGGCATCTGATTTCGGACGGATGATCTCATAGAGAAACTCTGAAGCTGCGTCCTTTTCAAACTGAAAGCGATCGCGGATGGAATTGCTGGAGTCAATCAGCAGGCCCACATAGAGCGGCAGGTCGGTTTGCGCTCTGAAGTCCAGGATTTTCTGCGGCGGCAGATGATTGTCGAGAATATGGAACTGGTCCTGTTTCATATCGCGCACAAATTTGCCGTCCCTGTCCACGACCGTGAAAACGACATTCACTTCGTCCGATCGGACGCGCACGGTAGGGAGCTGAGCGCTCTGCTGAGCGCCGGGGGCAGGCGTGGACGCGGCTACGGCCGGCGCAGGCGATGCCGGCTGTGCCGCCTGGGCAAAAGCTGCCGGAGCAAGAACCATCAGGAACAGGAAAAAAACAGGACGCTGCAATCGATACATAGTTGAATCTCAGTAATTTCATTATAGTTGCTTCTCTGGCTTGAGCCAGAGGCAGCGGGGTGGAAAGTTGACAGGGAAGGCATGTCGACTTAACCCGTCGCTTGAAGAAAGCAAGGTAAAAGCCCGGCTTACACCGGGCTCTTAGGAAACTCGTTGGCTCTTTAAGAAGCACTACCGGGGGACGTAATACCCCTTTTTGGCTCGCACCTTGTATTTCTTGTTGTCGGCAGTGATTTGGATCGCCCGGAACTGTCCGTTGGCTTCGAAGTTTTCTGGTTTGTAGAAGACGGAATACTGGCTGCGTAGCTCTTCGTTGATGTCGTGGAACGCATTGGCCACGTCCTGAAGCTTGAACGGGAAGAACGCCTGGCCGCCGGTGGTTTCCGCCAGCATCTTCAGGCTGCGGTCACCTTCATCAGGATTATTGCTCAGGTTTGTGCTGATGGTGTAGACGATCACCCCGGCACGCTGCGCCATCTCAATGGCTTCCTGCCGCAGCACACGGCTCTGATTATCGTCGCCATCGGATACCAGAATGATTGCCCGGCGCACCGGCCCGGTTTCTTTCTCCTTCATCAGCTTGTCACGGCAGGCATAGAAGACGGCATCCCAGAGCGCGGTGCCGCCGCCTGGCCGGATTACCTTTACACCTTTGGTCAGCTTGTCCAGATCGCCGGTGAAATCCTGCGTCAGGTCCCAGACTTCGTCAAAGGCCAGCACAAACGCCTTGTCTGTCTTGGGACGGATAATCTGGTGCAAAAACGAGATCGCGGCATCCTGTTCGAACAAGAACCGGTCGCGAATGGAGTTGCTGGCATCAATCAACAGGCCAACCCGCAGCGGCAGGTCGGTTTCCGCGGCGAAATCAAGGATCTGCCTGGGTGGCCGGTTGTTGTCCAGGATCCTGATCTGGTTTTGCTTCAGGTCTTTGATGAACTTGTTGTGCTTGTCCGTGACCGTGAAAATCACGTTCACTTCGTCCGACCGGCTGTGGAAAGTCTCGATGGGAAGCGAACTGTCGACGGACGAATCCGGACTCATCGCGCTCGTTTTGGAGCTCTGCGCCGGTGCTGCCGGCGCCGGCTGCGTGGGTGGGGTCGGCGTTTGCGCAACCGCAAGGCACGCAATCAAAGAAAAGATGAAGACAGCGATGAACCGTCGGGAAGACATATCAGGAGCTCTCAATCATTATAGTCTGGCAAAACTCACTCTCCAATCGTGTGGAGAAATTCTGTTAACTCAGCCGGTAACGCCTGCTGGAACGATAATCCCCTGTTATTGATTGGATGCTGAAATTGTAGCTCGAAAGCATGAAGAAAGTTCCTCTCCAGAGATGCAACCTCTGACCGTGTACCTAGGTAACTCTCTGGGTGTGGAGCCCCGTACAGCGCGTCCCCTGCCACAGGGTGCCCAATGGATGCCAGATGCACCCGGATCTGATGGGTGCGGCCGGTTTCAATTCGGACTTCCAGAAGCGAGAACTTCCCGTAAGGGCCCTCAATCTGCTTCTTGACCTTCCAGTGAGTTATGGCCTCGCGACCGTCGCTTCTACGGGTGGTCATGCGCGCGCGACGCACCAGATCCCGGCTGATGGGCGCGTTGATCGTGCCCTGGGACGTTTTCATCCAGCCATGGACCAGCGCGATGTAGGTTTTCTTGATTTCACGGCGGGAAAACTGCTCCGCCAATTTTCGATGCGCGAGATCGGACTTTGCCACCAGCACCAGGCCGCTGGTTTCCTTGTCCAGCCGGTGCACGATCCCCGGCCTCAATTCCCCGCCAACCTGCGATAGCTGGCGAAAGCGATGCAGCAGCGCGTTGACCATGGTGCCGCGATTGCCGGCGTCGTCTTTGCCCGATCCGGCATGCACGCTCATGCCCGCCGGCTTGTTGATGACGGCAAGACTCTCGTCTTCGTAGACCACGTCGAGTGGAATGTCTTCCGGAAAAGCTTTCAGCGGCGGCAACTCAACCGTACCGGTAATGACAATTTCCTCTCCACCCCGCAATTTCAGCGACGGCTTGGGCAGAACGCCGTTGACTTGAATCTTTTTCTGCTCGATCAGCTGCTGAATACGAACCCGGCTGACTTCAGGCAGTTGTGCCGCCAGCCACTGGTCCAGACGCTGGCCGGCGGCTTCCGCCGGGACAGATATATTCTTCGTGTTGGAAACCTGCGCCACAAACGAATTGTAGTGGAGCGCGATGCTGTCTATCCCGCCGTCGTCTTCCAGTTACCTTATTGTTTAACCACCGGGGGCCGTGGAGTTTGCACCGGTTTCGCCGGAGGTTGGGCCGGTTTCTTGACCGGCCGGTTTGGAGCCAGAACTGGCCTTGACCACTTCACCTCCATCCACCCGGCAATCGGGTAAGGCTGACTTGGGTCCACGATTACTCCTGCGCCGGCCGGGATGTTGGCGGCGTCGGCATTCTGAACGGCGTTGGCCTGCGTGAGCATGTCGACAGCATTCTCCTGCGTCACGTATTGATCGCCCTGGATTCCTCGGTCGAGTATTTGATCGACAATTTCGGTTTGAATGGCGAAAGTGGGGACGAGGATTGCAAGTCCCGCAGGCGCGAGATCAGCCAATGAGTACGCGGAGCCCGCTTCGGAATTGAGAGTACTCAACTCCTCTGGGGTATACCGATGTTGTGGATTTGCCGGGAGGGGCGGTGCAATGTAGTTGCCGCTGTCCATGGTTACGACTACATCGACCGTGTCCGACGCTGAGGAAGATACCTTCACCGTAACATTGGGGTGGACGGTGAAGTGGAAAGACACCGTCAGCCGGGCAGCAAACCCTCCGATAGCCGTAGGCCCCGACGGCGGACGTACAAGGAAGTGCATAACCTGGTGTCCGGAAAACGGCTTCGATTTCACTTTGACATGAGCTTCCACCAACGTTGAACAGGGAGCGGGAGGCAACGGGCACAACACCGGTGCCCCCGCCGCCTTACCGACTTCCTTGGCAAAATGGTAGAAGAAATCGCCATCGTCGGGAGCGTTGTCAACGTTAATCGTAGTTGGATCCAGTGAATAGGTGCTGCCAACAAGAAAGGGCCGGGAAGTAAATAAGGCTTTCGTGGTATTGGCCGGCGTGACACTGGCGGATGCCATCATCAATGGCGGGTGGATTTCCGCGCGGTAGTTGTTGTGACCGGCGTCGATGATCCAGCGTCCGAAAACTGCGAGCCGGTTGCCGCTCATGGTTGCCTGCTTGAACTGCGCAGGGACAAGCCCGTTATCCATTTCAATGCCCAGAAGACCGTTAAAGGTGGGGAAGCCCCTGGCTCCGGCCTCCGATTCGTCCGCCAGCTGGTCGGGATGGTCAGCCGTACCCTTATCGCCATTCGAAAGCAGGAAGGTATATGGTCCGGTTCCATTCTGGTTCATGTCCAGCGCCAGGCTGCTTTCCCAATCGGGCTGGAAAGGATGGTCGAAAGGGAAGTCGACCGTATTGGAGCGTGGGTTAATGGCCCACCCGCTCGCGCCGATGATCGGGTTATCGTAATCGTTCCCAGGATCCAATACCTGGACCCACTCTCTTGCTACACCGGAGCTCTGGGGAAAAGTGTCGGTATTGCTGGGATCGGGCCCGGTTACGAGCTCTTTGCCCCAATCGGCGTATTGCGATGAGAACGGCGGGTTTTGGACCGCAATCTCAAGGATACGTTGTGGTGCGGTGGGAGACGCCTGGGCAGTCTGCTGGCATTTCTTGAGTGCGAGTTCCTGGTCGGTAATCTGATTGTTGTCCATTCGCAACAACTGCTCAATGTTTTCCTTCTGCTGGGGCGTAAGCAGGGGCGAGGACAGTTGTTTCGTAAGGGTGGTCTTGGCAGTTTCCAGATTGGTTATCTGCTTCTGGATGACGGAACAGTCGGGCAAAATGGGCTGAGGAATAACCGGGGTGGATCCCGCGGAAGCCGCCGCGCTCTGGCATTGCTGCAGGGCATTCTGAGCCTTGGTGATTTCCGGGGCCAGTGTCTTCACCTGTTGCAGCAGGGCATTCACCTCGGCCGTGGTCAGCCCCCCTTTGAGCAGCTTTTGGCCTATGGCTGAGCGCTGTGCAATCAGCATGTTGAGTGCGTTTTGCTGGCTCTGACATTGTTGTGCTGATGCCGCTTTGGGGACGCTAAGAATTAATAAAGCAAAAAGACTTAAACAGACCCACCGCCCAGGGAAACTTTGAAGTAGTCGCATAAGACGTACGCTTGCCTTTCATCTGCGGAGTTATATGGGAGAAGCGGCGACACCTACCATTAGGTTTTCGCCATCCTTTAACTTAAGAATTATTCTGTTGAAATCTGTCGGATTGACCTAAAAGAAATGTTTCCCGGAGATGGAGGAAAGGCAGCGGTGAAGAATCTTTAGCATTTCGGAGCGCAGCGACAAGCGAACAAGCAGCGTGCGATGCACGCGCTGATCTTCCCGCTGGATGACGATTTGTGCTAAGTTGCTAGCCCCAAGGGAGAGGGGATCATGGCAGAACTCAAAACCAAAGTGAACAAGGGTTCGGTCGCAGATTTCATAGACGCGATTGCAGACGCACAGGTTCGTGACGATTGCCGGACAATCGTGAAAATCATGCAGGCTGCTACCAAAGCCCAGCCGGAAATGTGGGGCTCAGCGATTGTCGGATTTGGCCGCCGTCAACAGGTGTACGCCAGCGGCAAAACCGCCGAGTGGATGGTGATCGGATTCTCGCCGCGCAAGCAAAACACGACGCTCTATCTGGGTGGGCTGGAGAAAAATGGGGATTTGATGGCTCACCTAGGCACCCACTCGTGCGGAAAAGGCTGTCTCTATATCAAACGACTCTCAGATATCCGACTGCCGGTTCTCAAGAAGCTGGTGCAGGCATCGGTCCGACAGAAGACTGAGACTGGCGCCGCTGCCAAAAGCAAATCGTCCCAGATTTGAACCTCCCGGAAGACCCGTTCGCCGTGGCGGCGAACTCGCCGTGGCATTTCTTTACTAACCGGATAACGCGTTGAGAAGTCAAAACCGCATGAAGGGGGAAGTGTGCAAACTTTCAAACAAGACATTCGCTTTGCCCTACGTATGCTGCGTAAAAATCCGGGTTTCGCCCTGATTGCTGTGCTGGTCCTGGCGATCGGCATCGGCGCCAACGCCGCTATCTTCAGCGTGGTCGATACGGTGCTACTGCGTCCGCTTCCTTATCCCGAATCAGACCGCTTGGTCGACCTTGTCAACGTTTATAAGGAAGCAGGACACACTCCCATTTCTTATCCGCAATACCAGTTCTGGCGCGACCAGAAGGCAGTCTTCGATCAATTCATTACCTACAACTACGGTGCAGCCGCTCTTACCGGCATTGAGGAGCCGCAACAGGTTGTAACGCTCAAGGTTTCATCCAATCTTCTGCCGACCCTCGGCATCAAGCCAATCGCAGGCCGGACATTTCTTCCTGAAGAGGAGCCGCGTTCGGCCAGCCCGGTCGTGATGTTGACGGAATCTTTCTGGCGCAAGCATTTTCAAGCCAGTCCCGCCGCCATGGGACAAAAGCTTACCTTGAACGACGACGTGTACACGATTGTCGGAGTTCTGCCTGACACCTTTCGCATGAACCATCCGTTTGACCTGATGATGCCGTTGCGGACCACCGCGCCGGCAGGCTTGAATTTTCTGCCGGGCATCGGACGATTGCGCCCGGGGATGAACCTGACGCAGGCCCGGGCCGCTCTATCGAGCCTCTTTCCTGCTTACAAGCAAGCTGACTCTGATGTGGACGGTGTCGTGCTTACTCCCTACCAGGAATCCCTGGTAGGCGACTCGCGTCCGCTGCTGTTTGTCTTGTTTGGTGGCGTCTTGGCAATTCTGCTGATCGCCTGTGCCAATACTGCGAATCTCCTCCTGGCCCGCGCTGCAGCGCGAGAGAAAGAAATTGCTGTCCGCATCTCGCTGGGTGCGGGAAATCTGCGGCTGGCGCGCCAGTTGCTCACGGAAAGCGCGCTCCTGGCAATGTTGGGTGGGATACTGGGCGTTCTGCTTGCCTGGGCCAGTCTCAAGTCGCTTACCACTCTGCTGGCGGATCGCCTGCCCGCTGGAGTTCCAGTACATCTGGATGTACGGATTCTCGTGTTCGCTCTCCTGCTGTCCCTGCTCACCGGGCTGGTGTTCGGCCTCGCTCCGATTCTGCAATTGGTTCGAGGCAATCTGCATGAGCGTTTGAAACAGGGAGGCCGCCAATCCGGAGCGGCTTCCGGAAGCCAGCGGCTTCGCGATGTTCTCGTGATCACAGAGATAGCTATCTCTCTGGTGCTGTTGGCGGGCGCCGGACTGCTGCTGCGCAGCATGGTCCACCTGATGAACGTCGACAAGGGATTCGATTCTGACCACCTGATGACGATGACTGTGCGGCCTTCACCTGTTCGCTATTCCGATCCGCGTAAAGAGATCATCTACCTGCAGCAAATCGCCGACGCCGTGAGTGCTCTTCCGGGAATTCAATCAGCAGGTTTGGCCTACACCCTCCCGCTGAGCGGCAGCACTAACGGGTCAATTACGATTGAAGGCCGTCCAGGCGTGTCGCCTAACGCCGACAAGCAATACATCGGCGGGAATTTTTTTCAGGCGCTGCGAATACCGCTCCTAAAAGGACGCTTGTTCACCCAGAACGATACAACCGATTCCCCCCGGGTAGTGATCATCAACCAGGCGCTGGCCCGGCAGCTGTTCCCTAACCAGGATCCGATTGGCAAACGCATTGACGTCGGCTGGGGCGATCCTGGATGGTCTGAGATCATCGGCGTAGTCGGTGACACCAAGCAGGCAGATCTGGCGGCCGAAAAGCGCCCCAGCACCTACATGCTTTATGCGCAGAATCCTTCCATCCTGCAGTATCTCGGCGTATATCTGCTGGTGCGGACCAGCCAGGACCCCGACAGCACTGTTCAGGCGATCCAGAGGCGGATCCTCCAGCTTGATGCCGGCCAGCCGGTGGGCCAGCCCAGAACCATGGATGACATTATCGCGGCATCGCTGGCGCCACAGCGCGCACCCACATGGCTTTTCGGGATTTTCAGCGCGATTGCACTATTTTTGGCGGCGATCGGAATCTATGGCGTGCTCTCCTATTTTGTGGTCCAGCGCAGCCAGGAGATCGGCGTACGCATGGCCCTGGGAGCTCAGCGATCCAGCGTACTCGGCCTGATCCTTCGCCAGGGCGCGCGCCTGATAGGCATCGGCGTTGCAGTGGGAGTCGTTGGCGCATTCTTTGCCGCACGAGCCTTGACGTCTCTTCTGTTCGGCGTGAAGCCCACGGATCTTCCAACGTTTTTGAGCGGCGCGGTCCTGCTGGCTGTTCTTGGCTTGGTCGCGTGTGCTGTACCGGCGCTTCGGGCGACGAGGGTAGATCCGTTGGTCGTGTTGAGAAATGAGTAAAGTTGCGCGCGAAGCGCGTGCGCGAGCAGCGAAAGAATCTTAAGTGGTAGAGGTTTTTGAGCGGCTTGGGAGCGCAGCGACAGAACGCGCCACGCGGGCAATTCGCGCTGAGGCCGGCTTGCGTGCCGAAGCGTGTGTATCAGAAGCAGGAGAGTCCAAAGCGGGAATCGCTCAAGCGGGTTGGAGTTCAGCGACAGAAACAACCGACCCACTTGGCCGTGTGACCGGGCCGTTCTGAACCCGTCCTAAGACGGTGGGAACCCGCCGCGGCTCTTTAGGCATTTCCGTACTGGCGGAACCTTGCACACCGAGCCGTTATTATACGAGTCAGGCCCCCTGTTCATTGAATGTTGGTTCATGAACGGTTACCGTTCTCACCTGCGTTGCAGGCCGGTTATCAGGCATGATGCTAAAGAAAAGCAGAGTGGATAGCAAGTGGTGGTAGGCAAAACTTAACAATCGCGCGGCCGTCGGCCCGGCTCTTCCTAACCTGCGCGGCGCTCTTCCCGCAGCGCTTCGTCGAGAGCGCCAGCCAGTTGGCCGGCACGGCGATTGTACTCACCGGCGAGCAGGTCGTATTTCTTCTTGAGAATGTGGAATTCGTCGGCAATGTTCAATGCCGCCAGCACCGCCAGCCGGAGCGAATCGATCGTGGAAGTTTGCTCCGCGACCGTGCGCATCTTGCCGTCTACAAACTGCGCCAGCCGGGTGACATATTCCGCATCCACGCCGCGAAGGTTATAAACCTGGTCATAGATTTCCACTCGGATAGGCGGCGCTGCTGTCGGTTGTGTCACCAAGGCGGTTCTCCTTCAAGAAAACTGCGTGCTGGTTTGATTATCGTTCCAGACGGCTCAAGGTCAAGGAAATTATTGATTTTGCGGCGACAAGCTTAGCCTTCGGTCACCAGCGTATCCATCTGCTTGAGCATCTTCTCGACCCGGGCCCGGACTTCCTCCCGTTCCTTGCGCAGCGAAACCATCTCTCCGCGCAGAACGTCGAGTTCCTCTTCGCGCTGCTCCAACTGGTCGCGCAGGCGTTGCGCGTCCCGCTCGGCTGCGGCTTTGCCCTCGCGCGCCGATCTCAGCAGCTCGATGGCTTTGTATATTTTTTCTTCCAGCGCTGGAAAATCTTCATTGATGGCTCTTGCTTCGGTCTCCGGTTCCATTTCGCGAGCTAATTTTAATGACATGAGCGCACTGCACCTCGGGGGAATGAAGTCACTGCGGAGTATAGCGCAGTTGCTTGTGGAAAGGGCAGCAATTGGCAAATAGCAGTTGGCAATTAGCAAAACCGGACAGATGCTTCTGGCCAATTGCTATTTGCCAGTTGCTAATTGCTTCGGTCACGACGCGCGCTCCTCGATTTCCTCAAGTTGTCCGCCTTTGCCGCTGCCGGTAAAGTCGGTGAGCCCTGTCACCGTCGCCAGTGCGATCCCCTGGACGCGGAAAAAGCGCGATTCCGGTTCGTCATTAAAGCGGAGCATTCCAGGCAGGCTGGCCACCAGCCCGCTCAGGCCGAAATCGATGGCGCCATGGGTTTCAAAGGTGATCTCTTGCGTCACGCCACCGGGATAATCCGTACATAGCGCGGTAATGGTTTCCGCCGCGCCGCAGAGCAGGGAACTCAAAGCTGCCCGTTTGTTGCGTCGCCAGAAAAAAGCCGCCATACCGAAGAAAGAGGCAGCCATGGCGTAATCGATCACGGCATGGGCTTTCGGTTCGATCAGTTTGGGCATCTTGTTCGTGGTCCAGCGGGCGGCCTGCATCAGAAGGGGCATGAGCGTCTCCCAAAATAAATTTCCGCAACGTTGGTGAGAAGTGAGACCTCACGGGCCGAGTTGTCCCTGCGGGCTATGCCTCCTTACGTCACTTCATTTTTGGTCTTGACACGAATTGCCAAGTGTAGCAAGATACATTGCTATACAAAGTATATGGCTTTGCTACGGAAAGAACTCAAATCGGAACCGCCGGAGAAGTGGGAAGCGCAGCTGCGCAAAGGCTGCCTTGATCTGGCCATTCTGGCCTGTCTCTGGGAGAAGCGGCTGTATGGCCTGGAGATCCTGCGCGGCCTGGAACAAGACTCAAGCCTGGTGCTGGCCGAAGGCACGGTTTATCCCATTCTCGCGCGGCTCAAAGAAGAAAGTTTGTTGCAATCGGAGTGGGTGGAAGCGGACGCCGGGCACCCGCGGAAATATTACTGGCTCACGGCGGCGGGACGTCAGCGGGTGATTTCCATGGCGCATGTCTGGAATGGCTTTGCCGCCAACCTGAACAACCTGTTGAAACCGGTATTGAACGGGAAAGGACGTTAAGACCTATGACATCCAATCCAATGATCGAAAGCTATTTTGCGGCGCTCTCTACGCAGCTTTCAGACTTGCCGCAGCCCAAGCGGGAAGAGGTGGTACGCGAATTGCGAGCGCATGTCTTCGACCGGCTGGAGCAGATCGCGCAGCCGACAGACGACGACTGCCGCACGGTGTTGAGGGCTCTGGGCACGCCGCAGGAGATCGCGCGCCAGTATCGCGTAGAACTGCTGTTAAGCCGCTCGGCCTGGCGCATCTCTCCCTGGAGAGTGTTGCGGACGCTTTTCCGGTGGACCCTGACCGGTATTCAGGGCTACCTGGTATTCATCATGGCATTGCTGGGATACACGGTTGCGGCCAGCCTTTACGTGACCGCGCTGCTCAAACCGTTCTTTCCCCACAACGTCGGCTTGTTTGTGAGCCACGAGGGAATCACGCTGACGCGCTTCCCCGTTCCGCCGATGGGAACCGAGGTGCTGGGCATGTATTACATCCCCCTTGCCGTCTTCTTCGGATACCTGTTCACCTTCGTGACTACTCTGGCCATCCGGTTTGTCATCCGGAGGTTCGGCAAATTAAAGCAGAGAGTTGCTGCGGCTTCCGCATAGAGCCGGCATTCGCGAGCGAGAAGGACCCTATGGTTGCGGAGCACATCTGGACGCCCACTAGGCCTTCATCTTGTCCCATGTCTGCCAGAATGATTTCATCTGGTCCGGCGTACCCAGGGAGATTCTGGCGAACGTGTCCATCGGCGGGAAGGGCCGGCCGATGCGGATATTGTTGCTCCTGAAATAATCAATCACCGTCCGCACCGGATGCTCCGCATTGATCATGACGAAGTTGGTCCAGGAGGGAATTGGATGTAATTTTCGCGATGCCGCCTGGCGCAGAAACTCGTCGCGATCATTGGCGTTGCGCTGCACCGCGATCTTGTGCTCGTCATCCTGGTCCAGCGAGGTCAGCGCCGCCCGAAGTGCCAGGATATTGGCGCTGTCTTCCAGCTTGTATGGAGCCATGAGCCCGATGGTCCTGACCGAAGCCACGCCATACCCCAATCGCAGTCCGGCCATGCCATAAATCTTGGAAAATGTGCGCGCCACGATCACGCGATCCATATCCACCGGGGTTTGCAGAAACGAAATGTAGTCGGCGGAGACGGGAACAAAGTCGTGATAGGCCTCATCCATCAGCACGTAGGTGTTGGGCGGCAGGTCGCGGATGAAATTCTCCAGGCTGCGCCGCGGCGTGAGGCTTCCCGTAGGGTTGTTGGGATTGCAAATGTAAATCAGCCCGCCATCTTTGCCCACAGCCTCCGCCATCTGCGTGAGCTGATGCGCGTAGGTGGAAGCCAGCGGGACCTGTACGACGTCCGCATTCACCGCCTTTCCGTAAAAACCGATGGCCTCAAAGGTGGGCGAAGCCATCACCAGCTTCTTGCCCGGACCGGTGAAGGCGCAGGCCGCGACCCGCAATATCTCGGTTGAGCCAGCGCCCAATAGCACCTGGTCTGACTTCACCTTGTGCTGGGCAGCGAGGCGGTCTTTCAAACCGTCATAAGCGTGGTCAGGGTAGCGATTAGCGTCAAGAAACGGGTTCTGCATCGCCAGCACGCTGGGAAATGGCCCGTAGGCATTCTCATTGCTGTTGAGCAGAATAGGTCCACCCGGATGCGACGTGCGCTGCGGTTCGGCCCAGGTCAAGATATCGGCAGGAAAACTTGTGGTGGCGACTGCGGCAGCACCCAGCCCGGCAGTTTTGAAAAAGGATCGGCGCGAAAGCATGGCTGGGATTGTACTCTGGGAGGGAAAAAATTTTCCAGGCTGTATTTAACCTGAGTTTGCGGCAGCCCGCGGTTCGACGCGACGGTTCTCCCGGTGGCGGTCAATCCAGTACGCCCATGCCACCGCCAGCCAGATGCTCAGGCCGCTAAGTTTGATTGCCGTCTCACTCGGTGGCGGAGGACCAAACACCGCTCCTGCCCAGACAACCACCATGAACACCACAAACCCCCAAAGCGCAAAGATGCCCACGCGGTCTTTGGCTTTGGTCTCTTTCAGATAGATGAAGAGGCCGCCGAAAAACAGAACCAGCTCTGCCGCGACCGTACCCCAGACGGAGTTCCACAATCCGAGCCCATATTTCTGTGCCGACCACGGCGTAAGCGGCATATCAGGGCGGTGCGAGATCCAGTCAAGCACCCAATGGCTCAGCACACCCGCTGCGATCACCCAGGCGCCAACTTTGTAGCGCCGGATGGCGAAATAAATCGCGGCGAAGGCCGCGGCCCAAATGGCGTCCATAAGCAGGCTATGCGACCAGGGATAGCTGGTAAAGTCGAGCGGCGTCATCTTGGTGATGCCGGGCGCGATGCGGACATGCTCCCAGCCGAACAGCAGAAAGATCGGCCATAGACAGTCTGCAAGCTGCGTGGCGAGAAACATCGTGCCGAAGGAAGTCTTCGGCGCTACACGCTTGGCGGCGAGAGCCAAACCCTGGTGTCCGAGAAACATGCTGGAAAGATTAGGCGCTCAGGGAAGAGAATTCAAGCGAACCAGAAACCACAGAGGACACGGAGAAGCACAGAGATTTGTCCTTTCCGTACGACCGGAAAAGCCTCTCTGCGTTCCTCTGTGTCCTCTGTGGTAAAAGCTCTACGCTGCTTTGCCGTTCGCGCGCTTGGCTGTCTCAACCAGAGCGTTGAAGCCCGGTGAATCATTGGCAGCGATATCGGCCAGGATCTTGCGATCCAGCTCTACGCCGGCCTTTTTGAGGCCGCTGATGAACTGGTTGTAGCTGATGCCCTGAGCCCGCGCCGCGGCGCCGATACGCACGATCCAGATGGAGCGATACTGGCGCTTCTTCTGCTTGCGGCCGGTGTAGGCAAACTTCAGTCCGCGCTCCACCGATTCTTTGGCGGCGCGATAAAGTTTCGATTTTGTCAGAAAATAACCACTAGCGCGCTCCAATATCTTTTTGCGGCGCTGGCGGCGCTTGGTACCACGTTTTACGCGAGGCATGAGTAGCTCCTTTTTTGTGGCCGGGTTCCCGGCGGTTATCGCGGCTGGAGGGAAGGTTTGGATCCCTGTTCACACGCGGTGCAGTTCCGCTTCAGTCTGCTCAGTTTCAGCCCCTTCTGTTACAGGACTGAATGCTGATTGGTGACTGCTGACTGCTTCATTTCAGGCCGGCCTCAGCGCCGATCGAAACCGGGCGGGCCAGACTCTGTCCCGGATGGTTAGTACGGGATCATTCTATGGACTTTAGGCGCGTCCGCCTTGCTCACCAGTGTATCGGTATCGAGCTGGCGTTTGCGCTTGGTGTCCTTAGAGGTAAGGATATGACGCTTGAACGCTTTGCCGCGCTTGATTTTGCCGGTCGCGGTCTTCTTGAAGCGTTTCGCAGCGCCTTTGTGTGTTTTCAGTTTAGGCATATTTTCTCTCGGCGGCTGCGCCGCCTCGGTAATTAGCAATTAGTACTTGGCAATTAGCTTTGTCTCGTCATGCTGGCAGCTTTTTATTCCCTGGCTACCGCCGGGTGGAAGCCGTTCCGAACCTTCAGCATTTGGCCAATTGCTATATGCTCGGTTTCTAGCTGCCGGTCTGTGTCTGTCCGCCGGAGGCCGCCTGTTGTGGCGGTTTTTCCTGTTTCTTGCTGCCTGGCATCTGCTTCGGCGGGGCCAGGATCACGTGCACTGTATTCCCTTCCATGCGCGGCCTGAACTCTACTATTCCTTTGTCGCCGACCTCGGTCACCAGCCGCTCGAGCACTTTGCGGCCCAGGTTCTGGTGCGCCATTTCGCGTCCGCGGAAGCGCAGGCTGGCCTTGACCTTGTCGCCTTCCCCAAGGAACCGCAGCACATGATTCCGTTTGGTAACGTAATCGTGTTCGTCGACGTTGACGCTGAACTTTACTTCTTTCAGGACGATCTGTTTCTGGTTCTTTTTCGCCGCCCGTTCCTTTTTTTCCTGTTCATACAGGAATTTGCCGTAATCCATAATGCGGCAAACCGGGGGTACAGCCGTGGGCGAAATCTCTACCAGGTCAAGATTCTGTTCGCGGGCCTTTCTGGTCGCATCCATCGGATTCATAATGCCCAACTGTTCACCGTCAGGGCCGATCACGCGTACCTCGCGCGCGCGGATGCGCTCATTCATGCGAATAAACCGTTTATCTATGCGAACCTCCTGAAAAGTCCCGGCAGGCCGCGTTTCAGGCGGGGATAGCAGGGATGCCGGCACACCGGCAGACCCAAATTATAACATGGCTAAGCGAACAGGTGACCGCTACTAAGAGCAGCGATGATCGATTGCGTCTGCACAACCAGCGTCTTTGAGTCTCGAGATGATCTCTGGGTCGGAACCTCCGTAGCGAACCGCCCCGCAGCAGCTTCCTTCGATTGCTTTCACAGCGTGAATGAGTTCGAGCGCCGTTTCCGGTTGTTTACGAAAATAACAGTGGTTCGGACGACCTTCAGAATCGTTATCCCAGGCCATGAGCTCCGGTGCGCAGTGGTGTGGTACGCCGCAACTCATGCACTCCTCGTTCTCTACAAAAAACCCGCCCGGCGCGTTTTTAGGATGAGCGCCAATCGGTTGCGGATTTAGCGGAGACCGCCGCACCAGCCCAGCTTCGGAAGATTCGTCGCGCGGCACCCGTCCACTAAACAACGTGAGCAACGGCTTCGTTTTGCGCCACGGCCACCAGCGCTTCATTTCCAACCTCGATGATCTTTACGGACAGGATTTGATTGGCTGAGTGCCTGCCCGTCACTCTTACCTTCAGATAGTTATCGCTGAGCGCTTCGGTCGAGTCTTCATCGCCTGCGTGCAGCGTGATCACCTCAAGACGCTGTCCGACGAACTTCCTGCGGAACGCCAGATTCTTTTCCGCTGCCAGTTCACGCAAAATCCGGTTCCGCTCCCGCGCAGCGTGCACCGGCACCTGGTCCAGCATGGATGCGGAAGGTGTTCCCGGCCGTGACGAATAGGTGAAGACGTGGAGATAAGTAAACGGCAGCTGCTCGATAAAGCTGCGGCTCTCTTCGAACAGCTCTTCGGTCTCGCCGGGAAAGCCGACCATCACGTCGGCGCCGATCGCCCCAGCAGGCATGGCTTCGCGGATCTTTCTGATTTTCTCCACATAGTGCCAGGGGCGGTATTTGCGATGCATGCGGCGCAGGATCCGGTCACTGCCGGATTGCAGAGGAACATGAGCGTGTCCGGCAATGCGTGGCGAGCCCGCGACCAGGGCGATCAAGTCGTCGCTCCAATCCATGGGCTCGACTGAGCTGATGCGAATCTTCTCAATGTCTGTATGTTCCAGCAGCGCGTGTACCAGCTGTTCGAATCTCTGTTGGGGTTGGAAGTCACGGCCCCAACGGCCGAGGTTGATGCCGCTCAAGACAATCTCGCGATAACCGGCGGCCACCAGCGCGTTGGCTTCGCTTATCACGCGATCGAGCTTCATCGACCGGCTCTGGCCGCGAACGCTGGGTATGATGCAGAAGGAGCAGCGATTGTCGCAGCCATCCTGCACTTTCAGATTGGGGCGAGTTTTTTCGGCAACACTCTCGCCGGCGAAAACAGGCGCGGCGATCAACTCGGTGTGCGCAAAGATGTCGCCCACCAGCGTGAAGGCAGGTGCAGAGAGGGCAACGCTCTCCAGCGGTACAAAATCCCGAGCGTGGCTAAACGGAGTTAAGTCATCTTGGCGCGCGCCCGCCGCAACAACTTCCGCCACCTGGTGTTTATGTGAATTACCCACCACCCAAGTGACACCGGAGAGCGCTGCAATTTCCTGCGGTGCGCGCTGGGCGTAGCAGCCTGTGACCATGATTTTTGCGTGTGGATTTTCGCGATGGATCCGGCGAATGGCTGCGCGGGCATCCTGATCGGCGGCAGCGGTGACCGTGCAGGTGTTGAGCACCACAACGTCCGCGTTCAGGGCGGAATCGGCCGCGGCAAGGCCCCGTGTCGCAAGTTGGCGTTCCAAAGCGGCGCCATCAGCCTGCGTGGCCCGACAACCAAAGCTCTGCACAAAAAATTCCGGCACGAACGGTATTATAATTTGTTCGTCGGAACGAAATCTTGCAACAGCTCACAACCTTGTGAGCTGCTGCTTGCATCTTAATTGCGCGACTAAGTGTTTCAAAACCTTCTGGAGTTCCCCATGAAACGTCGTATCCTTCTGGTTGACGATGAATTGGCCATTCTGCTGACGCTCAAAGCTATTCTGGAAATTCATGGTTTTGATGTGGAAACCGCCGCCTCAGCCAAGGAAGCCATCTCCAAGCTCAAAGCCAACACCTACCATATGGTGATTACCGACATGAAGATGGAGCACGAAAAGGCCGGTTATGACGTCATCCGTGCCGCCAACAAGACCGATTACAATCCCGCCGTGGCAATCCTGACCGCTTATCCGCTGCTGGGCGGCGATTGGAAAAACGAAGGCGCCCAATCCATGCTGGTCAAGCCCATGAATACTGACGATCTGCTCCGCCGCATAGAAGTACTGCTGATCCAGCATGAAGACCAGAGGCAGCAACGAGCCGCCGTGCGCGGCGGTGGCAAAGCGGCCAAGTTCGAAGCCGCCGCCAAAAAGCCCGCATAAAACGCGAGAACGGTCGCAATCGCAGGCACACCAAGGCCCGCGCACGGAAGAAACCAACTCTCAAGAGACAGGCTGGTTAGGCAGACGCAGCAGTGGTTTTGCGCTGCTGGAAGCATTCCCGGCAAAACACCGGACGTCCCTGCGTGGGCTTGAACGGCACAGTCGTTTCCCGCTGGCATCCGGAGCAGATGGCTTTTGTCTCCACCCGCTGGTAGTTTCCGCCATTTTGCGGCAGACCCAGAGCTTGCGCACGTTTTCCTTTGCAGGTTTTGCAGCGTTTGGGTTCGTTCTTGAATTGTTTATCGTGGAAGAAGAGTTGTTCGCCAGCGGTAAATACGAAGTCGGCGCCGCAGTCCACACACTTGAGAACCTTATCCTGGAACTCCATCGAGAGTGCCCCCTTTCCTGCATTCACCCTGAAGATCCGGCCAAGTACGCACGTATCCCAACGGAAGTATCAGGATGAATCCCTACCACGGGTTCGGCCCTACACACGGCACCGCCGCGTGTTTACAGCTTAAAAACCTATGAGAGACAAACTCTAAAGAATCCGACTGCCTTCGCGCCTTTGTATTAGGCCGGGCCGTCCGAGGGAACGGCCCGGATATTTCCTTAGTCCTGTTCCTTGCGCGCCTTCTTGCGATTACGTTTACGCGCCAAAGCTTCTTTCACACGGCGTTTTTCGCCGGGCTTAAGATAAAAAGAGTGCCGCTTGACTTCCTTGATGATGTCCTCTTGCTGGACCTTTCTTTTGAAGCGGCGCAGGGCATTTTCCAGAGGTTCGCCCTCCTGGAGCCTGACTTCAGCCAAGTATGATGACACCTCCCAACTTACCTGGATGGACAATGTTGAGTTTTGCAGTGTCCTTTGCCCAAGTCAAGGGGTAAGTGGCCGAAAACACACTAAATTACAGGTTCTAAGGTGTCTTATTTTGAGACGAGCATGTGGGATGTTTTTGAGAGTGCAGTTTTTTGCAAACAACACCTTAATTCGTCCCGAAAACATGGTCCGAATTATTGGGATTTTCCAATCCAGCCGTAGAGCTTGGCCGCGTTGTCGTGCAGAACCATGTGGGCTAACTCAAGCGCCCGCTCACGGCTAATCTGGCCATCCTGCATCATGCCTGTCAGGGCGATTGCCAGGGCTTCACGCGCTGACTGCGACGTCTGCCAGCCGATCTCTTCCCAGTTGATCTCCGGCGTGTTCGGATAAAGATCCGTCCCGAACATCACCTTTTCCGGATACCACTCCAGCAGGTCGCGAATATTTTCGCTCAGCTTGCGGGTGGAGAGAAGCCACGTCTGCTCGGAGAAGTCGGCATAGACGTTGGGCTTCATCAGCAGATAATTCACATACTTGGTGAACGGCCCGGCGCCGCCATGGAGCAGGACAAAAGTGGTCTTGCGCAGCGAGGCATCGTTCAAAACCGACTCCAGCAGGGCCGGGTTCGATCCCATCAGCATGAAGTATGTCCCGCAGCCGCCGCCGGTGTGTATGTGAACCGGCAGACCCAGCCGGCCGGCCTCGCGTGCGATGTAACGAAACAGAAAGTCTTCGAGACGCGTGTAATCCGGGCGCATGGGCACACCGCCCTTGACGTAACTCAGGTAGATCTTTTGCACTGCTTCCAGCGGCTCCGGAGGCCCGAAATCGAGCGAGCGCAGATACGCCGCTTCAAACTTGATGGCTACTGCGCCGTTTTTTTTCTGCAGCTCCAGAACCGGCGTCACAATTTTGCTTACATACTCCTGCAGGGTTCCCGGCAGGGTTTCATGGTCGATATCTTTCATGTAGCGGCGCAGCAGCATGGCCTCGCGCTGGAAAAAGAATTTCCGGTCAGGAGTTTCACTGGCAAGCATTGAGGTTTTCAGGGGAAACAAAAGCGCATCATCGAAGGGTACCCAGCGGAAACGCGGCGGCTCGAGCCCGCGACCCAGGGCCACGCGGTTGGCCAGTTCAGTCTCAATGTTGAGTTTGTCCAGCACCCAGTTGGGAAAGTTATCGCCCTGCTCCTGCCTGACCGTCTGCTTGGCAGCCATGAGTTCGCGCATGTGCTCGGGCGTCCGATCGTCATACGGATAGTTGTAAAGCGCCTTCCACGCGGCAAGGAACTGCGGGTTGTCCGGCCGCGAAGGCGTGGTGGGATCGCTCGGCTCCAGCGGATCGCAGGGCAGCGCATCAAAGTCGTCGTCCTTTTCACCCTCAGCTACCAGCTTGGGCGGATGGGAGTGATTGTCAATTGCCTTGATCTTGTTGATCTCGGCCAGCAACTGGGGATCGGCGCTCTGGGCGCGAAGCACGGTTGCGAGCAAAAGGGACAGGAGCGCGACTGTGACTTTTTTTGCCATGCGAAGAAATTCCTCAGAAAGTTCGCGAAAAAGGGTAAACCGCGGCGGACGAGATTGCAAAGAGGTCGGTTTTGCTGAAATCCCGAGCGGAGCGAGGGAACCCTATCGTCACCAAGAATTTTAGGATTCAGGAAGGAAATACCATCCGCATCTTGGAGGGTATAGGGTTCCCTCACGCGCAAAACCCGCGCATTCGGGATTCCAGCAAAAGCCCGATTGCCCGATACACGGAACTGGACAGAATTGGTTTGCGTTTATAACCTAGACAGTCCCCATGAGCACAGCCCCGGTCATCCAAGTACGCGCGCTGGAGAAGCGCTACGACAAAGTCGAAGCCGTCAAAGGTATTGATTTCCAGGTCGATGGCGGAGAAGTCTTCGGCCTGCTGGGCCCCAATGGCGCCGGCAAGACCAGCACAATTGAGATCCTTGAGGGACTGCGCCCGCGCACCGGCGGCGACGCGACCGTACTGGGTTTTGATCCTGACCGGCAAAAGCAGCAGTTGAAGGACCGCATCGGCGTATGCCTTCAGGCCACCAACCTGCCGGGGAAAATGCGAGTGCAGGAGGCGCTGGAACTATTTGGGTCTTTCTATACGCGCAGCCTCAGCTCGGAACAACTGCTCAAGCGGCTGCAACTCTGGGATAAGCGCGCGGCATACTATGAAACCCTTTCCGGCGGACAGAAACAACGGCTGGCCCTGGCCCTGGCGCTGGTGAACGATCCCCAGCTGCTCTTCCTCGACGAGCCGACCACGGGTCTGGATCCCCAGATCCGTCTTGAGATCCATAAGCTGATTGAGGAGCTGAAGGAAGAGAAGCGCACCGTGGTGCTGACCACGCACTACATAGAAGAGGCGGAGCGCCTGTGCGACCGCGTAGCCATCATTGACGAGGGGAAGATTGTCGCCATGGGTACGCCGCGCGAACTGCAGCAGCGGAGCCGGATACAGTCGCGCATCGATATCGTGACCGAGACGCCTTTGAACGGCAACGTTCTGCCGCCCTGGCCGGAAGCGCTGGAGAGCTCGCTGGCCCAGGACGGGCGCTCACTCACCGTCTATTCTTCGCGGCCGGCGCGAACGCTCTTCGAGATCATGAAGTGGCTGGACCACCAGGGACTGCAGCTGGAAGACGTCCACCTGAAACGGCCGACGCTGGAAGATGTTTTTGTGGAGCTGACCGGCAAGAAGTTAAGGGACTAAAAGGTATGAAGGAATATCTCGCAATCATCGCCATGGATATGCGGCTGGCCCTGCGCCTGCGGGCGGTGATCTTTTTCAATTATCTTTTTCCGTTGATTTTCTTCTTTACCTTCGCTGCGTTCATGGGACGGAATACAGATCAGATTGCGTACGTGGTGCGGATGTCCGTTACGTTGGGAGTTTTGGGCAGCGGATTTTTTGGCGCCGGCATTCGCGCGATTCAGGACCGCGAGTTGAACATCCTGCGCCGTTACAAGGTCACTCCGATTACGCCTGCGCCCTTGCTGGTGGGCTCGATGGTAACCGGCTGGCTCATCTTTCTCCCGTACATCGTTCTGCTTCTGCTCCTCGCGCACTGGATGTATCACATGCCCCTGCCCGCCCACATGCTCGATCTGCTGATCTTCATCTCGCTGGCGCTGATCGCTTTCCGGGCGCTGGGGCTGGTCATCGCCTCGGTGGCCAACAATATGCAGGAAGGGCAGATCCTGGTGCAGCTGTTCTATTTCCCCCTGCTACTCCTGGGCGGCGCGACCATTCCGGCCGACAATTTTCACGGCGTGATGCTGACAATCCACAAGTTTGTTCCTTCCACATATCTGGTTGACGGCATGCTCAATATGATGAACAAGGCGCAGGGACTCGTCTCCAACCTGGAGCCCGTGCTGATGCTGGTGATAACAACCTTTATCGGTGGCTTCATCTCCATGAAGCTTTTTCGATGGGAGAAAGAAGAAAAGATCAAAGGTTCAGCCAAATGGTGGGTCGTTGTGGCCTTGCTGCCTTTTATCGTGATCGGTGTCTGGGAGTCTTTCCGTCACTGAATCAGGGGCCTTCACCCAGTTACGTTTGTCGCGCCAGCGATAAGATACGCGCACTTAGGGCAAAGATTGACCCACGAAATCCGGGAACTCTGGATGATAATCGGTGTCTGAAATACCGATGCGTCCGTCCATTCACCACAATCGAGCAGCGGCAGTACTGGTCCTGGCGATCGCCGGGCTGCTTGCCGCGCAATCTCGTCCGCCAACCACAACGGCGCCGATGCGCCGTGAATTCCTCAAAAAATTTGTCGCGGCGGCGGTGGAGCGCACACATCACGCGGTTCGTTACGATCCGGCCTATGTCCGGCTGGCTTATCCGGGCGGCGACGTCCCGCCCGAGACCGGCGTATGCACGGACGAGGTGATTCGCGCCTATCGCTCGGTGGGTGTTGATCTGCAGAAGGAAGTTCATGAGGACATGGTGGCCGATTTCACCGCCTACCCCAGCAAGAGGCTCTGGGGCCGGACCAGCCCGGATGCGAACATCGATCACCGGCGGGTCCCCAATTTGATGACGTTCTTCAGCCGCAAGGGAGAAGTGCTTCCCCTAAGCACGCGATCCGAAGATTATCAGCCCGGCGACCTGGTTACATGGGATCTCGGCGGCGGCCTGACTCACATCGGAATGGTGGTGGATCAAAAAGGTCTATTCAGCCGCCGCTACATGATCGTGCACAACATCGGCCGCGGGCCAAAGATGGAAGATGTGCTCTTCGATTGGAAAATCACCGGCCACTACCGTTATTTTGGGCCGGCTGCAATGTCGAACCCGAGCCTGTCTCAACTTTAGTTCCTCCTAATTACGTATTGCCGGATTCTGACCGCTAAAGCCGAAACGCCCGGGCGCGATGAGGCTGACAGATCGGTCTGCGGAGCGTCTAAACCGCTGTAAAAGCATGATCTCTGGTCCGTCTTGCCCTAGTCGTCCGAATGGTTACCGTGGTTTTCCAGCGGTTGGAAAGTGGGCGGAAATTGGAGTATAAAGAAATGTTGCGCACCCAGTCGCTTCCAACACTTGAGAAGCCGGAAAACGGCGCTAGGAAAACCATGTCAACCAGCACAATTACAAAAGGTCTTGAAGGCGTAGTTGCGGCCAGTTCCGGAATTTGCTACATCGATGGCGATGCCGGAGTGCTGGCTTATCGCGGCATTGATATTCACGAACTGGCAGAGAGGTCCACTTTTGAGGAAACCTGCTATCTGTTGTGGTTCGGAAGGCTGCCCAGAAAAGCCGAACTGGCCGAACTGAAACAGAAACTGGCGGCCGAGCGCAAAATCGATCCCGCGATTTACAACATGATGCGCGGCCTGCCCAAGACGGCCACGCCCATGGAAGTGTTGCGTACCGCCGTTTCCGCGCTTTCGTTTTACGACTCCGAAGCCGAAAAAATCGATCATGACGCGAACGTGCGCAAGTCGATCCGGCTGACCTCGCAGATCGCCATGATCGTGGCCGGCTTTGACCGTATCCGCAAAGGCAAGAACGTGGTGGATCCTGATCCGTCGCTCTCGCATGCGGCGAATTTCCTGCTCCAGCTCAACGGTGAGAAGCCGACCTCGACCGCCGAGAAAGCGCTGGATGTAGCGCTGATCTTGCATGCCGATCACGAACTGAATGCCTCCACCTTCGCCGCGCGCGTAACCGCTGCCACGCTGTCCGATATGCATTCGGCTATCACCAGCGCGATCGGCGCGCTGAAAGGTCCGCTGCACGGCGGCGCCAACGAAGCCGTGATGCGCATGCTGTTCGAAATCGACAGGAAGGGCGAAGACCCGGTGGAACATGTGAAAGACATGCTGGCCAACAAGAAGAAGATTTCCGGCTTCGGGCACCGCGTGTACCACACGGAGGATCCGCGGGCTACGCACCTGCGCGCCATGTCGCGCGATCTGGGCCGCTCGGCCAATCCCAAGTGGTATGACATGTCGGCGAAGATTGAACAGTACATCAAGAATGACAAGCATCTCAATGCCAACGTCGACTTCTACTCCGCTTCCACCTACACCACGCTGGGTCTCGACGTAGACCTGTTCACTCCGGTGTTTGCCGTTTCGCGCATCAGCGGCTGGACAGCGCACGTGATCGAGCAACTGGATGACAACCGGCTGATCCGTCCGCGCGCCGACTACATCGGACCGGAGTATCCGAATAAATACGTGGCGATGGAACAGCGCTAAAGCGGCAAATAGCAATTAGCAAATAGCAATTGGTTCGGAAATGAACGTGAGAAATTCGCGAGCTGAAAGTCTGATCATTTTCTTCCCTCAAAAGTCCCCGCTTTTTTGAGGGTCCGGCCATTTGATGCCGAAAAGGCAGCTTCTCGACCTAAAACGCATGCTGGTTGCGTTGACCCGCAAAGTAGGTTCGGAACGCGCATCCCGATGAGGGGTTGGCTAATTGCTAGTTGCCATTTGCTAATTGCCTCCCAGCGATGCCGTTTCGACTAAAATAGATCTATGCGCCGCGTTTATCTTGACAACAACGCCACCACCCCGGTCCTGCCGGAGGTGTTTGAGGCGATGCGGCCGTTTTATCTGGAGCAGTTCGGCAACGCTTCTTCTATTCACCATTTTGGGCAGCATGCCCGCGCGGCGGTGGAAAAGGCGCGCGCCTCGGTTGCAGCTTTGTTGAATGCGCGTCCCGCCGAGATCGTGTTTACCAGCGGCGGCACAGAATCCGATAACCTGGGCATCTTTGGACTGGTGCAACGCGGCGGTCACGTGATTACCTCTACCATCGAACACAGCGCGGTCATGAACAGCTGCAAGCGCCTGGAGCAGATGGGATGCGAGGTAACTTTTGTGCCGGTCAATGGCAGAGGGGTAGTCGATCCAGCCGATGTCCGCGCGGCGCTGCGCGAAAATACGCGGCTCATCAGCATCATGATGGCCAACAATGAGACCGGCGTCATCCAGCCTGTAGAAGAGATCGGCAAGATTGCCGAAGAGGCCGACGTTTTCTTTCATACCGACGCTGTGCAGGCTGCGGGCAAAGTCGTGATCGACGTGCAAAAGCTTCGCTGCGATGCCCTGACTATTTCCGGCCACAAGCTCCATGCGCCGCAGGGAACCGGCGCGCTCTACATCAAGAAGGGGACACTCATCCAGCCGCAGATGTATGGCGGCAGTCATGAGCGCCAGCGGCGCGCGGGAACGGAGAACCTGCCCGGCATCGTCGGCCTGGGCAAGGCCGCGGAATTGGCGAAGCAGTGGCTCCTTTGCCCACCCACGGCAACATCGGGCGCGGATGGGGCCCGCGAGAGCGATGGGTCGGTGGAGATGGCGGCCATGCGCGATCGGTTGGAAAAGACAGTTGTGAACGCAATCGACGATGTAGGCGTCAACGGTCTGGGTGCGCCACGTGTTCCCAACACCACCAACTTCTGGTTTGATCATGTTGAAGGCGAGGCACTGGTCATTGCCTTGGACCTGAAAGGCCTGGCGGTTTCGAGCGGAGCGGCCTGCTCCTCCGGCGCGATCGAGCCTTCGCACGTGCTTCTGGCCATGGGATTACCGCATCAGCGGGCGCGGGCCAGCATTCGCGTGAGCCTGGGCAAGCAGAGCACGCAGGAAGACATCGAGTTCGCGGGCAAGGTGATTCCGGAAACCGTCGCGCGCCTGCGCGAGATTTCACCGGCCTATCAGAAGCAGACGGTCGGCTAGGCTGCGGCTTTTCTCAACTAACTCAAATCTCTGCAAAGGTGCCGCGTCCTTCGGTGCCGGGATAAGCATTTCCGCCGATATTCCTGCGGTGGAATTCAAGCTACACTGCTTATCATGATGATATTGTCGGCCTGTGTTGACGTTTTTGTGTTCATACGGATGACCGCATGAGCACGAAATGGGTCCCGAAATCCATGCTTGCCCTCAAGGGCTACACGCGCAGAGATCTTCTCTCTGACCTGGTCGCAGGCGTGACCGTTGGTCTGGTGGCGCTCCCGCTGGCCATGGCGTTCGCGATCGCCTCCGGAGTTCCGCCGCAAGCCGGACTTTACACAGCGATCATCGCGGGCTTTCTCATATCGGCGCTGGGGGGGTCGCGCGTGCAGATTGGTGGGCCGACCGGGGCATTCGTCGTGGTTGTGGCCGGCATTGTAGCCAGGTATGGAATTGACGGCCTGTTCATGTGCACCGGCATCGCCGGTGTGATGCTGATCTTTCTCGGCGCCACGGGACTGGGCAGCGCGGTAAAGTACATTCCGCGGCCCGTAGTGGTGGGTTTTACCAACGGCATCGCCATCGTGATTGCCAGCACGCAGCTCAAAGACTTTTTTGGACTCAAGATCGAGCATGTGCCAGGGAATTTTCTGGGCCGGATGGAAGTTGTGGTACAGAACTTCCGCACGATTTCCTTCGCCGAGACAGGTCTGGCGGTGCTGGCGCTGGCGCTGATTTTGATATTTCGTAAGTACGTTCCCAAAGTCCCCGGGTACATCGTTGCTCTCTTCGTTGGCACGGCGCTGGTGCGGATCTTCCATCTGCCGGTGGAAACCATCGGCACACGTTTTGGTGGAATTCCTTCCGGACTGCCCGCGCTGAAAATTCCGCAGTTTCATTTAGATCTCATCCGTCCGCTGATTTCGCCGGCCATCACGGTGGCGATGCTCGGAGCCATCGAGTCGCTGATGTCGGCGGTGGTCGCTGACCGGCTGGTTGGGCACGGTGAAAAGCACAAGCCTAACGTGGAGTTGATCGCGCAGGGCGTGGCCAACTTTGTCTCGCCGCTGATGGGCGGCCTGCCGGCGACGGGCGCAATTGCGCGCACCGCCACCAACATCCGCTCCGGCGCAAAAAGTCCGGTGGCGGGAATGATCCATGCGCTTACGCTGCTGGCGATCCTCCTTTTTGCCGCTCCGCTGGCCAGGTACATTCCGCTGGCGGTATTAGCGGCGATCTTGCTCGTGGTCTCCTACAACATGGGCGAGTGGCCGGAGATTCCGGAGCTCTTGAAGCTCTCACGGCTTGAGGTGGTGTGCTGGTCGGCTACGTTCGTGCTGACCGTCTTCGCTGATCTCACGGTCGCGGTGGAGGCAGGCATGATCCTGGCGGCGCTGATTTTTATTCGCAAGGTTACGGCCACCACTACGATCACGCGCGTAACACCGCAGTACCTGCACGAAAGCCGGTTGCACGTCCTGCAGGACAAAGAGATTCCGCCGTACGCCACCGTGTTCCGCATTCACGGGCCGTTCCTGTTCGGAGCAGCCGATAAGATCGACGACCTGGTGCAGCAAATCGCGGAGCTTCCGCCGATCGTGATCCTGCGCCTGCGCAACATGACCGCGATCGACGCCACCGGCCTGCACGCCCTGGAGCGCCTGGCCGATCAGATTCACGCGACTGGCCGTGGGCTCATTTTGTGCGGAGCGCGCGAGCAGCCTGCACGCCTCATGCACCAGGCTGAATTCGAGCAGCATGTGGGCGCCGAGAACATCTGCGCCAACATCACTGAGGCGCTGGCGAGGGCCCAGGCTCTCTATCCCGAAGTTGGTGAAATCGTCGAAAGTGCCGAAATTGGCAATTGAAAATCACTTCTGGTGATTGCTGGTTCTGCATCGGCCATCTCCGGCACACCATCTATAATTGAATACAGGCGCAACATGAGCCCTCAGACCATTGCCGTAGCCATGTCAGGCGGTGTCGATTCTTCGACCGTCGCAGCCATGCTGCGCGCCGAGGGGTACAACGTGGTCGGCCTGACCATGCAGCTCTGGAACCAGCGCCGCCTCGCCGGACGCGAGGGCATGCCGGAGCAGGTGCAGGGGCGCTGCTGCTCGATTGACGACGTGTATGACGCCCGTCGTGTCGCCGAAGATCTTGGCATTCCCTATTACGTCGTGAACCATGAAGAGCGTTTCGAGCGCGACGTGGTGCGTCCTTTCATTGACGAATATATTTCCGGCCGGACGCCGATTCCCTGCAGCCTGTGCAACAACCATCTGAAGTTTGACCAGCTGCTGATTACCGCAAGGCAGATCGGCGCTGACTTGCTGGCGACTGGGCACTACGCTCGCTGCGAGTTTTCTGCGGAGCGCAACCGCTGGTTGCTCCTGCGCGCCGCTGATCCAGCCAAGGACCAGACCTATTTTCTTTTCGGCCTTACCCAGGAGCAGTTGAGCCGCACGCGTTTTCCGCTGGGCAACATGAGCAAGCCGCATGTGCGCGAGCTGGCGCGCGAGCACCATCTTGCGCTGGCGGAAAAGCCCGATTCACAGGAGATATGCTTCGTCCCCGGCGGCGATTACAAGCGCTTTATCGACGCGTACCTGGCGGAGCAGGGCGAGCAGCTCCCGGATACCTCCGGCGAACTGGTCACCATGGATGGCCAGGTGCTGGGCCGGCATGAGGGTGTGCACAATTTCACTGTTGGCCAGCGCAAGGGACTCGGTGTTGCTACGGGCTCACCGCTCTATGTGATCAACATCAACGGCGCAGAAGGCAAGGTGACTGTCGGCGGGAATGATGACCTGCTGTCGCGCTCGCTGATCGCCCGCGATTTGAACTGGATCGCGATCGACGGCCTGCGCGAATCAGGACCCGAGGCCAACGCGCCGATGCGGGTGAACGCCAAGATACGCCATCGCCATGAGCCCGCGCCTGCCACAATTGAGAACTTTGCCAACGGGGAGGTTCGCGTAACCTTCGATGAGCCGCAGCGAGCTATTACGCCCGGACAGGCTGTCGTGTTCTACGACGGCGACTTGGTCGTGGGTGGAGGCTGGATCGCTGAAGTGGTCAAAAACAAAGGCTGTCAGTAGCTAACCCGGGCAAGAAATTGTCTGCGCATCCGCGATTCAGCAACTGAAAAAATCGTCATCACGAGCTAACCTTCAGGACACTTGAGCCACGTGAAAAACACCCAGCCCGGCGTTGAGTGTCCACGTGTGCGTATGCCCGACGCCATAAAAGCAAGACCTCCTCTGCCGGCGATGCAGCTTCAAACAACAGAGCGGCTGATTTGTTGGGGGCAAGTCACCGAGGTGTCATCCGAGGGCCGAATCTGGGAGATCGTATGGTGCACGTTCAAGTCAGGTTGTGTGCAGTCATATTCTTATCGCTGATGTTCGCCGGATGTGGCAGTCTTTCTTCTACTCAGCCAGGCAGCAATCAACCAGCCGGCAGCCCACCGCCGGGCTCCAACCCAACTCCAACGGGCTCATCATTTGTCGCCGCTGATTTTCCCGGCGCCGACTGTGGGGCCAAGATCCGGGCTGCTGACACAGCCGCCGGGAACCAGAGCGCCACCATTGAAGTGACGGCTGCCTGCGGTACGGCTTGGACCACGCAGGTGGTAATCGGACCATCACACACGCTTCTTGTTGAAGATGCCACCTACCAGATGACCAAGACGGTGTTGCTCCATGACGGCGCGTGCGTGGTCGGGCAGAACGCAACACTGGCTATCACGAAACCGGTTGACATCATCAGCAACGCTGACGTCGCCAACAGCAATCTTTGTGTCAAGACGATCACGCTTTCCGCTGCAGGTCTCACCGGCGGCATTTCCCGAGGGGTCTATTTCAAGAATGTCAATGGCTTCACCATTAGCGGGGTCAACCTGGAATCCATGGTTACTCATGGCGTGTTTATCGACGACGGCAGTAATAACGGTCAGATCGTGAACAACAACTGCAATGGGGTGATACAAGGCTCTTGCTTTCTGGCCGGCAATGCACCCGGATTTGCCACGGTCTCGAACATGAACATCAGCAATAACACGGCGTCAAATATCAACGCCGCCAATGGGGTTTTTGTGATCGGCAGCAAAAACGGCGTGCCCACAAACAACATCACGATCAACAACAATGTGATCAAGTGTGCGCGCGACACAAGCATTGAAATCGGCGATGGAGCACAATCTGTTAGCGCCTCAGGTAATCAAATTACGACATGCGCGGCGGGCTCCACCGGCGTCATCGTGCGCTCAGCAAAGCACATTACAGTGGAAAATAACAGCGTCAGCCCGTCGCCGGCGGCCACGAATATGATCGGCATATTCATCTGGAATAAACAAGGCGACTCGGAGCCCTTCCAGGACGTCACCATCGATCACAATACGGTTACCGGGTTTAACGGACTGACCTCCAGCGGCATCTCCTGGTCGTCGTTTGTGGCGAATTCGAGCAATCTGTCTATCACCAACAATACGGCCACCGGAAACACGAACAACTTTTTCGCTCGCACCAACAACATCATCAACCTTGTGTTCACCGGGAATAGTGATCCAACATTCGGACACTAGGAGAATCACCGGACACGCCGGCAAGCTTCCGCCATGTCTAAACTCGAACTACGCCTTCTCGGTATGAAGGGGTGCCGGATGTCCGCCGCATCCGGGCTTTGCCTCGGCGGCATGGCCATGGCGCGGGTGCAGGAATTGCGTCCGCTCTTCTTCAAAGCGCAGCAATTCCATGTAAATCCGTGATTGGTCCCAGCCGAGTGCGCGGCCAATCTTTTGTGCGGCATCGCGGCTGCATTCTTCGGTCCAGCAGGCGCCCAGTGCTACAGGTACGCGGCGCAGCAGAATGTCGCCCAGAGTCACAGCGGACTCATGCACCACGGCTTCTGCGGCCTCAGCCACCAGATGACAGCTATGCGGACAGAGCGGCTCACGCAGACGCTCGTCCAGCGAGGCTGCGTGCGCGATGGCGAGCGCGTGGCGTCCATGCCATTCGGCAATGGCCCCGGCGCAGCTCGTGGGTATCTTGGCCTTGCAGGCGACCAGCCGGGCCCACTGCCGCACCGTGGATTCCACATCTTCCTCGACCGCAGGCGGTGCAAAGAGACTGACGGGTTCAGGAATATCGATACCCAACTTACGGCCCACTTCGCGAGCCAGGCTCGCTGCCGTGGTGAGCTTGCCGCCAATGATCGATGTCAGTCCAGCCGCTCCGTCATGAGCGTGATCGTGGAGAATATGACGGCGAGTGACCGACGCTGCCTCCTTTCCCGGAGAGAAGGGCAACGGGCGTATGCCGGCGAAGTCAAAGCGGATATCGGCCTGGCTGAGGCCCGAGCGTGGAAAAAGCCGGGCAAAACTCTGAAACAGATAATCAATCTCTTGCGGCGTCGGCTGAGGGTTGGCTGGCGCATTGGAATCGGCGACCTCGCTGGTGCCAACCAGCAGCTGTCCATTCCACGGAATCACGAAGATCGGCCGGCCATCAATCGCCTCCGTATAGATGGCCTGCTTTGGGGCGCCGTTGAAGCGCGGCAGCACCAGATGAGAGCCGCGCACACCGCCGATCATCCTGGGCGCAGAAATGCCAGATGCGCTGACCACGGCGTCAGCCCATGGACCGGTAGCGTTGATGATGTTGGCGGCCTGGATTGAATATTCCTGCGCGGAAATCCGGTCGCGCAGACGTGCGCCGGTGACGCGCCCGTTGTTGCGGGAGATCTCCAGCACCTGGGTGTGGTTGCAGACTACTGCGCCTGCCTCGACGCTTTCCGCCAGCCACTCCGCCACCAGGCGTTCCGGGAACTCGCACTGCGCGTCTTCGTAGCTGTAGACGGACCAATCGTTGCCGTTATCGAGCTGGCTTTCAAACGTCTTCAAATCCCTGCATACATTGTGGGTTCCACCCGCCCAGCGATGGTAGAGCCAGAGACCGGTCCGGATGGCCAGGGAACTGCGGCGAATCGAGCGCGGTTTTTTTGGCAGCGCCAGCAGGAATTGAATCGGACGTACGAGGTGAGGCAGCTGGCTCAGCAGGCGTTCGCGTTCACGCAGGGATTCGCGCACCAGGCCGAACTCACCGTGCTCCATGTAACGCAAACCACCATGAATGATCCGGGTGGAACGGCTGGTGGTTCCGGAGGAGAAATCGTTCTGCTCCACCAGCAGCGTGCGTTTGCCCCACTGCGCACACTCTCGCGCAATGGCGACGCCGTTGATACCGCCGCCAATCACCAGGACATCAAAGCTCTGATCGCGGGCGTGAATCGTACTACTCACCTAACCCTTTATTAGATGCCTTCCGCTGAAAACTACAACGTTACTTCAGAGTTATTCTTTGCAGTAGAGCTAAGTGACTGGACCGGGAAGACTTGGACCAATCCGGGCAGGGAACAAAATGCTTTACTTGCCGGTGGTGGCCCAGCGCTCAGGTTGAATCCCAGGAAAAACAGAATCGCGCAATTCAATCGCCTCAAGTTCTTTGATCTTCTCGGGAGAAACCTGATGGGTGGCTTCAAAGCGGCGCCAGCCATCGAGCAGAGTACGGAACTGCTCCAGGTGAGTATTAAAGCGTTTTTCGGCGTAGTCGCGAGCGTGCTTGGTGGTGATCAGGAACTGCCAGTCAGAGGATTCCAGGAGCAGCAATTCACGGCAGAGCTGGCAGGCGAGCCGTGTTGCCATTTCATGGCCGCGCCACAAGCCGCTGTTAGCCATCTGTTGTACAGCCATTTCCGCGGGATAGATGTGCTTCCAGGTCCAGGCGGTATTCTCGTTGAGCCAGACGCTGTTGTTGCTCTCCGCGCCCCAGGAGCCCTCGGGCAGGCCGACATAGGCCGCCGGCGGAAAAGTATCCAGATATTCGGCGCACGTTACGAGTTTGAGCGGAGATTCCGGCCGGGAAAATTCGAGCGCCACATTCTTGAGCCAGTCAGGACCCTCAAACCACCAGTGTCCAAAAAGCTCCGCGTCAAAGGGAGCCGTGAGCACAGGAATGCCTGCACCATTGCCGCCGTGATGCTTCAGAGCTTCCGCCGTGATGTGGGCGAAATGCGCGGCATGCTCGCGTGTCCGTGACAGCGCGACCTCCGGATAGTAAGGCTGTTTGAGTCCCAGATCGATCTTGTTGCCGGTAATCCGCCAATAACGATTGCCGCCGGGCCAGCGCTTCTTATGAAATTCCAGGTAATTTGCGTCTCCCGGATACCCGTGATCGCCGCTCCAGACCTGTATTCCCGTGCGCGGATCGCGGGTAAAGAAAGCTACCTGGCTGGAAGGATCGGGGCTCAACGCAAAATACGGGCGGTAGAAGTTCTTCGACGGCTCATCGGACGAAATCTCCATGGCGATGGGCACATCGCCGGCGAGCCACTCGTAGGGCGTAAACCGGGTGGAGGTGTCAACCAGGTGAGTGTCGACGTAAAAGAATTCCAGACCGTACTCGGCCAGGATTTGCTCGACTCCGGCGCGATTGAAAGGCGGCCGGCCGTGGCCGTTCAGCGAAACGGGATACTGCCATCTGCCCGCGGGACGGTACCCGCATTCGGGCAGCCAGATGCCTTTGGGTTTTCTGGCGAAGAAGCGCTCGTGGGTTTCGACGCCGGTCTTTACCTGTGCGCGAATGGATGCGTCCGTGCCGAGCAGGGGGAAGTATCCGTGGGTGGCGCCACAGGTGATGATCTCAATTGCGCCGCTGTCATAAAAACGGCGGAAGCCACGGATGATATCCGAGCCGAGATCGTCGAACTGGCGCAAAGCGCTTTCGTAGAACTGCTGCCAGAAACGCGCGACCTCGACCATGTGCCGCTCGCCCTGAAGGCCGAAGTCCTCTGCGTCCTTGTGGGCTGCCTGAATCTTGCGCAACAGGTACCTGGGGAATTCATCCTTGAAGACCGGATGGCTGAGCTGCTCCAGCAGGATAGGAGACAGGTTGACGTTGGCTTTCAGCGCCAGACCCTGCTGTTCCAGCTCATCAAAAACACGCAGCAACGGCAGATAGGTTTCCGCCGCCGCTTCATGCAGCCACTCCATGCCGTGGGGCCACGTGCCATGATTCACCACGTAGGGCAGATGGGAGTGCAGCGCGAACGTCACATAACCCAGCGAGTTCTTGTCCGGAGCTTTGGGAGTCATAGAGCCGCCAAAGGAGCCCACAACGAATTGACACAGGTCTCTCTACTTGTAGATGCGGGAGCGCAAGACCAAATTTAAAGTTTACTACAGTATTTTGAGTCGAGAGTTAAGGCGGGATTAATCCGCGCAAAGACACACATGCATGGAGTTAAGTTACCGCGATCAGCGCAATTTCAGTTCTGTGCCACCTTAAAGGTCAGCGGAGCAGGCGCCGGTTCTTTGCCTTGCTTTTCCCCAAGCAAGTTGGCCACAGACTCGCTCAGGGCTACGCAGTTGCAGCCGCGCCGCTTCGCTTCGTAGAGCGCTTCGTCGGCGTAGCGCAACAGGATATCCGGCGTAAGCACTCCGTCCTGGGAGAAGGATATGCCGAAGGAAGCGGTGATCTTGCCCAACGCGTGTCCGGCATGCTGAAGCTCCAGTTTGGCGATCGCATCGCGCATCACCTCAGCGCGCTCGCTTACGCTTTCGAGCGTCGTGTCCGGGAGGACCATGAGGAACTCTTCGCCGCCATAGCGGCAGACAATGTCTTCGGTGCGCACGGAGCGGCGGAGCAGGGCGCTTACTTCCTTGAGCACGATGTCGCCCGCGGTATGGCCAAAGCTGTCATTGAATAGTTTGAACTTGTCGATATCCGCCATGATCACACCCAGCCCCGTGTGATGCCGGCTGGAACGATGCAACTCCTGCTCCAGCGTCGCTTCCAGGAAGCGCCGGTTGTACAGGCCGGTGAGTGGATCGCGAATTGACTGGTCGTGAAGCTTTTCGCGCAGGCGGAGATTGGCGAGCCGCAAGGCTGCATATTCGCCGCTTTGCTGAATCAGAGACAGGCGCGCCGGAGTCAAAATCTCAGAGTGGGCTACGCTGATGTGCAAAATGCCGAGAGTCTCGCCCAGAGCCGCCAGGGGAAGACACAGATATGCATCCGGAATGCTTCCGGCAAAGTGCCGGCAAGAGAGACCGTGCGAGGCCTCTACGCGCAGATGCAGACGGCCGCCGCGCATGGCGCAGCAATCTTCAGGCGACAGGATGTGCTGCGTGGGGCTGAGAGAATCGCCCCAGCTGGCCATCACGCCCATCAGATTGCGGGAGCTGTCAATGGCGAAGACGGCGCCGGCGCTGTTGGGCATAAATCGCTGTACGTAACCGCCCAGAACTTCATAGGCTTCAGGCGGGTTAACGCAGATCTGGAGGTTGGCCTGCAATTCATTCAGAAGTTTACCGCTCTCGGTTTCCACCTGTAGTTGCACCAGCGACCCTTCCAGCCGGGTCTGTGCATTCAATGCGTTTTGCTCGGCGATGCGCAGCTTCTTTGACTCGCGAATCACCAGCAGGAAAAGAACGGCCATGAGCAGGCTGAACACGCCAACGCGGACGGAAACGCTGCGTTCCACTTCCTGGGCGCGCGCCTGCGTTGCCAAGTGACGTTCGTGGAGAAGTGCTTCCTGTTCAGTCCTGAATTTCTGGATGGCATTGCGTACGCGATCCTGTTTGTAGTCAGTGGCAGGAGTATGGTAGATGAGGAGGGTTTTGTTGGTGCGCAGGTTATCGCGCAACTGTTGTAATTCCTCGGCGATCGAACCCTCAAGCTGCTTGATCTGGTCGCGCGTTGCCGGATCGTCCTTGGTCAGATCTTCCACACCGCGAACCCGCTTCCATATCTGCCTGTAAGAATCGTCAAAGGCGTCCAGGTCCTGCTTTTCCGGGGTCAGAATGTAGTGGAGCCACGCTTCGCGCGCATCGCCCAGTCCGTCCTGAATGGCATCCAGCTCATAGAGCACCTGATGGGTGTGTTCCACATACTCCTGCGAGCTTAACAACTCGCGGGTGCGAGAGAAGCTGTCCCATGCCATGGCGACCAAAAAACCCAGCATTAAAAGAAAAGCAAAAGGCAGTAGTTTGCGCGCATCGAGGGCGCTGCTGAGAACATTTTTACCGCTATCAGTACTAAACCAGGAGCGCATTAAGTCCGTCCGCGCGACAGAATTTTCAAGGGGAATGTGCGCAATGATACATTAATTTTGTGTCAACAGGAGCAAAATTTGAGAAGGCAGTTTCGATCATGGCACGCCTCCGCGCACCCGGAGGCTGCCCCTGGGACCGCGAACAAACTTTCGACACAATTAAGCGTTATACCCTAGAAGAAACCTACGAGGTCCTTGAAGCCATTGACAATCGAGATTGGCAGGAATTGCCTGCAGAATTAGGCGATTTATTGCTCCAGGTATTGTTTTATGCGGAAATGGCCAGGGAAGAGGCCAGATTTTCCATCGATGATGTGCTCGATGCCCTGAGCAATAAGCTGATCAGCCGCCATCCCCATGTTTTCGGCGACGCAAAGGCCAGCGATGCAGCCCAGGTCTTAAAGAATTGGGAAGCAATAAAATTGCAAGAAAAGCGAAAAAGCTTGCATACTGCGGGTGAGGAAGGTTCGACGCCGGAGCCCTTGTTGTCGACGGTTTCTTCCAGGATGCCCGCCTTGCAGGAAGCGCACAAGATCAGCTCCAAGGCAGCGCATATTGGTTTTGACTGGCCGGCAATCCAGGGATTGTTTGAAAAGCTTGCGGAAGAGACGCAGGAATTGCAAGAGCACATTCAAGACTTGCCGCATGGAGCTGCGGCGGGGGAAAAGCCGAAAGTCCCGCCAGCACTTCGAGAGCAGGTGGAAGCGGAAATCGGCGATCTCTTCTTTGTACTCGTGAATTTGGCGCGATATCTTTCTGTGGATTCGGAATCTGCTTTGCGGCGGACCAACAGAAAGTTCAGACAGCGGTTCGGCTGGCTGGAAGAGCAACTGCACAAACAGGGCCGCACGCTCGAAGAGGCCACACTCGACGAAATGGAAGCATTATGGCAGCAGGCCAAGAAGTTGGAAGCAGAAAGGTGAGCGCGGCGGGACCGGAAGCCCAGGACATTACCATCAGAAAGTGCGCAGGCATGGACGAACTCAATGCCTGCGTCGCGCTGCAGAAAGAAGTCTGGAACTTTGCCGATGTTGATCTGGTTCCGCTGCGCATGTTCGTGGTCAGCCAGAAAATTGGCGGCCAGATTATCGGCGCGTTTCAGGGCGAAGAACTGGTGGGCTTTGCGTTTTCCATTCCCGGCAGCCGGTCAGGGCATGCCTACCTGCATTCGCACATGCTTGCAGTCAGGAACGCCTTCCGCAACCATGGTCTGGGCCGCCGCCTGAAGCTGGCACAGCGCGATGATGCGCTGGAACGCGGCTTTGAGCTGATGGAATGGACCTTTGATCCGCTGGAAATCAAGAACGCTCATCTCAATCTGGCGCGATTGGGCGCGATCGCGCGGCGTTACAGCGTCAATCACTATGGATATTCGTCATCGCCGCTGCAGGGCGGGCTGCCCACCGACCGCCTGGTGGCGGAGTGGTGGCTGAAGTCACAGCGCGTTGTGAATTTGCTCGATAAAGGCCAGCCGCTGCAGATTCAAGTAGAGAAGCGGATCGAAGTACCCGCACAAATTTATGCCTGGAAGGCGTCGGATGCCGATCGCGCGCGGGCCGCGGAGGTTCAGAAAAAAAACCGCGAGCAGTTTCGCGCTGCCCTGGCACAGGGATTGGCCGCGCTGGGCTATGAACGTGACGCGGCAGACAATGGCGCTTTTCTTCTCGGCCGATGGGATGAAAACTGGTCGTACGCGTCGGCGGATGAGGATTAGTCAGCAAAGCAGTTAAGGAGCAGCAGTGAAAGTTGAAGCCATTACTCTGCGCGAGATTCATATGCCGCTGGTGCATTTCTTTGAAACCAGCTTTGGTCGCACCACGGAGCGCCGCATCCTGCTCCTGACCGTGCATACTGACGGCCCTGAAGGCTGGGGCGAGTGCGTTGCCGGAGAGGATCCGTTTTACAGCGAAGAGTCGATTGATACGGCCTGGTATGCGGTGGAGAAATATCTGGCGCCGGCGTTTCTGGGAAAAGGGGTCAAGAACGGCGCAGAAGCTCCGGCGATGATGGCGCGGGTGCGCGGCCATCGCATGGCTAAGGGCGCATTGGAAAACGCGTTATGGGATGCACAGGCGCAGGCGGCTCACGCGCCGTTATGGAAGCTGTTAGGCGGCTCGCAGCAGGAGATTCCATGCGGCGTTTCCATCGGCATCCAGAATTCGCATGAACAACTGCTGGAGAAGATTGAGACCGAGCTCGCCGCCGGCTACCGGCGCATCAAGGTGAAGTGCAAGCCGGGCTGGGACGTTGAAGTTTTCGGCAAGATCCGCGACCGGTGGTCTGACATTCTGCTCAGCTGCGACGCCAACTCTGCTTACACGCTGGCGCAGATCGACCACCTGAAGAAGTTTGACCGCTTCAACCTGCTGATGATCGAGCAGCCACTCTGGCACGACGACTTTTATTTTCACGCGCAATTGCAGAAAAAGCTCAAGACCAGCATCTGCCTGGATGAAGCCATCCACAATGCCCGCGATGCACAAGCCGCGATCGAGCTGGGCGCGTGCAAGATCATCAACATCAAGGTCGGGCGCGTGGGCGGATTCAGCGAAGCGGTTGCGGTGCACAACGCGGCGCAGGAGAAGGGCATTCCGGTGTGGTGCGGCGGCATGCTGGAGACCGGGATCGGCCGCGCCCACAACATCGCACTTTCAACGCTCAAGAATTTCACTCTGCCGGGCGATGTTTCCGCCTCCAAGCGCTATTGGAAAGAGGACATCATCGAGCCTGCTGTCGAAGTTTCGGCGCAGGGGATGATCACGATCCCGCAAAGCGCCGGAAGAGGCTTCAAGATACGGACCGATCTGATAGAAAAGCTCACCGTTCGAAAACAGACGTTGCGTGCCGGCGCGAGCAGCGCAGCGGACTGATTTTGTTTTATCCCGAGCGGAGCGAGGGAGCCCTATCGTACCGATACCGAGCAGGGAAACCCGTAAAGCTACGCGCCAGGTGAGGATAGTCGATCTCCGACACTCAGTAACGAGATGCGCTATTCCGCTGTGTGGTCAACTTCGAATGGGATTTTCGGGTTATCCGGATTGAGCATCCGACTTGATCCCGGATCGGACGGATTGTAGCGCACGTGAACGATCGCGACACCTTTGATCGCTTCTTCAAGCTGGTTCATCTGTTCCGGTCCGCTCGAAGTGCCGGAGGCTGAGCCGTAAAACTCCTCGCCCTGAATCGTATACGAATAAACTAGAACCGGGCGGACATGGTCGCCGCCTCCGATGCCTGCAAACCTAGAAATCCTTCCTTCAACAATCGGCCATGTTGCGGCACGTTTGACGCGGTGGCTGCTCTGCACTGCTCTCGTTATTGATCGAATGATCGTATCGAGGAAAAAGCCGCCCATACGTAAAAAAGTATACCGGTGCCGTTCGGCTCGGAAAAGCAACTGGCACATACAGTGCTTTTGGTTGCGATAGTGATCCCTCACCTGCGCAAACCGCAGGTTCGGGATCTCCGATACTAGCTTCCCCTCACCGCCTCATTTGGATCCACCTGGGCCGCGCGGCGCGCGGGCATGTAGCTGGCGAATAGCGCGATTATCAGGAATACAATCGGCGCCAGCACGAAGGTGGTCAGATCGCGCGTGCTGACGCGGTAGAGAATGCCGTGGAGCATGCTGGCCAGAATCCAACTGAGAGCCATGGAAAGCACAATGCCGATGACGATTCCCGCCGCGGCGAGGGTAAAACCATATTCCACGACCAGGCGCAGAATGTCTGATTTGGAGGCGCCGAGAGCCATGCGGATGCCCAGCTCCTGGCGCCGTTGCGCTACCGAGTAAGCCAGGACGCTGTAGATGCCAACCATCGCCAGCACCAGGGCCACAGCGGAGAAGACTGCGAGCAGAAGCATCATGAAACGCGGTTGCGCAAGCGAGCCATCCATGAGTTCGCTGATGGTCTGGATATTGGTGACTGGCTGGTCGGCGTCAATGGCGCTGATCTGTCCGCGGACCGCCGAAACCATGCCGTGCGGATCGTTAGCCGTTCTTACCAGCAGGTTCATATTGCCCCACGGCAACTGCGGGAACGGCATGTAGATCTGCGGCTGGGCCTCAAGCGCCAGTCCTGAGTTCTTCACATTGCCGGCCACGCCAACCACTTCCGAAGGAGCCAGGCGACCAACGGCAATGTGTTTGCCCACCGGATTCTCATTGGGCCAGTAGCGGTGCGCCAGGGCCTGATTCACAATCACGACCTTGGGCGCGGTGGCGTTGTCAGCGTCATTGAACTCGCGCCCGGCCTGCATGGGAACACGCATGGTTTGGAACCACGACGGGCTGATGGCTTCAACGATCATGAACGGGCGCTGGCCGAGAGGAACTTCGGGTTGGCCTTCAGGCAGCATCGGGGTGATTCGCTTGGGCTGCAGGGGCAGGGCGGCGGAAATCGCAGCCGACTGCACGCCCGGCAGGGCCGAGGTGCGGCGCACAAGTTCGTCAAAAAAGGCGATCTGCTTTTGCGCGTCAGCGTATTTCACCGTCGGGATGGAGACGTTCATGGTGAGAACGTTCTGCGGGTCAAAGCCGGGGTCAACGTGCACCAGGCGAGCAAAGCTGCGCACCAGCAGGCCGGCGCCGATCAGCAACATCAGGGAGAGAGCCACTTCGCCCACCACCAGCAGCCCGCGCATCTGCATGCGACTGTGGCCACCCGTAGAGCCGCGGCCTTCATCGCGCAGAGTCTGGTTCACGTTGGTGCGGGAGAGGCGGAGAGCAGGAGAGATGCCGAAAACGATTCCAGTCAGGACCGAGACGACCAGCATGAACAACAGCACGCGCGCGTCAACAGCAATAGGCATGCCCTGGGGCAGGTTGCCGATGGTAGCAAGGTATTTGGTCGCGATCCAGCTCAGGAACAGGCCCAAAGCGCCGCCCAGCAGGGCGAGCAAAACACTTTCCGTCAATAGTTGTTGAATCAATGCGCCGTGCGATGCTCCCAGCGCGGAGCGAACCGCAATTTCCCTGGTGCGCGAAAGCGCCCGCGAGAGCAGCAGGCTGGCTACGTTGGCGCAGGCAATCAACAGCACCAGGATGACGGCGCCGGAAAGCAGGAGAAGCATGGGGCGTATGTTGGAGACAACCGAATCCTGCAGTCCGGTGAGAACCACTGAAAGGTCCCCTTGAGCATCCGGCGCGCCGGGGTTTTCCTTCTGGAACTGCTGATGCAATAGATCCAGCTCCGCTAGAGCGCGGTCGCGGGAAACTCCCGGGCGCAGGCGGAGAATGATCGTCAGATAACCGACGCCCATGCGCAGTCGCTGTGTGGTAAAGAGGGAGTACTCAAAGTAGCGAGGTGTCCAGACATCCGCCGGTGTGAGGAAGGGAAACTGAACGTTCGCAGGCAGCACGCCGATGATGGTGTAGGGCGTGCCGTCCAGAGCGACGGTTTGCCCGACGATGCTGCGGTCGGCGCCAAAACGCTTATGCCAGAGCGAATCGCTGATCACGATGACCGGCTTGCCCGACGGCTGGCCTTCTTCCGGCACAAAGAAACGGCCAACCTGAGGTGTGACGCCCAGGACACTGAAGAAGTCCGGGGTCACGCGCGCCGCGGGGACCTGCAACGGCTCACCGTGGCCGGTGAGATTGAAATTGTCATTGGCAGCAGCGATCACGCCGGAAAACGAATGACTGCGATCGTGAACCAGATCCAGCCGGTTGAGGCTGCAACAGTGCGACTGCCCATCTTTGCCTTGAATATCGAGCGTAAATAGCTGCTGCGGGTCCTGGTAGGGCAGCGCCCGCAGGAGCACGGAACTGGTAATGGTGAAGATGGCGGTGTTGCCGCCGATGCCGAGAGCCAGGGTAAAAATCGCGGCAATCGCAAACCCGGGGTTTTTGCGCAGCATGCGCGCGCCAAAGCGGAGGTCCTGAATGAATGAGTGCATAAAGAATCAATTATAGGACGTAGCTCTCGTGGGAAGTCACTGGCTTGTTCTCCCAGTGGATTTGTTTTGCAGCGTCCGTTGAGCCGCCGGGGGTATTTATGGCTTCACGTCATCGCGGACGAACATCACGAGGGTATTGCCGGGGCGGAGATCGTGTGTGCTGTAGATGTGGTAATTAGCTCCCAGTAATTGTTGTACTTCAGGAACCTGCGGCTGGAGTGCGATCACGATCGGCTGTGTGGACGGGACGATGCGCCCGTAGTAGCCCACATTAGGATAGTCACGCAGATACCAGGGCATAGGCCAGTGCTCAGGCGAGACAATCGTGATTCCGATATTCTTCTTGGCCGGATTTGCGGCGGCAATCGCGTCAATTTCGCTGATCAGGGAGAGGAAGTCGCGAAAGGTGTGCTCGTATACGTAAGGATAATTGTCAGTATTGTCATCATAGTGAATGAAGCTGATATCGATTGCCTGATACAGGGAAAAACCTATGCCGGCGCAGGCCACCACCACCGTGAACGCACGAAGTCCGGGCGTATACATTTCGTCGATCAGGTATCCGGTCATCAGCACCAGAGGCAGGATCAAGCTGAGCGCGAGCCAGGGAGTCTTGTAGGGCACCAGCGAGTAAGCGGCGATGATTCCCAGGGTCCAGAAAGCGGAGAACACAATGATTTGGCTGCGCACGCGAAACAGCGCCACGATCACGCCAACCGCACCCAGGATCAGGATCGGTCCCTCTTCCTGCCACAGCCATTCCAGGTAGGTCCACCATTCACGGTTGTAGATGCCGTGTTGCCCGGTCTTGGTCCAGTAGGTGAATGTCAGCAGGGAATCGAGAATGCCTTTGGGATTGGTGAAGAATGACGAATAAAGCAGGACGCTAATCACGAGAAAGAGAAGGCCGGCGCGGACCAGGAGCTTTGAGGTGATGGCCTGCGTGGCACCGGTTTTGCCGCGCTCCCGCTGTTTCTGCTTGGATTCGCTGCTGGATTTGAGCAGGCGCATCCAGACCGCGGTGCAGGGAATAGCGATGAGCCAGACGGCAGTGGTGATGATCCAGGTTTCCTTGGTCGTGAAGAGCATGGCCGCGGAGGCGGAAGTGAGCATCAGATAACGTTGCTTGCCGGTTTCGCGATACCAGAGCCAGGCCACGATCACGCCCAGGGTAAAAAACACAAACAGGATTTCGTGGATGAAATAGCGGGAAAAGTAAACGAAGCCGGGTGAGACGGCGGCGAACACCGCGGCCGCAAGCGATCCCGCGTCGCCCAGCCAGCGCCGCAGGCAGAGCATGAGCCAGACAACGCCGGTACCGAAGGCAGCCGTGACAAAGCGAATCACGAAGGTGCTCAGCCCGTGTCCCCAATGAAACACATTGTTGATAGCGGTGGGAATCACGGCGAGGTAATACAGCGACGGCCCGTGATAGTTGGCAGGATCGTAGTGATAGTAGCCGGTGCGGAAGAGAGTCACCAGGAAGTTGCCGTTGACGCCCTCATCGTGATGCAGCGGTTTTTGCGTAAGAAAGAGAAGCCGCAAAAGCGCCGCTGCCACCAGAATTGCCAGGCCGCTCCACCACCAGAAATCGCGCGGCGCCGTGATTTGTCCGGCTATGCGAGAGTGCCATTCCGCTCGCGGCGGAGACTTGCTTTCGCTGGGTTTGGCAAAAACCGTCTTCATCCGTGCGGCTATCTTAAATCAGTAGGCTGATCAGGACCGGCGCACCTCTTCGGTGTGCCGCTCGCGCAGGCTCTCGGCCACATCGATAAATTCCGGGCTGACATAGCGCGTACGCGAAATCGCCTCGGCGATCGGCACCGAGGTGATAGTGCTCCCCTTAAGGGAAACCATCTGGCCAAACCGGTTTTCATGAACCAGGTCGATCGCGCCGATGCCGTAACGTGTGGCGAGCATGCGATCAAAGGCCGTCGGCGAGCCCCCGCGCTGGATGTGGCCCAGAATCACGGCGCGCGTCTCAAAGCCGGTGCGTCGCTCAATTTCGGCGGCCAGGTTATTGCCAATTCCGCCCAGACGAACGTGGCCAAACTCGTCCAGTTTGCGGCGCTCATCTTCAACGGTCTTGCCGGAGAGCTTCGCGCCCTCGGCTACCACGACGATGCTGAAGTAGCGCCCGCGGTCGTGGCGCTGCTTGATGGTATCGGCGATCTCCTGGATATCGAAGGGCTGCTCGGGAATCAGGATCACGTCCGCTCCGCCGGCCACGCCGCTGTAAATCGCGATCCAGCCGGAATCGCGGCCCATGACTTCCACCACGATCACCCGGTTGTGCGCTTCGGCGGTGGTGTGCACACGGTCGATGGCTTCGGTGGCGATGCTGACCGCGGTATCAAAGCCGAAACAAAGATCGGTGCCGCTCAGATCGTTGTCGATGGTTTTGGGAACCGCAACCACCTTCACGCCGCGTTCGAACAGCTTGAGAGAAACGGACTGCGTATCGTCGCCGCCCAGGGCGATGAGAGCTTCAACGCCGTTGGCGGCAAGGTTGGCCATGCACTTCTCCAGGCCGCCTTCATTCTTTGCCGGATTGGTGCGCGAGGTGCGCAGGATGGTGCCGCCTTGTGGCAGAATACCTTTCACGGCCTCAAGGTCGAGTGGCCGCTTGATGTTCTCCATCACGCCGCGCCAGCCTTCCAGGAAACCGACAAACTGATCGTCGTAGTGAAAAATCCCTTTGCGGACGATCGCACGGATCACCGCGTTCAGCCCCGGACAATCTCCACCACCGGTAAGAATGCCAATCTTCATCTTTCTTTCCTCACTCCACGGGTTTACTTTGCCATCTGGTTGATTTTGTACAGGCGATACGGCCCCTGTTGCGTTTGCAATGCGTATTGTGACCAGAATTGCTCATTTATGCCCAACGATGCAAGCTCAGCCGGGCCGATCAAAGCATAATCAACGCCATAACGGCGCAGCAGTACAGCTGCATCGGGCCCCCCTGAATAGATGCGCTGGATGTCTGCGTTGCGCTGGGAATAATCAAGGCCACGCGACCACATCCATCCCGGGTAGCCGAGCAGAGATCGACGGCCGGTCAGAAACACCGGCGAATTGTAAGTGGGCGTGTGCAGCACAACCGCACCAGGCGCGGCTCGAGCAGAGATGATCCTGGCTACGGCGATGCCGGCGGGATCAAACTCCTGGTACTCGGTCACCGAGGAGATCACGCGCAGCACGTCCAAGCCGCCGGCCAGGAGCATGCTGGCCAGCGCTAAAGGAGCGAGCCATCGCCAAAAAGATTTTTTCTCCCACAGCCGGGCGAGAAAGAGCGCGACCAGCGGCGTGGAGGCTATGTACCAGAGGAAGAGCACTTTGATGTTGTCCCAGACCCAGGGCGCAAGTTTGACCAGGTTGGGAATCATGAAGCAGAACGCGAACGGCGTGTAGAACTTGACCAGCCGGCGAGGCATAGCAAGATCGCCACGCCGCCAGAGCAGAGCAAGCAGCAGCAACGGGATGAATAGTCCCGTGTTCACGATCCAGAACCACAGGATATTGTGTGTGCCATGGTCCCATCCAGGCTGCCAGCCCAGGTAGCTGCGTGCGTTGACGCCGCCGGTATGAGCCAGCCAGAGGATCTCGGGCAGCGATAGTGGAATCGCTACAGCGAGAAAGAGCAGCCAGTCACTCAAAGTTGAGCGAAAAACAAGAGCCAAGCAGACCGCCGATGCCATTACTACGAGAAACGTATGAGCATGGACCAGAGGCAGCAACCCGGCCGCAACTCCGGCTGCAATCATGCGGTTGCGTGAAAAAGTTGAGGTTTCTGCGACGGTGGTCCAGCTTAAGGGCGCCGGGGCACGTTCAGCTTTGGAGCGGGCGCGCTTGGGTGACGGATTCGATGTCTTTAGCTGCTGCGCAGGGTTGGCGGCTGTGGTGGTGACAGAGTCTTCCTGCGCAATCGCAATCCACCATTGCGAGAAGACAAAGATCGCCAGGGGCAGGCCGAAGAGGATGCTGCGCTGGGGCACAAAGAGCGTGGTCAGCGAGTTTCCCCAGCGGAGCAGGCTGTCGGGCGCACTCAGAATCGTGTAGTCATGAGGCAGGTTGCCCAAAAGAGAGAAGATGCCGTCGGCGGACCCGGCATCTGAGAAGAGCAGCCACCACCCCAATCCGCCGCTGAAGATCACCAGGAGCGGTGCAATGAAGCCGGCGCGGCGGTTGCGCGTGAGCAGAAGCGTGAAGTAGTGCAGTGATCCCACCAGCGTGAGCCCCATCAGCATATTCTGCAGCCAGATAGCTTCGATGATGCCCGCGCCGGCGCGCACCAGCATCGCTGCGAGGAAATCAACCAGGAACGGATAGGCGAAGCGGACTCCGGCATACGTCGGATCCTGGGGCGGCACGTTGTTGCCCTGAACAAAGCTGTTGATGATCTGAAAATGCAGTGGCAGGTCACCCAGATTGTTGGCGATGCCGGTAAAAATGCCGTCAGCCCGGACAAAGACGGCGCGGCTGAAGACGAGGCCCAGCAGGATTGAAATTACGAGATAGAAGAATATGCAGGGCAGATGTCGCTTGAGGGATTGCACAGGGCCGCGCCAGGCTGCCGCACCCTGGGAAAGAATCCTCACTCGATAGCCGGAGCCAACGGCAAGCAACACGGGAAGCAGGATGATCATCGCGCTGACGGCGATGCTTGCGGGTCCGAGCCCAAGCCAGAGAGAAACAAGATAGCCGACGCTGGCCAGCAAGGGTGGTCCGATGCACGCTCCCAGACACACGCGAACCGCGCGAGGCGCAGCAAGGTCGAATATGTAGGTAAGCAGGGTTCCACCAACGATCGCGCAGGCAAGGAGAAGGCAGGCGGCAAGCATGGTCAGACGGAGCGGCCGCAAATCGCGGTATGAGAGAGCGCTCGAGACAGGGAAGCCAGTTCCATCGCCGTGCCTTTATTCTAAATTATGCTGCGCAAGAGCCGGCGCGGGAGCGCGTTCTATCCATGTTATATATAAGCTTCATGGCTATCTTATCCCTTAGAACTGTAGCGATCACGATTCTTGGTCTTGTCTTGACTGCGGCTGCCGATGACGCCGCGCCCAATCTTGAGCTGCACGATTTGAAGGGAATTTCGCATAGGCTGCAGGATTATCGCGGCAAGCCGGTGGTGCTGAACTTCTGGGCTACCTGGTGCGTGCCTTGCGCCACGGAGATGCCGTTACTCAGCGAAATGCAGAAGCGTTATGCAGGCAAGGTCGTGTTCATTGCTGCATCCGTGGATTTTGACGAGCAGAAGCCTTCAGTCGAGGCCTTTATCACGAAGCACCATGGCCAGGCATTGACGGTGATGATGGGCGCCGAACTCGACAACCTGCGCGACTTCGGATTGGCGCAGGTCATGCCGGGAACGGTTTTCATCGACGCAGAGGGCAAGATTGTGGAGCGGGCCAGCGGCGGCTTGAAGAGACCCTACCTGGAAGGACAGATGCGAAAGCTTGCGGGTGAGCCGGAGGCGCTTCCGACCAATCATGTGAAACCGGCCGGGAAAACGTCGAATAAAGCTTCGAAGGACCTGGGCGCCGCGGCCCGGCCAGTAACGCCATGAAGAAATACTCGATTGTGTCTATCATCCTGGCAATCGTATTTTCCGGCGCTGCGGCGCTGTGGATGGCGATTCAAGCCCCGGCACGCGCGGTGGAGAGAATTCTTGCCACTGTCAATTCTATCTCGGTGGGCGAGACAACTGAGGCTGAGCTGCTCTCACGCAAGGAATTCCAGACCCTCGACCGCCGGTGCAGTCGGGAAACTTGTGTCTATCACATGGCGGCGAATAACGCCCTTCTCAGCCAGCTGCATCTTGCGCCGTACACATTGATGTGGGCCTTAGTGCAGGTACGCGACGGAATGGTAATCGGTGTTTCAGTCACCGTGTCGAAAGAGGGTCTGAAGAACGTCACAATGAGCCAGGTGCGGACATTGCCGGAGGAATGCTCGTCCATTCCATGTGTGGAACCATTGGTCCTGCCGAACAAGTTTCTGATGAGCTACAGGCTCCTCTTCGATCATCAATCCGATCTCCGCAACCGCATCCCGGAGGCGATCAACGCGCAATGCTGGTCACACCTTCACGGATGCTCCACTTACGCTGAGCTGATACCGCTCTCGCGCGGTTTGAACCTGGAGCAGATTTCGGGAGCGGCGCAACCGCCAGCAATGCCCGCATTGAAGTAAAAAGCCCCAGAATTTTTCTGGGGCTTTCGGGTCCCGGAAGCAGATCAGCCCTTCTTCTTGTCGCGGTGAATGTCACGACGGTCGTGCCGGATGTCCCGTTTGTCTTTTCGCACATCCTGGCGATCGTGGTGCAGGTCCTTTTCGTCGTGATGAATATCGCGACGATCAGAGCGGAGGTCTTTGCGGTCGTGGGCAACATCGCGCTGATCCTTTCGTATGTCGGCGCGTTCTTTGGCTGCTCCGGCTTTGTTGCCGTCTTTTACGTCCTGGTGAAGTTCCTGGCGATCCTTGGCGATGTCGCGATCGTCTTTGTTGATATCGCGGCGATCGTTGCGCGCGTCAGCCCGGTCATGGTTCAGGTCGCGCTTGTCAGACTGAACGTCTTTGCGGTCCTGATTCAGGTCACGCTGGTCCTGGCGCAGGTCTTTTCGGTCTCCTTGTGCGTCAGAGTTGCCCGTGTTCTGGGCCCACAATGTGGTCCCCAGGCCAAGAACAACAAGTGTGAGCAGGTGGAATAAATGTCGTCGAATCATTTGAAGCGTGCTCCTTTCTTGCCCTCCAGAGTCATAGGTTGTCTGCGGATACTAACCCTGCGTCACAGAGAAGTTGCACTCTGGATTGGACAGCCGCACATTACCTGTGGCTTAAACCTGGCGGGCATTAGGACCAGCCTGAACGATGTCCCGAAATGAAATGCGGATGTGGAGGTCTGATAGGAAGGAAAGAAGCGGCCAACAGATGCCAGGCGCAGACAAAAATTCGAGCGCGGATTTGGAGCTCGAATTATCGCTTTTGTTTCGACTACACAGAAAACTGTAGTCATTGTCCTTAGGGTCATTGTACTGAGGTTCACAGCACTCTCTGGGGTGGAAAAACGGCGAACGCGGCAAGCTTTTTTCGTTCATTACTAATAAATATAATTCACTTAGTTTGTTATATTTACGCCGTATTTCCACGGGGGCCTTAGCGGCCTGGGTTAGTATGTTGCGGTACAAAAGTTCAGCCACAAAAGTCATTGTTTCAACGCACAATTTGTTCGTGTTAGGAAAACAATTGCAGTCCGCCAACTGCAAGGCTGAGTACATGCGGTTTTGGAAGCGCCCAGGGAAGGTTTCGCAGAGAAAAGTTGGACGGGAGAAGCTAGCAAGGTGAAGTCGCCAGCCAAGTCGAGGGGTCCCTTTGCCTCGCGGGGAGGATTCACTTTAACCGAGTTGCTCGTCGTGCTGGCGATCATTGGGGTCGTTGTTGGAGTCGCAATACCCAACCTGACTCGAAGCATCGACAACGCGAAGCTCAAAGCAGCAACGGAGCAGCTGGCGGCTGTCTATCAGGATGCGCGGTTGCGCGCCACCCAGACCAATACTCCCTATCAGGTCCTACTGTCGTCTGCGACGACAGCGGCTTCTTCCCAGGTATGTGTGGATCTTAATGGCGATGGAGCGTGCGGCGCCGGTGATCCTGCTACCGCCTTTCCCGCGCAGGTAAGCCTGAGCAATGTGGTTCCGGTTGCGCTGAACGCAACCCAGCTTGGTTTTACGCCCGCGACCATCGATCAAACTCTGGGAATCGCCTGGAATGGGTTTGGCATGCCGTGTCAAAGAAGTTCATCGGCGGCCCCGTGTGCCACGGTGGCAGGGTGGGTACAGTATCTGCAGTTTCAGCGTTCGGGCGGCGATGTTCTGTATGCGGCGGTAGCGGTGAGCCCCACGGGCAGAGTAAAGACGTGGATGTACGATCCCTCAGGAAACGGAAAGTGGTTCTAGATCACTACTTACTATGGGCAAAAAGCAGCAAATCCGAGACGGCGAGAGCGATGCGAAGTCGCGCGGGTTCAGCCTGCTTGAATTGTCGATTGCCATGGCGGTTCTGCTGGTGGGGCTGCTTGGCGGCATCGTGGTGATCAGCGTGGCAGCGACCAATAATGGACGCTCCAAGATCCACACCACCGCGGCAACGCTGGCGGAAAGCACCATGGAGAAGATCCTGGCCATCCCGCAAAGTGCGACCGGCGCAGCGGCGCAAACCCAGATTACGGACTGCGCGGGAAATACCTTTACGATCGAAACCTCGCAGGGCGGGTCGCCCACGATCAGCGTCGGCGCCTTTTCCGGAGCGATCGATTTCAATCAGCCGCCGAAGGCGAACTACTCCATGACGTATGCCATGTGCTCGTCATCGAAGGAACTTTATGACGTTCGCTGGCGGGTTGACGCCGGACCGACGCAATCCACACAACTGATTACCGTGTCCGCCAAGAGCGTGAGCGCGAATCGTGGCGCCCTGTTTACTCTGCCATACACCTTGCATGAGCTGAGGGGGAACTTTTGATGGCCATGAAACGGTCCAACCCGGTGACGCGCGCGGCGCAGGCTGGTGTGAAAGGTTTTACGCTGCTGGAACTTATCCTGAGTCTGGCGATGCTCCTGGTGGTCACCGGTGCGATCTTTGAACAGATCAACCGGATGCAGAAGAACTCCCAGTCCGAGGCGATGAAGCTTGACATGAGCCAGCAAGCGCGGGAGTTCGTCGACCAGACGGTTCGCGATCTGCACATGTCGGGATTTCCGAGCCCATCCATGTACTCGAATCCGCCCGTGGGATCGCCCATGGTAGCGGCAGGGTTGGTGAGCGTTTCCCCCACGCAGATTTTGTTTGAAGGCGACGTCAACAATGATGGCAACGTCTACAGCGTGACGATCACGTATGTCGCGAGCGACCCAAACGATCCGAATTGCCCGTGCGTGAGGCGCGCGGCTGCGCAGAAGATCCCCGGGGATTCGCTGCATCAACCGACCAGCCCAAACTATACCGAAGTCACGCAAGTCATGCCGCCCGGGACCAACGCGGGACAATCCGGCGAGGACCTCTTCGCGTACTACGATCAGAATGGCAATCCGGTGACTGTGGGAACGGGACTCGTGATCCCCGGCGATGCGAACACGATTGCGACGATCAAGACCGTCAAAATCAATCTCAGCTTGCTCAACAATCAATATGATCAGAGCACGAATCGGTATGACCGGATGTCGATTTCAGGCACTGCGAGGTTGAACCAATAATGATGAGAACCTCGGCCAAAACAAAAGGCAGCAAAGAGCGCGGCATGGCGCTGTTGCTGACGTTGTTTGCGCTGTTGTTGCTTTCCGGCATCGGGCTCTTCATGGTGCTCTCATCCAATACAGAAACACGCATTGACGCGAACTACGGCAGCAGCCTGCATGCGTATTACGGGGCGCGTTCCGGTTTGGAAGAAGTGCGCGACCGCATCAGCTATGCCTCGCCCGCCGTGACCGGAGGACAAGTTGGCGGCCTGGCGGATCTGCTTCCTCCTGATGTTGCCGGCAATGCTAATAGCCGCGTTGGCGTCCTTTATATTTTGAATCCGGCGAATGGCGAGACGGTCGATCCCACTGATCTCAGCAATCCTTATTTTGATGACGACTTATGCCATGCCTATGATTCGGGCACTCCCAAAGGGATCAAGTGTACGAGCGTTCCGGCCACGCCAAATTGGGTAGCCACGCAGCCGTCGCAAGTGCCTTCCACCGGCCGCCCGCTCGGCTACAAATGGGTCAGGATCAACATGAAGACCAACCGAATCGCAGATCCATATTTCGTGGATCTCACGGGAACGAGCGCGCCGGTGGATACGCGCGTGTGCTGGGATGGCCAGGCGGAGCAGCTGTTGCCTGCCGGCGGCAGTTCCACCTGCGATGCCAACGGCATGCAGACGGTTTACATGTTGACCGCAATGGCCACGACCTCAAACGGGACCGGCGTGAACGGGGCACGGAAGCTGTTGCAATCGGAGATCGTGGCGCCATCCATCAGACCGGCCGGGGCTTTGACGGCTGCGTCGATGAACCTGGCGAGTGTGACCACCCCCAATGCGGGTATTCCTCCGGTGGCCATTGACGGCCGCGTGCACAACCTGGATGGCTCGCTATTGCTCGATCCCATTACGCACCAGCCTACGAGCAAGAATGGCTGCTCTTCGATTGCCTCGGTGGCAACCAACAGCGGTACCGCGCAGATCGAGCAGATGCTGGACACGCTTCGCATGAACATTGTTAATACAGCGAACGCCTCGTGCAATCCGGACGGTACCCCTGTAAGCACTTGCACGCCGGGGTTATGGTGGGTGCGTGGCACAAACGCAAGCACGCGATTCGTGACCACCAGCAGCGGTTCAACATCTGGCGGTAGCGGTACCAGCGGCGGCAGCGGAGGCAGTCATGACGGAGGCACTTCCGGCGGCAGTAGTGGCCCCGACGGCGGCAGCATGAATGGGACTCTGGTTGGCTCCGGCGGCGGCAGCATGAATGGGACTCTGGTTGGCACCTCCACCAGCACCAGCCCGTGTGATCCCACCAACCCGAGCTGCTATACCAACCTGAATCTGGCAGCGCCGGAGCTGCTTGCGACAGCGGCGACCACCGGAGTGAATGTTCCGACGGTTACGGTACCAACCAACGCTCCCGCGCCTTTTGTCGGCAATTCCGGTAACCAGGCCGATGCTACGATTTACCAGCCTCCGCAAACGCAGACCGTAGCCAACGAGGTTGCCGCAGTCAACAATCTGGTGACAGCAGTGCACGGCATGGGAAATTATTTTGCTGTTTCAGCGGCGATGCTGGGCGCCGGCACCAACAACTACGGCACCCAATCAGCTCCTGCCGTCGTTGTAACCGATACCACGCTCACTCTGCAAAACGGCGCCAGCCTTTCCGGCTATGGCATCCTGGTTGTCCCAACCGCCCTGGAGATCAACAGCGGCGCAACTTTGTCCTGGAACGGTATTGTGCTGGTCAACTCGGCAACCGGGCACGTCACGGTCACGTCGGGCGCAAAAGGCTACATCAACGGCGCGCTGCTGCTGGCTCCCGGAGCGGTCTTTAATTTCTCCATTGCCTCGGCAGCTCCCTCTTTCCAGATTCTCTATAGCTGTGACGCTATCGACCTGCCCTTCAAAGGGCTGCCTTTCAGAGTGGTTTCCACCGCGGAAACGTCGTACTGATTCCGTCTCATCGACTTAACCAGAAGTCTAGAGTCGTAGCTCTGCTTTCATCGCCTTCTGCAGGGCCGCTTTGTAGCGTTCGTTTCCGGGTGCATTGGCATTCTTTGAGAACTCCAACGAACCAAAGCTTCCGATCGGCTTGCTGGTATCGTGCACATAATGCGCGAAGAATGCCTGCTTCGACTGCGGCGAATAGAGCAGGATGCCGAAGACTCCGTCCAACCCTCCACACAGATGTGCCGCGCAACCGGAGAACTTCACGACCTGTTCATCGCCTACATCCTCGATTTCCAACTGGCTCGAAGAACTAACGCCAAAGTCATCAGAGAGATTTCCCGAACGCCACTCCACGGTAAAGCCGCCCGCTACACGGTGAAGCACGGCTACATGCCAACCCGAGCCTGAAGCGCTCAAAACGGCGATATTCGCACCATCACGTTCCTGGCTGTCAAACGTCAAGATTGAATACAGCTTCTGCTTTGCCATACCGCCGCTGTTGATTGCCGCATTTAGCTGCCTCATGGTGAAGCCGGACAGGTCATCCTCCGCAGAGAACGCGACGACGCGAGGAATAATGACAACAATGACGCAAAATACCGATGGAAGGAGGAGCTTTTGCACTTGTGGACCCCAAGCAAATGGAATGGGTGAATAGTAGCGCAGGCAAATGGCGTTGGAAGCAGAAAATTCATCTTCCCTGCCTTCCGCACGCAATATTGCGGTGGATAAACCGTCGTCTAAAGATATGGGAACTTTTTTGCCTCTTTAGCCGTATTAAAGACCAGAGGCAGACGAATGACTTTCCTGCTGTGGTGTATTTTGCTGGTGCTCTGCTGGCCGCTGGCGCTTCTTGCCCTGGTGCTCTACCCGCTGGTCTGGCTGATTCTGTTGCCCTTCCGCATTGTGGGCATCGCCGTTGGCGGTGTACTGGAGTTCCTGCGAGCCGTCATCATGCTTCCAGCACGGGCGCTGGGCGGACGCAGGGCGTAGCGCTGACTGGTGGTTTTGGCTTAACTCTAAGTGGGTCAGCTTCGCTGCCACTATATCCCGATAATTTCGCCCTTATCATTTACATCAACGCTGACCGCACGGGAGACCTTCGGCAGTCCTGGCATCAGCATCATGTTGCCGGCGATCACCACCACAAATCCTGCGCCGGCAGAGAGCGATACGTCGGTGATGTTGAGCGTCCAGCCGGTGGGGGCTCCCAGAAGCTTGGGATTGTCGCTGAATGAGTATTGCGTCTTGGCAATACAGACGGGCAGCTTTCCGAAACACCAATCCTTGAGCTGCTGCAGTTTGGTTTTGGCTTTGTCGCTGAAATTGACTCCGGCAGCTCCGTAGATTTTCGTAGCGACAGCGGCAATCTTATCTTCCAGGGAGCTCTCCAGGGAGTACACAGGCTGGACGTTGGGATTGGAATTCTTGTCGATGGCCTCAACCACTTTTTGCGCTAGGGCAGCCGCGCCATCGCTGCCTTTGGTGTAGGCCTCGCTCAAAGCGCTCTCCACGCCCTGGTCAGCTGCATAGCCGGCAAGCAGCTTCAGATCGGATTCTGAGTCGGACGGGAACCGGTTGATTGCCGCAACCACGGGAACACCGAATTGCTTGAGGTTCTGGAGATGGCGGACAAAGTTCGGCAGACCGCGCGAGAGATCGCCTTCACCCTGATTGCGCAGGCTCTGGACGGTGGTGACGAGCACGGCGCAGGCGGGAGCGATACCGGAGGAGCGCATCACAATATCAAAATACTTTTCCGCGCCCAGGTCAGCGGCAAAGCCCGCCTCATTCACAACGTAGTCGGCCAGGCGGATTCCCATGTTGTGCGAAACCACGCTGCTGGTGCCGTGAGCAATGTTGCCGAACGGGCCGGTGTGGACCATTGCGGGCGTGCCTTCCGTGGTTTGAACCAGGTTCGGAAGAATCGCTTCCGCCAGCAGCGCCATCATGGCGCCGGTAGCACCAAGATCGGCGGCACGCACCGGCTTTCCTGAGCGCGAGACGCCGACGACGATCGCGTCCAGTCGGCGGCGCAGATCCGGGATGCCGGACGCCAGAGCCATTACCGCCATGACCTCGGATGCGGCGGTAATCACAAAGCCGGAGTTGCGCGTGAGCGCGCCTTTCTTTTCGCCGATATCGAGCGTGATTCGGCGCAGTGCACGGTCATTCATGTCCATGGTGCGCGGCCAGGTGATGCGCTCGATGTCGAGATCAAGGTCATTGCCGTGGAAGATATGAGCGTCAATCAGCGCGGCAAGCAGGTTGTGCGCCGAGGTGATGGAGTGGAAGTCGCCATGAAAATGGAGATTGATCTTCTGGCTGGGCTCGATCTGAGACTTCCCGCCGCCGGCAGCGCCGCCCTTCATGCCGAATACCGGCCCGAGCGACGGCTCACGCGAGGTGATGATGGCCTTCTTGCCAATCTTGGTCAGTCCCTGGGTAAGCCCGATCGAGGTGACGGTCTTGCCTTCACCCGAGGCCGTGGGGTGGGTGGCGGTCACGAGGATCAGCTTGCCTCGCCGCGGAAAAGCCGGATCGTTCAGGATATCCAGCTTAAGTTTGGCGCCGTAACGGCCGATGGGCTCGTAATAGGCTTCAGGCAGATTGAGGCGGGCGGCAATGGACTCAATTGGTAATAATGATTGGCTCATAAAGGCAAACGAATGAGTCTAGCCTTTTCGCAGGGAAGGAGCAAGTCGAACGTCCATCCTTCGCGGCCGTGCCCCGATAACAGCTCGATTGGTCAATGAAACCACAACCCGAGTAACACGCTTGACTTCTATGGGATTACGCATGCAATCTAATACCGATGCGCTACGGTCCTGAACACAAAGCGAGAACACACAAGAGGATTGTCAGAAACGCTTCCCGTCGGCTGCGTGCCAAAGGCCTGAACGGCTCTGCTGTGAGCACCTTGATGAAGGCTTCGGGCCTGACCCACGGCGGTTTTTACAGGCACTTTGGGAGCCGGGACGACCTGGTGGCGGAAGCCGTCGAGCAGAGCCTGCAGGAGCTGCGTGACCGGCTGATCGCTGCGGCGAAGGATGCCAGGCCCGGCGAAGGCTGGAAAGCCATGGTAAGGAGCTATCTTTCTCTGGAGCGTTGCGATCATTTTGATGACGGCTGTCCTATCGCTGCCCTCGCCCCCGATATCGCCCGGGCGCGGGCGGCAGTGAAGCGGCGGGGCTCGGCTGCGATCCTGAAATTTCGCCAGGAGATCCTGCCGTACATGCCCGGGAAAGACGCGGAACAAAAAGCAACGAATTTCCTTGCCATCATCACTTCCATGGTCGGGGCTATCGCTCTTGCACGTACGATGCCAGACGTGGCTGTTAGGCAAGCAATTCTGAACCGTGTCCGGGACCATCTGCTCGCAAGTTTCTGAAATTTTTTTGTAGCGATAGGATGACTACTATCATCTCATTGGGGGAATCGTTCTTTTGTAGGATGACACTCGTCATCTGGCAAAAGCGGGAAATCCGACAGGAGGTCAAAAATGTCGCCGGAAACTATCTTTCGAATACAGCTCGTTTTAGGTTACGTTGCATGGCTACTTCTCCTCAGGGCATACGTCATGCCGAGGTTCAGGACGATGGACGTGGTAGCAGCGCAACGCGCCATCGCTACATTGCACAGCTTTCGCTTTTTCGGACTAGTCTTTATTCTTCCGGGCTTCGTCGGCCCCAATCTGCCGGCCGGTTTCGCTCCGTTTGCTGCCTACTGGGACTTCGCAACAGGAGTGCTGGCGATGCTCGCGCTACTCACGGTAAGGATACGTCCGCTCTTCTGGCTGTTCGTGGTTGCTTTCAATGTGGTGGGAGTGGTCGACCTGATTCTGGACTATTACCACGCTACGCGGGACGGCCTTCCGGCAATCGCGGGGCAACTGGGCGCCGGGTACGCCATCCCGGTCCTTTATGTGCCGCTGTTGATGATTACGCATGTGGCCGCATTCTATTTGCTGCTGCGCCGGCAGCCGAAGACGGCGCAAGCATTGGGCGGTGAAACGGCTATCGCCTGAGACCGCGAACGTCTGTGAGATCCCTGCCGGCGACGAGGCGAACGTCGCCGGCGTAACCGGGCGGACGAGCGGAAAAAATGGCGCTGAGCTAGCTTGCGGCATCCGGCTGGGCCGGTCTCTCGTTTCTAACATTGAGCGTTGCCGGCATGAACTCCCACAGACGCCACAGCGCCAGCAGTCCCAAGGCAGCCAAATTTGGAAACAGAAGGGGAGCGAAGGGCGGCGCGCCATAGACATAATTGTCGAAGGCATGCACCGAGGGGCCTTTGAGGTTGGCGGTGACATGCAGCACAAACCCCCAGAGGCCGATCGCAGTTTCAAGCACTAACAGAAGAGCGCACAGAGCTAGAAATCCTCGCGAGACTTTGATCAGCAGCGGCGTGAGCAGGAACCCGATTGCCAGTGCGCTGGCTGCTACCGGGACCCATTCCAGGGGATTGAAAAATCCATTTCCGGCGTGATCCATCAAACTGAAAACAAAATTTCCAGCAAAACCGCCCAAAGCCATGAACAGCACCCACTGGGCCCACTCCAGCGAGTTTGTGTCAACCATGCGGTTCAACAGCAGCAGGAAACCGAGACCGGTGTAAGCGAGCGGTGCTGCAAACGGCGCAGAGTAGGTAAGGCTTCTTAGCGTGCGCTCATAAAAAAACGAGCTGTTGAGGTGATAGAGCACGCCAGCCAGGCCAACCAGAACGGCGATCCAACCCACTGCGTGACCAAGAATTGTCCAGAGTGAATGCCGCCGTCTGGCAAAGACCAAGCCGATAAGCAGGACCACAGGCGCGCCCGCGGAAAAATAAAGTGGAACATATTCGGCCTGCTTGCGAAAGCCGTTGGTTGAGTGCGCGAGGTAGATGTCGATTGCAAGAAATCCAAGATTAAAGAGAACGAAGAGTTCCAGCAGAAACCAGGGCACCAGCCAGCGGAGCGGTTTATTTGCGGGCATGCTGCTTCCTCAGTTCCGCTGCCATGGCTTGCAGCTCCACGGTTTTCCGCAGCATGGGATAGTTGCCATGCCATTGCACGAAATCAGAACCGCCCATGAATGCGCCGTGTTTGGCCGTACGTCCGTCATAGTGCCAGAAATCAAAGTAGACGAAGTCAATCGGATGCGAAAATGGCGGGCCGCTGACGGTGCCATCGGCGCGCAGACCGTCCATCAGAGCTTTGGCCGTGTTTACTTTGCCGTTGGTTGTCTCGACTACCTGCTCTGCCTGGGCGTACACGCGCTCGATCAGGGGCGAGGTATGGCACTGATTGCAGACTTGCTTCATCTTCGCCTGCGCCTGCGCGTAGTTCGGACGCTTCCTGGAGATCGCATCGGCAAGGAAATAAGACAGTCGCTCGGAAGGATCATGAGTCATTCCCAGTCCATTGATGCCGCTCATGTGGCAAGTGGCGCAGGTGGGAACGAACATTTCCCGTGTCGTAAGTTTCTTCGGTTCGACCGTCAGGTCGAGAAGCTTTTCCTGCGCGGAGAACATCACACCGTGTTTCGATTCCTCGTAGATTTCGATCTGTGAATGATCCGGCCCGAGGTGGCATTGTCCGCAGGTACGCGGCTGTCGGGCGATCGCCACCGAACTGGTGTGACGTGTATGGCAGGCCGTGCAGTTGCCGATCGTGCCGTCATCATTGGGTTTGCCGATGCTGTGGCATTGTTCGCATCCGCTGGTCATCGCCGATGGCCCTTCGAGCGTGGTAAACGGATGTGGCGGACGTTTAACTCCTCCCGGCTGGTAGGTCTCGGCAAAATTCACCTGCTCAGGAGTAAATGCTTTCTCGCCGCGCACAGCGGCCCACGATACAGCGGCGTGGCGGCTGCGCAGGAATTGCTGATAAATAGCTTCATGACAGCGCCGGCAGTTGCCCGGGGTCAGACTGCTCACGATGGTGAATCCGTTGTGCGCCTTTCCGTGTTGTCCATCCGCAGGCTGGTGGCAGTCAAGGCAATTAATGCCTTTCTGCGCATGTTTGCTCATCTCGTATTCGTGAACAATCGAATATTGCGAGCGCGCGTGGCACTCGGCGCACTTTCCCGAGGCCCGCACGAACTCCGCTTTTGCCTGTTCAGTCTCAACGCGCGGCCGTGCGCGGTTGATCAAAAATCCAGCCAGTACCAGGGCAAAGGCAATTGCGATAGCGATAAAAACGGAGCGGAAAGACATGCGCGGCTCCTGTGGGCTCAATCAAACAAGTCTAGCGCAAGCGGAGAACTTTTCAACTTGCCTGACCTAAGAGTAGTGCGGTGCTCTTCACTTTCCGGCGCTCGAGCGCTCGCGAATCATTGCGCCGGTCTCTTCGAAACAAGCCGTCGCAGAAGATGGCCCTTCCACATCCACAATCCTGTAAGCACCATTACAGGAAGGAAGACAAAGCGGGTCGCGGGCGCATACTGCGGAAGTCTTTCAAACGGACTGTAGATGTAGCCGAGTATCGGAATGCTGAAGATGATGTGGATCCAGCGAAAAATCACCCGTAGTGTGCTTTGATTCATGATGATATTCCTCCAGCCTTCAATGTTTCTCGGTGTTGGGCGGCCAGTTGGGGGCTTCAACGCCGAACTGCTTTGCATATTCCGCGTTCAATCGCTGCCAGCCGCCAAATTTTATGGCGTCAGGGCCGACCATGCGGCCAATGGGAGTTCCGCCGAGAAGGTGATCCAGCACATCGAAACAGATGTGCCACCCGGCAGCACCCATCGAGATGTACGGGCGCGCGATGTTGGTCCACAGGGTCAGGCGCGTGCCGTTGCCGAGCGGATCGAGTTGCCACCGCATATCGAAGCCACCCCAGTTGTACTCAAGCAACTTGGGAGCGTCTGCGCGCGTCACCTTTGTTTCGGTGATGTGCGGCGCTGGGGCTCCCACCGTGGTGAGTTTCACCGTGGCTCCCGCTGTACTCAGGTTTCCATCGGCGTCAAAGGGAGCCCATTCGCGCAGATGCACAGGGTCGGTAATCGCCTGCCAGACTTTTTCCGGAGAATGGCGTAGCTCTCTGACAAGGATGAGCGTCCATTTCTCTCCGTCCTTTCGTACCTGCGCCATGTTGGCCGGTCCCGGTGTGTACTCCGCACGATTGGTCATCGTTTGTCTCCTGGTCGTTTTTTGGGGCGCTGTGAACGGCCCTTCCTAGTAGCGTGCCAGCTGGACGATCTGAATGAGGTTACCGCAGGTATCATTCAGCATGGCAATAGTCGAGCCGGTCACGGCGGTGGGCGGCATTGTGAACTCGGCGCCGCGGCCCTTCATCCGCTCGTAATCGGCTTTGATGTCATCGGTGTAGAACATAGCGGCAGGCTTGCCCTGTTGAACCAACGCCTGCTGATAGGCTTTAGCCGCAGGATTGTCGTTGAGCGCCAGCTGCAGCTGGGAGCCGTCCGGCTCTTCGGGCGAGCCCACGGTCAACCAGCGAAACGGTCCCTGGCTGAAGTCGGCCTTCTTGGCGAAACCCAGCACGTCTGTATAGAAGCGCAGAGCTTTGGCCTGCTCATCTACGTATACGCTGGTCAGTTTGATTTTCATTTCGTTTCTCCTTTCGACGGTCGCGGCCCAGGCCGCGTTATCTCTTCCTGTTCTTCTTTTTCGGTGATGTCGATGGATCTTCATCCATGCCGTCGAGGTGGCGTTCGAGAGCATCGACGTGAGTGGACCAGAAGCGGCGGAACTGAGCCAGCCAGTCATCGACTTGCTGAAATGGTTCCGGCTTAAGCCGGTAGAGACGACGTTGTGCGTCCACCGTGGATTCCACGAAACCGGCGTCGCGCAGCACGCGCAGATGCTTGGATACGGTGGGCTGGGGCATGCGAAGCTGCCGCTCGATCTCTCCCACCGACTGCTGTGACGAGACCAGGAGGCTCAGGATTGCGCGACGGTTTGGTTCGGCAATGATTTCGAAGGCAGATTGCATATTCTTTATATACTATGTAGAGTATATACGTGTCAAGGAATATATTCAGGAAAAGCAGCAATGCAGTGGCCCCCACGGCCACCCAGCACGCTGGAGAGCCGGCAAAGAAATGCTGGAAGAGCTGAATCAATTCTTCCTTCGTTGAGCTAGAATTGCTTCGCGTTGCCACAGATGAAAGGTCTGCACTCACGTCCGGTACGCGTGCGGACGCAGGCGCGAACAAAGTCCGGTTCCGTACGCTTTGCTTCGCTGATGTCTGCGCTGCTGATCCTGGTCATGGCTTCGTCGGCGTCAGCGTGTGTGGCCGGATGGGGTAGCGGGACTGGGGACTCCTGCCGGCGGTCGAACAGCCGGCAAGCTTGCAATCGAAAGCACCCAGGCGCCACTACCGCCATTCACCCCGGGTGCGGCTTTTACCTAAAAGCGCCGCCGGCCAAGTGTGGCCTGCGTGGTTTTATCCAGTTTCAATTCGTAGCTCTCCGCACATTCACTATTTCCACGCCGTTGCGCCGTGCGGCCAAAAACGATGCTGCGCCATCCGATTCATTGATCCTGGTTTCCTCGATCGGTTCTCCTGAGACAGACCGCGGACCGCCCCGCTCCTGAAATCAAAAGCCCGCTTTGCGCACTGGAGGCATACGTGTCTCTTGTGTATTTCCCTGGACGTCCAAAACCTGGCTTTTAAAAGGAGCTATCATGAAGACTATTTCTGGCGTTTTGTTTTTTCTGCTTGTCTGTTGCACGCCGGTTGCCTGGGCTCAGCGCAGACCCGCGATCGGTCAGTCGCTTGACCATTGGGTCAGCACCGCGGAAAGAGAGATTGTCCCGGCGGCTGATGCCATGCCCGAGGAGAAATATTCCTTCGCGCCAACCACGGGCGAGTTCACCGGTGTGCGCACATTTGCCGAACAGGTGAAACACCTGTCGGCAGCCAACTACCAACTGGCGGCGCGAGTGCTCGGCCAGCAGCCTCTCCATGGCGAACGGGATGAGACTGCTCCCGATTCCGTCAAGAGCAAAGCGGAGATCATGGAGTATCTGAAAGGTTCGTTCGCAGAGTTGCATCGGGCAGCGGCCGCCATCAACGAAAAGAACATGCGGGAGCCTATCACCGTTCCGTCTGGCAGCCGGCGGATGACGCGTCTGGAGTTTGTGGTGGACGCCGTTGCCCATTCCTATGATCACTATGGACAGATGGTGGAATATCTGCGCATGAGCGGCATTGTTCCGCCCGCCAGCCGCAAATAGGTAGTTTCACGCTTTTAACATTGCCACCCAGCATCTCTGTTGGGTGGCATTTCTTTTGAGTTGGGGCATTGGGCGCAGCTGATAGACCGTGGATCAGCGCCGCGAGTCCGGCGGAACAAGGCTGTTGGCGCGGTAGTAGACCACCAGTTGGCCATAGTGCTCCCCGCTGTGCTCAATGGCGAACGTCCACATAGTCGAGTTGTGGGCGAGCCGGTTGCCAAAAAACTTTGATGTCTTGTCAAGTCCCGCGTCGCCCTGCTGTTGAATGACTTGCGCGCCGTCCGCAACCGCCTCTTGCACGAACTTCACCACGTCGGCCTTGGTCTTGAATGCGTCGCGGGAAGGATTGTCGCCTTCGCCGAAGTCAGGTCCGACATTGGATCCGGCAATCCTGCGTATCACAACAAAATCCAGCGCAGCGGCGTGGAGAAGGTTCTGGGCGAAGGTGCGCTGATCCTTCTGCACCTTGAAGTCGTATTTGTCTTCAGGGAAATCCTTCGCCATAGCGACGAGCTTATTTCCGATATCGTTCCACCTCTCCAGCATCTCCTCAGACCGGGAGCGCGCCGGAGCCGGAGCTTGATTTTGGGTTTGGGCCTGAAGACCCGTTGCGACGCCGCCAAGCAGGGTAAGCGCTGCCAGCGCAAGCAAAGATAGAAGCGATGGTTTCATTGTGGATTGCTCCTTGTTTGGATCCGCTCAGAAATAGTCCAGAGGTTAGACGTAGCGCCATTCGTAAGGTTTGAGCAAATTTCGGACATGCGATGTAAATCACCGCCCCCGGAGCGAGGGAGTCGGGCCCCCACTGCGAGGTCGTTGCGCGCGGTGAGAGAGAACCGCCTGCAACGGGTGAGGATGGACGGGAAAAACCGGCCAGTTGCTGTTGGCTGCAGACTGGCCGGAAAGGCAGGATCATCAGATCAATAAAATCAATGGCTCTTGCAGCCGGGGAACTGTTCGTGATCTTTGATCGCCACGTCAGAATTTACGCAACCAAAGAAGCCCATGAGCCCGGGTTGCGCTGCGTAACCCAGGTGTTCATCAAGATCGAAGATGTCTTCGATGGTCTTCAACAGCGAGTAGTGATTGAACGGAATATCGGAGACGGTTCCGGCTTTCAGGAAGGGAGAGAGCAGGACCGCGCCGGTGCGATCGCCGCCGTAGCTCTTGAAGGTCAATGTGAACGTCTGAATCTTGCTTGATTGCGGAAACGGGCCAAGGTTTGGGCCAGGCTGCTGGTTGCAACAGAATGCGCCCTCAAAATCAATAACGACACCACCGGGACCGGCCTCGATCGCGGCCCCTGCTTCATCGAAGTTGATGACCAGTAATCCGTCGCGACGAAAGGCTTCGGAACTCATGATCAGCGGCACCCATTTCTGCAGGAACAGGTCGGCCGAGACCAGGCCGCCCGGCTGCCCCGTAACACAGGGAGCATCGTGACCGTCGTCACAGAGGTTGGGCGTGATGAATACCAAATTCGGGGTGGTGGACTCGGAAGCCAGATCTTGGGGAAGCTGGTTGAGATTGACAACGTTGCTGTTGCAATCCGGCGAGTCAATGATGGAGTGAAAGTAGACGAACGGATTGTGCCGCGCAGCGTACTGATCTCCGAGAGGAACCGTGAGGGAAGGCGCTTCGGCGGCTTCGGTGTTATCAACCTGATTGAGAGGCGCGTGCCCGCAGGTCGCCGACTCGCGCTTGGGGTTATTGCCCATGTCTCCCATGTAGGCGCGCCAGGTTTTTCCTGCGGCCTTGAGCTGGTCAGCCACCGTCTTGATCGAGGCAGGATAAACACACCCGCTGCCGATCGCCTGCCCGTCTGGAGTGATCCCGGTGAGATTGAAGTCGGCATAGGTAAAGCAATCGTTGCGGGTTTCAGGAGTTGCCGCCTGCCCGCTGATCATGGAAATGTAGTTGTCAAGACTGGCATGGCCGGTGCCGAAGTACTGGTTCAGCAGAACGCCCCGGGAAGTGAGAGTTTTAGAAAGAAACGGGGCTTTGGAATTCGGACCAAAGGTGACGTCGAAACCTTCATTTTCGAGAACGATGACGAAGACGTGACGGATTTTGCCGTCGTTGTCTCTGTCACGGTCGTCGTTGGCGGCGAATGAAGAGCCTCCGCATATTCCGATCACAAGTGCGATCAGGCACACTCTGGCGATAAGTTTGCTCATGTTGCCTCCTAGGTTGGTTAGGGTGGTCTGGCAAGCGATTCGCCGAAGGCTACAGGCAAATGTTTAAGGGATCGTGAAGGCGGGAAGAAAATTGTGCGAACTTCTTTGCGTATGCTTTTACGCTGTTTCAGGTATCAGCCGTCCCGCTGAAGCAGACTGTGCGGATTCCCACCCTTTGCTACGAGCGCAAGAACAAAAATGCGCGATCTTCGCTAAGGATGGAGGGCCCGACATTGGTTTCGGCTAGCGGGGTTGGCCCCGTCGCAGGCTCCACAGTCCGCGGACGGAGAGGATGAAGGAGAACATCCCGGTCACGCCGAGGATGATGAAGGTCCAGAAAAACAGGAAAGCCCCACTGTACCTGGCGAACTCGCGGCCGAAAATGCCTGGGGGTGCCATGACGTGGACGATGGGCATCGCCATCGCAAGGATCGACCCAATCAGCATGATGATGTGCCCCGATCGCCGTTCGGCGAGAAACAGCGTTCCGTAGAGCCAGACGACCAGGATGGGCACGGCGACAAGGGTTGATCCTCCTGCCTCGGGCATGCCAGCCCTGGCGTGCAGGGTATCCTGCGCCAGGTGAAACGTCACGAAGAGGATCGAGAGCAGGGACGCGATGGTTAATATGAGGTTGTGCTTCATGGATATCCTCCAAGTCTGCAGGAAGATTACCTGATCTTCCTATTCGAGGAAACCTGATAGGCCGATGCTACTGGTGCGAGTGGTTTCGTGGAATAGTTCCAACTTATTGCCCCATCCCCCTTTTCGCAAAAACCGCGAAAGGATGGGGCACCCGGCGACCTACCTTCATGTCCACTTCAGAACGATCGCTGCGAACCATCAACACAAGATCCAGCCTGATGACACTTGCGGAAGGCGAGGACGACCAGCGCGTGCTCGACCGAAGTTTCGTTGCAGGCGGCGAGCGTCGCAGCTGCGCGGCTCGCGCTGGTGTGGTCCCCGGATTTTTCGTAGGCGTACACCAGCAACTGCAAGGAGAAGAGGTTGCGCGCATCCTGTTCAAGATGGGCGATGGCCCGGCTATAGTCGCCTTCGGCGTATAGGACGGCGCCCGATGCGCCATGATAAAACCTCTCAATGACGCTGTCATTGGCAGTCTGGGCCATTTGTCTGAGCCGATCAAGGTTTTGCCCGGTTGAGGCTTTGTCCTGCAGTCGCGCTCCGAGTTGCACGCGCGCGCGCAGAATATTCGCGGCCTCATGCTGAACATCACGTTGTATTGCCGTTTTTGCATTCTTAAGGGCAGCATCGGCTCTGTCCAGAAACTGCAACCCGCGCTTAGGGTCAGGCTGATACAAGGCCATCAGGCGATAGATATCTGCTTCTAACTGGCTATTCTCTCGTGCATGTTCCTTATCGGCGATGGCTTGAAAGGCACGATCGGCACCCTGCCAGTCAGATTCGCGGACATACGTCGTGGCTTCCCTGACGCGGAACCGTACTTCATCGATTTCGGCAGGGTGGAATTTCTCAAATCCTGCTGCATACTCCCGCCGGGCCTGTGCCTGCTCCCCTTTGAGGGAATATGAGTCAGCCATGCCGAACTGCGAAGGATAGAAAGTGGGATCAATTTTCAGGGCAGCCTGATAATGCTGAATCGACTCATCGAATCTCCCCGCATAGCGCAACATCTCTCCGTAGGAGTCCTGGGAATTGGGCTCACCGGGTAATGATGCTGCATATTTTGCGATTGTATCGACGGCTTTATCGTACTGCCGGAGGCTGGCGTAGGTATACGCTTTCGCATTTAACATGCCCGGAGAGTCGCCAATGCCTGACTGCTCCAGAACGGCCAGCGCATGGTCGAGCTGTGATTGACTGAACAACCACCAAACACACATATAGACGACCAACTTGTCTTGCGGATATTCGTGCAGTGTCTCGTTCATGCCGGTGATGGCATCGATGCTGTTTCGGTCGACGGAATCCTGGTGCCACTGAATGACAGCTCGCTCCGCGGGACTGGCAAACTGGCGTGTGGCAAATGCCTTCTGCTGTTCGGCAATTTGCTCGGCGGTATCCATACTAATGATTGCCAGTAATTGATGTGCCATCGCAAACTGCGGATCGGCCGCAACCGCCTGGTGCAACTTAGCGACTGCAGCTGGGGTCTCTAGACGCTCAAAAAACAAATTCACCGCTTCGTCGGCAAGGCGGCGAGCTTCTATGGACTTGGTCGTAAGTGGGAATGAAGGCCCCGACGCGTGCGCCGCAACAGCCGAACCCAGCAATGCAAAGGCAACAATGGCCGGCAAGGCTGAAAGGCGCAATACACTGGCGAATGCTGTTTTGCGCATGGTTAGTCGTCCCCTTTCAGCAGATAGTCAAGGTCAAATGGGAGTTTCTTGTCTATCTTGATGATTTTCACGTCTTTCGTTAATGAGTAAAGATCCACGAAGCCGATGGTCCCGCGAACAACTGAAACCAGATGCAAAACTTCTGCGTCAGAATTGGCAACCACGATCAGGCCAGGGTGTGCCTGAATGAAAGCGCGCACTTGTTCAGGCGTGGTGTTCAGAAGCCTGCGAAAGACAAGCTCTGCGTCCGGCGAGGACGGATCGCGCATGACGATCTTGATGGGCTTCCCATCCGTCCACGTCTTGGTTTTACCGTTCAGGATGTTGGCAAGTTCTTTCGTCGTGACGTTATCCGTCTGGTTTTCCTTATCAACGACAACGGCGAGTTGCTTGGCCTGGGCAAGCCCGGCAACGAGAACGACCATTGCCAACAGTGCAATGGTGCGTACATTCTTCACAATGCAGCGATTGTAGCGGTGACTGGAATACCGGCGTTAATGACCCAAGTAACCCGACGTTTGCCCTAGGGTCGGAGCCCCGCAAGGGGATGACGCGCTGAGCCGGCAGCGGGAAAAACTTCGGGGTCGATGCTGCGGTCCACGAGAGCATTTTCCTCCACACGAAAAAAGGCTGGCAGAATTTCTCTGCCAGCCGTGAGGGTCATGGAATCGCCGTGATCGCCGCAATCGCCGTGATCGGAATGACAGATCAAAGCCTGCAACAGACTGTCAGTGGCTAGCAGATTCTCCAAAGAAAAAAAAGGCTGGTGGAATCGCTCCACCAGCCGTGTGAGGGTCGTACGGTTTTTTTCTATTGTTGTTTGTTTACGGCAATACCACGTACAGGTGTCCCTGGCCTGGGGTTGGGTTGCGGGCCGGAGGCACGGGCAAGGAAACGGGGTTGAGACTGGGATCGTCGGCGATGCCGAGCGTTCCATCGGGAGCAAAACCGAGCGCCGTTACATTGCCGAGAGGGGCGTTGAACGGGAGCGTCGGGCTAAGCTGGCCCTGATCGGTCCAGACGGTATCTTTGGAACAGAGGAAGCTCCACTGATCCACTTCTACGGCGCCGCCAAGGTAGAGCGAAGGCAGGGTTGAAGGATAGTTGGAGACCCGGGTCTGGCAGGGAACCTGGCCGGTTGGTCCGAGGGTGAGCGCCATGGGAACGTCGATGTCAGTGGGAGGAACCGCAGTTCTGGTGGTTGATCCGCTGACAAAGGCGGCGAAGCCGGTGAACTCGATGGCATGACCGCGGCTCAGGCTCGGCGCTGCGTTGAGGATGACGGTCGGCAGACCGGTCCGGGAGAGACTGTTCTTATCCGGCGGCCCATTTTCCGCGATGTGCAAGTCGTAGCCGTTGAAGACCATGCTCTGCACGCCTTGTCCGTTGAGGGTTGTGGCCACCGGCTGGGCAGCGCTGGGAGCAGTTGCCGGGCTCGAGATCTTGGTGACCTGAGCGCCGGAAACCGGACCGACATAGAGAGAGCCTTCAGGTCCAATGGCAAGGCCAAGAGCAATGGTGCCCCGACCCTGGCTGAGTACGCCGCTCTGCGACACGGTTTCCGTGACCGGATCAAAGACAAACCTGGCGATTCCGTTGAGAGAACCGGAGGGGTCCGCGAGGTAGACGTTGATCTGGCCGGGTGTGCCGTTCAGAGGCGGCGCGTCGGCTACTGCCTGCCCCGGAATGAAGGTACCGTTCGGTTTGAAGCAATTAGTCAGCGACGCGGTGCCGATTCCCGTGGCATCGACGCGGCAGAAGCCCTTGCTTTCGTCGGACACCCAGAAGTGGTTGCCGAGGAAGACAAGCCCACGCGGGTGAGTGAGGCCGGTAGCGCGCAGTACAGCTCTGGTGGCGGCGAGCCGGCGATGATCGTTGGGTACCAGCGGCGTGCCAACGCCAGCCGGGCTGTCCACGATGCCGGGTTCGGCGGTGGGAGCGCCCAGTAAGTTGGTGGCAACGAAGGGAAGCACCCAGGCTCGGCCGGTGCGAACCAGCGGAGCAGCGACTTCGGGAGCCGGAGCTTCGATGGTTTCGTCGTCGGTGATCAGAATGTCCCCAGTTGCCGGATCGATATTGAGGCCGCGAGGCAGTGCGTAAGCGACGTGGAACGCGCTGGGCGGAATGGTGCCACCCTGGCTCCAGATCTGGAAGCTGGTGGAGTTACCAGAGAGGAATGCTCCCTGGGTAATGTTGGCGCGAACGATGCGTCCGCCGTTGGCGAAGTACAGCCATGGCGTTCCATTCAATACGGTGGAAGCCAAGCCCATGGGGAACTGAATGTTCTGGAATTGCAGGTTGGCAACGCACTGAATGGCAACGGTCAGGCTGTTGCCGGTGGGGTTGCAGGCGGTGGCATTCTGAATGCGCTCAGCGAATCCGGCCTGCACCACCCAGAGGTCGGTGCCGATCCACGCCTGGCTGACCAGACGCTTATCATTATCAGACTGTCCGACCAATTCCATTTTCAGCGTGCCTGCGGGAATGGGCGAGGGCGTCCGGGGATTCGTGATGCGATAGATATGACCGCTCTGGAAGAAGGTGACGTAGAGCTTGCCGTCGGGGCCGATTTTGGCCGATTCCGTGCGAAGCTTCGCTGTCGCCAAGCCAAAGGGGTTCAGACCGGAGCCAAGAGGGCCAATCATGTTCTCCACGTGCGCGAGATCGATGATGTTCTTGGTCGGATCATTGGGATCGATGATGAATTGAAACCTGTTGACGCCTCCGCCGGAGTTGTCGGCGACGAAGACGTATGAGGTGAATCCACCGGGAGCAAGATGATCATCAGCCCAGGGTTCCGAGGTGCCGTTCAGGAAACAGGTGCTGATGTTCAAAACGCCGTTATCCAGCCGGCAGAAGCCGCTGGCGCCATCTCCTACCCAGTAACTGGTGACTGCGCCAACTCCGCCGGGACCGGGAATGGTTACGCGAACCACACCCCGAGGACGAAACATGCTTGAGGGGGCGATGTTGGTGCTGTCTGTGGCGAATGCGCTGGCGACGGAAAGCAGGGACACAAGCGCTATCTGCAGCAATCGCTGCAAAAGTTTGGAGTTCATTGTTCGGTTCCTCTCTTATTTCTTCCTCGCCCCCTGCTTCTGTCGAACGTCAGAAACGGGAAGCAATTTCGTTGTTACGGGGCTGCCGGGTGGAAGTCCCGGCAGCCCTCGGTTAGGGGTTATCGCGTGATCGTTACACCTGAGGTTACGATCCCACCGGCGCTCGACCGGATGGTGGTCAGCGGCGGAGGCGGAACGTTGGTGAAACGAATCGTGAACACGCCGGTCGCGAATGGAATCACAGGACCCATTTCGCCCGTGTACGGCTGTCCAGTTGCAGGATTGATAGTTGGGCTCTCGCCATTAGGTCCGGCGAGGGTTACGAACAACCTGGCTCCAGGAGTGAAGTCGCTCGCATTAATGACCAGACGCGCAATCTTTTCGATGTAGCGCACGTGAGCAACCGTGATCAGATCTTCCACCGGATTGACCACCACTGTGATTGATGTCGAGGCAGTGGCTAAGCCAGCGGTCGAACTGGTAGCGGTTACGGTAAATGTGAGAGCTTGCGGCGCAACCAGGGCAGGCACTGTCGGCGCTGTGAAGGTTTGGACTGAACCATCAGCAGCGGTTGGCGTTAATGCCACAGCGGGACCTGCAGTTTGCGTCCAGGTGAAGGTCAGGGTTCCGCCGCTGGGATCAACTCCAGTGGCGTTCAGGGTAACGCCGGCTCCGCTAGCCACTGGGCTGGTCGGAGTTGCGGACGCAAAGACTGACGGTGCGGTGCCTGGAGGTGGAACCGCGATCGGCACGCTCAGCGTCGTCGTGCTTGGTTGCGTGGTGTTGCCGCCGCCAACCGTCAGCGAGAAGCCGAGGCTCAGCGGAGAACTTACCACCGGAGCCACGAACGTCGCCGTCGGGCTGGTCGGATTGGTAATGGTCACGACCGGATCTCCGGGATTGACAACTTGCGTCCACTGGAACGGCCCGTTGACCGGAGTGCTGCCCGCGGAGCTAAGTGTCACAATCGTGCCCGCGGTGATTGGATTGGTCGCGCTCGAGTAGCTGGCCACAGCCTGGGCTACGCCGCCGGGAGCATTGTTCGGTGAGCAGCCAACTGCCGGCGTCACGTCATCCGGGAACGGATTGAGCTGGCCGATCGACTGGGTGGTTTGCGGAATCGGAGTTTCTGCGCGCCGTGCGTTCAACTGAATCAGCTCGCTGTCAAAGACGCTGCTCGGTACCGGCCACGGCCCGGTTCCATTCACCAGGAAGGGCAGGTCGCTGAAGTTCGAACGAGGCGGCAGGTTGCCGGAAACCAGAGCTTCAGGGAAGATGAATTCCGGGTTTGGAAGCTGATAGTAGTTGAATACCAGACCGTTGTTGTTCACGCCTGGTACTGAGCCGCTGATCTGCACTGCGGCGTTTTGTGTTGGAGGCAGGAAGGTACCGCCGTTTGGACGGAAGCGCCAGCGGCCCTTCTTACCGATCAGAGGCAAGCCCTGCTCCACCGGGAAGCTTGCAACCCAGGCGGGCAGGCGGAACGTAAGATTTCCGTTGCAATCGATATCAATCGCGGAGATGTCGACGTTGCGCAGCGGATCGGTCATCATGCCTTCCACGCGGGTGCGGCGCGCCGCTTCCTGCGGGAATGAAGGGTCAGGGGTTCCACCTGCGCCTTGCAGCAAGACTTCAATCACCAGGTACGCCGGATCAGTCTGGGGGAAGGTAAACACACCCAGGTTGGCCACAACTTCCGTCGCTGACATGAAAGGCGTTCCCTGGCTATCCAGTTCCAGTGTGCCGATGACAGAGATGAAATCACCCACTTCGAACGGAACTTCCGTATATGGATCCTGCGGGAAAGGATTATCCACGGTCGGCGCATCGCCGGGCGCGTTCATCGTGTAAATGGTGCGGATAGCGCCGGTTTCGTCGCGAGGGCGATTGACTTCAGGGCACTGTGGATCGTCAGAGCCACCGAGATAAGGATCAACCGTGCCTGAGTTGGTTACGCCATCAGCCAGCGTCGCTGTCCAGGTTCCAGGAGCAACGCGGGGAATGCACATCGGGAAACCGGTTTCCGCGCGAACTGTAGGATTGCCTTGGTCGGCTGTGAAGCGTGTGTCTGGCGACTGGCCGGCGCTGTAGCGTCCTTTGTTCCAGATATTGCCGTTCAGGTCAGTGATCTGAATGGCAGGATCGTTGATCTGGATCCGATGGCCGTTGACGACAAAGCTGCCGTCGGCATAGTTGATGGACTCGATGTAACCCTGGAGGCCGTTGGCTGACTGCTGAGAGATGAACACTAGGCCGGCAATGTAAGCGCCATGCACGATATTGCCTTGAACGTGAATTTCATAGGTGCCCGGAAGTCTCACGCTATCGGAGAGCGCCATGCCGGTCTCTCCTGCCACCCCTGTGGGATTGTTCTCAAAAGCCTCTTCCCAGGTCATTACCGTGTTGGGGAAAACCACCAGTACGTTTTGTGGAATCCGGATCGTGTCGTTGTTCACCTGCACCCAGCCGCCCGAGGTCTTGCAGGCAGCCGGAGTGGGCGCCGACGGCGTAGGCGTTGGAGTAGCCACCGGAGTGCTGACTCCTGCCGTCGTATCCAGCGTTACGCCGACAACCGGGTCGCACAGAGCATCGACTGAGGCGTACTCAATGAAGCCAAGCGTGTCAAAGCCTACCGGTATGGTCTGGAAAGCCGGGATCGTAGCCGGCGTCGGGGGTGTCGTCGGCTTGGGCCACTGAGCCTGTGCGGCTGTCACGGCGAAGATCAGCAGCAGGGTGACGACTGCTGTCTGGAAAATTTTTGTTGCCTTCTGGTTTACCCTCATGGTGAAACTCCCTTCCGTCAATCTGCTACTTCCCCTGGGTCTTCTATTGCCCGTTCGTCCGTGATAGCGTTCGCACTCGTACTGCTGGCCCCGCCGCCCGCAAAAATGCGGCGGGACGCGAAATCTAGTTGTGCTGATTCTTCAGCAGGTTCTCCAGGAACGTGGGCTGTGGCGCGCCGCCACTCTTGCCCGTTGCCGGAACTTCCATTAGCTGCGTTGCCGCCTGTCCTGGATGCGCCGAGTCTTTCTGTACATTGCCGCTGCCGTCGGTCGGGTGTCCGTTCGGCGTGAACAACTGCGGATGATCAAACGGCGCCGCCTGCGCCACTGTGCGTGGATCGGTCAATCCATTGCGCAGGAAGTCGACCAGGTCCTGCTTTTCCTGCAGCGTGAATCCGATGGGAGCGATATCGGGGTCCATGATCGGGTTTTCGCTGGCTGTATTGAAGTCGCCACCGCGGTTGTAGAACTCCACCACCTGCTCCAGCGTCAACTGGCCGCCGTTGTGGAAATAAGGTGCAGTGAGCGCGACGTTGCGTAACTGCGGCGCCTTGAAATATCCAGTGCGGGCAATGTCATCGCCGCAATTCAACGGGCCCTGTGAGATACCATCACCGGGGCGTCCCGGGATGAGGAGGCTGAGCGTCGGATCGTTGCAAACGCGCTCGCGCTGAAATTCGCCGTTGGACAATGGCAGACCGGCAACCGGATCGGCTCCCGCAAGGCCTGCATCTTCTGCTCCCGGCCGCACACCGATGTGATAGAAGCCCGTGTCATAGACGCGCACATTCAGGTCGCCCATGATCATGCGCTCCAGCGGATTCGGACCAACCGTATCCACTGCTGCGTTGGAAAGTTCAGGTCCGCCGTGGCACACCACGCACTGGCCCTTGGTCTGGAACATCAGGAGGCCATGCAGCTGGGCTTGCGTCAGCGGCGTTGCGCCAACGGAATAGTTGATCCTGACGGGCACGGTCGAAACCGGCGGATCCTCAAAATTCACTACGATTGTTCCGCTGGCGTAGTCAACCGTGCCGTCGACGCCGGTGCCGGTGAAGCGGCCAAAGCCATCGTCGAAGGCGTACACGTCCTGGTCGCTGAAATCGAAATTTGGGTTCAGCGCAATCACCGAGACTGTGTAAGGATCAAGGCCGGGAGCCAGCTTGATGGTGTATGAGTTGCTCTGGTTGTCGCCGGTCAGCGTATAGGTCTGTTGCTGTTCGAGGTATTTTTCCAGAGGAGTCTGATCCGCGATCAGCGTGCTTTCATACATCTGGATGGCCACGCCCCAGAACAGCGAGAAGTTGTATTCCATCTGCGAGTAGTCAGTGGTGCCGGCCGCGCACGTCTCATGGTTCGCCGGATTCACCTTCGCGACAATCGAACCGTTAGCTGCCAGGCACAGGTGGAGCGGGAACCGCCACCAGTCAGCCTGGAAAGCTCTCTGGATCAGTTCCGCATAGCTCGTGTTCAAGCCTTTGTCCGGAGCGCTGGAGAACGCGCCCAGCACGCTGTCGGTCGGATCTACGAACTGCTTGGCCAGCGGCTTTCTGGCCAGAAGTTTCTTGCCGACGTCATGGAAATTGCGATCATCGGCTGACATTTCCGTGCTGCTGAGGATCGGGCCCAGAGCCTGCGAACAGAGGGCCGAGTTCTTCATATTGACCAACACCGGTCCAAGCTCGGTGCCGGTTTCGTCGGTCACCATCAAGTGCGTCTGGCCGTCACGGGCTCCAAACGGATTAGTGCCGTTGCACTCGTTTTGCGCGCGGCCGTCCCAGAAATTGCGGTAGTTGAAGACTGCATCCACCGCGCTGGGTGTGTTGCGTCCGGTCACCCTGCGTGTGTTAATCCGCTTGCTTGCATCATCAGGATCAGGCACGGAAAAGACCGGGTCGATCACGGTGGTATCGTTCTCCACGCTGTTGCGCGTTGTGATCTGCAAAGGATCTGTCTGCACAACCTTCTGTGTCTGCACAGCGCAAGTGGTTTTGATCGGAGGATGGATGCGCGGACCCGCTTCCATGTCAACGCCAAGCTTCGGCGACAATCTCGGATTCGGGTCGTCCGTGTCGTTAAGATCTGGAGTTGTGCATTTCGGCGCGTTGCCTCCGCCGGAACCGGAGTTCACGGCCTGACCGCCGGTAACGACAATCTGGGTGTGAGTGAGACCGGGTACCCCCTGCGAACCGGTGATATCGTTCGCGTCTGAAATCAGTGACAGCCCCTGGTCTACGTCCGAAACCTTGTGGAACGGGTAGTCGCCGTCATGGAATCCGCCAAAACCTGCGGTGGGGTTTCCCGGGTTTAGATGATAGTTGGGGGCATTGCCGATCTGGAAAGTAACGTCATTGCCGGGCTGTCCGGGATTGACTTGGTTGATGGCGCGGCTGTCAGCGCCTGCGTTGAAATGGCAGCTCGCACAAGCTTGCGTATCGTCGCTGCCGGCCTGCATGTCCCAGAACAATGCTTTGCCGAGTTGAATGGCGGCGGTCTTGTCGGCAAGAATTCCTTCAATGCCGAAAACCGGCGGAACAGGAACCGTGGATAAGGGAGCAAGCGGGCGGAGAGGAATTACGATGGTTTGTGTGCCGTTGCTATTGCCGTTCGCATTCTGTGCGCTGACGTGTCCGAAGTACCCAACTGCCACCACGATCGCGGCGACCCACACAAAAATGCGCAAAAAGGCTAGGAGCCCGGAAGACCGTTTCATCGTTTTTCTCCTAAATCGCTTGCGTGCCAACGGGTGCGCATACAGTCCTGCCCCAAGTGCACTGCAGGCCACATTTTTGTACCAGCGCCTTAGAAGTTCATTAGCTCCGTATTAAATCTTTTAATGACCTCACCGCACATTGCTAAAGTCGTGACGGTTGCTTCTACAACATTGAAATAAAGCGATTTAGTGGACGCTATTCACGGAAGAAACGACTCCCATCTTCCCGCCCAATCCGGCATATTTTGGGCACCAACTTAATCCGGATGGAGCTGTACTAATAATCATCCTCGCGTGGCCGTAAGTACCTGAGCGCGATTTCCAGTGGACCGCCGTTCGCTGCTGACCGATCACAGTCGCGTCCTGGCCTCCGAGGCGGTGAGCCACGAGAAAGGCCAGGAATGGCTTGCGGTGAGCGTCTTGGTGCGCAAAAAAGGTTGGTTTGTATTCGGCTTCCAAGCGCGCGAGGAAACTGCGAAAATAGGAGCATGGCAATCGTTGTCATCGGGGGGCACTCGCGAAGCGTGGGGAAAACCAGCGTGGTGGCCGGCTTGATTGCGGCTCTTCCGGAGTTCAACTGGACCGCCCTGAAGATTACCCAGTTCGGTCACGGTATCTGCTCAGCCGACGGCAAACCATGCGACTGTGACACCGGCGACGATCACTTCCGCGCGCTGAGTGACGAAAAAGACCTGAGCGGTGAAAGCGATACGTCGCGTTTTCTGGTTGCCGGCGCCAGAAGATCGCTGTGGGTACGCACGCGCCAGGGCCGTTTAGGCGAGGCAATGCCGGATATCGAACGCAAAATTGCCGGAGCCGAGAATGTGATCATGGAATCGAACAGCGTGATCCGCTTTCTGCAGCCTGATCTTTATTTAACGGTGCTAGACACCGAAACCGAAGACTTCAAAGATTCCGCGCGGGAATTTCTTGGTCGCGCCGACGCCGTGATTCTTCATCAGGCGAACGGCCGGGCGAAGTGGCAGAACGTCTCCATGGACGAACTGGCCGGCAAACCTATCTTTAGAATTGAGCCGCCTCCCTACGTAACCGACGAGATTGCCGGGTTTGTACGCGAGAAACTGGCGGCGAAGGCCGTTTCCACTCATTAATCTTGAACAACCTTCTTTTTAGGTCACGCTGCTGCTGTGGATTGGCCTCCGCCCTCCAGCCCGATCTTCGCGAACGCTATATTCATGAGCTGTTTGCTGAGCAGATTCAAAAAGAATTCGGTTACCTGGATCACATCGTTGAGGTCGCCGGCTGACACTCCGGCTTCTTCGGTGTGCGTGGGGGAGAGCGGCAAGGGCCGCGGCAGTTCGGTGGCAAGCGACAAAGCCGACTGGCGAATCGCCAGGCGGTTCTGCTCATATAAAGGTGTGAGGATCACCGGCTTGATGGTTTCCCAGTAGACCCGTAGAAAATCGGGCCACCGGCCAAAGTTGATGTAGCTGGTGTTGAGAAACGGCGTGCCCATGGTCTTCTTTATATCCTCGTAAATCCTGCGCGTTTCCGGAGGAGCGTTGCTCTCGTTTACCAGAATTGGCCGTTCCGGGTGGGAAGGATGCTCGGCCGGTTCTGTGGCGGGCCGCGTGCTGGCGCTGGGGTTCTCAAAAGCCTGCATCTGCGCCGCGCAGATCAACAGCAGCACTGAGTTGTTATAAAGATAAAGATCAATTACATCCTTTAGCTCTTCCTGTGCTCCGGCGCTGAAGTCCATCTCTTTGACTTTGCGGCTGAGATCGGGCACGTTCAGATAATTGTGGACCCGCGTATAAGACTCTGCAGCGATGCGCTGCGAGGCCGAAAAAAATTCACGCGTTTCCAGGGCAGGCTCAAGGGCTTGCCACAGAATCCGGAAGTATTCCGGATACGCTGCATACGCCTGGAACATGGGGTTGACATAAGGAATACCCAACGCATGTTTGATTTCCGCGTAGATCTCCGAGGTCGCACTGTCCGCTTCAGACTCCGGGATGAGGCGGAGCTTCTGTTTCTTCCAGGCCATACATGGTTCGATGACGGAGGGGGCAAAGAAGGTGTTCTGAATTACAGTAATTAACAGTCCGCCAACGTGGAAGGCCGGCTGGCTCTATCGCGGTCCCGTGACCGGTGGCATGGGTTGCTCCCGGCGTGGGCTCTCGGTACGCTTTTGCGTCCCTTCGGTATCGGGTTCGCGTACGAAAGAGGCGGATTTGGCGCCTGGCCGGCGCGCGCCCTTCTTCAAATTCTTGAGAACGTCGTCCTTATCCAGGTTGTAGTCTCGCGACAGGCGGGTGAGGGCCAGGGTCACAATATCGGAATGGTGAATATCTTCGGTGCCCTGGAACTTCTTGATATCGAGCCAGATTTTGTGCACCAGGTGCACATCTTCCGTCTTCATGGTCGGGGTGTGCGGGCCAATGCGGTAGGTCTCGACCGTGTAGTCTGGACGAACCACGTTGAAGACAAACTGGCGCTTCGGCTCCGGCATGGCTTCCCAGCCCTGACCCAGGCGAAAGGCCTGTTCCTCGCCCGTCATCTTGCTGGATAAACCTGAGACCACCAGCGACGATTCCAGCGAATTGGCAGTCTGTACGATAGCCGACCAGACGTCACGTGCCGGGACAACCAGCAGCGAGATCCGCTTACCGTAGCTCTCAGCGATGGAAACCGCTTTGGTGAAAAGCGTCTGCTCATAGTCGCTGAAGATCTGCTCCATGGCCAGATCGCTTACGGCGCTGCCGTATTGGGTAAGCCGGGCCTCCATGACCACGATATCGGTTTCATGCGTGTCGGTATTCTCGAGTGTCCAGCGCAGGTGGTTGAGCGTGTTGAAGTCGCGCACCGCCACCAGCACGTTGCCCGGGCGCACCTGCACGGTTTCGCGTCCGATGGTTTCCTGATGCAGAAGCTGGAACTGTTCCTGCATCTGCCGCTCGACGTGGGCGAACTTCCGTTTGTTGACCCGCTCGGACACGGTGAAAATGAAGAAAAACGCGATGGAGAAGGCAAAGCCGGCAACTGTGGCCACTTCCTTGGTGAACAGATTCACGATCGCCGTGGAGAGCAGCACCAGGTGGACTGAAACCAGGCCTATGGGCAGCTCGATATTGCCGATCCTTATATTGGGAGGCACACGCCAGCCGCGTTCGCCCTTGTACTTGAAACGCAAAACCAGCATCGCCAGACTGTTAAAGGTGAAGCTCCAGATCACGCCGAAAGCATAAGCTTCGCCCAGCACGTAGACGTTGCCGCGGCTGGCGATAATCGTGATCAACTGCAGGCCCACGATCAGGTTGATAATCCGGTAGCTGGTGCCGAACTTCTTGTGCGGACGCCGGAACCAGTCGGTGAGCACGCCGTCTTCTGATACCCGGTTCAATACGCCATTGGAGCCGATGATGGAAGTATTGATGGCGCCGGAAAGAATCAGGAAGCCCACTACCACGACGAAAGTGCGGAAAACCAGCTTCAGCACACGCGGGCCAACCATATACATGGCCATACCGCTGATCAGGTTGTCGCTGTAAACCTTAACGCGCACGTCATCGGGGATAATCATCACAGCCAGCAGGGAACCAATGCCCGTAAAGACAAAGCTGAAGATCGCGATGATCAGCGCAGCGCGCTTCAGGTTCCGCAGCTTGGGGCTGGCGATTTCGCGGTTCACCTGGGCCAGAGACTCCTCGCCGCTCATCGCCAAAACCGAGTGGCCGAAGGCAATCAGGATGCCGAACATGCCTAAGCTTTTCGCGAGATCAGTATGCTTCAGGAAGCCCAGTGCTTCCTCGCTGAAGTGCAGATTGGCGGGAATGGGAAAGGGCGGCAGCGGCGAGTCATTGTGCAGCACCGTGTAAATCGCCCAGCCCATCAGGATCACCACCATCACCGTGGTGATTTGCATGACGCGCAGCGCTTTGTCGCTGGATTCTTCGATGCCCTTGACGTTTTCCCACCAGTAATAAATCGTCACAATCAGCGCGAAGGCGGCCGCCGCGTGGTTTACGTTGAGCTGCGGGGTGCCGCCGTGAAACATGGCATGCATGGCTCGCGGAATCCAGCCATGCGCGTCGGCGGCAGCGAAGAGCTCATTGATCAGGCCGGCAATGTATTGCCCGGCAGAGACGCCGGAAATCGGGCCGGTGAGGATGTAATCGAACATGAGCGCGGAAACGCTCAGCTTGGCGAAGGTTCCGCCCAGGGCTTCTTTCACCACGCGGTAGACGCCGCCGCGCGTGAACATGGAGCAGCTTTCCACGTAGACGGAGCGCACCGCGAAAGCAAAGAGCATCACGCCCAGAATGAACCATGGTGCTGATTTACCTACCGCTTGTTCGGCGATGCCTCCGGCGTAGAAGGCTGACGAGCCCAGATCATTCAATACAATGGCGGCGGCCCGCCAATAAGAGATGAAGGTGAGCATGACCGAGGTCGCAACAACAATGCGAACCCGGTTCGAAAGTGGTGGGACAGCTCCTGAGCCTGCTGACATTTTTAAATGTAAACGCGGCCCCTGTTTCCTTCCGCGCTCCTTAGCGCGTTCAGGGCCGCTTTAAACCCCCATCCTCTTCCGGTTCGTGGGCTGTTCTAGTCTTCTTCCAGCATGCTCTCGGCCGTCTTGATCGCCGTCACAACGATCACCGGCACGGCGCCCAGCAGCCCGGCAAAAAAAAGATACTGAAACAGCGGCAAAACATGATGGACCACGAAGTTCACGATTGTCATTGTAGTCCTGGGCGTGTGAGGAATCAAAGAAAAGCGATTTTGTTAAAATCTGTGCTCAGTGCGCAACGTTCCCCACAGAGCCTGGACGCTCGCGTTGGTTTCCAGCGGGCTGCAGATACTCATCTTTCCCAAGCCGAATATCTATTTTCTGGCCTGGGTGGCGATGGTCCCATTGCTTTACGCTCTATTGCGCGGCCGTGGCGGCGAAGGCGAACTGTTTGATTCTGAAGGGCGGTCTCTGCGGCCATTCACTCTGTGGCAGGGCTTTCTCATCGCCTGGGTCAGCGGCGTTGTCTGGTATGTAGGAACCTGCTACTGGATTTATCCCGTGATGAACGGCTATGGCAGGCTGGCGGCGCCGGTCGCCCTACTGATCACCGCCGGGTACTGCCTCATCATGGGGCTGCATCACGGCGTGTTTGGCTTGCTGGTAGTGCTGATGGCTCGGCGCTCGACCCTGGGCATACGACGTCCTCTGCTGCTGGCCCCGGTCTTCTGGGTGGCGATCGAGTTTTTCCGCGATCGCGTCACCGGCGTTCCCTGGCAGCCGCTGGGGGGCTCGCAAATCGATAACATTCCCTTTGCCCGGATCGCGCAAAGCACTGGTGTTTACGGCCTTTCCTTTGCGGTGATGCTGGTGAACTGCGCCTTTGTTGCCGCTCTGCTGCTGGTCGGCCGGCGGCGCATCAACCTGTTGATCTCTGCCGCAGCCGCCGCGCTGGCATTGCAGATCGGGATCCTGGCCAAGCCGGAGCCGTTTGCAACCACCGAGCAGGCAGTGCTGCTGCAGGCAAATGTTCCTTTGCTCGATCAGCCGGAATGGACCCCCCGCTATTTTGATCAGACGATGGCAGACCTGGTAAAGCAGAGCGTGGACGCCGAGCCGAAACGTGCGGCCAACGATCCCGGACTGATCATATGGCCGGAATCGCCCGCGCCCTTCTTTATTGCTGATCCGCGCTTGCAGCGTTGGCTGGTTGCCCTGGCGCAGGAAAGAAATTCTTATCTGGTGGTCGGAAGCCTGGGCGAAACGGAGCAAGAGAACGGCAAGCGGCAGCTTTTAAACTCGGCCCTGGTCATGGATCCGAGCGGCCACATCGTAGGCCGGTATGACAAGATCCACCTGGTGCCGTTTGGCGAATACGTCCCGTTTCAAAGCCTGCTCTTCTTCGCTGACAAGCTTACCCGCGAGGTCGGCGATTTTGGCCGGGGCACACAGCGCAAAGTCTTCGACATCAACGGTTCGCACATGGGCGTCTTTATCTGTTATGAATCGATTTTCCCGGATGAGGTGCGCGAGTTTACGGCCAACGGCGCTCAGGTGCTTATCAATATCTCAGACGATATGTGGTACGGCGAGACCAGCGCGCCCGGACAACACCTGCAGATGTCGCGCATGCGCGCCATGGAGAATCATCGCTGGGTGCTGCTGGCCACCAACAACGGAACTACCGCGGCGATCGATCCCTTTGGCCGGATCGTGGCCAAGGCGCCGCGCAATGTGCGCACCGTGCTGCTGGCTCCTTACGCGCCTGACAACGAGAGCACGTTCTACAGCCGCTATGGCGACGTTTTTGCCTGGATATGTGTGGTAATCTCATGTTTAGCGGTGTTTCTGCGCTGGCGAATCGGCGCACGCACCATGATTGAAGCCCGCCCCGCGTAAATTATGTTTGAAGACCTGGAACGCGAATACTCCACCGTGCGTGGCAAGGTGCACGATCTGCGGAGCTATCTTTGACGCCCCCGTCCTGCGCAAGCAATTAGACGACATTGAAAAGCAAATAGCCGATCCCTCCGTTTGGTCTGACCAGGAAAAGTCGCAGCAGCTCATGCGCCAGCGCCGGCGATTGGAAGAATCGCTGGCTATGGATGCCGACCTGGGCCGTCGCGTGGATGATATCCATGCCTATTTCGACCTGGCGCGCGAAGGCGAAAACGAAGCCCAGGCCGTGATGGTGGACCTGCGCAAGGAGATCGACGACTTGCGCGAGATCGCCGACAAACTGGAAACGCAGACGCTGCTCTCCGGCGAGCATGACCTGCGCAATGCCATCGTCACCATTCATCCGGGCGCCGGCGGAACGGAATCACAGGACTGGGCGGAGATGCTGCTGCGCATGTACCTGCGCTGGGCTGAGCGCCAGGGCTTCACCGCTGAAGTAAACGAATATCAGCCGGCCGAAGAAGCCGGAATCAAATCGGCCACGTTCACAGTCACCGGCGACTATGCCTACGGACTGCTGACGAGCGAGATCGGGGTACACCGTCTGGTGCGCATTTCGCCTTTTGACCAGGCCAAGCGCCGCCATACCTCGTTTGCCAGCGTCTTTGTCTCGCCGGAAATTGATGAATCCATCCAGGTGGACATCAAGCAGGAAGACCTTCGGGTTGATACTTACCGCTCCGGCGGCAAGGGCGGACAGCACGTGAATACCACCGATTCCGCGGTGCGTATCACCCATATCCCGACGGGAATCGTCGTGGCCTGCCAGAACGAACGTTCACAGCACAAGAACCGCGAACGCGCGATGAAGATGCTCCGCTCAAAACTGTATGAGTTCGAGCTGGAAAAGAAGCGCGCCATCAGCAAGAAGCTGGAAGACTCCAAATTGGACATTGATTTTGGTTCGCAAATACGTTCTTATGTTTTGCATCCGTACCGGCTGATCAAAGATCATCGCACCAAGGTGGAAGTTGGGGACGTGGACCGGGTGCTTGATGGAGATCTGAAGCCATTTATCCGGGCATTTCTCGTCGCGCGGCGGGATCAGGGGAGCGGTAACTAGTATTTAGTAGTTAGTAATTAGTATTTAGTAATTAGTATTTAGTAATTAGTAGTTAGCATTTAGCATGAAAACGTAATCGGTCTTGCCGTCCCTCGATTCCAATGGTCTGGATTGCATGCTGCAGCGTCCATCACAAGGGATGGCTAAGTACTAACTACTAACTACTAAATACTAACGACTAAGTACCAACTGCTACCCATGGCCCCCATTCTTGAGCTGATCAAAAAGAATGCCGTTCCCGTCAACGTAATGCGTTCGGCCGCAAAGGGCGCGCTGCCCGTCTCGGCCGACGAGATGCTTGAGGTCCTGGTTTATCTCGCACAGCATCCGTTGTTCGGCCAGGACGCCCGCATGACGCTGGCCAAATGGGATGCGCAGTCAGCCATGGACGTCCTTCGCAAAGAAACCACGGCTCCGGAAGTATTGCTCTATTTCTGGCAGGACATGAACCGGCGTCCTGGGCTCATGCCCACATTGATCGAAAACCCGGCTATTCCTGACACCCTGTTGATGGAGCTGGGTAGCAGCGCTCCGAGAGAGATCGTGGTGATGCTGCTGGCGAGTGCGCGTGCGCGCACTGATCCGGCCGTGGTGGAAGCGCTGCTAGCCAATGAATACCTGACGCCGGCTGAAGCTGAATCATTGCGGACGCCGAGCACCGCCGAGCCGCCAACGGCGGTTCAACCGGCCGCCGGCAGTCCGGAAGAAGAAGCTGCCTTCCAGTCTTTTCAGCAGGAGCATGCGGCGGAGATCGCTGCTGCGGAAGACAAGCCGTTTGAACTCGCGCCGGAAGAAACGCCGGAAGAGGCCGCACCGCCCGCCGGCAATGATCCGCCGCAATCTCCGGCTGCCCCTGCGACACAGGCCGCGGCCGGTACGGCGGCCTCTCCGCTGCCCGGTCCGGCGCCCAACAGCGTCGACGAGTTTGAAGAAGCCGAGCAGAAAAAGCTCACGATAATGCAAAGGATCTCCCGGTTGAGGGTAGGCGAACGCATCAAGCTGGGCTTCATCGGCAACAAGGAAGAGCGCTCCATCCTGATTCGCGATACCGCGCGCCTGGTGCAGAATGCCGTCCTGCAGTCGCCCAAACTGACTGATGCGGAAGTGGAATCGTTTGCGGGAGCCAAGAATCTGCAGGAGAACGTGTTTCGCGAAATTGCGCGGCAGCGCCGTTTCATCAAGCTTTATCCGGTGGTGCGCAACCTGGTGAATAACCCCAAGTGTCCGCTGGACATCTCACTTACTCTGGTCAAGACTTTGATGGTCCATGATCTCAAAAGCCTGCGCAACAGCAAGGGTGTGCCGGACACAATTCGCAAAGTCGCCGCCAAGCTCTACCAGGAGAAAGCGTCGCATGGCGCGAAAAAGTGACGGTTCACATCGCTGACTTTGGGCGGTACTGATACGATTCTTATCCTGATTGCCGGAGACCACAGTGAATACAAGCGCGCGTGACGAGATCGGCGAGCTGCTGCAACGCAGCAAGACCATCGCCGTGGTGGGGCTTTCCAACGATCCGCTGCGCCCCAGCTACGGCGTTTCCGCGTATATGCAGACACAAGGCTATCGCATTATTCCCGTGAACCCCCAAATCAAGGGAGCGCTGGGGGAAAAGGCGGTTCCATCATTGTCAGATGTCGGTGAAAAGATCGATATCGTCGACGTCTTCCGCCGCTCGGAGTTTGTGCCTGAAGTCGTGGATGAGGCAATTCGCCTCAAAGTCCCTGCTATCTGGATGCAGGAAGGCGTAATTCATGAAGAAGCCGCGGCCAAGGCGCGCAAGGCCGGAATTCTGGTGGTGATGGATCTCTGCATCCTGAAAGAGCATCGCGCGCGATTCCGATAGAATCGCTGGAATCTTCTTCGGGCTGTTATCTCCGCTTGACCAGCGTGCCCGCCATCATGTCATGCAGGCCCTGCTTCTGCGCCGTGAAGCCGGCCATCATGTATCCAATGCACAAGGTGAGGACGCAGAGAATCCGGCCGAAATGCCTGCCCGTTGCTTTTCCGAATGAGATCCTTTGTCCTTGCAAATCCGTGACGTAAATTCTCAAGGCAAGCTTGCCCAGAGTTGCCTGGCGCTCCGAACTCTCCTGCAGGGCGAAGTAAAGCCACGGTCCCACCAGTGCGGCGATGATATTGATTCCTGGAACGAACGAAATCATCGCCATGGGGATGATCAGGATCAAGATGTCGAGCAGGTAGGCTCCCAGTCGCATCCAGAAACCAGCATAGATCAGGACTGCAGCAGCAACATAGCCTGCTTGCGGAGCATACGGCTGGACCGCGCCATATGGTTGCGAAGGCATTGGCGGAGGAACGCTTGCCGCCGGCGTCATCATCTGCGGCGGCTGAGGGGCCATCGCCGGAGCAGCACCGGCAACCGGCTGGTATTGATTCGGCAGAGGCGGTGGAGGAGCCGCCGCGGACGCCGGCAACATAACGGTGCTTCCGCAGTTAACGCAGAAACGTGACTGCGCATCCAGACGCGTGCCGCATTGACTGCAAAAAATTGTCTCGGCCATGGCGCGTAACTATAGCCTTTGCCAATTCCCTTTGTAAAGAAGGTTTCGAAGCTGCATGAACGGGCATTGGCTTAACCAATGCCCGTTTTGGCTATCTGCTGAAGTAGTTTCGGTTTGCCCCGTCATAGCGTTTCGACTTCATGCAGCATCTCTTGAAACCTGCGTCCTGAACCGCATGGGCAGAGATCGTTTCTGCCCAGCTTTTCCCGCAGATCTTTCATTCCGCCCTGGATCGCTCTGAAAGCCGCGTTTGACGTTCCTCTCAGAAGGGAAAGCCACGGCGGCGTTTGCTGCTGCGCAGGTAGGCTGGTTGTTCTTCGAATCGGAATTTCATGGTAGTTCTCCTTTGCAAATGACTTCGGCGCCCGCCACATCACGCGAAGGAGTAAAACCAGTTCAAAGTATAGCCTGGAATCTGCCGTCGAATGCAACCGGCGCACCTTTTACTGTGAATCCTTTTTTCCTGCTTTACCGCTGCGTTTCATAGCGTTTGGTCTCTCTTCAGCCTTCGCTTCATTTCGCCGCAGTTCTTCTTTTCTCTGCCTGATCTCTTCCATTCTTTGAGCTAGCAGCTTTTCGCGGCCTTCCTGCGTTGGATGGTAGTACTCGCGTTCGCGCAGATTGTCGGGCATGCACTCCATGTCGGCAACCTTGGAATCCAGGTCGTGAGCGTATTGGTAGCCTCTGCCGTAACCAACCTGCTTCATCAGTTTGGTCACGGCATTGCGGATATGGAGCGGCACCGGCTCGGCGGCAGTCCTTTCCACATCTTCAAGAACGGCGCCGTATGCCGTGTAAAGAGCGTTCGATTTCGGGGCCAGCGCGAGGTAAACCACAGCCTGGGCCAGCGCCAGGTCGCCCTCCGGCGAGCCCAGAAAATCAATCGCGTCTTTGGCAGAGAGGCAGAGGTTGAGCGCTTCAGGAGCAGCCAGACCAACGTCTTCAACCGCCATGCGTACAACACGCCGCGCGATGTAGAGCGGGTCTTCGCCCGACGCCATCATGCGGCCAAGCCAGTAAAGCGAAGCATCAACGTCGCTGTTGCGAACCGACTTGTGCAGCGCCGAGATCAGGTTGTAGTGCTCTTCACCCGACTTGTCATAGAGCAGCACGCGCTTCTGCAGCGTGTCTTTGACGATCTGTTCGGTAATCTCGCCATTCTCTCCGGCGGTGGCGGCGGCGACCTCCAGAACGTTGTAGGCGGAGCGAGCATCGCCGCTCGAGTAGGCGGCAATCTGCTCGAGGATTTCGTCGCCGGCCCGCAACTTCATTTTGCCCAGGCCGCGCTCAGGGTCTTCCAGTGCACGCCGCAGCAGAGTAACAATCTGCTCTTCCGTAAGCTGGTTCAGGATGTAGACGCGGCAGCGCGAAAGCAATGCTCCGTTGATCTCGAACGACGGGTTCTCCGTTGTGGCGCCGATCAGACGTATATTGCCGCGCTCAACATGCGGTAGAAAGGCATCCTGCTGAGCGCGGTTGAAGCGGTGGATTTCGTCAATGAACAGAATCGTCCGCGTACCGTAGGCGCGCGCCTTTTCGGCGTCGGCCATCACCTGCTTGATCTCCTTGATCCCCGAAAGCACTGCGGAGAACTCGATGAACTCCGCCTTGGTCACATGAGCGATGATCTGCGCCAGCGTGGTCTTGCCCGTGCCCGGAGGTCCCCAGAAGATGATGGAGCCAGGATCGTCGCGCTCAATCTGGAGCCGCAACGGCTTGCCCGGACCAACGACATGCTCCTGCCCCACAAATTCGTCCAGCGTCTGGGGGCGCATGCGGTCGGCCAGAGGTCGCGCACCACGATTTTGCTGGTCGGGAAGTGCTTGAAACAGGCTCACAGGAAAACCTTACCACTGATAAACACCTGAAAACACTGGTTACGTCCGAATTCAGGCTCGAAGTCGCGAAGCCTTGAAACAGAAAGGACCACTTTAAACCGGTGTACAATTTTAGCGGTTCCAATCCCTGAAGAAGTGAGATTCAATATGAAACCGGCTGCGGCGGCGATCGCAACGTTATGTCTGGCGCCTTTTATCGTGCTGACCAGCCAGGAAAAGAAGGCGGCAGACCAACCTCAGGCACAACCCAACGCTCCTTACACTTTCAGTATCGGGGCGAACATGGTGCTGGTGCCCGTTGTGGTCAGTGACAAGCACGGACAGCACGTGACTGGTCTCACGGCGAACGATTTTGAACTCCGCGAGGATGGAAAAGAGCAGAAGATCGCCGGCTTTGAAGAAATAAACGCGGAAAAGACAGCTGTCCAGCGCGTGGTGGTCGCGCCAAATTCGTTTACCAACCAGGTTGCTGCAGCCCATCCCAAGAAACTCGAGATCATCCTGCTTGATCTTCTGAATACCCCGGTCTCAGGACGAGTTGAAGCGCGCCGGGGCTTGGCGCAGTTTCTTTCGCAATCGACCGAGCCCGACACTCTCCTGGCGCTGCTGGTCTTGCGAGGGGATGGCGTGCAAATCATTCACAACTTCACCAGCGATCCTTCGGTCCTGGTGGCCGCCGTCAAGAAGGCTCAAGCGCCTGCTGCGGCGCTCGATAGCCCTGCTTTGAATACCAACGGGGGCGATGTGGACGCGGAAGCCCGGCAAATCCACGCCATAGTCACCGGCCAGAACGCTGCCGCTACCGTCGGGGGCAGTGCAAACCCCACCGGGGCACTCGTAGCCATGGAGCGGGGCCAGGAGGCGCTCACCGATAAGTCCCGGCAGGATGCGGATGCGCTTTTGACGTTGCGTGGCCTGCAGCAGATTGCGCGTTATTTCGCTGCCGTTCCGGGAAGGAAATCGCTGATTTGGGCTTCCACCGGCTTCAGGTTCAACCTTGGCTCCATGGCCGGCGAAGCCACTCGCGGCACGACAGTAAATGACTGGCAGCGAACCGCCAGAATGCTGCAGGACGCGAACATTGCCGTCTACCCGGTCGACGTCGGCGGTCTCCCTCCAGCGGTAGCATCGGCGGAGGTTCACGGCGAGATTCCGACGGCCGGAGATGCCATCGCCTCAGGTATGATCGCTGACCCGTCCACGGGCAAACATCAGACCATGGAACAATTGGCCGGTATGACCGGCGGCCAGGCTTTTTACAATCTCAACAATTCTGACGAGTTCTTCCGTCGCGCCAGCCAGGATTCCGAGCAATACTACATGCTGGCTTACTACACCACGAATACCGCTGCTCCCGGATGGAGAAAGCTCAGCGTCCGTGTGCATCACGACAATGTGCGTCTGCGCACCCGCAGCGGCTTTTTCTTCAACAATGCGGCGCGCGACCCGGAATCCACTCGCCAGTCCGATGAGTTCAGCGCTTTAACCTCGGCCCTGGAATCCACTTCACTCCCCATCAAGGGCGAGTGGACGCAAACCGAAGTATCCGGCAATCAGCGCAAAGTCCACTTTGCGCTCACGCTTCCTCCCGGTGCGGTTCTTCTCGATCGTGAACATGAGAACCGTGTCAGCGTCGATTTCCTCATCTATGTGTGGAATGCCGAAGGCAAGGAAGAAGAGAAGATTGGCCAGAGACTGGAGCGGCCTCTTACCGCCGATGAGATCAGCGAACTCCAGACGAAGGGTCTCAGTTACGAAAACGTGTTCACGCTGCCACCCGGCAAATATGACGTTCACTTCGTTGTCCGCGACAATCTCAGAGGGAAACTGGGCAGCGTGGTGACTCAGCTGACGGTGGAATAGTTCCGCAGCGTAGACCGTGGAGCGCAGCTCACCGGATTGCTATGATCCCGGTTTCTGCCGCTGCCTGGCCGCTTCATACAGCAGGATTGACGCCGCAATCCCGGCGTTTAGCGACTCCACCCGCGCGGAGTGTTCGATGGTAATGCGCTCGTCGGCCAGAGCGAGCAGTTCCTGCGGTACGCCTGTCCCTTCGTTGCCGATCACGATCATCGCCGCGCCGGCGAAATTGCATTCATGAAGTGGTTGGCCCTTGTGCGATGAAGTGGCCAGAATGCGTACGCCATGCTGCTTCAAAAGCGGAATGCTCTCGGCAAGCTTCACCCGGACAAGCGGCTCACGGAAGACCGATCCAGCTGAAGCGCGGATGGCCTTGGGATTGAAGTGGCTGACGGTCTTTTCACCCAGCAAGACGGCACGAGCGTTGAACGCCTCGGCCGAGCGGATGATGGTTCCCAGGTTACCTGGATCCTGGATTCCGGCGATGCCCAGCAGCAAAGGTCCAGAGGCCATCTGCTCAAGGATCTCTTCGAACTTTGCCGGACGAAGCTTCACCAGCGCGGCCACGCCCTGAGGCGCTTCTGTGCTTACGGCGCTCAAAAACACATCATCAGGCAGCAGAAGAGCTTCCACGTGGCTGGAGATCTGTGACAACAGACGTGCGGCGTGAGCGCGTCCGCTATCGCTGAAGAAGACAGCCTGAAAGCGCAACCCGCTGCGGATGGCCTCTTCGATCAGGCGCACGCCTTCCACCGCAATGGAGCCTTCGCCGCTCTCGTCCTGGGTAAAAGCGCGGCGCAGCTCTTTGACCAGCGTGTTCTGGCGGCTGGCGACGCGACGCAGCCGGGATTCGGCATCGTTGGGGAGAGCCATTCGTTTTGACATCATACTGATCCGGATCGCAATTAAGAAAGCCTTGCTCTAGGTTTTCTTCGCAAGCTGGTTTATTCTTAGTCGTTTGTTGAACGGCTAGGCATGTTTTTGGAGATAACCTGAAGCCTGGCCGGATCAATGTGCCTCTGGGGGAGTAGCTTTTGGCTGCAGAAATCGTAAAGATCAATCCGGAAACGCCGGATTTGCGCCTGGTTTCCTATGTTGCTGACCGCATCAAAGCCGGGCAGGTGGTCGGCATGCCGACCGATACCTTCTATGGTCTTGCGGCGGATCCTCTGAACCTGCGAGCAGTCGATCTGATTTATGACGTGAAGACGCGCAGCCGCCACAAGCCGCTTTCTCTGCTGATTGAAAGCGTGGAGCAAGCCGAATACCTCGCCCGTCCGCTGCCCGACGTTTTCTATGACATCACGCGCAAGTACTGGCCGGGTCCGCTTACGATCATCGTAAAAGCTTCATCACGGCTGCCGCTCAAGGTCACAGCCAATACCGGCAACGTGGCCTTACGCGTTCCGGCATCCCGTGTGGCCGTGGAGGTGATCCGGGCTGCCGGAGTGCCGATTACCGCAACCTCGGCCAACATCAGCGGAGCCAGTGAATGCACCACGGCTGAGGGCGTGCGCCAGCAGCTGGGAAGCCGCATCAGCCTGATTGTTGACGGGGGCACCAGCCCGCGCGATGTGGCTTCCACCATCATCAATATGAGCGAGCCGGGACGCATCAGCATTCTTCGCCAGGGCGCTATCCCGGAAAACGAACTGTCTGAGTTCCTGAACTGAATGGCCATCCGTCGCTGGAAAAAATGGGTGGTGTGGCCGCTTGTGCTCGGGCCGGCCGCCTTTGCCGGCGTGAGCTACTGGCGCATTACGCGCCAGGCGGAGATAAATGAAGCTCGTCCCGCCGATGCGATCGTTGTTTTTGGCGCCGCCCAGTATGACGGCCGGCCCTCGCCGGTCTACAAGGCCCGGCTTGATCATGCCGCCCAGCTTTACCATCGCGGTCTTGCGCCGATCGTGATCATTACCGGCGGCTCCGGCAAGGATCCTCTTTTCAGCGAAGGCGTTGTCGGTCGCGAATACCTGAAGACACTGGGCATTCCTGACAGCCAGCTCATCGCGGAGACGCAGAGCCCTGATACAGCCGAGTCCGCGCGCCGTGTCGCCAACATTATGGATGTGAACAATCTGCATTCCTGCCTCGCGGTGAGTGACGGGTACCACATCTTTCGCATCAAGCAGATGCTCGGACGCGAAGGCGTAACGGTTTACGGAGCGCCCCGGCCCAACTCACGTCCGCAGACTTTCTGGAAACGCCAGGAATCGGCGTGGCATGAGATCGGAAGCTACGCGCTGTGGCTTTTGCATCTCTCGTAGACATCGCCGCCAAGTCAATTCCCTGCGAATCAGTCCGCGCAGCTGCTTTTTCCATATTGGGAAAGGGCCGTTCCAAATTGAACTCTGTTCCAATAACCGGACTCAAATTTTCGCTTTGCCGCAATGCTGGCTTGCAGGCATAGGCTTCCCTGATGTTCATCGCCTGAGCGATGGAGCGGAGGCCCCATGCACAATTACGTTAAATCGTTACTGCGGATGTCGATTCTTTTCGTATTAGTCATGGCCGTGGTTGTTCTCGCCAAGCCAAAGCCGGCGTTAGCCTTTGCCGACTGCTGCCAAACCTGCCAAAACCGCTTCCAGGCATGCGTGAGCAGTTGCACCGGCACTCCTCTGCAGATTGCAGCTTGCAGAGCCGCCTGTACGCGTCAGGAGCAGTTCTGTATTGAAGTTTGTCCTGCCTGCCTCGGAGACTAAGCAGGTTCTGGTTCTTCACAACTGCAGCATTCCTGGGGAGAGTTCGCTGCCGACGGTGGACTTTCCTTTTCAATCCATTTGCTGAATCAAGAAAGGGGATGTGAATATGCCGGAGACCGTTGACACCAAGAAAAGAGGGATGGGAAAGAAGATTGAGCTTGCCGCCAATATCGGCATTGTTATCACCGCAGTACTGGTCATCATTCTTTTTGTCAGGAATTACGCGCAACGCCAGAACGACCCCACGCGCACCGTGGCACTGGGCTCAAAATTTGCGTTGAAAAACGTAAATTGGCAGGCCAACAACAGGAATCTGGTGTTTGCCGTTTCCACCACCTGCCACTATTGCACGGAGAGCGCCGACTTTTACCGCAAGCTGGTGGAGCAATGCAGGCAACAGCACGTGCACACCGTCGCGGTGCTTCCTCAGTCTCAGGCGGAAGCACAAGTGTACCTTGGGGGAGAGGGCGTGACCGTTGACGAGATTCGCCAGGCTCCTTTATCCGAGCTTGATATTGCGGGTACGCCGACTCTGGTGCTGGTGGACCAGACCGGCATCGTCAAACATGTCTGGGAAGGAAAGCTGCCAAGCGCGGAAGAAGAAGATGTGGTCACAACCTTGATCCAGCCGATTTAGGAAATCGCGGTATCGGCTTCCGAATCACCAGACAATGTCAGCAGCGGGAAACTCCTTACTCTCCGTCGCTGAAATGGCGTAGCGCGATCGGGTTACGACGCTGTTGTGACCAACGGCTTCCCTGCGTTGTGCGTCTTATCTCACGTAGTCTTCCTAACGACGAAAATGCATTTGGCGAAGCAGGGAACGCCGACGATTGCGCTGATCGCACGTTGAGATTCTGTGTGCCAACAATGTGGATTCCGCTTGCCCAAGCAAATCCAATGCTGATTTTGGGAAGACGAAACAGCCAGTGAACCGTCTTTTTCTATGCAGGAGGAGGAATTATGCCTGGTACTCCGGTTGATACCGATGTTCTGATCGTTGGCGCAGGGCCTGTCGGTTTGTTTCTGGCCAATGAATGCGCTCGCCGCGGGCTGAGATGGCGGCTGGTTGAGGAGCGTGCTTCGCAGTCAGAATACTCCAAGGCGCTGGCCATCTTTCCCCGAACGCTGGAGATCTTTGACATGGCCGGACTCGCCGGCCCATTCCTGGAAAAAGCCAACCGTGTCACATCGGTCGTTGTGGTAACCCACGGACGCCGGCTTGCGCACATGGAATTCAAGCCTCAGGAAAGCCCATATCCATTTGTCGCTATGGTTCCCCAGGATGTGACGGAAAAATTGCTGGTGGACCAACTGCTGCGTAAAGGCGGTTCGGTGGAATACGAAACCAAATTCGTTTCGGCCGCCGAGCAGCGGGATTTGGTGACCGTGACCCTGGACCACAAAGGCACTCAGACCACGCTCCAAGCCGCGTATGTGGTTGGCTGCGACGGCGCACACAGTGCCGTTCGCCATTTACTGAACCTGCCGTTTGAAGGAGCCGAGTACGAAGACACCTTCCTATTAGCCGACATCGAAACCAACGATTCGCTTCCCGCGAACGAGATGCAGCTTTGTCCCAGCGAGCTGGGCCCGGTGGCGATTTTCCCCATGAGCGCCACGCGCCGGCGTATCGTCGCGTCAATCCAGAAGACAGAAGGGGACGCACCATCTCTTGATCTGGTGCGCAAGGTGCTGGCCGAACGCGCACCCAGCGGCCTGGAGGCACGCGGACTGAACTGGAGCAGTTATTTCCGCATCCATCATCGCCAGGTAGCGCGTTTACGTGTTGGGAGATTCTTCGTCGCCGGCGATGCCGCGCACATCCACAGCCCGTTCGGCGGACAGGGAATGAACACGGGGTTGCATGACGCCTGGAACCTGGCCTGGAAGCTCGACCTTGTCCTGCGCAATCACGGCAGTGACGAGCTGCTCGAGAGCTACAGCGCCGAACGCCGCCCGGTGATCAGGAATGTGATTGAGATCACGCATTTTCTTACCAAGACATTGGGAACGCCGAGCAAGCTGGCGCAGGTTCTGCGTGATGCCGTTATACCCATGGTGTCGCGCCTGGCGCCTTTTCAGCATGCCTTTGTGCACAGGCTGTCAGAGCTGGGCATCGCCTATCGCGGAAGTCCTATTGTTGAAGGAGCCGGCGAGCGTTTCTGGGACGATTCCTTGCACGGAGGAGCGGGCATTCGCAGCCGCTTCCTTCTGATCTTCGATAGCAGTGCCGACCCGGCGTTCACAAAAGCCGCCGGCCAACTCGCTGACTCATTCAAGGACGTCATGGAGCTGCGCGCGCTCGGCGGACACGGAATCACGCTGGTTCGTCCCGATGGCTATGTCGCTTATTCTGCTCACCGCAGCCAAGGAGCTCCAGCGCTGACGGCGATGAGATCAGTTCTGGAGCGTCAGCTCGGCACAGTGGCCAGTTCCTCGTAAGAGGAATCAGTATTCTCAAGTCAGCAGCCAGGCCATGCCGACCGTCGCAATGGTGCTGAACAGGTTGACCAGGTCATTGTCCAGCTTGCCGCGACGCTCAAAAACTGCCCCCAGAAGGCTGTCGATCACTGTACCGAAGAATCCTGCGGCGATGATCGGCACAGCGGCGCGGCCGGGAACCAAACGCGTCACCACCGCTACCAGGGCCACAGCCCCTGCGCTGACTACGGCTGCAAGCGTGCCAAACACGCTGATGCCGCCATCAGTGCCGGGCGGAACCGGCTTGAGTGTGGTGATCAAAACGGTCTTGCCGGGGAAGGCCATTCCAATTTCGCTGGAGCCGGTGTCAGCGGCAGCTTCGGCCAGGGCCGCCAGGGCCAGCACGGGCCATCCGGCGTGAGCGATGGCGACAACCAGCGCAGCGACGCCTAAGTTGGCCATGGCCTGCGCGGCCGTACGTCCCCCCGCCGGCTCCGCCGTTCGCAGCTCCTGTTTGCGTCGATATCCAACACGGGTTGCAGCCAGGGTGACGACAAACACCATCAGCAGGGCAAGAAACATTCGGAGATCGCGGACAGCCATGATGAAGGCCACCGCCGACCCGGCCAACGCGCCGCTCAAATTGACCCCTCCCGCGAACCAGGCCAGCAGCGCGAAGACCGTCGTGATCGCGAGCGCGGAGAGAAACCGTTTTTCATCTGGAGGAAATTCAGCGTGGTGGAGTAACTCAAAAGAGGCGACAATAGCCGCGGCAAAAGTGAGCGCCAACGTATCGGCCAGCCTGAATGGACGCGAATTCTGCAGTCTTGCCTCCGGCAGCTTCCCGGGCTCATGGCGGCATGGAAGCTCTCCTAGCGCATCGTACACAAGAAAGGCTCATCTAGGAACATCCGAGCCAAACCCAGAGGTGCAACGATGGCGGCTTCCGTGTGGACGGGATATTTGACTTTCGGACTTATATCGATGCCGGTCCGGCTTTTTTCCGGCGCTCGCGGTACGCGCATCTCTTTTCATATGCTGCATCGCGACGACAATACGCGGGTGAAACAGCAGCTTTATTGTCCGCAGGATGAAAAAATCGTCGATCGCAATGAGATCGTAAAGGGCTATGAGTTTCGCAAAGGCGAGTATGTGGTGGTGGAACCTGCGGAGATCAAGAAGATCGAACCAAAAACTGCCAAGTCGATGGAAATTCTGGAGTTCGTAAAGCAGGAGGAGATAGATCCCGTCTACTTTGAATCGTCCTACTATCTGGCGCCGGAGGAAGCGGCACGAAAACCTTATGCGCTGCTGGTGAAAGCGATGAAAGACACCGGATACGTAGGCATTGCCAAGCTGGCGATGCACAACCGTGAATACACGGCATTCCTGCGTCCCTATGAAAAAGGATTGATGCTCCACACCATGTATTACAAAGACGAGGTCCGCGAAGCGCCGGACTTTGGCGCCGAACATGCCAGCCTGAAGGATGGCGAGGTGAAGGTAGCGCACCAGTTGATCCAGGCGCTGGCGGCCAAGTGGGATCCGGCCAAGTATTACGATACTTTTGAGGAGAATCTCAAGAAGTTGATCAAAGCCCGCATGGAAGGCAAGGAAGTGGTTGCTGCGGAGAAGCCCAAGCCCGCGGCTGCCTCCGCCAATCTGATGGAGGCCCTCAGGCAGAGCCTGGCGGAGATGGAAGGGAAGAAGAAAGGTCCGCAACGGGTTGAGGCAGCACAAAGGGAATCCGCGATCGAGATTCGCCCCAAGCCTGGTGCAAAGAGAAAACCGCCCAGACGGGCTGCTTGATGGTTACTAGATCCTGTGTTTTAAATGTCTTAGCCCAATCCAACCAGAGCGCGGACCAGTCCCTGCTGGTACAATGAAATCCTCTGCAATAATTCAACTTATTTGCGTTCAAACCGGTAGGACCGGCGGAGTCTTAATGAAGTCACGTTTCCAGGTGTTGTGGCTGGTAGTTGGCGCAGCTCTATTTTTGCTGCTGACAACGGGCTGCAATGATAATTTGCGCCAGTTTATTACCCCTATTCCGCCGGCAACCGGCGATCCGAAAGCTCCTGCGAACGCTGTTACCCTTTCCACGAACCCCTCCGGTAACGGCAGCAATATGCACATTAATGTCTCCGGCGACACCAACGTGGGTGTTGTCTCAGTGGGTATCAGCCCGGTCTTTCTGGGCAAGAACGGAGGCAATGCTTTTGTAATCAACAGTGGTGACGCGAGCAATCCGGCGACGGTAACCGTCTACACGGCGCTGTTGCCGCAGAGCGCTATCGTAAGTACCGTCACTTTACCTACGACGGCCAAGCAGCCGGTTGCAGGAGGCACCAGCAGCTCAGGCAATACATATATTGTGAATCGCGGAAGCAATGATGTGAGTGTCATCGCAGCAGGAATACAGGCGGTGACGGTTCCTTCCATTCCCGTCGGGACAGAGCCGGTAATGATTGCCGGCAATGCCACGAACAATCAGATCTTTGTCGTAAACCATGGCAGCGGCAACGTGACGCAGATCTCAACCATCGACAACACCGTGGTAGGAAATATCACGGTTGGGAAGTCCCCGATATGGGCCGTGATGAGCGCTGACGGTCTTTTCGTTTTCGTGGTAAACCAGGGTGACGGCACAGCAGCAAATCCCGGTTCCATCAGCGTGATCGATACTTCCTTGGGAGCTACTTCACCCAATGCCGTGATTGCCACCATTCCCGTGGGTAACACTCCGGCAACGTCCTTGCCGAACTTTGCTTTTTACCAGCCGTCATTGCAGCGACTTTACGTGAGCAACACCGGTGAAAGCACCATCAGCGTGATCAATGCAAACGGCATCAGCTCGACCAATCCTCCGGTAAAACTGAAAGATATTACGGTATCCGGCAATCCCACCTCGGTTACAGCGTTGGCCAACGGGACCAAGGCCTATGCGGCGTTGGGGAACTGCCCTTCCTCTGCCGGTTCGCCGGTGAATCACATAACGATTCTCTCCGTACTGCCGACCTGCACCGGAAATCTGGTGAGCGTGATCGATGCGGAAGCTTTGGTTGAAACCAAAACCATCCCTGTGGGTACCGGAGCCGTTTCCATCGATTCGTCCTTCGATTCTTCCAAAGTCTTTGCCGTCAACGCGAATGATTCAGTCACCAATTCCACCGGGACCCACGCAGCCGGCACCATCTCCGATATTCGCACCAACACTGACTCGGAAGTCATACGCATGCTGGCGCCGCAACAGGATCTCACCTGCCAGGTAAGCGCAACGATGTTCTGTCCCGTGCAAACACCGTTCAAGGTTCTGGCTTTCCCATAAGCAGAAAAGATGTGCGAAAAAAAAGGGGGCGGCAATCGCCGCCCGGATGTTGGAGTTCGAAGCCGGATATTAACTCGGCCGGTTGTCGGCCCGGCGTCTGCGCCCATACCGCATCGCGATGTTCATGAATACGTTTCCGCTGTTGGTGTCAAAGCACATCACCAGCGCTTCCTGGTCCTCACTGCTCTTTTCACCCAGATCCTCGGCATGGACTACCGGGGGATAAATCTTGAAGTGAAAACCCTGGTCATTGAGCGCGGTCACAGCGCTGCCGATCACCATGTTGGCGAGCTCGCATACGGTCTCACGCGCGACTTCCTCGCTCTCCGGCATCGGTGAGCCTGCCAGGTAGCTGGCGACCTTGGCGGCCGTCGGGCTGTCGATGTCAAAGATGATGCGGCCTTCGATATCGCCCTTGATGGTCACCAGTGACGCCACGCCTTTGCGACGGTAGGCCTCTTCTTCCATGGTGACATCACCGATGCGCGTAGGCGATTTAAGCGTCTCCGCCAGCACTGCGTCGGCCGCGTTGATGAAAGGTTGGATCAGCTCGATCTTCATCGTGTCAGTTTCCCTGGACGGCGGGTGTAGCCACGGCCGCATCGTCGCCCATCACGTACTTGATCACTTCATACAGAATTTCCGATTTCACCGGCTTCTGCACAAAGTGGCGTGCGCCTTTTTGCAGCGCGGCGACAATGTTCTCCTGGTAGCCCACGGAAGAGACCATGACGATGCGCGCCTCTGGATGCGACCGCACAATGCGTTCGGCCGCCTCAATGCCTTCCATTTGCGGCATGGTGATGTCCATCAACACCATGTCCGGCATGGTGCGGTCATATTCCGTGATAGCGGTACAGCCATCGCCGGCTTCGCCGGCAATTTCGCCGCCGAAGGACTCCACCATTTTTGCCACGTTTTTGCGGGCAAAAACCGAATCGTCCACTACCAGGTAGCGGATCGGTTTGCGATCTTTGCGAAGCAGGGTAGGAAACGTTTCCATAATCATTGTTCTCCTCGCGACTCCAACTAAACTTTTACTGTGCGGGCAATCTTTTCCGGATTGCACTGCATGGTCAATGTGTTTGCCAGCATGTCGAGCGGGACAACGCGCATCGCGTGGCCGCGTTCAATCGCCGCTTTAGGCATGCCGAAGACGGTACAGGATTCTTCGCTCTGGGCGATGGTCAGACCGCCCGCGTCCTTGATCAGACCGAGTCCATGAGCGCCGTCGTCGCCCATGCCGGTCATCAGGATTCCCATGGCCCGGCTGCCGAACTCCTGGGCGACCGAGCGAAAAAGAATGTCCACGGAAGGCCGGTGGCCGTTCATGCGCGGCTCATCTGACAGCACGACGGTATTCCCCAACGGCATGCGCCGCACCTTGATGTGGCGATCGCCAGGGCATACCAGCGCGCGGCCTGCGATCAGCAGATCGCCCGACTGCGCCTCTTTCACGTCGATGGCGCAGCATTCATCCAGCCGCCGTGCGAACATCTCAGTAAAGCCTTCCGGCATATGTTGAACCACAACAATGCTTCCGGGGAAGTCACCGGGGAGTTGCGCCAGCAGATACTGCAGCGCATTGGGTCCGCCGGTCGAAATCCCGATGGCAACAATCTTGGTGGCCTCGCGACGCAGACGCATCTGCGGCTTGTGCGGCTTGGGCCGGTCCACCACCACCGGCGCCGTGGTATACCGCATCTTGCTTTTGGCTGCGACCTTGATCTTGCTGATCAGGTCCACCGCAATCTCATCCATATGGGCCGAAGCCGCATCGCGCGGCTTGGCCACGAAATCAAATGCGCCCATGGCCAGGGCTTTGAAGGTCGCGCTGGCGCCGTCGGTTGTCAGGGCGCTCACCACAATCACCGGCACGCGGAAACGGCGCGTAATCTCGCGCAGGGTTTCCATGCCGTCCATGCGCGGCATCTCCAGGTCCAGCGTCACCACGTCGGGCCGGAGATCTTCGATCTTTTTCAAACCAAAAGCGCCATCCATTGCTGTGCCTACAACTTCAATCTCACTGTCGCGCGCGAGGATCTGCGGGATCAGCTTGCGCATCAATGCCGAGTCGTCAACCACCAGAACCCGTAACCGTTGACTCATGCCGTGGCCCCCACCATCTGCAACCTGCCGAGCTTTGCAACCACACTTGAGAGATTCAGGATCAAGACTACGGTGCCATCGCCGAGGATCGAAGCACCGCTCACAAGGTCTGTCGCCACCAGGTGGTCGTCCATTGCTTTGATTACCAGTTCTTCTTCGCCGACCAGCTGATCCACTACCAGACCAAACTTGCGTTCATTGGCGGAGATGACGACCACAAACATCTTCGCCGTTTCCGCCATCTGATTCGCCAGCTGGCTCAGATGCAGAATCGGCAGAACTTCATTGCGCAACTGCATTACGTCGTGATTGTCCACCCGATGCAGCGCCGATTGGTTGGTGCGGGTAATCTCCACCACTGACGCCAGCGGTACCGCATACAGGCGGTCTCCGACGCGGAAGAGCAACGCGTTGATGATGGCCAGCGTGAGCGGAACTTTGAGATAGAAAGTGGTGCCTTTGCCCGGGGTGGTCTTGATGCTGACCGTGCCTTTCAGCTTTTCCAGAACGGTCTTCACCACGTCCATGCCTACGCCACGTCCGGAGATGGCAGTGACTTGTTCGGCAGTGCTGAGCCCGGGATGGAAGATCAGATCATTGATGTCCGCTTCGCCCATCAGGGCCGCATCGCCGGGTTTCACCAATCCGCGTTCTACTGCTTTGGCGGTGATCTTGGCGCGGTCGATGCCGCGGCCGTCGTCATTCACCTCAATCACAATCTGATTGCCCTGGTGATAGGCATCGAGCGTTACCGTGCCGTGCGCCGGCTTGCCGTCATTGATGCGTTCGGCCGGAGACTCGATACCATGGTCCACGGCGTTCCGCACCAGGTGTGCCAGCGGCTCCGCCAGCATATCCAGAATGCTCTTGTCGAGATCGGTATCCTGCCCGGTAATCACCAGGTTGACTTCTTTGCCGCACGATTTGGCTACATCGCGAACGACGCGCGGAAAGCGGCGGAACAATTGCTCCACCGGTACCATGCGGATCTTCATCACCGATTTCTGCAAATCGTTCATGATGCGCGCCTGAAAGGCCATGGCATCAGAAAAGCGCATCTTGAGCGGGTCTTTGGGATAGCGCCGGTCAAATTCGTTGATGGCCTGGTGCAGCATGCTCTTGGCGATGATCAGCTCGCCCACCAGGTTCAGCACCGAATCGATGCGATCTGCATCCACGCGCAACAGTGTTTCCGAGAGATTGGCGAAGCTGGTTGATTTCTCGTCGTTCCCGCCGGTATAGGCTGGCTTCGCGCTTTCACCCGAGGGTTCCGCGGGCACCGTGGCTGCACCGGTCATCTCCTCTGCGCTGATTGGCAGCTCAGAGTCATCCTCCGCCGGCGCAGTCACGTGCTGCACGATGTCGAGAACGTCGTCTCCCTGTTCCTGGGGCCGGCCTGCGCGCTGCACCAGCAGCTCAGCCACCACGGCAGGAATACGGCATTTTTTCTCAATCCAGCTCTGCGCGTGATCGCTGGCGATGGCTGCCTCAACCACATCCAGATCGTCGCTGAGAGTGCTCTGGTCCGGCGCAACCGCCAGAAGCCGTCCGCAATCCTGCAGAACATTGCGGATCAACTGCATGGCAGCGCCGCGCATGGGGCACTGCGGCTCAATCGAAAATGCGACGTTGAAAACCGTCTCGCCTCGACCCAGCGCGTCGGCCACAACAATTTGTTCGTACTCGCTCCAGGCAAAACGCGCCTGCAGCTTGTAGGGCACGTTGCCGGGCCGCTTACGGGTGAGCGAGATGATCTGGTGGCGCAGCTCTTCACCCGCGGGCGGCTGCATGTTGCCACGATAGGCCGAGAGCATCGAGCTGAACGTATCGGCGGCGATCAGCACGACTTCCGCCAGCGCATTCTTGCTCAGGACAGCGATCTCCGGCTTCAAGACTTCTTCCAGCGCGTGGGCCAGTTCGCTCAGTTCGGTGTAACCGCAGGCCGCGGAATCGCCTTTCAGCGTGTGCACCGTGCGGCGCACCTGGCGCAGAACCTCTTCGTCTTCAGGACGCTTCTCCAGCTCCAGCCCCTCTTCATTGAGCGTCTGCAACAGTTCCGTTGCCGACTCAAAGAAGAGTTCGCGGAGCTCCGAGGCGCGATCATCAGGGAAGAAGTTCAAATCGCCACCTCAATGCGCTGATATGCCGTGCCATTATTCTGGTGCAGCATCCTGTACTTGTCGGAAAGACCGAAAAGGCTTTCGGCATGGCCGATCAAAAGATACCCTTCCGCGTTCAAGCAGCGATACAGTTTTTCCACCAGCCGCTTCTGCTCAGCCTCGTCAAAATAGATCATCACATTGCGGCAGAAGATTACGTCATTGCGCTGGGGAAGAAACTCGGTCTTCAGATTATGAAAGTCGAAGTGGACCAGATCTTTCAGCGGCTTTTTGACTGCATAGCGTTCGCCGATCTTGTCGAAATAGCGCAGACGGAAGGCGTAATCCACGGCATCCATCTGGAGCTCCGGATAGATGCCCTCCTGCGCTGTCCGCAGCACGGAATAGTTGATGTCGGAAGCCAGGATCTCCACCTTCCACGGCGGAGGAATCAGCGGCTTGGGACTGGGCATTTCAAACGGCAGAGGATTGCGCAGATAGTAATAGGCCAGCGCGTCGCAAACCTGCATGGCCATGGTGTACGGTTCCTGGCCGGTTGAGCACCCCGCGCTCCACAGGCGCAGGCTCCAATCGCGCCGCTCCTGCTTGCGCCGGAGCAGGTCTTCAAGAATATTTTTCTGGAACAGATCAAGCTGCGGCTTGTTGCGAAAGAAGCTGGTCTCGTTGACCGTGAGATTTTCCACCAGCGCGGTCAACTCCGCTTTGCCCTGATGGCTGGTGAGCAGGCGATAATAGGCGTAAAAAGTATCCAGCCCGCAGATTTTCAGCCGCCGTTGCAGCCGGTCCTGCAGGAAATGCGCCCGCCGTTCGTCAAAATACATGCCGCATTCCTGGTAGACAAGCGTCTGCAGCAGTTTATATTCCGGTTCACTAATCTGGATTTGCACGCTCGGTGTGGCCATCGGTCCCCGCTAGTCTTGGTGCCGCTTAAACAACGGCCGCGGCCGTCTGGTTTTCCGCAATTTCACCCAGCCGGCCCAGCTCGCCTTTCTGCAGAATCTTGTTGAGATCTATCAAAATGATCAGCCGGCCGTTGAGCTTGCCCACGCCGGTCACGTAATTGCCTTCGCCCTGATCAAAAACAGGCGGCAGCTCAATCTCGTTTTCGGGGATCTTCAGGACTTCCGAAGCGCTGTCGACAATCAATCCCACCAGCTTGCCCGCGACTTCGGTGACCAGAATGCGATTCTTCTTGTTGGGCTTGATCTCTTTTTCTCCGAAGCGCCGCCGCAGGTCGACCACGGAGACGATCTTGCCGCGCAGATTGATCACGCCCTGAACGCAGCCCGGTGAGTCCGGCACAGAGGTGATTTCCGGTACGCGCACAATCTCGTGCACCAGCGCGATAGGAACGCCGAACACCTCTCGTCCCACGCGAAAGCCGACAATATGCATCTCTTTGGACATGAGGGTCTCCTTCGCTAGTTGTAGCGCGCTCCCGCGCCGGCATATTGCGCTGCTGCCGCTGGCTGGCGCTCGTCAGCCCGGCGCAGGCCGTTGCTCTCGCGCGCCAGGGTTTCCAGAACAAAGCGATCCATGGCTTCCAGCATCGAGCGCGACATCTTGGACATCTGCTCGGCTGAAGCTGCCAGCTCGGTTGAGCCGGAAGAGGAACGCTGCACCAGTTCGCGCATCTTTTCCATGGCGCGAACCACCGCCTGCGCTCCTGACGCCTGTTCTTCTACGGAGGAGTTGATCTCATGCGTGATTTCATTCAGCCGCGTGGTGGCCTTGGCAATCTGCGAAGAGCCGTGCGACTGCTCGTTGGTGGCCGCGCCGATCTCCTGCGCGAACTTGTAAACCTCTGACACGACGCTGGAGATCTTCTTCAAAGCGCCGCTCAGATCGCCGCCCAGCGAAATGCCTTCATTCACAATGCTGGTCGACTTTTCCATGTTGTCTACGGCCTTGCGTGCTTCCTTCTGAATACTCTGGATCAGCTCGGAGATTTCGCGCGTCGATTGCGCCGACTTCTCCGCCAGCTTGCGCACTTCGTCGGCAACCACGGCAAACCCCAGGCCATGTTCGCCGGCGCGGGCCGCCTCAATCGCGGCGTTCAATGCCAGCAGGTTGGTCTGCTCGGCCAGATCGTCGATCACTTCAATGATCTTGCCGATATCGTCAGCCCGCTGTCCCAGGGCAGAGATGATTTCCGCGGAAGAGCCGATGGCGGCGTTGATGCGGCTCAGGCCGTCGGTGGCTTTTTCCATGGTGTTGATGCCGTTGTGAACTTCGTCGCGTGAACGCTGCGAAATGTCGAGCAGTACCTTGGCTGTGTCGGCGACGCGCTGGATTGAAGCCACCATCTCGTCGATCGAAGCGGAGGTCTCGCTGACATTGGAAGCCTGCATTTGCGTGCTCTTCACCATGTTCTGCACGTTGATGCTCATCTCATGCATGGTGCTCGTGACTTCATCGATGGCCGAGGCAGCCTGCACGCTGATCTTGGCCGATTCGTCCGAGGCCGACGCTACCTGGTTGGAGCCGCTGGCTACCTGCGCTGCGCTGTCGCGCACGTTCTTTACCAGGCTGCGCAGTCCCAGAGTCATCTCGCGAAAGGCTTTGCCCAGCGTGTCCCGGCCGGAACGCGGATTGATTTCGACGGACAAATCACCGCCCGCGACAGATTCCGAGATTCCCGCCATCTCGCGCAGGTACATCACCATGTTGTTGAACGTTTTCGAGAGCTGAGCGACCTCGTCTTCACCCTGGATCTTGACTTCCTGCTCCAGGTCTCCGGCATTGCCGATCTGGCCGGCCACCGTGATCAGTTGCGAGAGAGGAGCCGTAATCGACTTGGCCACACGCCAGGCAATGGCGGCGGCAAGAACAATTACCAGCACCATGCCGCCGAGTGTAACCCCGGTGATGAGCATGGCCGCATTGCTGTCAGATCTCTCTGCGTTGTCATTCGCCGTCTTGATAATTTGTTGCAACTGCGCCAACGGCGCGTCTTCACGTTGTTTTTGTTCCGGCGTCGGCGTGGCCTGCAGATAGGCGATCTGTAATTCCGCGACCGTGGCGCTGCCCGTATCTACCTGGCGGCGTTTTTCCATGAGAGGGTTGGCAAAATTTCTCGCCCATTCGCGTTCCGAATCTGCCAGTTGGTCCAGTAACTGCTTCACGTTGCTGCCGTTGTCGTTCAAAGAGCCTGCAGTCGACTTGATCTGGTTGATTAACGCATCAAGCTCGCTCTGGCCTTTGGCCAGCGAGTCCGCTTCGCGGCGGTCGCCGTTGAGGAGAAAGTTGCGCAGGTAAAGGCGGTTTTCGCTCCTCATCTTGTCCAGCTTCGACAAGTTTTCCACCATAGAGATGGAGTCTTTATAAAGCCTTCTGGTGCTGTTCTCGTACGCGACGGCCACCCAGTTCACCACAAAGGCGAACACCACGATCACGATGATCAGGCCAAAGCCCAGATACAGCTTCCCGCCTATACTTTTGTTCATTTGCATGTCAGAACCTCAACGCGCCGCCTTGCTCCGATTCGCAGCTCGTGTTCTTTTCAAAGTCGTCAGCCTCTTGACCGGGTTCGATCTTCCGACTCAAAAACGTCGTCCGGCGTGCCACTTGATCTCCGCAGGGCAGAGCTCACCCCAAAGAGAAATACGGACGATTAAAAGCAAGGCCAGGGCCAACGCGGCTCAGGTCTAGCACTTTCGGTACCTGAGGATAACTAATCTCCTGCTTATTCAACGACTTACGACGGTAAGCACCGGAATGGCCCAGTTGATGCCGTCCTTATCTATGCATCTTGCGGTCTCACTGCGGGCCTAATCAGACCTCTTGATCTCATAGTGAGACATGACTTACAGGCCACCGGGCTGTTGGCCTTGTGATTCCGGTAGGGCAATTCCTTATTGACTCAAAATGAGATTCCAGAGTACCTTCAGGCTGCTTCCATAGGATCAACTGAGACAGATTTGAAAACTAGACGGAAACCCGTGCCTCTTCGCTCCCGCACCCAGACACGGTCATCTGCTTGCATTGAAAGGGTTTTAGAGGCTTGCCAGCATCTGACCTCGGTGTCTGAGCCTGCAGTCCTGCGCGAACAGATCGTGAATTCTGCCGGCAGGATCTTTCATGCCGCGGTTGCCGGGCTGATGCTTCGCGAAGCCGAGACTTTTCATTCTGTAGCCATAGCCTCGCCGACGGAAGCCACCGCGGAAAACCAGGCCCTTTTATCGCACGCCCGTTCCTTTGCAGCCCAGGCCGTAGAGCAAAAACGCCTGCTGAGCTTTCGCTTCTCTTGTCGTTCCGCCGAAGGCGAGACGATTTACCACGGCCTGGCCCAGGCATTGCTCACCGGGCAAAGTAGCGCTGTTCTGCTGGTGGTAAGAAGCGGCTCGTTTTCAGCAGATGAAATAGAGGCTTTTGGCGGGCTGGGCCATTTTGCCCGTCTGGCGGTTGAGAACGTTGAACTCGCAGGACTTTCCGCCGCCCAGAAGCAAGAACTGGATCAACTGCTGGAGATTTCTTCCGAACTCGGCAGCACATCGCGACTGGAGACTTTTCTTCCCAAATTTGTGGTGCGCGCAGCGGACTTCCTTGGTTTTTCCCGGGCCTTTATCGCGCTGGTGGATTCGGGCGAATGCCGTCTGCGCTGGGGTGCAAACAAAGGTGTTCCCAGCCGGCTTGAGATCGATGTCTCAACTGTTGGAACACGCGTGCTGGAAACCGGAAACGCATATGTCTGTGAAGACATGAACCAGATGGCCGCCAATGAAAAGGCGCAGCTGCTGCGCTGGGAATCAGGGCTCAAACAGTATTTGGGTATTCCGCTCATAACCGGCGACGGCCGCCCGCTCGGTGTGCTGGGTTTACTGGATAAGAAACACAAGTCGCGCATCTCTCCCGACGATGTGCGTCGTGCTCGCGTGCTGGGAGCGGAGCTAACGGTTGCGCTGGAAGCGGCGCACAATCTGCAGCTGTCTGATCAGCATCGCAAGCGTACCGAAGACCTGATGGAGATGGCGCTCGACCTGGGTTCGGCTTTGCGCCTCCCGGACTTCGTCAAAAACTTTACGGAGCGCGTTGCCGGCATGATCGGCGCTACTGCCGCGGTTCTCGCGTTGGCGCAGGGCAACAAGGTGGAGAGTGTCGGATTCTTTGGCTTTAAGCCGGAGCGCGAGCTGCAGCGCAAGCTCAACGCGGCGTTTTCCGAGTATGCGGAACGCCATCCTGACCTAAAAATTACCGGCAGCGGCGTGCAGGTTCTTGGCGACGAACTGATCGCTGCCTGCGGCTGGCAAAATCTGACGCTGGTTCGGCTGGAGGGAACTGAGGGCGATCTGCTGGGCATTCTGGCCTTGGCCGATGTCACGCGCGAGCTCATGCCCAACGATCTCAACCTGCTGCAGGCGCTGATCGTGCATGCGTCGGTTGCGCTGGAAAACTCGCGGCTGTTTACACGGATCACCCAGTCCAGCCGCCAGTGGGCGGAAATCTTCGATTCCATTTCCGATTTCATTGTCGTTCACGATGAACAGTTCCAGGTGCTGCGTGTGAACCGTTCGCTGGCGGAGTTCATCGGCGTGCGGCCGGCAGAGCTGATTGGCCTGAGCATGCGGGCTCTCGTTTCCATTACTTCCGATTCGCCCCAGCCCTGCCCTTTCTGCCACGGCGAAAACGAATCCGACGAATACCTGCATCCGGTTTTAGAGCGCACATATCTTGTCTCCAGTTCGCGCATCCACGGCGCGCTCGATGAAGGTCTGCAGACCGTGCACGTTCTCAAGGACATCACCGATCGCCGCGAGGCCGAGCAGCGCTATCGCGAACTCTTCGATAACGTCCAGGAAGGCGTTTTCTTTGCTTCGCCGGAAGGGCATTTCATCGAGGTGAATGACGCTCTGGTGCGTATGCTCGGCTATCAGACGCGCGAAGAGGTTCTGAAGCTGGATTTGCAGACTCAGGTCTATGTCTCGGCCGAACAACGCGACGAGATCACGCGCCAGCTCCACACCAACGGCGCTGTGCGGAATTTTGAAGTTACTCTCTGCCGCCGCGACGGCACCATGATCCACGCATTGGAGAATGCCTTCGTGGTCAAGGACGGCCAGGGCAAGATCCTGCAATATCGCGGCGTGTTTCTCGACATCACCGAGGTTAAGAACTTCCAGGCGCAGCTCCAGCGCGAGCGCGACTTTACCAGCAAGATTCTGAACAACACCCAGACCATGATCATGGTGGCCGATACCGCCGGTTTGATCAGCTATGCCAACCAGCGCTCCTATGATGCCGGTGGTTTCGATCAGAATGAGCTGGTCGGTCATCGGCTGGACCGCATTATTTCGCCTTCGCACAAGAAAGCATTTGCGGAAGCCTTTGACGCCAGCCTGCTCGGTTTGCAGTCAGACAATCTTGAGCTGATGATTGCTCGCGGAAACGGCTCGCAGGGCAAATTCTCGGTCAACCTGAGCCCCATGCGCGACGATCGCGGCGAGGTTTCGAGCGTTGTGGTGCTGATGACCGATATCACCGACACGGCCATGATCCAGGCCAAGCTGATGCATACGGAAAAAATGGCCGCGGTGGGACAGCTGGTCTCTGGTGTGGCGCATGAGGTCAACAATCCGCTTACGGCGATCATGGGCTTTTCCGATCTGCTGATGGAAAACCCTGAAGTACCTGGCAGCGCGCGCAAGGACCTGCAGGTGATTCTGGAAGAGGCGCAGCGCACGAAAGAGATCGTGCAGAACCTGCTGAGCTTTGCCCGGCAGCGTCCACCGCAGCGCCAGTCGGTGCAAATCAACGCCATCCTGCGCAAGACCATCGCGCTGCGCGCCTATGACTTCGCCAATCACGGCGTTCAGATTATCGAGAAGTTCGATGAGAGCCTGCCTGAGCTGGTCGGCGATTCCCATCAGCTGCAACAGGTTTTCCTCAACATTCTGAACAATGCCTATGATGCGGTTCACGCCGCCGGCCGGCCGGGACTGATTGAGATTGAAACCGTGCATGACGGCGGCTGGGTGGAGGCTCTTTTCCGCGACAACGGCGAAGGCATTCAGCATCCGGAGCGGATCTTCGATCCATTTTTTACGACCAAAGAGGTTGGGCAGGGAACCGGCCTGGGATTGAGCATCTGCTACGGCATCGTGCGCGAGCATGAAGGCGAGATTCTGTGCGCCAACAACCAGGAGACTCAGGGCGCGACCTTCAGCGTGCGCCTGCCCATACGCACGCGTGCTGATCTGAAGCTGGTGGTCGCGGCGGGAGCCAAACAATGACCGCTGGTACAGCCAAGGCGGGAACCCTGCCTCTCCTGCTCATTGAAGATGAGCGTTCGGTGATGGACTTCATTCGCACGGCGCTCGAGCGCAATGGTTACGCCTGTCGCCCGGCTAACTCGGCCGCGGAAGGAATTCGCGCGCTTGAAGCCGGCCGATTCAGCGGCATTATTTCTGACATGCGCACGCCCGGCGGGGCCAGCGGTGCAGATGTCCATGCCTGGATCGTTGCCCATCGCCCCGAACTGAAGGAACGCATGCTCTTCATCACCGGTGACACCGTGAACGAAGAGACCATGAAGGCATTGCAGAATACGGGCGTTCCTTACATTGAGAAGCCGTTTCGTGTGCAGGACCTGATCAAGATTGTGGAAAGGATTTTTGGCCGCCCCAACTGACACGATGACTGACGAAGCCAGAGTGCGGTTTCTGATCGTTGACGATCACCCCAGCGTGCGCAAGCTGTGCATGACGGTGGGAGCGTCGGTGGGCTTTGACTGTCTCGAGGCCGAGAGCGCGGAAGCCGCGTTGATCCAGCTGGAAAACGACTCTCCTGACATCATACTGGCGGACCTGATGATGCCCAACATGTCGGGCCTGGAGTTTTTGCCGCGCGTGAAGCAGCTTCTGCCGCACGCGGAAATCGCCATCATGACCGGCCACGGCTCCATTGAGACTGCGGTACAGGCCATGAAACTCGGCGCGTATGACTACATCACCAAACCCTTCCGCATTGAGGAGCTGAAGTTGCTGCTGCAGCGCATGGCAGAAAAAATAAATCTGGTGGCGGAAAACCAGTTCTTGCGCGATCGCGTGAGCACGGAGATGGAGTTAAACGGCATTGTCGGTTCCTCCAGCAAGATCCAGGACGTGCTGCGCATGGTGGCGCGCCTGAAAGATACGCGGACGCCGGTGTTGATCACCGGTGAGAGCGGGACTGGCAAGGAGCTGGTGGCGCGGGCTATTCATTATCGCGGGCTGCTCTCCAAGCGGCCGTTTGTAGCGGTAGATTGCGGATCGCTGGTGCCGACGCTCATCGAGAGCGAGCTTTTCGGCTACGAAAAAGGCGCTTTCACCGGCGCACTGCGCTCCAAAGAGGGCCTGTTTCAATCTGCGAACGGCGGGACAATCTTCCTCGACGAAATCGGCGAGCTTTCGCAGGAACTGCAGGCGAAGCTGCTGCGCGTGCTCCAGGAAAAGGAAGTGCGCCCGGTGGGCAGCAACCAGAAGGTCAAAGTCGATGTGCGCGTGATTGCAGCCACCAATCGCGACCTTGAAACCGCACAAAAAGAGGGCAAATTTCGCAAGGATCTCTACTTCCGGCTGAACGTGGTCACCCTGCACCTGCCGCCGCTGCGCGAACGGCGGTCAGACATCACGGCGCTGGTGCACTACTTCCTTGACCGCTTTGCGCCCGGCAAGACGCTGGGGATTTCCCCCACCGCCATGAAGTGCATGTTGCAACACGACTGGCCGGGCAACGTGCGCGAGCTGGAAAACTGTATTGAGCGGGCTGTCGCGCTCGGCAGCCAGGATGTGATTGACGTGGCAGATCTGCCGCCGGCAGTGCGCGCACAGCAAGAGCCCGAAGCGGCGGTTCAACCGTTGCCTCGCCCGGCGGAAGCGGCTGCGGTGAACACTGATCTGGAAGAGCTGGAGCGCGATACCATCCAGCGGGTTTTTGAGCAGGTGCAGGGCGACAAAGCCCGCGCCAGAAAGATGCTGGGCATCAGCCGGGCCACGCTGTATCGAAAACTCAAGAGGTACAACATCGGCCTGAGCAAGCGCGCTTCGGTGGCATCGTGAGACAGAACCAGGTGAGACATTTGTTTCATCCTGAGACGCATGGGCCGAGACCGCGACCTGTGAAGAGAATTGCAGCTTCGGAATCAACAGTTTAGTTTTCTGAGGTTTTGGCTGGACTATTGCACTAAGTAATTCAGCTAAATTTTTTGTATTCATACCGGAATGTTAGGAAGAAAGCCGCCGAGGCCGACTTGCGCCCCGAGCGGCATTGACGCAGGAGCAGAAAGCTGCTGAAGCGATGTTGCCTGGCAGTTTCTTGAGACGATGACAACAGTGGCTGCACTCAATGTGGGTGAAGTAGCGGAGTTCTGGCGCGTCGCGCGCCGGCTGTACACCGTTTATGCCGAATTGGACCGCACCTTCGAACTCGGCATGCCTATGTGCCCTGAACTGGAGGGAACGGCAGACCGGCCCGAACCGGAAGCCATCGAGCGTGCTCAGCAATGGTTCGAGCAGATTGACAATCATGTGCAGGTTTGGCAATTGCGCCAGCTCTTGCAAAGCACCAGCCTGCAGAACGAAGAGAATCTGCGTTACCTGATCGCCCGTCACCTGGACAAGAAAGAGAGGAGCGAGGCCGATAAGGACAAGATTGATTTTCTGCTGGTCCAATATTTCGCGCACTGCTCGCCGCACGGCCCCAATGAGACCGCTCTGGAAGAGGTGGCACGCGTTCTGGAGCCGGCGATCGGCAAAGCGGTGAAGTCGTTCCCTGACTGGGCCGGCGGCCTGGATGAAAAGCTCACCAAGCTGAACCAATCCAACAGTCTTGAAGAGCTGCAAAACTCAGGCGCGCTCCAGGAAGTGCGAGAGCTCAAGCTGGCAGTCGGCGACAAGTATTTTGAACCGGGATTTCTGGTGGCCTTCACCCGTTTCAATTTTCTGGCGCGGCGTGCCTTCTTCAAAGCGATGCATTTTGATTTGCATGCTATCCGCACAGCGGTGAACCGGCTGGAGCAGATGGGCATTACCACGGTGGATTGCCGCGATGCTGGACTGACCGAAAGCGAATCGCTGGAGCAGGTCCGCCATGTGGTTCACCAATGGAAGACGCCCTTTCGCGCGCCATATTCCGGCGGCTCATCATTCCTGCAGCTGATCCTTCTCCGGCACGCGCTGGAATACACATTATCGAAGGCAGGCAAGCAAACGGCGTCTTCGCCGCAAGTTCAGAGCGGGGCAGCTGCTCCGGCACCCCAAGCGGCGCCGGTGTCACAGGCAGCGCGGCCAGCGGCCCCTCCCGCCCAGGAGTTGGTGGTTGTCCCGGTTGCGCCTTCCGAAAATGCGCCATCGGCAGATACGGACCTCATTTCCCGTTCAGCTCAAGCCCACGATCCCGGCGCGCAACCCACCGCAGAAGTTCAGGCTGAAGAGCAGGACTACCTGGTGCGCTGCGTCGGCGATATCGCGGAGCAACTGAAAGCGGTACCGCCCAAAAATTCTCCGGCAGTTTCGGCCATCGTTTTGGCCGGCTGCAAGCTGCTGATCGCTACATGGGAAGCGCAGGCTTTTGCCCAGGACGGTGCGATGGCTCTGGCTTTACAGCGTACGGTGGCCGCGCGAACCATCCTGCACGTCTGCATGGAGCGCCATAAGAAAGGCGAGTCGACGGACCTTACTGCGGCGCTGGACATCGCGCGGAGCCAGGTCAATGTGATGACGGAATATGTCGAAAAGGCCAAAGAGGCCAAGAACATAGATGCGGCAGTGAATCTGGCGGCTACTTCCAAGCGCCTGCTGTCGTTGATCGCGGACGGCGAAAAAGTTCTGGGATAGCGGAGTTCCTGTGCAGGATTACCGGGTTGTACTGATCACCGATGACGCCGGCTTTGCTCGCAGCCTCAAAACACTGTGGCAGACCGAGCGCGCTCTCCCTCCATTTCGTACGATGACGACCGACGACCTAAGCGGGCTCGGCGAGAGCCCTCTCGACGTCATGATTGTCGGGCCGGTACGCAACAAGCGGTTGCCGTCGGTGCTCAAGCTGGTCGATATTGGGGAACGTCCGGTTATCTGCATTGTTGAAGATTCCCGAGAAGTAAAGACCTTGAAAGCTGAGCGGCCGCGCGTCCTGGCCATTCCGCAGCATGAGGGATGGATTGAAGCAACTCTCCTGCTTACAGTTGAGTGCTTGAAGCGGCTGGATGTTACTGCGCGCTTGCGCCGGGCAGAACAGGCGGCTCAAGCCAGCTCTCGTGGTGCAGTACTGGGACGTTACATGGCGGAGAGCCGTCATGATCTGAACAACTCACTCACCTCAGTGCTGGGCAATGCAGAACTGCTGCTGCTGGATGCGGATCAGCTTCCTGAGTCGGCCCGGGATCAGGTCCTTACGATTCACGAAATGGCGCTGCACATGCACCAGATCATGCAGAGATTCTCGTCGGCTGAAACGCGAACGCTTGAGAAAGCGTCTCAAGATGAGACAGATCAGCTGTCTCATAACTCCATTCCGGCCCAGTAAGGCTCGATCCTGTTATAGATAACCCTTTTTAAAACAATATCTTACGTCACGCGTCCTGGCAACCAAAGAAGGCCGCAGCTTGGCTGCGCAATTGCTCTACTCCTGTGGATACCTAAAGGCAGGGGTTTGTCCGCTTTGACCAAGATTCTGATTGTCGACGATTCGCCGGCTGAAGTCAGGCTGATGCAGTCGGTCCTGGACCGTGCCGGATTCATCTCCATCGCCGTTCATGACCCGATGCGGCTGGAACAGATGATCGACATGGAGCGCCCGAACCTGATCCTGCTGGACGTGGTGATGCCAACACGTAACGGCTTTCAAGCGTGCCGCGAACTTAAAGGCCACGCCGATTATTCGCGTATTCCGGTGGTGATGGTGAGTTCCAAGAACACCGAGAGCGACAAGTTCTGGGCCAAGCAGCAGGGCGCTGACGGTTACGTGGTCAAGCCTTTCTCGAATGAAGAGCTTTTGGGGACCGTACGCAGTTTGGTCGGCAAGAGCTGAGTTAACTAAATGCCCGAAGAACTGCAACAACCTGAGGCGTTTAGCGGGCGTGAGCGAAACGGGAGCCCGCTGCCGAAATCCCGAGGCTGCGTAGCAGCGAGGGATCTCATGCCACAAGGGTTTTGAATTGGACAAAATGCCGGACGAACAGCAACAACTCGAACCACTATCTCCCGATGCGGAGCAGCTTGAGCTGCTGCCGCACACGGAGCCGGAGCGGCAATACTGCGTGTTTCGCGCCGGTCGCGAACGCTTTTGCTTTTCCGTGCTCGATGTGGAAGAGGTCGTGGAGTGGCCGAATCTGACCCAGGTTCCGCTGGCGCCCTCATTCCTGATGGGCATTTTCAACCTGCGCGGCTCGATTGTTCCGGTGGTGGACATTGCGCTGACGGAGGCGCGCCGCCCCGACCTGGCGCCGCGCCATGTAGTGGTGGCCAGTCTGAAGGGCGAAGAGGATCGCGATGACCTGCGCATCGGGATTGCCGCTGACGAAGTTATTGGAACGCACAGCACTTCAGAGCCGTTGCTGGTGGAGGAAGCGCCGCGCGAGGTCCCGCACTGCTGCGGCATGCTGCGGCATGAAGATCGCTTGGCACTGGCTCTGAATTTGAAGAAGTTGACTGAGACGTTTCCCGTCCCGGTCATTTGATTTTGGGGGTGGCAGTGAGGCCGGGGTCCCCAGCGCGCCCGAATTTGGCGCGAAGGGGTAGGAAGCCAACTACGCGCCGAACTGCCCGAAGAAAGGCACGAAATATTTGCCGCATCGCTGAAGTTGAAAGCGGTGCGGAGGGAAGTGGACAGGAGTGAAGGTTATGAAAGGTCGTTTGAACTCGACCCTGTGGATGGTGATTGGCGTGAACGCTGCCGCCCTGCTGGCTGTGCTGCTGCTGGGCTACAACGCCGGCGCAAAAGCCGGTGGCGTGGACATACTGGACGCGCCCAGCGCCAGCTCGTCTTCGGGTGCGAAGCTGGTAATCGCGGTTGCGCTCTGTGTCGGCGCTCTGGCGTTTAGCATCTTCCGCCTCGTGAACAAGGTGCTCGACCCGGTGAAGCGTCTCTCGGATTTCGCCGAGCGCTTCTCCCAGGGCGATTATCGCGCGCGGGTCGCCGTCGACTCGGCTGACGATTTCGGCTTTATTGCCGAGCACCTGAACCGTGCCGCGGAAAGCTCCTCTCGCGCCATCTTCAACCAGGAAGCCCAGGAAACGCTGCAAAAGAGCGTGACGGAATTTCTGACCATCGTGAGCCAGATTGCCCGCGGCGACCTGACGCTGCGCGGCCGCGTGAGCAACGATGCGCTGGGTAACGTTGTCGACTCTGTGAACTACATGCTCGATAACTTTGCCAAGGTGCTGGAGCGCGTGCGCAAGGCCGCCGTGGACGTGCAGTCGAGCGCCAACGAGATACTGATCGCTTCCGAAGAGATGTCGACGGGCGCCATCCAGCAGGACCAGGAAATCACCAACACTTCCTCCGCCGTGGAACAGCTTACGGTTTCGATGAAGCAGGTGTCGAACAACGCCGAGGCCAGCGCAGAAGCGGCGCGCCGCGCGCTGGACGCCGCCGAGCAGGGCAACCGCTCCGTGCGCGACACGCTGGAAGGTATGCAGCGCATCCGCTCGTCGGTGCAGGCGACGGCCAAGCGCATCAAGGCCCTGGGTGATCGTTCACTGGAAATCTCTGAGATCGTCAATGTCATCAACGACATCACCGAGCAGACCAACCTGCTCGCGCTGAATGCCGCCATTGAGGCTGCGCGCGCCGGCGAGGCGGGCCGCGGATTCGCCGTGGTCGCCGACGAGGTCCGCAAGCTGGCCGAGCACTCGCGCAATGCAACGAAGGATATCGCTGCATTGATCAAAGCCATCCAGGCAGAAACGAACGATGCGGTGATCGTGATGGAAGAGGGCACCAAGGAAGTGGAAATCGGCGCCAAGCTGGCCGATCAGGCCGGTCGCGCTCTGGACGCAATCTCCACCGTGGTGCGGCAATCGGCAGAGCTGGTGCAGGAAATCTCTCTCGCTTCCAAACAGCAGGTGCGCGGCACTGAAGGCGTGGCCAACGCCATGCAAATTATCTCCAACATTACCCGCCAGACTTCACAGGGCGCGCGCCAGACCTCGCGCACGGTGGAGCAACTGGTGCACATGTCAGAACAGCTCAACGAAGCGCTGGCGCAATTCCGCGTTGCTACCGGCGGAGCAGGCAATGCTCTGCCCGGCGAGTCGCGGCCGGAGCTGGTCAGCGCCACCGCCGCTTTGGCGCGCCGGTAAGGCGCTTCCGCGTGCGCTTTGGCGATTGAAATGAACGTGCCGGCAACGTATGCGGCTAACGCGGGGAACCCGAGGGGAGAGACATGGCAGGGGGAGTGGTGACAGTCAGCGAGCATGAATTGAGCGAGATTCGCGGGCTCATCGAGACGCGTTCGGGAATCCTGTTTGACGATTCGCGCGAACGCTTCTTCTCCACGCGCGTACTGGAACACGTTGAGGCCCGGAAGCTGACCCACGGCACCGATCTGATACGCCTGATCAAGAATTCCAACGTGGAATATGATTCGCTTCTGCAACGGCTCCTCACGCAGGAGACATCATTCTTTCGCTACCCTGCAGTTTTTGAGGCGCTGGAAAAAAAGGTCCTGCCCGATCTGCACATGAAAAAGTTCTGGGAGAGCCCGCGCTCGCTGCGCGTATGGAGCGCCGGCTGCTCCACGGGTGAAGAGCCTTACAGCATCGCCATGACCGTGGCTGATGCCATTGAATTTGCCGACGCGTGGAATATACACGTCCTGGCCACCGATATCAGCCGCCAGGCGCTGGAGCACGCCGAGCACGGCGTTTATGAGCCCCGCGATCTGCAGACGGTCACTCCGCGTCAGCGTGAGCAATACTTTTCCGCTGTGGGCGATCATTACCTGGTCCGCCCGCGCATTCGCAATATGGTCACCTTCGCGCCCATGAACTTGGCGCAGGTGGTTTATATGGGCAAATTTGACTGCATCTTCTGCATGAACGTGCTGATTTATTTCTCTGAAGAGCGGCAGTCGCAGCTGATCCAGCGTTTTTACGAGTACCTGGAGCCCGGCGGATATCTGTTTCTCGGGCATGCTGAGTCCATCAACCGGGCCGATGTGAAATTCGACACTCATATATATCGTGACGCGCGCATCTACCAGAAGCCGGCCAACCTGGCGCGGCCCACGGTCGCGCAGGAGAAAGTTTGAGCGGACAAGGGCAAGAATTCGTAGAGGTCTTCCTCCAGGAAGCATCGGAGCGCCTCCAATTTCTGCGCGAATACTCCGGCATCCTGCAGGACGCGTACCCGCGCGCAGAAGACGTGGAGCGCCTGCATATTGCGGCGCATACCCTTGCCGGGACATCGGCTTCGTACGGATTCCCGCTGTTCTCTGAAATCTCCGGCAAGCTGGCACACATCTTTCAGTATGCAATGAACGCCAGCATCGCCGCCGACGCTGCTGCACCCCTTGTGGAATTCATCTCTGAAGGCGTGGCCCTGCTGGAGTCTGATCTGATCATGATCAGCACCAACAGCGTTGAGGCCGAAGAAGACATCAACACCTTCAAACAGCGCTATCCGTTTGCTTTCCAGGCAGCGGCACCGGCAGCGCAGGCTCAAGAGGCACGCCCGCAAGCGTCGCCGGAGACGGCAAGCGCGCCGGTTGCGGAGAGCGCTTCTGTTTCCATGCCTGCGGTGGCGCTGCAGGATCCGGAGCCTGAGCCTTTGCCGGAAGACGGCGAGGTCCCGGCTGAGGTTCTGGAGTTCTTCGTTCCGGAGGCGGAAGAGCATCTGCAGGTGGTTACGAGCTGCCTGCTGTCGTTGGAAACCAATCCCAGCTCGGAGCAGATTCATCGCCTGTTGCGCGCGATGCATACGGTGAAGGGATCCGCGGCGCAGGTCGGCCTGCATCGGATTTCGCATGTCGCGCACCGGGCGGAAGATCTGATCGGCCGGCTGCGCGAAGGAGAATTGCGTCCCAGCGCCGAAATCATCGACATCTGCCTGGATGCGGTGGATACGCTCAAGAAATTTCTCTATCACCAATGGTCCGACGAAGCAGCGATGCAGTCGTCTGTCCAGGGATTGTTTGCGCGCATCTCGCGCCTGGCGCCCGCGGAAAAAGACCAGGAGAAAGAAGCAGCGCCGGTCGCGCAGCCCGAGCCTGTGCCCGCGCAAGCGCAAACGCCGGCAGGAGCAGGCCATCTGCCGGAAGTTCATCTTGCAGAAGAAGCCGCTCCCCTGGCCGAACCGGTAGCCTTTGCCCCGGTTGCTCCGGCAGTCGAACCAGTGCTTCCCCCGGTTGCCGTTGCGGAAACAAAGAAGCCGGAAAACAAGTTCGAAAAGCTGGACAAGCTGGTTGCCGACGAAGAGTTCCTGCGCAAAGAACCGGCATCCATGCCGCAGTCCAAGTCCGTGCGCATTGCGCTGGAGCGCCTGGATCGCATGATGAATGCCGTGTGCGAGTTGGTGATCAACCGCACGCGCATGCTCGGCCGCGTGGCCGAACTGGAGCGCCTGGCCGATGTGCTGAATTTCTCCAAGGCGCGCATGCAGGACAAAGTGGCTGAATTCCAGGAGAAATACGAGTTCAGCCGCATTCATTCCGTTCCCACGCCCAAGCCTGCGGACAATTTCCCGCTGCGCAGCGGCTACTCCAGCTACTCGCACACCTTCGACCATTCGCTGGCCGAGTTCAGCGAGCTGGAAATGGATCGTTATGACGATTTCAATATCCTCTCACGCTCGCTGACGGAGATTTCCGCCGACATCACCGAGGTTCTCACGCAGCTCGACGGGTTTGTTCGCCGCGTGGACGGCGATATTGACGAGTTCACCAAGCTGGCGCACCGCCTCCAGGATGAGATCACGCAGGCGCGAATGGTGCCGATCGGCAACCTTTACACCCGCCTGTCACGCACCGTGCGCGATGCGGCTAAGGCTGCCAACAAGAAGGTTGAGCTCACGCTGGCCGGCGCCGAGACCGAACTGGACAACAACATCATCCAGCAGATTTCCGATCCGCTGATTCATTTGGTCCGTAACGCGGTGGCCCATGGCCTGGAGCGTGACGAAACGCGATACGAGCAGGGCAAGAGCGATTGCGGCAATGTGGCGGTGCGCGCCTACCATCGCGGCAACCACATATATATAGAAGTTGAAGACGACGGCCGCGGCATCGACTATGAGAAGGTCCGCAAAACCGCGATTGAGAACGGGATGATCTCCGCCGATGCGGAGCTGAATGAGCGCGAGCTGCTCGATCTTCTCTTCCAGCCCGGCTTCTCTACGGCTCCGCGCAAAACGGAACTGGCGGGTCGAGGCGTTGGCCTCGACGTGGTCAAGTCAAACCTTGCTCAGTTGAACGGCGAGATCGAGATCGAAACGCAGAAGGGTTTTGGCACACGCTTTACGCTGAAAGTTCCGCTCACGCTGATCATCTCGCAAGCGCTGTTTGTCCGCTGCGGGACTTCGATGTTCGCGCTGCCGCTGGCTTTCGTGGAAGAGATTCGCCGGCTCCGTATCACCGAAATTGAAGAAGTCGGGGGCAAGTTTCTCACCAAGGTGCGCGATGTGGTTACGGAGATCGTGCGCCTCGATGTGGCGCTGGGGCTTGAACCGATCCAGCCCATCAATGGTTATTTCCGCATGGTGATCGTCAATGTTGCCGGCCGCCAGGTTGCTCTGGTGGTAGAGGATGTGGTCCGCAAGGATGAAATCGTCATCAAGAGCCTGGGCGAGTTCCTGCGCAACCTCAAAATGTTTCCCGGCGCCACCATCGCTCCGGATGGCAGCCTGATTCTACTGATCGACGTGAACCGCCTGGTTGCAGGCGAGGCGATCGAACATCGTCCGCTGATGACCAGCGCGAACGCTGCGCGCATCTTCGGTCCGGGCTCGGAAGCCGTGGCACATGGCGCGATTCCGCAGGAAGCGATCGACTTTGTTCCCCAGGAAAAGCTTGTGGTTTTGGTGGACGACTCTATCAGCGTGCGCAAATTCGTGGGCCGCATGCTGGAAAAAGCCGGCTATCGCGTGAAACTCGCTGCCGACGGATTGGAAGCGCTTGAGATCGTCACACAGACGCGCTGCGACCTGGTGGTCACCGACCTGGAGATGCCTCGGACCAATGGCTACGAACTTCTCTCGCATCTGCGTCAGGATGCGCAAACACGCGGCATTCCAGTGATGGTGGTGACCTCGCGCGCAGGAGCCAAGCATCGCGAGCGCGCGATGAAAGAAGGCGCGGCTGCCTTCCTGACCAAGCCGGTGCAGGAAGACCAGTTCATTGCCGCGGTTGGAAGCTTGATCGGATCGCCGGCTGGTATGCAGATGGAGCATGCAGCGGCAGGAGAGTGAGGAAGTTTTTAAGAGTTTCAAGAGGCTGCGAAGCCGGGTCCCCAGTCGCCCGATTTTGGCGCACGGGGGTGGGAAGCCGGTACACGCGCTGAGCGGCCTGAAGCAAGTGCAGATTGCATTTGAGTATTTGAGAGCTCCACGGCGGTTTGGAGCGGAGCGACAGAATTAACGATGACGCACGGCAAACGAATTCGGGTACTCGTGGTGGACGACTCGGCCTTTATGCGCAAGGTGCTGCAAACCATTATTGCGGCTGATCCGCAGCTTGAGATCTGCGGCGAGGCGCGCGATGGCCGCGATGCGGTCACGCAGGCCGATGTGCTCAAGCCTGACGTGATCAGCATGGACATCAACATGCCGCACATGGATGGTCTGCAGGCCACGGAAATCATCATGTCCAGCAACCCGCGTCCGATTTTAATCGTCAGCTCGGAGTCGCGGGAAGGCGCTGAAGTTACATTGAAGGCGCTTGAACTGGGTGCGATCGATTTTGTGGCCAAGCCCAGCGGCGGCATCGATCTGGACATGAGTTCGGTGAAAGACGAACTGTGTCGCAAACTCAAGATGGCCGCCAAGGTTCGCGTGGTGCGCACCGCGACGCGTTCCAAGTTGCAGCAGGAGATCGCTTCGTCCTCGCCGCGTGTTGAGCCGGCGAGCAAGAACGGCGACAGCGGACTGCAGGAAGTTCGTGCCGCAGTCAACGCGGCAGCGAAGAGTGCGGGAAAATTCCCCATCGTGGTGCTGGCTTCATCCACCGGTGGCCCGGCTACGCTGATGAATTTCATGCCTTACTTCCCCAAGGATTTTCCCGGGGCAGTGATCCTGGTGCAGCACATGCCGGGCAACTTCACCTCGCAGTTCAGTAAACAGCTTGCCGAAATATCGAAGATCAAAGTGAAGGAAGCGGAAGCGGGAGAGATCATCGTTCCCGGCCAGCTCTATGTATGCCCCGGCTCGCACCATTTGCGTGTGTCGCCGACCGGCCGGATTTCGCTCGACGACGGCCCGCGTATCAGCGGCTATCGCCCGTGCGCCGACCTGACATTTGGGAGCGCCGCCGAATATGCTGGCCCCATGACCATCGGCGTGATTCTGACCGGCATGGGCAATGACGGCGCCAAAGGCGTGCAGGAGATTCGCGCTGCCGGCGGACATGTGATCGCGCAGGATGAATCCACGGCGGTGATTTTCGGCATGCCGCAGGAAGCAATCAAGACCGGCGCGGTAGACCAGGTGCTGCCCATGGAGGCGATCTATCACGCGATCGAGAAACGCGTGCTGTACATCTTTGGCGCAGCGAAAGTAGGAGCGGTGTGAAAGGTTCGCCCAAATCCCGAGCGCAAGCGGTTGCGCAGGCGGCGCGCGAGGACGTAATTGTGTTTGCCGTGGGGGGATTCAGGTTTGCCATTGCAGCCGGCGCGGTGAAGGAAATTCGCGGCATGGAAGGCCTGCATGCGTTCACGCTGGGCGGCATCTCGGAGCAGATCGGCAAGTTGAGCTACACGCTGGAGCGTGACGGGACCACGTATTTTGTTATCGATGCGGCAAAGCATTTCGGGCTGCCGCCGGCGCATCCTTCGCGCGTGATGATTTTGCGTAACGCGGTCACGGCCGTTCTGGTGGACTCGACCGACCGCATCATGGAGATCTCGGCCCTGCACGCGCTGCCGCGGGTATTTACGCATGAAGAGCGCAGCTGGTATCGCGGGCTGGCGGTGGTGGACGGCGCGGTGGTGCCGGTGGTGAACCACCAGGCTTTTCTGAACAAGAGTGAGCTCGATGTTTTGCGAGCCGGGTTGGAGCGGGTGCGTGGAGTGGTAACGGCATGATTGTTGACACAGACAAGGCGTATGTTCTCTTTCCGCTGGGAGAGAAGCGCTTTGCTCTGCCCGCCGAGGCTGTCACTGAGCTTGCCCGGCCGGACACCCTGCAGACCTTTCCGCATCGCACGCCTTTGCTGGCGGGAGTTCTTGTCCGCCGCGGCAGAATCATTCCGGTTTGCGACGTCGCCCAGATCCTGGTTGGTCCGGCGGCGCCGCCGAGAAAGTTTTACCTGATCGCGAACTGCAAGCTCGAGTCCAACCAGCAACTCACGGCAGTTCCCGTCACCGGCGAATGTGAGTTGGCCAGCGCGGCACGCGCGCCACTCACCGGGAGCGAGCCGCAATACATCAGCGGCAAGCTGGTCCTGGGCGATGAGACGGTCGAGATCGTTGCGCTGGAAAAGCTGATTTCCACGGAGGCGGCGGCATGAACCCGACTGTCTCCGCTCCAGCCAAAATTCTGCTGATCGACGCCAACGTGTTTCTGGCGCGCCGGATCACTGAGGCTCTCAAGCTCGAAGGTTTTGAAGTGATGCACGCCACCCAATCCGGTTACGCGCTGACCATGCTCGAGTATGACATGCCGTCAGCCATTCTGTGCTCTACCACTCTGCGCGAGATCAGCGCCCATGATCTGCCTCCGATTGTGCACGCCGATCCCAAAACCGCGCACATTCCCGTGATCGCGCTGGGTGAAGGCGGCGACCAGGCGCTCATGGAAGCGTTTCGCTCCGGCTGCGCCGACTATGTCGACAAGCGCCTGGGCCCGGAATTGATCGCGGCGCAGATCAAGACGTTTCTGCGCAGCAACTCTGAAGGTTTCCATCCGGTGCAGATGCTGGGGTCGTCAGAGGAAGGCCTGAGCGGCAGCCTCTCTCATCTGGATCTTCCGGGCGTGGTGCAGATGCTGGTGCACTCGCGCCAGACCGGCTCGCTTTCCGTGAATGCGGGCACGATTGACGGAATTATTTTCTTTGAGAACGGCAATGTGACTCACGCTGAGAGCGGCGACAGGATCGGAGATGATGCCGTGGTACACATCGTCAAATGCTGTAACGGCCTGGATGCGGGTTCGTACAAGTTTCTTCCCGGAGAGAGCGCCACGACCCGGACGGTGCTGCGTTCTGCTACCGAACTAATGCTCGAAGCCTTGCGCGAACTGGATGAATCCGCGCAGAGCAACGCCGATGGAGGTTTTTGATGAGCACGATTCCCACTGTCTATTTCATCGATGACAGTGCGACCATGCGCGAGGTGATCAAGATCGCCTTTCGGCGGGAGAACATCAACGTGGTGGCCTGCCATGATGCCAACACGGCGCTGACGGAGATCGAAACGGCCAAACCGGATATTGTGATCACAGACGTGATCATGCCGGACAAGGACGGCTATGACGTTTGCCAGCATATTAAGTCGCATCCGGCGCTCGCCAGAACGCCGGTGATTTTGATGTCGGGTGTGGTCAATCGCGCGGTCGCCGAGAAGGCATTTGCGGTGAAAGCGGATGAGCTTCTGCGCAAGCCTTTCCAGCCGCAGGACCTGATTGCTCGTGTCAAGCACCTGCTCAAGCCAAACGGAACTCCGGCCCCAACGCCTGCGGCGGCTGCCAATGCGGCTGTGGCGTTGAGCAGCATTTTTTCCGCAGCGGCCGCAACACCCATACCGCCGCGATCCGCAGCTCCCGCGCCACCGCCGGTGCAGCAGCGCGCTGTAGCGGCTGCGACTCCCGCGCCGCCGGCTCCGCCAACGCCGATTGCCGCACCGGTTGCGCCAACACTCACACCGGTTCCGGTCGCAACCCCGCTTGCTCCCGTGCCACCGGCTGCGGCTGCGGCTGCGCCTGCTGCGCCGCCCGTATCCGTTCAAGCGGCGCCGGTTCAGACCCCAGCCGGCTCTGCTGTCGTCAAGGCGGGCGCTCAACAGGATGCTGCCAAGCTGAAGATCGAGATTATGCGGTTAGAAGGCCTGGTAAAGAAGCTGCAGTCGGAACTGCAAGCCGAGCGCGAGTACTCACGAGCGCTGGAGGCACACGTAAAAACCTTGCAGGAAGCTGAGTAGCCGAAATACCAGGTTTTTCTTCGTCATGTAGGGGTTCCGCGAACTCTAAAACGGAATCCCTGGAAGCCAACACAAAGGTCTTCAGAAGGAAAGGGACCTTTGGCCGGGATTACTCCTGACGCATTGTCTCGATTGGGTTGAGCCGAGATGCCCGCCACGATGGAATCCATGAGGCGGCGATAGCAACGCAGAACACAATGAGAGCAACAAACCCGAGAGTCGGTATGTCATGCATGCCAACGCCATATAAAGCACCCCACATGCCAACGCCATATAAAGCACCCGAAAAGATGTTTGGGCATGCAATTTCAGCGATGAGACCGATCGTCACACCAACCAGGGCCAGGATCGCGCCGCGTTTCAGCATCAGGTGCAGCACACTTGTTCTGGGCGCCCCAAGCGCCAGCCGTACCCCTAGTTCTCGCGTTTGCGCACTGGCGATGTATGACAACAGTCCGTAAAGCCCAACTCCTGTAAGAGTTATCGAGATTATTGCGAAAGCAACAAAAACCCACGCTGCCAGTCTCAGGACCAGGGTTTCCTCTTCAAGATCGTCGGCAACTGTGAGCACCTCCGCTATCACAACATTCGCATTTATCTCCTTTGCGGCTGTTCGTATTTCGGAGAGACTCAACGATCTGCGATCCGTTCGAATAATAGGGGATGGGGCTGCTCTCATTGACGTGGTAGTGGCAGTATTCACTTGGTTGAACGGCCGGTACAAAATAGGATCCTCGTGCTCGTCGGCTCGTTGCTTCCGAGTGTCAGCCACGACTCCCACGATTTCCACCGTGTCACCGTCCCACCGACTATGCTCCAATCGTTGACCAATGGGGTTTTGCCTGGGCCAAAACTTCCGTGCCATTTGCTGGTTGACGATTCCCACCAGGGGGGCTTCGCTGCGATCCAGATCCGTAAAATTGCGCCCGCGTAAAATGGGAGCATTTACGACTCCAAAATAATCGGGTGTAATCGCAATTGAGTCATACCAGTCAGGATAATCAAAGCGCGCGCCGAGGCGGCATGGGTTGCACAAGGCTGCCGCCTGTATTCCCGGAAGATGCTTCAGCTTCTCGACAAAGGCATTCCGGAACCTCGTTTCGGCGTCGGAGCTTCTCGGCACACCCGGCAATTTCCACAAAATTGTCGACACGCGCTGGGCATCATAAGTAAATTCGACTCTCGATCTATTCCAGGCAGACCGGACGAGTAATAGAGTAAAGGCAAGTAACACAACCGATGTTGCCGTCTGCAATATTGTCAATAGGTTCCGAAAGGTCGTAGAAGTGCGTCCACTCGTGCCGGTAGATGCAGCCATCGGCATTGCGAACTTCGGATTGATGAATGCTGTCCGCACCATTGGCGCCAAACTGAACCCGCCTGCCACGAGAGCGGCAATACCGAATCCGAAAGCCAGTACGCGACCGTCAAACACACCGGTTGCGATTGTTTTGTGCCACCGTATATCTTCGGGGGAAAGGCCGATCACCAGTCTGATAAAGAAAAACGCAAATATAAGTCCCACAACCGCGCCAAGCCCAGAAACCAGGAAACTTTCTATCAAAATCCCTCGAATAATTCGCCACTTGGATGCCCCCAAGGCGATGCGTATGGCGAACTCTCGACTCCGCCTTTCAGTTCGTGCCAATAGAATTGAAGTTAGATTTCCAGCTACTAAAACCAATATGCTCCCGGCTACTGCAAACACCAACAGAGAGGTGTTACGAACTGCTTCCTTCCTGGCATTATCCATGAGTACGATATCAGGCCAGGGTTTTTCCCAATAGTTGGGAACCGGTCGTTTTCCTATGTTGCGCCATCCCATCCTTTGGGATTTTCCCGATCCAAGTTGCCCGGCAACTATTTTCAATTGGTCTCGCGCTTGAAGTACAGAAGCGCCCTGGGTCAGTCTGCCAAACACCCGAACAGGAGTGCTGGTCACATCCGACATCATAAGGCGAAGCGTTGGGTTAGATCGGCTGGCTCGCGACAACGGAATCCAAATGTCGGGTGAGTTTTCCGGGTCAACACCGGTGAATGTTGCCGGGGCGACCCCGATGATGGTGTAGGTTGTCTCATTGACGCGGAGTTCAGTTCCTAATGCCTCCGCTCTACCGCCAAACAAGTCACGCCAACAACGATGACTCAACAGCACCACATCGCCCACGCTATTCGGGTCATCGTCCTGCTCATTGATAACCCGGCCTCGAAACGCGTGCACCTGTAACAGGCCGAAGTAATTTCCCGTGACTGCCGTGACTCTCGCGGATACAGTTTCATTGCCTCGCCCAATTTCGGCGGTCAGATGCGGATCGTAGGCGGCAAGCTCTGGCAAAGCGTTTAGCCGCGCATTCACATATTCGAGGTACGCCGGCCATGACAAACCCTTCCCGGCTGGCTGGGTTGACGTTGATCGGCTGGCGACTTCCACGAGTTCGGAAGAGCGCGGAACAGGAAGTGCCGGAGATAGCAACGATCCGAAAACATTGAATATTCCCACATTCGCACCGATGCCTAATCCTAGCGTCAGGATGGCGAACGCCGAATATCCCCGGTGCTTGATCAATGCCCGGATAGCGTGCAATACATCGTGCCAAATAAGTTCCATCTATGACCTTGGAAGTGACTTTATCATGGGCATTAAAATATAGAAGTTTCTTCGAATCAACTTCTACCTGGTAGCTAGCTGTGCCGGCTGATCCATACCCGTACCGCGCGGAGCGAAGCCCGGGATGGTTACGGGCAGGCGTCCGTGAAACGGAATCTCGCCAAACAGCGCTTTTGCCGCTGCGATCTCCGACGTGCTGACGTTGGAATACGCGCAGACGTAGTTCGCAATGTCGGGGAAATCCGCGGCAACGTAAGGCGAACCAAAGCTCACCACTACAGTCTTGTCGCGCTTGGCAGCGAGGATCGATTGCAGCAGCGCAGCCGTTGATTCAGGCATGGAGATGCTGTTGAAGCTGGTTGTTCCCTCTTTGCGCACAGCCCGCCCGGCCACCGGAATCATATAAATGCCGACCACCACGTTTTCCGCGGCATTCACCGCACTCTGTAATTCCAGCATGCTGCCAGCGGCGATGCGGGGATCAACGTAGATAAATCGGACGTCAGGCACACGCGCGCGCAATTCGCGTTGCAGCTGGCGGCCATCATCGCTGCGCACGTCATCGGCAAGGATCACACAAAGCAGCTTGCTGCCTTCTGTCTGAATAGCGCCATAAGCCTGCGAGGAAGTTTGAGTGCCGTGGCGTCTGAGCGGCAGCACCTTTCCGTCTTCGCGAACCAGGGTTAACGCGGCGTCGGCCATCTGTTGCGCCAAGGCCAGATTCGCAGGGCTCGCGACGGATGAGGCGATATGGTTGATATCAACCTGCGTGGCTTTGTTGAGTCCGACGCTCGCTTTGAGACGCAAAATCTTCAGCACGGATTGATCGATGCGCTTTTCTGGGATATCCCCGTGGCGCACGGCCTGCAGCAGGCCGCGGTAAGCCCCGTCAAGGTCCGAGGGCAGCAGCAACATGTCATTTCCGGCCTTGATTGCATCCACCGCAGCGTGGCCGGCGGCAGCCGAACCGCCTTCCGGATACACCCGCGTGAGTCCCGCCATATCCATGGCGTCTGTGATTACCAGTCCGGTGAAGCGCAGCTGTTTTTTGAGAATCTCAGTCACCACGGCTCCGGATGTGGTGGCGACTTTGTTGGAACCGGGTTCCAGGGCCGGCGCGGTTACATGCGCAACCATCACTGCATCAGAGCCGGCGTCGACCGCTGCGCGGAAGGGCGGCAGGTCGATTTGTTCAATCTGCTCTCGCGTACGATTTACGGCGGCAACGCCCAGATGCGAGTCGGTGGCCGTATCGCCGTGACCGGGAAAATGTTTCGCCGCGGTCAGCAAGCCGGATTTGCGCGCTCCGCGAATATAGCCGCTCACCATCGCGCTGACCACCGCCGGATCCTCACCGAACGAGCGTGTATTGATGACAGGGTTGGCTGGGTTGGAATTCACATCGGCTACCGGAAATAAGTTCCATTCCACGCCGACGGCTCGCGATTCCTCAGCCACGATCCTGCCGAACTGCTCCGCCAGATCGGGCTTGCCGGCGGCTCCGAAGGCCATGGCGTGAGGAAAAACGGTGACGCCGTTCAGGCGCATCGAGAGGCCACGTTCGTAATCAGCGGCCATGATGAGCGGAACTTTGTTGTCATGCTGCAGCTGGTTGATCAGCATGGCGATCTCATAGGGCTCGCTCTTGGAGAGGGAAGGGCCTTCCGCCGGTACTGTGAGCAGCAATGAGCCCAGATGATAGCGGGAGATCTCATCCCGCCACGCCTGGTAGCCGGGGCTGGTGATGTTTACAAATTGCGGCATGGCCACGCGGACCATGAAGAGTTGCCCGATCTTTTCCTCGAGCGAGAGCTTCTTGAGGGTCTTCTCTGCCCATTTGGCACCGTCATTATTGAGATGGACGGGCCCGGGCTGCTGAACCTCGCCAGCGGGGAGAAGGGAAGAAAATGCCAGAAGAAGTGCCGCGATCGGGAACAGCCTTCGCATCATGAGGCAACAATACCAGAAATGCCGCAGCGCCCAAGCGTGAATCCGTGATCGTCAGACCAGGCTGGTTACGTTGGTCCCTTACTCCGGGTAAAGCGTTTTCCGGAGTGCCGCTATCCACGTGATCTGCTAGACTTCGCTTCAAGCACCCCGTGAGAAAGCTGAGAACCTATGTCTTTAACCTGGATCGATTGGATCGTAATTGTGGGCTACCTGCTGGTCAACCTTGCTATCGGCATCTATTACCGGCGGCGCGCAGGCGGCAACACAGAAGAGTTCTTCATCTCCGGGCGTGACGTTTCCTGGTGGCTGGCCGGTACCTCGATGGTGGCCACGACTTTTGCTGCGGACACGCCGCTCTTCGTCAGCGGCGTGATTGCGACGCAGGGGATCTCAGGAAACTGGATCTGGTGGACCTCCTGCCTCGGCGGGATGCTGACGGTCTTCTTCTTTGCCCGTTACTGGCGGCGCGCGGAAGTCCTGACCGACGTGGAACTGACGGAGATCCGCTATGGCGGCAAGCCGGCAGCCTTCCTGCGCGGCTTCAAGTCCGTTTATCTCGGACTGGTCATGAATTGCCTCATCCTCGGGTGGGTGACGAATGCCATGGTCAGCATTGTCGCGGTGCTTCTGGGGCCGCTCATTGCCCAGGGCAAAGTGGTCGAACTCGCGTTGGGAGGGCACACGCTGGTGCACTACACGCTGGGTGAACCCAGCCATACCGCTCTTCTGATCTGCATTTTTGTCCTGATTCCATTCACCGGCATTTACACCTCGATCGGCGGCCTCTGGGGTGTACTGGTGACTGACCTGTTTCAATTCATCCTCAAAATGGCCATGGTGGTCGTCTTGGCCTGGGTCGCTGTCGTGAAGATTGGCGGCATGGAGGCGCTCAAGCTGAGATTGCAGATTGTGGGCGATGCCGTGCATCAGACCGGAGCGCAGACTTTGAACCCGCTGGCCTTCTTCCCCGATTTTCATCATGGCCTGACTTCCACTGCCATATGGACTCTTCCGGTCCTTACCTTCCTGATGTATCTGGGCGTGCAGTGGTGGTCGGCGTGGTATCCGGGAGCGGAGCCGGGCGGCGGCGGATACGTGGCCCAGCGCATGTTCTGCGCGCGCGATGAGAAAAATTCTCTGGGCGCTACCCTCTGGTTCAACATCGCGCATTACGCCGTACGGCCGTGGCCGTGGATCATCACCGGACTGGTGGCGCTGGCGGTCTATTCCCCGCATGGCGGCATTCGTCCTGACCCGGCTTTTGGCGCGAACCCGCAACAGGGCTACGTGATGGTGCTGCGCGACTTTCTTCCTCCCGCGCTACGAGGGGTGATGGTCGCAGCGTTTCTTGCGGCCTTCATGTCGACGTTGGGAACGCAGTTGAATTGGGGCGTCTCATACCTGGTGAACGATCTGTACCGGCGTTTTCTGGCCAAGGGCAGGACAGAGAAACATTATGTAGCCATCGGCCGCCTTTTCACCATCTTGCTGGTGCTGGTCAGCGGCTATGTTGCCCAGCAACTGCATTCGGTGGGCCAGGGATGGCAGATTGTGCTTGGCCTGGGCGTGGGAACCGGCGCGGTATACATCCTGCGCTGGTACTGGTGGCGCATCAACGCCTGGAGCGAGATCAGTGCGATGATCGTGGCTGCAGTGGTTGCCATTTATCTGCACAGCCGTCTTCCTGGCGACGATCCGGTAACGTTTGCCAAGACCTCGCTCATCACTGCCGGCATTACCACAGTGGCTTGGATCGCCGCAACATTCCTGACGCCGGCGGAATCGGAAGAACGGCTGGTAGCGTTTTATCGTCGCGTGCGGCCCACCGTGCATGGCTGGAAGAAGATCGCCGCGCTTGCGCCGGAGATTCCACAGGTTCGCGATGTAACCAGCAATGCCTTTGATTGGATCATGGGGTGCGTTCTGGTGTATGCCACACTGTTTGGCATTGGCAAGATTATTTTCGGCAGCTGGATGCTCGGAGTGCTGTTGCTGGCGATTGCGGCGGCTGCCGGTTACCTCATCTTCTGGGATCTTTCCCGGCGCGGCTGGCAGGCGCTCTCAGGTACTGACCAGCCGGCTGTTACACTCAAGATGGAGACAGCGCAGGCACAGAAAAACCTTTCCTGACGCTCGAGCGAACTCGCAGTCCATTTCGTGCTTTCAAGGAGCTATGCACCCGAATGGCTTTCAAAATCGAGTCTGTCCATCTGAATGACGTGATCGTGGTGCAGCCCGAAGTTCGCGGCGACTCGCGCGGCTTCTTCATGGAGACGTATCGCGCGGACCAGTTCCGCGAACTGGGCTTGCCCACCGATTTTGTTCAGGATAATCATTCCAAGTCGAAGAAGGGCGTGCTGCGTGGGCTGCACTTTCAATGGGACCCGCCCATGGGCAAGCTGATGCGTGTCACTCGCGGCGCAGCATTCCTGGTAGCGGTCGATGTCCGCAAGGGCTCGCCGACGCTGGGCCGGTGGTTCGGCTTGGAAGTGTCAGAAGAAAACAAGAAGCAGGTGTGGGCGCCTTACGGGTTTGCCCGCGGGTTCTGTTCACTGACTGACGACTGCGAAGTGCAGTACAAGACCACCGGTGTCTACAACCAGAAGGGCGAGAGCGGAATTCATTTTGCGGACCCGGCAATCGGCGTGCAATGGCCGATTGATCTGGTGGCCGCAGAGACCTCAGAACGCGACCGCAAGGCGCAAAGCCTGAAAGAATGGCTGGAATCGCCGCTTTCGGACAACATTGTCTATACGACGAAATAGACTCTCTTCCAATATCGTCATTTCAGCAGAGCCTGCCGGGCGTTCTCCAATGCCTTGTGCCGCTCTTTGCTTACTTTGGGAAATCGGAGATCAAGATCCTGCAGCGTTCGAATGATCACAGAGCTTACCGCCAGATGGGTAAACCACTTGTGATCGGCGGGTATCACGTACCACGGCGAGTGAGGCTTGGCCGTGTGCCGGATCATGTCTTCGTAGGCGTCCATGTATTCGTCCCAGTGCTGGCGTTCGTGAACATCAGCCTCAGAGAATTTCCAGTTCTTCTCCGGTTCGTTCAGGCGATCCAGAAAGCGCTGTTTTTGCTCCGTTTTAGAGACATGGAGAAAGAATTTGCGAATGACTGTGCCGTTCCGGCTGAGGTAGCGCTCAAAGGCGACAATGTCTTCAAATCGTTCCTTCCAGATTTTTTTGGTCACCAACCCGGACGGAAGATGCTGTTTGGCCAGAAACTCCTGGTGCACGCGAACCACCAGCACTTCTTCATAGTAAGAGCGGTTGAAGATGCCGATCTTGCCGCGTTCGGGAAGTCGTCGCGTGGTGCGCCATAAAAAGTCGTGGTTCAGCTCTTCCGTGGAAGGCTGTTTGAAACTGGCGACATCACAGGCTTGCGGATTGACCCCGGACATTACGTGCTTGACCACGCTGTCTTTTCCCGCAGCATCCATGGCTTGAAAGATAAGCAGCAGTGACCATTCGTCCTGGGCGTAGAGTTTTTCCTGCAGTTCCTGGAGAATGCCAACGCTGTTTTGCAGGGTTGCGATGGCTTTCTCTTTAGAAGCAATGCCGTGCACGTCGCCGGAATCGTAGTCTTCAAGACGAAACGAATCGCCGTGCCGGACCTCAAAGGCTTCTACCAGCTGCTGCGTTTTTTTGACGATCTTCATCGCCTCAGTTGTACAGCAAAGCGGCTAGAGACGGCAAAGGCCAGTCATCATACTTCCATCGAAAGGAACGGATCCTCCTTGAAGGGCCGGGCCGTTGGCGGAACTTGCCCTTGCGCCAGCAGGTCCTCGTATTCCTGAAGCGAGGGGAATAGATCTTCGCGCTCTTCCAGCGGCGCTGTCGATCCTTCCGGTGCGGTGATGAAGGCGCAGAATTTTCCCATGATCTTGGCGCCGGGATTGAACTGGTCAAGCCATAGGAATTGTCCCTGCTCGTTGATCTCGAGAAACCACCATTGCCCCTGGGCATCGACTCCGAAGTCGAGAGAGCCGAAACAAACTCCGGACTCACGGGCGAATGCAAGAACGCCTTTTTCCACCTCGGGAGGGGTCGGAATGGGATCAACGCTGACGTGGCCAAAGCCGGCATCCTGGCGCCAGTCCAGCGCCTTCTTCGTGTTGTGCAGTGCGTACGAGTAGATGTGATTGCCCATGAGCACCATTCTTACGTCGAATTCCTTGGGGACGCGCTCCTGATAAATTGCCGGAGCGTAGGTGAGAACCTCGTCGGTAGGCAGCTGTTCGCCGGTTAGCTCGAACGTTTCCGTGATCGCGATGCTGCGATGGCCCTCTTTTTGCCACACATGCGGCGTAAAGCCTTTGCAGATGGTTCTGCCGCCGCGGCCAAAGAATTCGCGCACGCTCTGCGGCGTATTCGACATCAGCGTCGCCGGTATCTTCAGGCCGCATTTTTGCGCCAATTGCAGTTGCACCGATTTCTGGATCATGTTTCTGCCGGCCGAATATTTGTTGATGCACCAGACGGGAAGGCTCTCCAGCAGGTAGGCGATCGAATGGTAGAGCGACCGGTATTCCAGCCCGGCAAATTTCCTGTCCGGCTCTGCCGTTTTTGGATTGGGCTGCGGGTGTTCAGGACGGCGGATCCACACTACATCGCCGGGATCGACCGAATGCTCACCCAGCGTGACGCGAGTGGTTTCACCAAACTGCACTGAGGCCTGTCCTTGTCCAGTCCAGGAAAGCCCGGCCCAGCACACTACGCGGTAGCCGCCTTTTTCCAGAGCCCATTTCAGCGGAGCTGTATGATTGTCGTCTTCCCGAGCCAGAACGATGATTTTCATTGTGTCGCCTCCATTTGATATTGAGAAGGGTGGCGCGGCGAGCCACCACCCTGTTTTGACCCGCTAGCATTCGCCAATGGCTTGATCACCCGCCAGAAGCTGCTGCTTGGGGTCTATGAAGCACGGAGTCAGCGTGCGATGAATCTTGAAAGAGCGGTAACACCTTCCACTTCCTGCTCGCTCAGTTCACGAGCACCCTTGCGGCCGAGAACCCTGTTTGCCTGATCCATAACGTTTCTCCTTCTGGCTTGTACTTCCTTCATTCATGCGACGGATCTCCTAAGGCGGAGGCCCGTCGCATATAAGCCGCCCGATGTGCGGATTGTCAGCAGCCGCTTTCGCCTACGCGGTTGTCTCCATCCGGGCTAGGAAAGGCGGTGCAAAGCGAAAGAGTGCGAAATCCTCCGCTGATGAGGTCGGTTTCCGTCGGTGTCAATTCGCGAGCACCCTGGCGGATCAATACTCGGTCCAGGTTGTCCATATTTTTCTCCTTCCGTGATTTTGGGTACACGTACCGTGCCCAGCTCTTCAAAGAGTTCTTTGCCGAACTCCCGGGAAGCGTAGCCTGTTGGAGCTAGCACTCACCGAGGAAGTGGTCGCCATCCCTGACGCCCGTTGAAATGATGGTGCAGGCTGTAAGTGTGCGAAGTCCGCCACTGACCCGTTCCACTTCTTCTGCGGTCAGATCACGCGCGCCCTGGCGAATCAATACTCTGTTCTGTTCGTTCATATTTTTCTCCTTTCAAGTTCAGGTCTGACAAGCGGGTACAAAAGGTGGTTCAATGAAAAGCGGAGGCGGCCAGAGCCGCCATCCGCATCAACGTCAGCATTCTCCGAGGAACGTATCGCCATCCGCGCCATACTGGGGATCGAAGGTGCAAAGGGTAGCGGTGCGAATGCTGCCTCCAACGCTCTCGATCTCCTTGCGATCGAGTTCGCGCGCGCCTTTACGGATCAAGACTCTGTTGTCACTCATACTTTCTCCTTTCGGTAGTTTTGGATCACTTGTGCAATCCAAATTCGTTCAAAATCCTGTAAATGACCGTCCAGACATGGGAATGGTCCGGATGGCCTGGGTGTTGAATTAAACGAAATGAGTGTCACTGTCGGTATCGCTGCAGCCGTCACCATCGCCGCCGGTGTGGGTAGCAGTAGCCAGAACCGCGGTGCACACATTGGTGTGGAAAGCCTGGCCGGCGCTTACATACTCAATTTCATCTCGCGTGAGTTCGCGGGCGCCAACCCGTACCAGTACTCTGTTATTGTCTTGCTTGGTCATATAAGTTCTCCTTTCATTGTTGGTACACTCGATAATCCGCCGCTGGTTCCGGCAGAAATCTTTCCTGATCGGGAAAGACTGATGACCCGATCGGCGATGCGAATGGTGTCCGGCCGGTGTGCCGCGAAGATGCGCGTCATGCGCAACTCGGCCAGAGTGGCGGCGATGCGCTGCTCCGTGGGAACGTCAAGATGGCTGGTGGCCTCGTCGAGAACCAGAATCGCCGGTTTTGGATACAGAGCGCGCGCCAGCAGAAGACGCTGCTGCTGTCCCCCGGAAAGCGCGGAGCCCATGTCACCGACCAGCGTGCTGTAGCCCATGGGCATGGCATTGATTTCTTCGTCCAGGCAAGCCAGGCGAGCGCATTCCAGCACCCGCTCCATGTCGGCGACGTCAGAGGCGAATGCGATATTGTCGGCAATGGTCCCGGCGAAGAGAGAATCGTCCTGCAGGACGAAGCCCACGTTTCCCGTAAGGGCGGCGCGGCCGGTGGAAACCGAATGCCCGTTTACCACTACCTCGCCGGACTGGGGACAAAGCAACCCCGCAATCAATTTGAGCAAGGTCGATTTGCCGGCGCCTGAAGGACCAACGACCGCTACACATTCGCCCGGCGCGATGTGGAACGAGACATCTTCCAAAAGCCAGGGTTCGGTATCCGAGTAGCGGAAGAAGAGATGGTCCACGGTAATGGCGGCATCTTCGGCGCCGAAGACCGGCGCTTCAAAGCTGGTCAGTTCGGGCTTGGCGAGCGCGACATCGGCCAATCGCTGCACCTGCAGGGAGAGCATCCGGAACTCATAGAGACGGTCCACCAGGGTGGTGATGCGGGCCTTGAATTGCTCCTGATAGGCGACGAAGGCGAACAGCATGCCGATACTGAAACGCCCGGAAAGCACGAGCGTTGCACCCAGCCAGACGACGGCCACAGACTGCAAACCGAAGATGAAGGTGTTCGCCGATTTGAACAGCAGCGTGAGCCATTCGGTTTGCACCTGCGCATTGGTGCTGTCCGCCAGCAGATTCATCCATCGCGTCTTGCGGCCATCTTCGCGACCCAGGACCTTGATGGTGCGGATGCCGCGCAACGTCTCGATCAGAAAGGTCTGTTGCCGGGCCAGGCGAATAATCTGCTCCTCCATGGCTTTGCGCAGCGGCATATAAGCCAGGTTGCGCAGAGCAACGTAGAGCAGAACGCTCATCACGACGAGCAGCGCCAGTTTAGGGCTGTAGACGAACATCACGGCCAGGATGAAGAGCGAAATCAGGCCATCGAGCACGGTTTCAATGAAGTTGTTGGTGAGTGTCCGCTGAATGGCTTCAGCGCCTTCCAGACGTGACATGATGTCGCCAAAATATCTTTTCTCAAAAAATGAAACCGGCAGTCGGACCAGGTGCGAGAAAAGATTGGCGTACCATTGCAGCTTGAGCGAGGCGCCGAAGTAGAGCGTGGTCCAGCTGCGTAATGCTCCAAGAGCCGCCTGCAAGCCGATCAACAGCATAAAGCCGATTCCCAGCGTCAACAGCAGATCGCGGTCAAATGCGGCCACAACTTTGTCCACCGTCAGTTGCAGGAACAGCGGGCTGATGAGAGAGAACAACTCCAGAGCAGCGGCGAGAACAAAAATCTGTCCCAGCGCGCGTTTCAGTCCGACGATGCGACCGATCAGATCCTGGAGCCGGAGCGGTTGGCGCTCGTCGCGCGGAGCAAAGCTGGGAGTCGGAGTAAGCTCCAGGGCGACGCCGGTAAAGTCGCGATTGGCCTCGGCCTGGCTGACGCGGCGCGGACCCATGCTGGGATCGTGAAGGTAGATGTGTTTCCTGGTGACCTTTTTGAGAACAACAAAGTGATCCATCCTCCAGTGCAGTATGCAGGGAGTCTTCAGGTAGCCGAGATCTTCCAGTTCCACGCGGAGGGGGCGGCCGGCGAGATCAAGCGCGCCGGCAAATTTGATAATATGCGCGAGCGTAGCGCCACGCAGCGATACTGAAAACCGCTGCCGCAAAGCCGGCATATCAATCTGTGCGCCGTGGTAGCCGGCAATCATCGCCAGGCAGGCTACGCCGCATTCCGCGGCTTCGGTCTGATATACCATCGGCAATTTTTGTGTCCAGGTAAGTTTCATCTCGCAAAGTTGCTTTGCCAACCCACGCCTGATCAGCTTCCAGACGGTTGAAACAGCCACTTAATTAAAGGTTTGCGGCCAAGCGAAATTTCAGCTTCCACGGGCACGCCCGTTTGGGGCGAATGGTCGGGCGGTGCAGCCATTTGTGCCGCGCGGGGCGGGAGCGTCACCGTGACTTTGTACTTCGGCTCCAGAAATTGGGTATTCGGAGAATCGTTGCTCGATGATGGCGCGGCAGAGACTTCCAGGACGGTGGCAGGCTGTTCGGCAAACCGGGAAGGACACGCGCGACATCGCAATGACAATCGTGTTCCCGGCTGAACCGACGCCAGCCAGCGACCGGGAACGTAAAGTTCAGCGCGAAGCTGATTGTCATTTGATTTCGCCAGCAAGGCTCCGGAAATGCGCACTTTTTCTGTGTAGCTGCCAAGGAAGAGATATGCAGCGGCCAGCCCGATGATCATCACGGCCAGAGAGGTAAGAAGAGTCAAAGAGAGCGGGCGGATGAGAATGATCTCGCCGTAAGATTTTTGCTGCTGATGAAGAATGGCTTCGGGACGGAAGAGGGGCAGAGGCTTGGCGCCGTTTTGATGAGCACGGGAATCAAGAATCTCATCGCGTCGTTGCATGAGCTTGTGCTTCCTGCGGCTTGCTGGCAGAGGAAGTTATGGTACGACCCGAAGATGTGAAAGAGATGAAAATTAGTCGATAAAAATCGAGCTCTGTCCCAAATTGGGAACTCGGGGACAATGGACATGGGTGCATTGAAAAAGCGACACCAAAGTGTGCAGGGGGTTTTCTCTAAGCCACTACGCTTGGTACGGCACGCTTGGGAAGGATTTCACCGATGCGGCGAATCTGCGCGCCTACGCTTCTGAGCTTTTCTTCAATGCGCTCGTATCCGCGATCAACGTGGTACACGCGGTCGAGGATGGTTTCACCATCGGCCACCAGCGCAGCGATCACCAGCGACGCTGAAGCACGGAGATCAGAGCATTGCACTGCGGCCGAACTGAGCGGGGTCTTTCCGCGTACGATAGCGCGGCTGCCTTCCACTTTGATGTTCGCGCCCATGCGCGCCAGTTCCTGGGCGTGCATGAAGCGGTTCTCAAAAATATTTTCGGTGATGATGGAGGTGCCCTGCGACTGCGTGGCCAAGGCCATGTATTGCGCCTGCATGTCTGTGGGGAAGCCGGGATATTCCTCGGTGGAAACGTCGGCCGCCACCAACTGATGACCGTTGGTGACGCGCAGGGAATCGGCAGCGGCAGTGATGCTCACGCCGCACTCTTCCAGTTTCTGGATCAGCGCGCCCAGGTGGCTGGGGTCGCAATTGGTCAGCATGAGATCTCCGCCGGTCAACACTGCGGCAATCACAAACGTGCCGGCTTCAATGCGATCGGGAATAATGCGATGCCGGGCGCCATGCAGCTTTTCGACACCCTGAACGCGGATGGTATGCGTGCCTGCACCCTCGATCTTTGCCCCCATCTTGGTGAGCAGTGCCGCCAGATCGACGACCTCCGGCTCGCGCGCGCAGTTTTCCATGATGGTCTCGCCCTGGGCGAGAGTGGCCGCCATCATCAGGTCTTCGGTGCCGGTGACGGTTATCTTGTCGAAGATGATATGGCCGCCGCGCAGGCGGTCGGCGCTGGCTTCAATGTAGCCGTGCTCCTGCTGGATGGAAGCGCCGAGCTTTTCCAGACCTTTCACATGAAGATCGATTGGGCGCGCGCCAATAGCGCAGCCTCCGGGCTGGGAAACGCGGGCGCGGCCCATGCGCGCAACCAGCGGTCCCAGGACCAGCGTTGAAGCCCGCATGGTTTTGACCAACTCATAAGCAGCTTCCGGATTTACCAGCCGATTGCAGGAGATGGTAGTGCGATGCGAGGCGCGTCCGTAACCCAGCTCAACCTCGGCGCCCATCGAGACCAGCAGGTTGCGCTCGGTCTGGATGTCGCGCACATCGGGAATGTTTTCCAGGATCATCGGCTCGTCGGTGAGGATGGCGGCTGCCATGGCCGGCAGAGCGGCATTCTTGGCGCCGCTGATGCGGACGCTTCCCACCAGGGGGTTGCCGCCGCGAATTACAAACTTATCCATAAGACTCTCAGGTGCGATTGCCAGATCGTTGAAGTTGATTCGAATCGTCCGGCTGCGCGAGACCGGCTTCTTCAGTTGGTCCGCGACCAGGCTGGGCAGCACGATGGCTTGCCTGGTTGGCCGGACCGCTGGTGGCTTCGAAACGATCTTCATCTAGATTACCCCATGGCAACCGCCTGCCGAACGTTGCCCTTAACGCTCTTGAGTCTCTGTATTGCCTGTTTCCGGCCCAAACCGGTCTTCAACATGATGAGCGCCACGGCTACATGGTTATCCGCGGCTCTAAGAGTTTTTGCGGCGCTCTGGCGATCAACTCCGGCCGCTTTTTCCAGAATCGCCAACCCACGTTCCACCAGCTTGCGATTGAGGATCTGGACGTTGACCATCAGGTTGCCGTACACATAGCCCAGCCGGGCCATGGCTCCTGTGGAGAGCATGTTGAGGGCCATCTTTTGTGCAGAACCGGCCTTCATGCGGGTCGAGCCGGAAACCGCTTCCGATCCGACCTCGATGACGATCTCAACGTCTGCCAACCGCCCCAGCTCTGAGTTGCGATTGCAGACCACAGCAACGGTTTTGGCCCCTTTCTTGCGTGCGTATTCGAGAGCTGCCACGGTGTAGGGAGTGCGTCCGCTGGCAGCCAGTCCAACCACAACATCTTTCTTGCCCGGCTTGCGTTTGCGCAGGTCAAGCCTGCCGGAGGCGCGGGAATCTTCGCTGTATTCCGTCGCCTGGCCCAGAGCTTTAGAGCCGCCGGCAATCACGTATTGAATGGTCTTTGGATCGACGCCGAAGGTCGGCGGAATCTCCGATGCGTCCAGTGCGGCCATACGTCCACTGGTGCCGGCACCCACGTAAATCAACCTTCCGCCACCCAAAATGGCGTTGGCGATAAGGTCGATGGCCTGCGCGATCTGCGGCAACGCCTGTTCGACAGCGGCAGGGACCTTCTTGTCCTCGGCGTTGAGCAGCTGAGCGATCTCCTGGGCAGACAGGATGTCGAGCTGTGCTGAGGCGCTGTTGTCCCGCTCGGTTTCAAGCTCGGGAATGTTGGATTCGGGAGGGCTCACGTGATTTCAATTCTCAATAGCTTCGATGACGGCATCATGGAAAGCGGGCCGGATTTGCTTGATCAACTGCGAACCACGATCCGGCCAGGTGCGGTTGGTAAGCAGCGTAACGGAGAGTTGGCGTTCCGGGTCAATCCATAGTGAAGTACCTGTATAGCCCAAATGGCCATAGCTGCGCGAGGAAAAATATTTTCCCGACTGTGACGGTTGGGAGGGGGTGTCCCATCCCAGCGCGCGTGACGTTCCGGAGGGAAATTCTTCACGTCGGGTAAAAATTGCCAGCGTCTCAGGATGAACCAGGGGTGTGCCGCCCTCTGGCCATTCACGCGCAACACCGGCGCGCGAGTGGGAGCCCTGCAACATACATTGTGCAAAAACTGACACGTCATGGGCTGTGGCAAAACACCCGGCATGGCCAGCCACGCCCCCCATCACGAAGGCGTTCTCGTCGTTGACCTCGCCCTGGATGATGCGGTGGCGGAACGCGCGGTCGTCTTCTGTCGGAGGGATCAAGGGTTTCCAATCCATTGGCGGTTTGAAGAGCAAGTTGGATAAGCCGAGCCTTGAAAAGATCTCACGCGCACAGAACTGATCCAGCGGCCCGCCCATGATTCGTTCCAGCGCATCGCCCAGCAGAATAAAGCCGATATCGCTGTATTCGGCCCGGGCATTAGGGTCGGCGGTAAGAGGAACGACCGACGCCTCCCGCAGCAACTCATCTTTGTTATGGGCGGTCTGGAAGAGCTTAACGTACGCGGGCAAACCAGAAGAATGCGCCAGCAGCATACGCAGGGTGACTTGCCGGCGGCGGGGATCGTCACCGGCAAAAGCAGGAAGCAGTTCAACCAGCGGTTGCTCGAGCTTGAGTTGGCCCCGTTCATACAAGATCATGCAGGCGGGTGTGGTAGCGATCACTTTTGTAACTGAGGCTAGATCGTAAACAGTTTGCGATCCAACTGTCGGCGAAGCAGGATCATAAGTGAAATGCCCGAGACCTCTATTTGCGATCAGTTTTCCCTGATGAGCGACCGCTACTGCCGCGCCGGGAAAGGCCCGCTGCCCGATTCCGGACCGCACGACATCAAAGGCGCGGTGAAACTGTTCGTCCTGCCGTTCAAACGCATCGGGCAGAATGTGGTTGATACTTTGGTGCAGAGAATGTCCTCGTATTGCTTTTGTTTTCGGTTTATAACACACTCAGTCCAGAGATGAAATTTCCTCACAAAATCATAAGCTTTCTTCCCGTATTTGTTTTGCTGGTTAATTCTCTTGCTGTCGCGGTGCCGCAAAGCGCGGCTCGCCCGAAGAAGAAAAAAAAGGCGCCGGAAGCCGCCAAGGAGACAGCCAACTTTGCTCCGGTTGACCTGCTGGTGCAGGAGCAGATCACCGATCAGACGATCACCGGAGCAGTTTTGCTGGTGGGGCACGACGGAAAGATTGTTCATCAGAAGGCCTTCGGTCTTCGGGCGACCACTCCACGGCCCGAGCCGATGACTGTGGACACGATCTTTGATCTGGCATCACTCACCAAGGTGGTGGCCACCACTCCCAGCGTGATGCGGCTGGTGCAGTATGGGCAAGTACGCCTGGATGAGCCGGTGGCGCACTACATCCCCGATTTCGGGATGAACGGCAAAGACGCGGTGACGGTCCGCCAGCTTTTGACCCACTATTCGGGCTTGCGGCCTGATATCGACCTGAACCCGCCATGGGACGGCCGCGATGCCGCACTGCGCCTGGCCCATGAGGAGAAACTTCAGGCTCCCCAGGGTTCGGTCTTTATATATAGCGATACGAACTTCATGGTGCTGGGTGAGCTGGTGCAACGCCTTTCCGGCATGACGTTGGACAAGTATGCCCAGGTCCACATCTTTGAGCCGCTGGGCATGAAGCACACCCGTTTCCTTCCACCGCCGGAGTGGAAGAACAAGTTTGCCGAGACCTACGCTCCGGATCGCAGGCAGATCCTTCGTGGCGTGGTGCACGATCCCCGGGCAGAGCGAATGGGAGGGGTTGCTGGGCATGCGGGCGTGTTTTCCACGGCGGGCGATCTGGCGCTGTATGCGCAGGCCCTGATCAGCCGCAAGGGCATCCTGGACGGCGACATCATCGAGAAGATGACCACCCCGCAGCAGCCGCCCAACGCCACCGAGGTGCGCGGGCTGGGCTGGGACATTGATTCTTCGTTTTCTTCGAACCGCGGCGCGCTCTTGCCTGTAGGATCGTTTGGCCACACCGGCTTCACCGGGACCTCAATGTGGGTCGATCCGTACACCAATACATATGTGATTCTGTTGACGAATTCGGTCCTGCCCCGGCAGGGAGCGCCGGTTATTTCCTTGCGCTCGCGTGTTGCTACGGCCGTGGCGGCACTGCTGCATCTGGACGTAACTTCAGCGGAACGTGAAAGACAACTGACCATTACCGGCTACAACGAAGCAGCCACGGCTTCGCGGCGACTGGCTGCGCGCAACGGCCACGTGCTCACCGGCATTGATGTTTTGGAGCAGGATAATTTTGCCTCGCTCAAGCAGGACAAACCGCAAATGACGATTGGCCTGCTCACGAACAATACAGGAATTGACGCGCAGGGCAAGCGGGACATCGACGTGCTGGCAGCGGCGCCGGGAATCAAACTGGCGGCGATCTTCGCTCCGGAGCACGGAATTTTTGGCAACCTGGATCAGCTCAGCGTCGAAAACACAATCGACACCGTAACCGGCGTGCCGGTATATGCGCTCTACGGCGGTACAGAAGCGAAAAAGCGGCCGCCGGTCGATTTGCTCAAGACGCTCGATGCCGTGGTCTTTGATGTTCAAGATGCCGGCGCGCGCTTCTATACCTATCCGGCGACGCTCGGCTACCTGCTGGAAGCCGCAGCTGAAGCCAACACGGAAGTGATCGTGCTGGACCGGCCGAACCCGGTCAATGGCTCGTTTGTCCAGGGGCCGATGTCGCAAGGAGACATGCTGAATTTCAATAATTATTATCCCATCCCGCTGCGGCATGGGATGACACTGGGAGAGCTGGCGCAGTTCTACAACACAGAAAAAAAGATTGGCGCGCGCCTGCGCGTGGTTCCCATGCAGGGCTGGCTGCGCGGCGACTGGTTTGATTCCACCGGGATCGTCTGGGTGAACCCATCGCCCAATCTGAGATCGGTGAACGAAGCGGCGCTTTATACCGGTGTTGCGATGGTGGAGGGCACAAATGTTTCAGTCGGCCGCGGAACGGATACGCCGTTTGAAGTCCTGGGAGCTCCGTGGATCGATGCGCGCGCGTTTTCCGACTACCTCAACGCACGGCTGATTCCCGGTGTTCGCTTTGTGCCGATCACATTCACGCCCGCAACCCCGCCGTATCAGAACCAGCTCTGCAAGGGCGTCAACATTATTGTTACCGATCGAACCGTGCTCGATGCGCCGGGGATGGGCATCGAACTGGCAGGGGCACTGCGGAAACTGTATCCCGATAACTGGAAGATTGAACGCATACTTGCGCTGCTTGCCAACCGCCAGGTTTACGACGCGCTGGCAAATGGCGACGATCCCCGAGCCATTGCGCAAAGCTGGCAGGACGATCTGGACAAATTCAAGGAGTTACGCCAGAAATATCTGCTGTACAAGTAAGAACCATTCACAAAGACGCGAAGATGCCGGGGAGGATTGAAATGATCCCCTCGCGACTTTTGGGTTATGGCCTTCGACTATACTGCTCATCATGGACGCGCAAATTGACGCTCTGCACATCGGAACGTCAGGGTGGTCATACACGAGTTGGAAACCCGCATTCTTTCCGGAAAAGCTGCCGTCAAAACGATTCCTTGAGTTTTACGGAACGCGCCTCAACGCGGTGGAGTTGAATGCCACCTTTCGACGTATGCCCACGGCCAGCGCGATCGCGGGATGGGTGGGAGCTACCCCGCCGGATTTTCGTTTTGCCGCGAAGGCGCATCAATCGATCACGCACTTCAAACGCTTAAAAGATGCGGACGAGTCGATGCGATTTTTTCTTCAGAGCCTGGAGCCGATGCGGGAGTCAGGAAAGCTGGGGCCGGTCCTGGTACAGACGCCGCCGAACCTGAAAGCCGACGTGGACTTGCTGCAGCGGTTTTCCCACCTGCTGGCCCAGGCTTACAGGTTTGCTTTTGAATTCCGTCATGAAAGCTGGTTTTGCGAGCCGGTGTACGAAATCCTGCGCAGCAAAAATGCCGCGCTTTGCTGGGCGGAGAGCGAAAAGATCGTGGTCCCAAAGGTGACCACGGCGGATTTTCTCTACTATCGTTTCCGCGAACCTGAGTACAGCACGCCGGACCTCGAAAAGATGACGGAAGAGCTGAAAACCTACGCGGGCGAACGTGAAGTGTACGCATTCTTCAAACACGAGGAGCAGCCGGAGAGCGCTCTGAATGCGCAGAAGGTGGCGCGAGCCTGCGGCATTGAAGAGAAGCCCTTTGTTATGCCGGAAAAGAAGGCGGCAGCGAAGAAGAATCCGGCAAAATAGAGTTGCCCCGTATTACCCGGCGATAGACTCGATCGTGCGAACCGCATTCTCTGCCAAAATCAAATCGCGGTCGGCAAGGTCTTGCTGCATGTGCTCTGCGCTGGATGTGCCGGTAAGCGGCAGCATTCCCACTGCGCGCGCGAAGGCAAATACAATCTGCGCCGGAGTTGCATTTTTCTCTTGCGCCAAGGTCGTCATAGCCGGATGACGAAGCACATCCTTGTTTGCCGTCAGCAGAGAGAATCCCTGATAGATGATTTTGTTCCGGCAGCAGAATTCGCGCACCTGGCGGTCCCATCCAAGACGGGCGTAGCAGCGGTTTTGCACGAACGCCGGCGCCTGGGTGTGATGTTGCAGCATCTGCTCAAGATGGGTCAGCGCGACGTTGCTGACGCCGAGAAAGCGAGTGCGGCCGGTGTCGCGTTCTCTGATCATCGCTTCCCAGGTTTCGGCCTCGTCATCGGTCCAGTTGTAGCGATCGGAAGGCCCGTGAAGCACAAAGCTGTCAACGTAGTCGGTGTTTAGGTGCTCGAGCGAACTGGCCAGGGATTGCGCGACCTGCACGGGGAGGTCGGCTGCGGGATCGTAAGGGAGACGGTGGTCCTGGCCATCCTGGTGGGTGAACTTGGTCTGGAGAAAGAGATCTGCCCGCGTAACAATGCCCGCGCGATAGGCAGCCGCAAGCCCTTCGCCCGCGCCGGCTTCAAAGTAATGGCGGCGCTGGTTCGCGGTATCGATGCCGCGAAAGCCCATGCGAATCGCGAGCTCGGTGAGCTCCGCTGTGCGGTCTTCCTTCCAGGCAGTGCCATAGAGGAAGTCAGGAATCGGCGCAGAGTGACTTGAGGGCATCCTTTATTCTGCCATGCCAATGCTTCGACGGATGGAACCAAGGCGGCTATTTGCTGAATAGATGCGGAGCGCGATACTGGGATGATGAGGTCTGATAACGCGAAACCCGCTGCGAGACCCGATCCGCTGCTGCGAAGTTTTTTGGACTACCTGAGGGTTGAGAAGGGACTGGCCACGCTTACCGTAGAGGCCTACGGGTTGGATGTGGAGCAGTTTGCCGGTTTTCTGGAGAGCAAGCGCCGGGGTCTGGCGCAGGCGCGCAGGGAAGATGTGCGCGGGTTTTTGAGCCGGCTATTTTCCGACGGCGTTAAAGACCGTTCGGTCGCGCGCAAGCTTTCAACATTGCGGCATTTTTACAAATATCTTTTGCTGGACCGGATCATCAAGCACGATCCCACCCTCGAGATCGATTCGCCAAAACAGTGGAAGGTGCTGCCGAAGTCGCTGGCGCGGACGGAGATTGACGCCATGCTGGAGAAGGCGGGAGAAGTGGGCGGCGCATCGAGCAGGAAAGGTGCAGGCGAGCAAAACTTGGCGGCGGCGATCGCACAGCGCGATCAGGCCATGCTGGAGATGCTTTATGCAGGCGGGCTGCGCGTGTCAGAGATTATCGGCGTAAAGCTGGAAGACCTGAAGCTTGAATTGGGACACGTGCTGGTGCGGGGCAAAGGCGACAAAGAGAGAATCGTGCCGCTGGGGCAGGCAGCGCAGAAGCAGATCAGGGAGTATCAGTCAGAAGGCCGTCCGGCGCTTCTCAAGGGCAGGGTTTCGTCCATGCTGTTTGTGCGCCGGGGCGGCGCACAGCTCACCAGGCAGCGGGTCTGGCAGATGGTGAAACAGGCCTCGGCTTCCGGGCGCCACGCCAGCCCGCATATGCTGCGGCACAGCTGCGCCACGCATATGGTTGAAAACGGCGCGGACTTGCGCACCGTGCAGACGATCCTGGGCCATGCCGATATCTCCACCAGCCAGATTTATACGCACGTGGCGCTGGACCGGCTGAAGAATGTCTACCGCGAGTTTCATCCGCGGGGAAAGAGAGGCAGGGGCAACCGGCCATGAAGCAGGAACAAAAAGCCTTGAATCCGGAGATACAGAAGGGAATCAGCCGGTTCCTGGAAACCTTGCGCAGCGAACGCAATGCTTCCGCGCATACGCTGCGCGCCTATCGAAACGAGCTGCTTCGCTTTGCGGTGTATCTGGGGCCGGAAATACGGTGGAAGGATGTGGACCACGTTACGATCCGCGGCTTTCTTTCGCATCTGCACTCGAGCGGACTCAGCAAAGTATCGGTGGCGCGGGCGCTGGCCTCATTGCGGTCGATGTACAAATGGCTGGCGCGGGAAGGAATGGTCAAGCAGAACCCGGCGGCGCTGGTCTCCACGCCGCGCCTGCCCAAAAAGTTGCCGCGAGTGCCTACCATGGAGGAACTCAACGGGCTGCTCAACTCGGAAATGCCGGAAACAGCAGCGTTTCCTGAACGCGATCGCGCGATCTTCGAACTACTCTATGGCTGCGGGCTGCGCAACTCCGAGCTGGTGGGAATCGAGCTAGGCGATATCGAAGAGGCGAACGGGGTCATCCTGGTTCGAGGAAAAGGGAAGAAGCAACGTTATGTGCCGCTGGACGGCGCCGTGGCGGAAGCGCTCGAAGCGTATCGCGCAGCGCGACAGAAGGTTCTCAATGAGACGCGGAAGACGACCCGCCGGTTATTCATCAATCAGCGCGGTGGGCCGCTGACCACCCGCAGCGTGGGCCGGATCGTGAAGCAGATTGCAGTCGCGCGAGGCTTGCCCCCGGATATACATCCCCATACCCTGCGCCATGCCTTCGGCACGCACATGCTGAGTGAAGGCGCGGATTTGCGCGCAATCCAGGAGTTGCTCGGGCATGAACGGTTATCCACCACGCAGAAATATACTCAACTATCCATCGGCCACGTGATGGAGGTGTATGACAAGACCCATCCCCGGGCGAAGTAAAAGTTCCGAAGGGACAGTTCCCGCAGACAGCTAGCTTATTCATCCCAGTGTGCTATAGTGCCTGCGCTATCCCCCTCAACCTTGAACCATGAACCTCTTTGGCAACTATAGTTTTGGCCTGATCCTTGTGGCCATGGCCGTCGTCCACTTCATCCGCCGGCGGCCGGATAATTACTGGCTGTGGATCATTCTTATGGGCGGCGGGCTGGGCGCCCTTGTCTATATCTGCGTGGAAGTAATCCCGGATATGGGCCTGCTGCGGCAGTCGTTCCACGTCTTCTCGCACCGGAAACGCATCCAGCAGCTGGAGATGATGGTGCTCGACAATCCTTCCGCGGGCAACTATGAAGAGTTGGCGGATCTGTATCTGGAGCAAAAGAAGTACGCCAAGGCCAAAGAGTGCTATGACAAGGCCATTTCTTCGCGGACTGATTCACCGGATCCGTTTTACCGGCGGGGTTTGTGTGAGATTGAACTCAATGACTTCACCGCGGCTGCCAGCGATCTGGAGCGGGTGGTGAATAAAGACCGCAATTACGACTATCAGCGCGCTGCCGGGCTGCTGGCTTACGCCTGGTTTCGAAACCATCAGGACGCACAAGCGGCGAATCTGTTCGAGCAGGTCACGCAGACCTCCACGCTCTCGGAAACCCAGTTCAACTATGCCCAGTTGCTCGCCGCGCAGGGCAAGACACCAGAGGCGAAACAGTGGGTGCAACGGGTCCTGGCGAAGAAGGCGACTATGCCGCGCTATCTGAAACGGCGGGAAAGGCCGTGGTTCCGGCGCGCGTCGGCGTTGCTGAAGAAACTGCCTGCATAGGCGTGAATAGCCAGACGATGGCCTATTTGCGAAAAAAATTGTTAGAAATCTTAACCGGATGCAGCTTAGCTTCGGCGCTACGCGCGTTGCTCTGCTGACTAATAAGTCTTTATGGTTGTTGCAGATACGCCGAGCTCAGAAACCTGTGACAGTGTCCGGAAGGGAAAAACATTTACATGAACGGGCAGCCCGCTTAAAGTACCTCTGACCCTGAAAAGAGGCAAGTCTGTGCTGGGCCAAGAGCTAATCAGACGATAACAGAGAAGCTCGGGTCCGAAGTGACGACCGCCAAGTTTGTATAGCCCTATGTCTCGGGCACACCTCGCGCAACTGGGCCGTCATGCAAGGCTTGTATAAGGGCAAAGGCCGACGTCAGGCCTGACGAATCCAAAATTTGAAGCTGCAAATTGGGCAGGCGCCTGCAGGCCATGCATTGTGAAGGCTCAGGAAAAATCAATTTGCGGGCAAAGCAACGTCGCGAGGTCAGCTGAACTGATGAAGCACTCCCCATTCGCTTCCGGCAAAGAAACAATTCTTGTCGTCAATAACAACCCTGAAGGTCTTGCGCGCACGCAACAACTGCTGGAGAGCGCGGGTTTCCCGGTAGCAGCGTATTGCAGCACTTCGGAGGCGATCGATCAGATCGAAAACGGCGAGCAGCCGGACCTCATTCTTCTGGAGATCGACGGCGCTGACGAGGCGATGACAATGATCCAGACCTGCCGGCGGCTGCGTGCGGAACAGAAGATTGCAGTGTTTTCCGAGATACACGACGTGAGCACGGTAGTGCAGGCTGTCCGTATGGGCGCGCTTGATTATATTGCGAAGCCAGTGGACGACTCGGGACTGATTGCAGCGGTGCAGCGTCTGCTGGAGCCTGTCGCCTCCGCTGCGAACGAACCTTCGCACAAGAACAGCCCACGGGAACATTTTGAAACCGTTGAGAACGAGATATTCTTTCTAGCCGCCAGTGCAGCCATGCAGAAGATTCGCACCCAGGTGGAACAAGTCGCCAAGGTCGACATACCTGTGCTTCTTCTGGGAGAAAGCGGGGCGGGCAAAGAGGTTCTGGCGCGCCTGGTTCATAAATTGTCGCGCCGGGCGGGCAAGCCGCTGGTGAAGGTAAATTGCGCGGCGTTGCCGCACGATCTGCTGGAAAGCGAGCTCTTCGGCTACGAGGCAGGGGCTTTTACCGGAGCTAATCGCTCCAAACCAGGCATGCTGGAGTTGTGCGATAAAGGAACGATTTTCCTGGATGAGATCGGCGAGATGAGCCCCGCCTTGCAAGCCAAGCTGCTTCACGTTCTGCAAGACGGGAAGTTTACACGCTTGGGCGGACGAACCACCGTGACGTCAAATTTCCGCGTGCTGGCCGCAACCAACATCAATGTTCATGAGGCTATCAACAGCAAAACGTTTCGTGAGGACCTTTACTACCGGCTGAACGCTTTCACAGTCAACATTCCTCCGCTGCGCGAGCGGCGCGAGGAAATCCCGCTTCTGTTGAAGCACTTCATGCAGCAGTTTTCCGACAAGTATGATTGCTCACCGGCAGAGTGTTCCCATGCGCTGGTGAGAGCCTGCATGCGTCACACCTGGCCGGGAAACCTGCGTGAGCTGGGGAATTTTGTGAAACGCTACATGGTGCTGCAGGATGAAACGCTGGCCATCGCCGAGCTGGAAGAGAAAGACCCAAGCGCCGAGATTGCGCCGAACCTGGAAGACGAAGCTTTAATGCACGGAGGCGCCGGGTTGAAGTCGATGGTGCAGAACCTGAAGGAAAGAGCCGAGCCCAGGATCATCGAGCGGGTGCTTATCGCGACCAAGTGGAACTGCAAAGTCGCCGCCACGCAGCTGCAGATCAGCTACAAGGCGCTGCTCTACAAGATGAAGCAATATCGCATTTTTCCACCAGGCGTGAGCGGGCCGGGACTGAGAAATGCGCATGGATAGGTATTAGCAGTAGTTAGTAGTTAGTACTTGGTTAGTCTGCAGCCCGCGTCTTTGGCGACCGGAATCAAAACCCTTTCTCGCGATGTTTGCTTACGTCGCAAAGCACCCGCCGTTTCATTCCAATACAAGTATCGCTGACCATGGTCACGTTTTTTTACGAACGCAGGAACCACCGCTGTCCCGCTTGGCTTTAAGCCGGCAACTCCTTCTGGAAATGCGCTTCCATTCAGCTCGTGGAAAACGAGTTCCATTCGTGAGTGAAAGCGGACATTCAAAATGCGGCGCCGGCAGCCAATCATCAGCCCCAAACTGTCTGTAATCCATAGAAAAAAAGCTAGTTGGCCGACTCAAGCTTGATCTTTTGCCGGCTGGTCGAACGCCGCGGTTTTTGCTGGCAGGGTACATGCATTTGCCAGAGCGGCTCTCGCTTTCGTCGAGCGAAGGCCACTGCTCCGGCACCCGGCGCTCCACTTGCTCCGCCGGGTGCAGGAGTGCTTCAAGAACAGTCTCATGGAGCCCAGGCGCGGCAGCGTTTCGGAAGACGCTGCCCGCCTTTCCAGGGGACCGATTCAGGTCCGGCATGCTGAGGACGCGCTGGCTGACCGGACAGACGTGCTGGTCGATAACGCTGTACGCCCTTCCGGGGTATCACCAAGTCTGGTATCTGCCGGACAGAAGGAAGAATTTCGAATGAGAAGTAACTATCAGAGAAAATACCATGGGCTCGCAGTTCGCGAGTTGCCGGTTTCCGTGCAGCTCGTGATCTTTGGTCTGGCCCTGCTGTTTGCGTGTTCGATCTCAGCGAGCGCGCAAAACGTCACGAATCTCAACGTACCCACAACCACAACGCTGTGGGCCGGCACCCAGGACTTCGTCCAGTTCGGGTTGTCGTCACTGACCTTTCCTGCCTCAGGTCTCATCTTGCAAGGTACAGCCATCAGCAAGTTCACCGGCAAACCGGTGCGTCACATGTGGTACGGCGACGCCAGCAACGGTTTCTGCCGCATCGATCCCGAGATCGATGATCCGAATAGCCCAATTGCTGCGCCTGGTATCGGCAGGTTCAACAACATCATCACCACATGCGTAGGCTCCATTAATGCCGGCGCATTTGCTCCGATGCAAGCCACTTTTGATGCCAGCACGAACACGATCTACGCGGCGGACATTCCGCGCACGGCAAACGGCGTCATCCGCATGCACTACCTTCCTCAGGGCGACAATGGACAAGGAGCGATTGATCCCATCCACATCGGATCACTGATGGGCGCGCAGGCGACACGCAATGCCGCAGGCGGGTGCCCGGTCGTGCATGATCCGCGCAATGGCGCGACTCCGGTTACGATGGATGCGGCCACGATCGGCCCAGACGGCAATTTGTACATCGGATGGGCGCGCAACGGCACGATCGCGCGCATTCCTCATCCGGCAACTTTCGATCCGGGAAATCCGGACGACTGCGCCAGCATTGACGTGCCGATCTTTGCCGCCGACGCCAGGCTTGGCGCGGGTGCCGCTGCGGGCCACACCTTTGGGCTGGCCTGGATCGGACACGATCTGTTTGGCGCCGACAATATCGCTCCATGGGTCAAGTTCGATGCCGATCAGTGCCTCACGCCGGCCAACGGCTTGAATCGCTGTGGTCCGGTGGCAGGCGCGGGAACGGAAATCGTGGCCTCCTTTGTCCCCGGTCCACAGGGAGGTCTGGTCAGCGACTTCACCTACAACGGTCCAAACACTACGTTCCCCGGAAACACGCTCTATGCCATGACACTGAGCGGGCTGTCCAGGATCATCAACGTAACAGATGCACTGCACATGGCGATCACCCCGAACTTCGGCGGCAATTTCTGTTTCCTGACCGGCGCCACAATTGACACGAGCGATCTGGCTAATGAAACCGTGTATGTGGGCGTTGACTGCACGCAGGGCACGATCAACGGCGCTGCGGCGATCTACAAAGTCGTCCCGCAGCCGCCGCAGGCTGGGCCGCCGGCGATTCCGGGAAGTGTGGTTGCCAGCGCAACTGCCAATGCAGCAACCGTGAGCTGGATCCCAACTCCGAACGGCCAGGCGACCACCAGTTATGTGGTGCGCACGCTGCTCGCCGGCGGAGCGTCATCCGGTGTTCCTGACTTGACCATAACCGCGGGTACAAACGGTATTGTCCCAAGTTCGGCCACAGTCACGGGTTTGACCAACGGCACTCCGGTTGAGTTCGTGGTGCAGGCCTGCAACGCAACCGCCTGCAGCCCGTTCTCGGCTCCCACAGCTGTGGTAACTCCGCAGGCATTGACCGTTCCAGGCGCTCCCACTGGAGTGGTCGCCTCCGCGGGCAATGGCTCGGCGATCATCGCGTGGACTCCTCCGGCAAATAACGGTGGATCCCCGATCGCGACGTACACCATAACCGCCAATCCCGGACCACTTACGTTGACAGTGCCTGTAAATCAAACCGGCGCGAGCTTTACTGGATTGACCAACGGCACAACCTACACGTTCACCGTGCACGCAACCAATGTAACCGGCAACAGCGCGGAATCCGCGCCCTCGGCTGCAGTCACTCCGACTGGGGCGCTGGGAGCGGATCTCTCAATCGCGATGACCTCGCCGGCCAGCATTAATGCGGGATCGTTCCTGACCTTCACCATGACGATCACGAACAATGGTCCCGGAGACGCGGCGATGGTCACTCTGACGGACACGCTGCCCGGAGCCTTCCAGGCGGCAGCGACGAGCCAGGGTGTGTGTACGCACACGGGCGCGAACTTCAGCTGCAATCTGGGTGGAATGCTCTCGGGCAGCAGCGCTAAGGTGACGTTGACCATAATCGCGGGAGCAACCGCCGTCACGAACACCGCTTCAGTCCAGTTGCGCGATGCGTCCGGCAACCTGATTGTTGAGACGGTCGGCGGAAACAACGTTGCCAGCTCCACCACCAACATTAATCCTCCGGTGGTCGGGGTCGTCGGCGTCGGAGGTGGCACAGGAGGCGGCAGCGCTGATCTCGAGGTGAAAGGTTCGGCCCAGAACGGCGGCCCGAACCAGGGAACCGGCGACACCTTCACCTGGCAGATCAAAAACAACACCGGCAATGCGACCGCCTCGAACGTGGTGTTCACACTGCAACTGCCTCCGAGCTTCCAGTTCACCTCTGGGGCTGCCAGCGTGGGTACGTGCGGAGGGGTGCCCGCGGGAAGCTTTGGCGGAACACTCACCTGTAACCTGGACAGCCTGCCTGGAGGCCAGACGTGGCTCGTGTCGGTCAACTTCGTGCCAACGCAAGCGGGAGTCTTCTCGGCAACTGGCTCGGGCAGCTTCAGCGGCAATGACACGAACATCTCCAACAACTCGTTTACGGTAACCATCAAACCCAGATAACTCGAACCGGGCTGCCGGCGCGCTCCAAACGCCGGCAGCCTCAACATTCAGTTGGTCTTCCTGCGAAGCCATTGCATTCTCCCTGTGCGACGGACAGGGCTCTGAGAGATCGCTGTGGAAACTTTGCAGGACCTGGAAGTTGGGTAACTCCCCGCTAGATTACCCAACTTCACTTTTTTCAACCTCATTCACGAGGAGATTCTTCACCGAGCTACAACGATGGCCGCGCGCTGTAGGCGACTGGCCGGAGACGCAGCATATAAGTCCCGGCCAGTCGTTGTTCTTGTCGCTTCGCTCCAAACCGCCAACGAGCCCTCCTCGGCAAAGATTCTCTCGCGCCTGGCACCAACAGCTCGCCACGCAAGTCGGGCTCGCTGCTGTTCATTGACATCAATCCGCTGCTTCTTCAAGCGAAATGTTTCTCGCACTTCGACTTGAGCGACACGGTTCCAATTTTTGACCAGCGCCATATAGAAAAAAGACAATATAGGTTTCAAAATGAATTTTGTCCTTGCATCCTAAGTAGTACCTGATGTAGTATCTGCCGCAACAGTAGACGGAATTGAGCGACCTTCACCGCGCGCAGTCGTTTGTTTGTTAGTTGTATGGCATCGCCAAACATCTACGCCCACCCGGCTGAAAAAAATCCGACATTATCAATTAAGTCCTGGCAGGACCTGAATCAAGGGTCACGTATCCGTTTCCAGGCATCGCCGGTGTAAATACCGGCGCCGCATCAGTCAATTGCAGTTTGGCTGCTGGGTGACGCAGCACGCCAACCTCGTTCCAATCGTCGCAGATACGCTTCCGGGAGAAGGAAATTAGGAAGGCGTATGAAAGTGGTTGGTTGTCGCAACGTAGCAGGAAGCTTTTGGGCAGCAATACTCGCGGGTTGTCTGGCCGTGAGTCTAACGGCATGTGGTGGTGGCGGCAGTGCAGGCCCAGGTCCCACACCTACTCCGCTACCGACACCGAGTCCGAGTCCAACGCCAGGCTCACCGGCGGCGCCAACCATGGCAGAGTCATTTGGCGCTCCTAATACTCCATTGAATGGGACCGTTTCGCTCGCCTTCACGATCACCAACCCCGCAGCAAACACAGTATCGCTTACAGGGGTCGGCTTCAGTGACACGCTTCCGGCCGGACTGGCGATCTCTACGCCTAACGGGCTTACAAATAGCTGCGGCGGAACAGCGACCGCGCCTGCCGCGACAGGCGCCCTCACTCTGAGCGGGGGCACGATAGCCGCCGGCAGCAATTGCACGCTCTCCGTGAGCTTGACCGGCAACAATGCAGGCAGCTTCACGAATACCAGCACAGCAGTGACCTCAACAAATGCCGGCACGGGCAACACGGCCTCGGCGAGCCTGATCGTAGTGGCGCCACCATCGCTGGGCGAATCCTTCGGTGCAGCGAACATCCCGGTGAACGGAACCACGTCGTTGAGTTTCACCGTCACGAACCCTGCAGCCAACACGGTGGCAGAAGCTGGAGTCGCGTTCGCAGATACATTGCCGGCGGGGCTGATCATCTCAACCCCGAACGGCTTGACGAACAGTTGTGGAGGCACTGTCGCAGCCGTTCAGGGGGCCAGCGCGGTCAATCTAAGCGGAGGCTCAGTTGCGGTCGGCGGCAATTGCCTGGTGTCAGTCAATGTGACCGGCACAGCTCCGGGATTGCTGACCAATACGACTGGCGCTGCGTCGTCTACGAACGGCGGTACGGGCACTTCTGCTGCGGCCAGCCTGACGGTCGGTACTCCTCCCACGATCAGCGAGAGCTTCGCGGTAGCCAGCATCCCACTGAATGGAACGACTTCCTTAAACTACACCGTGAGCAACACCTCGGTGAGCGCGATTGCGCTCAGCGGTGTGGGTTTCAGTGACAGTTTGCCCACGGGCCTGGTGGTGGCAACCCCGAGCGCCTTGACGACGACCTGTACCGGCACGGCCGCAGCGGCAACCGGCTCATCTGCGGTCAGCCTCTCAGGCGGCACACTGGCGGCAGGTGCGTCCTGCACACTGAGCTTGAATCTGACGGGGACCACTGCAGGAGCGAAAAACAACAGCGTTACCGTCGGCTCGACTAACGGAGGGACCGGGAATACCGCCTCGGCCAGCCTTGCTGTAGCCGCGCCTCCCACAATCAGCGAAGCTTTTAGCGCGGCCAGCATGCCGCTGAATGGATCCGCCAGTTTGAGCTTCACTATCGCCAATCCGTCTGCCAATACGGTTGGACTTACAGGAGTGGGCGTCAGTGACGCGTTGCCCGCGGGATTGATCATCGCGACACCCAACGGTCTGGCTGGAACCTGTGGCGGTGGGACCATCACTGCTACCCAGGCGACGAGTCTGATCAGTTTGAGCGGGGCCAGCCTGGCTGCAAATGCCTCATGCATATTCTCACTGAACGTGACTGGGACCGCGGCGGGCGCGTCGATCAACACGACGGGCAACGTCACATCGACTGAGGGCGGCACGGGCAGCAGTGCTTCGGCAGCGATCGCCGTGGCAGCTCCGCCGTCGATCGTGGAAGCTTTTGGCGCAGCCAGCATCGCGCTGAATGGAACCACAACTTTGACCTTCACCATCACCAACCCGGCAGCAAACACCGTTAGTGAATCTGGCATGGCGCTCTTGGACACGCTGCCTTCCGGCTTAGCAGTGGCACCGGCCCCAGGGTTGACGAACAGCTGTGCCGGGACAGCGACCGCCACTGCGGGGAGCACGATCATCTCGCTGAGCGGGGGATCGCTTGCCGTGGGTGCAAGTTGCGGCGTGACGTTGAATGTAACTGGAACGTCGGGCGGCACTTTTACCAACACAACGGGCGCGGTAAGTTCGCTTACTGGCGGCACTGGCAATACGGCTTCCGCCAACCTGACGGTAACTGCACCGCTCACGCTGAGTGTTTCACCGTCCAGTGCAACCGTAACCCTGAGCAAGACTCAGACGTACACCGCATCCGGCACCGGAGCGCCCGTGACCTGGAGCGTGAACGGCGTTGTGAACGGGAACGCGACGGTTGGGACCATTACTGGAGGCGGAGTGTACACCGCACCGGCCGGCTTCCCTGGATTAGGTCTGAATAGCTTTACCATCACGGCGACTTCGCAGGCGAATTCTGCAGTCAGCGCTGCGGCTAACGCGATCGTGGTCTTTCCCAACGATACGTCAACTCCGCAGACCCCGCCCATCAAACTGGGGACTTCGGGATCCAACGCGAACAATACCTCGCCGGCCGCATGTTGCGTGGGAACTCTTGGCGCGCTGATGAACCGCTCCGGAACCTTATTCGTCCTAAGCGCTCAACATGTGCTCAGCAACGGAGGGACGGGGACCGTTGGCGACGCGATCAATCAACCTGGACCTGCTGCGTGTTTTGCCAGTCCCAACGTAGCAGCCAACTTTAGCGCGGGCTTCGTCAGGCCCCTCTCCGGCACAACGGGTGAAGCGACAGACAACGTGGATGCCGGTTTGGCGCAGGTCGCGGCCGGAGAAGTGGATAGCAGCGGCAGCATCCTCGACCTCGGCATTGCTGGGGCCAGCAGTATTGCCGCAGCGGCGCCATCTTCGACAACGGCCGTTGAAAGCGTAGGGTTGGCTGTCGCGAAGAGCGGCCGGACCACGGGCCTTACCTGTTCCACAGTGAGCAGCATTCTCACAACGGTGACTGTGGATTATGATTCCACCTGCGGCGGGCCTGTCGGGTTCACTTCCACCTTCGTCAACCAGATCATCATCAACAATACTGGAGGCGGTTTCGCTGCTCCGGGAGATTCCGGCGCCCTCATTGTGACCACGGATCAGGCGAGACCGGTGGGCCTGTTGTTTGCCGGGACGTCAACCACCGCGGTGGCAAACCCGATTCGAGATGTGATCAGCGCATTCACCATCCAAGGTAAGCCGGCGCAGATTCCTGGAATCGTAGGCGGCGCGGACCATGGAGTGAGCTGCGTGCCTACGGCGACGGTGCCGAGCGGGAATCCGAACGGCGCGTTCAGCACTATCGTTCCCAGGCTCCGTTCGATCATTGCCGGTTTGTCAGCAGCGGAGCAGCAGCGCGTGGACAATGTACGCCTGGCGAATGAACTCCTCCTGGTCCGTGATCCCATGATCAGCTCCGTCGTCGTTGCTGCCAGCGAGGATTCGCCGGGTGAGGGCGCGCTGGAGATCCACGTGAACGGTGCCACTCAGGCTCCGATTCCAGCAGTGATTGGCGGAGTGCGTACCAGGGTAATCTTCGATGCTCCTGGCCTGGCGCCTTCCGTAACTCAGCAGGACATCGATCAAGCGTCCGCTGTGAAGGAGGACAATGTTGGCACGTTGCTGGGTCAGCCGGGTATCCAGGGCATTGGTGTAGCCATCAGCAAGGACAACCCGGGAGAAACCGCGATCGCGATCTACGTCGTGAGAGGAGAAACTCATCCGCCGATTCCGGCGACAATGAGCGGCGTGCGCACGCAGGTGATCGAAGGGGAACGTTTTCGGGCGTTCTAACGCCGTCGCGAGTGAAGCGCGTGAGCTAAAGCAGCCTCGGCGAAAAACCGGGGCTGCTGCAACTCCTGATGCTGATGTATGAACCTTGGCTAAGACGTCGCCCCACGATTGCGGCGGGTCATACGCATCGGATTTAGTAGATCGATGTTGGCTTGATTGTGCTGATGGCCATATCACTAATTGGAACTGACGGCCATGGTGCATGAGGTACTAAAATTCGCGATGAGCGATATATCAAACGGCAGTTTAATCATCTCCAGTGTGTTAGATTTCTTTTAAGTTAGTTTCAGCTCCGGATCACCGCGCGGACTGGTAGAGAGCCGGCAGAGCTTATCGCCAGTCATTCTGACAACTCGACTCCACACGGCCTAGGTGCTCCACCGCCCTTCCGGCGGCCAGTATCAACATCAGTAAATGCTTTTGTGTGATGGATAAGCCTTCCGGGGGAAAGGTTATACCCAAGCCGATGAGGAGCTTGACACACGTCACAACCACGCCAGGGGTAATTCCATTCAACTTTCGGTTCGAGGGTCGGGCACCTTGGAATGCGATTTTGATTCTCACGATTCTTGCCCTGCTTGCAGCGCCCGGAGGCGCTGCGGCGCAGGTCACCAGCACAATTACCGATATAGGTATGATTCAAGGACTCAACCTTCCGTGGGCGGTACAGATCCTGCCGGGAACAGCGATCAGCCCCGTTACCGGCAACCCAGTCCGGCATGTGTGGGAAGGCGATCAGGCCGGCTTTTGCCGCATCGATCCTGATCTCGACTCCCCAGGGCCATATACGGTCAACACCAACACCTGCGTTAACAAGGTCGCCGGAGTGAACTTCACGCCGGGAAGAACGGCATTCGATCCAACCACCAACACTCTCTATTCCGTGAACAACGCCAAACCGTCGTCGGTGGCTCGCCTCCACGTCCTTCCCGACGGCGATTCAGGCCAGGGCCTGATCAGCGCCACCTCGGAATTTCTTGGCGATGCCGGCGGCTGCGGAGTGAGCGGCAACTTCCCCTGGGCGATCACTCTCGGTCCTGACGGCGATTTGTATGTCAGCTTCAGAAAGAGCGGGAACATCATACGCATTCTAGGCCCGCAGTCTGCTTCCGTACCGTGCGCGGGTTTCCAGGTGATGGGATCAACCTTCGACGGGAAGATCGGCAAGGGATTGGGCTGGATCGGGCACGACCTCTGGGGCGCGGACGGCATCGGTCTCTTCCGAATCGGGAATGCGGACCAGTGCTTTACCGCGGCGAACAACTTCACTCCTTGTAAAGGAAACGGTCTTCTGGTTGCCTTTGTCGCAAATCCACTGGGAATGTTCAGCGACCAGAATTATCCCGCCACAAACGGCAGCAATATTTATGCCTTCGACCCGACAGGAACGAACATCGCGCTGGTCTCCGGCCTCAGCGTAGGAGTCCCGGCGGTGCAAAAAATTTGGGCATCAAACATTCAGCCAGGCCTGACGATTGCGGTGGATACTTCCAACCTTAAGAACGAGGTGGTCTACCTGGGAAGCGATCCCGCAATCGACGTACCAGCGGTTACCAACGCGGGTTGGATTGACAAACTCGTCAATGCTCCGCCGACGACACCTGACATACCAATCCAAGTGACTGCGCTGGCAGGCGATGGCCAGGCCACTGTTAGCTGGCAATCAGGCGGCGGCGGTGACGCCACCAGTTACACCGTGCACAATTCATTCGCATCGAATAGCCTTACCGTGCCCGACGTGACGGTGACCGCTCCGGCAGGATCCACCTTCGTGCCGACAACTGCAACCGTCACCGGACTGACTGACGGTGTTTCGTACCAGTGGGAAGTCGCGGCCAGCAATTCATTCGGAACGAGCCAGTTCTCACTGCCAAGCAATTCTGTTACTCCGCACGTAGTGACTGCTCCGAGCGCGCCAGGGACAGTCGTTGCGTCGCCGAGCAACGCAGCCGCAACCATCGCATGGACTGCGCCCACCGCTAACGGCGGCTCGCCGATTACGAGCTACACAGTTTCGTCCTATATCGGAGGCGTGGCCACGGGGCTGGGTGTTTTCGTGGTAGCGCCAGCGACTTCGGCAACGATGAGCGGTCTAACCAACGGAACCACCTACACGTTCACCGTGCACGCGACCAACGCAGTGGGCAGCAGTCCGGAATCGCTGCCATCCAACGCGGTCACGCCGACTGCTCCGCCGCAGGGGCCGCCCGATCTGGCAATCGCGATGACTTCGGGACCGGCACCGAATGTGGGGGGGGACATTACCTACACCATTGTGGTCACCAATCTCGGCCCCAGTGCTGCTCCGAGCGTGGTTGTTTCCGATCCGCTTCCGGTCGGCGCGACATTTGTGTCTGCTTCATCTACACAAGGCGTATGCTCCGGCCCTCCGGGCTTTGCAGGCGTCCAGTGTCTGATGAGCGGCTTGCCAGCCGGAGGAAGCGCGACGATTACGGTGACGCTGACTCTGACAAGCACAATCACAGTGAATAGCGCTTCGGTGAAGGGCTTCGATTCAGCCGGAGCGCCGTTGGCTGATCCCAATCCGCTCAACAATACTGCGACTGTTATTACCCAGATCGCAGCGCCTACAGCGCCCACCGATATACAGGTTGTGGGCGCGGCGCAGAACGGCGGGCCGACGGTCGGCAGCACCGACACGTTTACCTGGCAGATCAAAAACGGTCAGAGTCCGACGGCAAATCAGGTTACGTTCAGCAGTACGCTGCCGGCGTCGCTGCTGTTTCAATCTGTGACGTCGACTCTCAGCACCTGCGAGGGGCCTGCTCCGGGTACCTCAGGGACGATTACCTGTTCTGCGGCAAGCATCGGCGGAGGACAGACCATGACCGTGATCGTGAATGTGAGCGTCGCCGCAAGCGGGACGATTCCGGTCACTGGCTCGGCGGAATTCAACGGAACGGATACCAACCCGGCGAACAACGCGTTCACCGTAACCATCAACGCCAAGTAGGCATCGGGAGGGCCAGCCGGTTTCCGGCCGGCCCTCTTTCCTTGCACGCCGATCACGAGCCAGCTACAAGCGCACGTTCTTAATAAATTAATAAAGCCTTCAGTCGATGCTCTGTTTTGGGCCGTTTGACGCAAAGAAGTGTTCAAAAACGCACACTTTTGCTCCAATATCTTTGTCTTACCTTATATTTTTGCTGCTTGAAACTACCCACTACTGGAGACTGCTCCCCAAGTGCTCCAACAGTTCCGGAGGGCCGACGGTTTCGAGCTGGGCCGAATCTGCCAGCCGAAGCGGAGGTCGAGAGATGCGCATTCTGGTAGTAGAAGATGAGTCCAAAGTAGCCCGTACGCTGGCCAAGGGTCTTGAGGCCGATCATTTTGCCGTTGATGTGGCCGGGGACGGGGAAGAAGGTCTGCAGTTAGCCGGCGAGGTTGATTATGACGCCATCATTCTCGATTGGAACTTGCCCAAACTCGACGGCCTGACAATCCTTAGGCGACTCCGGAAGTCCGGGTCCGGCACGCGGATCCTGCTTCTGAGCGCGCGGAAGGAAGAGTCTGACCGCATCTGCGGACTGCGGGCAGGCGCCGACGACTACCTGATCAAACCATTTTTTTACGAAGAGCTGCTGGCCCGTCTCCATGCTCTCCTACGCCGTCCGCTGGAGCTGATGGACAGAATCAGAGTCGAGGACTTGGAGCTCGACCGCATGCGGCACATCGTGACGCGAGCCGGCAAACCAATCAAACTGACGCAGCGGGAATACGGTGTGCTGGAGTATCTAATGCGCAATGCCGGCCGTACCGTCACGCGCACCATGGTGGTGGAGCACGTCTGGAATCTTGGTTTTGAAGGGTTGACCAACATCGTTGACGTGTACGTCAACTATCTCCGTGCCAAGATTGACGACGGCTTCGATAAGCCGCTGATCCACACGGCGCACGGAATCGGATACGTCCTGGCTTCCCCTGCAGAGTACAAGTTGTTGAGCAGCTTCTCAGGCCCGCGCCGGGCCAGTGGGCGCAGCTAGGCCCGAGGGGATGGCGTGGAATTCTTGAAATTTCTAATCCCGATCCCAATTGCTTCTTAATGCGGAACGCCAAAAATACCACTGACGGAGATGCTTCCGGGTTCAGACGCCGCGCCCGAAGGGCACCAATCAAGCAAGCTAATTGTGAGGAGAAATTCGCGTGCGCGCCTCTGCCTAAATTTGCGGCTAGTGCGGGGGCTGAGAATTCTGCTGTTTCTGTTGCTGTAAATACAATTCCCGTTGCTTCATTTCCTGTTCGTGGTCCTTCTCCAGTTGCTGCTTCAGCAGAAGTATGCGACGGCCTGATCCTGCAGGATCTCCAGCGACCAGATCATTGTCATCTACGTCATCCTTATCATTGCGAAGCTGGACTGCACCTGGTTTCGGCGTCGCAGGAACTGAACCCTTCGCGGTCAGGATTACCCGCCGGACAATAGAGGGACTGTCTGGATTTCCCAAAGCCACATAGTCGAAGCGCCAGCCATCAAAGATCGCGGACAGAACATCAGCCTCAGGGGCGGGACCGATGGAAAGCGCCAGGCGATCAGCGGCGCCGATGTCTGCGCCTTCAAACTCAATTCCGGTTTTTGAGCTGATGGCACTCAGCACACTGGCCAGGCTGGAATTGGGCGCGGTCAGGGTAATCATTCCATCGCGAAAAGTTACTTCAGGCGAAACGGGTGGCGCATCTACAGGCCTTGCCGGCACGGGAGCAAGGGTAGCTGTTGGCGCGGCAGTCTGGGCGCCAGGATTCGGATTGCCTGCTGGCGCAGATGAAACCCCACTTCGCTGTACGGGCGCAGCAGGGGGCAGGTTCGCATGTTGGGGATCGCTTGTCTGGGCTGCGATAATCCCGGTTCCCACAAGCATCCAAATTGTCAGCGTAAAAACCTTCATAGATTCCGACGCAGGGCGGAAACCCAGCCATATTCTACCTTGCGCTCCATTAGAACTAAAATTAGAACGAACCCGAAAAACAATCTTGCCACTTTGCCTTCCTCTTGCGAAACATTAATTTCTCTAATCATTAATTTCCCTAATTCTTTCCAGGAACCGTGACTCCGGGGGCATAACACGCTAATATGTGCTCGGTCGAGTCCACAGGCTCTGCCTTATAAAGGTCGCACCCCCAAGCGACCGGAAGCGGGAGTCACCGGAACACTTGCGCGGGACGAGCGAGTAAGTTCTGGATGCCCAAGAAAGCCTTCATGCGGGAGAAGTTACAAAATGTCACGAATTTCATTGGTTCTTATCTTTGGTGTGGCAACGGTCTTTGGTTTAGAAACGGCTTTGGCGCAAGGGACTGCACAAAAAGCACCAGCCGCGCCGGCAAAGGCAGCAGCCGGAGCGAAGTCTAAAGGCCGTGCCGTACTGGCCACAGATCCGGTGATCACCATTGAAGGACTTTGCGCCGGTGCAACGTCCGAAGCGGGTGCGTGCCGAACGCTGGTCAGCCGGCGGGATTTTGAGAGCTTCCTGAAGGCCCTGAGCGCGACTACGCGCGGCGTTGAACCCGCCGTATATCGCAAGATTGCGGTCAATTACTTCAGTCTGCTGCTTTACGCGGAATCAGGGCAGAAGGCGGGTGTGGACAAAGATCCTCGTTTTGAACAGGTGATGGAAGCTATCCGCTTGCGCGCCCTGGCTGACATGTACCGCGTACAGTTGACGGAAAAGGCGCAGCACATTACTGCCGAAGAAGTAGAAGCCTACTACAAGAAAAACATCGGCGATTTTGAAGAAGTGGACCTGGACCGCTTTCAGATTCCCAAGAACAATATGCAGAACCTGAGCGATGTGGAGTTTCGCTCCAAAGCCAAACAATTAGCCGAAGACCTGCGCGTGCGCGCGGTAAAGGGAGAGGACGTTACGAAGCTGGAGAAAGAAGCGCTGAATGCGCTGGGCGTGAAAGAGTCTTCGAACGTACAGATCGGCCTGCGGCGAGGGCAGTTTAAGGACGAAGAGGAGAAGGCGATTTTTGCGCTTAAACAGGGCGAGGTCACTCCGGTCTTCGACGCTGGAGGGCTGTGGATGTTTTTCAAGCGGACCAGCCGGGAGACTTTGCCGTTTGAAATGGTGAAGAGTGAGATCCATGGGATCCTGTATGGGGACAAAACTGTGGGTCTGGATAAGGCGCTACACGACGCGGTGCACGCGGATTATAACGAGGCGTATTTTGCCACCTCACCGACTGCTTTTCAAAATGCTGCCAATGGCGCGAGCTCAGTAGGGAATTCGGCAGCGAAAAAGGAGGTCGCTCCGGGCGATGCAGTTATCACCATCCATGGTTTGTGCGGAAGCCAGAAACCGGAGACCGGCTCATGTACTCGGGTGATTACTCGCGAACAATTGGAGCCTTTGCTCCGGATCGCGCTCCTGAACGCTACCACTCCAACCAGCTCTATACCGCGTTCAATCGCGGAAGGCTACGTGAACGATCTGATTTACGCGGACGCAGCGGAAAAAGCGGGAATTGACAAGGACGCGCGGCTCCCGGGAGTGATGATGCTGGTCCGGCAACGGGCTCTCGGAGACCTCTACCGCTTGAGAGAAGATGAAAAGGCGAGGGATATTTCCAAAGAGGGAATCGAGGCGTACTACCAGAAAAACCCGGCGGGCTTTGAGGAGCTGACGCTTACGCATATTTCTGTCCCGCGGCAAAGACCGAGAATTCCGAGCGATGCCGATTTCGAGGCCAAAGCAAAGCGGCTGGCCTACGAGCTGCAGGGGCGCGCCATCACAGGCGAGGACATGGAAAAACTCCAGAAAGAGGTCTACCAGACCCTCGGCCTCCAAAGTCCTTACGCGGATTATGAAGCCCGCGGCATCAAGACTCCTCCGGTCAGCTCGTTGAAGCCCATCCGGCGTGGAAATATGGAGCAAAAGACAGAGGCCGAATTGTTTGCACTTAAGCCAGGCGAGGTCACGAGCGTGCGGGAGTTCCCAACTGCTTATGTGATTTACAAGCTGGAAAGCCGGAGAATGATTCCGCTGGAGGAAGTTACAGCAGAGATTTCGACGAAGATCTACCAGCAGAACATGGTGAAGCTGATGAGAGCTCTCGCGTCCGTCCAAGCCCACTACAATGAGCGATATTTCTCGCGGGCCGGTGGAGAGCCCGTCAGCACTGCACAAATTGGGGCGGCGCAAAAAGCGGTCGCGCACAATTAACAACGCGCTTCTTTCTATCGGATCAGCGCGAACGCACCGAACCGGGAGTAGGCTCGGTCTAAGGCGCTACAACAGCCGTGTCTCGCCGCAAAAATCACTCCTCACGTAGCTGCAACTGGAAACTGGCTACCCACCCCTCGTCCAATCGTACATGGCCACATTAAAATTTTTAATCTCTTTTTAATGCTGCTTTAAGCACCGGTTTCCATAGTAGAGGCGCGTTATAACGCCATGTACGCACGAAGGTACAAGGCGCTTATAACCACTTCCTGAGAAGCATGTCATTTGCGGGGCAGCGCATCCGGGAAGCGCAAGTCAATCTTTTGCTGCCAAAATCGACGAAATCATCGGGCTGATGCCGCTGGTTGGTGGCTGTACGGCAAGACTGGCTACGTGGAAGTTGTCTTTCCACGAGCTGGAGGTGCCCAGCAACCGAAAAGGCTAGGCAGTTATGGCCCGTTCCGAGGTTCGTTTCTAGCCCTAACTGAGCTTTTCCTTTCCTGGTTACACAGGCGCATTGCTGCGAGCAGTCGCAGTGACGCGTGATGGACCGCGCTCGAGAAAAACGAAACGACGCGGCTGACGCCTTTTTTAGAGAAAGCTGCAGGCCAACTCACAACAATCGTTTCAGAAGCCATGGAGCTTCCGGGAACGGGAAAGAAGAAAATCAGTGAAAAGCCCGAAAACAACAAGCTATTTACAGCCTCAAATTCGGAAGGCGACAGCGATAATCGCCGCGGTGCTGGGCTGTCTTCTCATCCTTGCGTTCGCAGGTACAGCGAATGCACAGACATTTCAAAATGCTCCCACGGTTACTGAATTGTTTGCTGGTGTTCAGAATGTGACCGTGACCGGTCCCGGCGGCCTCACCGTGCCGACCTCGGGCGTGGTCGCGCACGGCACGGCGATCAGCCAGTTCACCAACGGTCCGCTGGGTGCGGACGGTAAATTCGCCTGTCAAGAGCCAGGGGCCACAACCCCCTGCAACACTGTTCGCCACATTTGGTACGGCGATGCCATCAACGGACTGTGCCGGATTGACCCCGAAGTTGATGCTCCCCTCACCACGCCGGTGAACGGCTTCGGCGCATGGAACGTGAACGCGCTGGCGTGCGTGATCAGCATCAACAAACTGGCGATCGCTCCCGGCCAGATCACGTATGACGTGCAGCACCAGCTCATGTACTTAACCAACAATAGCCGTGTGGGCGCAGGCGTCGCCCGCGTGATCTTCCACCCGGAGGGAGACAATGGCCAGGGCATGGTTGACCTGATTAAAATCGACAGCCTGATCGGAACGCAAATTGGCCGGAACGCGTTTGGCGGCTGCGGCCAGTTGGCCAATCCCAAGACCGGAAGCCCGGTTCCGCGTATTCCCGACGCTGCTGCCCTCGGACCTGACGGAGACCTCTACGTTGGCGACATCCGCGATGGCGCCATCCTCCGCATCGTCGGCGCGGCCACCTTCAATCCCCAAACCGACTGCCCGCCTGGCACTATAAGCGGTTCGGGCTTCACCGGCCAGGATCCCAACCAAAAGATCCAGATTCCGATACTCAGCCACGACTCACTGTTTGGCGGAGGCCACACCTTCGGTCTGGGCTGGATTGGTGATACGCTGATCGGCGCGGACAACATCGCTCCCTGGGTGGAGTTCCATGCCACTCAGTGCCTGACGCCGGTGAACGGCAACACCACCTGCGGCAACCCGGTGGTTGGCGGAGCCCCGCTGCCCAACGAAATCCTGGCAAGCGCGGCAGGCGCGCCGCAGGGCGGACTGGCCAGCGATGCGCAATACCCGGTCTTCCCGGGCAACGCAGTGTACGTTGCGTCATTCCCGAACCTGACCAGGGTAACGAACATCCTGAGCGCAACCCAGCAGACCGCGAACCTGAACTATGGCGGATCGTTTTCGTTCCTGACCGGAGTTACGGCCGATCCAGAGGATCCGAGCAACGCGACGGTTTGGGCGCAGGACGACGAGACGCAGGGCGGCATCAACGGCACCGGCCGGCTCTGGAGAATCACGCCAGCTCCGGCGGCTCCTGGACCACCGTCTGCGCCAGATTTTACGTCAGCAACGGCTGGCCCCGGCACAGGCCAGGCGACACTCACCTGGGTACCGACAGTCAACGGACAGCCCACAACCTCGTATGACATCTCAATTTTGTTGGCCTCTCCAACCGGCGGACCGGCAACTCCCAGCGGACTTCCCGATGCCGTCTTTAACGCTCCGGCACAGTCTGCGACCATCAGCGGCCTGACTCCCGGCACTGGCTATCAGTTTGAGATCGAGGCCTGCAATGCCGCCGGTTGCAGCGCGTTTTCACCTCTTAGCCCAATCGTTACCCCGTTCACGACGACCGTTCCTGCACAACCGACCAACGTGGTCGGCGTGAATGCGGGCGACGGCTCGACCATTGCAGTTGCCTGGACAGAACCCAGCAACGGCCATTCTGCTGTGACCAGCTCAGCGATTACTGTATTTACGGGATCCCCCGCGGTACAGGTCGGTTCTCCGGTTACGATTCTCGGCGCCGGCACCGGCGGATCAGTGACTGGTCTGGCTTGCGGAACTGGAGCGAGCATTCCCAGCTATCAGTTCTCCGTGACTGCAACCAACGCTGTAGGCACCAGCACGGCTTCAGCGCTGTCAGCCCCGGTACCGAATCCGTGCGCGACCAATGCGGACGTGAGCGCTTCGGAGACCGTGCCGGCGAGCTCTAATGCCGGTGCGCAGGTAACCTATACAATCACCATCCACAATAACGGACCAGCAGTAGCGCCTTCGGTTGGATTCAGCGATACGCTCCCGGCCGGGTACGTATCCTCCACCTTCTCGCAGGGCATTTGCACTGGTACCCAAACCCTGACCACCTTCAACTGCGCTCTGGGAGCGATACCAGTCGCAGGTAGCGCTACCGTAACGGTGACCGTACTGCTGCCCGCGAGCCAGAGCGGTACCTTCACCAACAGCTCGACGGTAGTCGTAACTGATCCGTCAGGCTTGGTCAGCGACCAGAACACGGCGAACAACACGTTTAGCGCTAGCACCGTGGTTGGCGGGGCTGGGACTTGCACAGCGTCCGCGGCTGATCTCCAGGTAACCGGCTCTTCCAACAACGGCAACCCGCCGCACGGAAGCCCGGTAACGTTCACCTGGCAGATCAAGAACGGCACAGGCAGCATCAACGCCGCTTGCGTGAACTTCACTGCGACAACAAATGCTCCGAGCGGTGCTACGCTGACGCAAAACTCGTTCACCACGACGCAGGGGACTTGCAGCTTTGACGCCAGCAATAACCTGAACTGCAACCTCGGTGCCATCAACGGCGGCGGCGCCGTGACCGTTACGGTCCAGGCAACACCGTCGAACGCCGAACCGGCCAATTCGTACACCACGACCGGTACGGCCACCCAGGTTAATGGACAAGATCCGAATACAGCGAACAACTCGTTTGCTGTGCACATCGGCGCCCAGTGATGAACCTCTAACTCCGATTGCCGGGGAGCAACCCTCCCCGGCAACCCGGACCATAAAAGATCCCAAAAGTTTTGTCGCTACCCGAGTGGGAAGTCGGTTGTATTCCCAATGCTGGTAGTCGAGTAAAGAGAAACGGGGTGCGAACCTGCACCCCGGTTTTTAGAAGCTGTCTCACAAACCACTGTCGCCGCGGCCTCATACCGCTTGCTACGGTCGATTTATGGGATGCCTTCTAAAGGCTAGCGATTCGTGCGTCAACAGAGTCGCCCGGCGAAGTGGAGAAGTCGAAAGGGGACTAGATCCATGAAGGCCACACCTGGCTACGGTAAGAGCGATCCACGAGAAATTGCGGCGATCAACATGGTTTTCGTTTGGGTAGTTATTTTTGTCGCAGTGTTTGTCGGCGCCGCGAACGCACAAACGGTGGTAAATCAACCCACCACGACCACGTTGTGGGCGGGTAGCCAGGACATTACCCAGTTTGGACTTACCCAATTCACACTTCCGACCTCAGGGGTGATCCTGAGTGGCACGGCGATCAGCGCCATCACCGGCCAGCCGGTTCGGCATTTATGGTATGGAGATGCTATCAACGGTATTTGCCGCATCGATCCCGAGGTGGATCAGGTGATTCCTGCGACGGCGGGAATCGGCGGACATTCTGTGAATCTCCTGACTTGCGTGGGTGGCGCTCCAGGGAAGATCATCATCACTCCCGGTCAGCTTACGTTTGACGCCGCGACGAATACGCTCTATGCAGGCGATACCAGCAGGGTTAGCGGTGGTATTCTGCGATTGCATTACTTGCCCAGCGGTGACGGCGGCCAGGGATCGCTCGATCTGGTAAATATCGAAAGCTTGCTCGGAACACAAAACACCAGGAACGCCTTCGGCGCCTGTCCGGCAGTCAAAGATCCCAAAAACGGCACGCTGGTTCCGATCGTCCCCGATTCTGTGGCGCTCGGACCTGACGGCAACCTGTACAGCGGCTCAGTCCGCGACGGCGCCATCATTCGCATCATCAGCCCGGCAACATTCAATCCGGCCACCGATTGTCCCGGCAATGGCGGCAGCGGAGTTACACCAGGACCGAATGACAAAATCCAGATACCCATTCTGAGTCCGGATGAAGCGGTAGGGACCGGCCACAACTTCGGCCTGGGCTGGATCGGGCACACTTTGTTCGGGGGAGATAGCCTCGCGCCCTGGGTCAAGTTCAACGCCGACCAGTGCTTCACGTCGGCCAACAGCAATAATCTCTGCGGCAGTCCGCTAAGCGGCGGAGCGCCGCTCCCGACGGAAATTTTGGCCAGCATGGCCGGCGCACCTCAAGGCGCCGCGATTAGCGACGCGCAGTATCCAACCTTCCCAGGCACGACGGCATACTTTGCTTCGTTCCCCAGCGTCACCAAGGTTTCGAATATCGTAGACGCAAGCAACTTGACCGTCCAGACAAACTACGGCGGGACTTTCAGCTTCATCACAGGTCTGACAGCCGACGCCACTAACAATCAGCTGCTCTTCGTATCCGCCGATCCGGATCAAGGCGGAGTCAATGGAGCCGGCCAGATCTGGCTGGTCAATGCGCAGCCCTGTCCCCCGGGGGTCGCGCTTGCACCGGTCAATGTGTCGGCGACAGCGAGCGCAAGCAGCCAGGCCACGGTGAATTGGGCAGAGCCGCTCACGAACTGCCAGACGATTACCAGCTATGTAGTCAGGACGTTGCTGGCTGGAGGAACAGGAAGCGGAGTGCCGGACTTCACGGTCACAGCGACGCCGCCCAATACGGTGCCGCCGACTACAGCGACGATCAATGGACTGACCAACGGAACGTCGTATCAATTTGAAGTAGAGGCGTGTGATCTTGCCGGCTGCAGCGCGTTTTCTTCGTTGAGCAATGTAGCTTCACTGACGTCGCCCGCAGCTCCAACCGGAGTGGTTGCCACCCTGGCAGGCGTATCGGTGAATGTGAGCTGGAGGGCTCTGGCTGATCCCAGCGTTACCAGCTACACCGTCAGCGCATTTGATAGCGTAGCTCCGGGAGTAGCTGCCGCTACCGTCACTGTTCCAATTGCAGTCCTTAACGGCTCGTGCCCGACCTGCGGGTTCCCGACCATGACCGGACTGCTTGGCGGACACACGTACACGTTTACCGTCCACGCCACGAACATCTTCGGCAATGGTCCCGAGTCAGCGCCATCGCTGCCGATCACGATACCGCTCTCAACCGACGTGTCCATTCTCATGAGCGCGCCGGGTACGATCGCACCCGGAGCCACTTTGACCTACGTCATAACCGTCACCAACAATGGGCCGCTCAATGCCTTCCAAGTAACGCTTAGCGATACTCTGCCTGCGGCATTTTCTGCGGTGACTACCACCCAGGGTGTGTGTGCTCCCTCGGGAGGCGTTCTCTCCTGCAATCTGGGCGCGCTCAATGCAGGAAGCAGCGCGACGGTGAGCCTGTCGGTAGCGATTCCGTCCGGCGGAAGCGGCAGCATCACAAATAACGCGACTGTCGCGGCATTCGATTCAACCGGCGCCGCTATAGCCGATCCGAATACGGCCAACAACACAGCCAGGGCGACAACGAGCATCAGCACGCCCTGCTTAACCAGCACGACTGATATTCAGACCACAGGCTCTGCCCAGAATGGAAATCCGGTGCACGGAGCACCGGACACGTTCACCTGGCAGATCAAGAACAACCAGGGCTCGGTCGCTGCGAATTGTGTGACTTTCGCCGCTTCAACAACGGCGCCGGTCGGCGCGTCGCTGGCGATCGGCTCGGTATCAACCACTATCGGAACCTGCAGCATCATCAACAACGCGGTGAGCTGCAGTATAGGAACGCTCCCTGGCGGCCAGACAGCCGTTGTCAGCGTGACCGCAGTTCCCTCATTGGCGGCTCCGGCGAACTCCTATTCCATGAGCGGAATTGCACAACTGGGATCTGGAAGTACCGATACGAATACTGCGAACAACTCGTTCACGGTGCTCATTGGAGCGCAATAGAGACCGTGTGTTAGAGGCGGGGTGCGCACAGCGCACCCCGGGTGAGATTAAGCAATTCAGGCGTTGAACTATGACGGTAGAGAGATGCCTGAACCCGGGCGGCCGGGCGAAGTGGAGTTCGCCCGGCAGCCTATCCCAACGGAGGTGAAACACGAACAAGCCTTTTACAAGATTCCGGTCGCGCGGCCGGATCTTGCTCCTAAGAACCAGTTAGACGGATGAGTACCGCAATTTTGGAGTTGGATAACATCTGCGAGTGTCTCGCGGGTTTATCCAACTCTTCTTCTTCCTGGCAAGAAAATAATGGTACATGGCGGAGAGGGAGGGATTCGACCTACCCTGATTTCTGCAAACTCTGATTCTTAAACAACATAAGCTTAAATACGCATGAATACAGTCGATTCTTTGATTTCCGCCCTGCCTGTCTTTTCCGCCCTAGGGTGACCAGCCAGTCGGTGTTTTTGCCCAGCCAAACCATACCGCCCACACCAACAGAATGGATGTTGCGAATGGAAATCGACTTCCACTCATTCTTTGGAAGGCGGGTTCCATTCAAACCGAAATCAGGCTCTTGAACGTCCATCGGGGTCTGGAAGATCTCCGGCGCGGATTCCAGTAAGCTGTAGAAAATAAACATGTTAATCGATCATCATGATTTGTATGAATCGCTATCTGCCTACAGTCTCGTCCTGGCAGGACGAATGCATTATCCAGGTCGAAGTTCACTTGCTCATGGCCTGCGCAGTGAACACTTTGCTCGGCAGAAAACGATTAGCAGGTTTTCCGGCCGGCCTTTTTGAAAATCGGAGGAAGCTATTTATGAGGATGGGAAGTAAATTCAGCCGGCTGCTGCTGGCATTTGTGTATGGCGCTGTCGCCGTTTGCAGCGCTTCCGGTCCGGGCTCGGGTAGCGGCGGCGGGGGCAGAGGCAGCGGTGGCGGCGGCAACGATGATGGTTCGGGAAATGGCGGGCGCAACGGAGGCAATGTATCAACAGTCTCTACGAGCGGTTCCGGAAGGAATGGTGGCGGCAACAATGGGGGCGGGAATAATGGCGGCCAAGCCGGCGGCGGCGGCAATCAAGGCGGTCAGGTCGAAAATGAAGCGGGAAAGGGACGCAAACTGGCCGCGCTCAGAACAGTACCTGTACCTGGTCCGACTTCGGCCGAGCTGGGCAACGTAATTCGCAACAAGCAGGCTGCAATCGCCCTGGGCAAGGCATTCTTCTGGGAGATGCAGTTCGGCAGCGACGGCTTTACGGCTTGCGCTACCTGTCACTTCAACGCCGGGGCGGACAGCCGCACCATGAACCAGGTTGACCCTGGCTTGCGGCGCGTTGACAGCAACGGCAATACGTCTGCGGACTCCACGATCTTTAATCCGGGAACTGGCCCGAACCACCAGCTTAGCATCACGGACTTTCCGCTGCACCAGCTGGCGGACACCACCCGCAGCAACTCCGCGGTGCTTTCCGACAACGACAATATCGTTGGATCACAAGGCCAATATCTGAACAGCTTTAATGATGTGGTCATCGGCCTTGGTCCGGAAGACCTGACGTCAGTCCCCGATCCGATCTGGAACATCATTGCGCCCTCCGGGGAACAGATGAACGTCAGGCAGTCGACGCCGCGCAACGCGCCGTCAGTGATCAACGCGGTTTTCAACTACCGCAACTTCTGGGACGGCCGCGCGCAAAACACTTTCAACGGAGTGGATCCATTCGGCACCGGCGACCCGAACGCAAGGCTGCTGCAGACGGATGCGTCAAATAAAGACATCGTGCACGAGGTTCAGTTCCGCCTTTCGAACTCGGCGCTGGCGTCACAGGCCGTTGGACCTCCGGGCAGCAGCGTGGAAATGTCCGCAATGGGCCGTCCGTTTGTGAAGATGGGCAAGAAGATGCTCTCGGTCACACCGCTGGTGCTGCAGCAGGTCTCAACCACTGACAGCGTGTTGGGCAGCTACAGCGACGCTCCTTTCACGGGGTTGAACACTGATTACATCACGATGATCCAGGCTGCATTCCAGCCGCAGTGGTGGAACTCCAACGTGGTGGTGGACAAGGACAGCAACTTCCTGCACCTGGGCCGTCCGCTGAACACAGACGAGTATTCGCAAATGGAGTACAACTTCTCCATGTTCTGGGGCGTAGCCATTCAGATGTATGAATCCACGCTGGTGTCTGACAACTCTCGCTTTGACCAGTTCATGCAGGGCAACGGCAGCGCGCTGAGCTCGCAGGAGCAGCGCGGGCTGAATCGCTTCACCGGCAAAGGCGGATGCACCAACTGCCACAACGGCGCGGAATTCACCGATGCTGCGATCTCAAGCATCTCTGCTCGCGGCGTGGTTGAACTGCTGGGCAATGGCAAGTGGCATGACGTGGGCTTCCACAACATCGGCGTACGGCCGGTGGATGATGACCAGGGAATTGCCGCAGCTGATCCTTCCGGACTGTCTTCGCTTTCGGCGGCGCAACTCGCCTCGATGGGCAACCTTTCCGGTACACCGGTCCCGCCGGGAGCTCCCGTGTCGGTCAACGGCGCGGTTAAGACACCAAGCTTGCGCAACATCGAGCTGACCGCTCCGTACTTCCTGAATGGCGGCCAGGCCACTCTCAGCCAGCTGGTTGAGTTCTACAGCCGGGGCGGCGACTTCCCGTCAGCCGACGTTGATCCCAGCCTCAAGCGGGCTGGCTTCAGCGCCGATGACCAGGCCGCAGTTGTGGCGTTCCTGAAGTCCCTGACTGACGAGCGCGTACGCAACCAGAGCGCGCCGTTTGATCATCCGTCGCTCACCGTACCGAATGGAATGGTGATGATAGACGGGGTATTGACCGAACAGACCATCACGTTCCCGGCAACAGGAGCCGCAGGCGGAGCGCCTATGCCGAAGTTCTGCGATTCTCTGGCCGGCGCCTCAAGCTCGACCTGCAACTGAGGATCGTTGCAAAGAAAGATCGTTGCAATACGCGGAAGCTTGATGTGCAACTGATCTCAGGGCCCTCAAGGGGCCCTTGGATCTCGAACTTTGAGTTTTGTCTATAGCCAGCGCGGAGTAAGCCCTGCCAAGCTCACTCTATCCATACTTTTGCAGGCGCTGGCTACGCGGGAAACGGGGGCTGTTCCCCCGGTCTCCGCTTCCCGCACCTAAACTCTGGCAGAGGACGGAGGTACCTCAGGCCGTACAAACGATGACCGAAATGATCCATTCTCCTAAATTAAAAGATCAACTCATTGAAGGATCGGCGCCGCACTGCCTGCTTAGCTGGTCCTTCTTTTTTTGCGTCGGAGAGCGACAGTCTGCAGCCAGGCACCAGAATGTGGTTCAATGTTGGCCTGATCGGAGCGCGCAAACGCGCATCGATCGAACCAAAGAAAAATGGCGTAGAAAGCTAAGGACCAAGATTGTGAGTCGCCGAAACATTCGCATTGCCACTTTGCTGATCTCCGCGGCCTCTGCGGGGCTGCTGGGCTCCTGCCAGTCCGGAGCCGGCACTTCATCCACTCCTGCTGGCTCCCAACACCTTGTGCTCAAGCCGTGCAAATTAGCGGGATTGGATGGCGACGCCCGTTGCGGGACCTATGAAGTGTTTGAGAACCGGGCGGCCAAGTCCGGACGCACAATCAAGCTCAAGATTGTTGTGCTCAAGGCTTTGAACGGAGTCGCGGCGCCTGATGCCATCTTTCCGCTTGCTGGAGGTCCCGGAGCTCCAGCCACCAGCATGGTCGATTTGGTGCACGGAGAGATTCTTGGTCCGGCACGGCAAGATCACGACATTGTGTTTGTAGACCAGCGTGGGACTGGAGGATCGAATCCTCTGCTTTGCGACGTGGGCGACGATCCTAGAGATCTGGCCGTATTTTTCGGAGATATCCTTCCCATCGATAAAGTGCAGGCTTGCCGGGACAAGCTGCAGGGAATTGCCGACCTGCGGTTGTATACCACTCCCATCGCGATGGACGACCTGGACGAAGTGCGCCTTGCGCTGGGATACGACAAGATCGACCTGTTGGGCGTGTCGTACGGCACGATCGCGGCGCAAGTTTATTTACGCCAGCACGCTGAGCATGCGCGATCGGCCTTCCTGGTTGGAGTGGCGACGCCCAATATCAAGCAACCGCTCTTGTTTCCGCGAAGCGCACAGCACGCCATGGATATGCTCTATACGGATTGCGCTCGAGACCCGGTTTGCCACAAGACTTTCCCCGACTTGGAAAAGGAGTTTGAGGCTGTCCTGAATCGTTTTGATAACGGTCCGTTGACCATCAAGTTCATTGATCCGGTCACGGGGAAGAAAACCGACGTGAAAGTGGCGCGCTCAAGTTTTGTGGAGCGAATCCGCCTGGCGATGTATTCCACCGGGTCGCAAGCATTCGTGCCGCTGATCATTCACCGGGCCTATATTCATGACTATCTGCCATTCGAGAAGGCAGCCATGATACTCAGCCCCGGCGCCGATGTGTCTCGCGGGGTCTACTTCACGATCACTTGTTCGGAAGGCGTGCGATTCATCAGCGATAGCGATGTGGTGAATGAGACCCGTGGAACCTACGTTGGCCCGGAACGCGTGACCCGGCACATAAAAGCCTGCCAGGAGTGGCCGAAGGGAGAGATTGCTCCCGACTATATCGAGCCGGTCAAGTCCGATGTGCCGGTGCTGATGATCTCGGGCGAGGTGGATGGTTCCAGTCCCGCCTGGTTCGGCGAGAGTGCGGTCAAGTTTTTGTCGAATGGACGACAGATCAAGATCCGATATCTGGGTCATCAGATCGAGGAGCCGTGCATTAGCGACATCTTCAAAAGCTTTGTAGCGTCTGGATCCAGCAAAGCAGTGAATGGCGCTTGCGCTGAGGGAATAGTGCGTCCGCCGTTTGCCATAGAGCTGCCTCCGTGGCTCCGTCTCCACTGAACCGGTGGTGCGCCAAGGAACAGATCCTTCGACTCTGCTTCAGCAAGCCTCAGCGTCGCTCAGGATTTCGCCCGCGGGCTCTCACTTCGCTTACGCCCGCTAACCGGCTCAATTTGGGGCTGCCGTTTGCGGATACGCTCCGGCAGCCCCGTTTGCGACTGTACCACCATCGGGCTGGCGTACAGTTGCAACCTTGCGTCTGGCACTCACTTGTCAGGCCAGAAGCTCCAAAAAGTTCCTTCGACTCCGCTTCGGTAAACCTCAGCGTCGCTCAGGATTTCACCTGCGGGACTCTCGCTCAGCTTCCGCTTCGCTCACGCCCGCATAACGGCTCAATTTGGGGCTGCCGGTTTGCGGTCCGGCAGCCCCGTTTGCGGCCGTGCCGCCATCGGGCTGGCGACAGTCGCAACTTGCAGGAGAAGCGCCTTCATTGCTTCCCCAATCCTTGAGCTGTTCACGGTCAAAATAGCAACGTGATCAGCCGGCTCCAACCCCCAGGCCAATTGCCTCAAGTCCGGGGAAAAACGTGAAGCCCAATCTTTCTTTTGGGGCTGCCGGTTTGCGGTCCGGCAGCCCCGTTTACGGCTGTGTCACCATCGGGCTGGTGCGCAGTCGCAAACTTTGTTGAGTGGCGTGTTTCTGTGCCACGCTGCTTCACTCACCGATCCCATTTACCCGGCATCTCGCCGTGGTCGATGCAATGGTTCGGTCAGCTCAGCTCAAAACTTTCTCCAACCTTCTGCGGTCCCAGGCGACAGATGTCGTTTCCTGTTCGACCACCCGTACTCATTTGCTGCTGCCGGAGGCCTCCAGCTTTGTTTCTGTGGTGTTTCCCTTTATCGTGTTCTCGCCGGAGATTCCCGCGGGTTGATCTTTGTGCTGGGTCGTATCCTGGTTATGCAGGAAATTCAGCAATGCATTCAAGTCCACTTCTGCCAGGCGCAGGTTGGGCATGTTTACCTGCTTGTATTTTTCATACAGTGCAATCGCGATCGGGTCTTTCTCCGCCACCATCTTGTCCGGTTCAGAGATGAAGCGCGCCAGCCAGCCACGATCGCGAACATTGGTGACGCCCAACAGGTCCGGGCCAATCCTGTCGCCGTGGCCAATCGTGTGGCAGGCAGCGCATACCTTGGCGAAAACATACCGGCCTTTGTCGCTGAGATCGATCTTGTTAGCCTGGTCGTAGCTGGCTTTTGCCTCTATGGCAGCAGAGTTTTTCCAGCCGTTGAGCCAATTGCCGATCATGTTGGTCAGGAAGCGCGGGTTGTCGGTTGCGGTATCGCGCATCCACTGGCCCATCGGCTCGTTGCCGAGCAAAACGCTGGGCGTGTGGCCGTCAGGATCATTGGGATCGGGGTCGGTATAGAGTCCAAGCTTTTTGCTGAGAGAGTCGATGTCGTCCTTCTTGCCGGTCAAAAAAGTCCAGCCTGGGCCGACGTGATACTTCTCCGCATAGGCTTTCAAAACTTTTGGCGTATCGTGCTTGGGATCAATGCTGATGGAATAAAAGAAAATGTCCTTGCCGACACGGTCGCCCAGCATCTTTTGCACCTGCACCAGGCGCGCGGTTTCGAGCGGGCAGGCATTGACGCAGGTGGTATAGATCAGGTCGATGACAACGATCTTGCCTTTGATGAGGTCGTCATAGAAATGGACCTTGTCTCCATCCTGTGTCGTCAACGTGGTATTGGGGAAGTAGTTGGCGCCCCAGCGGCTCTGCGCCTGGACGTTCGCCGGTAAAAGAGTGAGAGCGCCGGAAAGCAAACCAAACCCCACCGCCGCTCTCATCCAATTCTTCACTAGCATCTCCCTAAGTTCCTTACCTGGTTACTTGCAGCTCTCTTTTAGTTTTTTAAAATCCGGCCAGTGGGCGATTCCGTTCTGTCAAGAATTCCTCTCTGACAGGGAGCGCCAACGGGGCTGCCCACTGGCCGGTTATAGGACCACTTTCCAGCGCAGCCTAGAAAGCGGTCGGAGCAATGTCGTCCGGGGCCACGAAAGTGACACCCTGCGGGGTTGCAATCGGCGTCGGCAACGGCCGCAGGAACGGCGCGCCTCCGTTATCGATCTCCCAGCGGACCAACATCGCGTTATCCTCGTGCACCGTGTTGTGGCAGTGCTCCATGTACATCCCGCCCCAATCA